>QWCY01000133.1_pt1 | contig 141276 bp, 108 predicted proteins | sample 1972631 | NCBI WGS metagenome assembly QWCY01 (sample SAMN09866696, study PRJNA288562) | Human gut metagenome isolate pre1_stool, whole genome shotgun sequencing... | isolation source: gut | host: Homo sapiens | place: USA: California
GAGAATATATCAATTCAAAAACTGGAAAGAAAAGAATAAAATAACAGTGGAAGTACAGAGAAAGGAAAGATGAATTACACACTTTTAAGGACACTACCCATCAATCAGAAATCAAAAGCCAATAGTCGTGACGACGCGTCGGCGATTCAATACCATTTCTTGGTTTCGAGATAACTATCGGCATACGCTCGTGCAAAGCCTGGCTCGGCATCCTTCAGCTTGTGCGCAGGAATGCCGCCCCATATTTCGCAAGGAGGTATCTTCGTGCCGGCCAGCACTACGGATCCAGCCGCCACCACAGCGTTCTCACCCACTTCTGCAAGGTCGAGCACAGTGGCATTCATGCCGATGAGCGCACCGCTGCGGATAGTCGCCGCATGAACCACTGCCCCATGACCGATGCTCACACCGTCCTCGATAGTCACTGGCCTACCAGCCGTCTGGTGAACACAAGCCAAATCCTGTATGTTCACCTCGTTGCCGATGGTCACACCAGCGACATCGGCCCGAATCACCGCACCAAACCACACCGAACAGTCATCGCCCATTGTTATATCGCCTGCCAACGTGGCGTTTTCGGCTATGAAACACCGCTCGCCCCATGTAGGCTTCTTTCCTCTCACAGATTTTATCAGTACCATAAAGCTCAAAATTAACGTGGGTTCTATAAATTGTTCTTGTCAGGTTTCCTGATTCTTTCCAATGTCAAAGTGTAAGAATGCTTATCCGCATCTATATCTTTTGCACCTCAACCTACTTGCCATTTGGGCTGAAAAGAACAGAAAAGAAGGCAAGACGTAACCCGTAACCAACTTGTTTTCTGCTGCGGTGGTAATTTATTCAATCCACCTTCAGTATATTTCACCACAAAGATACGAAAAAGATAATGAGCTTTTGAAAGATTTTTAGTAAATTTGTTGCCAATAGTGCATCGGTACTCACGTCCCGTGGCACAGGCAACAATCTGAAATCAACACATTATCCGAATGAAAAAGACCATCACAACCCTATTGCTCGCCGTGGCAGCGTTGACAATGCACGCACAAACGGCAGACAACCGACCGGAAATACTACTCGAAACCGACAGCGGAAACATACGAATCCAGCTCTATAATGAGACGCCGAAACATCGCGACAACTTCATTAAGCAAGTGAAGGCGGGCGCATACGACGGTGTGCTCTTTCACCGCGTCATCAAAGACTTCATGATTCAGACGGGAGATTTGGGCTCAAAGACAGCCAAGCCCGGACAGATGCTGGGCGACACCCCGGAGGAATACACCATTCCCGCAGAGATACATTACCCACAACTGCTCCATAAGCGTGGCGCCGTGGCGGCAGCACGTGAGTCTGACGAGGTGAATCCTCAACGGGCATCGTCATCGACACAGTTCTACATCGTCTGGGGCATCAAGTTCTCCGACAAACAACTGGACTGGGCGCAAAGTCGGCTCAACCACTACACTGACAGCACTGTGCAGATGTCGCCCGAAACACGCGAACTCTACAAGACAGTGGGCGGAACTCCCCATCTGGACGGTACTTACACGGTTTTCGGTGAAGTAGTAGAGGGGCTCGAAATCGTCAACCGCATTGAACAAGCCGTCGTCGATGACAACGACAGGCCTCTTGCTGACATTCACATCCGCAAGGCTTCGATAGTAGTAGAATAAGCGGTCAGCAAACGAAAAAAGGAGGCATGTCACCCCAATGACATACCTCCTTTTTGTATAATGTACCGACAATCAGTTCAACACTTTTCTGTTGCCGATGATGTAAATGCCTTTCGGCAGTCGTTTCAGGTCGGCTTTACCATTACCCACCTTAACTCCCATCAGGTTGTAGATGGTCTCCGGCTCGTCGTCGGTGTTCTCAACCACCTCAATCGCCGTTGTAGCGCCCTCATCATCTATGCTGCCGATGACAAGCGCTTTGGCAAGGTTGGGCGCAGATGGGTTGATGATGTCAAAATAGGCATGGAACGGTAGCACCTGAGCTGACGTTGTCTTGACAAAGGCATTGGCCGCCTGGTCGAGAACATAGTATGTGCCATTGCTAAGGGGCTTGTACGTGCCAGTGAAAACATGGTTATTGCCACTCTGCGAGCATGGTACGCTGGTTGCTACTTCAGCATTCTCGCCAACGAAGGTAATAGGCTTTCCCGTCAGAATCCAGCTGCTGGGCCACTTGCTGCTTGCTGCCGGAACAGCGATGATGTAAGGAGTGTTGGCCAACAGTTGGTCGGTGTAACCGTAAAGCACCTTGTTGCCGTCCTCTTGACGGAAGTCCATGATCCAAAGGTTCTTGTTCTTTTCTGACTTGCTCTTGAACCATTGCAGGCTTTTCGTTCCGTCCATGATGCTCTTCACGTCGAACGGTAGCACGATGGTTTCCCAGTTGTTCTTACCTGTGCCGTTATTGCCGTTAGCGAAAGTGCGTGTGTAGGAAATATTCGTGGCGGTGAAATCGTAGATGGCGAGGAAATTGTTTCCATCGGTCAAGCTGATATTGTCAGCATGGTCTCCAACCACGACATTGCAGCCATTCAGTTCTGAAGGAACGGTTGCCCCGTTTGGGAAATAATAGATACAGTTGGGGTTGCTACTTGGAGTGATCGTTCCGAGCGTGGCAAGGTCGGCCGATGTGAAATCAACTGCGTCCATAGCCTGACAGTCGATGGACGATGCACTGCTGACAGACTTTGTCTCTCCGCTGGTATCCACCATCGTGACACCAGGTGCGCACGTATAGGGGTCGTCGAACCAGTTTGGGGTTGTGGTATCACCATTTATCAAGGCATACACTTTGTATTGCTTGCCGGGCACAAATCCGGTAAGGGTGAAAGGAAACGCTACCGTTGCGCCTCCTTCGGCAGATATCTTTGTCCTCATTGTCGCCATCGGGCTATCTGAGGTGCCGTTCTGCTTGCTGTAGTCAAAGGCAGCAACCGTAACATCCACATCCGTTGCGGGTGTCTGTTGCTTATTGATAAGAGTTACCTTACCGGTTATGGTGTTGCCGTAGAAAGTTCTTCCGTTCACTCCGTCTATGGTGGTTGGACCTTTCAGTTCGTCATCTCCACCACTCTTTACCTTTACGGTGAATGAACCAGAACCAATCTGCACATCGTTCAACTTATCCTTCACCGTAAAGTTATACGTCGTCTCGGAAGTCACGTAAGGAGCTTTTCCCGAAAAGAGTACTTTGGCTGTTGTTCCGCCCTTGATGGTAGCAATGGCATCAAGGTTGGTGGTTTTGTAGCGCAAGGTGAGCGGACCGGAGAAGTCCTCGCCGGTGTTCTTCACCGTCACATAAATCTTCAAATCCTTGTCGGAATAGATATCCTCGCGCTGTTCCGAACCCAAGACCTCAAGGCTGCCTGATGATTGTGAGAGCTTGCATTGAGTCTCGGTTATTTCGGCATTAAAGCTCAACTTGTTGTTCTTCAACGCATCGGCCATGAGGTGCCACTCAGAAGCACCCGACTCACGGCAGACGGGATAGACCTTATAAGTGCCAAGAGGCAGGTCCGCCCCAAACGAAACGTCTCCGCTCATCTTTTTGTAAACAGTGCCTCCATTCTCATAGGTCTCAGCAGGATAGCGCGTTATTTCAGCGACGAAAGCGCCGTCCTTATAGAGTGCCAGTCCGACTTCGTAATTTAGTGCTGTTGCTCCCTTGCGGTTATAGAAGCGCATGCAAGGCGCAGAGCCCGTGAAGTTGGCATTGCTGTTGGTTCGCGTGAAAGTGTTCGTGTAGGAAGTGGCAGACATTTCGTAGATGTTGAGTGCGATGAAAGGTTTTGTTCCGCCGTTGGGTCGTTGAATGCCGATGACCGCTTCCTGATCCAAACCGAAGCCGTTGCCCATGCTTCCGCCCGTTCCCTGAATCTCGGGGAAGAGTACCGAGAGTAGGAAATAACCATCTGAACGACCGTGCCATCCCCAGTTGATATGGAAGTATTCACCGGAAGCATAGCCGTCGCAGACGAATGCGTGCCCACCGTTGAGTGATGTAACTCCGGAGTAGAGCACCGGACGATTGTTGGCGAGTTCATTATAGATGAGATCGTTCCAGTCATCATAGGAATATTCCGAGCGCGATACCAACTGTAGCCCGGCATCATAGCCGAAGTACTCGACAAATGCCGGATAGAAACGGCGAGACAATGCGCCGGAGCCACCCTTTGAACCGAGGTTGTAGTTCATTTCGAGTGCCTGTCCGCAATAGAGCATGAGTTCTGACACTGCACATGGGTCGGCAGTGGCATCCGAAGCATAAGTATCGCTCATCTCATTCCACTTGAAAGTGGTAATGGGCAATTCGGGCATCGTCGTGTGGATGGCATCAGACTGGTAGCTGGGAATACTCTTCTGAATCGGTCCCTGCGGATATTTGTGGAAGTACATGATTTGTGCCATTGCGGTGGCAGCACAACCCGTTGCGGTATGCTCGCCATTCACCATGGGAGTTTGATTGTAATAAGGCAATCCCTGATCCCATCGGCTGGGTACCAGCGGACGGATGGAATGTTTCGTAGGTTTGGGAGCGCGTGCCTTCATCTTCTGTGTATAGGGAATGTCCGCCATGGTCGAAAGAACGGCTATCTGTTGCTCGTAGCTGTCGAAAAGATCCTTGAGGTTTTCGGGAAGCCGGGCTGTGTCGATGCTTCCCTCAGCAGAATAACCAAGGATGGCTGGTGCACGATCGTCGCCCGATACAATGACAAAGCCATCGTTATCGCTGATGTTGAAAACATAGAACGGTGCCTGTCCTTTCATGTTCTCAGAGGTCAAAGGCAGACGCATTGCCCTTTTCATTTTGTGCGACTTCATGCCGAATCGGTTCTGCATGAAATTTTGGGCTATTTGCTGCGCCCGACTTGGGTTTACCGGTGCTGCCGACACCAACATGCCGACGCATAGCCCAAGCAGAAGAAAATATATTTTTTTCATAAGATATTATTTTTAATCAACCGGAATGTCTGTTTGTATTCATGGAGGGGTTGAAGCTCCGCCTTGCTAACAAGGGTCTTGCAGAACTTCTATGACTTCTCGCGACTCATCCCGTTCCTGTTCTTGATTATAAGAAGAAAGAGAAAGCCCCCTTAAAAGATTTGGCGTGGGGGCTTTTCACTTCCTATTTGATGATTTTCTTTCCATTCATGATATAAACGCCCTTCGGCAGATGGTCGAAGTCGGCCTTGCCGTGACCTACCACCACGCCACTGACGTTGTAGATGGTATGGAAGGAGGCTTCGTTCTCATCGTGGACAGTATGGATACCTGTGGGGTCATCGCCGAGGATGCACACCTTCAGTTCCTTTGCGCCTGAAGTCTCGGTGATAACTTCACCATCAGACTTGAAATAGGCATGGAATGGTGCGATGGTCAGACTCGGCATGCCCACGAACTTCGTACCGGTGGCATTGAGCTGATAAGCACTTTCGAGAGTCTTTGCACGGTAAGAGCCATAGAAATTGTACTTGTTGGTCGAAACAACCGCCTTTGTGTTGTAAGCAATCTCTGCATTGGTACCGTGGAAGACGATGTCCTTGGTTGTAAGGTCGTACTTTGCGCCCCATCTATTGCCGGCTACGGCGATGATATAAGGTCGGTTGGCCTTAAACTCCTGCGAATATTCGTAGTACATTTTGTTATCGGATTCGTCTTCGCCATATACGTTCATCAGCCAGATGCTCTTGCCTTTCTCTTCCTTGGCTCTGAACCAATCGTAAGAAGTGTCATTGACGGTGATGTCGGTAACATCGAACGGCAGCACAATAGTCTGCCAATTGTAAGTAGTACCATCATTGCCTTTCGCGAAATTGCGAGTATAGGTGATGTCGCTTGCAGTGAAATTATAAATGGGGAAGAAATCGGCTTCGGAACCATCAACCAACGCTATCTTGTCGGCAACGTTGCCCTTGATGACATTCTTTCCATTCAAAGCGGTCGGAACCGTAGCACTGGCGTTGAAATAGTAGAGTGCGTTAGGATTGGCACTCGGTGTAATGGTGCCCGTCACTGCTGAAGATTGGAAATCTACTGCTGCCGCATGGGTCAAATTCATGGCCTTGGATGGGTCGTAGTTCTTGAACGTGCCATCGGCATTGACGGCTAAGACGCCTTCCTTGGCTGTAAACAAAAGAGCAGGACTGAGCTGATTGTATTGAGTGTCATAGAAAAATCCGGCAATGACGTACTTCTTGTTCGGTTCAAGACCTCTGAACGTGAATGGGACATCGCCCGACTGTCCGGCGGGAACGGAGATGGTGGTCTCTACAAAGTCAAGACCATTGCCCGTTGAACCGTCTGCAAAAACCACTCGCACCTTATCTTCAAAATCTAATGTGCCTGTATTGTTGAAGGTTACCTTACCTTTGATGATTGAACCGAATACATTCTTCAAATCGTCAATATCATCAACGGTTATCTGGCAAGAGGCAATCTTTCCATGTTTATATACCCTATCAGAAATCGTGAATGTGCCGGCAGAGCCCGGAATATCTTGAAAGTAGCCTTCATCTTTGCCGGTATCGGGGTTTTTTCGCGTGGCAATGGTTGCCAAGCTATAAGTATAAGCGCGTGATTCATAAGGAGTGTAACCAAATGAGACGCGAGATGTCTTGCCGGGTGCAACCGACAAGGATACTACTTTTGATTTATCAGCTTTCCCATCAATCATGAGATAAACGTCATCATAGAAGTCTGAGCCGTTGTTGGTAACGTCAAAGTTGATTATCTGTGGATCATACTTCAGCAGATTGCCCTCAACAGTGGATGTAGCTTGTAAGCTTTTATTGCTCCCATCTTCTGCTTTCGTGACGATGTACTCAGTGTCTGTAATCTCAACCTCAACATAGTTGCGCGTTGAACCTTCGCAGAGTAACCAGTTCGGGTCTGAAACAGTCCGATAGATAGGTAAAACCTTGTAAGTTCCCAATGGAATACCGGCACCGAAATCAACGATTGAAGGAATATAGATGGAACGACCGGCACCGAACTGAGAAAATGTGAGGGAATTTCCTCCGTCGCTAAGAACAGTCTTAAGCTCTCCCTTATCGTTGTAGAGTCCTACGCCAACATAATAAGTTTGAGCTGTCTTTTCAGTGTTTATAGCTTTGAAAACAAACGATACTCCATAGAACTTTGGATCACCAAAGTCCGTTCCCTTGAAATTAACATCCTTAGAAGTACGAGTAACACGCTGCATGGCCGGTGCAATGCCCTCGGCAATCACCGTCGGCGCAGCAGCTTCTCCATGGTTAGGCTGAATGCCCACTATGGCTTGCTGGCCGCGTGAGTAGCCACCGGTAAAGCCTCCGATGCCCTGTTGTCCCGGTTCGAGTACCGACAGACGATAGTAACCATCTTGAAAGCCACCCCATCCCCAGTTGATGTGGAAATACTCGCCTTGCGAATAACCGTCCATAACGAAACAATGCCCACCTGAAGGCGATGAACCGCAGAATACAACAGGGCGTTTCGCCTCCAATTCCCGATAGAGCACATCTGCCCATGTATCGGCAGTATAAGCCTCTCGGAATATGACACGCGTCGTAGCAGAATAGTCGAAATAGGTTTTCAGTGCGTGGGGAACGAAACCACCAATAGCACCTGAACCGCCTGCGGAACTGTAGTTGTACGACATATCGACACTGCTTCCGCAATACTGCATCAGTTTGGCAACGGCGTCGCCTTGCGCCTGAGTATAGCTGCTGCCATAAACATCAAGCATATTGTTCCAGTCGAATGTTGTCACCGGCATTTCGGGAATATTGTAGTGCAGCTCCTCCGTCGTGTAAGCCGGTATGACAGCCGTCGTAGTTTTGGGCCATTTATGATAGCCCATGACCTGTGCCATGGCTGTTGCCACACAACCGGTTACGAAGCGACCGTTCTTAGTATCTTTGGTCTCATCCGCTGTTGTCTTCGGGTCATCTTTGATGACCGGACAGAGATTGTTGTAAGGCTCATCCTGATTCCATCGGCGGGCAACCAGTGGCGAGATGGCTTCCCTTGCCTTGATGACGGCTTTCCGGCTCGCACGCATCTTGACCGAGGGAATGTTCAACTTGTCCAACTGCTTGAACTCCTCAATGTATGAGTCGAGGAATGATTTCATGTTCGGGTTCATTTTGCTTTCGTCGAACGAGCCGACATCAGCATAACCGAGAATCTGTTCGGTGCGGTCGTCGCCCGATACAATGACGAAACCATTGTTGTCGCCCACGTTGAACACATAGAAATACGATTGTTCCGAAGCTGACATGAGCTTCGGCGCTCTATACGCTTGCCGCATTTTCGCAGTATGGGGCATATTGCGTCGGCTATTGAGAAAAGCCTGTGCTTCCTTTATCGCCTGCTCTTTTGAAATGGGACCTGCCCACACCACGACAGAAAGCAATAGAGCGAATAGTAATGATATTTTTCTAAACATATCGCAATAATAAATAGTAAAAAAGTTACGCCACATCAGCCCTCAACGGACAGATGTTTTTCTTCCATCCGTTTCAGGTTGATTGGGCTTATTTGAATATCATAGAAATCAATTATAATTCTTACTTTACAATTTTTCTTCCATTGACAATATAGACTCCATGAGGCAATGCTTGTAACGCAGCCTCGCCACGTCCCACTTCCATGCCATTGAGATTGTAAATGACGAACGAGACTTCTGATTGGATTTCCATCTCATCGATGCCATTCGTATTACCGTTCTCATCATCTATCATTCCAATAGCGAGTTGCTTTGCAGCGGTTTCAGTGGCATTCTCATGATTCATCGTAAAGTATGCCTCAAAAGGATTGATTTCAATGGATGTCGAATTCAACGTGAAGGCATCTCCATCGATGTTCAATTTATAAATATCGCTTTGCGAGCAACCTGTCAGAGTTCCCTCAAACGTATAGTCGTAACCACTTACCAACCTTTTTTGTGTAGGTTCAATGGTAACGTTGCCGGCAGAGAAAGTGAATTCCTTATTGGTAAGCGTATATTGTTCGCCCCATCTATTGCCCTGCTTAGGCATATTGATGATATAAGGAGTGTTCGCTTCCAAACTTTGGGCATAGTCATATAACACCTTATTGCCATCTTCTTCCACGAAGTGCATCAACCAGAAATCAGATGTCCGATCGGTTTTGCTCTTAAACCATGTTACGCTTTCATCGTTTGCCGTAACAGTTGTAGCTGTGAAAGGCAGTATAAGGGTACTCCATCCCTTCTTGGTTTCTCCCGGTTTACCTGTTGTTCCATTGGTGAAAGTTCGTTTGAACGCTATCTTCTTTGCTTCGAATTTGTAAGGGGCGAAGTAAGGTTGAGCATTGACGAGTTGGATATTATCTGCCACTCCGCCAACAATGACGTTTTTGCCAGCAAGTTGTTCCGGTATCGTTCCAGACGATTTACCAACAAAGTACAAGCAGTTCGGGTTTTCGCTGACTTTCGTCATGTTGATTGAAGCAAGCGGAAGGTTTTCAAAGTCGGCAGATGTAGCCCCTGTAAGGTCGATAGCATCGGTTGGCTTGAAGATGCGAACAGAGCCATCTGCCATGGTTGCCGCAATCCCCTCTGCACTAATATAAACACCGGTTTTATCCAAAGGTTGAGGTTGTCCATTATTCATGTAACATGCGACAATAGCATACGCTCCACCGAGAGGCAGGTTCTTGAATTCGAATGGTATATCGGTTGTGCCAACAGGTATCTCATTGTCATTTCCCACAAAATCATTCTGCGAATAGGTCGAAGTGTTGTTCAAATCGAAAGATTGACCGTTCACGACATTGAGCAACCAAATGGAAACACCTTTCTTAAACGGAAGATTTGAGTAATGGCTGTTTGTAAAGCGCACGCTTCCTTTCAACACTCCATGATAGAATTTACCCGTAGTCGTGGAAGTGGAAGCATCTACATTATCGAGAGTAATTACAGCTTTGCTAAGCGAATAGGCTGTAGATGACTGACTGATGGTTATATTGTCATCATAGAGGATAGTCCCATCGTCGGTTGAAACAACACATCGTCTTGAGCCGGAGAGGTCGGGTTTGAAGTTGAACGTAACCTCAGTAATCTGACCTTTTCCAATATGGACACTCGATCCCGTTGTTGCCGTGGGATTAGTGGATGATGGATTGAAATAGAACCAGAGAGGTCCTTGGAAATCCTCCGCAAGATTGCGTATCTTGAACAGCGCCTTGCAGGGTATGCCAACTTCGGTTCCGGTGAATTGAGGTTGCTCCACCAATTCAAGTTTAGGAGTATTGGTAAAGACAAGTTTCGTGTCAGTGATTTCTATATCAAAATGATTTCTCTCCGAACCCAAACACTTCTGCCATGGGTCGCCATACTTTTCCTTTGATACGGCACAAATTTGATATTTGCCATTAGGAACATCAGCCGGAATATTGAAATAAGGTGCACTAATCTTCTTTTCTTCTCCTTCGCTTAATGAGGTAAGAGCACCCTCATAAAGCGGTCGTACCAGTCGGTCGCCTTGATAAAGTGCCAATCCTGTATAAGCCGTAAAAGTTTCATTGAAATGATGGCGGACTATATAATTAATACCTATATTGGCAAAAGCAGAACTACTATTACTACGTGTGTATTCCGGATATTCCTTATACATTACAAATACCGACAACCGGCGTTGCTGAGTCTGTGATGTGGTATTCTCATGGTCATCCGGCTGAATACCTATAACGGCTTGCTGATTATTGGAGTACCCCCCTGATGCTCCGCCTAAACCAGCTGATGCCGGATGGAGTTCCGGCAGACGATAGAAGCCATCGGACATACCCGACCATCCCCAGTTGATGTGGAAGAAATCGCCTTTTTCGTAACCATCGATAATGAAACAGTGTCCGCTGCCTTCCGGTGTCATGGCGCCATAAATGACAGGACGTCCTTCCCGGAGTTCGTTGTACATCATATCGTTCCACTGATTAACCGTAAAGTTGAAACGTTCCACGTACTGCATATCCGGGTCGTAGCCGAAATATTTTATCATGGCCGGACGAATAGAGGTAATCCATGCACTTGAGAAAGAGGTGGAATAACCCATCTTCACACTGTAACCGCAATACTGCATTAGGTCTGCCACAGCCTGTCCCGACTCCGCAGAGTATTGCTTCGAATAGGTGTCGGTCATCTTGTCCCATTGGAATGTCGTTCCCGTAACATTGGAAAAGGTGTACGACGGAGCCTTCAAAGGTCCGCACGATTCCGGGAATCGATGGTAGTACATCACTTGTGCCATGGCTGTTGCCACGCAACCCGTGAGATTGCCTTTGAGATTGTTGTTGTAGGGGGCATCTTGATTCCAGTGTGCCGGTACGATGGCAGGGATCGACTTCTTGGTTGCCACGACAGCTCGTGCCTTTCGGTTGGCACTATTAGCAATAGGATAGCGTACATCCGCCTCATAAGCCTCAAGCAAGGCTTTCAGTCCATCAGGAAGATTGTTTTTATCTATTTCCCCATTATCAGAATAACCGAGAATAGTTTCTGTCTTGTCATCGCCGGAAACAATAACGAAGCCCTTTTGTTTATCAATGTTGAACACATAATAAGCCGGGGTCTCAATTTCTGTCGATAACTTCGGACGCACAACTGAAGTTCCATTCGCACCTCTCATCCTATGTGCGTTTTTGGTAATGAACGCAGCAGCCTCTTTCAGTGCCCTTTGTTTGGTAATGGGGGCGCCAAAGACAGTTGCCACAATAAAAAGACAAACAAAAGTGATTGCTTTTCTCATCATAATAGTATCTCTAATGTTGTTAGTAATTTATCCAACCTGCGAGCTTCTGTTTAGGGAGAATGTATCTATCTGCAGGTCGTTTGCGACAAATAATTCCGTTGTTTATTTCTATTAAAGTAGCCTTGTTACAGGTTCATATACCCACAACAAGGCATAAAATAGGAATGGGTTATCTTACAATTTTCTTTCCATTGACAATATAGATTCCATGCGGTAGAGAAGGCAACTCCTTACTGCTCTCTGCCACTTTCATACCGTTCAGGTTATAGATGGCATCATTGCCTTTCCCGATGGTATTGTCGGTGGTTATCTCTTCAATGCCATTCGGATTGATAAACCCAATCTGCAAAGCTTTGGCATGGCTTGCGCCGAAAGTTTCGCCATCAATGAAGTAGGCGTTGAAAGCTTTCACGGTGGCAGACGCCGTCAATTCAAAGTTGTCGCCGTCTGCGTTCAATTTATAGATATTGTCGAACCGCCTTGTCGGAAGCGTACCAACGAACTTATAGTCCGTTCCGTTCAACTGTGCCCTGACATTGGCAACCACCAGCGCGTTCTCACCCTCAAACAGCATGGGTTTGTTCACCAAGACCCATTCATTGCTCCACTTGGAACTCGTTGCCGGTACGGCGATGATGTACGGGTGGTTCGCCTCGAATTTGTCGGCATGTTGGTAGTACACCTTTGCGCCGTCTTCCTGAACGAAGTCCATCAACCAGAAGTTGGCAGCACCCTTTGAATTGTTCGTGGGTGTAAACCATGTCAGTTGCTTTGTCGGTTCTTCTTTCAACGTTACCTTAGTAACATCGAACGGCAGCATAATGGTTTCCCATCCTTTCTTATTACCCGGATTACCTTTGGTGAACGTGCGTTCGTAAACGATTTTCTTCACAGTGAAGTCGTATGGGGTATAGAAGTCCTTTGCCGCATCAATGGATATGTTTTCAGCCTTGCGGTCTTTCACAATGTTCTTTCCCTCAAGCGAAGCACCGGCTGTTTGATTTCTGTTGACGAAATACAAGCAGTTGGCATTGTCGCTTGGTGTGAACGAAGCAGGCAGTGAGCTGCCCAAATCCTCAAAATTAACCGCTGTTGCGTTGCTGAAGTCGAGCGTACTTGCCGGATTGACATATTGAACCGTTCCGTCGGCATGATAGATGCCCACTCCTGCCTTGCATTGATAAGTGTCGCTGCTGGCAGCAGGAGTGATAGGATCCTTCCCTTGATATACCAGCGTTCCGACGAAGTAATAGTTTTCGCCCATCAGCCCACTGAGGTCGAACGGCACTTCGAGCTTCTCATGTGCGGGAATCCTTACGATGTCGTTCTTTGAGGAGACGAACTTCAGACTCGTACCATTCTTGTGAACAACATTCACGTTGATTCGGTCCCAATATTCCTCATTGTTGTTGTTCGTGAAAACCACCTTACCGCTGAGTCGCTGCCCAAAGAACTTTTTGGTGACCGGGTCCGGCTCATTGACGATAATCTGAACATCGGGGGCAATAGCTGTTTTAGGTGCGATGGTAACATCGATTTCCTTGCTGCCTGCAACAACAGGGTCGTTGAATTCGCCTCTGGCAATTCGCAGATGATAGTCTTTAGCGACGTCGAACACACAATTGTTTATCGTGAGTATTTCGGTTTCGCCCGGTGCCAATGTTAGTGGTGCAGAGGCTATCGTCGTGGTATAACCATCGTAATTGACAAGATTCACATTGTCGCTGAACTCCTTGGTTCCCTGATTCTTGATGGTAACCGCAGCAGTTTGCGCCGTCCCCACTCGCAGGTTTCCACCCAACTCGATATTCTCTACAAAAAGAGCGGCTTTCCCGGCGGGTGCGGCTGCACGGGTCATGGTGTATGAGGTCTCGGTGATGACCATGTCGTAGGCATACTTATCAGCATCGACACATGGGTACCACTTGTCCGCCCCACTGACAAAACTGATGGGCTTAACCTTGTAGTTGCCCGGCTGAAGTCCGGCACCCCATGAGATTTGTCTAAATTGACTGGTATGTTTGAAGGATGTACCTGAACCCCACGTCTTCATTCCACTTTCCAAAAGTTTGGCAACAAGGTTGCCGTCCGCATCGTAAACACCGACACCGTATTGGGCATCTACCTGTACCGACATATCATTTCTCAGCATATATGGATTTGGGGAACTTGAGGGCTCATAGATTTTGAAATTGGAAGAGACGCCCGAACGGGTTCCGCTCAAATCACTTTTACTATAGGAGAAAGACGCTACGGTAAGTCTTTGTGCATCGTCCACTTCGTCGCCACCCGTTTCGCCGGTACCCGGCTTCATGCCCACGATGGCGAGTTGCCCCATGGAGTAGCCGCCGGAAAAGCCACCGATGCCACTTGCGGGTGGGTTCAACAGGGAAATGACGTAGTAACCGTTCACCATGCCACCCCAACCCCAATTGATGTGGAAGTAGTCGCCCTCGGCATAGCCGTCGCAGACGAAGCAGTGACCGCCACCCGAAGGTGTGACCCCACAATAGACCACGGGGCGTTTTTCTTTCAACTCATTATAGATAATGTCGTTCCACTCATTCTGACTTTCGTACTCGTTGCGGTTGATGCGCTTGGTTGTAACGGCATCGTAGCCAAAATACTTCACCAGTGCCGGAGCAATCATGAAGCCTGCCGCACCCGACGACTTGTAGCTGTAGTTCATTTCCACTGCCTGACCGGCCGCACGCATCAGTTGCGCCACGGCGTTCCCTTCGCCGGAGCTGTATTGACCGGGTTTGTAGATGTCGCGCATGTTGCTCCAATCCACCGTAAATGCAGTTGTGGCATCATAGTGTTTCTTTGCACTTGACGTGTAAGCCGGTATCGCCGGCACATTCTTGGGCCACTTGTGGTAGTTCATCACAATCGACATGGCGGTTGCCACACATCCTGTCACGCTCTTTTCTGCTTCACCCTCAGAGATAGGGCAAGCATCGTTGTAAGGCACAGCCTGATTCCACATTGCCGTGCACAGCGGGGCAATGGAAGCCTTAGTCTGCACGGGTGCCTTACGCACTTTAGAGACACCGTGTTGAGCAATAAACTCATCCAAATGACCTATCTCATTGTCATATACGCTCAAGAGATATTGAAGACCATCCGGAACATTCTCCTTGTCGAACGCACCTTGATCGGAATAGCCGAGTATCTGCCGGGTGCGGTCATCGCCCGACACAATGACGAATCCATTGTTATCGCCAACATTGAAAATGTAATAGTTCGCTTCTGCTTTTGCGCTGGCTATCTTTGCTGATTGTTTTGCCAATCTTAACTTAGCGCCAGTCTGTGCGCCGCATCTTGAGTTCAGGAACGCCTGAGCTTCTTTGAGCGCAGCTGTCTGATCGATTGGTGCGGCGGTAGCCAACATGGATACCATCACTCCAATCAGGATTAAAATTTTTCTCATCTTATTAGCTATGTAATTTATTTCTGAATTAAAACCCTCTAATATCTTATTGTCGATTTGAGTCAAATAAACTGAGGTTGGTGCATCCTTTCAAAACCTTTGCACTTGCATGGGCTACTCATCGGTGGCGGAAGATTGATAGGTGTTGGTACTGATTGTCACCTACTTGCTGCCTTGGGCATCGCCGCCCTTGTAGCTGAACACCCAAATATGTCTGCAAAGTTAGCGATTATATGATTATTTACAAGTATTTTCATTAAAAAATTTTGCCGATGTTTTAATTTTTATGTTAATAAATATTTCTATTCGCTAACATGGTTAAATGCAATTTGCCTATTTTGGATAATTAATGGCTTAATAGTATGTCAACGTTAATTTTTGTGAGTTGTGTGGATGGTCGTAACTGTTAAGCCGAACAGGGCATCAGGGCTGAACTGATTGCTGTTCGATTGTCGGCTACCTTACTGCCATTCGCTCTCGTTGTGGGCCGCACGATGACTGAATAATCATCAATCGGTGGCTATATATATAATAAGGTGTAACCGCTCCTTACGGGAACGGTCATAAAAAAGCCCCACTTGCTTCAACAGCGAATGGGGGTTTACCAAATCAACAAAAACTAATTTTCAAACTACCAATCTATTTTACCTATTAGAGCTAAAATACCTTTTAATTCATTGAAATGAAAAAAGTTATTTTTAAAGTTAGATATCCCAACAATCTATTACCTAATTGACTAAATCTTTAATGTCTTAAATACGATGCAAAGATACGACTTACTGCAGAAGGAAGCCAAAAAAAATTGTGCTTTTCTACTCTTTTTGTTGCGCAAACGTTTGCATCGAACGAGTTATTAATCAATAGATTCTCACCTCGTCGCCCACCTTGACTCCCTGTTCTGCCAGCCGTCGGTTTTTCTTGACGAGGCTTTTCAGCCTGATGCCGTATTTTTGGGCGATGTCGTAGAGGCTCTCTGAACTTCTAACGATGTGCGGACGCTTCTTGAACTCTCGTGGGGCACGCTTCTGTTTCTTGCATGTCCAGATGATTTCACCGTCGCAGATGATGTCTTTCGTACCTCGCTCGTTTATTCGCGCCAGTTTGTGGGCACTCATACCGATTTCCTTTGCCAGACTCTTGAAAGTGTCGCCGCTACGGGCTACAAGATAGAAGTTTTGGTTGTAAGGACGCAACTGATGAATGACGCTGTTGACATCGAATCCCTTCCTACGCTCGGTGGTGGTGGGCTTCGGACGTGTCTCTTTCTGCTTCGGCTCGTCGTTGAAGGCGTAGCTCGTGGCATTGTCGTACTGGTAGAGCTGGTAGAGTTCTATGATTTCGATGAGCTTGTAGGCATAACTTGGGTTGGTGGCATATCCTGCCTGCTTCAGTCCATGAGCCCAGCCACGATAGTCCTTGCACGAGAGTTGAAAAAGACTGCTGTAGCGCTGACGCCCGGTGAGGAACAGTGAATGGTCCTCGTAGCTTTCGAGAGGCGTGTCGTAAGCTCTGAAGCACTCGCCGTTAAGGTCGTCGTCGTGCGAGATGGTCCGTCCCGTCCACCCGTGGCACTTTATTCCGAAATGATTGTTGCCCAAGGTGGCCAAACGGCTCTGCCCCGCCCCACTCTCAAGTACCCCCTGCGCCAGTGTTATGCTGGCTGGAATGCCATAACGGAGCATCTCACGGATGGCCAAGTCCTTATATCGGTTAAAATAATTCTGATAGGTTTGATTCCATTTGATTCGGGGAGACGCAACGGCGCTACCCAAAAACAGAACGGAAGTAAGGAACAAGAGGAAAAATCGTTTCATTATGCACGTGGGATAAGCGTATTCTTTTGCAAAAATACATAATTTGTCGTAATAGGCAAAATAATCTATCGGTTTAAAATTATTTAACATCTACAAGTGGTTGTTCCGTCAACTCCTTCTGTTGGTCGGCGATGGGGAGTAGCTTCCGCCACCTATCGTATCTCTAAGCTGTCAATATGATCTGAAAATCTGGCAAGAATGATTTTCCGCTTTGCCCGTGTTTCTTGTTATACTCTTGCCTTTTCCGTGTGCTGTTCCTTGGATTATCCTCTCTATGATACGCCCACAAACGAGCATTTTCTTTCCGCTCGTTTTCTTTGCCGTAACCAACCATAAGGCGTTCGCCCCACTAAAAAAGGCATAGAACTTGCCCAATTCAGGCTTTTTCATTAACTTCGCCACCTGAAAAGAGACCTTATTATATATATGTCAGACAGGAAACACGTTGCCATCATTGGCGGAGGAGCTGCCGGATTCTTTGCCGCCATCCAGTCAAAGGAACGCCATCCGGCCGACACGGTGACCATCTTCGAGAAGAGCGGCCATGTGTTGGCCAAGGTTAGCGTGTCGGGCGGAGGCAGATGCAATCTTACCAACTCGTTCCTCGGCATCAACGACCTGAAGAACGCTTATCCACGGGGCGACAAACTGATGAAAAGGCTTTTCAACTCGTTCGACAACAACGACGCCTGGCAATGGTTTGAACAGCACGGAGTTGAGCTGACGACACAAGACGACCAATGTGTGTTCCCACGATCGCAAAGCTCCCAGACCGTAATCGACTGCCTGACACGCACCGCAGCCAAAGCCGGGGTGACGGTGTGCCTGCGCCATCAACTCGTGAAGGTTGCGCCACGGCCGGACGGACGCTTGGAGGTGGACTTCAAGGACAGGCCCTCCCGCACCTTCGACAAGGTCGTACTGACTACCGGCGGTTCGCCACGCATGGCAGGACTGGCCTACCTTCAGGAGACGGGACACAGGATTGAGCCGCCCGTTCCGTCGCTCTTCACGTTCAATATCGCCGACAAAAACTTCTGCAACCTCATGGGGGCAGTGGTCGAACCAGTGGTATTGGGCATCCCCGGCACAAAGTTCCGCGCCAACGGGCCACTACTCATCACCCACTGGGGCATGAGCGGTCCGGCGACACTGAAGCTGTCGTCGGTGGCGGCACGCTACATCAGCGACCACGACTACCATTTTGAAGTGGCCATCAACTGGCTCGGCGAGACCAACGCACAGCTGGCGGAGGAGCAAATCAGGCAAATAGCACGGCAGAACCCCAAGAAGCTGACGGCAAACGTACATCCCGGTGAGCTGACGGCCAGAGTGTGGCACTACTTGCTTGAGCGGACGGGCATCGACAAGGAGAAAACGTGGGACGAAATGGGGAAAAAGGGGCTCAACAAGCTCATTGAAACGCTCACCAACGATGTCCACCACGTAAGCGGAAAGGGAGTTTTCCGCGACGAGTTCGTCACCTGCGGCGGCGTGAGCCTGAAAAGCGTCAACCCCAACACACTCGAAAGCAAAGTCTGCCCCGGACTGTTCTTTGCCGGAGAGCTGCTCGACGTCGATGCCATCACGGGCGGTTTCAACTTGCAAGCTGCGTGGACGACGGGATTCGTTGCCGGACGGAGCAGCCGAACATGACCCACCGACCAACAGACGACGAACGATTGCCGTGTAAGTATTGAAAGTTTGGAATTTATACAATAACCGTTAAGCCACCACTACTTAACGTTAAATACTGTTACAACTACACATTGTTTCTATTGGAAATTTGTTTTATATACAGATAAACCCTATATTTGTAATGTTTTCCATAGGAAACATTAGCACCCACTGACTGATGGGAAGTCAACCAAGCAGTGGAACAAACATCAACAGACAAAAACCGAGACACGAAAATGAAGAAAATAGTTTTTATCGGTCTTGCCATCTTCTCCCTCATGCTGGGAAGCTGCGCAAAGACCAACAAGAAACAAGAAGTCAAACAACAGAATGCACAGGAGACTGTAGCACAAAACAACAAAAAGGAGAACAAGAAAATGAAGACAACAGAAATGACAACGGCAATGTTCAAGGATAGAGTGATGGACTTTAAGAAGATGTCCGACAAATGGGAGTTCAAGGGCGACAAGCCCGCCATCATCGATTTCTACGCTACATGGTGCGGACCGTGCAAGATGATCGCACCCATCGTTGAGGAGATAGCCAACGACTACGACGGCAAGATAGACGTCTATAAGGTGGATGTTGACAAAAACGAGGAGCTGGCAGCCATGTTCGGCATTCAGACCATCCCCACCCTGCTCTTCATTCCTATGGAAGGAAAGCCCGTCACATCGGTCGGTGCAAAGATGAAGCCCGAACTTGAGGAGATGATCAAGCAACATTTGCTGAAATAGGCCTGAGCGGAAAACAGAACGGCCCCACAACAACATGAAATCATGGACAATCAATGTATCTGCAAAATAAGGAACATCTATCGTGCCATCGGTGCCTTTGAGCTGAAATTGGAAGACGCTTTCGGTATGAACATCAACGAGGTGATGCTGCTTTGCGTCCTCTCGGAGTGCGAAAGCCTGCTCTCCGGAGAAATTGCCGATGCACTGAACCTGACGCGTTCGAATGCCTCCAAGGTGATAGCCTCGCTCGAAAAGAAAGGCTACATCCGACGAAAGGCATGCGAGCACGACAGCCGATGCCAGCGATTCCACATCACACGAAAGGGCACAGAACAGATGAAACGCATCAACTGCGACAGCTTCCACGTGCCGACCAACCTCGAAGGTCTGCTGAGCGTTGAGACAATTTGATGCCGTCGGACCGTGCCCATCATCAGCCGGCAGAACCACCATAAGACAAAAGCCATGCCAACACCCACAACAAGGGTAGCGACATGGCTTTTTCGGTTGGCAGACGACTGTCAATGGCACTCCTACAGAATGATGGGCATTCAGAAACGGGTAGCCGAAGGCTGCACGTTGCCACCATGCCACAGTGTGTTTTCGGACAACGGTAGGCAGCCACGGAAAGAACGGAAAGGAATATGTTAATTAAAATGTTCAACAACGCAAAAATGCAACCAAACATTTGGATATTTGAGAAAAAAATTGTTCCTTTGCAAACCATTTAACACAGCGGAGTGTTAATATTGCTGATTTTCAAACTTTAGTGAAGCAATTAAGCTAAAAGGCTCAAGAAAAATTAGTTGACGACAAAGTATTTAATAACAAAATAGAGAAATAATGAAAAGGATTTATCAGATTCCTTGTGTTAAGGAAACAAGAATTGTTGAAAAGGAAATGATTTTGGCTGGATCGGGAGGAGGTCCCGGAGGTGACGACATCACCCCACCAGACACAGGTAGCGAAGAATCAGGTACAACTTCAGCAAAGCCCGATAAAATCGGCGCTGACCTTGGATTGTGGAATAGTTAAGGAGCAGGTTCGTTACGCTCAGCCCAAAAGCAAGGATACAATTCACCTAACATCGGGTAGAACAAAGAAATAGGATATAAAGAATGAGCTTGCATTTCGCCAAGCTCGTTTTTTTTATCCCCTATCGCCACGGGACTCCGAGCAGTTTTTGCGGAAACGGCAGACAATCAGTCGGTCGTGATGCCGAAGGCGCACATCGGTCAAGCAGTTGCCATCCCCCAAAATGCCACTCAACACCAAGCCAATGAAGCCACAGAAAACACCCTTTAGAATCATATTTACAACTGCCTGATTATCAATATCATAGAAATAGATATTCAAAAGGTCAGCTTTCGGCACACAAAAGGTCAGCTTCGGCACGGCAAAAGGTGAGCTATCGCACACCCATTGCTACACCGTTGGAAGAAAACCGCTGACAACCTTTCGGCGAAAGCCAAATGAGAGAATGCGAAAGGCCTACCGAAGAGTTCTCGCACATCCACCATAAAATAATGACATTGTGAAGGAAAAATCGGAGAATGCGCTTTGAGAGTTCGATGATTTTTACTAATTTTGATGCCGTAAACCATCTGACGGACTGCGAAACCAGTCGATGCGAACGGTCATCCTTAGCTGGTAAAAGTTACGAGATGCCCTTTGCGACAACCGTCAGCTCAGCAATAAAGACAAAAGACTGAAGAATCAAAATACAAAACAATGGAAAAGAAAATTGTAATGGTGACAGGTGCCACCAGTGGTATTGGCGAAGCATGCGCCAAGAAGTTTGCAAACGGCGGATACAACGTAATCATCACCGGCAGAAGACACGACAAGCTGGAGGCGCTCAAGACACAGCTCGAAGCCCAAGGGGCAAGAGTTCTGGCGCTGACGTTCGACGTTCGGGAGCGTGAGGCCGCACGGAAGGCAGTGGAAAGCATCGACGGCGAATGGGCCGATATCGACGTGCTGGTCAACAACGCTGGCCTCGCACTGGGCCTCGACAAGGAATACGAGGGCGATTTCAACGACTGGGACACAATGATCGACACCAATGTCAAGGGATTGCTCAACATGACACGGTTCATCGTGCCGGGAATGGTGAAAAGAAACCGTGGCCATGTCATCAACATCGGATCGGTGGCGGGCGACGCTGCCTATGCCAACGGCAACGTCTATTGTGCCACGAAGGCCGCAGTGAAAGCCATCACCGACGGTTTGCGCATCGACGTGGCAGAGTCGGCTGTGCGGGTGACCAACATCAAGCCAGGTCTGGTGCAGACCAACTTCTCCAACGTGCGCTTCCACGGTGACGATGCAAAGGCGGAGAACGTGTATAAGGGCATCAAGCCACTCACGGGCGACGACATCGCCGACGTGGCTTTCTACGCAGCCAGTGCACCTGCGCATGTGCAGATAGCCGAGGTGCTCGTGCTGGCGACTCACCAAGCCAACGGTTCGGTCATCGTCAGGAAATAGTAACGTCAGCCACCGCCACCCGAAACATGGCGAAAAGATGAGCGGTGGCTATGGCACACATGAAAAAAGCGGAGATGTCACAAGGTTGTGGCATCTCCGCTTCATGATATTGTGTTGACCAGAGTCGGTCGTTAGCGTTCCATAGATTTATAGTACGTAACCTTTGGCCAGTCCGCCCTCGCTTGTTTCTTTGTAGAGCGATGGCAAGTCGTGCCCCGTTTGCTTCATCACCTGTACGACATTGTCGAACGAAACAAGGTGGAGACCATCACTGAAGGTCGAATAGAGCTGCGCATCGAGCGCACGACAGGCTGCAAAGGCATTGCGTTCGATACAGGGAACCTGGACGAGCCCGCAGACAGGGTCGCACGTCATGCCCAAGTGATGTTCCAATCCCATCTCGGCGGCATACTCAATCTGCGACGGACTGCCACCGAAGAGTTGGCAGGCAGCAGCCGAAGCCATGGCACAGGCCACGCCGACCTCGCCCTGACAGCCCACCTCGGCACCCGAAATGGAGGCGTTGCGCTTGACGATGTTGCCGAAAATGCCAGCGGTCGCCAGTGCGTGGATTATCTTGTTTTCAGAAAAATCGTGTACATTCGCAATATGATGGAGCACGGCTGGCATAACACCGCACGAGCCACAGGTGGGCGCAGTGACAATGGTGCCACCCGAAGCGTTCTCCTCGCTCACTGCAAGGGCATAGGCATAGACGAATCCTCGGCTCTGAAGTGAAGCCTTGTAGCCACGTGCCTTGATGTAATAGGTGGACGCCTTGCGCCTCAAATTCAGCGGACCGGGGAGCACACCCTCGTTGTCGAGCCCGTTCTCCACGGATTGCTGCATCGTGTGCCATACCTCCCGCAGATAATCCCATATATCGCGACCCTCGCACATCTCCACATATTCCCAGTAACCACGGCCATTCTTCTCGCACCACTGCTGAATTTCCCTGATAGACTTGAGCTCATAGATTGGTGGGGTGTAGAAAAAGTCGTCCTTGCCTTTCCCTTCGGAGAGCGCTCCGCCGCCAACGCTATAGACTTTCCACTCGTCGGTGGTCTCACCACTCTCGTTGAACGACTTGAAGAGCATCCCATTGGTGTGGAAGGGCAACACCTCGTTGGCTTTCCACACAATCTCGACGGGCGCAACTTGACTCAGCACCTCGACAATGGCCTGATCTGTCAAGTGGCCCTTGCCCGTTGCGGCCAGACTTCCGTAAAGAGTCACCTCGAATGCCTTGGCATCGGGATGACGGTCCAAAAACACAAGAGCAGCCTTCTGCGGCCCCATGGTGTGGCTGCTCGAAGGTCCTTTCCCTATTCTGAATATATTTTTTATAGACTCCATATCATGTTAATACTAAAATGCCTAAGCCTCCGTCACCTTGCTACTGTCCTACTTTTCAGCGGTGCGACAGCCGACGGACGCCCCACCAGACGACATTGCTGGCAAAGATGTTGCAAAATTAGTCAATAATTTAGACAAACAACATTTTATTTAGTGAAAAATACTAACAATTCCACCACCGAATCATTAATTGATACAAAACACCTGCCAATGCTTCGACAATGGCTCGTGGCAAAAAGCCTGACGGCACGTGCGACAGTAGCCCAGTCAACTACTCGGAAGGCCTGACAAAGGCTGCGCCGAACGCTCTAATATGATTGGCTAATACCGTTTAACTCACTGACTTTAAAATAATTATAGATTAAGCATATTGAAATGTAAAATTAGGCAATCGTTTGCACAAAAAACATTAATTTTTCAGTTTTCGGTGCCAATTAATTTGCATTTTTGCGAATAAACAGTTAACTTTGTCATAGCCACTATCCAGAAGATAGTATTAAAAGAAAGGAGTTCAAAATGACTGATTCACAAACCTTACAGATTTATCAGGATTACTCGCCTAAGGATGAGAACCTACAAGAAACGGAATCGAGAACGAACGTTTTAGGCGGAGATATTTGGTACAACTGATTTCCGCTCCGTCTGGTGATTAAAAGAGAAACTTGAATATCAATAACCATTGTTATTCTAAAAAACTCTGAATAGATAAACTTCGCTGCGGGATTGCCTGTTAAAGGGCTTTCCCGCATCTATTTTTCTGTTTTTTGACAACAGCAGGCACGACATCAACCAGCGAACGAACAGAAAATGATAAAGTACTGATTTTCAAAATATTATTATCAGAAAAAGATAGATAATATTCGTCATGGGAAAACCTACCTATCGCATCGTCAACACTCACCTTCCCCATTACGGTTGGTGAGCCGTGGTTTGGAAAAATAAAAAAAAGGGAGGACAAGGCATGACGCCTCATCCTCCCTATGGTATGTTGTCTGACGGCTTACTGGTGCTCCTTGCGAAGCAGGTCGTTGATGGTCTTGACTGGATTGAAAGTAATGGCCGGCACTTCTACGAACACGGTGTTCCAGTCGCTCATCGCACCGTTCCAAAGGCCGGGCAATTCCAGCGCCTTGAGTTCCTTGCCGTTCTTCGACTTGGTGCTGATGAATCCCGTTGACGAATCAACAAACTGGGGAAGCTGGAACGGACGGTGCTGATAATCATTGATGGCGCACACCAAATCGACAGGATTGAAGTGAGTACCCTCATTGAACATCCGCACATAGTCGGGGTTCGCCTTGTCTATCTGCGAGCTTTCCAATATCTGAAGGCTCACCGTGCCATCGGCATTGTAGGCAAAGAACGGACCGCCACCAGGCTCACCACTGTTTCGTACCATACCGCAGACACGCATCGGACGATTGAACTTGGACAACAGATAAGCCGACAGTTGCTCGTCGTTGAGCGATGCCGCCGAAGAATTGCGACAACACAGCGAAGTCTCAAGGAAACGGAGCATCTCAAGCAGCTCGCCCCTGTCAAGTTGGCTGGTCGTCAGACGCTTGATAAAATAGAAAGTATGATTTTGAAGCGAAACCAAGACGCCGGCAATAGCCTTCTTCCACTTGGTAGTGGTTGGTTTCAATTTGTCGGGAATAATATTGTCGATATTCTTGATGAATACCACATCTGTCTGAATATCATTGAGATTCTGTATCAGTGCTCCATGACCACCAGGTCGGAAGAGCAGTGTGCCGTCGTCGTTGCGGAACGGCGTGTTGTCGGGATTGGCCGCAACGGTGTCGGTGCTTTCCTTCTGTTCGGAGAAAGATATGTTGAATTTTACGCTGAAACGTTCTTCGTATTGAGTTTTCTTCGCCTCCACCTTCGCTTTGAAGAGCTCCAAATGGTCGTGCGACACGGTGAAGTGAACATTAGCTAAGCCATCGCTTGCAGCATACAGAGCCGCCTCGACGAGATGCTCCTCCATGGCCGTCCGCACGTCATCACCGTAACGGTGAAAGTCGAGCAGCCCCTTCGGCAACTGTCCGTAGTTGAGCCCGTCGGCTTGCAGAAGATTTCTCACCACAGACTTATATTCGCCCTTGGCTATGAGTTCGTCGATAGAAAGGCCGTTGTTGGTCTTGCACTGCTCATTCAACGCAGTGTAGAAGGCGAATTTGCCTATGCCGTCGAAGAAGTCCTTCTCAAAGTCGGTTGTGGGTTGGCTGTACGGTGCGTCAATGAAGGCAAACAGGTTCTTGAACATACGGCTGGCAGCACCCGACGCTGGCACGAACTTAACTACTTTGTTACCGTTGTTGAGGTAGCTCTCCCAGATGCCGGAATACATTCGGCAATCCTCCTCATCAAGTTGAATGATGCCATTGCCGACCGTTGCCGCACTTTCGAGTCTTAGAAAAGGGAATCCATTCTTGAAATTATCGAGCTGCTTGTTGAGCTCCGACACACTGATTCCCTTATTGCTTAGCTGAGTTTCATCATGTTGTGTTAGCATAGAGATAAAGGTTTTGAGTTTCTCCATACGGCAAAAATACATACTTTTTCTTAATTTGGGGAACGTTTGTCTATTTTTTTGTATCTTTGTCATGTTATATTAACAACCTATGGATGCAAATATTATTTTTAGCGATAAAGAGAGGGAAACCTTTCACGAACTGACCGGCAAGCTGAAGCTGGCATTGGGCGATCTGCTGACGGCAGAGGATCAGCAGAAAATAACCGACCATATAAAAATGCTTGAGGAACGGAATGCCATCGAGCGGAATGTGTTCGGCCTCAACTCACTGTTGTGCTCGCTTCAGACAGCGATGATAGCAGTAGAGAACATCGGTCTGAAGCGCGACTCGGTCATCGCCATTCTGCTTTACAGCAGTTACGAGGCTGGAGTGTCGTCGTTGCCGTCCATAGAGAAAGACTACGGGACTGGAGTTGCGAAGATTATTCAGGGACTTTCGCGCATTCAGAACCTTTACAAGAAGAATCCCATCATAGAAAGCGAGAACTTCCGCAATCTTTTGCTGTCGTTTGCCGAGGATATGCGCGTCATTCTCGTCATGATAGCCGACCGCGTGAACCTCATGCGGCAGATTCGAGACACGCCCAACAAGGAAGCGCAGCGCGAAGTGTCGGAGGAGGCCATCTATCTCTATGCCCCACTCGCCCACAAGCTCGGCCTCTATCAGCTGAAGAGCGAGCTGGAAGACCTGTCACTCAAATATCTGGAACACGATGCCTACTATCTCATTAAGGAAAAGCTCAACGAGACAAAGGCAGCGCGCGACGCCTACATAAAGGAGTTCATCGAACCTGTGAGCAAAGAGCTGCAAAAGGCAGGGCTGCGCTTTCACATCAAGGGTCGGACCAAGTCCATCCACTCCATCTGGCAGAAGATGAAGAAGCAGAAATGCGGATTCGAGGGCATCTACGATCTATTCGCCATCCGCATCATTCTTGACTCTCCCGAAGCCAAGGAGAAGATGCAATGCTGGCAGGCCTACTCCATCGTCACCGATATGTACCAGCCTAACCCCAAACGACTGCGCGACTGGATATCAGTGCCTAAGTCGAACGGCTACGAGTGTCTGCACATCACCGTACTTGGACCAGCGAAGAAATGGGTGGAGGTGCAGATACGCACCGAGAGAATGGACGAAGTAGCCGAACACGGACTGGCAGCCCACTGGCGTTACAAGGGAGTGAAGGCCGAAGGAGGCATGGACAACTGGCTGGCATCCATCCGCTCGGCGCTTGAGGCTGGCGACAACCTCGAAGTCATGGACCAATTTAAGCTTGACCTCTACGACAAGGAAATCTATGTGTTCACACCCAAGGGCGACTTGCTGAAGTTTCCCAAGGGAGCCACGCTCCTTGATTTCGCGTATCACATCCATTCGAAAGTCGGAAACCAGTGTGTCGGCGGAAAAATAAACGGCAAGAATGCCTCCATCAAGACCGAACTGCACAGTGGTGACACAGTCGAAATCATGACATCGGCCAACCAAAGCCCCAAACAGGAATGGCTCAAGATAGTCAAGTCGGCCCGTGCGAAAGCGAAAATCAGACAGGCTCTCAAGGAAACACAGATAAAAGAAGGCCTCTATGCAAAGGAAATGCTCGAACGTAGGTTCAAGAACAAGAAGATAGAAATCGAGGAACAGGTGATGGCTCACCTTGTAAAACACCTCGGATTCAAAGAGACATCCGATTTCTACCGACAGATTGCCGAGGAGAAGCTCGACCTGAACTACGTCATCGACGAATACCAAAAGATATTCAACCGCGACCACAACCTGAATGAGCCACGCGAGACCGAGAGTGCCGAGAACTTCGAATTCGAAAGCGGTACCGAGGAATTGCTGAAGAACAACGACGACGTACTCGTCATCGACCAGAACCTCAAGGGCATAGAGTTCTCACTGTCGAAATGCTGCCACCCCATCTACGGCGACCCCGTCTTCGGCTTCGTCACGGTCAACGGTGGCATCAGGATTCACCGCAAGGACTGCCCCAACGCCCCCGAAATGCTCAAACGCTTCGGCTATCGCATCGTGAAAGCACGGTGGAGTGGCAAAGGAGGCTCACAATACAGCATCACGCTACGCGTCATCGGCAACGACGACATCGGCATCGTGAGCAACATCACCAATGTCATCTCACAAGAAGAGAAAGTTGTCATGCGCTCCATCAGCATCGACTCACACGACGGTCTCTTCTCCGGCAACCTCGTGGTGCTCATCGACGACACCTCAAAGCTGAAGTCTCTCATCCGAAAGCTCAATAATATAAAAGGTGTAAAGCAGGTCGTGCGCATCTAACCACAACTGCCGACAGACCTTATCCCGTTCCTTGTTTCGAGCAATCTTCTCCGCCCAAAACTCCATATTGGTTTTCGGCATTCTGAAGTGTTGGCATCCCTCATGCCCATGCCAAAGTCTGCCGATGCTTGGATGATACAAAATTACAAAATATTTCTTGTGAAATCAAATATTTATCGTGTAGTTATCAAGGTACAAAAATAGATAATATCATATTATTATTTGTGTAATTGATTCATCGCACATTGCGGATATAAGCCTTCTGATTTATCACTAAACGGCCTTCACGAATTGTGGCAAAATGGGATGTCGCATTCGCCAATCAATACTCATCGGTTTGTCATCACGTGAAGATATATAATCAATCAGACCAAAACAATAGAAAGGACATGTGTTGCCAAAACCATCTTTGATGTTCTCTCGAACGAAGAGTAAAAATTTCTTTTTATTCAAAGACTGTTCCACAAATCGTCTGCCACTACCTTGGTGTGTATCGGTGTTCTGCGATTTCCAATGAAATTGATTTTCACTAACCACATAATCATCATACATTGTAGAAGCAGAGAAGTCTTTTTCAGATTTGTTTAGCGTAACAAAGAACAATTCGGTATTCATTTCTTCTATTTTGAACACTCCAGCCACACTACCTTGCATTCTCTTATCAGCCGTTTGTCGTCCGAAGATTGTAAATACTTCTTCACGCGTATAACAGCCATATTGTTCGAGAGCAACAGGAAGTCCTTCTCCTAAAGAGAATGTTTTCATCTCAATTTTTGACAGAAGCAAATCTACCAGTTCTTTCATTTCTGATACGAACATAGGATAGTTGGCAAACGATTGAAGTCCTTCCTCAATGCTTTGGAAGCCCAATTTACTAATTTTGTCGATGTAAAGCGTGTAATAAAGCATGACACTATAAGTCTTTTCTTGTTCCGTATGAAATGTTACAGAACTAAGATTAGCTAATGTTTTCTTGACAAAGCTCAGATAAGTAATACTATTAGTATGAATAAGGTTCGAAATACCTTTTTCATAACAACGGGTATTCGCATCATTCTCATAGGAACACAATCCCGCCTCACGTTTAAGACTGGTCCAACAGTGATTATTCTTATATATAATACGGACATCCTGCCCATTATTTTCAATAAACTCCTTTAACGTAGGACTATGATCATAACTTCGCAACTCTTGGATAAGACGCTTCTTGTTATAAACGGCAGCCTTAATATTTTGCAGTACATATTGTTGAGCCATTTCTTCCATGTGTATCGTACAGCCGTGAGGAAGGAGCGTAAAACCATTCTTCACTTGGTCAACAACATTTTTATCCTGACGTTTCATCAGACTACGGAAACGGCTCGTGAAATCATACTTCTGATTCAACTGTGCCACAAAGTCGAACACTGTGAGCAACAGCTTTCCGGGATAGAGACGAAGTCCACGACCTAACTGCTGCAAGAAAATAGTAAGCGATTCTGTAGGACGTAGGAACAAAACAGTGTCAACTGCTGGTATGTCAATACCTTCATTAAATATATCTACCACAAACAGATAGTTGATCTCTCCTCTCGACAGTTTTTTGTTAAGCACCTCGCGTTCGCCATCTCTGTCCGCAGTAAGATAATCAGCATTAAGCCCACAAGCATTAAAATTGTCAGCCATAAAACGAGCATGCTCTTTCGTTGCACAAAATCCAAGTGCCTTACATTTTGTCTCGTCTGGTAGATAATAACGCAGTTTGTTGATAATGAGCCCCACGCGCTCTTGATTGCACAGACGTTCAGTTATTTTAGAAGCGACATATTTATTTCCTTGCATCAACTCATCGTCTGTAAGGTCTGTGTTATCACTGATACAAAGGTATTGAAAGGGGGTAAGCAATCCTTCATCAAGTGCCATTGGAAGCCGTATTTCCGCACTAATCTGATTACCAAAATCAGGCAATAGACTGACACCATCCATTCGTTCTGGTGTAGCTGTAAGTCCTATCAGAAGTTCCGGTTTGAAATGCGTGAGAATCTTTCGATAGCTATCAGCAACAAGGTGGTGAGCCTCATCTATCACTATATAATCATAATAATCTGAAGGCAGGCTATGAAAAATTTCATCATACTTCGCATTAAAAGTCTGAACAGAGATAAACAGATGATCGATACCACCAACAGGTTTATATTGACCGACCCAAACATCACCAAAATTTGCATCTTGCAACACACTCCTATAAGTGTTGCGCGATTGTACAAGTATCTCTTGGCGATGGGCAACAAAGAGAATACGATTCCTATTCGGATGCGTCTCGGTAAACCATTTGTAGTCAAAAGCTGATATAACGGTCTTACCAGTGCCAGTGGCAGCAACTATCAGATTACGCTTAATACCCTTTTCACGGACCACTATCAATTTATCAAGTATTTGTTTTTGATGTGGCAAAATAGTGAATTTTGTCAAAGAGATTGTCAGAGTTTTATTCGGCTGTTTCTCTTTTCTCAATTCTTCATAGAGCTTCTCTACTCCTCCTTCAGCAAAATCCTCAAAATTATGGCTATTCCAGTAAAGATCGAAGGTGGCAAGTGCTGTTTTAATGATGTGAGGATTCTCTATGTTCGTCACTCGTATGTTCCACTCCAAGCCATCTGTTTGAGCCGACTTCGATAGGTTGGACGACCCAATGTAAGCAGTACTAAAACCAGAATTGCGTTCAAAAATATAGGATTTGGCATGTAAACGCTCGATCCTTGTATTGTAGGAAATGCGAATTTCGGTATTAGGAAGTTGTGCAAGTCGTTCTACAGCCTTTGCTTCAGTTACACCACAATAAGTTGTTGTGATAACTCTCAATTTATGATTGGGATTCTCACAAAACTTTTTAAGTTTATCATAGATCAGATTCAGCCCCGACAATTTCAAAAAAGAGACTATCAGATGAATGTTGTCTGCACTCTCAATGTCGCGCTCAATTTCAGCATTCATTGGAACTTTGCTTTGCCCGCCTGTAAAAAGATTGCTGATTCGGAAACCTGTCAATGGTCTTACAACATTCTGTTCAGTAGCCTTAAGTCGTGCTTCCTCATGCTTTGACACAACTGCTGCCAACATTTGATTATTATCTACAATCGTATCATCGTCCTGAGCATTAAGAAATTCTATCAGACGATTCGCAAAACCAACTCGTTCCTCAACGGTAAGTTTCTCATCAGAGAGCTTGTTCCGAATGATTTTATTGACATGGCCTGCTAAAATTGAAGGCGATTCAGCTTCGTCAATCTTATCTTTTCTGCATACAAGACCTTCTTTCGATGCTTGTAACATATCATTTTCTAACTCATTCGTCACTAAGCTTTCATAGACTCCCTCTTTTAATTTCATGCTTCTTAAATGTTTAATTTGTTATTTGCTTACCTTCAATATCCGTAACATGTGTTCTTGATGGGTTTTCATGTCCTCATAGGCCCATTCCTCCCCCTCTTTCCTTCGGTCAGCATGGTCGTTGTCTCGACATATCTGCATCATGATTCGCAACTTCAAAGAAGCTACGCTCACCCGTGATATCTTTTCAGATTGATCAAGATAACGGATAATCTTTGCTCTTGGAGTCCAATACGAGCCCGAACTATTGGCTTGGCTGCCAATCATGGCATAATTGCCAAAGCAATTGATTTTGGCTTCATTGATAGTTTCCGTGACATTCGCTTGTGGATAGAAATGTTCGAGCGAGCGTCGGGTGCGGGAGAAATAGAATTGGTCGAATTCTTTCTGCCCAAAATCTGAACAACCCAACTCTTCGAAAAAAGCTTTCCGGACAGAATGATCCTCCTTCAGACTCATTCCCAATAATGTTTCAGCGTACTTGAGCCATAGCTTGTAATCCAAATAGTTGAACACAAACAACGGAATTCCTTCCGATTTATCAGTTCCATTGCCAAAAATACCCATATAATAGGATGGATTCTGATTTAACTGCAAATTCATCTTACCATCCTTTAGAATAACGCTGTCGAAGGCTCTTGGTAAGGGAGTGTTGATTTTATTTAGGTTGTCTTGTTCAAGATAGATATCAAAGAAATATTTATCGGCCAGCTTCGACAGGAAGTCAACATAGTGTTCCAGATCATTATCGCCAAAAAGATGATATAATGAGTAGAAGAGATAATTTTTGCGCTGGCGTGGAGTGAATGAGACTTCAAACATAGAGAGTTGTTGTACCAACTTGTTTTGCAAGCGATTATCGTCAGACAGATTCTTCGAATTATACGAGTCTCCTTTGTGCTGCCAATGCTCCAACTGCCAAGGGTTACTGTCAGGCATATCTATTTCGTCGACATGATGAACCACATAGTTATCAAGCAGGTATTTTGCCTTCAGCAAATTGAAACCAAAGCGTTTAACAAAATCCCTATTGGGATGGGCATTCTCGAAAGCGTTGATAAGTTCCTTATCGTCAAGAATAAACTTCTCTGGCTCGAAATCAGGACTCTCCATCTGTGTAATCTTCAATACTATAAGCAAAAAGTTGGGAAAGTCAATGATGGGTTGGAATATCTCTGTTCGGCCTGTTCTTTCTTTATCAGTTGAAGGTGCGGTAGTGCCGTCGATAAATTCTTGGAAGGTGTGCAAATCATCATGTTGTCCAATTTCAGGCAGGTCATCGAAGGACGCATCATAGTATTTGAATGTTTTTAGACTGGGTTCAAAAATAAGATTATCCTCTTCCTCTGGAATCCTCATCTGAATATAGACGTTCATCTCACTGCATGCCTGCCAAATAGCAGCGAACTTATTGCGTTCGGTCTCCTCAAGATAAGCTATCAGTTTAGATTTCACTATCTCGTGTTTCTCCAACTGTTCGCCACGGGAATTCATCACTTCAAAATAATGGTTCAAATCGACATCACGGGGAACGTTGTAATGGATGATGTGCACTTGGTTTCGCAAATAATTAATAAATTTTTCTTTATTTTTATCACCCTCTATCTCATTGAGGGCTCTCTTGATACACCGATAACCATTATAGATGCCTTGATCTATATTCTTGTTGTTTTCACTGTTTAAAGCTTCTATGGCATCATTCGACTTCTGCCGGGCTCTGTATGTCAGTTTATTTCTTATACTATTTCCTCCCCATGCTCTCATAATCAGGTAGAGCGTTGTCAGACGTTGTTGACCGTCTATCACCTCAAACGTGTTGTTACCTCTGGCATAGGAGACCAAAGTACCGATGTAATAAACTTTCTTGTTCATCTGACAGGCATCCCACACATCATTCAACAACGCAGTGATTTCATCTATCTCCCAAGCATAATTGCGTTGATAGATGGGAATTTCATAACTAATTTCTTCCGAACTGTTAAATAGCTCATCAACAGATAGTTCCTTTAACGGTATTTTATGGCCCATAACCTATTCTGTATAAAATTTGTTCACCTTAAAATAATGTAGATAATTTTGATAGATACCTTTGTCGTCTTGTTCATCAAGCTCCTCCATTTTTGCCAGTACCTTATTCTTTGGCAAAGGATGAATGCGCTCTGCAAGCTCGCTGAGCAGTACTGTAGGTGTCGGAGCCTCAGCTATACACTTGTAAAGATTGAAAGAGTTGACATGGCCATTCCCCAAAATATAATTCTGCGCCGACACCCAGCCTAAGTTTCTGTACTGCGCTCTTAGCGAATAGGCCCAGATAAAGTCCATGACCACAAACTGTTCGAAAATATCAAGATCAAGTCTCGACGGTCTATCGGGACAGAAGCGATCGACATAAAGTAGCGCAGCCAAATCGAAGAGTTTGCGAGCAATTCTATTTCCTACTCCATTCTTGTATTTAGGCAAATCCAATGTCTCAACGATTTTATTGCCGTTGATGAAATATCCCACATATTTGTCGTTATTCTGAATATCCTTCAAAATTTCAAAATAATGGTTCGTGTAGTCGAAAAATGACTTGCCGGCAATGATTGGGGCGTCAATCTTAAAAGGATTCAACCCCTGCATACCTGAAACGAAGGGCATGGCCGACTTATTCATCATCTGAGCATATGCGTAAGCTCCCTTGTAGAACTGAGCATAGGGCAGATTGTCGCGCTGACTGATGCCTTTAAATTTATCTATATTATGCTCGTTGAGTTTCCAAACTTCATTACCATGCACCCATTCTCTGACCCTATACAGATTCTCGGCAAACAAATTGGCAAGTTCTTTCTGATCGGCGTTCTCCCATCGTCTTACTATCGCCTCGGTTTCGTGGTCCTCCACATCTTCCATCTCTCTCAGATGATAGGCCTTCAGCAAGTCGTGGGGGTACAATTCTTTGCCTCTTGCATTTTGAGAATCGAAGAACTGGAAAGCCTCTGATATATCATTGGTGATGACAACAATCAGCTCACATTGATTTTTGATGAAATCTTGGAGATCAGTGATTCCACGATCCTCACGCAGAGTCTCAACGGTTGCCTTTGCTCGCTCGTCGGCCATCGCGTCACGACGACGTTCAAAGGCTCTTAAGTTGTTCGCTATGTTCTCACGCGTATAGGAATTATTGGGGAGTTTCTCTTTAAAAATTTTGAGATTGTCACAAAAGAGCGATTTAAGCAGAAGCGCAAAGGTGATGATGCGTTGCTGTCCGTCCACAATGTTATAATAATTGTCTTCATCATGGTGAAGGATCAGTGTCCCAACACGATAAACCTCTTTGTTGGCGTTCTTTGCCTCGATGATGTCATCCAACAGTTGAATGGCGTTCTTTGCTGTCCACTTATAAGGTCGTTGGTAGATGGGTATTTTTAGTTGGATGCCTTCTGGTGCTTCGCCCTCTCCCATTTGGGTGAATCGGTTCTCCAACAAGAGGTCACCGATGCGGGTGACACCTAACTGCAAACTTATGTTATTCGACATTTTTCTCTGATTGTTTCGTTTATAATACTTTGATTATCATTCGTGTACTCGTCACTGAACATCTTTTAATTTAACTGCAATGACCGGTCGGAAGGGGGTAAAGCAGAGGCTGGACGATAGTCTTGGGAAAGGGGCTTGCCAACTGACGGGGATAAGACCTTGGCGAATTTCATCGAGAAAACGTCCATGACTGCGGTTCAGACATTGAGGAACGGACCGATGGCCGATAGCAGTTCGGCTCGTGTGAGGTAGCCGCTGCCACGCCAGAGCTGCTCGCCGTTGCGGAATAGCATCAGCGTGGGGACTGACTGGATGCGGTAGCGGGTGGCGGTGGCGTTCTGTTTGTCAATATCAATTTTGATAACGCGCAGTCGGTCGCCCATGGCTTGTTTTACTTCTTCGAGGACGGGGTGCATCATCTTGCACGGCTGGCACCATGTGGCGAAGAAATCGACCAGCACGGGCTTGTTGTCGGATATGACGTCGTTGAATGTTTCCATGTTGTTTTGTTTTGATGGGTTGCTATGATGCTCAAAATCGGGTGCGAGTGGTTTGCAGGCTTCTTCGATCGTTCTGAGCTTTTTATGATTCTGTTTCTTTGGTTTTCTCCTTGGCTTTCTGATAGTGGGGCGCATAGGGCATTTGCAAATTGCCCCTCATCTGTGGGAATGCCTGCATGAAAGTGCAGTAGCACCATGCCGCCAACTCGTAGCCCGTGAGCGGCGACGGACTGACGGCTGGCACGTTGTAGGTCTGCCGAAGGTTGATTCCCTGCTGACCCAAGGCGGTTGTCATGAGTGCGATGAGGCGGACTCTGCCCGCATCCATGTCGGCCAGTCGCCTGATGACGGCCACCATCTCGGCTATCATCCTGTCGTCGTCGAGCGGCGCCACTTCGTTGGCAGCGGACGGCTGCGCCGGTGGTGGCGTTTCTGTGGGCTCCACGATGGTTACTTTCTCTATCAGACCTGCCATTTCCTCCTCACTAAACAGGAAGGGGCCCTCTTCGGCCGTTGTTTTCTTTCGTCGTCGGTTGTTCATCTTTTCTTGTTTATTTTGCCATTGGTCGGTCTTTTCGCTGGCCAGCTTTATTGCTTCCTCGTCGGGTGCAGTGCGTGTCAGGGGCGAAGTGCGATTGTCGGTCGGCTGACGGACTGCTAACCACGGACTGAAAGGCTGACGGCAATCGGGCGAGCGATGGGCGCGGACCCTTGATTGCGTGTTGTAAAGGTAGCTATTTTTATCGAATGTCGGGGCCTGTCGGCCATAAAAAATGCGTCGAAGGGGCGATTTTGGCAGAAATTGAGGATTGCGCAACCTTCAGAATGGTGATCATTTTGGGGTATAACCATTCAGAGCGGCATTCGGAAAGCGGAGCGGTTGGGCACGGCTGCTGGCCAATGTCTGAGCTTTCGCATGGTGATACCTCACCTTTCGGGCGGCGAAAGCTCACCTTTTGCAAGGTCGTTGATGACCTTTTGGCGATGGCATGCTATCCTGCTGATTGTCAATCGGTTACAAATTCGGTTTCAACGGGGTGTTTTCCTGTTCATAATTTCCCGTCCACAGTAAAGGCCTCAACAACGTGGGCCGTGGCCGTCGGTCCTTCCTGTGTCAACCAACAATTCATCAATAGTAAGTATTGCGCAGACAGATATTTTTCATTGTTTTTGCAACCTTATTATAAAACCAAAGATATGATAAGATTTCTACTCATTACGGCGATGAGCCTGATGACGCTTTCGGGCCATGCGCAGGAAAACGTCTATAGTTTTCAAATACAAAGATAAGAAAAAGGAAGCTTACACACTTTTATAGGACAGTACCTGATATTTCCTTTTTCCTGTAGGTTTTAGCGTATATTTTGTTGTCATTGCATCAAAAGACTTGCAGAAGTCATCTGCCATACAAAATATTTCAGTAACTTTGTCTTCGGTGATCATAGCGATTTTTGTTTGTAACTGTTTGAATGTTAGCTCTTTAAAGTTACAACAAAATTCGCTAATCACCAAATTTATAGACACTTATAATTCGTCGAACTCACGTTAATTTTCAGTAAACACCAATTAGAGATAGGTGCTTTATTCTACTCTTCTCCGGTTTCTCCTTTATTCATTTCAGACAGAAGATAATAGGCACCCGATTGAACAATATTAGAAAGTTTTTTTGTATCCTCTAAAGGCTCTATTGCTACAAATCCATTTTCTTCTTTTATCTTCTTGACACCAACAGGGAAGAACTTCCATCTTGAGCCCTGATGAGAGGCTTTATAGATATAAAATTTCCCATCTTTTTCGGCTATGGCTTCATAAGGTACAGCTTTCATCTTTATTGCATTTGTAGCAATCTGTGCCTGAATATACATGCCTCCAATTAATCCAGTTCTATCCCCCATAATATTTACCCGCACATCTACTGTCTGATTTTCATTGTTAAAGGTCTTACCAATGGAATATACTTTGCCTCTATAGTTTTTCCCACTGTTGTCGGATTGTTTAAATTGTACAGACTGTCCTACTTTTATTTTAGAAATATCGTGTAGAAAGACTTGTAATTCAACAAAAATGTTGTCTGTATTTACAATCTTCATTATTGGCATTTCTGGAGTTGTATATTGGCCTGTCTGCACGTCGATTTGCTCAACAGTGCCACGGATAGGACTCTTTATTGCGATTGTCATCTTGGGATTTCCCTTGCGAATAGAGGAAGGATTAATACCCATTTTTCTAAGCTGGGCGGATAACATTTGCAATTCGCCATTAACTATCTTTAATTCTGATTTGATACGGTCGTAATCCTTACCTGCACCCACCCCCTCTTTCATCATCATTGCCTGGCGAGCAAACTCTTTCGAGAGATACTTCTGCTGATTGAGGGATGATAGATATTGTGTCTGAAGGTTAACAAAGTCGGGGTGAGACAAGTAAGCGATGATCTGGCCTTTAGCCACTATTTGTCCTTCTTTAACTAATATCTGTTTGATATTTCCACCCGTTTGCGGAGTTACAGTTGCTTCACTTTGCGGATCGATAACCAGTTTTCCATTCGCTTCTATAGCATTCTCAAAAACCATCTCTGTAAGATGGCCAACCTCAATATTCACCTTCTTCACTTGCTCGTCAGTGAGATCTACTTGGGTCTGTTCCTTCAACGCATTCTCTTCACTGTTTTCGGCCTGCTTCTTGGTGTTGCCACAAGCCATTAGAAGCAAGAGAGAGGCCATATAGATATATTTTTTTGCTTTCATTGTCTTAAATATTTGGATATTGTAAATCTATCTTTGTATTGATGAATTTTTCGTAAGCTGACCAATAGTCAAGCTCTGTCTGCACAGCATCGCCCATGGTCTGGATAAAGCCAATATAGTCAGTTGCCCCGAGTCGGTAAGCGGAAGCTGCTCCTCGTTGTTGCTCTCTTGCTGTTGGTAATGCTGTTTCTTGAAAGTATTTGAGTTTCGTCTGCCATTTTAGATTTTCTGTTTGTAAACGCTCTTGAACACTTTTAAGTTGTTGACGTGATAAGGTGAGATAAGCCTCTTCAATCTCCTTATCCATGGCCATGGCTTGCTTCTGTGCACGATATGAATTTCTAAATAAGGGAATACTCATACCAACATTTATAGTCCAATAGCCTAACCTATTTCCATTTCTCTGCGCCCCTGCTTCTACGAAAAAATTTGGTAGCACTTTTGTTTTTTCAACTTCTATCTGTGTTTGTGCCAGTTTAATTTTTTCTTTCTGCAATGCCAATATTGGATGAACAGTGTCATTGCATACTGCGAATATTTCTTCTGGGGAGGTAGAAGGTTCGTAAATTCCTTCTCCTAACCATCGAGATAACAATCTAACTGCTACTTGATAATCATAAGTTGACTGATTCAAATTTTCCTTCATCTCTATCGCTTTCTTCTTTGCTGTTAAATATTCTAATTGCGAGGTCTCACGCATTTCATATTTTAATTTTGCGGCATGTTCAAAATTCTGATAGATAGAGTCTATCATTGCATAGACTTTCATTCTCTGTTTCTGAATGTACGCTTGGGCATAATCGTAACTTACAGCTCTTTGTAAATCATATTTTGTCAACGCTGCTTCTGCACGAGCTGTTCTTGTTGCTTGTTCTTGAGCACGAGTACGTTGCTTCTTACCGAATAGATTCAGATTCTGTCGGATAGCTAATAATGAAAAGGTAGCATCATTACCTCTGCCGAGTTCGTCCACACCTGCTGAGAACTCCGTGTCTCCTATGTTATTTACGCCTTTAATCATCGTTTTCTCACGATTGACACGAAGTTCAGCTATCCTTATTGTAGGGTAATTTTGTTCTGCAAGTTGAAATGCTTGTTGAAGACTAACAGTTTGCGCTTTCGAACCATTGGTCATTAATAGCATGACCAATGTAAGTGTAATAGCCGTCGGTATCTTTTTTTTCTTAATATTTACCCCTTCTTCTAATGCATATAATAATGGAATTACAACCAGCGTAAGTAGTGTTGCGGTAAATAGCCCTCCAATAACTACTGTGGCCAATGGTCGTTGCACTTCCGCCCCTGCAGAGCCTGATACCGCCATAGGCAAAAAGCCAAGCATTGCAGCTGTTGCTGTTAGTAAGATAGGTCGTATGCGCTCTTTCGTACCCACTATAATTCTTCGATTTATATCTTTCATACCTTCACTTTTTAATGAATTGAATCGGTTAATGAGTACCAAACCATTGAGTACTGCAACACCGAATAACACGATAAAGCCGACACCTGCCGAGATGGAAAAAGACATACCACGCAATATCAAAGCTAAAACTCCACCAATCGTAGCAAGAGGTACTGCCATATAAATCATCAAGCTCTGCTTAAATGATTTTAATGCAAAGTAGAGTAAAAGGAAAATTAGTGACATGGCTATTGGGAGAACTATCATCAAACGTGCCTTTGCTTCTTGGAGATTTTGATATTCACCTCCATATTCCAGTCGATAACCTGAAGGAAGAGTCAACTCAGCATCAAGACTTTTTTGAATATCAGAGACGACGGATGCCACATCACGTCCTCGCACATTCACGCCTACATAGATTCTGCGTGAGGCTTTATCTCGTGATATTTGCATTGGACCTGACTCATAGTTAATATTGGCTACCTCTCTCAGGGGTATCTGCGACCCATTTGGCAGATCAACATAGAGTTGCTTAAGATTATCGATACTCTTACGATACGTCTCGGAGAGTCGAATGACAAGGTCGAAACGTTTTTCACCTTCAAATACCACTCCGGCAGAACTGCCAGCAAAAGCAGAACTCACATACCCGTTTAGGTCAGCAATATTCATTCCATATTGTGCTAAGCGCTGCCGGTCATATTTTACTGTAATCTGTGGTAATCCGTCTGTACGTTCAAGAGCCACGTCTTTGGCACCAGATATTTTACTAATAATGCTTACCATCCGATTTCCCAATTTATTGAGTTTTTCGAGGTCGTCACCATAGAGTTTTACGGCTACATCCTCGCGGACACCAGTAAGCAGTTCGTTGAATCGAAGTGCTACTGGCTGAGAGAAAGAAAAGTTTAGCCCGGGTAAAATTTGGAGCTTTTCCTTTATCCTTTCAATAAGTTCCTCCTTCGTTGTGGCCGAAGTCCATTTACTCCTGTCTTTTTCAAGGATAATAAAACTGTCCGTATAGTCAAATCCCATAGGGTCAGTAGGAATATCAGCCACGCCAATGCGTGCACAGACTGTTTTGATTTCAGGGAAGTTATCCAAAAGCAGACGCTCAACTTCTTTTTCTCTCTTGATTGTTTCAGAGAGAGAACTTCCTGGTCTAAGAAATGTTTGCATTGCTATATCTCCTTCATCAAGCTCAGGAATAAATTCTCCACCCATACGCGTAAAGGCGATAACCGTAATTCCTAACATGATTATAGCTGAGAGAATGACTGCTGTCTTATGTCGAAGTGAAAAAAGAAGCAGCGGATTATACGCCCTCGTGATTTTTGTAATCAACTTGTTACTTACTTGCTCCAATCTCTTCTCAAACCTGACAATCCTACTATCGGAATTATGTAAGGGGCGTAGAATAAGAGCCGAAATCATAGGTACATAGGTTAAACAGAGTATGATCGCACCTAAGAGTGCAAACGAGAACGTATAAGCCATAGGTGAAAACATCTTACCACTGATTCCTGTCAAGAATATAATCGGTGTAAAAACGATTAGAATTATCAGCTGACCAAAGAAAGCCGAGTTCATCATTGAGGATGCCGCATCGTAACTAATTTGATTCATGGCCGTCTGGTCAACTTTAAGATGTTGCTTAGTCCTCTTTCCAATCTCAAATACAATACCCTCTACAATAATAACGGCTCCATCGACAATAATACCGAAATCAATAGCCCCCAGGCTCATTAAATTCGCCCAAACCCCAAAGATTCTCATCATGATAAAGGCAAACAATAGAGATAATGGAATAACGGAAGCTGTAATGATGCCACCTCGCACATTTCCGAGTAGTAAGACTAATACAAAAATGACAATCAGGGCTCCCTCTACCAAATTGCGAGCTATTGTACTCGTTGTACGGTCGATAAGATTAGAACGATCGAGAAACGGTTTTATCTCAATACCTGTGGGAAGTGATTTCTTGATACTTTCCATTCTATTTTTAACAGCATCAACCACTTTGTCTGAGTTTGCTCCCTTTAACATCAGAATCATGCCACCAACAGCCTCATGCCCATTTTGGGTAAAGGCGCCATAACGTACTTGTGAACCAATATCAACTTTATCGGCCACATCTCGTATCAGAACAGGAATACCATTCGTATTCTTAACAACTATGTTTTGAATGTCTGCAATAGATTTAACCACTCCCTCACCACGAATAAAATTGGCCATGTGGTTGCGCTCGATATAGGCTCCACCGGTATTGATGTTATTCTTGCTTAATGCTTCGTATACTTCACTGATAGTAACTTTCATTGCATTGAGCCTATTCGGATTAAGAGCCACCTCGTATTGCTTTATACTCCCACCAAAAGAGTTCACTTCGACAACACCTGGAATCATTGACAGTTGACGTTTAACTATCCAGTCTTGAATAGTTCGCAATTCCTGTGGACTATATAAATTGCTGTCTTTAGGAACTAATGTGTATTGATAAATTTCACCCAACCCTGTTGTTATAGGTCCCATTTGGGGAGTGCCAAAGCCTTCTGGAATTTCTTCACGTACTTCTTCTAACTTCTCTTGAACAAGTTGGCGTGGCAGATAGGTATCCATATTATCCTTGAACACAATGGTCACAACCGATACACCGAATCGAGAGATAGAACGAATGTCTATTACACCAGGAAGATTCGACATGGCAAGTTCTACAGGGTAAGTAACAAACTGCTCTATATCTGTTGTTGAAAGGTTTTCTGACACAGTAATAACCTGTACTTGATTATTGGTGATATCTGGTGTAGAATCTACATTGATGGTTTTTAGTGAATATAAGCCACCACCTATAATGATTACCAAGAGGAGTATCACCAAGAACTTATGCTTAATGGAAAAATAAATAATTTTATTGATCATATCTCATGACTTAATTATACACGACATATTGAGAACAACCGTCATGTCTTATTCTATTTATTAAAAAAAAAATGGATATAATTATGAGAGAGGAGGCGCTCGTAACCCACTTGAGACAATATTTACCTCAAGCAGATGAAAAGAGGGCTCTTGTGATGTTTCGTTAAACTTTGAAGTATCAAGGTTTGACAATATTTTATACGGCGAGAAAACATACAATAAGTGTGATTGCCTCTCTATGGTCTGTGTGATCTGTTGAACGCACTTTTCGTTTTTGACAATGTGTTTGATTTGTTCAACAGAGCAACTGTCTGGTATAGAACTTTGACCCGAAGTCGAGTGGCCAGTGTGACTATCATTAACATTGCCATCCAACGCGCATGTCATTTCAATAAAGCATACTTCTTTGGGGTGATGATGATGTGCCAAAACAGAGACAAACAACACCATGAGGATTGCCAACCAGATACTAAATATGGATATTTTTTTCATCATCACGATGCAAAGATATCCATTTAATCTTGCAACTCGGTTGCAAAGATTAATAATCTATTAATTCTTCTATGTATGATTCGTAATACTCCTACTGTTTAAATGCAAATACATTGGTAAAATCCATGTATAACGTAAGGACGAACTGGGCATGTATCCATATCAAAATAGAGACAGTATGTTCACGCACTTTGGGGTTTATCTTGAAAATACCTTCTTATTCCGAACGCAGGGTTTAAAAATTTGAAGAGGTGGTACTGCTTGAGGATGGGTTTCATGGGCTTCCGGAAAAGCTATTTTTCGGGCGAAGAGCCGTTGATAGGCAACGACGGCTTTGGTCTTCGATTCGCTCCTGAAGAGCTGATGATTGGTTTGGAGCTTGAGTTCTGACGATCGGGCACGAATTGCAAGACGTGTGCCATGCGGTCAGCGTGCGCTTCGGGGCTACGGCTGATTGTTCAGGCGAGGAACGAATGAAAAAGTCCGGACAGGAGTCAACTCCCGTCCGGACTTTCTATTTTCCGAAAAATCAATCAACAATTAGTAGGCGTGGTCGTCGCTTATTTCTTTGCTGTCGATTTCCTTACTGTCGATGCTGCGCCAAGCATAGAAAATGTAAGCGAGCACGAAAGGAATGATCAGGCTGGCATAGAACATTGCTGTGAGCGTGAACTGGCTTGAGCAACTGTTCTGGAGTGTAAGCGAGCTTTGCAGGTCGGCGGTCGATGGATAGTAGGCGGTGTTGTTGTAGCCCACGATGAGGAACAACACAATCACCACCAGTACGACGCCGATGCCTGCCGGCCAAATGCCTTTGATGTAATCCTTCTGAAGGATGGTGCGCACGATGCCAAAGAGCAGCAGAAGCACTCCGACGAGAAGGACAACGATGAGATACCACATATCAAGCAGGTTGTTGAGATACTTCATCGGCTCCATAACGATTTCACCCGAAGCAGCCACGGCATAGCCATCGCTGAGGAGTGTGCGGACGAAGAAGGTCAGGAAGAAGACAAGGAACAGCACCGTGTTGATGATAAGTTGAGGACGTACGCGAGAGCGGATGGCATCGTCGTTCACGTTGTTGTTGATGTAGAGCGTACCAAGGATGCGCGCAAGGAAAACAACGGCCAGACCGAAAATCACCACCCAAGGATTGAGCAGTACGTCGAGACCACGCGAAGCATTGGCCCACTGTGAAATAACGGCAGGCATCTCATTGGCGATATTGGCCTTCTCTACAATGAAGTTTGAGCCCGTGAAGAACGTGGCTACCGCTCCGCCGATGAGCAGCGGACCAACGATACCGTTGATGATGAGGCAAGTCTGGAAAGTCTTAACCCCCAGTAGGTTGCCGGCCTTGTTTTGGAACTCGTAGCTGACCGCCTGAATGATGAACGAGAACAGAATGATGACCCATACCCAGTAGGCACTTCCGAAACTCGTACTATAGAACAATGGGAACGAGGCGAAGAACGCTCCACCGAATGTGACAAGCGTGGTAAACGTGAACTCCCACTTCCGGCCCGTTGAGTTGACGACGAGACGACGCTCAATGTCGGTCTTTCCCAGCTGAAAAATCATGGAGTTAGCACCCTGAACAAACATCAGGAACACTAACAGGCCTCCCAAAACGGCTATGAGAAGCCACCAGTAATGTTGCAAAAATTCGTATGTCATAGTTATAGCCCTTTCTTGATTTGCTTGCACATGATGCTGATTTCAACAAGCAACATCGTGGTGAATAGGAATAGGAATAGGAAGAATGTTAGCGCAACACCGCTGCTGCTGATATCACTCACAGCGGCCCAGGTCGGGAGCATGTCCTGAATGGTCCAGGGCTGACGGCCGAACTCTGCGACAAGCCAACCGCTCTCACTGGCAATGTAGGCGAGAGGAATGAGCACCAAGCCAGCGATGTGGAGCCAGCGTGGCTTCGTGATGTCGCGACGATAGAGGTAGTGCAGGAAGATGAGGAACGCAAGGATGAACAAGCAACCCAAACCAACCATGATGCGGAATGCCCAGAAGTTGATGCCTACAGGCGGAACGGTCTGGTCGGCATTCTTGATGTAGCCGTAACCGAAGTACTTCATGTCATTCTTCAGAATGTTAAGGTTGGCTGCCGTCTTCTCCCCACTGCGGTAAGCCTTCAACGCTGCTATGGCTGCCTTACCCCGGCTGACCTTCTCGGCAAACGGAGGCTCAACCGTACCATCGGCCTTGGTGTAGCCGTTGATGATGTTCTTCACACCTGGCACATAACCGTGAAAGTCGCGTGTGGCAAGGAACGACAACGCATTGGGGATCGCCAGACGCATCGGCGGCTCCTTCTCGCTCATGTAATCGGGCTGCTTGAACGGATTAACAAGGGCAACGGCTGTGAGTCCCTGGTCGGTACCTCCTTCATAGAGAGCTTCCATCGCAGCCAACTTCATCGGTTGGTGCTGTGCCACCTGATAAGCAGAACCATCACCAGTGTAAGCAGTCAACAACGCTGAGACGATACCAACGATGGCACCAATTTTCAGACTTTGTTTCGCAAACTCCAAGTGGCGCTGCTTCAGGAGATACCAGCAGCAAACACCCACGCAGAAGATAGCACCCAAAAGCCATGCCGAAGTAACGGTATGGAAAAACTTGTTGACGGCCATCGGACTGGCAGCAACGGCCAAGAAAGAGGTCATCTCATTGCGCATCGTGTCTGGATTAAACTCGCAGCCTACTGGATATTGCATCCACGCATTGGCAACAAGGATCCACCATGCTGAAATGGTGGCACCAAGACCGGTGAGCCACGTAGAGGCGAGATGGAATCCGGCGGAAACCTTCTTCCAGCCAAAGAACATGACGGCTACGAAAGTAGATTCCATAAAGAAAGCCAAGAGGCCCTCAATGGCCAGCGGAGCGCCGAAAATATCGCCCACAAACCATGAATAGTTGCTCCAGTTCGTTCCAAATTCGAACTCAAGGATGATGCCAGTAGCAATTCCCATTGCGAAGTTAATACCGAAAAGCAACTGCCAGAACTTGGCAGCGGTCTTCCAAAACTCATTGCGCGTGCGGTAATAGCACGTCTCCATGATGCCCATGATGAGGGCAAGTCCCAGTGTCAGAGGCACGAACAGCCAGTGATAGATGGCTGTCAGGGCGAACTGCGCACGCGACCAGTTGATCACGTCGGGATCGATGGTTAATAATAGATTTTCCATGTTGTATAAATATGTAACTGTTAGAATTGTTTCACCTTACTTATATATGACTTTACCTTACTTATATATGACCATTCAGGCAACGGCCACACGCCTTATTCTCTGCCAAGGACCTCCGTTGCTACAAACTTGCTCTCCTGTCCTTTTCCCGCTTTCTCCTTGATGAAGTTGGGAAAGAAGAACATTTTGAGAACAAAGAATATGATGAACAACTTTATTAGGATAATGGCCCACAGCGTCTTGCCCAGCGTCATGTTGCGGAAGCCCTCATAATATAAATCAAAAGCGCGATAAAAGAAATTTGATCTCTTCATACTCATAATGCTTTTATGGCTTGTACTTTTTACAAACTACACTGCAAATTTAAATAAAAAATTTGAAACCTATCCTGTTTTACCCTAAAATTATAATAAATATGTAAAATAAAAAAGATTCAAACCATTTCATTTGGTATTATACTCAAAAAACAATACATTTGCATTCAGTTTTCAACATCATCGCAGGCAATGAAGAAACCTTTAGTTTTTGCATTATTCATCAGCATAACACTGGCCTCAACAGCACAGGGAGTGCTCTCTTTGCAGCAATGTAGGGAGATGGCACTGCAGAACAACAGACAGCTGAAGATATCGAAAATGACAGCGAGTATTGCGGAAAACATCCATAAGTCGGCCAAGACCAAATACCTGCCACGCATCACTGGAATGGCCGGATACGAGCATCTGACACGCGAAGTGTCACTCCTCAACGACCAGCAGAAGAGCAAACTGTCGAACTTCGGCACGAACTCAGTGGGCAAAGTTGGCGGACAGATAGGTGAAAGCATTGCCGGTCTCGTCCAACAGGGCCTGATTTCGCCTGAAGCCGCACAGCAATTGGGCAGCGTCTTGGGGAAAATGACAGCGCCGATAGCACAGGCTGGCGACAACATAGGTCAGAGCATACGCGACGCTTTCCGATCGAACACCAAGAATATCTATGCCGGGAGCATCATGCTCACTCAACCTATATACATGGGAGGGGCCATCAAGGCGGCCAATGACATAGCAACCATTGGCGAGGACGTGGCCCGCAACGACATCGCACTGAAGCAACAGACCGTCATCTACGCAGTTGACAATGCCTATTGGCTGGCCGTCTCGCTCAAGAAGAAGAAACTGTTGGCAGAAAAATTCCGCGATTTGGCCAAGCAGCTGAGCAGCAACGTGCAGAAGATGTATCAAGAAGGAGTAGCTACTAAGGCTGACGGGCTGAAGGTAGATGTGAGCGTAAACACCGCCGAACTTAAGATAGCAGAAATCGAGAACGGCATTTCGCTAGCCAAGATGGCACTCTGCGAGCTCTGTGGGCTCAGTCTCAACGGCGACTTGCAGCTTGCTGATGAGGACACCGACGAGCTTTCGGCCGTCGAAAGCGTCATCTACAACCCGAACGACACGGCCTTCGACGCACGCCCGGAGGTGCGTTTGCTGCAAAACACCATCGACATCAGCCGACAAAACACCAAGCTCATCCAAGCCCTCTACCGTCCACACGTAGCCCTGACGGGAGGATACACGGTGTCGAACCCCAATATGTTCAACGGATTCCAACAGAAATTCAGCGACGTATGGAACATAGGCATCGTCGTCCACGTACCCATCTGGAGCTGGGGCGAGAGCAAATACAGGGTCAGAGCCTCGCAAGCGGCCACCACCATCGCACAAATGGAGCTCAGCGACGTGCGCAACAAGATACAGCTTGAGGTGGAACAGTATCGCTTCCGCTTGAAAACGGCCAATGAAAGGCTGGCCACCGCCCACAAAAACATGGTGGCAGCAGAAGAGAATCTCCGCACGGCCGACATTGGTTTCAAGGAGGGAGTGATGACCGTTACTGACGTCATGATTGCCCAAACAGCATGGATGACCGCCAAGACTGCCATCGTCGATGCTGAGATTGCCGTGAGAACAGCACAGGTAGGCTTGAAGAAAGCTACTGGAACACTCAATTAACAACGATCCGTTCACCAACCGTCAACCATCCAAAATCCAATCATCAGAATATGTCAGCTAAATCACAACATAACAACATCTTATTGGCTATCCTCGGCTTCATAAGCGTCATCGTACTGGTAGCCGTCATCGGTTATTTCACACTTGACCGCACAGAGGAAATCATTCAGGGAGAGGTCGAAGTTAGCGAGTATCGCGTGGCTTGCAAGCTGCCCGGACGCATCACCGAACTTCGTGTCAAGGAAGGCGACTACGTACACAAGGGTGACGTGCTGGCCGTGCTTGAGATACCAGAGGTCAACGAACAGGAGAAAGTGGCTGAGGCAGCCGCCAACGCCACTGAGGCACTGAGCGACCTTGCCAAAGCCCCCACCCGTAAAGAGATGATTCAGAGCGCTTACCAGGTGTACCAACAGGCCAAATCGGCCAATAGAATTGCAGAAAAAACATTTGGTCGCATGGACCGTCTCTTCAAGGAAGGAGTCATCTCGGCACAGAAACGCGACGAGGCACAGGCAGCTTACGAAACTACACAGGCGGCAGTTGAGGTGGCCAAATCGCAGTGGGAACTGGCAAAGAACGGATCACGCGAGGAGTCGAAGCGGGCCGCACAGAAACAGGCACAGGCGGCACGGTCGGCCGTCAATGTAGTGAAATCGGTGCTCAAGGAGACCGTTCAGCGCGCCACCCACGACGGCGAGGTTTCGACCATCTATCCAAAAGAGGGCGAACTCGTGGGTTTCGGAAGCCCCATCATGAGCATTGCCATGACTGACGATATCTGGGGGACGTTCAATATCCGTGAGGACCAGCTCAAGGGGATGAAGGTCGGCAACGTCATCAAAGCCTTCGTGCCAGCGTTCAACAAGACTATCGAGCTCCGTGTCACCGCTATCAAGGACCAAGGCTCGTATGCCGTGTGGAAAGCCACCAAGTCCAGCGGACAGTACGACCTCAAAACTTTCCAGGTGAAGGCCAAACCAGTGAGCAAACTCGACGGACTGCGACCGGGCATGTCGCTCATCATCAAGTAATCTGCCATCCGCCGCAAGGCAACTGGTCTCCGAAGCCCTACAAGACATAGTCAGACGACACCAAAAGGCCGACGAAACGGCGGCGAGGGCACCAGCCACAAGCACTGACAGACAATGGACAACACAAGCAAAGAAAACGAAACAACCGACACTTCCCACAGCAAGAGGCGAGGACCCGTTACCCGACTTCTTGCCATCGCTGCCCGCGAGGTGGGGCTACTTGTCCATAACCCCATCTATTGGTTCTGCATGATCGTCTTTCCGATTATCATTCTTTTCTTCTTCACTTCACTCATGCGTGAGGGACAGCCAGAAAACCTCCCCTGTGGCATTGTTGACAACGACAACACCACCACCACACGCGCACTCGTCCGCAACCTTGATGCCTTTCAAGGCACAAAGGTCGTGGCCCACTACCCCAGTGTCAGTGAGGCGCGCCGTGCCATACAACGCAACGAAATCTATGCCTTTCTCTATATTCCCGAAGGAACGACAGCCAAACTCATCGCCCAGCGCCAGCCGAAAGTGTCGTTCTTCTACAGCAACGTGACACTCGTGGCAGGCTCCATGCTCTTCAAAGACCTGAAAACCATCACCTCCCTCGGATCGGCAGCCGTGGGATCGGCCCGCCTTCAGATGCTCGGAAAGACACAAAAAGAGATTGCCAACACGCTGCAGCCCATCGCTCTCGACATGCACATGGTGGGAAACCCGTGGATGAGCTACAATATCTACCTCAGTTCCATCATGATTCCGGGAGCGCTGATGCTCTTCATGTTCCTCATTACCACCTATTCCATCGGCACGGAGCTGAAGTTCAGGCGGTCGCACGAATGGATGCAGATGGCTGGAAAGAACATTTTCATCGCTCTCACAGGCAAACTCTTGCCGCAGTTCCTCATCTTTTTCACCCTCTTCATCGGCTACGAATGGTACGTTTATGGACATTTGGAGTTCCCACACCCAGGCGGCCTCTTCAAGATACTCATGCTCGGTTTCCTGACCGTTGTCGCAGCGCAGGGATTCGGTGTGTTCATCTTCGGCCTTATGCCATCGCTGCGCATGTCGATGAGCATCTGCTCGCTCTGGGCAGTGGTCGGTTTCTCAGCCTGTGGTGCCACCTATCCCGTCTTTGCCATGGACTCCATGATTGAGGCCTTCGCCCAAGTCATCCCGCTGCGCCATTATTTCATGGTGTATCAGTCAAGCATATTCAACGGCTATCCCATCATCCACGTGTGGTGGAACATCGTGGCTCTCGTGGCCTTCGCCCTACTGCCCATGCTGACGGCACGAAACATCAAGAAGGCCATGCTGGAATACGTCTATATACCATAGATTGAAATCCAAAATAGAAAAGTAATAACAGACAGATGTCGAGCAAAAAGAAAGAAAGTACCAACAAACCCGACACCGCACCACAGAACGGCAGCGGCGAAAAGAAACTCCGACGCAACAGAAAGTCGGTGGAGGGACTGATATACTCCATCTGCTACATCTGGTGGCTGGAGATAAAGAACACCATCAAAGACGAAGGCGTGCTCATCTTCTTCCTACTCGTGCCGTTGGGCTACCCGTTGCTCTACTCGTGGATTTACAACAACGAGGTAGTGCGCGACGTTCCTGTGGCTGTCGTTGACCTTTCGCAAACCGCCACCTCACGCAAGTTCGTCCGAATGTTCGACGCTTCGCCCGACGTACGTGCCGCACGCTTCTGCAACAGTCTGTCAGAGGCGAAAGAACTCGTCACCGCACAAGAGGCTAACGGCATCGTCTATCTACCAGAAGACTTTGAACGCACGCTCTTCCGTGGCGAACAAGCCCACGTCAGCATCTATTGCGACATGAGTCTCATGCTCACTTACAAGGCCATATACCAGTCGGCGACGGCCGTATCTATGGAGATGAACAAGGAGATTCAGAAGTCGATGGCCATGGGATCTACCAAGCGCGACGAAGAAATAAGCACACTGCCACTGGCCGTTGACGAATTGCCCCTCTTTAACACTACGGGCGGATACGGCAACGCCATACTGCCGGGTGTGCTCATACTCATTCTGCAACAGACACTGCTGCTGGGAATAGGTCTGTCAGCAGGAACGGCACGCGAGAACAACCGCTATCAGGACCTCGTACCTATCAGCAAGCACTACAACGGCATATTCAAAATCGTACTGGGAAAATCGCTTTGCTACTTCATGATCTACTGTGTCATAGGCGCTTATCTGACACTCGCCGTGCCAAAACTCTTCAGTTTCACCATGCTCGCCCGCCCGTCAGACCTCATCGGACTGATGATTCCCTACCTATTGGCCATCATCTTCTTCGGCATGACCATCTCTTGTATGGTACGCTACCGCGAAAACGTCATCCTGCTCGTCGTTTTCACCTCCGTGCCCTTCCTCTTCCTCACTGGATTGAGCTGGCCAGAGAACAACATCCCCGGCCTGTGGCAAGGCATCAGCTGGCTCATCCCCTCCACATACGGTGTCCGCGGATTCCTGCGCCTGTCGTCCATGGGTGCGACACTGCAAGACATAAGATTCGAGTACCAAGCGCTCTGGATGCAGACCGTCGTCTATTTCTTCCTCACCTGTCTCGTCTATCGCTATCAAATCATCAGTGCCCGCAAGCATGCTCTTGAGCACGTGCGCAGCATTCAGGACAAAATTAAAAAAGCCAGAAACCAGCGAAGCAACGGCTGACCAGCTTGAATCGGAAAAAGCGATGCCTAAGAATCTGCCTTGGCGAATTTTCGCCGTTCAGCTCAGACAGGAAATGTCAGCAACGAAAGAGCTTTGGCACGGTGATACCTCACCTATCGGCTCACAAAAGGTGAGCTTTTACCACCCGAAAGCTCACCTATCACAACAAAAATCATATCCCATTGATTTTCAAGTAGTTATAAAAGAGATGAAATTTCCTTATTCTTGGCAATACTTAAGCGTCAGTTTTTAAAGCGATATCGACACTTTCCCAAAGAAAACTGTACGCATTCCAAGTGCATTAAAAGAGCCGTCTATACCCATAAAGCCAGAAAAGCATGAACAACAAAACTTCCTGATGCAGGCAATGAGCTACAATATAATAGGTGGTAGGTCTGAAAATGCAGCTAAAACAGCATGCCAATGCACAGTGACAGATTTACCACTATACAATATTTAATTATTGTTTTTCAATAAATAATTGTCGAAAAACTTGCAAATCACAAGAATTGTTCCTATATTTGCAGCATTCGATGAATAATCGGATACTGCTTCGATGGCCGAGCTGTTATGGTTCGTTGGCCGTTGACGGGCAATTATCACATCAAACATCAGAATCTATGAACAGAAGATTGCGCTTTTACTGCACCATCATGTTGGTACTCATGGGAATAGTACTTTCTGTCAGCCTCTATGAGCTGGGCAAAGCCTTCGGGAGCGGTGTCTCTGCAGGATACGCCCTTGAGAAAGCACGATACGAAGCCAGTCACAACAAGAAGTATGCGCACTCCAAAGAGTTCAAAGAATTGCAGGCCCTCGACGAGGAATCAGACCTAAGGGCGAGTTCTGCACAAATAAAATTCAACAACGACATCGACTCACGGCCCGTGAAAGTGAAGAACGAGAAGACCGGGAAGTACGAGAAAGTGTGGATTATGTCAGCCGACATCCCCTACTCCGAGTCGAATTTCATCATCACACTGAAGTTTGTCTATCTCTTTGTTCTGCTGGTGCTCTCCGCTTTGCTGCTGATTACCTACTTCAAGCTAATCCGCAACTTCAGAAAGTCGGAGAACATCTTCTCCATCGTCAACCTGAGACTCATCAAACGCATAACCCTCCTGACGATTATCAACTACATCACCATGTGGGGCGTGGACTTTCTCGACACGTACAGTTGCGCACAGTCGTTCGAGCTGGCTGGAAGGACGGTCGATTACCTTGGTTCGATGAATCTGACGGACAATCTTTTCGAGATTCCCATTATGCTGATAATATGTGAAGTGTTTGCCATCGGAGTGAAGATGCGCGAGGAAAATGAACTTACCGTGTAAAGAAAGGAAGAGCTAAACCATGATAATAGTTAACTTAGACGTAATGATGGCTAAGCGGAAGATGTCGCTCAACGAACTTTCGGAACGCGTAGGACTGACGCTGGCCAACCTATCGATACTCAAAACGGGCAAGGCGAAAGCCGTGCGATTCACCACCCTCGACTCCATCTGTGAGGCCCTGCAATGCCAACCTGGCGACCTACTGGAGTTCAAGGACGAATGACCGGCCAGACGACAAGCCATAGCAATGTAAAAAGAAATGATTGAATGAAAGTTGTATTATTGATATGAGGACAAGTGAGCGGGGCGGCCGGCTGAAAGGTCGCTTCCAAGCTTGTTGCTCGTCACGCATCTTCATGAAAAAGCATAAACAATAAATTTCAAATAACAACTTTATGAAACTGAAAAACTTATTCATCGCAGCCCTCGCGTTCATCGCAGCAAGTGCGTCAGCTCAGCAAGAGACGATGCAAATGCCCGCAATGCCCGTGGACAGCGCAGTGATTGTAGGTCATCTCGACAACGGGCTCACCTACTACATCAGGAAAAACAACTACCCAGCTGGGAAAGTGAACTTCTACATCGCCCACAAGGTAGGCGCAATTCAGGAGGAAGACAACCAAGACGGTCTGGCACACCTGCTTGAGCACATGGCTTTCAACGGGTCGAAGCACTTCAAAGACGACTCCGTGGTGAAATTCATGGACTCAATCGGCGGCCAATGGAATGCCTACACCACTGCCGACCACACGGTTTACTTCATCACTGGCGTGGGAAACGAGCGCCAGAGCGTGATTGACTCGTGCCTACTCGTGCTCAGCGACTGGTCGGAAGGACTCACGTTGACGGCCGATCAGATTGAGACGGAGCGCGATGTCGTTCACAACGAATACCGAGGACACAACGCTATGCAGCGACTCATGCGCGCCAGCAATGCCGATCTCTTCCCAGGCAGCATCTACGGCAAGCGCACCGTCATCGGAAGCATGGACGTCATTGACAAATGCAACCCCGAAACCCTCCGTGCCTACTACCGTAAGTGGTATTTCCCAGGCAATCAGGCTGTCATCGTGGTGGGAGACATCAACCCCAAAGAGATTGAAGCCAGCATTAAGAAGATGTTCGGACAGCTACCGGTAGAGAAAGGTGCAACAAAGGCCACCGATGTGGCCATCGCCGACAACGAAAAAACACTCTACTCGTTCGGAAGTGACAAGGAAGTGACCCAAAATATCTACCAGCTCTACCGCAAACTCGACGTAGTGACGCCAGAGGAGAAGAACTCCCTGTTCTACCTCGTGCAGCAAGCCATAGAGCAAGTATCAAACATGATGTTCAACAACCGCCTCCAAAAGATTGCCGCAACGCCCGAATCGAGCCTCCTTATGGCACAAGCCGAGACCGATATCTATGCCGGCCATGCCCGTACACGTAGGGCACAGACCGTCGTAGCTCTCCCAAAGCCAGGCAAAGAGAAGGAAGCACTCAAGGAAATCATACGTGAGCTGAACAGAATCGGACAGTTCGGCTTCACACCGTCAGAGTACAAGCTCGCAATGGAGACCTACAAGACCACACTCGAAAAGCAATACAACAACCGCGCCACTATAAAGAACGACACCTACGCACAGAAGCTCATTCAAAACTTCATCAGTGCAGAGCCATACCCAACCATTGAACAGCAATACGCTATACTGGGCCAAGTGATTCCAATGCTACCATTATATGATATCAACAAATACGCAAAGAGCGTGTTCAACACCGACGAAAAAAACTTTGCCGTATCGGCTATCATGCAGGAGAAAAACGGCAAGCCTGCCTTTGTGAAGGCCGACATGCCGACACTCATCGCACAGGCACGCAACGAGAAAGTTGAACCTATGCCAGACGATGCGAAGGAAGAACCACTGATGACGAAGGAACCAGTGGCTGGGAAAATCGTGTCGGAGAAACCTCTAGACAAGTTCGGAGCCAAGGAATTGACCCTCTCCAACGGAGCCAAGGTCATCCTGAAGAAAACCGATCTCAAGGCCAACGAAATCATGATGATGGCCACTGCCGCAGGAGGAACGAGCATTGTAAAGAACGAAAACGTGGCCATGCGCAAGGCATTCGAGATGATGATGCCCATACACGGACTCGGAACGAAAGGTGTCAACGACCTAATCAACATCGGACAGGCCAAGCAGACCAGCGTTTCGGCTGGCGTCAGCAACGACCTGCACTACCTTGAGGGACAGACCATCAACGAGAACATTGAGTTGCTCATGCAGATGATCAACCTCAACTTCACGGGAGTAAAGAAAGACGAGGCGTTCTACCAGCTAATCAGCCAGGCCGTTAAGGGACGACTTTCGGTTAAGCACAACAGCCCCGAACAGGTGATGGAGGACTCGCTCGCTTTCTACACCCACAACAAGCAGCTCGACAAGCTCTCACTCGACGAGAAGGACTTCGACAACATCAGCTACGACAGAATCATGGAGTTGCGCAATCAGCTTTTTGCCAACGCTGGCGAGTTCACCTTCGTATTTGTGGGCAGCTTCGACGAGGCGACCATCCGTCCACTCATCGAGAAATACATAGCATCGTTGCCGGCAGACAAGAGAAAATCGGATCTTGAGGATGGCCGAAACTACACCAACGGAAAGCTGGAGAAGAGCTTTACCATGAAAATGGCAAACCCACAGAGCATCACCAACGACCTCTTCCGTTCAGATAAGGTGGACTATACGTTGGAGAACTCGCTCAACGCCAAAGCACTCGGACAGATTCTGTGGAACAAAATGTTCGAGATCATACGCGAGAGAGAAAGCGCCGTCTATACTCCGATGCCGTCAGCGAGACTTGAAAACGACCTCAACGGCAACTACTTCACCATCGAGTGTGAGCTTGCCTCCAACCCCGACAAGACAGTCATAGCAGGAAAGCTCGCAAAGGAAATTATCAACGACGCACAGACCAACATCACGACCGAAGACATCGCCAAGGTGAGGGAGGCCATTTCCAAATCGCACGCTGATGCCATCAAGACCAACGGCTACTGGCTCGACGTTCTGTCGGACTACGCCATCTACGGCATCGACAAGGCAACAGGCTTCGACGCAACGCTCAAGGCATTGTCGCCACAAAGCATCGGCAACGTTGTCAAGCAGGTGCTCAAGACGGGCAACCACGTGCGCGTAATCCTCAATGCAGAGAAGGAATAGACAACAATAAGCAAACGGATTACCAACCGCTGCGAAAGCAAGTCGGGAAGTATCCTTTCGAGAGAGAGGGCCGGCACGAAAGTGTCGGCTTTTTTCAGCTTCGGCCGCTCCCACCACAAGGTTCACTGCCACTCGACCGAACTACCTGAAAACAACACAAAAGCAACGGCCAACCAAAAGGTCAGCTTTCGCATGCTCATACCTCACCTTTCACCGACCAAAAGCTCACCTTTAAAAAAACCATTGCTCATTGACCCATCCGACCATGCTGAGACTGCGATAACCGAACAAGCATAAAAGGCAGACGGAAGGGAGTGTCAGCAGCTGATTGTGAACGTGCGATCGAATGACCAAACAGTGTTAAATATAATTAAAAACAGGATAAATTACTTGCAAATATAAAATCTAAATTCTAATTTTGTGATATCAATTTGATATCGTTATGAAAACTATTTAAACCCATCGAATTATGGAAACAAAAGAATTTGCATTCAAAGGTCAAGCCATCAACGGCTTCGTCATGCTCACAATCGACATTATCGTTCTGCTCGCTGCCATCGCCGGCATCGTCTTCGGTATCATTCGCCTCGACGAAGGCACCGACGGCGGAGGTTTTCTGCTCGGCTCTGGCATAGTGCTGGCACTGGCATTCATCCTCATCAGCTGCGGATTCATCCAGATAGAGCCCAACGAAGCCCGTGTAATGATGTTTTTCGGACAATACAAAGGCACGTTCACCCGTGTGGGATTCAGCTGGGTAAACCCGTTCATCATCACGAAGAAACTGTCGTTCCGCGCACGCAACATCGACGCTGAGCCCATCAAGGTGAACGACAAGACGGGCAATCCCGTCATGATTGGTATGATGCTCGTCTGGAAACTCAAGGACACTTACAAGGCAATCTTCGAAATCGACTCGGAGACGATGGCCGACAACAACGACGAAGTAAAGGTGACCAACAAGGTGAGCGACCTGATGATGGCCTTTGAGCGGTTCGTAAGGATTCAAGGCGATGCGGCACTACGCCACGTTGCCGGGCAATACGCCTACGACAGGGCCGACGAAAGCGACACCAACGAGCAGACACTGCGCGACAACAGCGAGGAAATCAACCAGTTGCTGGAGAGAACCCTCGACGAAAGACTGGAGATGGCGGGCATAGAGATTGTCGAGGCACGCATCAACTATCTGGCCTACGCGCCTGAAATAGCAGCCGTGATGCTCCGTCGCCAGCAAGCCAGCGCCATCATAGCTGCACGCGAGAAGATCGTCGAAGGAGCAGTGTCGATGGTTGACATGGCCCTAAGAAAACTGAGCGATGAGCAAGTGGTTGAACTCGACGAAGACAAGAAGGCCGCCATGGTGACCAATCTCATGGTGGTGCTCTGCAGCGAGACCAACACACAGCCAGTAGTCAATTCGGGAACGCTCAACATGTAGTTCATCACCTAACATCTGATAATGGCCAAAAAAGGAAACACCACAAAAAGTTTCATTCTTCGTGTCGATACCGATACGATGAGCGCAATCGAGAAATGGGCCGCCGACGAGTTCCGTTCCACCAACGGACAGCTTCAGTGGATCATCACTGAGGCCCTGCGCAAGGCACGGCGATTGCCCAAGAACAGGCCGACGGACAAGCAAGAATAAGACATAAAAGTGAGAAATCTGACATTTTAAATTGAAAATGAGCACCATACGACTTAGAAGGACAAAAGAGTCAACCGCCATTGAGGTAGCGTCAGCAGTCATGTTGATGGCTTCGTGGATTATGTTAGCCGTTAAATACAACGACGTGGAAGACCTTTCTGACGAACTCTCATTCGCTTCCTTAATGACCATCGTGGCCATCGGCTTGCTCGTTGGAGCCTATTTCCCAGCCAACCGATGGATCAACAGTTTCGAAGCCACCACGTCACGGCAGCTAATATTCGCGGGACGCCTCATGCGCATCATAGCAATAGAGTTGGTTGTACTGTTTCTCCTCCACCAAATAGGCATGTTCCTGCCCACCGCTGACTTCATTCCAGGTTTCGTTAGGAATAATTCGCTGCTTTGTATCTTGACCACCACGGTGGTATGGGGCAAGAAAAAGCTGGAGAAAATGAAGAAGGAAGACAGGAAAGGCAAAACCGGCATGGACGAAACGGAAAACAAAAAGTGACAAGGGCTCACGTTTCAGCCCACCATAAAAGCGAAAAAGGACTACCCCACACGGGCAGTCCTTTTTCAATTAGTTTTGATTAAAGTAGAATTTTATGAAGAGCCTCTTGTCGGATTCGAACCAACGACCCCGAGATTACAAATCACGTGCTCTGGCCAACTGAGCTAAAGAGGCGGGTGGGCAAGCTGTTCTTATCGCGCCGCTACAACCTTCTGCCCTTGCTATGTTCCCATCCTGGGGGATTCAAAGGGAGCTGGCCGTAAGAGACTTGCCCGTTTTGGTTTCCATTTCTGAAAAGCGAATGCAAAGATAGCAAAAAGAATTGACATAGAACAAGAGTGAACGGGGAATTTTTGGTTTTTAACAAAAAAACATAATTTTGACTATCGCTTACCTTAATATATAATATTATTTGACTACTTTTGCACCATGAATTATACGGAATTAAGACAACTACGTGCCTTCTCATGGTACGACGGCATCTATCTGGCCATCATCTGGGCGGTAAGTTTCGGCTGTTTCCTCGCCTCCACATGGCAACTGCTGCTGGGCGATGTAAGCTCGGCAATCGTTCTGCTTACTCCCCTGTTCGTCGGGCTCAGGCTTCGCCAGTTCAGAGACAACGTCTGGGACGGCATCATCAGCTTCAAGAATGCCTTTTTCTACTGCATGCGCATGTTCTTCAATGCGGCGTGGCTGTTCAGTTTGGCGCAACTGGCCTACATGGTGTTCATCGACCACGGCAAGATGCTGCGCATAATGAACGCCTTCAGCTCGACACCAGAGTTCCAGGAAATGCTCCACGCGATGGAAATCGACCAGCAAGAGTTCCTCGACTCTCTGCCCGACCTGTTCCAACCCTATCCACTCGTGGTCAACTGCTTTGTCAACGAGATCATTTTCGGTGCCGCTGCGAGTCTCGTCATTGCCGCTATACTGGCCCGAAACGTAAATACGACTAAACAATTTTCATAAAAACACATGGACATTTCTGTTATAGTACCACTCTACAACGAAGAAGAGAGCCTGCCAGAGCTGCACGCATGGATTCGAAGGGTGATGAGTGCCAACAACTTCACGTATGAGATAATCTTCGTCAACGACGGTTCGACCGACGGCAGCTGGGACGTCATCGAGCGACTCAGCAAGGACGATGCCAACGTCAGAGGCATCAAGTTCCGCCGTAACTACGGCAAGAGCCCGGCACTCTTCTGCGGCTTCAAGGCAGCAAAGGGCAATGTCGTCATCACTATGGACGCAGACTTGCAGGATTCGCCTGACGAGATTCCGGAACTCTACCGAATGATAACCCAAGACGGCTACGACCTCGTCAGCGGATACAAGCAGAAACGTTACGACCCGTTATCGAAGACCATCCCTACCAAACTGTTCAACGCCACGGCACGAGCCATCAGTGGCGTAAAGAACCTCCACGACTTCAACTGCGGTCTGAAAGCATACAAGAACGTTGTAGTAAAGAACATCGAAGTCTATGGCGAGATGCACCGATACATCCCCTATCTGGCCAAGGAAGCAGGCTTCAAGAAAATAGGAGAGAAGATAGTGCACCACCAAGCACGCAAGTACGGCACGACAAAGTTCGGCATCAACCGCTTCTTCAACGGCTATCTCGACCTCATCACTCTCTGGTTTCTCACCAATTTCGGCAAAAAGCCCATGCATGTGTTCGGTCTGCTGGGCAGTTTCGTCTTCTTCATCGGATTCGTGGCACTGATATGGCTCTTCGTTGAGAAAATCATCAACCTCACAAACGGTGTCTATGGCGACCTGCTGTCGAACCATGCGTCGTTCTTCATAGCACTGACGGCCATGCTACTCGGCACCCAACTGTTCCTCGCAGGATTCCTCGGCGACCTCATCAGTCGTAACAGTCAGGGCCGAAACGAATATCTCATCGAAGAAGAAATCAACATCGACAAGCAAAATTGAATGAATCCGAACCGTCAACACTACCCTATCATGAACTCGCCGCTCAGCAAACAACGGGCATTGCTCATCATTGCCATCGCCTTTAGTCTGCTGTTGGCAGCCTGTTCGGAAGAGAACTGTCCGCTAAGCTCCAAGGTTTACTCGCAGTATGCCATGAAAGGCGACACGCTAAGAGACACACTGACGGTGATCACTATGCGACCGGACAGCAATGACGCAGTGGTGCTCAACCGACTCGTCAACACCTACACGTTCTACCTGCCGATGAGCTACCAGAAACCTACCGATGAGCTGCTATTTCTCTACACCGACGCAGAAGGAAAGCAGGCTCTCGACACGGTGAGGGTGAACAAAACGGACAAAAGTCACTTTGAAAGCGTGGATTGTCCGCCAAGCTTCTTCCACACAATAACGAGCGTCGAATGCACGAAGCACCGCATCGACTCCATCGTTATCCACGATCCCAACGTTGACTATGATGAAACGAAACAACATCTGTACATATATTTCAATTCTGGCCTTTAGCTTTCTGATAGCCATTCCACAGCAAGCCAGTGGCCAGCGACGAAAGACGGTGGAGAAAGTGAAAGCCGACACCATCCCGTTCTTCCGCGGAGTCACCGTGGGAGCTGACCTTGTGGGCCCAGCCCGTAGGCTTTTGGGCGACTACGGACAATATGAGGCGATGGCACAGGTGAACCTCAAGGACCGGTACTTCCCCGTTGTCGAAGCGGGAGTTGGACAAGCCGACAAGACCGATGAGACAACGGGCATCCGCTTCAAAACCAACGCACCCTTTGGGCGCATCGGCTGCGACTTCAACATCCTCAAAGACAAGCACGATGTTTACCGGTTGCTGATCGGTGGCAGACTGGGCTTCTCGTCATTCAAGTACGATATCAGCAGCAAAGACACCACCGACCCTGTCTGGGGTGGCAAAGTGGAGTTCGGAGCGACTGGTGTTAGCGCCACTTACCTGTGGGGAGAAATCGTGGGAGGTGTGAATGCGAAGATCTGGGGGCCACTACATTTGGGATGGTCGGTCCGCTACAAGGCGAACATCCACAAGAAACACGGCGAGATAGGTGAGCCTTGGTACATCCCCGGCTACGGACGGAGCGGCAGCTCAAGACTCGACGCAACGTTCAACGTCATGTTTGAATTCTGATTCGCTCACAAACCAGTCACCAAACGACGACCGGCGGACTGTTCAAGTCCAAAGACTGGCCAGCCGTGGCAAGGCAACCACCTGAAAATGAGACAGACATCACGACACAAAACAAGAATAATCGAACATCGAACAGTGAATAATGAACAATGAAACATAACAAGAAACTCCTCTGGCAATTACCGTTCCTCGCATTTCTGATTATCGGAACGGTTTACATCGTGAGCAACCAGCAATCGATGCCTTACCAACACAACCAAGGTTTCGTATTCGGCACGGTTTACAACATCACCTATCAGAGCGACAAGGACCTGCAACCGGAAATCGAGGCTGAGCTGCGAAAGGTTGACAACTCGCTTTCAACCTTCAACAAGGAATCCATCATATCGAAAATCAACTCCAACCGCCCGACGAAACTTGATGAAATGTTCGTCGAAGTGTTCGATCATGCCAAGCAAGTCTCAAGAGAGACCGACGGAGCGTTCGACATCACTGTGGCACCACTGGTCAATCTGTGGGGATTCGGTTTCAAACAAGGCTCAAATCCATCAAGGCAGAAGATTGACAGCCTGATGCAATTCATTGGCTACGACAAGGTTTCGCTCGTCGGAAAAAGCATTCGGAAAAGCCATCCGCAAGTGATGCTCGACTGTTCGGCCATCGCCAAAGGCTACGGAGCGGACGTTGTGGCACGCTTTCTGCGCAAGAACGACATCACCAATTTCATGATTGAGATAGGCGGAGAGATTGTAACAAGCGGCAATAGCGAAAAAAGGGTGCCGTGGAAGATAGGCATCAACAAACCCATAGAGGACAGCACAGACGTGAATACCGAAATGCAGACTGTGCTCAACGTCACCGACAAGGCCATGGCTACAAGCGGAAACTACCGCAACTTCTATTATAAGGGTGGCAAAAAGTACGCCCACACCATCGACCCCAAGACGGGTTTTCCTGTTCAACACTCACTGCTCTCGGCCACTGTGCTGACCAACGACTGCGCAACGGCCGACGCCTATGCCACCGCTTTCATGGTAATGGGCATCGAAAAGGCCCGTAAGGTGCTCGAAAAGCACAAGGAACTCATGGCCTACTTCATCTACAGCAACGGAAAAGGCGCACTGCAAGTGTGGTACAGCCCAGAGTTGGAAAAGAAAATCATCAACTAAGGGCACGCCACCACTCACCCATGCTGCAAATCTACGACAAGCTTCTCGAACTACCGCTGTTCCTCGGCATCGGCGCCGAGGACCTGTCGCAGATCGTAGGCTCAACAAAGTTCAGTTTTCTCAAACTCAAGCCCAACGCAGTGCTGCTCAAAGAGAACGACAAATGCACGCAACTCTACTTCCTCATGGGCGGAAAACTGAGCGTTAGAAGTCAGGCCGACGACCACAGCTACAGCATTGAAGAGGAGATAGATGCGCCGGCGGTCATACAACCTGAGCACATGTTCGGCCTCGTGCAGCATCACTCCAAGACCTACACAGCAGCGACCGACTGCAACCTGTTGTCAATCGACAAGAACGAAATACTAAGACTATCGGAAAACTACCTCATCTTCAGGCTCAACTTCTTCAACATGCTCTCCACACAGGCCCAACGCCACGGCCGACTGCCATGGCAGCAACAGCCAAGGCACATCCGCGACAAGTTCATCCACTTCGTTCGCACACGCTGCAGCCACCAAGGAGGCACCAAGAAAATAGAAATCAAGATGCAGAAGCTCGCAGATGAAATCCACGAGAGCAGACTCAACGTGTCGGTGATGCTCAACCGACTCAACGACGATAAACTTATTATCCTTACAAGAGGGCAAATAATCATCCCACAATTAGAAAAATTGCGTTAAAACTCACGTTATTTCTTGCGATTACACATATTTTAAGTAACTTTGTACGAATAATTTGAGAAAGCAAGAAATGACAGAAAATACAACGAAGGAAGGACAAAGAACCAATCCCTTCCTACTGCCCTACAACACTCCACACAACACTGTTCCGTTCGGCGATATCACACTCGCCGACTATGAGGAAGCCATGCTTGAGGGAATACGCCGAGAGAATGAGCAGATCGACAAGACAATCAACGACCCCGAAGAACCAACCTTCGACAATACCCTCATCAGAGAAGACGAGGTAGAGGGCCGAAAGCACTACTACGACCTGCTCTCACGCGTCGAAAGCGTGTTCTTCAACATGCTCAGCGCAGACACCAGCGACGAGATGGACGCACTGGCGCAGAAAATGAGCCCCATACTGACCAAGCACGCCAACGATGTGAGCCTCAACCCACGGCTCTTCGCACGCATCAAGGCCGTACACGACCACCACAGAGAACTGACTCCGGAAGAGAACAAGCTACTGGAGGAAAGCTACGACGGATTCGTGAGAAGCGGTGCGCTCCTCGACGAGAAAGGGAAAGAAAAGCTACGACAGCTCACAGAGGAGGCAAGCATGCTCGCACTGCAGTTCTCACAGAACCTGTTGAAGGAAAACAAGGCCTACACGCTCCACATCGACGACCCCAAACAGCTCGAAGGACTGCCCGAAACCGTACGCGAGGCTGCCGCAACAACGGCAAAGGAGCAAGGACTCGATGGATGGACGTTCACCCTCGACGCACCAAGCTACGGTCCGTTCATGATGTACAGCACGCAGAGAGAACTGAGAAAGCAACTCTACATGGCACGCAACACCATGTGTATCAAGGACAACGAAGAGAACAACCTCGACATCTGCAAGCGACTCGTGAACCTCAGGAGAGAGATGGCGCAGCTGCTGGGCTACGAAACCTATGCCGACTTCGTCATGAAATACAGAATGGCCTCCAACGTGAAGAACGTCTATCGACTGCTCGACGACCTCATCGAGGCCTACAAACCAACGGCCATCGAAGAACTGGGCGAGATTAAGACACTGGCACAGAAGCGAGAGGGAAGCGACTTCAGACTGATGCCATGGGACACAGCCTACTATGCCCACCAGTTGAAACTCGAAAAGTACGACCTCGACCCCGAAATGCTGCGCCCATACTTCGAAGTCAACAACGTCATCAAAGGCGTGTTCGGACTCGCCACACGACTCTACGGCATCACATTCAAGGAAAACGGCGACATACCCGTCTATCATTCCGACGTGAAAGCCTACGAGGTCTTCGACAAGGACGGCTCCTATCTCGCCGTGCTCTACGTCGATTTCTTCCCCCGAAAAGGAAAGCGCGACGGCGCATGGATGACCGAATACCAAGGACAGCGCATCACACGCGAGGGCGAGAACATACGACCACACGCATCACTGGTGATGAACTTCTCAAAACCCACCGACGACAAGCCCGCACTGCTTAGGCTCGGAGAAGTAGAAACCTTCCTCCACGAGTTCGGACACTCGCTCCACGGCATGTTCGCCAACACCCGTTTCGAGAGCCAGTCGGGAACAAACGTCTGGTGGGACTTCGTGGAACTCCCCTCACAGTTCATGGAAAACTTCGCAGTGGAGAAGGAATTCCTGCGCACATTCGCCTTCCACTACCAGACAGGAGAGCCGATGCCCGACGAACTCATCGACAAAATCATAGCCAGCCAGAACTTCCAGGCAGCCACCGCATGCCTGAGGCAAGTCAGCTTCGGACTGCTCGACATGGCATACTACACCCAAAAGGAACCGTTCACAAGCGACATCATCCCATTCGAGAAGAAAGCATGGGAGAAAGCCATCATAGGCGAACAGATAGACGGAACATGCATGACAACACAGTTCTCGCACATCATGGCAGGAGGCTACGCAGCAGGCTACTACAGCTACAAATGGGCCGAAGTACTCGATGCCGACGCCTTCAGCCTGTTCAAGAAAAACGGCATATTCGACCAGAAAACGGCCCAGAGTTTCCGCGACAACATCCTCTCAAAAGGCGGCACCGAGCACCCGATGACCCTCTACAAGCGCTTCCGTGGACAAGAACCCACCATCGACGCACTGCTGGAACGCAACGGAATCAAGAAAAAGCAATAAGCGAGAAAAGAGCAACGAAACAACCGCTCAAGGCACAACAAACAGCCAACCAAAAGGCACCACAAAACAAGCCCGAAAGCACCGCAAAACGAAAGCTCACCAATCGCAAGGTAAAAGCTAAGCTATCACCACGCAAAAGCTAAGCTATCGCAGTGTGAAAGCTCATTGCCCAAAAAATAGCCACCCACAGAATGAAATATCATCCCTCAACGTGGCAAAACGACAGCTCATTGCAAGGAATGGCGTAACTCAATACGTGCAAAGTGGCGGCACAATGCCGAACTCACGCAAGCATCGCCCCCAGTCCGCAACCAGCTGACAGCAGAACATAGAACGAATCAAGAAAGCGAAATCAGGGCAACCTCCCCTGTGTCACAGGCAGAGCAGCCAGTGTGCATTGGAGCCCCCATCATCGCCCATAAACCATCCATCAGCCCATCAACCCCCGCCAATCTGGGCACCCCTCCTTTCGGAGGGATTGGGGGAGGCTTCAAAATGACAGACAAACAAACCCTTCTCGACTACCGTTACCTGCGCATGGCCCGCGTCTGGGCAGAGAACTCCTACTGCAAACGCCGACAAGTAGGAGCACTCGTAGTCAAGAACAAGATGATCATCAGCGACGGCTACAACGGCACACCCAGCGGTTTTGAAAACATCTGCGAAGACGAGGGCGGCCAAACCAAACCCTACGTACTGCATGCCGAGGCCAACGCCATCACCAAACTTGCCCGAAGCGGCAACAACAGTGACGGATCGACACTCTACGTCACAGCATCGCCCTGCATAGAATGCGCAAAACTTATCATACAAGCAGGCATCAAGAGAGTAGTATATGCCGAAAAATACCGCCTCACCGAAGGTATCGACCTACTCAAACGTGCCAATATCGAGGTAAAATATTTAAATCCAGAAGACCATGAGTCAGAACAAGAATAACCGATTCATGCCACTGTGGCTGGCACTCTGCGTCGTCTTAGGCGTGCTCATCGGAACATTCTACACCAGTCACTTCTCAGGCAACCGCCTGAACATCATCAACAGCGGAAGCAGCAGACTGAGTAACCTGCTCCATATCATAGACGACCAATACGTTGACTCGGTCAATATCGATGAACTCGTTGAGAAAGCAATGCCCGAAATACTGGCAGAGCTCGACCCACACTCCGTCTATATCAGCGCCAAAGACGTGCAGATGGCCACCGATGACTTAAAAGGCTCCTTCTCAGGAGTAGGCATCGAGTTCACCATCCGCGAAGACACCATCCACATTCAGAACGTCATCAAAAACGGACCGGCCGACAAAGCCGGCATACTCGCAGGCGACAAGATTGTCAGCATAGACAACCGACCATTCGTAGGCAAAAGCGTCACCACCGAAGAAGCCATGCACCGCCTGAAAGGACAGAAAGGATCAAAGGTGAAAATAGGCGTGCGGCGCTTCGGAGAGAAAGAAACCAAGTACTTCATACTCACCCGTGGCGACATCACCATGAAGAGTATCACCGCAACTTACATGCTCGACGATTCAACAGGATACATGCGCATCAAGAACTTCGGTGAGCGAACCTACGCCGAAATGCTCGCATCGCTACAGCAACTCAACCTGCAGGGCGCCGATCACTTAGTAATCGACCTGCGAGACAATTCCGGCGGCTACCTGGAAAGTGCCGTGCAGATGGCAGAAGAGTTCCTCAAGAAAGACCAACTCGTGGTTTACACCGAGGGAAGGAAGAGCCCACGCAAGGAATACCGCAGCAGAGGCAAGGGCAGCTATCAGCAAATACCACTCGTAGTCCTCATCAACGAAGGCTCTGCCTCAGCATCCGAAATCTTTGCCGGAGCTATCCAAGACAACGACAGAGGTGTCATCATCGGAAGGCGCTCCTTCGGCAAGGGACTCGTACAACAACAGATACAATTCCCCGACGGAAGCATGATCAGACTCACCATCGCACGCTACTACACCCCTTCGGGAAGATGCATACAAAAGCCATTCAAGCCGGGTGACAATGCCGACTACGAGCAAGACTTGCTCAGCCGCTATCAGCACGGAGAGTTCTTCTCGCAAGACAGCATCAAGCACACGGGACCGGCATACCACACCAACAACGGACGGATTGTCTATGGCGGCGGTGGAATCACTCCCGACATATTCGTGCCAGAAGACACAACGGCGGTTACTTCCTATTATAAGGAGGCGGCAGTCAGCGGTCTCATACTGCAATACGCTTTCCAATACACCGACAACAACAGGCAAACACTGAAGAAATTCACCGAAATGCAGCCCCTTTCGGAATATCTCACGGGACGGAATCTCGTGAACGACTTCGCCAACTATGCTGAAAAGAACGGGCTCCGACGACGCAACAATCTCATTCGCAAGTCGCACGGCCTGCTGGAGAACTACATCAACAGCCGAATCATCTACAATATGCTCGACGAACAGGCATGGAACCAGTATCTGAACCGCAACGACGAGATGATCAGACAGGCACGGGAGGTGTTCAAAAAGGGAGCCGCATTCCCATCAAGGCCCATCGTTCAGCGAGGAACACTGCCCCGTCGTTGACCGATGGCCAAGAAACAGACTACAACAAATCGGCTATAACACTGCAATAAGCAAGCCACACTATTTAGTATTGATATGAACAAATCAGAGTTACGAAAAGAAATCCGCAATCGAAAGCGACAGTTCACCAAGGAACAACTGCGCGAACGGTCGGCTGAAGTCATCGACCGCCTTCGCAACCATCCGAAACTGAAGGCCGCAAAGACAATACTCCTCTATCATTCGCTCCCCGACGAGGTTTATACGCACAGCTTCGCCGACGAGATGGTCGAGGCAGGAAAGAACGTTCTGCTACCCGTGGTCATCAGCGACACAGAAATGGAGATACGACGCTACACCGGACCAGACGACATGGCGGAGAGTTCGTTCCACATTCTCGAACCCATCGGCGAGCTATTCACCGAATACGACGACATCGACTTTATCGCAGTGCCTGGCATGAGCTTCGACAACGACCGCAATCGCCTCGGCCGTGGCAAAGGCTACTACGACCGTTTTCTGCGCCAAGTGCCCAAAGCCTACAAGGTTGGCATTTGTTTCGATTTCCAAAAGCTCGACAGAATACCCACCGACGAGCATGATCAGAAGGTGGACGAGGTGCTTTGAGGACGTGGTGAAGGAGGACGGAGCAAAACACGAATGACTTTTTGAACATCTTTCTGTTGGAAACAATCCAATAGGGAAAGCCCATTTCAATACTCAAAAACGAGTATTGAAATGGGCTTTTCTTTGTTTTCGGCGATTCGCCGAACCTCACATCGAGGATGGTACCGCCCTCATTATAGTCTGACTCATGACCGACGTCATTGGGTTTTCGGAGACAAGGACGCTTGCTTGCCGAGCCACCGCCCCACGGTCAGTAGATTCTCACCTCGGCGATGACGAACGATCCGACATGTTCGTTGAGCCTTTTGACGAGCTGTGTGCGCATCATGGAAAGGTCTTGGCGCAGCGCCGGGTTGATGATTTTCACGCAAAGGGTCTGGTTTCTGATGTATTTCTGCTGTGTGTAGCGCGAGACGGTAGGCCCTACGACGACATCCCACGCATCGACGATGCGCTTCTGCAGCAACGGAGACTCCAGTCCGCCATCTCGAAGTGCCTTTCCGAGTACGTCAGTCAATGTCTGTACCTTACGCCTGAACATCGTCGCTGTTCCTTTCTGTTATCTCTCCGTCCTCGACGGCAAAGAGTTTGTAGTCTGAACCGCCACTGTGGAGTATCCTGTCGAGGTGGTCACGGTTGGTGTCGGTGATGAAAATCTGCCCGAAATCCTCACCCGACACGAGTCTGACGATTTGCTCCACGCGGTCGGCGTCGAGCTTATCGAAGATGTCGTCCAAGAGAAGCAAGGGAGTACGGTTGCCGGCGGTCCGTCGGAGGAAGTTGAACTGTGCCAACTTGAGTGCGAGAACGAATGTCTTGCTTTGTCCCTGGCTGCCTTCTCGCTTCATGGAATAGCCGCCGAGTTTCATCGTCAGGTCGTCCTTGTGTATGCCGTGGAGCGAGTAGCCCATGATACGGTCTTTCGCCCGGTCGCGTCTGATGACGTCGAGGAGGTCGCCCCGTTGTGCGTGCGACACGTATTCGAGCGACACTTGCTCACGGTCTTGCGAAATCTGCTGGTAAATGGTCTGAAAAACGGGCACGAGTTCCTTGACGAAGGCTGCCCTCTTGCGATAGATGTCGGTGCCAAGTTCGGCCATTTGCTGCTCCAGCAGTTCCATGAGCGTAGCGTCGGGCTCGTCGTCCTGCTTCAACATGGAGTTGCGCTGTAGCAATGCCTTGTTGTAACGTCCGAGTGAGTCGATGTAACGTCGGTCGTACTGCGAAATAACCACGTCCATCAGTCTGCGCCGCTCCTCGCTTCCGCCCTCGATGAGCGAGCTGTCGGCTGGCGAAACGAATATGAGCGGGATGAGTCCTATGTGCTCCGAGAGTTTCTTATATTCCTTCTTGTTGCGCTTGAAGTGCTTTTTCGTTCCTCGCTTCATAGCGCAATACACCTGTTCGCTGTCTCCTCCGTCGGCGGTATAGTCGCCTTCTATCACGAAGAAGTCGCTTTCGTGGCGCATCACTTCGGAATCTTTCGGGTTGAACGAACTCCTACAGAACGACAGGTAGTAGATGGCATCGAGAAAGTTGGTCTTTCCCTCGCCGTTGTGCCCGATGAAGCAGTTCATCTTGGGCGACAGATTGAGCGATGCCGCCTGAATGTTCTTGTAGTTGATGATGGATATCTTGTCTAAACGCATGGGTGTATGTATCGTCGAAATGCCGTTCTCAGGCTTGCCGCTGAGAGTCTGCCGGCGCAATGTGACGACAAAGATAGCAATTTTATGTGACATTTCCCGCAGATGGGCGCATATTATTTTCGCGCCAGCGGGTCAAACGACAAGGGAGGAGACCACCATGCGGGCCACCCCCCTTTGGGAATACAATCTAAATAAAACTTACACAGAGAGAGTCATAAGCTCTCTATTGTCTTCAAAACTCTGATTCGGACGGCCGATAATATCGCATCATCAACACAATGGCTTCGGCACGCTAACGGGTTTCGCAACAAGTCAGCTGTTTCGGCTCATTCAAATCCTTAAAAAAACAATTTGTAAACACCTATATTCAACCTAAAAAATTCATTTTTCCAATTCCTATTTCAGCAATATTCGTACGATGCAAAGGTACGATAACTGCGTTTCAAAAGTGCGAAAACGACGTTACACTATTCCTAAGAATACGTTAACATGGGGTTACAACACACTGGGCGACAGACGACAGGTTCAGCATTCGACAAGGAATGCAGGGCATTGCGACAACGTCTGACCGCCCATTTGGGAGTGGAACACCAGCCACGATTGTAAGAAAAAAATCAAAACAAACTGCCAAAGCTGACCTTCGGCATGGCGAAAGGTCAACAATGACAAGCTCGAAGATGAGCTTTCACACAGTAAAAGCTAAGGTTTCGCCAGCCAAAACGTATATAACTGTAATTCAACGGTTTGCAACGCTGCAAAAAAAATTCACTGTGTAAAGATTCTTTACCTCAGAACGGCAAAAAAATGAGACTGCCAATCGAAAATCATCGGGCAGATGGAGCAGTGTGAGAGAATTTTTGTATATTTGCAGAAAAGTAGCAAGCATGAAACAGATCAACTGGGGTTTTATAGGATGTGGTGAGGTGTCGGAACAGAAATCAGGGGCGGCCTTCAACGAAGTGGCAGGCTCGCACGTAGAAGCGGTGTTCAGCCGCAGCGTGAAGAAAGCCCGCACCTATGCCAACGCACACGGAATCAAGAACTGGTACACCGACGCACAGATGCTCATGGACAATCCCAACGTGAATGCCATCTACATTGCCACACCGCCATCGGCGCACTCCACCTATGCCATCATGGCCATGAGGGCCGGAAAGCCGTGCTACATTGAGAAGCCACTGGCAGCATCGTATGAGGATTGCGTACGCATCAACCGCGTCTCCGAACAAACGGGAGTACCTTGTTTTGTGGCCTACTACAGGAGAAAGCTACCCTATTTCAACAAAGTCAAGGAGATTGTGGCGCAAGGAACCATCGGCAAGGTGCTTACAGTGCAGGTTAGATTCGCCGTTCCGCCACGCGACCTGGACTACAACCTGAACGATTCGCTGCCCTGGCGACTGCAATCGAACATATCGGGTGGAGGATACTTCTACGACCTCGCACCACACCAGATTGATTTGCTACAGTACTTTTTCGGAATCATCGTCAAAGCACACGGATACACGGCCAACCGCGCCGGACTTTACGACGTTGAGGACACCGTTAATGCCGTATTCAGATTTGAAAACGGACTCAACGGAAGTGGGGCATGGAGCTTCGCATCGCACGAGAGCGCAAGAGAAGACAGCATCGAGATATTCGGCACACAGGGACGCGTGGCTTTCTCGGTCTATAACTACACTCCCATCAAACTCTACACCAGCGACGGACAACACAACATTGAAGTGCCCAACCCGAAACACGTGCAACTGCCACTCATCAAGGCAGTGGTCGAGGACTTACAGGGCTTCGGAAAATGCGACTCCACGAGCATCAGCGCCACCCCTACTAACTGGGTGATGGACCGTATATTAGGTAAAATTTAAATGCGCTTCACAACAAACACTCTATACTGGCACATCAGACTCGCCATCGCCACGCTGCTCCTCATCGTGGCATCATTCAACATAAAGGCAAACGGTACGGACGAGATGACCACGGCCGACTCGATACGATGGATGAGGGTAGATACGACAAGCCGATGGTACCAACGACAGCTGCACAAAGCAAAAAACACACTGTACCGGTTCAACGATATCGACTCCAACTACATCGAGCCACAGCACTACAACTTCACCGTAATGCTCCAAAACACCAACACATACGAAGTCTATAGGCTCAACAACAAGGAGGGACAGAGCATCACCTTCGCACCCGAACCCAACATCAAGATAGGTCCTTACTTCGGATGGAGATGGATATTCCTCGGCTACACTATCGACATCAAACACCTCAACCTAAAGCATCAAGACCATCAACGGCAGGAATACGACCTAAGCCTCTACAGTTCGATGGTCGGAATCGACTTCTACTATCGCAAAACGGGCAACGACTACAAAATAAGGACATTGAAACTCGAAGAGAATATAGACACAAGGGCCGTCGAAGGAGCACAGTTCGGAGGACTCACATCCACCATCAAGGGACTGAACATCTACTACATCTTCAACCATCGGCGATTCTCCTATCCTGCGGCATTCAGCCAAAGCACCGTGCAGCGAAGATCGGCAGGAAGCCCACTCATCGGAATCGGATACACGAAACACACACTATCTGTTGACTGGAGCGCACTCAACCAGCTCATCAGCGACCGTCTGGGACCTAACGCAGAAAAAGCGCAGCTCGACAGCACGATGATGTTTGGCAAAGTGCAATACTCTGACTTCGCCTTGTCGGGGGGATATGCCTACAACTGGGTGTTCGCCCGCAACTGGCTGCTGGCAGCCTCTCTGACAATGGGACTGGCCTATAAGCGAAGCACGGGCGATGTTGAACGAAAGCACCTATCGCTGCGCGAGTTCTCGTTCAAAAACCTGAACATCGACGGCACGGGACGTTTCGGAATCGTGTGGAACGATACGAAATGGTATGCTGGAATGAGCGCCATCCTACACGCATACAACTATAGGAGAAGCCGTTTCTCAACCAATAACTTCTTTGGGAGCGTGAATCTCTACGCAGGCGTTAACTTCGGGAAGAAAGGAATGAAGAAAAAGAAAAAGAAAGACTAACCAACATGAAAAAAATATACATATCGTTGATGGCCATTGCAACGCTCGCGTCGTGCAATATCAGGGCCAACAGGACCGAACAGGCTACCAGTGGAAAGCCGGACAGTGTGACGACGACAACAGCACAAAAGCAACGGCCAACCAAAGAACAGACACCGAAAAGCAAAGGCTCACCGACCGACAGGACAAGGGTGGAAAAGACACTCAAAGAGCTCGCCACAATGAGGAAAAAGCTCACCGAAGGGGAGATGATACTCCGTGTGGCACGACTGTTCATAGGCAAACCATACGTGGCACACACACTCGACAGGAACAGTTCGGAGAAGTTGGTCGTCAACTTGGATGAGCTCGACTGCACCACTTATCTCGAAAACGTGGTGGCAATGGTGCTCTGCATCGACAGGGGGCTGACCACTTTCGACGACTTCGCTGACATGCTGACGAAAATACGCTACCGAGGAGGAAAACTGAGCTATGAGAACCGGCTGCACTACTTCCACTGGTGGCTGACGGACAACGAACGAATGGGATTCGTCGAGGAGATCAGCACACCCAATCCGCCGTTCACCGCCGTCCAAAAGCTGAAAATCAACTACATGAGCCAAAACCAAAGTGCCTACGACATGTTGCGCAACAACCCCCGACGGGTGAGTGCCATCAAAGCCTTGGAGGATGCAACGAACGGAACCAGCGTGCGTTACATTCCCAAACAGCAACTCAAGAACGTGGCACTAATGCGCAGCGTGGTGCACGACGGCGACCTCATAGCGCTCGTCACCAACAAAAAGAATCTCGATACCACACATCTCGGCATAGCAGTGTGGCACAAAGACGGACTGCACCTCATCAACGCATCGAGTCTGACGAAGAACGGCAATTCCGTGGTTGAGCCGACGGAAACGCTCTATCACTATCTCATGGCTCGCCCCTACAATACGGGCATACGGGTGGCCAGACTGATACTGCCCAATACAGGCCGATAAACGCACATAAGGACGAACGACAGCCGGAAATCACACAGGTGTTTTCCGGCTGTCGTTCGTTTACGGCGTACTCTCCCCTTGCCTTCCGCTATGAGTTCTATCTACAGAAAGTGGCCGATGGCACTGCTGCAGAAACTTCTTTCAAAGCTCCTGAACGGCGGTAGCCTCACTACCATCATCCGCACCCTCACCAACGGCAACCGTATTCTCATCAAAAACATCTGCCGCCCTCACCAACGGCAACCGTATTCTCACCAAAAACATCTGTCATCCGTACCAATGGCAACCGTATCCTCACCAACGGCAACCAAAGGCTGAAATGAGAATGAGCGATAAGCCACGTTCCCGATAAGGTTGGACCGCCAAAAATAAACAAAGCCGTGTATCATCAACGATACACGGCTTCATTGAAAAAGCGGAATTAAAGAATACTTGTATTATTTCACAACAATACTTTTACTGATAAGTTTGTTTCCTGTATCAATCTTTACTACATAAATACCTTTCGCTGCTTGTGGTAAACGTACCGCAGCTCTTCCGTTAGCATAGGTTTTCTCAACCAGCAAACCAGAAGTTGTATAGACTTCTACCTTAAATTGTGTGTTGGCTAAAGTTACTACAATTTCTCCTGATAATATTTTCACTGAGGCATCGTCGGCCGAAGCATTGACTGTGTGGATGCCTGTAGTGTAATCGACTGGTATGCGCACATACTGCGACTTTCCAGCCTGGGTCATCTTCACCACAACGGTGAACTTTTCCTTGTTTTTGCCTGTGACAACGAGTTTTCCATCGTCTGTTATTTTCACCTCAGAGTTGACGTTCGTGCCCTCAACAATCTCGTATGTGATGGTGGCATCTGAACCGTCAGGTGTGAAGAGTGAGGCAATATCCATCGTTTCGGCAACAGACTGTGTACCTGCGTCCTTGACTGGACGCTCGCCATTGAAGTTATCGAAACAGAAGTACCAAGGAGTGGTGATGCCGTTGGCACCCGGTGCATTGCGCTTTGTTCCGTCAAACTTGAACGTCAGTGACTTAACCTCGCCCAATTCACGAAGATCGAGCCACTCCCACGAATCTATGACGTAGTGATCGGCCTCTTTCTCCGAGCGATAGTCGGCAAGATAGAAGTCAACTGTTTTCTTTGTGCCGTCTGATTTGTTGCCAGTGACAATCAGTTTGAAGAAGTCACCCTTCTGGAAGCCAACCTTTGGATTGGGCTTCGACATGCCGTCGCCGTTCTTCACAGCATCAACGACCCAAGCAGTGTTGGTGATATAGAATCCGCGGATTGAGTCACCGTCCGCCTTGTTGGTCACTTTTATCTTGCCATTCTGCGGATAAGCCACACCGTAGTTCTCCGAACCATCAACGCCATGTCCGACAGCACTGTTGAACTGGTCGTCGAGTCCACCGTAAGTGGTCGATGTTCGGTTGGAGTAACCATAGTAGAACCAAGTCGCCATCTCAGGATAGCACTTGTTATCAAACTCGTATGTACCACTGACGAATGAGCTGAACTTGTTCACTCTTCCGTTCCAGTAGCTCTCTTTGTCAAGATAGAGGTTCTCGAAGGTGGCTGTCACAGCGTCGCCGGTCACCATCACACGGCAGGTGTCTGATGCCGACATGCCGTTAGCATCGGTAACGGTCACGATGTAATCATCGTTCTCGGTCGGAACAACATCGGTTGCCACTTCCTCATGTTTGCCATTGACCCACTTCACTGTATAAGGCTCCTTGCCTTCGCTGATGGTAGCCTTCAAGTTGGCTGCCTCGCCGAGGGCTATTGTCTTGTTCTTGGCAACTACTTTCGGCGCCTTCATCTCAATAGGAGCTGGTGCAGAGGTAGCTACAAACTCTTTGCTTGCCACGACTTCGCCTTGGTTTCCGCGCAAATCCACAAGCACAATGTAAGCCACGTATGTATCATCCTTTTCCAGTCCGGTAGCGTTGTAGGACGCAACGTCGCCGTTTCCGAATGTGACGGTGTTGCCGGCAGCGATGATTTCATCCTTTGTCGGAGCTGGCTCGCCCTTCTTCTTGATGACGATATAGCCCTTTCCGTTCTTGTCCGCCTTGACATTCACGACGGCGGAGTTGTCCGTTATGTTGGTCACTGATGGGTAATCGGTTGCCATCTGCGGAGCGTCGGTCGTAGCGTCGAACTCGTATGCACCTATGGTTGGATGCTCAGCGTCACGCGTCGCACCAGTAACATCGGTCGTAACGTAGGCCAAAGGACTTGTCTGACGGAGGTTACCCTCGTTCTTCGGCTCAAGAATCTTTGCGTCGAGGAACTCCACTGCCTCGTTGAAGCTGCCCGTCTCATTCGACATCGCCTTCCAGTCGTCGAACGTTGCCACATCCGTCTTCGGGTAAGCCAGCACCTTTCCGGTGGTAAAGATATTGTTCTTGCTGTAGTTCACTGTCCGAACGTTGTCGGTCTTATAGAAACGGTAGATGTAACCGCCAGCGTCGTTTTGCAAGAGGTTCTGTGTGAGGTTCACATTGCTCATGTTATCGTTCACCCAGAACACGGATCCCTTGGTCGCTGTTCCCGTAAAACGAACCGTATTGTGCGCCACGTTGACATTTTCAGACATGCTCTTCATCTTGATACCATAGGTACTGTTGTTGCTTGAGTTGGTGATGACAACGTTGTTGATGATGCTTGCCGGTGCCTCAGCTGTGGCAGTGATGGAGCGTACGTAGATGGCGCCGGAGTAATTCTTGGTGTCAAGATAGAACTTATTGCCCTCAATCTGTATCTGTCCCTCACCATCGAGGTCGAGACCATTGAAGTCCGACTTGTCGGTGGTGTTGTTTTCGATGGTGTTGCCAATGATTTTCGCATTGGTTTCTTTCTTTGCGTAGATGGCCTTTGCTCCCTGATTGCGGAAAGTATTGCCAACCACCTGTCCGCCAATCTCCTTCGGCAGCTTGACATAGCTGGTTCCACCGAGACTAAGGCCATTGTAACCACCCTCGAAGATGTTGTTCTTAACGGTGATATAGTCGTTGTTCTTGTTCGCTTCGTTAGGAGAGTACATCTGCAGGAGGTTGATGTCCTGCTGATAGTTGGTTGAAATAGGTGCATGCAAGTAGCAATTCTCAATTGTTACGTGCTGACTCACATTGCGAACGCGAACAACCGCTGGATAATTGATCTGCTCTGTATAGATCTCAACTCCACGTAGCGTCACGTAATCTCCTCCATCGAAGGTCACGATTCCGTATTCGCGGGCCATTTGGTCGTCGGAGTATCCGCTGCTGATGTAATTGTCGTTGTAGATCTTCACGTCATTGTAGTTGCCTGTCGATGACTCGATGGTCAGAACGTTCACGGCCGACATGCCAGGGATTTGCGGAATGTTGACGTGCTCTTTGTAAATACCCGGCTTCACGGTGATAGTCACAGGTCCTTCGATACCACTGCTGACGGCATCGATGGCCGATTGTATTGTCTTGTATTTCTCTTCGTGTCCGACGGTTATGTTTCCGCTGAATCCTGCCTTAACGGTTGTTGTGGCAGTAACGGCGGTTTCGGGTGTCAGCGTTGCCGTACTGGTGACAGAAGCCAGTTCTGCCGTTGCCTTCTGGCCTACAGTGGCAGTCGGAACAATGTCGTAAGCCACCCAGAATTTATAGACACCACGGTCGCTGATGGTATATTTCCCGTCAAATTCGTATGGAGTTGACGCTCCCTCTGCAAAGAGTTTGGTCGTGGAGAATGCGGAAACAGTGTCTGTTGCATAGATTTTCGCCTTGCCGATGATGGCATTCTCCGTGGCGTTGACGATGAATTTGGTCACGTCGGTTGAGCCAAAGTCACCCTCCGCCTCAACATCGACACGAAGCATCGGGAGGTCTGTCTGTCCCTTCAGTGTCTGTTCAGGTGCCACCGCCACAGTCTTGACCGACTTAACGGCCATCTTCTGAAGCTTGACGCTCGTCACTTCTACAGCGAAACCGTTGCCTGCGTTGTATCCTGTCTTGTAATTGACGGTAAGTTTGCCATCTGCTGACTTCGAAACGATGAAGTCCAGTTTGTTGTAAGAGTCGAATTCCTTGTCTGGAGTCTCCTTGGCCTCTGCGCCGTAAGACACCCGGAACTTATCGCCATAGACGAGTGTCCAGTTCTTTGCGGTGAGTTTGATGCCATAACCCGGAGACACGGGTGCGAAAGTGATGGTGCCATCGAAGTTCTTCGATTCCTTTCCACTCTCTCCTCCGTCATCGTAGAACATCAGTGAGGTGTCGTCAGGAACGACTTTCGTACCGTTATTGCCACTCTTAAGGTTAAGAATATTCTTGATAATGCGTTCTCCCTTTGGATCGGCGGTGACGTTCTGTACCTGGTCGTTGAGCTTAATGGCCGTAATGGCTGCGTCGAGTTTCTTCTCAGCGGCTGCTTCGTCCTTCACGTCGTAGCGGATTCGGAACCAGTTGTCGCCCTCAGCGAGCTCAACAGGTGCAGCGAAAGCGATGTCGATGGTATTCGCTGAGCCGAGCTCGGTGACCTCTGCCAATACGTTTGCGCCGGCAGTGTTGTCCTTTGCAGCCGTTCCGAGCACCGTAACCTTAGCGATGCTCTCCCGTGACTCCTTCATGTCGAGCGTAATACCATTGACGGTCAGTTTGTTCTGGTCGCCTACGGTCTTGATATTAAAGCTGATGATTTCCTGATCCTTAGCCCCTGCCGCCACTATTTCAGTTGACAGCTGGTTGGCAGTCACTTCTTTGAGTGCCATTGGCTGGTGAGCGTACTCCGAAACGGTAGCCACCCAACCTTTATCGGTGTAGGGTGATGCGGACTCTACTGGATTGAAGAGCACCGTGAGTGCGCCGTCGGCAGCCTCAGAGCGAATGGTCTTGCCTGGTCCTACTTCCTTATCGGCGGTCGATTTGAGTTCCCAGAGCACCTTTCCTCTGGTTCCCTGTCCCTCGTAGATGACGAATTTCGCCTTCACACCGTAGCTACTTGACGTGTAGGCGAGGTAGAACGACTCGAAATCTATCTGCACCGTCTTGCCGGCATGCACAGGTTTGAAGATGACGATACGGTCCTGGTTTCCTCCTTCGTATCTGGTTGCGTCGCCAACGTTGCTCTTGAACTTGATGGAGTTGTTGACATTGATGGTCTTTGTGCCATCGGTCGCCACCACAATATTCTCAACCGTTCGGTCGCCGTCGGGGTTTCCTTCCGCCCCTACTGCGTGATCGGCGTCGCTGAGTCGCACATTGGTGAGCGATGCGTCTATCTTCTGTCCGTCAGTGACCGTCTCCTTGATGTCGTAGGCAAGCCAGAAATAGTTGTTGCCTTCGAAAAGAGCGAGCGGTTCGGTTGTTGTAATCTCAAATTCATCGGCTGTCACTTCAGCTTCGCCCAATTTTTTAGTAGTGGCGAATGTATTGGAAGCCTTCGTAAAGTATAATGTGGCATGTCCAACCTGTGCCTGTGTTCCATTCGTCGTAAAGCGGAACTTCTGCGTTTTCAGTACAGGCGCTGTCTCAGATGTTTTCAGATTGAACGAGAGGATGGGCTGATTGAGATCGCCTGCACACACTGTGCCCTTGGTGTATTGAGCCACTTCCACTGCATCGAGTTTCATCGGCAGCGGCTCGAACTGTGAAACGGTTGCTTCCCAGCCCTTACCCTTCATGTAGGCATTGTTCTTCAGCCTCACGGTGAGTGCGCCGTCGGGCGAAGTTGATTTCACTTTGCCTGTCTCCGTCCCGTTGAACGTGGCGAGTAGGTTTTCCGCTGTTACTTTCGTACCATTATATACATAGACGGTTTGTCCGTACATGGTACCCGTTGCCAGCGACATCATGGTGAAATCGATCATGATCTTCTTGCTGGGATTCTGCGGAGTGAACGTCACCGTTCCTTCAAGGTCCTTGGCAATGTCACCATCGGCGCCTCCATCATCATAGAACATCACTGGTGAGTCACCCACCGTAATCGTCTTGTCACCTGTCTCAAGCTTTACGATTGTCGCATTCGTCTGCGCTACCACCGGCAACGCAAGGAATGCAGACAAAACGAGAGACAATGTAACTGATAGTAATCTCTGTTTCATAAGTTGCTATTCATTTTTATTATTCAAAACTTCTGTTAGAAATATAATACTGCACCCCATTCCCCTGCCTCAATACCGTGGCATTATCGATACTGCACGATATGGAAACTGAGAGTGGATACCCTATGAGGGCATTTTTCAGCAGATCATTTGCTAACGTCTGTTTCTCGAACTTCCTCGCCTATCCCAAGAGGCTACGTCGAAGCAGGAGCAGAGGCAGGTCTTCTGACTTTGTTGCCTGATCACAAACGCCTTCCCGAACATTCGTTCAGTGGTCTCTGTTTGTGTCTAATAAGGACAACTCACAGCAGCCGGACTGTCTGGGATTCACACCCAGTTCCCTTTTAATCACCTTGCGGTGAACCTTAAGCCGATGCAAAGTTAGCAATAATTATTGAAACGCAAAGAAAAATCTGAATAAATGTTTGTATTTTTCTTTGCTTCGGTCTTCCCACTCGTTTCAACAGTTTTTTGAAAGATGCAATAGTGGCAAGACAGACAGCACTTCCATGACGATGGAAACGCACCGCACGGGTGGCAACATGGCAGCAGAGGCAAAGAGCGACGCTCCGATAGAGGAGCTTTTCATCAACGGCAAGAAGGCATCGATGGACGAACTCAAGAAAATAAGCTCAGCAATCATCAAGGAAATGAAAGTGGAGAAGATGGGCAACGGCAAAAGTCGCATCATCGTCACACTGAAAAAAATAGGCGCTGCCAAACGAATCGACAGATGGGAGTCACGTGACAAGACTACGACCCCACGACACCTATTTATATATAGCTGACTTTTTGCAACATCATAGCTGACCTTTTGCAACATCATAGCTGACCTTTCACACGGCAAAAGGTCAGCTTTTGTTTTGCAAAGGCTCACCTTTTGGAAAGAGAAGCGTAAAAAGGCTGATTGAATGTCGATTACAGATGTCGTTCCGTTGGTGACTTTTCGGCATCACTCAACAGTGCAATGGTTTCGGAACACGTCACCCACAGACCGCTCACGCCCTATCAAAAAAACAGCGTACAATCCAACGGGAATCGTACGCTGATCACTGTGTAGGCTTTGAAGTGTGGCGGAAGCAATGCCGCTTTTTCAAGTCACCATGTCAGTAGTTTACGAATTATCGCGACACAGTGCTCCGCCGACAACACAGTTAGGTAAAAATCGTCTGTCAGTATCTGCCCCCCTCGCCTGCCACTACGAGAGTTCCGACAGATGAGTCATCTCGTTGTGCTTCGTGCGACGTGCCTGAACGAGTTTGAGCAGGTGCAGCATCGACTTCGGTTCAATCATCCGTCTGACGAAAATATTGGGTATAGCCACTCCCAGCGCTATGAACAGGATGACAAGACTGGCCTTGATGCCGTAGTTGAAGGCCACCGTCAGCTCGCCGACGACGCCCGTCATCTCAATGAAACCGAAGAGCGAGCGATACATGAGCACACCGGGAATCATGGGAATGACCGCCGGAATGGCTATGACCTGATGAGGAATGTTGTGCCACACCATCTGCCGGGTGGCAATAAGGCTGATGAGTGCCGATCCGACGAACGAGCCGATGATGATGCCCTGGTCGAGTCCTACGTTGCCGTTGCTCGCCCCAAGGTTGACGAAGTTGCGCGTGCAGACGGCTATGATGCCTGAAATGGCCAGTACGGGGAGTATGCGCCGCGGCGTGTTGTAGATGGTCGAGAAGCCCATCGCCGAGATGGCCGCCGCCAAAGCATAGTCGAAATAAGTGTTGTGGGGCGTCATGCTGAGGTCCTTCACAAAGTTGTCGATGCCGCAAATCTGAATGGCCAGCACGATTCCGAACGACATGGCGAGCAGCATCATCAACGTAGTGTAGGCCCTTGTCGCACCCACCGACACATGGTTGCTCACCATGTCGCTGACAAAGTTGATGAGCGGCACACCGGGGACGATGAACAGCGTGCAGGCCATCAACGGATGGTAGGGCGTGGCACTATGCATGAATGCCGGAACGCTCGCCGCAATCTCAGGATCGAGCGACAGAAAGGAAGTGAGCCAGGCCAGTATGGTGGCGAAAAAGGCACTGACAGCTATTGCCACATAGGTGTTAATGTCGTGCCGTGCCAGCCACATCTTCAGTCTGAAGCCCAGTATAGCGGGCAGCGATGCATAGAAGAAGGCCGTCCAGTCGCACCCGAACTGCACACAGAAGCCACCACACGCAAAGCCAGCGGCCACGGATATCATCCAAGGGGTGTAGTTCTTCGGCACGTGACTCAGCGCATCGAGTTCCTCTTCGTACCTATCGAGACTCCAGTCCTCACGCAGCGCCTGCCAAAGCATCTTGCTGACGCGCGAAATGACAGTGAACTCGATGACGTGGTGGTCGCACCGCTGGTATTTGGAGAACGAGTGTCGCTCGTCGCTGATGTTCACCATGATGATGTCGTAGTCAAGGTGAATGTGAACATACTCCTCAGGCAGTCCGAGGAAAGCCTCGCAGCGTCGTAGGTTACGCATGATTCTGTTACAGTCGGCATTGCTCGACATGAGGATGGCACCTGTGCGCACAAGTAGGTTGAGTTTGCGGCGCAGTTCGTGCTCTGTCATGTTTCGTTCGTCATCAATGGCCTGTCGTCGCAGCGCCGCTTCCTCGTGAAGCAGCAGCTCGTCGAGTTCCATCGATCTTTCGGGCTTTGAGGATTTGTCTCCTTGCATGTTGTAAACGTTTTATTTAGACGATAGACATGATGAGCACCTGAATGATGATGATGCGCAGAATCATGGCCAAGGGGTAAACAATCGTGTAGCCGATAGACGGTACATCAGTGGAAGTCAGTTCGTTAGCATAGGCCAGTGCCGGAGGGTTCGTGTTGCCACCCGACAGCACTCCCATCAGCGTGAAGAAGTTGAGGTGCATGAAATAGCGACCGATGATGCCCCCGATGAGTATCGGCAGCATGGTGATAGCCAGTCCATAGCCTGCCCACTGCAGCCCTTCGGCAGTGACAACGGTTGAGATGAAATCGCGACCGGCCTGCAATCCCACACAGGCGAGGAACATTGTGATGCCGATTTCACGCAGCATGTTGCCCGATGAGAAAGTGGCGATGTTCAGCAGATGATGCTTCGTTCCGAAATAGCCCATCAGTATGGCGATAATCATTGGTCCGCCAGCCAGTCCGAACTTAATAGGCTGCGGCAGTCCTGGAATGATGAAAGGAATATGGGCGAGCACACAGCCGAAGGCTATGCCTATAAAGATAGGAATAAGGTCACCGTAGGAAGTGCGATTGTTGCGCTTCGACACTTCAGAGTCGGTGTGTGCCAGTGCGTTCTCTGTGCCAACGACGGTCAGCACGTCACCAGTCTGCAACACGAAGTCAGGAACGGCAACATAGTCGATACCGTTGCGGGTTACTTTCGCCACGTTTGCCCCAAAGCGCGATCTGATATTGAGTTCCTTAATGGCCTTGCCGTTTAGTAAAGTATTGGAAACCAAGAATCGGTTTACATTCATGATGCTGTCGAACTTCGTCCAGTCGAAGTCAATTACTTGTCCGAAGAGTGCCTTCATGATGGCAACGTCCTTCGGAGCGATAGCCACGCCGATACGATCGCCCTCGTGTAGCATGGTGTTTCCTGAAACAATGTGGCATGTTGAGTCATCGTCCTTGAACACAATGCGTGTGACCATGAAGTCGCACTTGGCAAACCGGCTGATTTCGCCTATCGTCTTGCCGATGATTCGCTCATTGTCCACCTCGACGGTGATGTGGCGAATGCTCAACCTCTCTGTGCTGCCGAGTCCGCGAAAGGCATTTTCCTCTTCCTTTCGGAGATTGATGCGCAGCACGTAGCGAAGGATAATGAATGAGAGAACAACGCCCAGCACACCCATGGGATAAGTGACGGCATAGCCGATGGCAATCTTTGGTGCGTCAATGCCGAAGATGTCGGTCGTCGCCTGTTGTGCCGCACCGAGCGCCGGGGTATTGGTGACCGCACCAGAGAGGATGCCTGCCATGGTGGGCATGGGGATATTGGCGACATACTTGATAATGAGCGTTATCAGAATGCTCATGGCAAGGACCATCAGCATCAGTCCGTTGAGCGCAAGACCTCCGCGGCGGAACGACGAGAAGAAACCAGGGCCTACCTGAAGGCCGATGGCAAAGACGAAGATGATCAACCCAAGTTCCTTCACAAAGTGGAGTAAGTTGGGTTCAAGGGTCATGTTGAACTGCCCGAAGAGTATGCCGACGAGCAACACCCAGGCAAGTCCCAGCGACACTTGCTTGACTTTGATTTTGCCCAAGAGCAGCCCAAGAGCCATCACGATTGACACAATCAGAACGGAATGAGCCACTCCGCCGCCCCAGAAATCAGGGAATCCACAAAAAAGATTCTGCAATAAATCCATATCCTTTTATATTTCAAAATTAAATTGATAATTGTAAATCTGTGGCAAAGGTATGGATTTACGACAATCGGCAGAATCATTGTTTACTGATTCTACCGATTGCTGGTATCATTAAAACTTATAGCAAGTGGCAACGATGGTCTCCTGTGCCTCAATCCAAGGCCCGCTGCACCATGACCGCTGTGGTCTGGGTAATCATTTTGATGAACTCCTGTGTCGAACACTTCACGTATGCGCCCTTGAGCAGGTGGATGCATCCGCTGATTTCATTGCCCTCAGCGATGATGGGCACCGCTCTGAGGTCGTGGCTCTTGATGATAGTCGATTCGGCCAGTATGGTGGCGTATTTGGCATGACTGATAAGGTCGAGCAAAAGGCTGACGTTGTTGACTTCCACCTTCACGTTGTAGTTGTAGTCGGTGCGCTCAATGAGTTTCTCGAATGTGTTGCGGGCCTGCAATCCACGGCAAGGGAGCACAAGGTCGTAGTGCTGAAGCTCGTCGAGGGTGATGCCATCGGCATGGTAGAGGGGATGGTTGCGACTGACGATGACAGCCAGCCGGTTGTCGAAAAGTGGGCGGCGGTCGATGGCTGCATCGCCTTTCGGTGAGCTGAGAGCCAGCATAATGTCTATCTCTCGTTGCTTGAGCATCTCCATCAGTTCCTCCATCGAGTCGTAACGGATGTTGAGTTTCACCTTGGGGTATTGCCTGAGAAAGGCGATAACGGCTTCGGTGACGATGGAAGCGAAAGAGAAGGTCACACCGATGTTCAGCTCTCCCGTCCGAAGGCTCTGCAAATCGGTCATGTGCTCCATGCATTCGGTCACGGAGTCTATGGCTTTGCGCGCCACTGGTGCAAATTCACGTCCTGCCTCTGTGAGATGAACCTCATGACTGTTGCGCTCGAAGAGGGGTTGACCGACTTCCTGTTCGAGTTGGCTGATCTGCTGCGACAGATTGCTTTGCGAAATGAACAGTCGGCGACTTGCTGTCGAGAAGTTCAACGTCTCTGTTACCATCAAAAAATATTTGAGTTGTCTGATTTCCATAATCCTATTCTGACTCTTTCAGTTTTCCGTTATTTTGTCATACCTTACCTTTCGCCTTGTCATAGCTTACCTTTCACTTTGTCATAGCTCACCTTTCACTTTGTCATAGCTCATCTATTGTTTTGACGGTGCTTGAAGACGGGGTTATTTTGCTTCCAACTGCACGTGGTAAAGCCCTGCATACGCACCATCGACGTGGGTGAAGATGACGATGACGGCATAGGGATCGCCTGCCTTGTTGTGAGCGGGATGCTGCAAAACGAAGTTGCCGTCCATGTCACGGAAGTCTCCTCCGCCCAGCACCGTGAACCCTTGCGCCAGTGCATCCTCTGCCAAATGCGTCATTTCGTCGGCCGAACTCGTATAGAGATTGATGCGCTGGATGGTGAAACGGTTACCCATGCCGACGCCGAAGAATCCCATCTGACGTGGGTTCTCGCCCGAAACGATGTCCTTTCCCGACTCATCGTCGTAGTACATGTTATGATTGTAGGCGAGTTCCTTCTGCGCCCCGTGACCCTTGATGGTCTGCGACAGTGTGAGACCGTGACTGGCGGCCAACGAATCGAAGAAGGTCAGTTCGTTGGTGCGGTTCTCTCCGCCTGCCAAAAGCTGGTAAAGGGCGGCAAAGGAGAACTCTCCCTTGGCACGGGGGATGGCTGGATGTGATGGCTCGGCTGGTTTTTCGGCTTCTTGTCGTACAGGTTTCGGCACTTGGGTGGTGGCGATACGGGCGGCGGTGGCGGCGCCGACAGCGGCAGCATCGGTGACTTTTCCCCGCTTCAGCTGGGCTCTTGCTCCTTTTTTGGTGGTTGGTTCAGACTGGTTGTCTGCAACTGGCGGAACCGTCGCTGACGTCTCGTGTGCCGACGGCTCAGCAATCCCTGGCTCTGGATAGCGAACGGTCTCGGCAAGTCTTTCCGACTCGGTCTTCTCCCGTTCAAATCCACTCGGCGAAACATGGCCGTTGTCAGCCACGGGGGTCTCGCTCCGCGCAACGTCGGCAATGGTTTTGTGCGACGGCAGCTCACGCTCCCCTGACCGGGCGACGGGCTTTTGCTGGTCCATTCCCGACGCAACGGCCTGTGCCTGCGCCATGATGAGGGGCTCGTCCTTCCGATACTCTTCGCAGAAGCTGTCGGTGTGTGTCTGTTGGCTGATGTATTTGTCGTGGCCTCCTCGCTGTTCGCTCACCTTTGAGCCGTTACGCCAGACGGTGGTGTATTCAAGTTTCCCCGATTCGTTGTAGGTGTAGGTGGTTCCGTTGAGCAATCCGTTGTTGTAGTTGAGCTTCATGCCCACCATGCCACTGGGATAGAACGAGACGGCTCGCCCATGAGCCTTCCCATTCTTATAACGCATGATCGACTCCACACGTCCCGACCGATGGAAGGTGCGCGCCACTCCCGTGAGCACCGTGCGACGGTCGTCCTTCCGGTTGATGCTAACGTAGTGTTTCTCGGCGCGCAGCTGGCCAGTGATATAGTAGTCGTAAAACAATTTCTGACCTCTGTCATCAACAGCCAGCAGCCGATAGTAGGCCGCTTGACCGGCTTGGCTGACGCCTTGCCACTTACTGTTGTAGAAGATGGCATCTTTGGGGATGCGATGACTGGCCGGTCGCTGGGCCACGACCACCAATGGCAGCGCGAGGAGTAGGATAATAGTCTGTAAACGTCTCATCTGATTGTCACTTTTGTACCCCACGACTGAACTATAACTGTCGGGAGTTGGGGCTTTACAACTGCAAACGTACAAAAAAATCTTCAATTCCGCATCATTGCCCGTCATTCTTTTATAGGTTATGACTATCGGACGGAACATTTTTCACTGTTTCTTCGCCCATCGGGAGCACGGGAAACGAAAACTGGGAGATGAAGGTCGGAAATGCAGAAGGGCACCATCGAACCTTCTGCCAGACGGCAACCGCATCGCCGTGGCGGACTGGTTTGTGGCGCAAAAAGCACAGAAGCCTTCCCCACCCATCGGGCAACGGCCCACAGAACCTCGGCAAACAAGGGATTTCAGGCGATTGAACAAGCTGCCTTCATGATATAAATGATGTACGAACAAAAAGCAAAAGGTATAAAATAAGCCGAAAAAACAATAAATATATTTTAAGAATAGACGAGAAAAAATTAAATAAAGATAAAATAAAGGAAAAACTTTCGCTATTATTTGCACCTATTACAAAAACTTATTACCTTTGCATTAGTTTTTTTAGTGGTTAATTTAGTTTTAGTATTGGAACCTTGGTTGATGCGATATCAGTCAAGGCTTTTTTTATGTTTGTAATGCTGTCGGGAGGCAAAGGATTGTCGGTCCTTTGTGCCGAGTTAACGATTTGTTTTCGTATCTTTGCACACAAATTTCAGGAGAATATGACAATCAAAGCAGCTTTTTTTGATATCGACGGCACATTGGTTTCGTTCCGAACCCACCGAATCCCCCAATCAACCATCCATGCCATAGCGGAGGCAAAGCAACGCGGAGTGAAGATTTTCATTTCGACAGGCAGGCCGGTCGCTCTCATCAACAACATCAAGGAAGTGGAGCAGCTTGTGGAAGGCTACATAGCGTTCAACGGTGCGTATTGCTTCATCGGAAACGACGAAATCGCCACCACCCCACTGCCCGCGGCTGACGTTATGAGGATGGTGGACGATGCCACGAAGCGCGACTACTGCGTGATTGTCTGTGGGAAAAACCAGGTGGCGATACACAACTACAAACCTATCTTCAACGAAATATTCGTCGAAGGGCTCGGCGTGACGAACATCGACATGGACAAACCGGTAGGACCGCTGCTCGAACAGCCCGTATTGCAACTGACACCGTTCATCACCGAAGACGACGAACGGCTGATTCTGCCTGAGATGACGGAGAGTATATCGGCCAGATGGCACCCGGCGTTCACCGACATCACCGTGAGGGCGGCCGACAAGGGCAGCGCTCTGGCGCAAGTGGCCCGACATCTCGGAATCAAAACGGAGGAATGCATTGCCTTCGGCGACGGGGGCAACGACAAATCGATACTGAAGGCTGCAGGCATAGGTGTGGCAATGGGCAACGCCGTTGAGGAAGTGAAGGCCGTGGCCGACCATGTGACGACGTCAGTTGACGACGACGGCATCGCCAACGCCATGCGGAAATTCGGGCTCATCGGATAAACGGGGCGGTTGGCGACAAGCGCTGGTCCAACAACGGAAAATCAATCAATAATGAACGACATAGCAAAAACAAAACAAGAAAAGCGCATTCGGCTGGTGGTGGTGCTCTCATTCGTCATCATGCTGGCCGAAGTGGGTACTGGGTTGCTGTCGAAATCGATGGCATTGCTGGCCAACGGCATCCACATGGGTGCCCACGTGCTGATAATAGGCCTGAACTGGCTGGCTTACATCGTAGTGAGGCGACTCAGAAAACGGGGAAACGAGCACTACGACCCTGACAAAATACTGAACCTGTCGGCATTCACGAGTGGCATTCTGCTGCTCATGGTGGCCGTGTTCATCATCGTGGAAACCGCCGAACGGATGCAACAGGGAGATGCCCAGATAACCAACTATGAGTTTGCGCTCACCATCGCCGCCATAGGACTGGTGGCCAACGGCGCCTGTGCCATGATTCTGCACGACAAGAAGGGCGAGGGCGACAACAATAGTCATGCCGCCTACCTCCATTTGCTGGCCGACGTGCTGACCAAGTTTGGCGCCATTGCGGGCATCGCCTGTGCCATGATCTGGAACATCACTTGGATTGACGCTGCCGTGGCCATCGTCTCGGCCGTGGTCATGGGGCGATGGGCACAGAAACTGTTATGGGACACAGGGCGGATTCTCACACGAAAATAGTATTTTTGCAAACCACTGACAATCAACACAATAGCTTCCAATAAATAAAAGGTGAGCTTTTGCCGCCCAATAGGTGAGCTATGACGTTCCGAAAGGTGAGCTTTCAGTTGCTCATTGCTCTATGTTTCACTCGCCGATGCCGTTCGCCACGAATCAGTAGCTTCGTATCTGTTCTTCGACCGCACGCGTGTGTCGGCGATTGTCAGCACCTTATTTTAGGTAAGCCTTGATGATTTTCGCCGCAATGGGTGCCGCAACGTCAGCCCCAAAACCACCATTCTCCACAAAAACGGCAATGGCAATTCGCGGATTGTTCATCGGCGCGAAGCCGATGAATGCCGAATGGTCTTTCCCTTCGTTCTCCACCGTGCCCGTCTTGCCACAAATGGCATAGGCAGGGGTGTTGATTGCCGCAGCCGTACCACGCACGACAGCACCCCGCATGCCTGAAATGACGGGTTTGTAGGCCCACTTCGCCACCATCGTCTCACGTCGTATCAGGTAGCGCTGGGCAAGCGGCTGGGCTGCCGTTCCACGGTGAACATGCGGCCTAAAGAAGTAACCGCGGTTGGCTACCGAAGCCACCATGTTGCAAAGCTGCAGCGGAGTGGCGGTGATGTCGCCCTGCCCCATTCCCACCCAGATGACGGTTTGCGGTGTCCAACCTTTACTGTAGCGTCTGTAAAGATACCGAGAGTTGGCCACGAGGCCACCTTTCTCACCGGGAATATCGACCCCTGTCGGTCCGCCCAGTCCCATACTGGTCATGTAGTCGCGCCAACGGTCGATGGCTTGGTCCTTGTTCAGGTATTTCTTGCTCAACAACAGTGAGCGGAAGGCCTTCAGAAACCACGTGTTGCAGGAGTGTGCCAACGCATTTGGCAACATGAGCGGCGACGGATGCTTGTGACAGCCAACCTTGAGGCTGCCCTCGTGCAATACGCCACGGCAGCCAACGGAGGTCTTTGGGCCAACGATGCCTTCCGAGAGCAGTGCCAACGCCTGCGCTACCTTAAAAGTCGAGCCGGGAGCGTAGGCCGTTGCGATGGCCAAGTTGATGTCAGGACCGTTCGGAGAGTTGGTTACCAGACAGAGGAGCTCACCCGTCGCAGGATCCTCGGCCACAATACTCCCCGTCTTTCCTTTGAGAAGCTCCTGTCCGAGCTGCTGGAGATAAGGAACAAGTGTCTGCTGCGGCTCCGCCGTATCTTGCCTTGTGGCGGTCGTTTTCTTAGTTTCCCTCCTCGCAAGTGTCTGCTGTTCGGGATAGATGCGTTCCATCTCGCCGTGATATTCCTGTGCATTGGCGGTCGTGACGATGGCCAGCAGTGCCGTCACCAGCCACAAAATAGTTTTTCTCATCAGGTCAGTCGTTTGATTTGAACGGCAAAATTACGAAATATTCTCCGAACCATCACCCATTTGAAACTTATTAACTTCACCATCTCCCGTCAGCCATTGGTGTGCCATTCCCGCCATTTTGTCGGGAAAAATATCATATCGGATAAAAAAATCAATCTTTTTTCGAAGAATACTTGCCAATCAATAATTATTTTATATCTTTGCAATCAGTAAAGTAATAACCTTATAATAATTTATTATTAACATTTAAACAATTTTTGATTTATGAAAAAACTTTTACTCTTAGCCATCGTAGCTATCTTCAGCCTTGGAGCATCTGCTCAGGAACTCAAACCAATCAAGGACGCTCCGGCAGGAACCATCAAGGTTTACAAACGTTCTGGTCTTGCGACAGACCCAAAGGAAAACCCAGAAACGGGGAAGTATGAAGCGACTATCGTCAGCCAAGACACCTTGGCAAATATGAAAGTCGTGTTCACTGCCGACAATCAGGTCTATATTCAGAATCCTCTATCAACATGGCAGACTAACGCTTGGGTAAAAGGAACTATCTCTGGCAACACCATCACCATACCAGGCGGTCAGTGTATCGGTGTAAGCAAGGACAGAACATGGGGTGTAATGGTAGCAATGATGAAGTTCACCGATGACAAAGGTGTTGTCATTGACGAGTCGCTCCCTAACATTACCTACACCGTCAATGGAGACAACATCAAGTTGGAGAACACGGCTACCGATCCGAATATCATCGGTTTGGGTGCCTACTATTCTGACAACAAGTCTTGGTCGGGCAGAATTGACATTGCGTCAATGTACACATTCGATGCAGAGGCAACTGCTGCCGGCATCGAGACTGTTGCCACCGAAGCCAACGAGGGCGAGGTTTCAAACGTTCAGTACTTCGACCTCACCGGCAAGCGCATTGAAAAGGCTGCCAAGGGCGTAGTTGTCAAGAAGATTGAATACAAGGACGGCTCTGTGAAAGCTGAGAAGTTCATTGCCAAATAAGCAACAATAAAGATACAAAGGAATTGGTATTCGCCATCGGCGACCGACTGAAGGCTGCCCGAAAGCATACTGAATCCGAATCATAAAAAGAGTGCATCTCGATGAAGATGCACTCTTTTTTTATCTCTTTCCGCCCCATCTGACGGGCGGCACGACAGCCATCGGCATGGCATTACCCAGCTCCGGCGCAAGGACAAAGACCGACGGGCTATTCAAAGTAGTAGAGGAAGGTGGCGATACCCTCGATGGCGGGCTTGCGTTCTCCCTCAATCTCAATCTGAAACTTGATGCCTGCCTTGCAGATGCCGCGCAGATTGTCGATGCTTGCCAGACTTGCCACCAGCCGAACACGAGCACCGGCGGGCACAGGACGCCCGAAGCGCATTTGGTCCATGCCGTAGTTGACCATCATCTTTAGGTTGTTCACCTCGATTATCTCACCCCACATGTGCGGCAGCAGCGACAGCGTGAGGTATCCGTGAGCTATCGTACTCTTGTAGGGGCTCTCTGCGGCTGCCCGTTCTGTGTCAACGTGAATCCATTGGTGGTCGAGCGTGGCGTCGGCAAACTGGTTGATGCGTTCTTGACTGACGGTAAGCCACTCGCTCTCACCGAGCTTCTCGCCCAATCGGGCTGCCAGCTCGTCGTAACTGTTTACGATAAGTTTTCCCATTTTTAGTGTTCGATTTTGTGAATGATGCGGCAAAGATACTAAAAAAGTGCGTAACGGGAAAGCCTACGCCCACAGAAAAGACTTCAGCCGCAAGCGGTCAGCAGACGGCAAGTTCTCCATCAGAAGATGGAAAGGCTGCTTCCTGACAGGCTCTTACGGCCGAATTGTGTTCGATGGAGCTCGCTTGAGGGAGCTGAGAATGAGAAATGGGGAACGAAACAATAAATGAAAAAAGCGACGGCCCTCACAGGCGATCGCTTCATAAAATCTCCAAATCGGTATTAGTCATTTAAGGTAAAAGATTGTTTTTAGGATAACGATTACAAAGATAGTAAATTCTTTCGTTACGACCAAATAATATAGGCACTTTTTTATTTTATTCTCAACGTGTACGAACACACGTAAGACCAGCCGAAGGTTATCCTCTCGTTATGTTGTTTCGGGCTGCTGGCGATGTGGTGTCCGTGCCATTGCTCCGTACCGCCCGACGGTTGAGCCTGCGACAGGAAAGCGGTCGCAAGTCGTTCTCAATCCACAGGAAATCAGCACAAGAGCTTTCACACGACAAAAGCATAGGTTTTACCGCGCGATAGGTGAGCTTTCACTCGACGAAAGGTCAGCTATTGCCGTGCGGGGCTTTTTCGTTCTGCCGCAAAGGGGCTCCGTACCGTGAGAGAAAGGGTGTGGCATCGCCATCCGACGCAAAAGCCGGAACAGCTCATCGGCTATCCCGGCTTCCGTCATCGGCCCGTCGTTTGCACGGCCATGAGTCGCCCCACAATCGGCGGCATGAGACTTTCGGCCTATCTGAGCTTACCCTTCACTTCCTCCAAAGCCTCCACCCAGTTGGTGTCGAGCGAGAACTGTGTCAGATAGTCCTCACGGTTGTAGTAGGCGAGCACCAGCTCCGCATCGTCGTCGTGGTAGAGCGGATGGTTGATGCTTGCTTCTCTGAATATCTTTTTGATTCTGTTCTTTGCCTTTTCGTCGGCTGCCTTGGCATATTCCTTGGTGAAGAGGTTCACGTAATCATACATGAAGTAGGCCATCGAGTCGAGTTGGTTGTTGAGATGCTTGATGGTCTCTTGCGACAACGGTGTCTCTTTCTCGACCGACAGTGCCGCGAGGGTCTTTGTTTGCAGGTATGAGATGGCATCGACCTTGAACGAAGCCACCTTCCTCAGTCCTGTATCCTCAGCCTTATTGGCTGCCACGGCGTATGCACTCTTGTAAATCTGCTGATAGACACGGTCTTGTGCGTATGTGCCTGCTACGGCTACGAGGGCCAAGGCAATAGTCAAAACAATTTTTTTCATCTTCTTGTCTTTTTGAGTTCCTATTCTTCTGTAATGCTCTTTCTTGCGTATTGTTTCATCGTTATAACACGATTTTCGCTTGATTATTGTGGTCTTGCGTTTTATTTGATGATGCGCGACTCGTTTTTCCTTGCGAAATCCTTCCACGAACTGAAGTGTCGGCCTTCGGCTTCGGGCTGACTCATCTGCATGAAATGGCAGTAGGCGGCCCCCAGTGCGTCGGTGGCATCCATGAATTGGGGCATCTGGTCGTCGCGGAGTTTCAGCAGTCGTTGCAGCATGCCAGCCACCTGTTCCTTCGAAGCTGAGCCGTTGCCCGTGATAGCCATCTTGATTTTCAGCGGTGCGTACTCGTGTATGGGCACGTCGCGGTGTATGGCCGCTGCGATGGCTACTCCCTGTGCGCGTCCGAGCTTGAGCATCGACTGTATGTTCTTACCGAAGAAGGGGGCTTCGATGGCCATCTCGTCGGGCAGATATTCCTTGATGATGCCCGTCACGCGCTCGAATATCTTTCCGAGTCTCAGATACGGGTCCTTCTCCTTGCGCATATCGATGACTCCCATCACCACCAACTCCGCCTTGTTGCCTGTCACACGGATGACGCCATATCCCATAACGTTGGTTCCGGGGTCAATGCCAAGGATGATTTTCGTGGGTTTTGGCGTTGGGTTGCTCATCGGTCCATGTAGGGATTGTGGGCCAGCTCGTAGCCGATGGTTGTCTGGTCGCCGTGTCCGGGGTAGATGATGGTCTGGTCGGGCAGCTGCGACAGCTCGCGGAGGCTGCTGATCATCTGGAACATATTTCCGCCGGGGAAGTCGGTTCGTCCGATACTGCCCTTGAAAAGGGTGTCGCCGGTGAAGGCAATGCCCTCCTCACGGCAATAGAGGGTCACCGAACCAGGTGTGTGTCCTGGTGTCGGGATGACGGTAAGCTCGTGATGGCCGAAGCGTATCTTCTCGTTGTCGTCGTAATAGCGGAACTTGGTGGGGAAATCGGTGTCGAGCTGCATGCCGAAGATGGCCGACGCCTGTTCCTTGAGTCCCTCTATGAGGTTGGAATCTCCGGCAGCGCACTCCGTTGTCAGCCCATAGGCTTCGGCTACGGTGGCGATGCCGAACTGGTGGTCGAGGTGTCCGTGCGTGCTGATGAGCCTAACGGGTTTCAGTTGGTTGTCGGCGATATAGTCGGCGAGGCCCTGATGGTCCTCCTTAAAGAATGCTCCGCAGTCGATAATGGCGCATTCGAGTGTGTCGTCGCTCACCACATAGCAGTTCTCTTGCAGTTGATTGCATACAAATCTTTTTACCTTTATCATTTCTTTCTCCTTTTCTGTGTGCCCCACTGGGGCGTTAATGTTACGTGTCGGTGGCCCTTCGGCATCACCGTAGTGGCGGTTCTGACGGTCGGCTATACTGGTACGTAGATGAGATTCTTGGTCTTGAACCACTCCTCATCGAACCATTGCGACAGCTCTTCCACCATGGCTATCTTGCGATAGGGCCGCACCTCCTCCTGCAAGTCGCCCCCTTTGAGCACGATGACTCCGTTCTCAAGGGCGTTGTGCTGATCATTGGCGACGTTTTTCCTCACTATCTTCATCAAATCGGGCAGCGGCATGACGGCGCGGGAGACGATAAAGTCGAACTTTCCTTTCTCTTCCTCTCCCCGTAGGTGCTGAGCCAGCACGTTTTCCAGTCCGATGGCGTGCGCCACCTCATTGGCCACGCGTATTTTCTTACCCGTTCCGTCGATGAGTTTGAAGTTGGCGTTGGGAAAAAGGATAGCCAGTGGTATGCCGGGGAAGCCTCCTCCCGTGCCGAAGTCGAGCACGTTGGTGTCTTGTTTGAAGTCTATGAACTTGGCGATGGCCAGCGAATGCAGGATGTGATGTAGGTAAAGGTTGTCGATATCCTTGCGCGATATCACGTTAATCTTGGCATTCCATTCGCCGTAGAGCCCCTGCAGGGCCTCGAACTGGCTCATCTGCTTCTGCGACAGGTGTGGGAAGTATTTGCTGATGATGTCTGTCATTGCGTTGTTAGTGTCATTTCTCAAGTGTGACGCGCACCTCTTTCGGGTTGATTTCTCCGGCAGTGTAGATGAACGTCACTGAATCGTCGTACAATATGAAGTTCTCGGCTGGGTAAGGGTCGATCATTGCGAAGTAGCCCGCTCGCTGAAGGCTCGCCAGATTGTCGTCGTCGAGTCCGAGTTGGTCGGCCATTTGCTCGACGATGTCCTTGGTGAGCCGCTCCTTGTAGTCAGCCCCGAACTCGTCGGAGAGACGTGTCTGCCTGCCCGTCTCTGGGTCGAAGTTGTGCGCCAGCTGGTATCTGGAGGCCGCGTCTCCGGTCTTTATGTAGATGTCCGACAAGTAAACGAGCCGCTTTCCCCTACCGGGAATGATGCGGGTCTTGATGTTCAGCTCCCAATCAAGCTGACTTCTGGCCTTCTCACGGTCGTGAAGCCACTGCGCAAGCTCCGAGTACTCACGGGCATAGCGCTCCATTATCGTCCTGACGGCTGACTGCGGAACGAGTCGTTCGTAACTGATGGCGAGGTAATTGGGCTGCAGCGTGCCCATTCGGAGCAGCGAATCGTTGACCGCAGCATACTTCTTGCCCTTCAAATAGGCAAAATCGATGTGGATACGGCACTGTGCGTCGCGGCGGAAGCTCACGACCGAGTCAGCCACCACATGACCGACGGGCACCGACAGGACTTTGGTCTTGCCGTGTCTGCTCCCGCATCCCATCACGATGAGCGACAGGAGGGCAAGCGACAAACCAGTGAAAAATTTCTTAAGCATATTATATTGGTGGCAAAGTTACGAAAAACTTTCGTAACTTTGCACGCTAATGAACAACAATTAGTAAAATGACAAGAGCTTGTTTATTTGATCTCGACGGCGTAATATTCGACACCGAACCGCAATACACGGTGTTCTGGCGACAGGTGGGTAGGAAATATCACCCTGAGATACCCGATTTCGAGTACCGAATCAAGGGGCAAACGCTGGCGCAAATCTACGAACGCTACTTCCACGGGCAACCGGAGAGGCAGGCGGAGATTACGAAAATGCTCGACGACTATGAGATGTCGATGGACTACCGCTATGTTCCCGGAGCACGGGAATACATCGAGCGGCTACAGAAAAGGGGCATCAAGACCGCCGTTGTCACCAGTTCGAACCTCCCGAAGATGAACAACGTCTATCGGCACCACCCCGATTTCACGCAGTTGTTCGACAAAGTGTTCACGTCAGAGGACCTCACAGAAAGCAAACCGTCGCCCCACTGCTACCTGAAGGCCGCCGCCTACTTCAATCTCGACCCGAAAGAGTGCGTCGTCTTTGAGGATAGCTACAACGGTCTCAAAGCGGGCACGGCTGCAGGGGCACGGGTCATAGCACTGGCAACCACCAATCCTCTGGAGAAACTGAAGGAATACACATCGGAAATAATAAACGACTTCACAGAAATGATATAGAACAATGGGATATCTAACAACCGACAAGAAGAAAATCACTGCCAAAACGTTCATCGAAATGAAAGCCGCCGGGCAGAAAATAGCGCAGATGACAGCCTACGACTACACCACAGCAGCCATCCTCGACGCAGCAGGCATCGACAGCATACTCATCGGCGACTCCGCCTCGAACATCGTATGCGGAAACGACGACACACTGCCCATCACCCTTGAACAGATGATTTACCACGCAAGGGCCGTGGCAAAGGCCTGCCAACACTGCCTGACCGTCTGCGACATGCCATTCGGGAGCTACCAAGTGAGCAGCGAGGAAGGCATACGCAACGCCATAAGAATAGCCAAAGAGAGCGGAGTAGATGCCGTGAAGCTGGAGGGAGGCGAAGAGATTGCCGACACAGTGCGAGGCATCGTCAACGCAGGAATACCCGTAGTCGGACATCTCGGACTCACACCGCAGAGCATCCACAAGCTCGGAGGCTACGGACTGCAGGCCAAGGAGGAAACAGAGGCACTGAAACTCATGGCCGACGCAAGGGCACTCGACAAGGCTGGCGCATTCTGCATCGTGCTTGAGAAAGTGCCGGCAGAGCTGGCGGCACAGGTTACCAAAGTGGTCAAGGCGGCAACAATAGGCATCGGAGCGGGAAACGGCACCGACGGACAAGTGCTCGTCTATGCCGACGCACTCGGAATGAGCCACCGTTTCAGACCGAAGTTCCTACGCTATTTCGCCGACATGGAGAAATGCATGACCGAAGGCGTACAGGCCTACGTAGGAAGCGTCAGGGAAGGAACTTTCCCCAGTGACGAAGAATCATACTGAATCACAGCAAACCCAACACGGAAATGAGGAGAATCATCATCTTCCTGATGCTCGTCGCAAGCCTAACGGCCAACGCTCAGCACAACGAACTACGCGACTCGCTCAACCACACCACAGCTGAGCTCGACCAACACCCTGATAGCATAGGTCTGTTGCTCAAGTGCGCCGGATGGAAAGTCATGCTTGAGCAATGGCAGAGTGCCAAAAACGACTACGACCGTGTGCTGCGGCTCGAACCCGACAACCCATCGGCACTCTATTACAGGGCATACGTCAACGAAAGGCTCGGCAGATACAACTTTGCACGGCTCGACTACAACAACCTGCTCCGCATCGTGCCGGGAAACTTTGAGGCACAACTCGGCCTTGCACTACTCAACGAGAAGGACAAGCACTACACCGAGGCGCTCGACGGCATCAACAGACTCATCGAACAATATCCCGACAACCCCATCGGCTATGCCGCACGAGGGGGAATCGAGGCCGAACGCAAGATGTTCATGCTCGCAGAGTACGACTTCACCGAAGCCATCGTGCGCAGTCCGGACAACCATGACTACATGTTGCAAAGAATCGAAGTGTACATACAGCAGCGAAAATTCAGCCAAGCCAAACGCGACCTCGACTTGCTCGTCAAGCGGGGTGTCAGCAGACCAGCCCTTAAGGATTTCTATGACCGACTGAAATGAGCCGCACCGCCCACCCCTCCCCACCCCAAAACCGCACCACGACAAGGGCGGCAAGCAGCGGAAAAGGAAAGGAGGACGAGGCATAGCGAGACAAAAGGAAAGCAAACGAAAGGCAGTTTGCAACCCACTGACAATCAGCACAAAAGAAAACAGAAAACGAAAGGTCAGCTATGACGTGCCAATAGCTGACCTTTTGCATGGCAAAAGCTCACCTTTTGCAACGTCATAGCTCAACCAACGAAGGACAGGACGGCAGAAGCACAACACGAAAACTGAACCACCACCACCCGATAGGCCTAAACAAAATAGATGATGCATTACCCAATGGCGCCCAAAAACATCCCCATTATTAGGTATTTTTTCAACAAGTTCGCACCAAAATCCACCATCTGCGCCTTTTTCTTCGTATCTTTGCAGAAAAAGAACAGCGTATGAGATTGTCTGAACTGAAAACAGGCGAGGCTGGTGTCATAACCAAGATTTCAGGACACGGAGGATTTAGAAAACGAATCATCGAGATGGGATTCATCAACGGCAAGGAGGTGAAGGTGCTACTCAATGCCCCCTTGCAAGACCCCGTGAAGTATCAGATCATGGGCTACGAGGTGAGCCTGCGCCGAAGCGAGGCCGACCTCATCGAAGTCATCGCCCTCAACGACAAGTCGCTGACCGAACGAAAACCAACGGAACACAATCCTGCCATCGAACCCGACGCATCCGACCCCTACGAGCAACCGTTCTTGCCCAGTGAGCTCACCGACGCCGTCAACAGGCAACGCCATATCATCAACGTCGCTCTGGTGGGGAATCCCAACTGTGGCAAAACATCGCTCTTCAACTTCGCATCGGGTGCCCATGAGCGAGTGGGCAACTACTCAGGCGTGACCGTCGATGCCAAATACGGCCATACCGAGTTCGAGGGATATCACATAGAACTGGTCGATCTGCCAGGCACCTACAGCCTGTCGGCCTACAGTCCCGAAGAACTCTACGTCAGAAGGCAGCTCGTAGAAAAGACACCAGACATCGTCATCAACGTCATCGACACGTCGAACTTGGAGCGCAACCTCTATCTGACTACCCAACTCATCGACATGCACATACCCATGGTCTGCGCCTTCAACATGTACGACGAGACGGAGAAGCGCGGCGACCACATCGACTATAAGAAAATAGGACAATTACTCGGAGTGCCCATCATACCAACCGTATTCAGAGACGGAAGAGGACTTGACGATCTCCTCCGCGCCGTCATACAAAACTACGAGGGAAAAGAGGGCGACTACCCGAAATACAGACACATACACATCAACCACGGACACGAAATAGAGAACGGAATAGCCAGCATTCAGGAACACTTGAAGAAGGAACTCGACATCCGACAGAAATACTCCACACGATACCTCGCCATCAAACTGCTGGAGAACGACCATCAGGTAGAGCAGCTTGTGGCACAATTCCCCGACGCAAAAGAAATCATGCGACACCGCGACGATGCTGCACGACGCGTAAAAGAAGAAACAGGACAGGACAGCGAGACTGCCATCATGGACGCCAAGTACGGATTCATCAACGGAGCACTGGCTGAAGCCGGATACACAACGGGCAAAAAGAAGGACACTTACCAGACAACGCACAAGATTGACAGCCTACTGACGAACAGGTACTTGGGTTTCCCCATCTTCTTCCTCATCCTCTACATCATGTTCACCACCACCTTCACGTTCGGAGAGTACCCAAAGAGCTGGATTGAAACAGGAGTGGCGTGGCTTGGCACAGCCGTCACGACCTATATCCCCGAAGGACCGGTGAAATCGATGCTCAACGAGGGCGTCATCGGTGGCGTAGGAGCCGTCATTGTCTTCCTTCCGCAAATACTGATACTCTACTTCTTCATATCGTTCATGGAGGACAGTGGCTACATGGCACGCGCAGCGTTCATCATGGACAAACTGATGCACAAGATAGGGCTCCACGGCAAGTCGTTCATACCACTCATCATGGGCTTCGGATGCAACGTCCCGGCCGTCATGTCCACACGGACCATCGAGAGTAAGCGCAGCCGAATCATCACCATGCTCATCCTTCCGATGATGAGTTGCTCGGCAAGACTGCCCATCTACATCATGATCATCGGCTCGTTCTTCGCCGCCCAGTACCGCACCCCTGTCATGCTGTCGCTCTATGTCATAGGCATCATGACGGGAATGGCCATCAGCTGGGTGTTCTCACGGTTCGTCATCAAGGGCGACGACACACCCTTCGTCATGGAACTGCCACCCTACCGGTTCCCCACGGCAAAGGCCATCGCACGCCATACGTGGGAGAAGGGAAAGCAATACCTGCGCAAAATGGGTGGCATCATCCTCGTGGCATCGATCATTGTCTGGGCACTGGGCTACTTTCCGCTTCCCGACGATCCACAGGCAACCACCCGCGAACGACAGGAGCAAAGCTACATCGGACGCATAGGCAAGGCCATGGAACCCGTCTTTGAGCCACAGGGATTCAATTGGAAACTCGACGTGGGACTGCTGGCTGGCATCGGGGCGAAGGAAATTGTGGCATCGACGCTGGGAGTGCTCTACTCAAACGACGAAACGGTAGCCGAAGTGACGGAAGACGAAAACTACGACAACGCAAAATACGAACTGTTGAGACGGCAGATGACACTCGACGTGGCTCGGCAGCACAACATCAGCATGGCCCAGGCAAGACCCGTGGCCACGCTCACGGCCTACGCATTCCTCATTTTCGTGCTCTTCTACTTCCCATGCGTGGCGGTAATAGCGGCCATCAAGGGCGAGACGGGAAGCTGGAAGTGGGCCATCTTCGCCGCCTGCTACACAACGGCACTGGCATGGCTGGCAAGTGCGGTCATCTTCCAAGTGGGAATGCTCCTCATAGGCTGACCTACTGACGGAAACCGGCCAACGGAGACACACTGAAGAATCGCTCACCGACAACAATATGACCATCTTCACAACCATCAGACGACTGCTCAAACGACGCCGCCGACCGACATCGAGGAACGTGGCGCTCGTGCTTTCGGGCGGCGGAGCGAGGGGATATGCCCACATCGGCGCCATAGAGGTGCTGCAAGAGCGGGGCTACAACATCACGTCGGTGGCCGGAACATCGATGGGAGCGCTGGTGGGAGGCGCCTTCGCAAACGGAAAGCTCGGCGAGTTCAAAGTCATGGCGCTCGGACTGAACCGCAAGAAAATCATCAACATGATGGACATATCGATGGGACTCGACCATGTGGCCAACGGCGAGAAACTGCTGGCGGTCATGGGGCAGATGATTGGCAACGTCAGGATTGAGCAACTGCCCATCCCCTTCGCCTGCTGCGCCTCCGACATCGTCAGCGGACGCGAGCGGGTGTTCACCAGCGGACCGCTGCAAACGGCCATACGGGCCTCCATCTCCATCCCCTGCTTCTTCAAGCCAGTGCGTGAGAACGGGCATATCGATGTCGATGGGAGCGTACACAACACCCTCCCACTCGACCGGGTTCACCGACGGCCGGGCGACTTGCTTGTGGCCGTGAACGTCAACGGGCCCGACAGCTGCCCTTACGATGCCTACCAGAAGAAAAAGCAAAGCAGCGACGGCGTGTTCGGCACCATCCGCGCCAAGTTGCCTTTCCACAAGGTACAGTTCTCCGAGAACTACATGAGCATGGCGCTGCGGGTGGCCAACCTTACCATACAGGCCAACACGCAACTGGCCATCCGACTGACGCCGCCTGACATCTGCGCCGAGATTCCGATGGACCTTTACGGTCTGTTCGACTTTGAGAAGGCACAAGAGCTCATTGAAGTCGGCCGACAGGAAATGACCCGTCAACTCGACTTATACGAGGCAAGCGAAAAATAATCTGCCGACTTCCGAGACACATTCGTAACCATCTGCTGTTCAGCATGATAGCCATCTACTGGCAATAGGTGAGCTTTTATCGTGCGAAAGATGAGCTTTCAGCCAACCATCGATGAGCTTCGGCCGACGGAGGATGGCATTCGCACCCATCATGCCACAGACAACAGAGGCGCCCACTCGATGAACGGAAAACAAAAACGCACCAAAGCCATCAGCTTGGGTGCGTTTTTTGTATGTTGTATCATTTCGTCCGCCTCGCCGTGCTTGCGCCACGGGAGGGCGACCGGCGAGCATCAGCCGTTCATTGAGAGCAGGAACTCGTCGTTGTCCTTGGTGTGCAGCATGCGGTCGTGGATGGAATTCATGGCCTCCATTGAGTTCATGTCGGCGATGTACTTGCGCAGTATCCACATGCGGTCGAGCGTTGTCTTGTCTTGCAACAAGTCGTCGCGTCGCGTGCTCGAAGCCACGAGGTTGACAGACGGGAAGATGCGCTTGTTGCTCAGTGAGCGGTCGAGCTGCAGTTCCATGTTTCCCGTACCCTTGAACTCCTCGAAGATGACCTCGTCCATCTTCGACCCGGTGTCGATGAGTGCGGTGGCGATGATGGTGAGCGAGCCTCCGCCCTCGATGTTGCGTGCCGCTCCGAAGAAACGCTTGGGCTTCTGCAGTGCGTTGGCATCGACACCACCCGTCAACACCTTTCCCGATGCTGGCGCTACCGTATTGTAGGCGCGTGCCAGACGGGTTATCGAGTCGAGGAAGATGACTACATCGTGGCCGCATTCCACCATTCGCTTTGCCTTCTCAAGCACAATGCCCGCAATTTTGACATGTCGCTCAGCGGGTTCGTCGAAGGTCGATGCGATGACCTCTGCGTTGACGGTGCGTGCCATGTCGGTGACTTCCTCCGGTCGCTCGTCGATGAGCAGCATCATGAGGTATGCTTCCGGGTTGTTGGCTGCTATGGCGTTGGCAATATCCTTCATCAAAATGGTCTTACCGGTCTTTGGCTGTGCCACGATGAGTGCTCGCTGTCCTTTTCCTATCGGCGAGAAGAGATCGACGATGCGTGTCGATAGGTTGGTCGTCTTTGGATCGCCGCAGAGTGTGAACTTCTCTTCGGGGAAGAGAGGGGTGAGGTGTTCAAACGCCACTCGGTCGCGCACTTCGGCCGGCATGCGACCGTTGATTTTGTCGATGCTGGTCAGTGGGAAGTATTTCTCTCCCTCGTGTGGCGGTCTGACGTGGCATTCCACCACGTCGCCAGTCTTGAGTCCGAAGAGCTTCACTTGGCTGGCGGCCACATAGACGTCGTCGGGCGACGACAGATAGTTGTAGTCGCTGGAGCGGAGGAATCCGTATCCGTCGGGCATTACCTCAAGTACGCCGTTGGCTGTGACGATGTCCGCGAAGTCGAACTTGGCGGTCTCAGGCTGCGATTCCTGATAGAACGTCGGCTGGTTCTGAGCTGCGGGCCCTGTTGGGCGGTCGAACATATCGTAGCTGGGCACTGCTCCTTGGTCCTCGATGGGGATATCGACGACGGTAATGAAGTCGGTGCCGTCGCCTGGGTCACCTTCCCACACGCCGTCGATGGCTGGAACGTTGGCCTCTTCTTTGTTCTGCTCGTTGTGAGCACTGACTTTGGCTTGCAACTGTGCGATGAGTTCGCTGTTTTCGGTCTGCTCCACTGGTGCGTTGGACTGTGCAAACTCTGCCTCTGGTATGATGTCGTCTTTCTTTGTCTCCTTTTTCTTCTCCTCTTCGCTGGGTGTTTCGGGCTTCTTTGCCACCTTCTCAGCCTTCTTTGCCACCTTCTCAGCCTTCTTTGCCGCCGTTTCAGTCTTCTTTGCCGCCGTTTCAGCCTTCTTTGGCTCGTCGGTGGTTTCTTTAGCGGGCTGTTTTTCAGGCATATCTTTGAACAATGCCGGCTGGGTGGTTCCCGTTGGCTTGTTCTTCTGTACGTCGAAGTTCTCGCCTTCCTTACCGCGCACGGAATAGACTCTGTCGGTTTCCTTGCGTGCGATACGCGTTCTCTTGCGTTTGGTTGTTCCAAGTGGGTGTGTTGCACCGGCATCTAAGGCCTGTCTGTCCAATATCGCATAGATGATAGACTCCTTGTCATCGCTTTTTTTGTATTCAGCGCCAAGTTCATTTGCGATATTCTCCAACTCGGAAATATCCTTGTTTAATAGTTCTTCTTTACTTAACATAAACTAATATGTATGCGAAATTTTTTAATTGTGAGAGATAAAGTTTCCAGAACAGAAACCTTACGTGTTTTTAAATCTTGTGCAAAGGTAACTGTTTTTTTTGTTTCTGCAAATCTTTCTTGTTCTTTTTTTAAGCGAGTTCTGCCAATTCGAGCCACCGCATTTCCTTTTCGTCGAGTTCTTGCTTGATTTTCGGCAGTAGTTTGCTCATCTCCGTCAGCTCGTCGATGGCGAGTTGTCCTGAGCATAGTGCCTCCTCGATGGCCTTCACCTTAGCCTCTGTCTGCTGTATGTCGGCTGTGAGCTGCTCATACTCTCGTTTTTCCTTGTAGCTCATGCGCCTTCGGGTGTCGTTGTGGTAGTCCTTGTTGGCGGCTGGTTTCTTCTCCTTCGGCTTTGGGGCTGCTTCCTCGTCCTTGCTCCTGAGCGTCTGGTAGTCGCGGAACTGCGTATAGTTGCCGGGGAAGTCCTTTATCTGTCCGTTGCCTTTGAAAACGAGCAGGTGATCGACCACTTTGTCCATGAAATAGCGGTCGTGCGATACGACGATGACGCAGCCGGGGAAGTCTTGCAGGTATTCTTCGAGAATCTGCAGCGTCTGAATGTCGAGGTCGTTGGTGGGCTCGTCGAGTATGAGGAAGTTGGGATTTCTCATGAGCACTGTGCACAGGTAGAGCTTGCGCTTTTCTCCGCCTGAGAGTTTGCTGACGTAATTGTGCTGTTCGCTGGGCGAGAAGAGGAAGTGGTTGAGGAATTGCGACGCGCTCATGTGCCGGCCGCCTCCGAGGTCGATATAGTCGGCGATGTCGGTGATGATGTCTATCACCTTCTGGTCGTCGCGGAAGCGGAGTCCTTCCTGTGAGAAGTAGCCGAAGTTGACGGTCTCTCCGATGTCGAATCTTCCGCTGTCGGGTGGCACGAGCCCAAGGAGCATCTTGACGAAGGTTGACTTTCCTGTGCCGTTGTTGCCCACAATGCCCATCTTCTCGAAGCGCGCGAAGTTATAGTAGAAGTCTTTGAGGATGACTTTGTCGTCGAATGCCTTTGACACATACTGGCACTCGAATATCTTACTTCCGATATAGACGTTCGATGCCTTGAGTCTGATTTGGCGGTCCTCGATGCGCTGGTGTGCCTTTGCCTGCAACTCGTAGAAGGCTTCCTCACGGTAGCGTGCCTTGTGGCTTCGTGCCTGCGGCATTCTCCTCATCCACTCCAGTTCGGTACGGTAGAGATTGTTGGCCCTTGTTATCTCTGCCCTTGTGTTGTTGATGCGCTCCTGCCGTTTCTCAAGGTAGTAGGCGTAGTTGCCCCGGTAGGTATAGATGGTGTGGTCGTCGAGTTCGAGGATGAGATTGCACACGTTGTCGAGGAAATAGCGGTCGTGTGTCACCATGAGCAGTGTCTTGTTGCCGCGCGAGAGGAATCCCTCCAGCCATTCTATCATCTCCAAATCGAGGTGGTTGGTGGGCTCGTCGAGTATGAGCAGGTCGGGTTCGAGGATGAGCACGTTAGCCAGTGCCACCCGTTTCTGCTGTCCTCCGCTGAGCTGGCTCATGGGTTGTTCGAGGTCGGCTATCTTGAGGGTGGTCAGTATCTGCTTGGCCTTCAGCACTCGCTCAGGGTCGCCCTCATGGTTGAAGCACGCATCGAGCACGGAGTCTTCAGGATTGAACTTCGGACTCTGTTCAAGGCATGCCACCCGCAGGTCGTTGCGGTAGATAATGGTGCCCGACTCGTAGCCTTCCTTTCCTGTCAGGATGGACAGAAGGGTCGATTTTCCGGTTCCGTTCTGTGCGATGAGCCCCACGCGCTGGCCTTCGGCTATGGAGAACGATATGTCTTCGAAAAGCACTTGTGAGCCGAAGCGTTTGGAAAGTTTCTGAACGTCTAAATAAGGTATCTGAGCCATGTGATTAATCAGGGTGATTCCGCCCTCCTGTGACGGGTCGGCGGAATGTTGTTGGGTTGACTTGATGTGTGGTTTGCCGTGCGGCGCTATTATATAAGGTGACGAAGGGGACTACTCGGCCTCTTGATTCTCGATGCCTTGGATGATTTCTTCGATGTAGTCGAGCACCTCCTCGCGGCCTGTCTTGTCCTCCGACGACGTGATGAAGTAAGGAGGCAGCTCCGCCCACCTGTCCTCCAGCTTCTTCATCCACTGCAGGGCATTGCTCTTGGCACGACCTCCCGACAGCTTGTCGGCCTTGGTGAAGATGATGGAGAAAGGCACGTTGCTCTCGCCCAGCCAGTCGATGAACTCGCGATCGATGAGCTGCTGATCGTGACGGATGTCGATAAGCACAAAGAGGTTGGCCAGCTGCCGGCGCTGCAACACGTATTGCGCTATCATCTGCTCAAGTTTGTTGCGCATGGTCTTGGAAGTCGTCGCATAGCCGTAGCCAGGAAGGTCAACCAGATACCACTCGTTGTTGATGATGAAGTGGTTGATGAGCAACGTCTTGCCGGGCTTGGCCGACGTCTTGGCCAGTCCCTTGTGGTTGCAGAGCATATTGATGAGACTCGACTTGCCAACGTTGGAGCGACCGATGAAGGCAAACTCTAACTTATTGTCCTCCGGACAACGGACCACGCTCGGCGACGAGATGCTGAACTCTGATTTCTTGATGATCATATTTCGGAATTTTGGAGTGTCTGACGGCGACGGCCACATTATATTAATGTATTGCAAAACGGACGGCCGCTTGCAAATCAGCTGCAAACTTACACAAAATAATCGACTTTCTGCCACGTTGCAGAAAGTTTTTTCAGATGGGTCCGATAAATTTTCCTACCGAATTTCGTGCTTCCGACAGAGCTGAAAGCGCATGGAAAGCAAGACACGGGCTACTTCGCCAAAGTCACCCGCTGCCCGTAGCTCACCTTTCACTCAACAATAGGTGAGCTTTTGCCAGCCAATAGGTGAGCTTTCGCACGGCGAAAGATGACCTTTCGGAACTGGGCCTCGGAGGAACGATGTGAAAAGCACGACAACAACCCTACTCCATCGCAAATCCGACAGCAGCTGCGGATGGCGAAAAACCGTTCGGAAACAAATCGGAAGGAAATCGGAAGGAAATCGACAAAAAAAATCGGCATTTACTTGCACGTATAAAAAATTATCATTACTTTTGCACCCGCTTACGAAAAAAGTAAGGGCGTTTAGCTCAGCTGGTTTAGAGCATCTGCCTTACAAGCAGAGGGTCGGCGGTTCGAATCCGTCAACGCCCACCAAAGGGTAGTTTCCAGAGTGGCCAAATGGGGCAGACTGTAAATCTGCTGCTTCTAGCTTCGGTGGTTCGAATCCATCACTACCCACTCTCCCAAAGCCGAATCATAACCGTGGTGCGGCTTTTTTTATCCCCCATCAGCCATCAGCTCATTCCCCATGCCGGAAACGGCTGACACCGCACCGCCACAACTCAAAAAATCGGGCGAAAACAAACGCAAACAGAAAACTTATCCTTATCTTTGCACGTGATATGAAAGTCGTCATCACACTCGGTTCAAACACCTGTCAGCAGGCCAACATCAACAAAGCCAAGGAATTGCTGCGCCAACGGTTCGACGGAATCCGCTTTTCCGACGAGGAATGGACCGACCCCGTGGGCGTCGTCTCCGACCGATACCTCAACTGCATCGGACACCTCGACACACGACTCTCACTCGACGCACTGAAAACCACGCTCAAAGAAGTGGAGAGGCTCATGGGCGACTCACACGAGAACCACCAAAGGGGAACCGTCATCATCGACATCGACATCATCCGATACGGCGAACGCAAAATAAAGGACATCATCTGGCGCACCATCGCCACGCTCCTCATCGCCACGGCATCGCTCCTGCCGGCACAGGCACAGCCGTCGGACCCCGACCCCGTACAGCTCGACAAGGCAATAGCCTACTTCACATCGGCCAAATACCACGAGGCGCTGCTCATCTTCCAACGGCTCGACAAGCGATACAAGCTCAACGACCGCTTCAGGGCCTACATCGGACTGTGCTACTACTACGAATGGGACTACAAAAGCGCCGCACAATACCTCGATGAAGTCATCCCGCGACTCGGAATGCTCGCTCCCCACGAACGCTCGGTCTATTACTTCGCCGCCGCCGAGAGCCATTTCAACCTGAAACGCTATCCTGCCGCCATCACCCACTACGAGAAGGCACTCGAAGTGTGCTACGACAACGAGAAAGGCGACATCTACTACCGACTCGGACTCTGCCACATGTTCGCCCAAAACTGGCAGAAGGCCATCGACAACTACGCTCTCGCCGAACAATTCTACCGCCGTCACCGCAACACCGACGACCTCAAGGCGAGGCTCGCTCAGCTACAGCGGATGAAAGCTGGCTGCCAGGCCCGAATCGACGAGCAGACACGCGCCGACAGCAGCACGACGGCCAAGGCAAAGACCGACAGCACCGTCACCGTGGCAAGTCCGACAACACCCCAAAACACCCCCAGACAGTCGCCACCCGTCGATGACAACCCCCAGAAAGAGAAGCAAAAGCAGAAAGACGCAGCACCCATCAACCTTGAAGACCTCTACCGCAACAAGATTGATGTGGAACAATAGTCCGCCCACAGTACAACGACGACAAAGCCACGGCAAGGGAAAGAAAACCCGACAATCAGGAACGAATGTGAAAAAAGTTGACAATAAATTTCAATATATGAGAGAAATTAAGTAATTTTGCCACGCTGAAGCAACTGTCAACAAAGCCACGGCAAGACCGGCACAAAGCCATCGGCCCGCAAATCCCGACACGACGCTACCAGACAGCAGACGGGAAACGGCGCAGAAAGACAGACACGTTCAACCGCAAATAATAAAACAAAAGACATAAAAATGGCAAAGAAAAAAGCAGAGGGCACTTACGAAGAGACCCTTAACAGTTCAGAGGCCTTCTTCATGAAGTACAAGAAGTCCATTCTCATCGCACTCGCAGCGATTATCCTCATCATCGCAGGCATCATCATCTACAAAAACTACATCTCAGGCCCACGGGAGGAAAAAGCAAGCACAGAACTGGCAAAGAGCCAGACACTCTTCAACACACAGAAGTACAGCGAGGCACTCAAGGGATTCCAGAAAATACAAGCCGACTACAGCGGAACCGATGCGGGAAACCTCGCCAACCTCTACGTGGGACTTTGCTATGCACACCAGCAGAAGCCAGACTGGGCAAAGGCATTGGAGAACATACAGAAATACAGCACGTCGGACGACCAGATCATCAGCCCGGCATCGCAGATGGCTCTCGGAGACATCTACGCCAACAACAACCAGTATGACAAGGCGGTAGAATCGTTCAAGAAAGCCGCTGAGATGGCCAACGCACAGGCATTCGACAAGACCAGCATGAGCATTGCCCCACTCGCACTCAAGAAAGCAGGCATATTGCTCGAAAGCCAAGGCAAGAAGGAAGAGGCACTCGCCATCTACAAAGACATCAAGAAAACCTATGTCAACTCCCCTGCTTATCAGGAAATGGACAAGTACATAGAAAGGGCGAGCAACTAAGCACAATGGCAACAGCACTTCACAACCTATCAGAATACGACTCGAACAGCATTCCCGACGCAAGCAACATGTGTTTCGGGATTGTTGTTTCGGAATGGAACCCCGAAGTAACGGGAGCGTTGCTCGACGGGGCAGTAAAAACACTCGAAAAGCACGGCGCTATTCCTGAAAACATCCACGTCAAGACAGTGCCTGGGAGCTTTGAGCTCGTCTATGGTGCCCATCAGATGACCCTCAACGGAGGCTACGACGCCATTATCATACTCGGAAGCGTCATCAGAGGAGAGACCCCACACTTCGACTACATCTGTCAGGGAGTCACCTACGGCATCTCACGCATCAACGCAACGAGCGAAATTCCAGTCATCTACGGCCTGCTGACCACCAACGACCTGCAACAGGCCAAGGACAGAAGCGGAGGCAGACTCGGAAACAAAGGCGACGAATGCGCCATCGTAGCCATAAAAATGGCCAAATTCTAAACCGAAGGACAGGCTGGCAACAGCCAAGATCCTGACAACCAAGGACTACAGCACAAAACAAGGACGGCTATCGCCACCCCAAAAGACCGCCAACCGACTGGCGCACACAAGCCACGGACAGACGGAGCTGGCACGACGAAAGGGCGACAAACAGCAAAACAGACAGCAAGACGAGATTTTATGAAACTGCAACAATACTTCCAGGCATACGACTTCGAGGAGATTTACCCACACATCGGACTGATGTTCCCGAAGGCACGCCACTTGCGCGCCCAGTTCCAACATGCTTACGAGCTCCTGCTCGACATCAAACCCACCCCATCGAAGAAGTACATACTGTACCAACTCATGGAAGATCCCGACACAAACGAGATGTTCTACGGATCAGACGACAGCAATTTCAAGGGCCCTTGGGACGTACTACTGGGCAAAGAACTGCGAAAAGGCCCATCGGTCGATCTCACCGATGCGGAGATGGTGGCCAACTGTCTGCTCAACACCGTGCTCATAGGCCGGCATCCCAAAGACTTCAACAAGGACTTCGAAGACATCACAAGGTAGAACACCCCCCCACACACACCTCTCATCACAACCCTCATTCTCACCACTCATCAGGCACAAGGACATGCCTGACCACCGTCGTTCTGCCAGCGCACGAGCGACCGCATCGGCATAGCTGACCTTTCACCTGCCGAAACCTCACCTTTCATCTTCAAAAACCTCACCTTTCACCTTACGAAAGGTGAGCTATCGCAAACACATTTTCCCGAACCCGTCAACCCACTCTGCCACACTGCCTTTCAAAGACTGTACATTACATTGAACGTGTGGCAGATTTCATTGGGCGATGGATGGGATAGAATCGGCCGCACCTTATAGATATAAAGGCGACGGGCCGACAAGCGGCGACCGTAGTCACTGTGCTTGTCAGCCCGTTGCGCTGGTTATTGTGGCCGTTTCCGACCGTTGTGGGTATTGTTTATTTCACTACTATCTTGCGTCCGTTGCGGATGTAGATGCCCGGCTGCAATGGTTTGCCCTGCGGCATCTGAACTCCCTGCAGCGTGTAGGTAGCGTTGTTGACGTTGACGCCAGTTGTCTCCACCTCGATGGTGGCTATTCCGTTGGATTTTGTTTCCTCATAGAGCATGGGGAACAAGTTGGCGGCTGACGTTGTGCTGTAGTTGCCGAACGATTTGAACTTGGTGGAGTACTGGATGGTGTTGCCAGAGTCGGCGGCCTTGATGGTATAGGTGCCGTCGTCATTCTTCACAACCGTCCATACGTCGGCCTCGGTTGGGTCGGTGGTCGGCGTGAAGGTGCTGTGGGTGCCACTCTGGTAGTAGTATCGGCCCTTGCTGTCCTTGATTTTGAATCCTCCGGCTGCTGCCTCGAATGTGAAGGCGAGCTCATCGGTTTCGAGTGTTATCTTCGATTCTTTCTCCTGAACGTCTGTCACCAGCAGATAGCCGTAGCCCTTTGTGCCCTCTACCACTGGCTTTGCAGCCTTGAGCGTTCCGTCGTTGACCACGATGAGATACCGTTTGCCGTCGGTCGGTGCGGTGGTGAGTTTCGAGAAGTAGTACATGTCGTCGGCATTCTTGAGCGTGTAGTTGGCCGTTGCCACGCTGCTTGCGTCGGTTCCCTTCACTGCTATGGCCTTGAGGGTGGTTGTGGTGTTGAGCGTCAGCGGAGCGTTGTATGGTGTGCTGGCCTTTGTCGGCTCCGTTCCGTCGGTGGTGTAGTATATCGTCGCACCTGTGGTTGCGCATGTAATCTCAACCGTCAGCGGAGCGATGTATGAGCCTGAGGTCACTGAGAATGTCGGTGTGGTCACTGCCGGCGGTGTTTGGCTGCCGTAGCGGTAGTCGTCGGATGCCGTTGTGACGGATGTGTAGGGGTCGAACGGGCGGTCGATGCTGTCGCCCCAGATGTATTCTGCCAGATAAGGGTAGTCGATGAACAGGTTTCGGTTGCCCTGAATCTCAGCCACGGCGTTGTTGCGTTCAATCTCTATGTCGCTCACGGGGTCGTTCTTAATCCATTCGGTGTAGATGGTGTAAGCCCATTGGCGAAGTGTCGGCCACGAGTTGTTCTCCAACTCCTGCAAGCCCTGTGTGCCTTGCCACGTCAGGTTCTGATAGGCAGTTGCCATATACATATAGGTTCGGCTGAAATCGCCCTTGAATTGGTCTGCCGGTTCGAACATTTTGATGAGTTGTCCGTTAGGACCGGGGCCCATTCCCACCTTCTCGGCACCGTCAGGGGCTGACGAACCGCTGGTGACAATGCCCATGGGGTAGTTGCTCTTGCTGCTGTTTGCCTTGGCGTCGGATGGATAGAGGTGGTGCAAATCCTGGTAGGCGTTGTTTTTTGTTTTCCCCCACCAGCTCTTGGGGAACGAGTGTTCGATGTTCATTCCTGTGATGGAATTACCGTCGTCGCCAGTGAAATAGAACTTGGCATCGCTGTAGCGGTTGCGGCATTCCATCGTGTTGCCGATGCGATCGGTGCGGTAGAATCCCCACCACGTATGCTTGTAGCCGCTGCCGTAATCCAATGTCTTGGGGTTGCCTATGAGATTGAAAACGGCTGTTTTCAAATCGGCTTTCTTCTGGCCCTTGAGCGAGCCGGCATACTCACTGAGCGTCTTGCGGTCGATGGCCTGCGCTGCCAGTGTGGTGCCCAACAACAATAAAGTCGTCAGTGTTTTGAGTAGTTTTTTGTCCATAATTTTCTTTTTATTTGATAGTGATTATTTTTTTTGTCTATGGAGAACGGAGTACAAAGATATAAAAAGGTTTTGGCATGAACAAACAATTTTTGTGCGAATGTTGATTTTCGGAAAAAATTTAAGAGTGCGACGGGGGGAGCATCGGGGTTAAAAACTGATAACAAGATAGGCGGATGGGCACGGAAGTGACGAAAAATGGGTATCTTTGCACGAAATCCCGCAACGACATTGACGGGCAAACACCTATTATAATATGAAGAGACTACAACAGATTCTGATGCTGCTCGTCTGCCTCTGCATCGTGGCTACGGCAGCCATACAGCGCGACGGCAGCCTGTGGGGACACCGCCTCGGCGAAAAAGGGGTGGCTACGGAGACGCACAACGACAACGACACCATGCGCACGATGGCCGACGGCACCCTCGTCGTCAACACTTCGGCACTCGGCAGCGACATCAGGGGCTACGGAGGGCCCGTTCCCTTGGAAATATACATCAGCAAAGGGAGGGTGACACGGGTCAAGGCTCTGGCCAACAACGAAACACCGTCATTCTTCGGACAAGCCAAGGAGTTGCTCGGACGTTGGAACGGCATGACCATCGACGAGGCGGCACGCACCCAACCCGATGCCGTGAGCGGCGCCACCTACTCGTCGCGTGCCATCATCGCCAACATGCACAGGGCGATGGCCTATGTCTCTGCCAATGCCACCACACCGAACGACCTGCTGGCTGACTCCCCCGACGCCAAGACTGTGGCTGGACTGGTAGTGGTGATGCTGGCAGCCATCGTGCCACTGCTCGTCCGCAACCGACGCTACCGCACGCTACAACTCGTGCTCAACGTGGCTGTGCTGGGCTTTTGGTGTGGCACGTTCCTCTCGTGGTCGCTGCTGGTGGGCTTCGTATCGGGCGGAATCGACTCGTGGATGTCGCTCATCCCCATCATCATGATGGCCACCGCCTTCGCCTATCCGCTCTTCGGCAAGAAGAATTACTACTGCTCGAATGTCTGTCCGTGTGGCTCGCTACAAGATCTGGCAGGCATGGCGCACCGTCGCAAATGGCACATGAGCCAGAAGGTCGCCCGACGACTGGACTACTTCCGCCAAGGGCTTTTCAACGTGCTGGTGGTGCTGCTGGTCACGGGCATATGGACCGAGTGGATGGACTATGAGGTGTTCTCGGCCTTCGTCTTTCAGACCGCGTCGGCCTTTGTTCTCGTGCTGGGCATCGTGGTGGTGGTGCTGTCGCTGTTCGTGCCACGCCCCTACTGTCGGTTCGTTTGTCCCACCGGCACGCTGCTGCGACTGGCCGAAAACCGCCGCTGACAACCGCCACACGGCTCTGCCCCATCGGCCAACATAAGCTACGGCAAAACCATTGGTGAGCTTTTACTCACCAAAAGGTGAGCTTTTGCGCGCCCATAGCTCACCTTTCGGCACAGGGCACATTTTTTTAGTCGTGACGATGAGCGGTATCAGAAAAAAAATGGGTATCTTTGCAGTACAGAACCGACAAAGCCAATGACACTACAACAAATGGAATACGTGATGGCGGTCCATCGCTTCGGACACTTTGCCAAGGCAGCCGACTATTGCAACGTGACACAACCCACGCTGAGCTCGATGATTCAGAAGCTGGAGGACGAGCTGGGGGTGAAGATTTTCGACCGCCGCAAACAGCCCATACGTCCCACTCCAGCCGGGAAAATCATCATCGACAGGGCATGGGGCGTGCTCGTGCGGGCACGGAGACTGAAAGAAGTGGCGCAGGAGCAGAAACAATCGCTCACGGGAACATTCCATCTGGGCGTGCTGCCCACCATTGCGCCCTACCTCATCCCAAGATTCCTGCCGCAACTGATGAGCGACTACCCCGACATCGACCTGCGGGTGACCGAACTGAAGACCGAAGAGATGCAACGGGCGCTGAGACGCAACGACATCGACGCCGGCATACTGGCTATGGTCGAAGGGCTCGACAACTTCGACTGCCACCACCTTTTCTACGAGAAGTTCTACGCATACGTGGCGAAAGACAACGACCTCTTCGACCGCACCGCCATCCGCACGGCCGACCTCACAGGCGAATACCTGTGGCTGCTCGACGAGGGCCACTGCTTCCGCGAGCAACTCGTGAAGTTCTGCCAGCTGAAAGCCGCCGCCAACAGCAAGAAAACCTATCATCTGGGCAGCATCGAGACCTTCATGCGAATCGTGGAAAGCGGCAAGGGAGTGACATTCATACCCGAACTGGCCACCTACCAGCTCAGTGACGGACAGCAACAGCTCGTCAAACCCTTCGCCCACCCCATCCCCACACGCGACATCGTGCTGATGACCAGCCGAAACTTCATACGCAACTCGCTGCGTGAACTCATCGTCGGCAAGATAAGGCAGTCCGTTCCCACCGAAATGCTTGAGCTCAGAGAAACGCAACGGACTGTGTAGGAGTTATTTTGTATGAAAATCTTTGCCAGTCTCAAATATTTTTTATAACTTTGGGGACGAAAACCAATAGGAGATTGTTTCACACAGCACAATGGTACACCACGAAAATACTGACGGCAAGGATAACAAACGGTTTCCACCCAACGAAAGCAACACCCCCAATGTCATCGTGTCACTCCTATCAAGATAAGTTTATACATTCAAATCACATTAATAAATTATAAGGTAAAATTATGAAGATTGAAAAAATTCACGCTCGTGAGATTATCGACTCTCGTGGCAATCCTACAGTCGAGGTAGAAGTAACACTCGAAAATGGCGTAATGGGACGTGCAAGTGTGCCATCAGGCGCATCAACAGGTGAGAACGAAGCACTCGAACTCCGCGACGGCGACAAAAAACGCTTCGGAGGAAAAGGTGTGCTCAAGGCCGTTGACAACGTCAACAACGTCATCGCACCGGCACTCAAGGGATTCTGCGTGACAGCACAGCGTGCAATCGACTATAAAATGCTCGAAATCGACGGCACACCAACCAAGAGCAAACTCGGAGCCAACGCCATCCTCGGCGTGTCGCTCGCAGTGGCACAGACTGCCGCAAAAGCACTCGGTATGCCATTGTACCGCTACATCGGCGGAACCAACACCTACACACTGCCAGTTCCGATGATGAACATCATCAACGGCGGTGCACACTCCGATGCCCCAATCGCATTCCAAGAATTTATGATACGTCCCGTAGGTGCACCATCGCTTCGTGAGGCACTCCGCATGGGAGCTGAAGTGTTCCACACACTGCAGAAGAACCTCAAGAAACGCGGACTCTCAACAGCAGTAGGAGACGAGGGAGGATTCGCTCCCAAGTTCGACGGCATAGAGGACGCACTCGACGAAATCATGAAAGCCATCAAGGACGCTGGCTACGAACCAGGCAAGGACGTGAAGATTGCCATGGACTGCGCAGCATCAGAGTTCGCAACACAAGAGAACGGACAATGGTTCTACAACTACCGTGAGCTGAAAAACGGCATGCCGAAAGATCCTAACGGAAAGAAACTCACCGCAGACGAGCAGATCGCTTACCTTGAGCAGCTCATCACCAAATATCCTATCGACTCTATCGAGGACGGACTCGACGAGAACGACTGGGAAAACTGGGTGAAGCTCACAGCAAAAATCGGCGACCGCTGCCAGTTGGTGGGCGACGACCTCTTCGTGACCAACGTGAAGTTCCTCGAAAAGGGTATCAAGATGGGCGCTGCCAACTCTATCCTCATCAAGGTGAACCAGATCGGCTCGCTCACAGAGACACTCGAAGCCATCGAAATGGCTCACCGCGCCGGCTACACAACAGTGACCTCACACCGCTCTGGTGAGACGGAGGACACAACCATCGCCGACATCGCAGTGGCAACAAACTCTGGCCAGATCAAGACTGGCTCTATGTCGCGCACAGACCGCATGGCGAAGTACAATCAGCTCATCCGCATCGAGGAGGAACTGTGCTGCACAGCCAAGTACGGCTACAACAAGATTAAATAACAAGAACAAATCTTGAGCTAAATAACAAACAGACGTGGTTCATGCAACATGAGCCACGTCTTTCGTTTTACGACGGTTACGGTCTGTTCGGGACGGGAGAAGAAGTCCACAGATGTCGTGACCGGCGAGAAGGATGGCAGTGCACACTCCGACTGAGACGGCAAACGAAACAAAAACGATTGGGGCTTGCCATGTTTTGGGTGAGGATGGGCAAGCATCCAAATAACAAAAAGCCTACCTTTCCATTGGCAACCACCATGGTCGCTGTCTGGAAAGGCAGGCTTGATGTTCTATGTCAGATGCGCAGTTAGCTTTCCGGCATCAGACTTCAGCCGTCAGGCTTTTGGTTTAGTAAAGATCCTTAAAGGCAGGATAAACAGGATTCGGCGTAGTGCTGCTCGATTCATCCCATACTGGACGAATGCTCTTGGCTTGTGTGATTCCGTTTCCTGACAAGTTCCACTGTTTGTGACCGAAGAAGAAGTCTTGGGATAGCAATGATGTTTTTGCCGTCGAACTCATGTATTGTGCATAGGCTAATCTTCCATCGTTCAGATTTCGGAAACCAAACGTGCTTACTCCGTTCGCTCTTCTGCCTGCGATAGGCAAGAAAAGTCCTCTGTTGGCACGAACAAGGGCGGTTACATCATTATACTTGTATAATGTATTTCGACCCGTCGGGAAGTTTCTCTTGCGATTGTTTTTATCGCCACTGGCATTGGTGTAGAAGAATGCCCCATAAATGCGCTTGCCCGTAGGAGCTATGCAATATCCGGGAATTACATTTGCTACATCATACAGCGTAGAAAGATCGTCAAATGTCGGCATTCTATATTTCTGGTTGTCATTCATCGTGTAGTACCATACAATGTCACCATACTTGGCTTTGTCACGATCAACAGTCTTATTTTCTCCGGCTCCAGCAGTTGCATAGAATTTTTTGCATAAATCCAACGAAAGCCGCTTACTGTCGTTAGCCTTTAGTGACAGTGCTTGTGCAATGTCGCCGAAGCGGAATTGGTCGAGATCGTTAGGATCTGCCTCGATATCTTTTTTTGTGAATTGAGAAGTAGTTCTCAATCCTGTATTTGGATCTACCATATCGTATTGCGATATCCACCATTGCGTTGGTGCAATGCCCCAATAGTCGGCGCCTGAACCATCCTGACCATAGTGGATAAAGTTACCCGTGGCCCATTTCACACCCTGTACTTCAACGAAAGGATTGCCGACCACTTCTTTCATGTCCTTCACATTGGAACGGTACACCTTGTCAGCATTCAGCGTTATGTCGGTATAGTCGCGTGCATAGCACTTGTTGCCGATATAGACTGCGATGAGCACCTCCTCGTATGTGCCTGGCAATATGGCCGCATAAGTGTATTTGTTATTCTCAGAGGTGAACTTTGGTTTTCCTTCTCCAGGCTTCAGCAAGACGATGTCATTGTCACCTGAATTGACGTCATCCATGAATTTCCCCGTGCCAAGATCGAACACGTCAAGAGACTTCACACCACAGATATAGACAGCGTCAATATCTTTTAGCGTATTGCCACTCTCGTCGGTAAACTGCAAGCCCCAAATGGCAATTTGACGCTTCATGGTACCCATATTGGCTTTCACCGTATTACCGTCCACCGAAGTGGGGTTGACCTTACCCCATTGAAAATCGAATTTCTTGCCAATGGTCTCAACAGTGCCGTCTTGCGTGGTAAGATTGAGTTCTACAAAACGTTTGATCGTTTCCTGAGGCTCATAATAAGTAACCTCTTCCCCGTCTTCTTTATCTGTTACTTTTTTTACGGATTGTATCGTACTACGAGATTCTTCCAACTCTGACGGACTGGGATAAAGGAAGCACAGCTCGTCTGTTGTTTTGATGGGTTTGACGGTACTGATTTGCCCATCAAATTTGCCGTTCTTGCCCACAGTCACATTGCCGAGCAGACTGAATTGCCCCGCTTTGCTGTCATCGCCATCACTTAGGTTGTAGGCAATGATCTTGTCAGTTGCTTCCCATGTGGAGTGCAGTGCGTTGTCAGTGCCCTCGCTCAACGACCGCGTGCCATTAGCAACGGTCTCAACTGTCACATTGTAGTTGTACATATTGGCTGTCGTACCTGATGCGCTGTTGATGTCATCATCATGACATGCCGTACATACGGACAGCGCTGCGATTGCGCAACTGACTGCCGTAAGCCATTTAAATTTTCTATTCATTTTATTTCTTTTTACGGGTTCGTTACTTGGTGTGGTCATCCCACACATTAAAATCTTTTAAGTCTAACTGCCCAACCTTGGCATTCTGACCGCTTGTTGGGTCTCCACCTTCTTCGGGATCTTTGGTCCCTGCGCTAACCCCTCCGAGCAGTTGGGTCTCCATCCTGACGGAGAGCATGTCTGTACTTGGACTTTGATAAGTTTTTTTCATACTCGCTTCCTTTTTAATGTTCTTTTGTTTTTTTATATAACTCTATAATATTTGGGATTTATATAACTCTATATATATGAAAACCTACTGGGGTTGAATTGTAGGACACACGTGTCAGGAAAAGGGCATGCAAAAGCAGAAAGGAAGATGTGTGGCAATCCCTCTCTGAATGAATGTGTGGCAACGCATCACGCATGCGCACAATAAAGAAAAAAATAAGTGTAAGTGATAGACAGTAGATGTGTCTAGTGAATTTGCTCATATCCTGATAGTTATATCGTATTGCAAAGTTAAATGATTTTTTGTTATCCTACAAGAAAAAATAAGAAAATTTTTGGATCATCGAGTAGAAAACGAGGAAACAAGCGAATTTCTTTCCCCGTTCGTTATTCTGCATTGCTTCAAAAAACACTTGATGCGATGCTGCAAAGTTGCGCTTCTCTTAGCGTAAAACGATGGCAACAGACGCTCACTCCGTAATCTGCAGACAGTAAGGCAAAGGCTGCTGCAACTCCATGAAAGTGAGGGTCGGCTGTTTGTCTTTCGTGCAGATGAGCGTGCCCGCCGACGACTTCAGCGCCTTTCCCATGTCGTAGCCCATTGCCCTGACCTGGCTCTGCAGCCCGTTGTAAGCGCTTCGGTTGAACACATATATATATAAGGTGGCGCCATTCTGAGCCAGCATCAGCATGCTCGAATTGCCCTTTTTGAAGGCTGTCGGCAGAAATTCCTTGCTCAAGTCCATGTTTTTCACCCAGTTATAGTCCCTACCATAACTGTCGGACGAGATGCCTTTATAGATGTAGCCTTGTTTCTCAAGCACTTTCTTCCCATGCTCCAGTGTCTTTTTCTGAAAAATCGAAATGGCATCCTTCACCGAAACGATATCGCTCTGCGCCTGAACGCCGACGGCAGCAAGGAGGACAACCATAAGCAGTAAAATCTTCTTCATCGTCAGCTAATTTGAATGAGTATTACAAAGATATGAAATATATTTAAAATTCATGTTCTGGCAATGCCATATTTTAGAAATTTTAGGAAGTTGTCGGACCTTCGGGCGTACAAAGTGCCACCACAAGACAGTAGGACGAGAGCGTAAAACAAGGGGAAAGGAGACAAAAACAAGAAGAAGAAAACAAGAAGAACAAGACAAAAAGCCAACAAAAACAAGATGAATAGGACGAGAAGAATTTGCATTTGAACCGAAATAGTTCTTCTGCACTGTTCTATTCATTCATCCATTATCAACCGATTAGAAAAAGACGATATTCTGATGCGGTTAAATTTCTGTAATTATATAATGTGGCATAACCATAATCACAGAAAATAATGTATATTTGTAAACAGGAAGGATATAAGAACAAGACCCGATAGCTTGACGAATCAGAGGCTACCGGGAATCAACGTTACAAAGATAGTGCTTTTTCTTGTTGCAATCAAGTAAATGAACGATTTTTTATGGAATATTTAGAATTTGAAAGAATCTTGTCTGCCAAACGAATGCGGAGATATAAGGAAGCAGCGAATGGCGATACTCGCAAGGCTATGGCTTTGTATCGCTACAACTTGCGCTTGTCACAGGAGATGTTCACAATCGTGAGTTGCTTTGAGGTGGCATTGCGTAATGCTATAGATGGTCTTTTGGTAACAACCTTGGGAAACGACTGGTTGAGAGATTCCGTTCAAGACGGTGGTATATTCTCCAACGGTCGCATGAACGAGACAAGAAAAATCATAGAAAAGGCATACAACCGTTTGAATAGACAAGGCATATTTTCTCACTCAAAGCTGATTGCCGAAATGGAATTTGGTGTTTGGAAATATATGTACTCTTCTCTACAGTATCGTGCAACAGGACAATGTTTGTTAAGAGCTTTTCCTAACAAGCCTCGCTCATCTGCTGCTATTCAATACAACAACACATACATTTTCAATGAACTTGATAAGGTAAATAGTTTGAGAAATAGGATTGCCCATCATGAACCAATCTGTTTTAGACTTCATGCATCGAAAATAGACACTAGCTACATTGTCAATGAATATCAGAAAATACAAACTTTATTCTCTTGGATGGGAATCGATTCTCGTTCGATGTTGTATGGACTTGACCATGTACAAAGTGTCTGCACTAAAATAAATGCTTTAAAGTAAGGAGTTTTACGTTCTTTTTTACAAGAAGATTGCCCCACCCATGAGTTATTAGCATACATTTTTTGATTAACTTTTTAAGATTTTTGATAATTACAAGTAAACGTTTTCTCAATCAACAGTAAGCTAAACTCAAAAGTGCACGAAGACGTGAGTCCACCAGTGCACTTTTTTCATTTTCATTTGCCACATCCAGCTTTGTCCCTACACTTGCTTTCCGAAACCATTTCGGCAACATTTCCACCCACCGCCCCCCACTGAAGGCGCGCCACCGACCACAACCTCTTCGGGGGAAGAGCCGAAACGCATCGGCACGTTCGAGGAAATTAAGAGGAGTTAGTACAGCTTGTTTTTCAATTTATCGAGATTACTCTTTACGAAGTCGAGTATTTTTTCCCCAAGAAGATGCACCTCCGTTGAGAATAAGGCGGGCTTTCCATCGTCCAAACTAAAGTTTTTGTTTGAATTGTCGATGGCTCTTTCCAGGTGGACGGTGTCTCTATTCAAATCAAATCCGCCAGAAATCCGCTCATTCAGATAGTCTTTGAATCGCTTATATCTCGTGATGTCATAGTCTGAAGGTTTTGATTCGTAGATATGATAATACAGCCAGATTTCAAAACACGGATTACTCTGTGCCACATTCCACGCCGAATAAGGCTTCAGCTCACTAAATTCAGCTTTCACTTTCTCATTCTTTTTCTGACAGAAACTGCGCAAAGGATCTATTTTTCCCTCATCGTCCCAAGTGTCCGTGTCGATAACAAACCACACCATATCACCTTTTTGATAATCGAGGATGTATTTGGGGCTATCACCCTCGAATATGTCAATAGCACGTTCTTTTAGTTTCAGCGGATCGGTTCCAGCGGTTGGCAATATGGGGATAATCTCCAAATTGGAAGTCATTCCTTTGAAGAACGAAAAATAGGCTGGTTCTGTCCCCACTCCCTCACAGACGACATACACCTTACGGGCGTCACGTGAAGGCGCATGCTTAAAATAATTCTTGGATCGTTTGAGCATGGCTACCAGTGAAGTGCTTCGAGATTCGACATAAACGGTATTCCGCCGTATCTTCCATTGAGGTAACCATTTTCAATATTTGCCGTTCGGTGGATATTGAAATCGCTCAGCGAATAAAGCTGCGTTGCCTGCTCCACGTCTTTCTGCGCAAACCATATCTCATCGGGCCTGAATATATCTTGGTCAAGCAATCCCGATTCGTGTGTCGTAAAAATCAGCTGCCCCTTTGCCTTGTCGCTCGCAGAGAGGTCTTTCATCAACTGTTTTATCATAACCGGGTGCATGCTCCGCTCTATCTCATCGACGATATACACGCTGTTTTCGTAAGTCGTAGAATAGAGTAACGGCATATACTCGATGAGCCTTTTGGTACCGTCAGACTCCAAAACAAGCGGCAGTTCCATCTCTTTTCCCGTACTGCATTTGTGTATCGGGATTAACGTCTTCTTAACGGCAACGTCGTTCTCAAAAACAACATTGGCGACTTCACCTAACACAGACCTTATCGGGAATGGCATACCTGGAAATTCCTTTGCTTTTAAAATCAATCGCGAAAGCTCAGAATCAGGCTTGACACTGTCCTCCTGAATCGTCTCCTTTTTAACTTCCAAACGGGTGATACCTGTATTCATCTTAGGCAATAACTGGCTCGCCATGTGCTGAAAATCAGGCTTTGTGTCCAAGAGATGGGGAATATACTTTGCAAATGCGTTGGGCAAAAGTATCTGAAGCTCTTTGACAAACCAATGGTAAGCAGACGTTATTTTCGCAAATTCTTCTGGATAGCTTTTCCCAAGAAATGAAAGAAGCGACATTTCAGGACGAACAAGACGGCTGAGGGCATCAATAAATTCGGGTGTGACCTTCTTGCCGACCTCAGCTTCGTTGATTTCTATCTTGTTGTCAATGCGCTTGAAAATCCATATATCCGTTGTTTTCTTACTCAATAGCAACTCCTCAAAAAGAATCTTAGCGGACTCGAACTCAATATGATAGTAATAGACGACGCCGTCTTTATAAAACTCAACAGCAATTGCAGTTGGCTGAGCCTGGTAAGCAACGTCAAATTGAAATTTCAGACCGTCTCTCGGCAGACCGTTCAGGTTGCCGTCCTTCACTAAAGTTTTCAAAAAATGAATACTTTCTATCAGTGCACTCTTGCCGGCGCCATTAGCCCCATAGATCGCACTCAGACGCAAGGCGGTTGCAAACCCACAGGCTACCTTGTGGCTCTCATGATTATGGCTCTTGCTTGACGGGAAGGTGTTAAATTCAACCTCTTCCTTAAACGAATGAAAATTCTGAACTGAAAGTCTTAATAGCATCGCATTTCCGTTAAAAGTTCACTGCAAATATACGTAAACAAACGTAAAATGTCAAAAAATCAACACTATTTCGATAATTTCTAACATTATTAAATAACTGTTCACAATTGATTTCTCACCCACTCGATGGTCAGATAGCAGAAGTTTAGCCTTCTGTGCCTTTGAAAGAAAGACAGATCACGTATCAGACTATCAAACTAAATCAGTACTGCCGAAATAATCGGCGACGCTTCATGCAGGACAATGAAAGACTGAAACAGATCATTCTTTTCAACTTAATCATGATAATATAATTACTTATCTATTTATATAAAAATATAAACTGCGACAAAAAAGTGTAAAGTTTAATTATTTTTCAATAAACTACTTTTCTGTCGCAGTTGGAAGGAAAATTAGCGCAAGACAAAACTACAAATTTGTCGCAACTAATATAATGCACTGACATATAGCTATTTGAAGGTTTAAATAAATATGACTGACCAACGGAATCTGTAGGAAAGCGGAAAGCGAAATAGAAGAAAAACAACGATGAATCGCTCGTTTTGTAAAGAAAAATGACAATCAAAGCTATCATTTTCCCTTTCTGTCGCTATCTTTTTCCCTTTCTGTCGCCTCGGTCGGAAAAAACTTACTAATTTGTCGCCGAGAGCTTACCTTTCAGTCGGCAGCATCTTCCCCTACAGTCGGGAACAAACTACCTTCGTGTCGCCATACATCAGCACAACACAATCATTATCAACACCTTATAACTCCCTACTAAATCTATAACCAATGAATGGTAACGATATCAAAGTTCATAGAAAAGTCTCTGTCGGACCGTAGGACCTTTCACTGATTTCAGTTTTTGGCCGAACGGCCGACGGGGGCAAAGGTCGGAGCGTCAACAAACGATGACTACATGCACGAAGTCACGCCCAAGGTAGTGCCGATGGCCGTCAGAATGGTCACCAGCATCTGAATCAACATTTTCCACGTATCTCTTTTCATCTTCATTTAAATTTTTGTCGGGTGAAACACATCGCCTACCGGTAAGGTTTAAGGATTGGCTGGGTCGTTGCTGCCTGTGCCACCGGTTTTGCCATCGTCGCCAGCGCCGGCATACTTGTCGTCCTCTTCCATCTTCACACCTTCGAGGAAAGTCTTGATGTAGTGCTTGTCGGCACCCTTGTGACTGTCGGGGCGGAAGATGATATGTGGGTCGTAGATGTTCTTCGCCACGCTGAAATCCTTGCTGTTGCTGACACCACGCGAACGGATGCCCACTTTGAAGCTGCCGAAGCCGTCGAGTTTCACACGATGTCCGTTCTTCAAGTCGTAGGCCATCTCCTTCACCAGTGCGCACAGCACGGCCACGATGTCCGACTCGGTCACGGTGCAACGCTCGCTGATGCGCTCCGAAAGTTCCTTCACTCCTACAGTTCCTTTCATCACCGCACGCGCATACCAGTTTCCCTTGGTTTTGCTTTTCGCACGCTTGTCCTGATACAATCTGTACTTAATTGCCATAATGCTATAAAAATTTTAAGTTGTCCTCCCTCCATTGCCGTCATCCTGAACAGTGTTTCTCATGCGGAGGGAAAACGGGTTAATAAATAAGCCACCGTCATGGCGGCCGTTGTCTATATTATTAAGGTACCTTCAGTTATGGTTGACTCCGCCAATCGGCCCTTCCTGATAGTGGCGTGCCTTGCGAATGGGCAGCATCCACTTCGTTTTCGGGCCGCTGACACCAACCGAGCCCCTACCTTTTGCGGCGGTAGCTGACATGAATCCATCGCTTCTGCGGCGAACCTGCTGGCTCAAGGATGAGCTGGTCGAAAGGTGTCAGCTGCCTAATGATGCGCGCATACTTGCGACACATCTCATTGCCCGTCACATGAATGTCGGCCGCCTGACCGCAAAGGTGCTGCGATGTCGCCACTCCGCCCACCGCACGGTTGAGAACCCGGCAACGGTAGCCACTCGTCACAATCACCCGTCCGACCCTCTGGCGCAACGGTTCGAGCACTTTCACCGCCAGTTGTCTGAGATTTTCGACCACCTCCTCGTTCGTTAGTCCCTCTTCCGGATGCTCCTCCGGCACATTCTTGATGCCCAGTCTGATGGCCGTTCCCGACCTGAGCATCTCGCCCACGGTGAAATGGGGCGACAGTTTCTCGTCAAAATCTATTTTCATGGTATCACATTATTATATAGTAGCACGACGCTCTTCGTCGTTATCCTCTTGCGATTGCAAAGGTACGACATCAGCGGCCCCATATCAAGAAAACGTGGGCTACTAAAGTGTATAGTCTTGCATATACCATAGCCAACCCATTCATTATCAGAAGCATAGAAAGCATTGCGTCCTACCACAACAACCGCCCCACTACTGTCCTCCCCCACCCTCGCCCTGTCAAGGCTTCTCTGCCTACGGTCTCCAAGCCCACCCAGCGATAGAAAAGCAACGAGCAAGCGAAAAGTAAGCTTTTGTCCGACAAAAGGTCATCTTTTACTCGATAATACCTGATGTTTGAAAAATTATGTGTAACTTTATCGCGCAATCGGACGACTTTCACGCCAAACGTATGGAAAACGACCGGCACGCAAGCAGAGACAGTCTTTTCTGTGTATGCTCCGAAAAACGATCGTCCGTAGCAACTTATTAAAATAAAACACTTATGAGAACAAGATCAAAATTTATTCTGACTTACATCGGAGGCATTGTAACAGGCATTGTACTGATGATTCTTCTCGGCATTTTCGCAAGCATGAGGAATGGCGCAACCAATAAAATTTCCGATGACATCGTGATGTTCGACCAGCCCAGACCAGCTCCAGACGCCAAAGTGTTCGAGGTGTTTCAGGTGCTGTCCGATGGCAGTGCCCTTGCCAGTGCCGATTTTACGATGGACAACGATTACGGCGGGACTGTCGTCCTCTTTCTCAACGACAACAAAGAGGCTTACTACGACGACCAAAGAATAACAGTACCAGAAGGGAAAATCCTAAAACAGATAGGAACATTCAAATACGAGACAAAACAAGAAATTGTCAAAACCGTGCCAGTAGTGAGATTATTCAATCGTTAAACACATAAGGAAAAGAAAAAATATGAGAATTTTCGGCAATATCATCTGGCTCATCTTTGGTGGCATAGAATCGGCCTTGGCCTATTTCGCTTCAGGTCTTGCCATGATGCTCACCATCATCGGCATTCCCTTCGGCCTGCAGTCGTTCAAAATCGGAATCTACGTGCTGTGGCCATTCGGGCAGAAAGTGGTGCTCGACAAAGAGCAACACGGTTGTCTCCACACCGCGATGAACATCCTGTGGTTCTTCCTCGGAGGCTTCTGGATATGTTGCATCCACATCCTTTTCGGTGCGTTGCTTTACATCACCATCATCGGAATCCCGTTCGGAAACAAGCAATTCGAACTGGCGGGGCTGGCTCTGCACCCCTTCGGACGAAAGGTGGTGCCGACAGACATGAACCTGTGAGCCGCACAACTCCGCCTCGGCAACAGATCGACGAGCAAACTGTGCGCAATGACATGAAATTGGCATGGTCGCAGACGTCTGATAAGGTTAAAACAGTATAAAAAATGTAAACAGAACGATTTATAGCAAAAAAATGTTATTTGTTTCACGGGAAAGTATTACCTTTGCAGGGAAAAATAGAATTTTTGCTATAAAATATAGTCATTAATAATTAACAATTTATGAAAAAATTTTTTATCGCACTTTCGATGCTCGCAATGGGTGTCACAGGCATGCAGGCTCAAGTAGCTCTTGAAAAGCAGAAACCATTTGACAACGTCTATCTCGGCATTCAAGGCGGTGTAATGGGTCCACTTAACTTCAAGCATTTCTGTCCAATCAATCCGTCAGCAGGACTCAAACTGGGCAAGAACTTCAGCCCGGTATGGGGCGCCAACATCGAAGGAATCGCATGGTTCGGCGACAATCGCTGGGATTCAGGCTCTATTGGCTTTGCTGACAGCCACACATTCGTAAAAGCAATCAATCTCGGTCTAAACGGTACACTCAATCTCACTAATCTCTTTTCTGAATACAAAGCCGACCGCACATTCGAACTCGGCGTAGAAGCCGGTATCGGCTATTACATCTGCTTCGGCGATGACAACCTCATCCGCACCAACAACGAAGGTGACGACACAGAGTTGACAGCCAAGACAGGCCTTACCTTCGCATGGAACCTCGGCAGCAAAAAGGCATGGCAGATTTATGCAGAGCCAGCTGTCATCTGGAATCTGACACACGGCCCTGGCGATGCCGTTCGTTTTAGCAAGCAAGCCGCACAACTCGGTCTGTTCCTCGGCGTGAACTACAAGTTCATGACTTCTAACGGAACACACAATTTCAAGGTTTGGAATGTCGGCGAGATGAACGACGAGATCAACTCTCTTCGTGAGCAGCTGAACGCTAAGCCAAAAGAAGTTGTAAAGGAAGTTGTAAGGGAAGTTATAAAGGAAGTTCCAACTACCACTACACAGACTGTAAAGGTTGAGAACTTGGTATTCGTTACCTTCGCACAGGCTAAATACAACTTGACAAACGCTGCTAAGAATGCGCTCAACGAAATCAAGGAAGGCAGCCACGTACAGGTTGTCGGCACTGCTTCACCAGAAGGAAATCCACAGTTCAACCAGAGATTGTCAGAAAACCGTGCTAAGGTTGTTGCTGACTACCTCAGAAGCCGTGGCGTCATTGTTGACGAAACTACTGGTAAGGGTGTACAGGGCGTGACATCTAACCGTCTGGCAGTTGTTTACGTACAGTAAATCTTACCCGACCAGCCCACACGACTGGCCTGTAAAGACAAAAACAAGTGGGGATGAACCATAACGGTTCATCCCCACTTTTACTTTTGATGTGGGTGCAATGTCTCGCCCACAACCAACAAACTCAAAGCGGTCAACTGCAAAATCCGCTTTCCTTTTTGTAGTTAGGCAGAATGAAAAACACGTAAGGTGTTAGCTTTCAGACACCATAATGCCGGCTATAAGCTGCGCGTTGCTTTCTTTTGCATGAGAAAAAGCCCCAATGAGCAATTTGGATTAAAGCCGAACTGTAAGCCGTATCCGCGTCATCAAAATGTAAACCTCTGTCGAATGCCCCGATCAATGACTTGCAGCCAATATTTGATTCACAGGTTTCGCAACGGCACACCGCCACAATGAAACGCATTTTTCTTACGATAGACATCGACTATTCAGCAAAAAATACCTATCTTTGCAACACAAGTACCCCACGTGCCCTCTGGGAGCATCGCAAAAGAAAGGACGAACAGAAAATATGTTCGCCACCGACCGGAAGGCGAAGTGTCGCCGTCAGCACACAAACAGCTGACCGACAAGCACCGGAAAAACTTTCGACACAACAACGTCGCATCAGGAAACGGCACGCAGCAACGATGCGACACAGACAAAAACAACAGAGATATGAAACTGGCAGAAGCATTGTCGATCCGCAAGGACCTGACCAAGAAAATTGAAATCATCAAGTCGCGCCTGATAAGCAACGTACGACTGCAGGAGGGCGACGAGCCATCGGAGCAGCCCGCTGAGCTTTTCAAGGAACTCGACAGTTGTTTAGTGCAGCTCGAATCGCTCATCGCACGCATCAACAAGACCAACATGCACACCAAAGCCGACGGACGCACACTCACCGAGATGATGGCTGAGAAGGAAGTGCTGACCAAGCGCATCGCCATCATCGCAGACGTGGCAGACAAGGCCAACGAGACGCAAGACCGCTACTCACGCTCCGAAATCAAGATGGTGACCACCATCGACGTCAAGGCACTCAACAAACAGATGGACAAGCTGTCGGAACGACTCCGTAAGCTCGACATCAGCATACAGGGGCTCAACTTCCTCACCGATCTGGAGGACTGACCCCTACCCCATTCGGAAACCAATTTGGTGTAGCCACTTGCAGAGGGCGAATTGAAAAAAAACAATCAGTAGCCGAAGGAGCACGGCATTTCCCAGTGTGGACTCACGGACGATGCTCAGCACGCTATCACGGCGCAAGCTTCATTGTGCACATTTCACTACCATCAATTGACTCTACAAATGGTGAGGGCTGGGCTGAGGGAGATTGGTTTCCCACAAATGCCAACCCGTTCTGCCAGCCACCTGACGGGCAGCGTCAACTCCTCCCCTATTGCACAGGGAGACTTTGAAAAGCGATGGCATGAACAAGAAAGGCGGGGGCGACGGAAACGGGATGAGAACAGCGACGGGCATGGCGGCAAAACGATGGCGCCCATGCCCGTCAGCTTGTCAACAGTAACGGATGTCGAGCCACATGGGAGCGGCGATCGACTGGCGGGAGAGCAGGTAGAGATAGCGTTCGAGCACGGGACAGACACGAATGTTCTTGCGAGTGCGAATCCGCCCAATGACGGTCGATGGGTTTCTGGGCACAACACAGTGGAGCGTCGTGCAGATGCGCTCCACGATGGTGCGGAATCCCATGGGCAATCCACGCTTGTCGCGCAGGCTTCCGGTCTCCCATACGATATGCGCCAGCTCAATAAGGTCGCACTGTGTGCCAGTCCAACAGAGCCTTTCGTCGGGGCCACGGGCAATGAGTTCCCTGAAGTTTTCCACGATAGTCGTTTTAATCCTGATTACATCGTCCGGCGAGCACTTCGTCTCGGCGGTGCTTGTGTTTCTTGTTTCCATCATACTTCTTTTTCCAATTATATAAGGTTTCTCTTCCGTCGCCGTCTGGTCCAGGTGTTTTTGATGGGCGGCGGACAATCTTTCAGACACGGCAAGTGGCTTTTCTACCGTTGTCTGGTTGCAAAATTAGCACACGCTTGTGCAATATCTGTTCACTAAGAAAAATTTTTTAGTTAAACTTTCCTATTTCTTTTACTTTCGATCGTAATGGTTATCAGCACCAGTACGAATGACCTCATGGGGATTTCGGTGCAGAAACTTTCCATCAGAAAGGAGCTGCACCCATCCCATAAAGCTGCAGCGGACAGGTCAAGGCCATCCGCCGTCATAGCTTTCCCCATGTCTTCCTCCCTTCACAGGCAGGCAGGGACTACGTCTTACAACAGGCTCTCGCCGAAGATGGCATCCTTGATGTCCTTCTCGTGGTCGAACACGAAGCGGGCAACGATGGAGCTGAGCAGTGCCGTGGATGGCATTTTGATGCTGGAGGCTGACTTCAGGCGGTCGAGAACGCTTTTGAGGTCGGCGTCGATATAGACGGTGGCGAGTTTCGAGTCGCGCATCTTGTAGTCCTTGGCCAGATCGAGGAAGAGTTGCCAACTGTCCTCTCCGCTGTCCTTGGCTATGGTGTATTCACGCGCTAACGCCTTACCCTCGGCTTTCGGCAGTTTCTTGGCTGCCGGTGCGGTGCGGTCTTTCTCATCGTTGGATGCCTCCGTCTTGACGGCTGGCTGCGGTTTCACCGGTTCGGTCGTTTGAGTTTCTACTGCCGGCTTTGGCGTTTCGCCCTTGGCCGGTGTCACTGGGGTTTCCGTTCCCTGCGCTTTGTGTACCAGACTCGCAATTCCGCCTGGCAACACTACACTGGTTTTCTTCTTTACCATAGTCTTATTCTTTTAATATTGTATTCCTTTTCGTTGTTGATTCGGTGTCCACCCTCGGACACCCGTACACCTGTCGGGGCTCGCCGGTGCGCTCCCCCACCCCGCCAGCCACACGCTGGCTGACAGACGGCGGAGCTGTCGCGGCGGCTATTTCATCCGTTTGAGCATGAAGTCGAACGCTCCCTTGACCGCCTCACGCTGGGTGGCCAGTAGTTCGTAGGTGTTGATGCGCTTCAGTGTTGCGCGACTGTTCACCATCGGCGTCACTTTTCCGATCTGTTGGAAGATGTCGTTGGTGGCGGTCCACATGCGTTGTTCCTCGGTCGTTCCGATACGGGGGTCGATGCGGTTGGGAACGAAAAACAGTTGGGCGTGCATCTCCGGATTGTGTTCCTTGAGTGCGTTGATGACCTGTACGAAAACACCCGTGGAGTCGAGCGTCTTGTCCTCGTACTCGTAAGGGCAGACGATGTAGTCGGCATCGGCAAAGAGTGGCACAAGACCGTCCTCACTGACGTTACCCGGCGAGTCGAAGAGCACATAGCCCTCCACCTGTGAGGCCGAGTCCATGAGTTGCTGCATCAGTTCGGGCTCACTGACATCGAAACCCTGAACAATGTAAGGCTCTTCCATGCCCTCATACACTTGGGCATCCTTCTGCCGTTGCATCATGATGGTCTTTTGCAGGTCGGTGTCGATGATACAAACCGGCTTGCGCTTGTAGGCCAGATAATTGGCAAAGAGGATGCACAGCGTGCTCTTCCCCACTCCACCTTTCTGATTGGCAAAAACCACTTTTATATTTTTCATTTTTTATATATTTATATTATTACTTATTTCAATAGAATCATGTCACACTGTCAGTTATCAGCTCCCGTTACTCATCGTCTTGCGGATGACCCATGAGTTCGATGTGTCGGTGACGCTGCTCCAACATGGCATAGAGGCAGAAGAAACCCACCAGCACCGACACGAGACTGGCACAGACCAGAAGGGTGAAAATCCAGTCGGGAACGGGCAATACCGCAAGGAAAAAGAAGGCCACGCTGAGCAAAATCACTGTAAGCACAGAATAAACGACGTAAAGGACCAGCCGATGCAGTCTTCCTCTGACCGACCGCAGGAGCAGTTGTAGAAAGGTAGTGCCAAACATAGCGATGAAAATCTGAGACGTGACGGAGAGGAAATCGATGACGAACGACCCGCCAGCTGCCCAGTCGGCCAGAACAAAGAGCTTGCCAACAACGATAAAAACGCAGAGTGAGACGACGAGCGACACGACCGACTTCAAATGAAACGACTTGTATGGGTAATCTCCCACCCTCCGCAGCGCACGGCGGAAAAGCAGCAACAGACCCGCCAATGACAACAAGGCCAGGCTCTCGGAGAGAAGTGACACGACATCGCTCACCGAAATCTGTTCGGGCGTCAGCACCGCATCGACAACGAACTCGTTCTCATTGAGGAAAGCCAGCAGCAAACCGACAATGCTCATGACAAACAGTGTAAGACTGACATTGGCGAGGGCTTTCTCACTGGGTGTTATGGGTAGGGTTTTTATCTTCGAATAATTCATAATTCTTGATTATTTCTTGATAATTGATACCTGATTGTGCAGTTTTTACATTGCAACTACTTCAGCTTCAATATTCTATATATTTATATTCTTATATTTTTATAATAATACATTTATCATCATTTATCTGCTAAACGTCAGCTATTGATAAGGATTGATGTCGGAGTCATCGCCGTTCGTTTCACTCGCATCAGACGACATGGTGAATCGGAGCAGACAGAACGAGCCGAGGGTAAGCCCGAATTGCGCCACCTGCAGCACACTGTTCCAAGTAGAGAGATCGTTGACGGTCAGCCCACCCACCTGCGTATATAGATAATAGTAGCCGAATTGGAAAAGATTGTCGAGAACGGGGAACGTAATCAGCGCCCACCCGTAGAAGCGGAGGTTGCCGAAATAGTTGCGAATCAGCCCTACCCCAACGAAAACACCGGCCAAATAGATGGCGATGTGGTTGAAAAACGGAAAGGTTGACTTAAAAGTGCCAAAGGAGGTGTGGCGGACGACACCCGTATCGGTGAGCACATCGCCCGACGGAATAGTGGCAATGACCACACCCAGCAGCACCAACACCATCATGACCACCAACGAAAGCTGCAGGGCAAAGTGGCTTCGACGGTAGAGAGACCGTCGAAGGACCTCCCACATCGACAAGGTGCACACACACATGACCACCTCTTTCACCACAGCGACCATGTTCGACATGTCTATGGGTGAAATGGCATCGACAAAAAGCCCATAAACACGGTCGGAGGTGTTGACGAACGAGTCGATGAATCCCAGCAACAAAATCGCCACTCCTATGCCAAACGACCAGTTTAGCACTTCTTGCTGGCGATGGTTGACTAAAAATTGTTTTGTCATATCTATTTATATTTTTAGTTATTTCTACAAATCCGTTTTTATATATTTATATTATTGTCCCTTTATATTTAAACATTTAAAATGCTATAAATATTTATTTGTTTATATTTTTATTGTTTATTGAAAAGACACTGATCAAAAGTCATTGAACATATCTTTATATTTTTATATATTTACATTTATGTTTAGATAAAAATCTATATAGATAATTACCCGAAAACAAAAATACAATAAAATAAAATGATGTGCAAATATTTTAATGTTTTTATGATTAAATATTTTCCTTTCTTTATATATTTATATATTTCTATGTTTAAATAAATAAGTGTTTTTTGGTGATTTGGCGAGCGATGTATCGTTACTTTCAGAATGATTTGGGGTAAATATGTGTTTCGATTTGTAGCCGACTCATAATAATGGCTGCGCTAACGGTTGGTAGCTTGAAAATAGCGACTTCTTTTTATACCGTCTATAAACTATCCGAATGTAACGTTCGGCAGATGACATCAGACTGAAAGAGACAGGAACATCTGACAAATACTGGAAGTTAGCTAAACGAAGGAGATAAATCGAATGATTAGGACAATAGGGGCAGACTGGGCTGTAATGATGGAAAGCCCTGAAATCGAAAGGAAATGATGAACAAAGGAATAGTCTATTTTAATATATTTGTATTTTTATATATTTATTGGTTTAAACATTTATACATCAATACTTTGTCGTGTCATAGCTTCGGGGTTTAACTGACGAGCATTCGATAGGCTGAGAAAAGAAAACTAAAAACAGTGGACGACAAATATGGAATATTTTTTTTGATTATTAATATGTCTGTTGTAGTTGTTCATTTTGCGACAGAAATGATTTTTTAAAGCAGCAGTGGATGATTCTCAAAGCTATAAGTACGACAGAAACGGGCTAAATTCGGTAAAAAGGGGGCGATGGCTATATCAATGAGCGACAAAAAGGGAAGAAATTCCGCTAAAAGCTAAGCTACGACAAATAGGGAATGTATTTTAGAGCGGTCTTTTTTAAGGTTTAACTTACTGTGTATCAGTTATATTAAGGTAGGTGTTAAAGGTGAACGGCGACAAAAAAGTGAAATGTTTTGATAATTTTTCAATTTTTAGTTGAACAAAAATAGGTTAAAGCTTTATCATTCAGATAAATGAAATGTAAAATATTCGCGAAAACGAGGGGCAACAATTTCCTAATTTGTCGCCGTTAATATACCTTTTATAATGTCATAACTATGCTTTTACAAGCCAAAAGCTATGGTCTTGGCGACAAAAAGGTAAGGTTTTACAAATCAGGCACAAAACGATGGTGCGACAAATTAGTAAGATTATATAAATAGGAGAAGTTTGGCGAAGTGCGACGGATGGGGAATAAAAACTCTATAGTTAATAATGGGGCAAAAAAGGTGGAAACAAGAAGCAGAACAGGATAAAACAGTAAAGTTAAATGGGCTGGTGATGGGAGTTTGAAAGGGCAACGAGGAGAAGTTGAAGGGGTAGGGGATAAGGGGAATTTAGAATGTGAGAAAGTTTCTAATAGGTTGATAATGAGAGCCGATAAGCGGCAAAGAGGTGGTATAAAAGGACGGTGTAGGAATGACTTTGATGAGCCAGATTGTACAAGAACAAAAGAAAAAGAGGGTAGGGGGATAGCTGACGAAATGGGGAAACCGATCAAGCGTTGGCTGAATGAGAGCGAAGGTTAGAAGAACTTCACGCACGGTGACGTGCAGAGGTTCGTTTTGGCGACGGAATAAACTGTAATGACAAGGAAGAAATGACCGAAGGGACGAGAAAGAAACAGTATTAACGAAGAGGAATTGCTTATAAAGACGACAAAGCAGCCGTATTGAGGACGAAGAATTGACCGAAAGGAAGAGGAAAAAGGAGCTTAGGGACGAGGAATAATCGGCTGATGGGTCGGGGTGGAGTAGGGGAACGGGGCTGTTAGGCAATTGATGCCGAGACGGTGGATGGGCGAGGGGTAGCGGTGGCAGTTGTGGTGAAATGTGACAGTTCAGCGAACGACAAAAGAACGACAAAGCATTGGAAACCAAATGGATAGAAAAGGAATAGTAAAGGTTGGCGACAAAAAGGGAGGTTCGCCAGAAAAGACTTAGTAAAATCATCAGCACGGAAAATCAAAAAAATAGACTTTATTACAAAAAGCAAAACTCTCTTTCGATTAGAAGTCATTAATATATCTTTATAAGATATTAGTTAAGATGCGACAAAGTATTGAAAAACAGTAAGATACACGATTTATCAGCGACAATTTAGTAAGTTAGCGCCGACAGTTTAGGAAGTCAGCACTGACAGAATAGTAAGGTAGGTGCGACAATTTAGTAGGTGGTCAATGAGCTGTTGCGACACATTGGGAGAGTAGCGCCGACGCTAAGGGAAGATGTTTGCTCGGCAAGTAAATAATCACGACAAAAGGATGTCATTCTCATCGTTTTGCCTCTTTAGTTGTATAAACTGACATTGATTTTTCGTTGATTATTCTTCGTTTTGCCCGTTGAAAGTTTACAAATGTTGTTTTATAATCAACTAAAAGCCAGTCGTTTGTCGAAGATATAGCGTTGTGGGCGACAAATGGGGAGATAGTTTGAGAATGTGAATATCGTTGAAGATCGACAAAATAGTAAGTTGCTGAAAATTCATTACAAAATGTTCCGCATCCTCTCTGCCGTCTATTGCCTTTCGCCAGACAATCCCTTGCTTTTGCGATGGTTGAAGTTTTCGTTTGCCAGCTTCATCAGCCGCTTTCGGTCGATATTGGTATGTCATCAGGCGGCTGAAGTCGGGGCTATCGCTGTTTTTTCGGTCACGTTGCGCCCGCCCGTTGCTTGTGGATGGGCGCCTGCCGTCTCGCCTTTTTCCATTTGTTTGACGGCTTCCTTTGCTGTCGTTCCCACGATTGTGGCACTTCGCCTTAGAACGAGCGACAGGCGAGGGATAAATGAGTTTCGGCGGACGATGCGGTGCCACGCTCCGTTGGTGTGGCTATTGCATACATTTAGTGGCCCAACGAGAACCGTTGGACCACTATGGATGGTGTTGGAAGAGAGGAGCGGAGCGCTGGGACAGTCGTTGTGCGCTATTTTCTAAACTTTTGCAACCACTCCTCGTGCGTGCCAGACCGCTGTCCAGCACGGAATGGTCGGACTTGATCCTACTATCGCGAGAACTTTTCCTTGTCGAAATCGCCGAAATCGCCGAGATCACCCAGCTTAGCTCCCAACGAGGGGTCTTTTGTAGGATCGTAAGAATGGGGCTCTCCACCGGGATCGCCACCTGCCAGCAACAGGATACAGGGGCTTACATAATTTTTTTTCATTTTACTTCCAAACTTTTAAGTATAGGAATCAATAATTTCTTCCGCAATCAACCAAAATATCTACCTACTTAATAATAGATTGTTTATAGCTAAATGGGTGGAATAACTCAATTATTAGTTTTGCTGAACACATTACTTTCTGTGCAAAGTTATGAAGATTATGGCATACGAGGGGTATGAAAAAATATCATATTTATACAGAAAACTTTCTTTACCCCATTCGTAAATGTTAATAATAAATAAAATCAGGCGTTTAGATTTACAATTCATAGTTAAATGTTAATTTTTTAATTAATTTTGTTGGACTTATTAACTCATTCATAGATTTATAAAGATCTTTCTATTTCGACTTACATAACGCCACACAACATGAAATTCTACTATCTTGGCAAGCACCGTGATTGCCCCAACTACATCGGCAACCGTCCAATAGGCTTCGCCATCGTATCAGGAAAGAAAGGCGACGTGCTCAAAGACATGTTGCACCTGCCCATGCTTGTTCTTGTGAATAATGGGCGCATACGTATTGACTTGCCTGGCGGTGAGTCAATCACTGTGGGCGAAGGAAACATGACGGCCACCACTTTGCCAGAGGGCACTATTGTCACAGCATTGGAAAACACCATGCTTCTACGCTTGGTGATAATTGGCGATGAACTGGACTTCTGCCAGCGCATCGTGAACATCCGCAAACAGGGCAAAGGCGGAGGACAGCTCCATACGCTACCTATGATACCAGAGGTGAAGGCTATCATGAGACAGCTCGTGGGGTATGTCATGGACGGACTGTTGTGCTGCGACATCCATGCCGTGAAGCAGCGCGAATTGGCGGCAGTGTTGCAGGCTTACTACCGCCCCTCAGAGTTGTTGCCGTTCATTGCCCCTATTTACAACCCCAATGTAAGATTTTACAACGAGATAATGCGGCTTGCCGACAAGTTCTTGAGCATCAAAGACATGGCTTCGCACATGAATATGAGTTACCCGTCGTTTATCCGCCACTTCCGTGAGGTGTTCAAGGAGAATCCATTGGAATGGCAGTCGAAGATTCGCATGAAGCGTCTCACCGACTTGGTGTACAACACAACACACACAGACCAGGAGATAGCCGACAAGCTTAAGTTCTCAACGGTGCAGAACATGCGTGCCTTCTGCAAGGCCCGATGTGGCAAGACACCCACACAACTGCGAGAACAATAGAGCACACTCTACATTTTGTTTCAACGGCATAGGCCTTTTGTTGTGGCCCAACTCCAATCGTTCATTCTCCCAGTTGGAGTTCAATACTGTTCTTTTTTGTACCTATCATCTACTGTGGCGAGACAATGAGCCCTACATTCTTCATTCATCCATTTAAAGTTTAGCGCTCACTTTCTATTTTTTGTCCGTCTATGGCGCATCAGACAATGCCAAACCGTCGATTTTTCTTTCCCCGTCATGTCGTTTTTGTTGGATGGATGAATGTAAAAAGGCAAATGTTTGTTTGGTTGAAAATATTTAAATATAAATATATAAACAAATAAACGGGTTGATTTTTCTCTCTTTTGAGCGTTGAAAGCTATGTGATATTTAAAAATATAAATATATAAATTAGTTTTTCAACCAATGTATTTCAGCATCATTCATCCAGAAATTTCTTCACTGTCGTATAGACTTGCTGTCGTATATCGATATATGTATGTCATATGATAAAATGTTTTACAAGGATAGAGTAGAAAGAAACCTGCATCTCTTTCTACTCTTTTTCCTATGAACCTTTATTGGCATTTTACCAAGTGATAACCTTATCTACGATTTCTTGTTGTTCCATGCTGCTTCTTCGCAGATAAATACGTGTCGTTTCAATGCTTTCATGCCCCATGAGGTCAGCAAGCAAGGCTATGTCGTTGAACTTCTCCAAGAAATTCTTGGCATAACGATGGCGGAACGAGTGAGGGTACACCACTTTCTCATTCAAGCCATACTTCACCGCATAGTTCTTCAACTGCTGTGATATGCCTCTTGTAGTGATACGCTCGCCAAAGCGATTGAGAAAGAGATAGCCACTTGTGCGATTGACTGTTTGCAACCACTTTTCTGTTTCTGTGCGCAATGTCTTGGGGATGTAGATACGCCGTATCTTGCCACCCTTGGTGTAGATGTCGTAATAGCCTACTTGCACGTGCTCAACCTTGATTTGCACAAGTTCGCTCACTCTGGCACCAGTCGCAGCCAAGAAACGCACCACAAAGTACCACTCCAAGTTGTCTTCCTTTTTCAACTTGTTCTTCAAGAAGGTGTAGTCGGCATTGCTGATGACATTCTCCAAATAAGAACGTTGCTGCACCTTGACCGACTTCAAGCGGAGCTTCGCCTTGCCCACGAACACAAGATACTTGTTTATCGCCTGAATACGCAGGTTCACCGTCTTTGGTTTGTAAGTCTCAATCAAATAAGTCTTGTAAACCAACAAGTTTCTCTTGTTCAACTCTTTGTGTCGAGAGCCAAACTCCTTCACGGCATACAGATATGCCGAAATCGTGTTCTTAGCCATATTACCTTGGCTTAGGAACTCTTCAAATTTGTCTAATTCCATTTCTATTTGTTTATTTATTAGTGAAACATAAGTTGTCCTAAAAAATAAGCATATTTTGTGTTCTATGAGTTCCTATTATGAGAAGATACTCGCCAC
>QWCY01000078.1_pt1 | contig 140749 bp, 158 predicted proteins | sample 1972631 | NCBI WGS metagenome assembly QWCY01 (sample SAMN09866696, study PRJNA288562) | Human gut metagenome isolate pre1_stool, whole genome shotgun sequencing... | isolation source: gut | host: Homo sapiens | place: USA: California
TTTTAAATAATAAAAAAATAGGAGGTGAGTTTTAATGAGCGAACCTCTAATTTTAGTATTAAAAAAAGAAATTGAAAAAAGAAAAGCTAATATGACTACATATTATGGTAAAAGTCAAATTTATAATCATTTGTCTAGCAATATAGAGGAAAGAGTCTGGATGAATAAATACGAAGATAACGGAATAGGGTATTTAAGTCATGGAACAGATGGAGTTCTAATTGAAAAAAATGTTAAACATATAAATATTAAAGCAAATGCTTTAGTAAGATTAAATAATAATGATCAAAATGGAGATGTTTTTATATCTATAAGAAAAAATGGAATTAGTATAGCAGAAGGAAATTTTTATCAACAAGGATATGCACCATACACATATTCAATTTTTAGAAATTATGTAGAAGTAAAAGAAGGTGACTTAATACAGCTTTATGTTGCAGGACAAAATATGGAAATTAATATTTTGGATTCTGAAAACAGTAGAAGTACACAACTATATGTAGAAGTAGTAGACTAAGGAGGCTCTAATTATGGAAGAAATAATAAAAACATTAAGTTTTAGTAGTATGGCTTGGCAAATAATAGCACCATTAATTTTTAGCGGACTAGATATTTTAACAGGTTACATACAAGCAGTAATTAATAAAAATATAGATAGCAAAGTAATGCGAGAAGGTCTATTACATAAGTGTTTATTAATAGTAGCAATAATAATAGGCTATGTAATAGAATATGCATTTAATCTTCCTGCGGTAGCACAAGTTATAACAATATATATTTGCGTAATGGAAGTAGTATCTATATTAGAAAATCTAAAGAAAGCAGGATTAGATTTAGGAAAATTAGGAGACATATTAAAGAACAAGAAGGAGGAATAATTCGACTAATTTATGTATTTATACTTAAAAGTATTGAAAAAGCAAAATATATAATTTATAATATTAAACATACATGAAAGGAAAAATAATGGAAGAAGACTACTTAAATATAGGAAAAATTGATATAAAGAAGTTTAAAAAAATATCTGAAGAAATACTTACAGATGAAGTAATTCTTACATCAGAACGTTTTAAACATATAATAGAAAGACATAAAGAGGATTTTGAACTTTATTTTAAAAATATTAAAGACGTATTAGAGAAACCAGATATAATATTAGAGGATTTAAAAAATGAAAATACAGCAATGATGATTAAACATATAGAGGAAACAAATTTAAATATAATAATAAAACTAGTAATAGAACAAGATGAAGTACATACCAAAAACTCTATTATGACTTTTTATAGGGTAAGAGATAAAAATGTTAGAAGATTACAAGAAAAAAATAAAATTATTTACAAAAAGGAATAAAAGTTGTATAATATATATACAATAGTAATATAGGAATTGAAGTGGAGATAAGTGCTACCACGCACCTTATAGGTCAAAAGAAATGCAGGAAGGGGCACACCTGCCAATAGCCTATATTTAGTAGAAGCTCTTATGCAAATAAGAGTTTCTTCCTTTTTATAAGATAGAAAAAAAGAGTATCGCAAGATATTCTTTTTTATTTAGGTAAGATTTAATAAGAAGGAGGAATAGTATATGGCAACTAACATACCATTGACAGGAGATTTTAGAGTAACTTGTGAATTTAAAAGAAAAGGAAATTGGGCAGCAGGTTGGCATACGGGAATAGATTTAGTCGGAGATGAAAAGATTTATTCTAGCTGTAATGGAGAAGTAACAAGAACAGGATTTGATAAAAGCTATGGCAACTTTATTGTAGTAAAAAATAGTCAAGATGGAAAATATCACTGGTTTTGCCATTTATCTAAAATTAGTGTAAGTAAAGGACAAGCTGTTTCTAGGACAAGCGTTTTAGGTATAATGGGTTCGACTGGTAATTCTACAGGAAAGCATTTACATTTTGAAATAAGAAATGCAAGTAATAAATATGCAGACAATAGCAATCCAGCAGATTATATGGGAATACCAAATAGAGTGGGAAACTATAATAGTAAGAATTATCAAATAAGAAATTCTAACTTGAACGAGCTAAAAACATTAGCTAGAAATACTAATTTAAGAAGTGCACCAACAACAAGTGCTAGTAAAGTATTATATCTAGCTAATACAACATTATATGTGTTAGAAAAAAATGTAGCAAAAGCAGATGGATATACATGGGATAAAGTAAAAATAAGAGTAAATGGAAAAATAGGATACATGATAAATCAAAATTATAAATAAAGTAAATATAAATAGAGAAGAGGCAGTAGATTAATTTCTATTGCCTCTTTTTTTATGCTTAAAATTTTTATTGCAAAAATTAAATAATATGATAAAATATTGACAGAAGGAGAGCATAGGGGGAGAAAAAAATAAAAAATAAAATAATTACACTAATAAACAAAATCAAAGATTTAACCAATTTCTTTAAAAATATATTGAAAATGATAATAGCAGTAATATTTATTTTTATATTACCATTTATGCTTCCGTTATTATTAAAACTATTTATTAATTGCAAAATATTTAAAGATGTAGAAGAATTTAAATCTATTGTTGAAATATTTAATAATATATATCCAATAGTATATATATTATTAGGAATAGTAATATTATTATGGTTTTTTCATAAGTGGGAAGATATAAAAGATTTCTTTTCAAGTATGGATTACGATTTTGATTTGAAAGAGAAAAAGCTATCAGCTAAACATAGAGTGAAGGAAGAGCTAGCAGAAATTGACAAAAGTCAAGAGTTTATACAGCAAATGAATAAGGAAGATAAAAGTATTGATATTGATTCAACACAGCAAGAGATTAAATTGAAATTAGGAATAATATCTAAAGACTCGGAGGATTTATTAAAAACAAAATGTAAAGATTGCAATTTTGAAGAATTAAAAGAAGAAATTAGTAAACTTAGAAATTTTGCCACGTATAATATGATAAATAAAGATACTAAAATATTGTTACATGTAATTTATAATGATAATTATATTGAAACAAAAAGATTTAAAGAACGTATAATTAAAGGATACAAAAGAAGAAATAGAAGAAATGTAAAGATATCTCATAAAGACATTAATGACATAGCAGAAAAAAGATATCAAACAATTTATGAGGGACTTAAATTTTTAAATATTCTAGAACCATCAGAAGATGATAAAGAAATAAAATTAACCAATGAAGGAAAAAAGTTTGTAGAAAAATATATAGAGTCAGAATAGGAGGGATAATATGGAAGAAATTAATGCAATTACAGTAGGAAAGTATTTTTATAATAAAAATCAATATCTTTCTGATATACAAATTCAAAAGTTAACATATTATGCGTATGTTTGGTTTATGGTAAAAAATTCTGGAAATAAGCTTTTCGAAGAAAAACCTCAAGCCTGGATACATGGTCCTGTTTTTAGAACTTTATACAATGCTATGAAAAACAAGAGCTTTTATAGTGAAAAATTTAACATTATTGATAATACAAATGATAATTATAATGAAATAATCAAAATATTAGATATTGTATATAATGTTTATGGAGGATATTCTGGTAATGAGTTAGAAAGATTAACTCATATGGAAAGTCCATGGAAAAAAGCAAGAAAAAATTTAGAACCTTGGGAAAGGTCAGAAGAAGAATTAGATGATAATGAAATAATGAAATGTTATGGACATAAGTGATAAAGAAAAAGGTAATTAGATTAAATTCTAATTACTTTTTTGTTTCGACAAATTTCTTACGACAAAGTAGACATAAAATGTTATACTATCATTAAAGGAGATGATAGTATGAAAGAAATGTATATTAAATCTCTACAAATGATAAAAGAATTAAATATAAAAAATAAAAAGGAGTATAGAAAATTAGTAAGAAATTATTTAATTTTAAATTTTGAAAGTCTAAAATATATGAGTCAAACAAAAAGCTTTAGAAAAATTAAAAAAATGGCTAAAAGTACGTAAATTTAGCCATATAATTACTCTAAACAAAAATAAAAATGTCTTAGAATTGATTCTCATGAAAGCCATTTGTATCTTTAAATAGCAAGTTTTACGATGAAAATTTTAATGCAACATTTAATGCAACGCCAAGGAAAAGTTGTAAAAAACGAAGTAAAAATATAAAAAACATAAAAATTCATAATCTTTCAAAAGTGCTTTAAATAGTATAGTATAAAAAATAATAAAAATAGAAGTGAAGATAGAGTAAGGCTAATCCTTACCATCTCCACCAATTAGGACACAAAATTAATCATTTTGTGTCTTTTTTTCTTATATAAGATTCGTAATAATTATATATGAGATTAGAAAAATAATATGCAAAGGCAAAGTCTTAATTTTGTAGAGGAAAATGTTAAAAATGAAGTTCGGAAAGAGATAAAACAAATTATTACCCAATATGTCTGCCAATATCAGAAATTAAAGCTGTAACTAGAAACTATTATTATCATAGTATAAATATGGGAGAAGTATTAAAATCAGAATTTCCGGAAGAAGCCAAAGAAATAGCTTTAGGAGGACATAAACCAGAGATAATTACTTTAAATAGTAAGATCAAAGACAGTCAAAATTAAGTTCTAGGTTATTTCTTTTTGATAAAATAATTACTTTTAAATACAAATTAGATAATTGTATAATATATTGTATAATATAAAGATGAATGCTATAATCAAAATGAAAAAATATATAATTAAAAATGGAGGAAGAATGTCTTTAATAAGTGTAAATAATTTAACATTTGAATATGATGGTAGCTATAACAAAATATTTGAAGATGTAACATTTAATATAGATACTAATTGGAAATTAGGTTTAATTGGAAGAAATGGCAAAGGAAAAACTACATTCTTAAAGTTATTACAAGGAAAATATAAATATAAAGGAAGTATATCAAAAAAATGTTGATGTTTGTTACTTTCCTTTCGAAGTAGAAAATAAAAATAGAATGGCAATAGAAATAGTAAATGAAATTGCACCAAATGCCAATGACTGGGAAATTATAAAAGAAGTTAATTTGCTTAATACAGCCCCAGAAATTCTTTATAGAAATTTTAATTTATTAAGCGGTGGGGAGCAGGTAAAAATACTTTTAATAGGTTTATTTCTAAAGGAAAATAATTTCTTACTTATAGATGAACCTACAAACCATTTAGATTCTGAAACAAGAAATAATCTAGTCCATTATTTAGAAAAGAAAAAGGGATTTATATTAGTATCTCATGATAGAAATTTTTTAGACAAAGTTGTAGACCATATAATTGCTATAAATAATACTAATATAGAAATTATGCAAGGGAACTTTTCTAATTGGAAGGAAAATAAAGAAAAAAAGGATAATTTCGAGATAATGCAAAACGAAAAACTACAAAAAGATATAGATAGGCTCGAAATAGCATCAAAAAATTCTGCCAAATGGTCAGATGAGGCTGAAAATGGAAAAAAGAAAAAATATAATTCTGAAACTACAATAGATAAGGGTTTTGTAGGGCATAAAGCCTCTAAAATGATGAAAAGATCAAAAGTTATGGAACAACGAATTGAAAAAGCAATAAATGAAAAGACTAATTTATTAAGAAATGTAGATAGGAATGAGCCTTTAAAAATTATTCCTTTAGTAAGCAATAAAACCCCATTAGTTTTGGCAAATAATTTACAAATAAAATATGCTGAACAAGAAATATTTAAGCCAATCTCATTTGAATTAAAAAGTGGAGATAGAATTGCAATAGTTGGAAAAAATGGTATTGGAAAATCAAGTATATTAAAACTTATTTTTGTAGAACATGACGAAACATTTATAAAAAAGTCTCAACTAAAATTATAAATTTAGAAAATTGCAACTAAATGTGCCAAAGAATAATGCAAGAGAATATGTTAATAAAAATAGCATATTTGTAAAGTATAAGCGATAGAAACGAATTAATTAAAGTAGTACACTTAATGTGGAGGTAGATAAAATGAGCTTAGGAAATAATTTATTTAAAGCAAGAAAAAAGATGGGATTATCACAGGAAGCAGTTGCAGAAAAGCTAGGAATAAGTAGGCAAACCATTTCTAAATGGGAAACAGATGAAACTATACCAGACGTCTATCAATCAAAAAAATTAGCCAAGTTATATAATTTATCTTTAGATGAATTAATAGAATTTGATATAGAAATAAAAGAGATAGAAGAAGTAATAAAAAATAGTGATGAAGAAAAAGAATCTAAAATAAATTGGACAAAAGCATGGAGTAAAAAATATTCTGTGCTTGCAACATACCAAGATAAAGTGGATATACAAAAGTATGCTTTAGAAATTAGAAATATGCTTAATAATTTAAGTGATGAATATGGATATAATAACTTAGATAGTATGTTGGTTTTAAAAGACATTCTTTATCATGAATGGAAAGATAAACCAAAAAGTTAAAGAAAACGATAATATGGAGAATTTAATGGAGAAAAGAGACTTATATGACGAAAATAAAGAACTAACTGGGGAAACAATTTATAAAGGTCAGATAGTGCCAAAAGGAAAATATTATATTACAGTTATCATATTTATACAAAATGAAAATAATAAATTTTTCATACCAAAGAAAGGAACAGCATTATGAAGAAAAGATGTAAATGGTGTAACTTAAAGAACGAATTATATGTAAAATATCATGACGAAGAATGGTGTAAGCCAAATTTTTTAGATGAATATTTATATGAAATGCTAATATTGGAATCTTTTCAAGCGGGGCTTTCTTGGGAATGTGTACTAAACAAAAGGGAAAGCTTTAGAAAAGCATTTGATGAATTTAATATAAATAAAATATGCAATTATGATGATAAAAAAATACAAGAACTATTACAAAATAAAGATATAATAAGAAATAAATTAAAAATAAATGCTACAATAAATAATAGTAAAATATTTAAAGAAATTCAAAAAGAATATGGTTCTTTTTATAATTACTTAAGAACTTTTTCAAATGATATAATTCTTTACGAAACAGATAAAACTACAAATGAACTTTCAGACAAAATATCAAAAGATTTGCAAAAAAGAGGAATGAAATTTGTAGGAAGTACAATTATTTATTCGTATTTACAAGCAATAGGAATTATATATTCACATGGAAAAGAATGTTTTTTATATAAAGAAGAAAATAAAGCAAATAAAGGAGAATTAAATGACAAACAACATTCCAAACTTTTTATATAATTTATTAATGGAACAATATGGCGAAGAAGTAACAAATAAAATAATAAGTGGATATTCTAAAAAAAGAAAGACAACATTAAGAGTAAATACACTAAAAACTAGTATAAACCATGTAAAAGAACATCTAACTAATTTAAATTATACATATAGTGAAGTTCCTTGGTATGAATCTGCACTAATATTAGAAAATGTTACAGAAAAAGAAATAAAAGATTTAGACATATACGAAAATGGAGAAATATACTTGCAAAGTCTATCTTCTATGATACCAGCAATAATATTAAACCCAAAAGAAGATGAAAATATATTAGATATGGCAGCTGCACCAGGTGGGAAAACAACACAAATGGTAGCATTATCAAATAATAATGCATATATAACCGCATGTGAAAAAAACAAAATAAGGGCTGAAAGATTAAAATATAATATAGAAAAACAAGGAGCGACCAGAGTTAGTGTAATTGTAAAAGATTCTAGAGATTTAGACAACTTCTTATCTTTTGATAAAATTTTACTAGATGCACCATGTAGTGGAAGTGGAACTATAGATATTAATGATAATAAACTAGAAACAATATTTACAGAAAAATTGTTAAATAGATCTATAAAATTTCAGACACAGTTATTAAATAAAGCAATAAATTTATTAAAAAAAGGAAACCAAATGGTGTATTCTACATGCTCTATATTAAAGGAAGAGAATGAATTAGTATTAAAAGAAATAATGAAAAGGCATAATATAGAAATAGTACCAATAAAAAAAGAATTATTCCCCAATGTACCATTTTTAAATACTCAAATAGATGGAACTATATGTGTAAGTCCAACAGATTTGTATGAAGGCTTTTTCGTAGCAAAAATAAGAAAAAAATAAAATCTGAATGCAGAAGAGAATTGTAAATAGCATGAATGATAAGGAATAGTAAAAAAATATACTTTAGCAAGTAGAGGTGGAGAAAATAGTTGGCTATATAGTAAATGAATATGTTTTAAGGTATTGTGATAAAAGATGTTTTTTTTTGTGAATGTTTATATGTGGAGTTAATATATTAATAATTGATGCAGTAATGTTAATTATGTTGTAACCCCAAAATACCCCTTAGAAAAATTTACTAAGGGGTATTTTGGTCATCTAAAACAGATAAAGTTGCTAAAGTATCTCCGAAGCTGAGTAAAAAATGCAGATAAAAGATTAAGTTCTTCTTTTGTTTTGTCTTTGGCAATTGTACAAGCTAATACCGAAATAAAAATTACGAATTCACAATCTTGCATATTAATCCCTCTTATACAATATATGCTTAAACTAAAATTTTATTACAAATTTAAAGATGGATTATGTAAAATATACAAATAACTGTATTGCAAATTTTGCAGTAATATAGTACAATATTAAGTTATAGGAAAAATGTAAAAAATCCTATTTTGGTAATAATTATAACCAAATTGTAACAAAAGTAAGAGAACATAAGTAGGAGGAAAAAAGATGAGTCAATTCAACATTAACAATTTGTGTGCACGAAACGTCCAAATTAACGGAAAGGATGTTAAAGTGAACGGACGGGATATAGTGCCCGAAGAATGCAGGAGAGTAGAAGAAAGGAAAACAATAAGTGCTATAGATATCGAAAGAATATCAATTTGTACAAAACGAGCAGATATTAATATTGTAGAGGCAGATTCATATGTAATAGATATACGTTTATATGGCAGGACAAGGGAACAAAACCAAATTAGTTTTCTTAATGTAACAGCGTCAAAAAACAAACTAGAAATTAATCTGGATGAATACGAGATGAGCAATTTAGCATTAGAAGTAAAACTACCTAAAAAGCTATTTCAAAAAGTTGAAGTTACTAGCAGGCAAGGAGATATTTTTATTTGTGAAGGCATTACAACAAATAAATTAAATATGCAAACAATGAGTGGCGATGCCAAAAATTATCGAACAGCTAAAGGAGGCAAATATAGTGCAAATGTAAATTTGAATACTATTAGTGGCGATATAGTTTGCAAGTAGAATAAAACTTAATTTTACCAACCGTGTTATTTTTAATGGCACGGTTGGTTTTCTATTTATAAATATAAAAATGTAAATCTAAATTAAAATGATTGAACTTGAATTTATAAGAATGATATAATATACATTATAAAAAGATATAGGAGAATATAATGACGAAAATAATTATATTAAGAGGAAATTCTGGTAGTGGAAAAACAACAATAGCAAAAATGCTACAAAAAAGACTAGGCAATGGAACAATGCTTATTTCGCAAGATGTTGTTAAAAGAGAAATTCTATATGTTAAAGATGAAAAAAAGCAAATCATAAATGACTTATTATTTAAATTAGCAAAGTTTGGCAAAGAAAATTGCGAATTTGTTATTGTAGAAGGTATATTAAATTCAAAACACTATAATAATTTATTCGAAAAAATATCAAAGGAATTTAAAAACAATATTTATGCTTTTTATTTTGATATTCCATTCGAAGAAACTTTAAAAAGACATAAAACAAAGCAATGCTCAGAAGAATTTGGAGAAACAGAAATGAAAAAATGGTGGAATGAAAAAGACCTTATAAAAATTATTCCAGAAATATTAATAGGCAAAGAAGTATCAGCAAACGAAATTGTAAATATGATATACCAAAAAGTACAAAGAAAGGAATCTATAATATGAAAGATGATAATAAAAAACGTATAAGAAAATTAATTTGCATTTTATTATGCGTAATAATAGGTGTTGCAATATTTATTATATTTAAAATTGAGATAAAAGCTGAAAGAGTAGAAAATATAGATATAAATGTGTCTTCATGTGATAGCATATTAAAAGCTCCAGATAGAATTATATATAAAAATAAATACAATGAGTACATAGTTATAGAGCCAGAAACAAGTGAATATAAGCAAATATATTATGAACTATGTAATAGAATATCAACTCAAATTGATGGAAATGTATATTCAAAAGAGGAAATAAACGAAATGCAAGATAAAGGTAGTTTTATAGAGTTAGACTATAATACTGCAAGTAAAAATTTTGTATTTATGTTAGAAGAAAAAGATATTGGAATAATAAGGAGATTTTCCGATAATGGACAAGTAATACAAGAATTTATAGATAATAAAAACGAATTAATTAAAAAGCTAGATATAATAACAAATGAAAGTGATAAAAAGTATTCTTATATAGAACCAGTAAATATTACTTCGGACAATAAAATATCTAGAGTTACAGACAATCTAAACTTATCAGATACTAAAGTAACAGGAGTTTACCAAAAAATTATAAAAGAAGATAATAACGAATATAAAAATATGCTAAACATATTAGATTTTAAAACACAGGAACTACCTAAAATAAACTTTAACAAACAAAATGTAATTATAGTTGTATCTAGATACGAAATTAAAGAAATAGAAACAAATATTGGGAATATAAAATATAAATTAGGTAATTTTTTAGATGAATATATTGCTAATATTTTAATTGTAAGTAAAATACCTAATACAAATTGCATATATTATGAATTTGTTTCGGAAGATTTAAATGTAAGTGAATTTACAACAAATAAAAATCAAAATGGTGTAGAATATTATGTTCAAAATGGAAAATATTATACGAATATTGATCATAAAAAAATAGACCTTATAAATATAGATGAGGCAGTAAGCATTGCAGAGGAAGAAGCTAAGAAAGAAAAATACCAATACCAAGGGTGGAAGTCAGAATTTTATGGTAAGATAAATGAAAACGATACAATTTCGTGTGAATTAATAGTAGGTCCAAAAAATATGAAAATTAGTACACATTTTTGGAGAGAAGAGTGGAAGCAAAAGCCATATGAAGGAAAACTAATATGGGTAGTTAGACTGTTCGACAAAAATGATCCATTAACAAATTTATTTGTATATGTTGATGCTATAGATGGAAATATTATAGGAGTGGGAGATGCAAGTGATTAAAAGAAAGGGAGAAAGAATATGAATATTTTACTATATGTATTACTTATAATAGGTATATTTTGTTTAATAGCACCATTTGTGTTAACAGTTTTTAATATTATAAACTTATTTAAAAAGAAAAAAATAAAAGAGAATTTAATAGATATTTTAACATTTGTATTAGGAATTATATTAACTGTAATTTTATATGTATCATTTGAATTTAAAGACTATAACCAAGCATTAAAATTGGGAGGAGGAGAAATAGACTTACATAGTCCGATTGCATCTTGGAGTATGCCAACAGTTTTAATAATATGCTTAGTAGGAATTATATCGTATGCCTTAATAAGAATAAAAAAACTAAACTTACCACCACTAGTAATTGTAGGTGCAATGTCTGGAATTTTTATATGTTCAATTTATATAATAATTTATATAATTCAGTTAAGCATGAATATTCGAACAGTTAGTATACTATACTTAACATTATTTCCTATTAATTATATTTTATGTAGTATAAGAGCTGTAATGGAGATTATGAAAATATATAAAGAAAAAAATATACAAGCTAGAGAGTATAAAAATAAATTTTTAAATAAGTGTAGTAAAATACTTTATAATATAGAAAACTGGCCTATAATTGCAATTGTTTTATCTATTCCACTTACAGCTATACTTATTTGTATATTAATTTTATTTGGACAAAGACCAGATGAAGCAATAAAAGCATTTCTAGAAACAAGTGATTGGACACTATCTACAAAGATATCACCACCATCTGTTACATATGATGCACATTATTTATGCACAGTTTCTTTAAAAGGACACAAAAATATAGTAAAACCTATTAGAATGGGAATTAGAAGAGGAGAAAAAATAGTAGTTAATAGGCAACTATGTATTGCAAATGCTTTCGAAGATTTAATACAAGAAAGAACGCCTAAATTTCATCATTTTATAAGACATATCTACGACAAATATGGTTACCCATTGTCTAAGCATATAAATAATGAAATAGAGGCAGATATAACATATTTAATTATGAAACCTTTAGAATGGATATTTTTAATAGTATTATATCTATTTGACGAAAAACCAGAAAATAGAATTGCAACACAATACATAGGCAAAAAAATAGTAATAAATTAAAACTAGGAGTACAATATTCTTCAAAATATAACATTTATATAACATTTTAGACAAAAATATTGAGATTTAGTAGAAGCAATATTATAATGAATATAAATATATAACAAAGGAGAAAATAAGAATGTATATAAAGGTTAAAAGAATATTGGGGTTTGTTGCTTCAATAGTTATAATGTTGTTATTTGCAATTCCAATGTTTGTTATAGCGATATGCATCAAGTTAGATAGTAAAGGACCAATTATATATAAACAAAAAAGAATAGGAAAAAATGGAAAATTATTTAATATATATAAATTTAGAACAATGTATACAAAAGAAGAAAGAAACAGAAAACAATTAACACATGAACAAATGGTAACAAGAGTTGGAAAATTCTTAAGAAAGACAAGTCTAGACGAATTACCACAACTTATAAATGTATTAAAAGGAGAAATGAGTTTTATAGGACCTAGACCTTGGGTAAAAGAATACTACATATATTTTACAGACAAACAAAAACAAAGATGTAATGTGCTTCCAGGTATAACAGGACTTGCACAAATAAAAGGAAGAAATGGAATAAATATATTTAAAAAAATAGAATATGATATAGAATATGTAAATAATATGAATTTTTGGTTAGATATAAAAATAGCATTTGAAACATTAAGAACAGTAAGAGATGAAAAAAATGCAGAAATATCAGAAGTTGGAATTAAAGAAGAGATATCAGAGTTAAAACAAAATAAAAAAGAAGTAGAAAAGAATAAAGAAACTATACCAAATGCAGTAAGAAAATTAAAAGATATTCCAAAAGAAATAGGAGAATATGCATATCGTGAGGTAATATGAAAAAAATTGTGTATATTATAAATTCAATAAAAAATACGGGACCAAACCAAGTATTAAATAATATGGTAAGTGCAATAGATAAAAATAAATATAAAGTTTTTGTTATTTCATTTATGGAAGGCACTAAAGAAGAATTAACAAAAATAGAAAATAATGGTGCTACCTGTATTTGTTTAAATTTAAAAAGAAAAGAAGAAATTATATTTAAAGCAAATCGAAAACTAAAAAAAATATTAAAGCAAATAAATCCGGAGATTGTACATACACATGGAATATTTCCGGATTTTATTATGACTAAAATAAAAGGTAAGTATAAAAAAATTACAACACTGCATTGCAATATATTAGAAGACTACCCTAACACATATGGCAAATTAGTTGGAAAGATGATGATTTTAGCACATCTACACTCTCTAAAAAAAATAGAAAATGTAATTGCATGTTCTGAATCTGTTTTTTATGCTATAAAAGATAAATTTCCTAAAAATAAAAAAATAAATTTTGTAAGAAACGGAATAACTAATAATATAGAACAAAATACTAAACAATATGGTAAAAAAACAGTATATGTATATAGTGGTGGAGTGAATGAAAAAAAGGGAGTTTTAGAACTTATAAAACTATTTAAATTATATAGAACAGAAGAAGAAGAACTAATAATATTAGGAACAGGTAGCTCTTTAGAAGAATGTAAAAAGCAGGCTGACAACGGAGTAAAAGTGCTTGGTTTTACAGAAAATGTGCAAGAATATTTAGAAAAAGCAGATGTATATATATCAAATTCAAAATCCGAAGGAATGTCTATAGCAATAATAGAGGCTTTAGAAAATGGTTTACATTTGTTCTTATCTAAAATACCTTCACACTTAGAAATTTTTAAAATTAGTGAAGAATGTTACTTAGGAGAATATTTTGAAAAATCTAATTTTGAGAAAAAAATAAGGATATTAAGAAAAAAGATAAAAGAAGAAAACAGAGAAAATATTAAAAAATTTCAAAAAGAACATTTATCAGCAGAAGCAATGATGTCTGAGTATGAAAAAATTTATGAGCATTCTTGCAATGAATAAAAAGGAGGAAAAATGAAATTTTCCGTTTTAATGTCAATATACGAAAAAGAAAAGCCACAATATTTTGTAGAAGCATTAGAAAGTGTTTTAAGCCAAACTGTTATACCAAGTGAGATTGTAATTATAGAAGATGGTAAACTTACAAAAGACTTACAAAATATTATTTTTAGGTATAAAGAAAAATATCCAAATATTATTAAGAACTATCCACTTAAAGAAAATAAAGGACTAGGTCTTGCTTTAAATTATGGTGTTACAAAATGCCAATATAATTTAATTGCCAGAATGGATACAGACGATATATCTGTTCCAGATAGGTTCGAAAAACAATTACAAATATTTAAAAATAAACCAAACTGTGATATAGTTGGTGGAAATATATTGGAATTCGATGAAAAAAGTGATATTACCAAAACTAGAATTGTTCCAGAAAATAAAGAAGAAATTTATAAATATGCTAAAAAAAGAAATCCAATGAATCATGTTACAGTTATGTTTAAGAAAGATTCTATATTAGAAGTAGGTAATTATGAGAATTTACCATATTTTGAAGATTATTATTTATGGTGTAAACTAATCAAATCAAATAAGAATATGTATAACATACAAGAAATTCTATGTAAAGTAAGAGCAGGAGAAGAAATGACGAAAAGGAGAGGCGGAAGAAATTATATTAAAGCAATATATAAATTTCAAAAGAAAATAGAAGAACTAGGAATAATTAACCAATTGGAAAAAAATGTAAATATATTAATTCGTAGTATGGTATCAATTGCACCAAATAATTTAAGAAGTTTAGCATATAGTAAATTGTTAAGGGGAAAAAAATAAAATGGGTATTTTAAGTATTATTACAGCGACATATAATAGAAAAAAAACATTAATACGATTATATGAAAGCTTATGTAGTCAAACTAAAAAAGATTTTGAATGGATAATAGTAGATGATGGTAGTATAGATAATACAAAAGAGCTTTTAGAAAATTGGGAAAAAGAGAAAAAAATAGAGATTAAATATATTGTACAGGGAAATCAAGGAAAACCTAAAAGCATAAATGAAGCAGTAAAAATTGCTAAAAATGATTTGTGTATAATTGTAGATAGTGATGACATATTGGTAGAAAATGCTGTAGAAGAGATTATAAATGATTGGGAAAAATATAAAGAATATGAAAATATTTGTGGACTTTCATATCTAAAAGGAGATTTAACTGGGAAAAATATTGGCAAAGACTATAAAGAGGAAAGTTTTATATCCAACCATATAAAATATAGAATTAATCAAAATGATAAAGTAGATAAAGCAGAGGTGTTTAAAACAAATATTTTAAAAGAATATCCATTTCCAATAATAGAAGGTGAGAAGTTTATTTCGGAGTGCATTGTTTGGAATAGAATAGCATTAAAATATGAAACTGTATATATAAATAAAGTTATATATTTGTGCGAATACCAAAAAGATGGGATTTCTAGCAACTGGAGAAAAATAAATATACAAAACCCAAAAGGAGCAATGCTTGTTTCGAAAGAAATGACAGAAAAACCATTTAGCAAAAAAGTTCAAATAAAAAACTTAATTTTATATAATATATATGGCTTTTTTGCAAAAAGTACATGGAAAGAATTAAAGAATAAGACTACACACAAAATATTGCAAAATATTTTAATAATACCAAGTTTTATTATGTATAAATATTACAAAGATAAATATGGAGAGTGTATTAAAAATGAAAACTAAAAGAGTTTTACAAGTTGTAGGTAGTTTAAATGCTGGTGGAATGGAAAAGATGATATTAAACTATTACAAAAATATAAACAAAGAGAAAATACAATTTGATTTTCTAATTTTTACAAAAGGGAAAAATTTGTATGAAGACGAAGTAAAAAAAATGGGAGCAAATGTTTATAAAATAACACCAAGAAGAGAAAATCCTCTTAAAAATAGAAAAGAATTAGAAGAGTTTTTTAAGAATCATTCATATGATGTTGTGCATATACACCAAGGAATTACCAATTTGCTACCACTAAAAATGGCATATAAATATAAAATAGAAAAAAGAATTGTACATAATCATGGAGTAAATAGGAAAGTACGATTCTTCTTATACTTATATAACAAAATATATGTAAAAAGTATTATTCAAAAATGTGCTACAGATTATTTTACATGTTCTAAAAAGGTATTAAACCAACTTTATACTAAAGAAATAATAAGAAATAATAAATATTTTTTATGTACTAATTCTATTGTAATAGAAGATTTTGTGTATAATGAAGAAAAAAGAAAAGAGATAAGAAAGAAATTAAATGTAGAAGACAAACTTGTTATAGGACATGTTGGAACTTTTACTAAACCAAAGAACCATAAGTTTTTATTAAAAATATTCAAGGAAATTAATGAAAAATATAAAAATGCAGTATTACTTTTGGCAGGAACTGGAAAGCTTGAAGAAAGGATAAGACAGCAAGCAAAAAAAGAAAATATAGAAGACAAAATTGTATTTTTAGGACAAGTAAAAAATGTAAACGAAATTATGCAAGCAATGGATTTTTTTGTTTTTCCATCAAAATTTGAAGGTTTACCAGTTACACTAATAGAGGCACAAGCAAATGGACTAAAAATTTTAGCTTCGGATAAAATTACAGAAGAAGTAAAACTTACAGAAAATTTAAAATTTATATCGTTAAAAGCTAGTCCTAAAAAATGGGCAGAAAAAATTCTTTTACAAGATTATAATAGAAATATAAATTTAGAAAAATTAAAAACATATAATATAAAAGAACAAGCAAAAGTGTTAGAAGAAAGGTATTTAAAAAATGGATAATGTAAAAGTTAGCATTATTATTCCAGCATATAATGTGGAAAAATATATTTTAAAATGTATTAACTCGCTTTTAGAACAAACCGAAAAAGAAATAGAAATAATAGTTGTAGATGATGGTTCAACAGATACAACAAATTTAATAGTTAAAAATATAATAAAAAAACATAATAATATTGTACTTATAAAGCAAGAGAATAAAGGAGTTTCTGTTGCCAGAAATATAGGCTTGCAAAAAGCAAAAGGAAAATATACTATGTTTATAGATGCAGACGATTGGTTAGAAAAAGAAGCTATAAAAAAATTATATGAAACAGCAGAAAATGAAAATTGTGAATTAATAAGATTTGAAAAGGTAATAGAATTGCCATATAAAAAAGTAATAAGTAATCCAATTTTTAAAGAAAAATATATAAAACCAAAAGACTTACAAAAAAAGTTTTTAGAGAGGGGAGATTTAAATTCTGCAAATTTAAATTTTATTTTAAATAAATTAATAAAAGAAAATAAAATTTTATTTAATGAAAACTTAAAATTTGCAGAAGATATGCTATTTACTTTAGATCTTATAACAAAAGCTAAAAATGTTAAATATTTGCCAAATGCATATTACCATTATGAGTATAACTTTGACAATGTTAGTAATAAAGTTGATATAAATAGCATAAAAATGAAAATAAATGATGGAATTTATGCGTATGGAAAAATATTCGAATATATAAAAATATGGAACTTAGAATACGAAGAGAAAAAAGTAGCTTTAAAATTAGTAAAAATGTTAGAAAATGAATTAAGAAATTTTCTATTAGCAGATATAAAAAATAAAGAAGAAGAAATAAAATTTTTTTGTGAAGATAATATGGTTCAAAAGTGCTTTAAGTTATTAGAAAATGAAGAAATAGAAGAACCAATAAAAATATTAGCTAATAAAGATTATAAAAAATATTTACATTATACATTTTTTCATTATACAATAAAGGAAAAAATAAAGAGAGTATTATACAAAGCAAAATAAAGGAGATACAAATGACAATTTTAGCAAGTATATTATTTATTATAAGCCCAATATTATCTATGCCTATTGTACTAGTAGGACTTTTTTTAGAAAAAAAACATAAAAGATATTACTGCTTTTTACTATCTGTAATGATAGGAATAATTTGCTATTATATTGTTCCAAACCAAGGTATGGATATTTCAAGATATTATGAATATTTAGATGAAATTAGATACTTACCAATAGCAGAAGCATTAAAAGGGATTAGTAGCCAAACTGAAATTATAACAAATTTATTCTTTTATGTAATTTCGCAATTAAATAATAATTCTTTAGTAGTATTTTTTAGCTCGCTAATTTATTATAATATTTTATTTTATATTATTATAGATTATTGTAAAATTAAAGATTTAACAAATAAACAAATAAACATGATTATTATTTATGCAATGATTACGATTTGGATAATTCCAAATATATTAGGTATTAGGTATGCAATTGCTATGGTAGTATTTTTACTAGCCATTTATTTAGATATGGTAAAGCAAAAGAAAAATATAATTTATAAATTATTATATATTTTACCAATACTTATACATTCAAGTACAATATTATTTTTAATAATGAGACTAATTTTATTAATTAGTAACAGAAAAACAAAAATATTAATAATTGCGATTATTGTACTAATATCAGCAACACCCGACTTTATATTTACACTTACACAAAATCTTCCAGGTGCTAATATTGTAGAATCTGTAAGTAAAAGTGTACAAAATTATTTAATTGATGGGAAAGAAACATTTGAAAATATTAATTTATTAAAAATAGGACTAGCTATTGGTTTTGCATTTGCACTATATGGAATAAAAGAAAAAGTGCCAAAAGAAAATAAATTATATAATTATACAGTACTAATGTTAGTATTATCGTTAGCATTTTGCTATAGTCCAACATTATGTATAAGACTTATAGATTTTACGAACTTACTATTTATTTTAATGTTAATAGAAATAGGAAGCATTAAAGACCTATTAAAAGCAAAGAATAACATAATAACATTTTATTTTATAATAATGCTACTAATTTCATTACGTACACAAATAATATATTTTAAACAACCGGAAAGTTATAATAATTTAATTCCAGATAAAATAGCGACAAATGTATTTTCTATATTTAACAAAGAGGAGGAATAAATGAAAAAAATTGCATTTTTCATATCATCACTTAATATTGGCGGAATAGAGAAAGCGTTACTTAGTATGATTTCTAAAATGGATCTTAAAGAAAATAAAATATATGTTTACACAATAAAAAAGGAAGGAGCATTATTAAAAGAAATTTTAAAGTATGCAGAAGTTAGAGAAATTCCTATGCTAAAAGAAACGATATTATATGATTTAAGAAAAACATTAAAAGAAGATTTATTAAAATTTAAAATGAACAAAGTTTTAAAAATGGTAACAGGAAAAATAAAAAAACTAATTACAAAAAAAGACGAAAATTTTAATATTTTAAAAATGAAGCCATTAGATGAAAAGTTTGATATTGCAGTAGCATATCAAGTTCCAATATCTCCAATTACAGTATATGTAGCAGAAAAAGTGAATTCAACAAAAAAAGTATTATGGGTACATTCTGATATTGCAGGATTAGAAAATTTAAAACAAAAACAATATGAACAATATATAGAAAAATATAATAAAGTATTTACAGTTGCTGATAAATGTAAAAAATCTTTTTTAGAAAGTTTTCCAACAATGAAAGAAAAAACAGAAAATTTTTATAATTTAATACCAAAGGAAGACATAGTTCAAAAATCTAAAGATAAGCAGAAAGAAGAGTATGCTGAAGATTATTTTAATATAGTAACTGTTGCAAGATTAACACCTGGCAAAGGATATGAAATAGCACTATTAATATTAAAAGAATTAATAAAAAGAGAATGTAAAGTAAGATGGTATGGGATAGGAACAGGAGAACTAAAAGAATATTTAGAAACAGAAATTATAAGAAATAATTTAGCAGAAAATTTTATACTTTTGGGAGAAAAAGAAAATCCATACCCATATGTAAAAAATGCAAATGTGTATGTACAAATATCCGAAAAAGAAGGGTATAGCATATCTATAGCAGAAGCAATTTGTTTAAATAAAATTGTTATTTCTACTAATATTCCAGTTATGCAAGAAAATATAATTAATAATAAAACAGGATTTATTGTTAGCGAAAATGTAGAAGAAATTACTAATATTTTAGAAAAGTTAATTAAAGATAAAGAATTTTACAACAAAATTAATAAAAACATAATAGAAGCGAAAATTAATATTAATTTTGACAAAGAATTAAAAAAATTAGAGGAGCTATAAAAATGAAGCATGCTTATTTAATACTAGCACACAATAATTTTTATACATTAAAAGTTTTATTAAAATTACTAGATAATGAGAACAATGATATTTATATTCATATAGATAAAAAAACTAGAAATGTGCCTAAAGAAGAAATTTTAAGTGTAGTGCAAAAGTCAAATTTACATTGGGTTACGCCAATAAAAACATATTGGGGTCATTCATCTTTAGTTAATGCTGAGTTAAAATTAATTAAAACAGCAATTTTAAATGGAGAATATGAATATTTGCATTTAATTTCTGGAGTAGATTTACCACTAAAAAAACAGAGTGAAATTCATAAATTTTTTGAAGATAATAAAGGCAAAGAATTTGTAGGTTTTTCAAATTTTAAAAATAATTATGAAGATAGAGTAAAATATTATTATTGGTTACAAAAATATGAAAAGAATTCTAAAATAACAGCAAAACTACAAGAAATATTAACAAAGTTTCAAAAAATATTAAAGGTTAATAGATTAAAAAATAGTAATATAAATATACAAAAAGGATGTCAATGGGTAAGTATTACCGGTGATTTTGCAAAATATATTATAAAACAAGAAAAATGGATACAAAAATTTTTCGCAAATACTAATTGTTCAGATGAATTATTAATGCAAACTATTTTAATAAATTCACCGTTCGCAAAAAATATATATAATAAAAATGATGAATATAAAAGTTGTTTAAGAGAAATAGATTGGGAAAGAGGAAGCCCATATGTATGGAAAAAAGAGGATAAAGATATATTACTAAGTTCTAACAATATATTTGCAAGAAAATTTGATGAAAATGTTGATAAAGAAATTATGAAGATTATAATGAACAATCTTATAGAAAGGTAGTAAAAACATAGCATGAAAAGAAATGAACGAAAAGTTGGGGCTATATTATCGTATTTTGTAATAGTACTAAATATGGTAATAGGACTAATATATACACCATATTTAACAAGAATGTTGGGACAAGCAGAATATGGGTTATACTCTTTAATTGGTTCTATTATTTCATATTTAACTGTACTAGACTTTGGGCTAGGAAATGCAATTATTATTTATACAACAAAATATAAAGAAAAAAAAGACAAGGATAAAGAAAGAAAATTACATGGTAATATATTTATAATTTATTGTGCAATATCTGTAATAACAGTTATATTAGGAGCGATTTTATATAGTAGTGCAGATAAAATATTTGCAAATTCTATGGGAGCAGAAGAAATTTATAAAGCCAAAATTATGATTATAATATTAATATTTAATTTAGCTGTTAGCTTCCCATTTAGCGTGTTTAGTTCTATTATTACAGCATACGAAAAGTTTGTATTTGCTAAAATAGTAAATATTATTAGGATTATTCTAAATCCATTGGTAATGATTTTACTACTTAACTTTGGTTTTCGCTCTATAGCACTTGTTATAGTAAATACAGTATTTAATTTGTTAACACTTATAATTAATACAATTTATTGCTTTACGAAATTGGGAATAAGATTAAATTTTGGAAGAGTAGAAAAAGGTGTTGTAAAAGAAATATCTGTATATTCATTTTATATATTTTTAAATATAATTATAGATAAAATAAATTGGAAGGTAGATCAATTTATTTTGGGAACATTTGTAGGAACTGTAGTAGTTGCTATCTATTCTATAGCGGTTCAATTAAATGATATGTATATGTCGTTAGCTACAACGATTAGCACTGTATTACTTCCAAAAGTGACAGCAATGGAGGCAAATAATGAAGCAGATAAAAAATTTAGCGAAGAATTTGTAAAAATAGGAAGAATACAATATCTTTTACTTGGGCTATTTATTACAGGCTTTGTTATATATGGAATGCAGTTTATAACTATTATGTGGGTAGGACCAGAATACAAAGAGTCTTTTTATATTGGTTGTATTTTAATGATTCCTTTTACATTTAGCTTAATACAAAATATAGGAATTAATATATTGCAGGCTAAAAACAAGTATAAATATAGAACTATAATTTTACTTTTTACAGCAATTTTAAATTTAGCTATTAGTATACCTCTTGCTAAAAATTATGGAGGAATAGGTACAGCTGTAGGTACAGCGATATCCATAATATTAGGAGATGTCATATTACTAGATATTTATTATTATAAGAAAATACATTTAGATATTCCAAAATTTTGGAAAGAGATTATAAAAATAACAATACCAGTTATGCTAGTTACTTTATTGGGAATTGGAATAACTAAGATAATACAAATAACAACAATTCCAATGCTAATTATACAAATTTTAATATATACAATTTTATATATTGTAGTTATATGGAATTTTGCAATGAATTCTTATGAAAAGAAATTAATATTAGCACCAATATTAAAGCTAAAAGAAAAAATGTAATTTAAATGTAACAAAATTGTTAATCAAAAAATATTGTTTTTGATTAATTAAGATGTTATACTACAATTATATATGTTAAGAAAGGAGAATTTTACAATGAAAAAAATAAAAATAATAGTAGCTATGTTAATAGCAATAATAATAATGGGTACAGCTAATGTGTTCGCAGCAACAACAAATGAATTAATAAACGAGGTTTACTCTATAGGAAGTAAATATGGTTTAACAAGTTCAGATAAAGTGAAAATAGAAAGATATTTAAGAGATAATCCTGTAACGGAAGCTGAAGCAGATAAATTAATAGAAAAAGCAAAAGAAATAGATTCTATAATGCAAAAAGCAGGAACAACAGATATTACAAAATTATCTGAAGAAGATAAAAGCAAAATAAAGGAAATAGCAGAAGAGGCAGCAAGTATTTTAAATCTTACATTAACTATAAAAAATGGAAAGATAGAAATATATAAAGATGGAAAACTAATTGAAGTAGTTTCTATAGAAAGAGGAAAATTAGCTTATACAGGAAATAATAATTTTATGGTATATGGAATAATTGCAGTAGCAGTAATTGCCCTTGCTACATTATTAGTTGTAAAAAAGAGAAATGTTAATGCATAATATAATAAGAAATAGTTTAAAAGCAACTGTTATTAATGTAATGGTTGCTTTATTAATTGTTATAATATTAATATTTTCCTTAAATATTATAATAGGGCAAAAAAAGGATTTTATTATGACATTAATAAACACAATATCAATAAAAAAAGAGGAAAAAGTAGAAATTGAAACTGTTATAGAAGATAATAAATTAAAAAATTATCCAGAATATGGTACAAGCTATGCAACAATAAATATTCCAAAAATTAATATTAATTTACCAGTTTATTATGGTGATACAATGGAAATCCTAAAAAAAGGAGTAGGACATTCTAGTGGAAGTTATTTTCCAGGTGAAGGTGGAAGCATAGTATACATGGGGCATAATTCTAAAAAAGTATTTCGCAATTTTTCTAAAATAGAAAAAGGAGATTTAATAAATATAAAAACAGATTATGGAGATTTTTCTTACAAAGTATATGATACTAAAATTGTGAATGAAACTGATATAGATGCTTTACCAATTAAAGATAACAAAGAGATACTAATGATATACACTTGCTATCCTTTTAATAATATTGGGTATGCAACACAAAGATATGTAGTATATGCAGAAAAAGAATAAGGAGGAGAAAATAATGAAACTAGCAAAAGAAATAGTAAACTTTATAATAATTATATTTTTAAGTCTTTCGATTCTAAGTTCTTTTTTGGTATTTACAGTTTCTAATACGATTTTAAATAAAGAGTATATATTAAATAAAATGGAAGAATGTAATTATTATGAAAAAACCTATTTGGATATAAACGAAAGTTTAGAACAATATATAGGACCTTCAGGACTAGATGAAGAAATATTACAAAACATTTATACAGAAGAACAAGTTAAAAATGATATACATACTACAGTAAACGCAATTTTTACAGGTGAGGAAAAAACAATAGAAACAGAGAAAATAAGATCAAAATTAGATAAGAATATTCACGAAAGTTATAATATAACAAGTAATGAAAAAGAAGCAATTGTAAATTTTGAAAATACTATTGTAAATGAATATACAAAGCAAATTACACACCATGATTATTTATATGTTTTAGAGAATTATATTCCAACTGCTAATAATATAATTGCTAAGTTAAAGATTATTATGCCAATTATAATGTGTATAATAATAGTATGCTTAATAATATTAAACATGAAAAATATAAATAAAATAATACAGGGGATATTGATAGGATTTTTAAGTGCTGGTCTTACAATTATGGTAATAGGAATAATTATAAATTTTAATATTAATTTTGAAGCTATTCTTATATTAAACGAAAATTTTTCAGAGTTAATAAGAAATATTGCTAATGAATTACTAAAATCACTTCAAAATCTAGGAATTATAATTGCAATTTTGAGCACAATACTTTTAATTGCAACTAATACTATTTGGACAATAAAAAGAAATAAAAAACAAGTTAAATAAATTATTAAAAAATAAAATAAAATGTAGAAAAAACTTAAATAAAAATATTGCCAAGCGAAGATACTAACGATATAATAAAAGCGTACAAGAGAAAAATAAGGAGAAAAACAATGGAAGAGTTAAATTTAAAGCAATTAATTAATATAATTTGGAATGGAAAAAAATATATTATTATTACAATTATTCTTGCTATTTTATTGGGTATAGGATATTCATATTTTTTGGTAACACCTAAATATGAAGCTTCTACAACATTAGTATTAGCAAAAGCAGAAGAAAAAGTTTCAAACGAAATATCAACAGGGATTACACAAACAGATTTAAATTTAAATAAAAATTTAGTATCTACTTATAGAGAATTAATAAGAAGTAAAACTGTAATAAGGCAGGTAATGGATAACCTTAAAATTACAGATTTAAAAGAAAATACTTTAAAAAATAATATATCGGTAAGTTCGGTAAAAGATACAGAACTTATAGAAATTACAGTAAGAGATGAAAACCCCGAAAGAGCGACAAATATTGCAAACGAAATTGCAAAGGTATTTACTGTTCAAGTAGCAGAAATATATAATATTAACAATGTTCATGTAATAGACAAAGCAGAACTTAACAATGTTCCATACAATGTGCATCATACAAAAGATATTGCTGTAATTGCATTAATAGGAGCAATACTTAGCATAGTTTGTATTATAATATTAAGTTTATTAGATACAACGGTAAAGACACAAGAAGATATTGAAAAGGTAACAGGTATGATAATATTAGCTGAAATACCAGAAATTTCTTTTGATTTAAAGGTAGGGGGAAAAAGATAATGAAAAAAGAATTACTTGTAAATAATGATCCAAAATCTCCTATTTCTGAAATATTTCGTTCATTAAGAACTAATATTCAATTTATGAATTCAGGAAAGGAATTAAAAACCGTATTAGTTACTAGTACTGTGCAAGGCGAAGGGAAAAGTTTAGTAGTAGCTAATTTAGCTATTACATTTGCACAAATGGAAAAGAAAATATTAGTTGTAGATGCAGATATGAGAAGAGGAAGACAACACGAAATATTTAATGTCTTATCAAGACCAGGATTATCTAATTATCTTTCTGGAATAGATGAAAATTCGAGTAACTTTTCAGACTTAAAGAAATGTATACAAAGTACAAATGTAGAAAATTTATTTGTAATGTCTGCAGGAGATATTCCACCAAATCCTTCTGAACTTGTAATTAGCGAAAAAATGCAAGAACTAATACAGAAATTAAAAGATGAATTTGACATAATTATATTTGACGGAACACCTAGTATATTAGTAACAGATGCGATTATATTATCTAGAATTGTTGATACTACAATTATAGTTGCAACACATAAAGAAACTAAAATGGAAAATTTAAAAAAAGTAAAAAATGATATAGAAAATGTAGGAGGAAAAATAGCAGGAGTAATACTAAATAAAGTACCTATTTCTACTAAAAAATATGAAGAAAGTTATTATTCTTCAGGGGAAGACTCTAGGAAATTTCTAGAAGATGTAAAAAAAGAGATGGAATACAATATAAGAAATAAAGAAGAACAGGAGAATGTGCAAACTAAGTATTCTAAAATAGATACAGCTCAAACTTTAGAAAAATTAAATAATTATTTAGATAATGAGAGAAAGAAGTTGCACAAAAATAAAGGAAAAAAATGATAGATATACATTCACACATACTTCCAGAGGTTGATGATGGTTCAAGAAGTATAGCAGAAACTATTACAATGATAAGTGAAGCTTATAAAAATGGAATAACAGATATCATTGCAACTTCCCATTATATGGAAGGAAATTACGAAGTAAATAAAAGTAAAAGAGAAGAAATGGTTAATATTTTGAAAAAAATATTAACCATTAAAGAATTACCCGTAAAAATATATATTGGAGCGGAAGCTTATATTTCACCTAATTTAATAAATCATATAAAGAATGATGAAATACCAACATTAAACAATTCTAAATATTTATTATTTGAACTTCCAATGAATGCACCATATTTAGGAATATATAATGAAATAAATCATTTAAAAGATTTAAAAATAATACCAATTTTAGCACATCCAGAAAGGTATTCATATATTAGGAATGATATTAATAAATTATATGAGTTAGTAGAAAATGGAGTATTATTGCAATGTAATATAGGAAGTTTTGTAGGAAAATACGGGAAAGATGCAAAGAATTTTGTAACTAAGTTAGCAAAAGAAAATTTAATAGGTTTTATTGGCTCAGATTGTCATAGACAAGCTTCTATTTATTCCGATTTAGAAAAAATGCAAAAAAGGGTAATAAAAGTTATAGGTAAAGAAAATTGGAAAAAGTGGGCAGTTTTAAATCCAAAATGTATTATAGAAAATGCAGATATTATTAAATAACATTATGAAATAAAAAAATTGCTTAATTAGTATAGTATAAAGACGTAAGCAAAAAAAATGAAAGATTGATTTATTTTACATAATGTGGTAAAATAGTATTAGTTTGGAAATAGAAGGAGAATTTTTATGGAAAAAATAATATTATTATATTCAGATTTAGAAGGAACAATATTAAGAGAATCTGACAGAAAATATGATGATACAGACATGTATAAACTTTTAGGAGAACTATCTAAATTGCAAGAATTAATGGATGCAAAAGTAAAAATGCACATAGTGTCACCAGTTAGCCAAGATCAAATGACAGAAATATTAGATCAATTAGATAGAAATTTTATGAGATTTAACAGATTACATCCAGAGAAAATTAAAAAACTTGACTTTATAGAAGGTGCTGGTGCATCTGCTAAAGAAGACTTTATGATGGGATCACAAGAAGATTTTGCTTCTAAAAGATTCTTAAGAAAGATGGATTCAAGAATAGAACCACTAAAGAAATCTGGAAAAGAAAGTGATGATAATCCAGCAGGATATGGAAAATATAATTATGTTCTTAACTGGACAAAAATGTCACAAGAAAGATATGATGTAAAAATGGTAATATATTGTGGCAACGGTAGAAATGACTTAGCTGCAATGGATTATGTAAATGCAACAAAAGGAGGATTTATAATTTGTCCTCAAAATACAAGACGTGAAGCAAAAGCAAAAACAAGTTTAGTTGGAACAAAAAATGATTTACAAGGAATTATAGAAGGATTATCAAATCTTAATAAATTAATAGAAAAAAGAGCAAATCCAAATTTAGATGCACCAAGTGGAGATCAAAGATAATAGTAAATAACATATGTTGTAAAATAGATTTTTAGGATATACTAAGAATCTATTTTTTATGTTATAATGTAAAAAGTAAAAAATAAAGTATATAATAAAATAGATAATATTTGGAGAAAGGAGAAAATTCGTATAATAGTGTAATTATACGAAAAAATAAATATGCAAATAGAAAAAAACAAAGAATATATAGTAGATATTATAGATAATGGTTTTCAAGGTGAAGGAATTGCTAAAATAGACGGTTTTACAATTTTTATACCAAATGCCATAAAAGGAGAAAAGATAAGAATATTAATAGTAAAAGTATTGGCATCACATGCTTTTGGAAAAATTATTGAAATAATTAAAAAATCAGAATATAGAGAAGACAGCGACTGTAAAACATATAAAAGATGTGGTGGTTGCTCGTTAAGACATGTTAAATATAGTGAAACATTAAAAATTAAGCAAAATGCTGTACAAAGTCTAGTAAATAAAACACTAGAAAATAAAATAATAGTAGAAGAAACTGTAGGCATGGATATTCCATACCATTATAGGAATAAAGCTCAATATCCTGTAGGATTAAACAAAGAAGGAAAGCCAGTAATGGGAGTATTTGCAAATAGAACACATGAAATTATACCGATAGAAACATGCTATATTCAAAATAAACAGTCAGAAGAAATTGCTAAATACATATTTAATTTTTTAATTAATCATAAAATAAAATTGTATGATGAAAAGAGTGGAAAGGGATTAGTAAGACATATTGTTACTAAAATAGGAATTAAAACAAATGAGGTAATGTGTATTATAGTAATAAATGGTAACGAATTACCTTATGAAGATATACTGGTAGATGAATTAATACATAAATTTGGAAATATAAAATCGATTGTGAAAAATATAAATACTAAAAATACAAATGTTATATTAGGAGCTGAAAGTATAAACTTGTATGGCGATGGATATATTAAAGATATTTTAGGTGATTTTACTTTTAAAATTTCACCAATGTCATTCTACCAAGTAAACCCAGTACAAGCAGAGAAATTATACGATTTAGGAGTAAAAATGGCAGATATAGGTAAGAACGATATTGTATTTGACTTATACTGTGGAATTGGTACTATTTCTTTATTTATGAGTAAGTTTGCAAAAGAAGTTTATGGAGTGGAAATTGTAGAGGAAGCTATTATAGCTGCAAAAGAAAATGCTTATATAAATAATGTTACTAATACTAAATTTATAGCAGGTGATGTGGAGAAAATTTTAGATGATTTGATAAATGTTAAAAAGGTTATTCCAGATATTATAATGTTAGACCCACCACGAAAAGGATTAGATAATACAAGCATAGAGAATATAAGGAAAGTTAGACCAAAGAAGGTGGTATATATTAGCTGTAATCCTGCAACTTTGGTAAGAGATTTAGCAAAGTTAGAAGATATATATATGGTTAAAAGTATTAAACCTGTTGATATGTTTCCTTTTACATCACATGTGGAGTGTTGCTCGGTGCTAGAACTAATAGAAAATCCATTTTAAAAGATATAAATTAAGGAGCAAATAATGGAAAAAATTTTAGAAGATAAAAACAATTCAAATTATATAAAGAATGTATCAGCTTTTGAAAAATATAAAGATGAAAACATAAAAAATGATTTAGTAAAATTTTATTATCAATTTAATCATTTAAAAAACATATATAGACAAGGTTGGATAAAGAGTTTATTAGGTGAAAAGTATATTAACAAGATAGAAAGTGTAGCAGACCATTCATGGAGTGTATCGATGCTGGCAATTAGTGTAATAGAAAAATATAAACTAAATTATGATATAACAAAGTGCATGAAATTATCTATTATACATGAATTAGGAGAGATTTATGCAGGAGACTTTACGCCGAATGATAATGTAACAAAAGAAGAAAAGCATGAACTAGAAAAAAGAGCAATAGAGAGATTATTAAGCTCTATAAGTTTTGAAAATGATTTCTTAGAATTGTGGGAAGAATTTGAAAAACAAGAAACCATAGAAGCACAATTTATAAAACAAGTAGATAAATTAGAATGTATAATGCAAGCTAGTTGTTATGGGGTAGATGCAACTTATATGAAATATAGTAGGGATAATATTACATTGCCATACCTAAAAGAAATTTTAGAAGAAATTGAAAAGTTAACTATAAATAATGAAATGCCATTTAATATAAAAAACAAAATAAATGATGAACTAATGCAATACATAAAAAACGAAATATTTCCATTATACAATAAAAATGAAGAAGGACATGGAATAAAACACATAAAAACAGTAATAAGAAGAAGTTTGGAATTAGCCAATAAGTATGACGCAAATTTAGACATGGTATATGTAATTGCAGCATATCATGACTTAGGACATTCTGTAGATAGAAAAATACACGAAATTATATCAGCTGAGATGTTTATAAAAGATGAAAAAATAAAGAAATGGTTTAATAATGAACAAATAAAAATAATAAAAGAAGCAATAGAAGACCATAGAGCTTCAAGTAATCATAAACCTAGAAGTATATATGGAATGATTGTTAGTACAGCAGACAGAACCATTATAGATATAGATAATACAATAAAAAGAACATATTCATATGGAACGAAAAATTATCCTGAGCTTACAAAAGAAGAACAAATAGAAAGAGTATATAAGCACCTAGTAGAAAAATATGGAGAAAAAGGATATGCTAAAGTTTATTTGGAAGACAAAGAATTTGATAGAGAACTTCAAAAATTGAGAGAAGCTTTGTCAAATAAAATAGAATTTATTAATAGAGTAAAGAAAATAGTAGAGTAAAAAGGAGAAATATAATGGTAAAAGATATAGAAGGAGCAAGTGTAAAAGTAAAAATAGAAGATGAGCTATTTGAATTGCCAAAAGAAGTAAAAGAAAAAATAGAAGAATTTTGGACAAAATGCAAAATAGAAAATCCTAATTTATGGATGGAGAGCTAATGTGTGTAGGAGAATGTAAGAAGCAAGAAAATGAACTATTAATTACTTGCAAAAAATCTAATTATGCACATTACTTATATGATGAAAGGATAGGCTTATCTAAAGAACTTGCTTGTGCTAGCTTAGTAGCAGGATGCTTATTAGAAACAAGTGATAATTATTACATAGTTGGAGAATTAGCCGAAAACACTTCTTTTCCCCATTGTATGCAAATATCTGGAGGAAGTGCAGATAATAATGATATAAAAGATGGAAAAATAGATATATTTAGTACAATAATAAGGGAATGCCAAGAAGAATTAAATATTAATTTGAAAGATAAAAAACAAGTAGAAAACTTTAAGATAAAATATATATCTTTACCAAGTGAAGCTGTTCATACATATATATTGTTTGCAAAAGGGAAAACAAAGATGAGTAAAGACCAAATGAGTGAATATTATAATCAATATTTAAAATACTTAAAAGAAAACGATTTAGAAGTGGAATTTGAAAAAGTGCATTTTATAAAAAAAGGTAAAATAGAAGAAGAACTAAGAAAATTTGATAAGCCTAAAAGAGAATATTTAAAAAGTTTATTAGAATTAGATAGTAGAGAAATAGAAAATGAAGAAATAGACAGATAAAAAATTGTAAATTAATTATTCTTATGATATAAATTACTAAAAAGAGGTGTAAAAAATGAAGATAGCAATTATTTCAGATATACATGGAAATACAGAATAGAAGATAAGGATAAAAACATCGAAAAAGAAAGCTACAGATATAAACTAACAAAAGGAATATATAATAATATGACTAAAATAAATGAAAATTTTAGAAAAATAGGTATAAACATCAAAAAAATATAATGGGGTGAAATTATGAAAATAGGAATAGACATAGACGGAGTAATATTAGATTATGAGAGAATATTAAAAACATATGGAGATTTGTACGACTTTATAGAATTAAAAAAAGATGGAATTGTAAATAGAAACGAGCATTACTTAAGAAATAGATATAACTGGACAGAAGAAGAGAGAATGGAATTCGTTAATAAATATTTTTTAGAGTTATCAAAAATTACACCATTAATGCCAGGGGCAAAAACAATAATAAGTATGCTAAAAAAGGAAGGTAATGAGCTTATTATTATTTCAGCAAGAGGTGGAATGATAGAAGAGATGAAAGACGTAGCATTAGAAAAATTTGAGGAAGAAAACCTGTCATTTGATAAATACTACTGGAAGCAAGATAATAAATTAGAAGTAGCTAAAAGAGAAAATATAGATATAATGATAGATGATTCATATGATGTTTGTAAAAAGTTATCAGCAAATGGAATAAGAACAATATATTTTAGAGATAAAGATATGAAATTGTTAGAACAAAACGAATATTTAAAAGAAGTTAGCAATTGGGGAGAAATATATAGATACATAAAGAAATTAGAAGAGGAATAAATTTTTTAGAGCCCTATTGTTACATAAAAATTGTTTATAGACAAAAGTACTTAAAAGGATAAAAAATATAAATAGGAGAACTATTATGAAGAAACTAAATGTAATATTAGTATATAATAAAGATGAAAATAAAATTTTAATGTGTAAAAGAGCAAAAGAACCATATAAAGGAAAGCTTAATCTTGTTGGAGGAAAAGTAGAGCCAGGTGAAGATGAACTAAATGCTGCATATAGAGAATTACAAGAAGAAACAGCTATAACAAAAGACGATATTACATTATTTCATATTATGAATTTTCAATATATAATTTCTAATATGGAATTAGAAGTTTATATGGGAACATTAAATAAAGAGGTGAAACTAGTAAAAGAAGTAAATGAGCTATATTGGGTTAGTAAAAACGAAAATTTCTTTGATAGCAATAAATTTGCAGGAGAAGGAAATATAGGGCATATGGTAAAAAAAGCAGAAATGAGTAAATCAGAGTTAAATAAATTGCAAAAAAGCTTTTGTTAATTTATTAAAATAACTGTATTCTACTAAAATAAAGTTTTTTAATATAAAATATAGGGGGAATATAAAAATGAAAATATTAATGGGAACAAAAAATCCAGGTAAAATAGAAGGCGCAAAACAAGCATTCGAAAAATATTTTGACAATGTAGAAATAGAAGGTATAGCAGTAGATTCAGAAGTTGGAAACCAACCTTTTAATGAAGAAATATTACAGGGTGCTAAAAACAGGGTTAAAAATTTAAAAAAGTATGCAAAAGAAAATGAATTAGAAATAGATTTTTATGTGGCAAGTGAAGCAGGAATTACGAATTCATTAGGAGAATGGATTGATATTAATTGTGTATTTATAGAAAATAAAGAAGGATTGCAAAGCGTTGGAACAAGCCAAGGATTTCCTATTCCAGATAAATACATAGAAGAAATAAAAGAAACTGAACTTGGAAAAGTTATGGACAAGATATTTAGTGGAAAAGAATTAGGAAAAGGAAAGGGAGGTATAAGCTATTTAACAAAAGATGAAGTTTCAAGAATAGACTTAACAAGAAATGCTTTTATAATGGCATTAACTAAATATATAAATGAAGATATATGGAGATAAAAACAAATATGTAGCCTATATGTTAAAAATTTATATAGGCTAATTAAATAAAAATTAAATTAGGTGGACAATATGAAAAAAATAATAATAGATATAGGTTCTGGTAATATAAAAGGATACCTAATAAATGAAGATGAAGAAATAAAAAATATATTTTTAAGAAGTATAATGTTTAAGAAAAACTTTTCTAAAGAAAATGGAATTTCAGAAGAAGATAGGAATGAGTTAATTAAAGCTATAAAAGAAATAAAAGATGCAAATCCTAATGTTCCAATTTATACATATGCTACAAGTGTATTCAGAATGTTAAGTGCAGAAAACTTACATAACTTACAAAAAGAAATGCAAGAAAAATTAGCTATACAATTTAACGTAATTTCACAAAAGGAAGAAGAAGAATATATTGCAAAAGCTGTAGGCAATATAGAAGAAATAAAAGAACCATATTTAATATGTTGTGTTGGCGGAAGTTCTACAGAAATGATTATAGTAAAAAATGGAGAAATAATAGAGAAATTAACAGAAGAATTCGCAACAGGTGATGTATTAAGAAAGTTTCCACAAACTGCTGAAGATAAAGCAGATATAGATATAAATTTTGTTTATGATTATATAGAAAATAATTTTAAGAAATTTCCTAAAACCAAATGTAAATATGCTATTTTTACAGGGTTTCAATTAATGTGCAATCTAGTTACAGAAAATAAAATGAATGCAAATACATTTTTTACAAAAAAAGAAATACCATATTATTTAACAGTAGAAGAATTTTATAAGAATAATGAAAATTTATTAAAAAATATAAGTTTAAATAGTTTAAAGGAAAAACATTCTAAAGATCCAAACTTTATGAATGGAATACGAGGAGCAAGTTTAATTACATCATATATATTAAATAAAATAGGAGCTAGAATATATTTTCCTTCAGACCTAAATATGATAGATGGAATTGTAAATAGTTTAAAATAACAAAAAATATTAATAAAAAATAGAATTTGTAAAAAAATAAATATATATGAAATATTTAAATATGGAGGCAAAATGACAAGTATTACTTTCCCATTATTTAATATAAAATTTGAAATCTCTAGAGTAGCTCTTTCTATAGGAAATATAAATATATATTGGTATGCAATTTTTATAGCAATAGCTTTTATAATTGCAATTTTTGGTTTAAAAAAAGATTCTAAGAAATATAAAATAGATTATAATGATATTTTAGAATTAATGACTATTACATTACCAATATCTATAATAAGTGCAAGGTTATATTATATAATCTTTAATTTAGATTATTATTCGAATAATTTAATAGAAATGATAAATATAAAAAACGGTGGACTTGCAATATATGGTGGAATATTGGGAGCAGTTGTAACGATTACAATATTTTGCAAGCTTAAGAAAATAAAAATATTAGATATGCTAGATATGTTAGTTCCATATTTAGCACTAGGACAAGCAATTGGAAGATGGGGAAATTTTGTTAATGGCGAGGCACATGGCAGAGTAACAAATAGCATATTCAGAATGGGAATTGTAGAAAATGGTATATATATGGAAGTACATCCTACTTTTTTATATGAATCTATATGTACATTAATTATATTTTTCATATTAAGATATTTAAAGAATAATAGAAGATATCCAGGACAATTAACATATATATATCTTCTAATGTATTCATTTGCACGCGCAATAATAGAAGGACTAAGAACAGATAGTTTAATGTTAGGAACCATAAGAGTTTCACAACTAATTTCGATTATAATATGTATTATTACATTAATTATATTAATATATAAAAAGAAAAAAATGGACAAGACTAAACTAATATCCCAAAAAAGTGTTTAATGTATTAAAATATTTGCTAAAAGGAGAAAAAGATGAATATTAAAGAAATAAGAGAGTATGTAAAAAATAAGCACGAAGGTCAAAGAAGAAAGCAAGGAACACCATATTATTTGCATCCATATGCCGTAGCAGAGATGCTAAAAGATAAAGGCTTTGACGAAGATTACCAAGTAACAGGATTATTACATGATACATTAGAAGACACAAATGCTACAAAAGAAGAAATCTTAAAATTAACTAATGAAAAAGTTTTAGAAGCAGTAGTATTAGTAACAAAAGAACATGGATATAATATGCAGGAGTATTATGATAGAATAATGAAAAATGACATGGCAAGAATGGTTAAATTAGCAGATAGATGGCATAATTTAAGCGAAAGCGCAATGACTAATTATCTGTTTAAACAAAAATATATTAAAGAAACAGAAAAATGGTATTTAAAAATGGCAGAAGGAACCTGTTTTGAAGAAGAAATAAAAGAAGAATTAATAAAATTAAAAGACTCTATTAAAGTTAATAAACAATAAAAAAGAAAATTTGTTAAAACCATTGTTAAATGGTTTTAACATCAAAAAATCTTTACAATTAAAATAGATAGTGATAAAATAAAATTTCTACAGAAAAAAGCTGATAAGTTCTGTAAAATAATTTTTATAGAGGAGGAAAGAGGTTATTTCATTATGATTTCAGCAAGAAAGGAGCATAAATATTATGTATAGTTCTAGAGGAAGAAAAGGACGGAAACACTATATAGGATTAGGACATGTAATTGGGGGAGCAATAATTTTAGCATTGTTACTACTGTTTATGCCAATATCGGTAGAAAACAAAAATACCGAAGTAGAAGTAGGAACAGAATTTAGAGCTAATCCTAAGGTAACATATTTGGGAATTGACATTTCTAAATATGTTAAAACTACTGGTAATGTAAATACTTCAAAAGTAGGAGAATATAATATAACTTACAAATGGGGGATTAAGTCAAAAACTACAACTGTAAAAGTAGTAGACAAAACAGTGCCAGTTATACACTTACAGGGAGCAAATACGTTATATGCTAAAGACCCTAAAAACTTAGATGGACTAGAAGAAGGAGTAATAGTAACAGATAATTATGACAAAGAAATAAAAGCAAAGCGGGATAAGAACAAAATAAGTGACACAGAATATGAATTTGTTTATACCGCAATAGATTCATCTGGTAACATGGCAATAGCAAAAAGAAAGATTGTTATAGCAACCGGAGTTATCTGCTTAACCTTTGATGATGGACCGTCTAGTATTACACCAGAAGTCCTAGATGTGCTAAAAGAAAATAATATTAAAGCAACTTTTTTTATTGTAGATTATTCTGAGAAATCTAAAAGTACAATCCAAAGAATAATAGATGAAGGTCATACACTAGCAATACATGGTATGTCACATGATTATGCTAAGATATACTCTTCTGCAGAAGCAGTTACAGATAACTTTACAAGTTTGCAAGAAAAGATTAAAAAAGATTTTAATTATGATGCAAAATATGTTAGGTTTCCTGGAGGATCTTCTAACACAATAAGTAGAAATTATTGTGAAGGAGTTATGACCGAAGCTGTTAAAAAAGTGCAAGAGGAAGGCTTAGAATATTATGACTGGAATGTTGATGTAGACGATGCAGGTAGTGCAAGGACTCCTAGCGAAATATATAATAATTTTGTATGTGGAATTTTGCCTGGAGTAGAAAATATTGTACTAATGCATGACGGAGAAGGCCATATGCCTACTGCAGAAGCATTACAGCAAATTATAAACTATGCTAAAGAAAATGGTTATGTATTTACTGCAATTTCAGAGAATACTATACCAGCTAAGCATAGTGTAAATAACTAAAAAATAACCGGGATTTTGGGATGTCTTCCGGGATCGGAGGACGGTCCTTAAAATCCCGGTTTAAAATCCAAATTAATGGAGGGGAAAATGGAAGCATTATTCGCAACAAATAATCCAGCTAAAATAAAAATATATTCGAATAAATTAAAAGAGAAAGGAATAAATATTAAAAGTTTAGTAGACTTAAATATAAAAGTTGATATAGAAGAAAGTGGTAAAGATTCAAAAGATAATGAAGTTGTAAAATTTATTTTGGAAAGTTTAAACTAAAAAAGTAAAGAACTCTAAAAAATGTTCTTAAAGGTCATAAAAAGATAAGGATGAAGATATGAAAATACCAAACGAACTAGAAGATAATATAGAGAAACAATTAAAAGATATAAAATTAACAGAATTAAGAGAAATTTCTAAGAATTTAAGTAATAAGTATATGAATGAAAAAAGAATGGGGCAAAGTTTATTAAATAAAGAATTAGAAGCTTTGGCATATTCAATTATTAGAATGCCTGCAACTTTTTGTGCAATAAATAAAGTTCTAGAAGAAACAATAAAAAGATATAATATTAATATAGAAACTGCACTAGACATAGGTTCTGGAACAGGAGCTGGTGAATGGGCTATCTATGACAATTGTACAAATATAAAAGAAATTCTTTGTATAGAACGCGAAGAAAATATGATAAATTTGGCTAAAAAATTATTAGAAGCCTATAAAGGCATTACTTGGATAAATCAAGACATAGTAAAAAGCAAAGTTAATAATAAAGCAGACTTAGTTATTGTTTCTTACATAATAAATGAATTATTGGAAGAAGCAAAAGAAAAAGTAATAAATGATATTTTTAATACATTTAATAAAGTTTTAATATTCGTAGAGCCAGGAACACCTGAAGGCTTTAGTAATATAAGGAAAATTCAGCAATTAGCCTTAAAAAACAATTTGTATGTATTAGCACCATGTACTGCTCAATCAGAGTGTAAGTTACCAAAAGAAGATTGGTGCCATTCTGTAATTAGAGTAGAAAGAAATAAAATACATAAATTTTTAAAATCTGCCGAAGTGCCTTACGAAGACGAAAAATTTTCGTATATAGCAATATCTAAACAAAATTTAGAAGTAAAAGGATCTAGAATTTTAAGACATCCTAATATCTCTAGTGGATTTATAAAGACTAAATTATGTACAAATGGAATTATAGAAGAAAAAACTTTTACAAAAAAAGATAAAGAATTATTTAAAAAAGTAAAGAAAAGTAAATGTGGAGATTTAATATAACTAAATATATAGCATAAATTGGAGGAGAATTAAATGACAAATTTATTAATTAAATTATTTATAAAAGATAAAGATGTAAATAATTTAGAAACAAGAGGAAAATATGGAATACTTTCTAGTGCTACTGGAATTGTAGTAAATATTTTACTTTCAATAGTAAAGATTATTATAGGTATAGTGGCAAATTCTATTTCTATTATATCAGATGCTTTAAACAATATTACAGATGTAGGTTCATCTATAGTAACAATGATAGGATTTAAAATATCACAAAAGAAGATAGATAAAGACCACCCATGGGGACATGGCAGAATGGAATACATAACAGCGTTTATAGTAGATATAATTATTTTAATGGTTGGATTTGAGCTTTTAAAAACATCAATTTACAAAATAATAACTCCAGAACTACCAGCGGTAAGCAATGTTACTATTTTAATATTGGTAATAGCAGTACTTACAAAATTATGGCTATTTTTATTTTACAAAAAAGTTGCAAAAACAATAAATTCTAATGCAATAAAAGGAAATGCTTATGACAGTATATCAGATTCAGTTTCTACATTAGTAGTTTTAATATCTGCAATTATAGCGAAAGTTTTCGGAATATCAATAGATGGATATGCAAGTTTAATTGTTTCTGCATTCATATTATTTACAGGCTACAAGGCAATAAAAGAAACTATAGATTTATTATTAGGAATGAAACCAGATCCAGAATTTATAAATGATATAGAAGCAGAAACAAAAAAATATGAAATGATTTCTGGCATACATGACATTATGGTACACGACTATGGACCAGGAAGAAAGATTGTTTCATTCCATGCAGAAGTTCCAGCAGATGGTGATATTTGTAAAGTGCATGATATTATTGATCAGATGGAACAAGATCTATATGAAAAATTTAATTGTATTACAACAATACATATGGATCCTATAGTTGTAGACAATGAAGAAATAAACGAGATGCGAGAATTTACAAAAATGATAGTAAATGAGCTTAATGCGGAATTTTCTATTCATGACTTCAGAATGACCGATGGAGGAAAAAGAATTAATTTAATTTTTGATTTAGTAGTTCCAAGAGATAAGGAATATGATAAAGAAGAAATTGTAAAAAACATTCAAGAAAAGATACATAATAAAAACAATAAGTATTATGCAGTTATAAAAGTAGAAACATCATATGTTTAAAGGTAACATAAATATTTACAAAATATTTGCTAAATGATATAATATAAAATGTAACTTGTAAACAACAGAAAGCAAGCCATTTAAAGCTTTCACCAATAGTTTTAAGGAGTGTTTTATTATGAAAAAACGGAAACTTGTAAATTGTGTATACGCGGTACTATTAATAGTATCTTCCTGCATAGTAGTATCATTACTAGAAACTTGTGCAATGTTGTTGAAATATCAACGGACACTGGATTATTCCAATGTAGAGAATGTTTGCTACAAAATTCAAAAAGCAGGAGAACTTATACCTATAGACCAAAATGTATGTGAAAAGTATGTAGTAGAAACAGACAGATATGGAAGCATTATACTTACTGTTATTGGAAAAGAAGGAGAAGAAGTAAGTTGTGAAATGACACCAGACTATCAAATAGTGGATGGCATTAAACACACTACTAATTTTAAATATGTACTTTTAGCAGTAACTGGCCCTATGTTTCGTGCAACTTTATATGTTATGATACCGATAATAATAGGGTTCGTAATAGGTCGTGTATTATGGAATATAAAAGACAAGGTAAAGAAACTATGTAATAAGCACTAGAAAACTGAGATGGAAATTTTTCCGTCTCAGTTTTAAAATTTTAAATGATACTATTGTGAAAAATAATATATTAAATAAATGAAAAATACTTTTAAAATTAACATAAATATGGTATAATAACTAATGCACTAAGATTTGAAAAGGAACAAATATATAATGAATTTATTTTATGTAGATTTTGTTCTAGTGCATGATGCGAAAGGAGGACATAAGAATGAAAACAGCATGGTATGATAACGCATCAATTAAAGAAATTAAGAAGGTACTTAAGGCATATCCTTCGCACAAAACTAGTGTTTTTGAAGACATAGTTTCACAAAAGGAGAAAATTTGGAGGAGTAATCCGATTGCAGTATCTGGTAATGAGAAAAACTATCAAAGATTATATGAAATTGCCCAATTACCTAATAGCATTTTAGGTGGGTACACATATAGAAGAATCTTTTCATTATTAGAGAGATCTGAAATAACAAAAGTAGATTTATCAAAAATTTATGAAACTATAAAAGGCACTAAACCAATATGGGTGGTAGAAAGTTTTGAAGGTTCATTCGTAGAAGCAAAAGAATACGGGCCATTTACATTTATTTTCTTTAACGAAAAAACTAAGGATTAATAATCCTTAGTTTTTTTGTGTTTATTTATAAATATCATATGAAAAAGCTGTAACACCTTTATCATCATAAATTGTTAATTTAAAGTATTTAGAATATTCATCTTGATAAGTATAATTCCAATAACCTAAACTATCTGAACGATATGTATCTTTTGGTTCACCATAAGCTTTTTTTACATCTTCTAAAGTACTACCATTATGAATACCATTTGGTAATGTAAAGTTTACAGGCTTATCTGCAAAAGCATTATCTACATCAATTGTCCAAATTTTACATTGTGTAATATCTTTTGGAGTATCAGAATTATTCATAATTCCAATAGTTACATCAGAATCAAAATTAGGATTCTTAACATGTATAGTACCAGTTACTTTATCTCCTTTGTTCATTATATAGCCATTAGAATAACCATAATCTGCTAAATTAAAAGACCAACCATCATCTTTAAGAGTAGTGTAATCAAAAAGCAGTTTATAATTTTTATTATTTAGTGTGAATTCACCACTTTTCCAATCATTAGATAAGCTAGTAGCAGGAGCTTGATTAGAAGATTCTGATTTTTCTTCTGGTGATTTAACATTATTTGCTACTATATTGTTGTCTTCATTATTTTCTGCAGAAGCTATTGGAGTATCTGTGTTTACTTGTGAATCTTTAGCTTTATTAGAATTCATTACAATAAATAAAATAACTCCAAAAATAAGAAATAGTGCAATTACAATAGAAAGAATTATAATTACAACTGTTGAAACATTCATTGTTTTGTTAGAATTGTTTTCTGTCATATGAAATCCCCCTTTAATAATTTTTATAGTATGATTTTATTGTAAAAAAAATTATTAGTCAACAAATTTATTAAATTTTAATAATGTATTTTAAAATGTAAAAATAATAGAAAACGCAAGATAAACTTTAAAATAGTATAAAATAGTGAAATTATTCAAAATTAAAATAAAAATAACGCTAAAGCAATCTAAATTTGCTATTATTGGAATTTGGAAGAATTAACCAAAGTAAGTATAATATATATCAGTGGTGCATTATTCTAGTCATACAAACTTTACGAGGGTGGGGCTAAAAATCCACTAAAGAGCACATCGTTGAAGTTTCTTAGTATTGCGCGAAATGCCAGTTTTGTGTGGTATTAGGGAGTAAAGAGATTAGGGTATTATATAATGGCATATATAAAACTCCCTGGTTTCGTGGAGGCTTAAATAATCATTTAAGTATAACCTATGTTGAGTGCCAAGACACGAAATACATAGTGTAGCTTGTCTTGAGTGAATATATTGGGATTAATACAAAAAGAAAATAAACTTATTTGGCCAAATAAATTTATTTTATATTATGAAACTATATTTGCAAAAAAGACTAGTAAAGGGAATTTGTGTGTTAAGGAAAACTTCTAGAATGTTTGCCAAAATATGGCAAGGAAGTTTTAGGATTAAGGTACAGATTTAAGTGGTAATCTGGTAGCTATTGAAATATATAGATGTTCTTCTTAAACGGAAACGGTTCTAACAGTAATGTTAAGCGAAGGATAGAGAAATTCAACCAGACCTAAACTGTAAAATTTACTTAAACTTTTACCATTAAAGAAGAAAAAATAGGGCAGATTTATCTGCCTTAATTAATTTTATAAAGGTTTATAGGTATTACCATAGTAAAAACCTAAATATTATAAGGAGTATTGCATATTAAGTTAGGCAAATAAAATGAAAGAGAAAAAAGATAATTCAGAAATAGTATGGTTTATAAAAGTATTTATAATGACATTTGTACTTTCTATGGTATTTTCGTATATATCAGCTAACGGAGTTTCAAATTTAAGCGTAATACCAGCTATTATCATATTAATAGTAGTTATTTTAGTTGGTATATTTTTTGACATTGTGGGGGTTGCAGTAACCGTTGCAAATGAACATGAATTTCATGCTAAAGCAACTAAAAAAGTAAAAGGTTCTAAAGCATCTATACAATTAATTAGAAATGCACCAAAAGTTGCAAATATATGTGCAGATGTTATAGGCGATATTTGTGGGGTATTAAGTGGTGCAATAAGCGCATTAATTTCTATGAAAATTACAGAACAATTTGGAATACGTTTTGACATTCAGTTCTTTATAAGTGCGTTAGTTGCAGCTTTAACAGTAGGAGGAAAAGCTATAGGGAAAGGTATTGCTAATAAAAATGCAACCAAGATAGTTCATACTGTAGGAATCGTATTAAATAAACTACATTTAAATAAATAATAATAAGGGGGAGTATAGACATTATATTTCCCCTTTATTTAATATATAGGAAATTTATAGTTCCTAAAAAATTAAAAGAGTTTTTATAATTGCTTTGCAAATAATAAAAAAATAGTGTATCTTAATTATACAAGGAGAGAAGAAACATGAAAATATTACATTTAGCAGATTTACATTTGGGAAAAATATTACAAGAACAATCACTAATAGAAGATCAAGAATATATGTTAAGAAAAATTATAAATATAATAAAAGAAGAAAAAGTAAAGATTGTATTAATATCTGGAGATATATATGATAGAAGCATAGCACAGGTAGAAGCAGTAAATTTATTAGATGACTTTTTAAAAATACTTATTAAGGAGTTAAAAATAAAAGTATTTATAATATCTGGAAATCATGATTCAAAAGATAGGCTTGGTTTTGGAAATAAAATTTTTGAAGATGAAGGACTATATATAGAAAGTAAATATAATGGAAAATTAAAAAAAGTTGAATTAGAAGATGAATATGGTTCTTTAAATATATATATGTTGCCATTTATAAAACCAGTCGAAGTTAAAAAATTTTTTGAAGATGATTTAGAAAATAATTATGATGTAGCAATAAATAAAATAATAGAAAAAGAAGAAATAAATGAAAATGAAAGAAACATTATAATGGTACATCAATTTGTAACAGCAGGAAATATAAAACCAGAAAGAACAGAGTCCGAGGTACTTTCTTTAGGTGGAATAGAAAATGTAGATGTATCAAATTTTAATAAATTTGACTATGTTGCTATAGGTCATGTACATAGACCACAAAAAATAGGAAGAGATACAGCAAGATATGCTGGTACAATACTAAAATATTCTTTTTCTGAAATAAACCATAACAAGAGTATTCCGATTATAAATATAAAAGAAAAAGGAAATATTAGTATAAACTTAGTACCATTAAAGCCATTAAGAGATATGAGAGAAATAAAAGGGCCAATAGAAGAGTTAATAAAAGAAGAAAACTATAAAGAAGGTAATGTAGAAGATTATATTAAAGCGATAATTACAAACGAAGAACCAGTATATGATGCTATTGGTAAAATTAAGAAAATATATCCTAATACATTAAAGCTAGAAATACAAAATAGTAAAACAATAAATAAAAACGAAGAAGAAAACATAAATTTAGAAGAATTAAAAAAGAAAAGTGAATTAGAACTATTTTCAGATTTTTATAAATTACAAAACAATTTAGATTTAAACGAAGAGCAAAAAGAAATTGTAAAAAATATAATTTCGGAGGTAAAACATGAAACCAATTAATTTAAAAATTAGTGCATTTGGCCCATACAAAGAAGAAGCAAATATAGACTTTACTAAACTTGGTGAAAATGGAATATTTTTAATAACTGGAGATACTGGAGCAGGAAAGACAAGTATTTTTGATGCAATTTCCTTTGCTATTTTTGGCGAAGTAAGTGGATCTAATAGACCAATTCAGTCAATTAGAAGTGATTTTGCAGATACAAACATAGATACATATGTAGAATTGGAATTTACACATAAAAATAAAAATTATAAAATTTTAAGAAATCCTTCATACGAAAAGCCAAAGAAAAAGGGTGAAGGTTTTACTAAAAAAAGTGCAGATGCATCATTAGAATATGATGAAGTAGTGGTTTCGGGAATAAAAAATGTAGATATAAAAATAGAAGAAATATTAGGGATTAATGCTAAGCAATTTAAACAAATTTCTATGCTTGCACAAGGAGAATTTTTAAAAATATTATTTGCAGAAAGTAAAGAAAGAACAGAAATATTTAGAAAGATTTTTGACACCAATATATATAATTCTATTGCAAGAAGACTAAAAGAGAAATTAAAGATAAATGAAGAATCTTTAAAAGAATTAAAAAATTCATTTATAACAAATACTGCAAATATTTTGTGGGAACAAGAAAAAGATATCAATTTAAACAATAAAATAAATGAAATAGATATAGATAATATACTAAAAGAATTAGCACAAGAACTAGAAGAAAATAAAAAAGAAAATACAAAAATAGAAGGCGAAATAATAAAACAAGAAAAAGAAATAAAAGTAAATGAAGAAAATATTATTAAGCAAGAAGAAGTAAATTTAAAAATAGAAAGTTACAAGCAATTGCTAAATGAGCAAAATAAATATAAAAAACAGGAAGAAGAAATAGAAAAATTAAAAAATAAAATAGCACAAAATCAAAGAATAAGAGAGATTATAAAACCTAAAGAAGATAAACTAAACAATGAAAAGGAAAATATAAAAAAATTAGAAAAAGACTTAAAAACTATAGAGCATAATATACAAATAGGAAACAAGAAAGAGATAGAACATACTAAAAAGATAGAAGTAGTAAATAAAATAGGAGAAGAATATAAAGAATATAATAATTATTTAGAAGTGAAAAAAGATTTGCTAGAAAAGGCAAATATTATTAAAAACATAGAAGAGCTAATAAAAAGAAGAAATAACTATTTAAAGGAATATGAGCAATTAGAAAAAGAATATAAAACAATGAATATTGAATATTTAGAAAAAGAGTCCGAATTTTTTAAAGAGCAAGTAGGAATTATAGCAGAAAGATTAGAAAAAGATAAACCATGCCCAGTATGTGGAAGTATTATACACCCAAATATTGCGAAGAAAAGTAGTAGTGTACTTAATAAAGAGGAATTAGAAAAATTAAAAGATAATTTAGAAATTAAACAAAATAACAAATTAAAAAAACAAGAAGAATGTATAAAAATTAATTCAGAAATAAATATATTAATGCAAGAAGTAAGTAAAGAAAATGATAGTAAATTTGAATTGGAAAGTACTAAAAATAAACTAAAAGAAGAATTTAATGCAAATAAAGAAAAAATAATTGAAATAGAACAAAGTCTATTAAAAGAATATAGAAGCATATTAAATAAAAGTTTAGATATATCAAAATTTGAATATGATAAATTTAAAGAATATATAACAAGCTTAATAAATTTGGAAAAAAATGAACTGGTGAAAAGTAAAACCTTGCAAGAAGAAAAATTGAAACAATTACAACAAAGTAATTTAAAGTTGAATGAATATGAAAAAGAGTACTTAAAAGAATTATTAAAATTAGGATTTAAAACCGAAGAGGAATATAATAAGATTTTAATTACAAATATAGAAATGGAAAATATACAAAAGAACATAGAAGATTTTACAAGAAATGTGGCTATAAATAATACTAAAATATCTGACCTAGAAAAAGAAATAAAAGGGAAAAGTGTTAAAGATTTAACAGTACAAAAAGAAAAATTACTGGAAGATAAAAATATATTAATAGAAAAAAGAAAAGAATATGTTCAAGTAAAAGGCAAGCTAGATAATAATATAAGAATATATAAATTATTATTAGAAAATGCAAAAGAACTAAAACAAAAAATAAAGGATTTTGTAATTTACGATGAACTTAGCAGAACAGCAAACGGAACTTTAACTGGAAAGAAAAGAATAGAATTTGAACAATATGTTCAAGCAACGTATTTTGATATGGTAATTTTAGAAGCAAATAAAAGATTAGCGAAAATGACAGAAAGTAGATATAAACTAATAAGAAAAGAGGAACCAGAAAAAATTTCGGATAAAATAGGATTAGACTTAGAAGTTAAAGATAATTATAATGGTAAAATACGAGATGTAAAGTCATTATCAGGTGGAGAAGCTTTTAAAGCTGCATTGTCATTAGCGTTAGGATTATCTGATGTAATTCAAAGTTATTCTGGCGGAATAGTAGTAGATACGTTATTTATAGATGAGGGCTTTGGTTCATTAGACACAGAATCTAGAGAACAAGCCATAAATACTTTAAGCTTATTAATAGATAGTAATAAATTAATAGGAATAATTAGTCATGTAACAGAGCTAAAAGAAAGAATAGATAAAAAAATAATTGTTACTAAAACAAGCGAAGGAAGCAAAATAAAGATAGAAGCATAAAATATTTAAATTTTATTGAATAAAACAGTTTAATGTGATTTAATATAAATAAAATTAAAACATAAGAAAAAAAGGAGAAAAAATGTTAACAAAAGAACAATATTTGTACCAAGCTAAGTTAATAATAGATTGCTTACAAGAAGAAGAATACAAACAGATTCCAAAGGGGATTTTAGAATATATAGAAGAAAATATGGAAGAAGATCCTAACATTGTAATTAATCCAAATGTTCCATTAGAAGAGCAAGATATAGATTCGAAAACATGGAAACTGTTACAGAACATTGTGCAAATTATTGATGAAAATAATTTTTATGAAGAGTATAAAAAAGAACTTAATGAATATATAGAAAAAGTAACAGAACAAAACAAAGGATTTGAAGCCAGAATAGATAATATAAATTTAAATAAAGATATATCTAAATTAGAAGTTGAAAATGAAAAAATACCACAAGCTAAAGAGCTAGTTTATGGATACAAAAAGGTAATAGAAAATAAAGACAAAGAAATAGAAGAATTAAAAAAAGAATGTAACTCATTAAAAGAAATGCTGAATAAAATACCGAAATTTATAAAGAAATTATTTTTAAAAAATAAAAAAGTAAAACTTTTAAATGAGAGAAATGACTAATGGAGGTATATATGAACGCAAATGAAAAGAGGATGTGGTTTTGTTCCGATTATGGAATAGAAAATAAAAAAATACTAGAAATACTTAATAAAAATGGGGAAGAAGTTTTTATAGCAACACACGAAAAAGAAACAAAGTGGGACGAACTAAATTATTTACAAAAAAGAAGAATTAAATTAAGCAAAGAACAAGATGTTACTATATATGGAATAGGAGTAAATGGTAAAGAGCCTAAAAGTAATATAGTTACATTAAATTGTACTAAAAGTGAATCCGCATTAGAACAGGTTAGTAAAATAATTGGAATACGAATGAATTTAGATGAACAATTTATTTCTGCATATGCTAAAAATGGAAAAGAAGGAATAGAACATATCGCTGAAATATTGGGAATAAATAATAATGATGTAGAAAACATTATAGAGAACATAATAATTAGAAATGAATATGCTGAAGGAATTACACTAAAAGAGCAAGCAGACATGGCACAAAAAGCTAATTCCTTAAACAATAAGAAACAAACAGATTACGAAACAATTATTGCAATAGATGAAATGTTTGAAGCAAATAGAGAAAATGATTTATTAAAAACTGAAAAAGTAAATAGATAAATTAGAAAAAAGAACTGTATATTTAAAAAGAATCCTTTTAAGATTTTGAATAAATATAATACAGTTCTTTTTCGGTTCATAAAATTACATTGTAAAATTACTTGTTTACTACATAGTTTAGGTTAATTAACAGTTACAAAATTTTTTCCTAAGTGCAGAGCAATCAACAGAAAATAAATTCCCTATATGATCTTTTTTATATTCATGTTTAATTTTATTTCTTTCTAAAAAAGAAATTTCATCTTTATCAAGTCTCATATCTACTGTGTTCAAATTGGTACTCATTGTAAGACAATATAAATGTTTATTGTACATAATAAAAAATCCTCCTTGGTTATAAAAATGTACTATGTAGTAAACTAAATAAAATAATTTTTAATAGTATATATTAATAAAAAAGCAAAAGCTGTCGAAACTTGAAAAAGATAACACATATTTAAAAATATTTAAATATGTGTTATAATTAATAAGACAACTCGTAAATTGGGAAAAATAATAAACGAAGGAAGGAATAAGAAATATGATTAAGTTAACAAAAAGTATTATACGAACCCTAGAACGGATAGAACAAACCATTGAAGATGATGCAAGAAATGGAGTTATATATCCATTATATTCTGAAAAGAGATATGAACTTTACAATTCAACAGAAGAGTACCTATACAAATTTAGAAGATTTAAGTGGAACTTAATATCTGGTAAGAATGGACTACTTAATTGTAAAGATACCAAAAAAAGAGCAAATATGATAAAAATTGTTGATGCCATTTGGAAATTCTATAGACCATTTAACTCAACTCAAATAGCAAACATTGAAAATGATGCTTTTTTTGAGGATGATTTAAAACCAAGGTTAAAAAGATTTTTACAAGCAAATCCCACTGACAAGAATGCTAATTGTTTAAAATACTTTTTCATGCATCCATGTGATTCCTCTTGGGAACAAGTTGATGAATATTGCAAAGTAAGAGAATTTAAGCTTATGAAAAGTAAACAAGAATATAATAGAATACTTAAAGAAGAAGGTGTTCAAATATTAAATTCAAAACTAGAAGGTCAGAATCAAATTCAGATAGCTTTTTTACGAATTTCTAAAGAAGAAGTATTAGAAGAAAAAGGACTGAAGTATGATTACAAGGACTTTGCTAATGAATATGCGTACTCATTGGACGGAGAGGAGTTAAAAGCTTACAGACTGTGGTTTGATATAAGGGAAAAAGGAATATATTATATTTACATTCCAAATGTTATTATTTAATTTCACAAAGGACTATTGCTGACTGCGATGGTCCTTTGTCGTATACATAAGAAAGTAAAGTTCATATTTTAATATTGGTATATAAAAATATAAATTGTGTTATTGACTAAATAAGAAAAAAATATTATACTAGAATAAATTTTAGAAAGGAGATTGTTATGGATAAAGTAATTGGATTTATTGGAAGTGGAAACATGGCAGCAGCTATTATTGGTGGAATATTAAATGCCAATTTAGTAAAGCCAGAGAATGTAATTTGTTCAAACAATACTTCTTTACCACTAGAAAAATTAGAAAAAGAATATAATGTAAAGACTACACTAGACAATACAGAAGTTGCAAAAAAAGCAGACATATTATTTTTATCTGTAAAGCCACAAGTGTATTCTGTAGTTATTAATCAAATAAAAGATATAGTTAGCAACAATACAATTATTGTTGCTATTGCTGCTGGGAAAACAACAAAGGAAGTAAAAGAATTATTTGCAAAAGAAATCAAATTAGTAAGAGTAATGCCCAATACTCCCGCACTAGTGGGAGAAGGTATGGCAGCTATATGCCCATGCCCCGAAATAGCACCAGAGGAGCTAGATTTGATTTGTAAAATATTTAATAGTTTTGGAAAAAGTGAAGTTGTTACAGAAAATTTAATGGATGTAGTAACAGGACTTAGTGGATCTTCACCTGCATTTATATTTATGATAATAGAAGCGATGGCAGATGGAGCTGTATTAGAAGGAATGCAGAGAGATAAAGCATATAAATTTGCAGCACAAACTGTTTTGGGATCTGCTAAAATGGTACTTGAAACTGGTAAACATCCAGGAGAACTAAAAGATATGGTATGTTCACCTGCAGGAACAACAATAGAGGGTGTTGCTGAATTGGAAAGATTAGGTTTAAGAACAAGTATTATAAATGCTGTAAAAGTAGCAACAGAAAAGTCTAAAAATATGGGAAAATAATATTAAATATAAAAAGTCAAAGATAGTGAATCAAAATAAACGATTCACTATTTTTGTTTTTATTAGTATGTATATTAAGGAAACGGGATTTTAAGGAACATCCCAAAATCTCGGTTAGCTGATTAAGGAGGAAAATATAATGGAAAAAGAATATTGGCAAAAAATGAAAGAGAAAAAAAGGATTGTAGTAAAAGTAGGATCTTCTAGTTTAATATATCCAGAAACCGGAAATTTGAATTATTCGAGATTAGAGAAGCTTGTAAGAACACTTGTAGATATAAAAAACACTGGTAGAGATATAATATTAGTGTCATCTGGTGCTATTGCAGTTGGTAGGGAAATTTTAAAAATAGGAAGAAAACCAAAAACAATGGCAGAAAAACAAGCTTGTGCTTCAGTTGGTCAGTGTGAATTAATGTCAAAATATAATAAATTATTTTTAGAATATGGGCAAGTTTCGAGTCAAATTTTAATGACTTCATATAGTATAGAAAAAGCAAAGCCATATGAAAATTTTAAGAATACGTTAAATGAATTATTAAGTTATGGAGTAATACCAATAGTTAATGAAAATGACACAATTGCAACAGACGAAATAGAATTTGGAGAAAATGATACTTTAGCAGGAATTGTGGCAGCAGCAGTAAAAGCAGATTTAGTTATCATTTTATCAGATATAGATGGATTGTATACAGATGATCCATTTAAAAATAAAAATGCAAAAATGATTACATTAGTTACAAACCAAAGAGAGCAACTTAAAAATATGGCAAAGACAACAAGCGATAGTGATGTTGGAACAGGTGGTATGTATTCTAAGGTTAAAGCGGCGAATCTTATAAATAATATAGGAATAGATATGATAATAACTAATGGAAACAACCCAGACAATATGTTAAAAATACTAAATGGTATAGCAAAAGGCACATTGTTTAGAGCGTTTAATAATAAAATAGAAGATATTAGAAAATATCTTGTAGAAAACATTGGAAAGGAGTAAAAGATATGAAAGATTTAGAAAGAATGGGAAATTTAGCAAAAGAAAGTGCACAAGAATTGGCAAAAATGAGTACTAGAGAAAAAAACATGGTATTAGAAGGTGTTGCAGAAGCAATCATAGAGTATAAAAATGACATTTTAGAAGCAAATGCTTTAGATGTAAAGGATGCTGAAGCAAGAAAAATTAAATCTAGTTTAATTGATAGACTACAAATAAATGAAAAAAGAGTGCTAGAGATGGCACAAGGTATAAGAGATATAGCACTATTAGATGATCCTATAGGAGAAGTAATAGAAGGAAAAAAACTTGAAAATGGATTAGAAATAATCAAAAAAAGAGTACCATTAGGAGTAGTTGCTATAATTTACGAAGCACGTCCAAATGTTACAACAGATGCATTTGCACTATGCTTTAAAACAGGAAATGTAGTTGTTTTAAAAGGTGGATCAGATGCTATAAACACAAATATAAAAATTACAGAAATCATAAAGAACAAACTAAAAGAACTTAATGTAAATAGTAATTGCATTACATTAATAGAAGATACATCAAAAGAAAAGACAATGCAATTAATGAAATTAAATAAATATGTAGATGTACTAATTCCTAGAGGCGGAAGAAATTTAATTAAAACTGTTGTAGAAAATAGCACAATTCCTGTTATAGAAACTGGCTCTGGAAATTGTCATATATATGTAGATGAATTTGCAGATATTACAAAAGCTTTAAATATAATAGAAAATGCAAAAACACAAAGAGTAGGAGTGTGCAATAGCTGTGAGTCACTTGTTATACATAAAAACATAGAAAGAGAAATTTTACCTAAATTAATAGAGGTATTAAAAAAGCATGACGTAGAAATACGAGGAGATGAGTACTCTAAACAAATAATTCCAGAAATAGAGGAAGCTAAAGAAGAAGATTTTTATGCAGAATATTTGGACTATATAATATCAATAAAAACTGTTAATTCGATAGGAGAAGCAATAGAACATATTAATGAATGTAGTACAAAACATTCCGAAAGTATAATAACAGAAAACTACGAAAATGCACAAAAGTTTTTAAACGAAATTGATAGTAGTTGTGTATATGTTAATGCTTCAACAAGATTTACAGACGGAGGACAATTTGGCTTTGGAGCCGAAATAGGAATAAGTACACAAAAACTACATGCTAGAGGGCCAATGGGGCTTAAAGAATTAACAACAACTAAATATATAATTTATGGAAATGGTCAAATAAGAGGATAATTAGAAAGCAAACCGGTATCCGGAGATAGGGTTTAAAAACCAGGTAGAAAAGAAGTGAAAGAGAAGAAAATTTAGTTTCACTTCTTTTTTAAATTATAGAAAATATTATGTAAATATGATATAATAAAAATACATGGTATGTACCATTTGTAGAGATTTTCTGTAAAATATAATTAAGGAGGAAATTACATGAAGGCAAAAGAAAAATTAAAAGATTTAATTCGGGAGGTGATAAATCTCATTAAAAAGTTTTTCAAACCTTATGGAATAAAAGATGAGATGCTAATTATTCCGGCGAACATTAAAAAAATGGGGATTAAAGTAGAAGTTATTCATTTAAGCATGACTATATTTGCTCTTATATTTGCATTTATGCTTAGGGTAACTAATATGCTAATTGAATACAAATTAATTTTATTAGGAATAATAGTGTTCATGTTATACCGTAGCCAAGAAGTATTAAGAGAGGGATTTTTCATTTTTGAAGACTCTGAAAGAGAAAAATTTCAGATCATTTTTGAAGATGAAGTTGTATACCGGGGGTGTCAGATTATTGGAAAAACGTTAGATAGAGTATTAAAGTATGATGAATCAAGCAAACTATATAAAATAATGAGTAATGAATCAGAGTTAAATACAGTTAAAAACTATTTAAAGAATTTGTGGAGACAGAATGTACAACACAGATTTGATATACTTAGATTAATTAGCGTAGCAATTATGTTAGTTGTAGCGATATTAACAAATACATCAATTCCACAGATTATATTTATTCCAATGATTTTAATATTTGTGCTTATTTCATTTTTCAGTTCAGCATACATTAGCTTACATAGAGAAGAATATTATAGAAAACATAGAGAATATAACAATGAACAAGATTTAGTTATGAATGACTTGCTTCGTGTTCCTACAATTGTTAAAAATGATTTTGATATGAGAATTAGCAAATTTCAAAAAAGCGTTATTGAAAGTAATGCAAATGTTTCAAATTTTCATAAAAGACTAAATATATCTAGGTTATTTATAACAATAACAGAAACATTTAGTCAATATGGAATTATAATATTTTGTTTGATAGGAACCAAATGGAGTAGTATTAATTTAGCAACTATAACAGAGATTACTGCAATGTTACTAATTGTAGAAACAGCATTAAGTCAAATTAGACGTAGTGCAGAAACGCTAAATAAACATAATGAAAGGTTAATAATTTTAGAAAGAGAAGAAGAGGACATGAAACTAATTTTAGATATATATCATGATGTAGCTAAAAAGAACAACAAAGCTAAAATTGTGGACGAAATAAGAATAAAGCCTTTCAAAATAAGCTATTTGGAAGAATCTGAAAATGATAAACCGTTTAAGTTAATTTCAACAAATCAAATAATTATTAATAGCGGAGAAGTAGTTATTTTATATGGAGCATCAGGCAGTGGAAAGTCAACATTTATGAAAATGTTAACTGAAAGAATTAGATTAGAAAAAAGTACGGAGATACCATCAACACAGAGATTCTTGTTTTATGACGAAAAGCTAAAGTTTGGTAATTTAAGTATGTATGAAGAACTGTTTTGCTGTAACGAAAATCCTAATCTTAAAAAAATGCAGGAAATTTTAGAGAATCTGCATTTATGGAGCGAAATAAAATCTAATTGTTTTGATGTTTGGAAATGGTTGAAGGAAAAGAAGTTTTCTCAATCACTTTCAAATGGTCAAAAGCAGAGAATTATTTTGGCTAAGATGTTATACTGGCTAGATAATGAAATTGATGTTATTGTTTTAGATGAATGTACATCTGGATTGGACGATAAATTAGAAACTGATTCGGCTGATGCAGAAAGAATTTTAGAATACATTGTACGATATGCCAATTCGGATAAAAAAAGAATCGTAATAATATCCACACATCAAAACATTGACGGAGTTAGAAAGAAACTAGCTAATGAGTACACTTTCAAGAACTTACAATTTTTTAAGAATGGAGAATGTAACTTTGTAAAAGAGGTGTAAGACATTCAAAACAATGGAGAATGCAATGCGTTTTCCATTATTTTTTGGTGCTTTAGCTTGAACAAATCACTGATTTTACCAATGATAGTCAATCGAAATTCTAAGGACTGCCACCAAATCACAGGGACACCAAAACCAACTTTTATGATAAAATGATAAAATGATAAAATGATAAAAAATGAGACAAAAAATAACTTTAAATAATCTAATAAATGAATCGAATGTATATACAAAGATTTATGGAGGAAATTATGGAAGCAAAATTAATAGAACTAACGATTTGTGCTCAAAAAGGAGATATGGATGCTTTTTCAAATTTAATTATTTGTTTTGAACAAGATTTATATAGAATAGCTAGTATAAGACTTAAAGATGTAACAGATATAGATGATGTTATGCAAATGACAATAGAACAGGCTTTAAAAAATATTAAAAAATTAAAAAATCCACAATATATAAAAACGTGGTTAATACGAATTTTAATTAATAATTGTAACGCTATTTATAAAAGAAAAAAATATAAAATAGAATATAACGAGAACATAGAGCTAAATGCTAAAAGTGATAATGATGAAGTGAATTCGAAATTGGACTTTTATATTTTAATTAAAAATTTAAATGAAAAAGAGAAGTTAGCAATTACTTTATATTATTCGGAAAATCTTACAACGAAAGAAATTAGCCAAATCCTAAAAGAGCCAGAAAGTACAATAAGAAATAGAATCTCTAGAGCGATAAAGAAATTAAGAAATAAATATGAAGGGAGGATAATATGGTAAACAAGGATAATAAAAGTTTTGAAGATAACCTAAAAAGAATATTTACAGAAGAGATTGAAGTCCCATATCGTGTAAAAAATAAAATTAGAACTGTTTTAAACGATAAAAAGGAACGAAAAAACAGAAATAGCTTACTATTTAATACTATAAAGATATTAGCAACTGTAACTGCTTGTTTTATTATAACTACAGGAGTAGTTTTTGCAAAAGACATATATAATTTTATAAATAATTTTTTTATTAATAATGAAGGAATGGACAATGCTATAGAACAAGGATATATAGATAAGCCAAATATGGAATATGTTGAATCTAATGGAACGGAAATAAAAATAAATAAAGCTTTAATAGATGATTATAATTTAAGCTTAGAATTTAATATGGATTTAAATAAGGAAATAAAAGCAGAGAATATAAATGATGTATATTTTCCAGATATGATTATAACAGATGAAAATAATAATATATTATACTGTGAAGATCAAACAACTTTTGAGAGTTATTGTAAAAATAACAACTTAAAATATACTTGGAAGGAAACTAATGAAAATTATATAAACTCTGGAAGTAATAAATTTATAAAAGCCAATAACGGAGATACGATTAAACTAGTATATAATTTTTATGCAAGTAAATATCCAAAAAGCAAAAAGATACTAATAAATTTAAATAAAATATTATGTTCTTATGAAGAGAAAGACATAATTATAAATGGAAATTGGCAAATAGAATATAAAGTACCAGAAAAGTTTTATAATAGAGAAGCATATATATACACAGTAAAAAACTGCACTAGTGATAAAATTAGAGTAGAGGAAGTAACAGTTACTGAAACAACAACTAAAATGATAATCCAGACAGACGAGAAGCCTTCTTTGCCTTATGAATTAACAGATGATGAAGAAACGAAAAATAGAAAGATACAAGAAGAGTTAGAAAGAGAAAAAAATATGACAATAGAAGATTTTGAAAAAAGTAAAAAATTTAAAAATGAATATATTGAAAATGAAAAAGGAGAAAAATTTTATCCTACAATTAGTACTAGTGATGATACTGGGTATTCTTTTATAGATACGAGCTATTTATTGCATTGGCAAACCTTTAATTTAAATAAATATAATACAACTAAAACTCTAAAAATCTATATGAATTATAACGGAAAAGATATTGTAATAGAATTGGAGAGAAAAGATAATGAGAAATAAAGAAGATAAATTCTTTGTAATTATAATTATTATACTGTTAATTATTTTAGCAGGAATATTAATATTTGAAGAAAGTAATAGTAGTAATATAAAAAAAGACAATGCAGAACAGAATGAAATAGTAATATCAAAAGCTGAACTAGATTCTAAGATGAAAAAAGTAAGTGTATTAGGTATAAATGATATTAATGAAGTTAGGAAAAGTATTTTTGAAAAAAAGATTGTAGAAGAGGAATGCAAGAAAAGAAATATTAACTTAGATGCAAAGCAAGAAGAAGCTTTTAGAAATAAAGCTTTTAAAGAAGAACTATCTAAAGAAGATAAGGAATATGCAAAAAAAGTGGAATGTCAGAAGAAGAAATGCGTCAAGCAATTTATGATCTTTCTATAGAGATGCAGCTAAAGGCTGAATTACAAGATGTTTTATTACAGGAAATATATGAAAATAAAGTAACTATGAATTTCAAAATAAAGTAAATAATTATTATGAAAATAATAATTTGCATAATAATCCCTTAAACTATAATGTCAAAAAATTAATACAATTAACAGATGAATATTTTGGTTTGATAAAGAAGCAATATGTGAAAGTAGAAAAAATAAATTAATATATATTTACAGCATAATTATAGTTAGTTGAAGAAAAAATAAAAACTATTGTTAAAATTACAAGATATGTTAAAATAATATTATAAAGAAAGGAATGTAAAAAAATGAAAAATAATTCAATGATTATAATGTTGTTAATAATTATTACTGTTTTAATAATAGTAATAATAAATAAAAATAATAAAATAAATATATCAGAACAAGAAAAACAAGAGTTAATGTTACTGTTAGGAATAGAAAAATCTTCATCTTTTTTACCAATTTCAATTAATAATGTGAATTTAGGATTTGGTAAACTTTCCGAATGTTATGTACTAAAATTTGAAATATCAATAGCAGACTACAACGAAAATTTATTAAATTACAACGACACAGATACAACAGAAATTTCCCTAAATTGGAAAGAGGAAAAAGACAAAGAAACGTATATTTGTTATATTAGAGAGTGGGAACACAATGAACAACGAAAAGATTTATTCGAGAAATTAAAAAGTTTAAAAACAAAAAATAAATTATAATAAAAAGAAATTATAAAATAAGGAGTCATACAAAATGAAAGAAACAATTATTTATTTGATTAGGCATGCTGAAACTGTTGAAGAAAAAGGAATTAGAAATACGTGCGAAGACTTTCAAATGATTAACGAAAAAGAAATATTGTCAATACAAGGTGAAGAGCAATCTAAAAGATTAAGCAATAACATCGAACTACAAAATCTTGACGTTATTTGGTCAAGTAATTATACAAGAGCCAAGGCTACTGCAAAATATATAGCATATAAAAATAAATTGCAATATAATTTAGATAAAAGACTATGTGAAAGGAAACTAGGCGATTTAGAAGATTTAGCAAGATTTATGACTGACAAAGAAACTAGAGATCCATCTCGTGAACAATTAGCTTTTCCAGAATTTAAAACTCGTGATGGAGAAAGTGCAAATGAAACCAATAAAAGGATGAATGAATTTATTAGCGAAATATTAGAAAAATACGAAGGAAAAAGAATTGCTGTTATAAGTCATGGAGGTTCAATAAAATTTCTTTTACTAAGTTATTGCAAAGTAAATAAAAATTTAAATCTTGAGTATAAAAAAAATGAACTATGTATAAATTCTCCTTGCTTATTAAAAATGACTTTTAGACAAAATGAATTATTAAATTTAGAACAAATACAATGGTAGAATATATAATATTAAACTATAAAAAGCAAAGTGCTAACAAAATAAAAGCATTTTGTTTTTTTATTATGTGTGTTTATATTAGGAAATCCACAAAACAAAAAAATCATTAAGAAAAAATTGATAATTTCGTTCTACTATGATAATATAACTCCTAAAATAATAAGTTTAAATGGAGTAAAAGTATGAAACTAATAATTAAAAACCTAAAAAAGAATTTTGAAAAAAAGGAAGTATTAAAGGACATAAATTTTGAATTTGAAAAAGGAAAAATATATGGGCTTCTAGGAAGAAATGGAGCGGGAAAAACAACATTTTTTAATTGCTTAAATGAAGATTTAGAAATAGATAATGGAGAATTTTGCATTGAAGATAATGGCAAAACAAGAAAGATAATACCAGAAGATATAGGATATGTTTTGTCAATTCCAAATGTTCCAGAATTTTTAACAGGAAGGGAATTTTTGAAATTTTTTATTGAAATAAATAAAGACAAAATAAAAGAAATAAAAACAATTGATGAATATTTTGATTTTATGAAAATAGAAAAAGATGATAGAGATAAGCTTTTAAAAGACTATTCACATGGTATGAAAAATAAAATGCAAATGTTAGTAAATATTATAGCAAGTCCTAATATTTTACTATTAGATGAGCCTTTAACATCATTTGATGTTGTAGTAGCAGAAGAAATGAAACAAATGTTAAAAAGTATTAAAAAAGATCATATATTAATATTTTCAACACATATAATGGAACTTGCACTTGACTTATGTGATGAAATCGTTATTCTTAATAAAGGAATATTAGAAAAAATAGATAAAACCGATTTGGATAACGAAACCTTTAAAAACAAAATTATTGAAAGTTTAAAGGAGGAATAATAGTATGATTAAGTCATTTATTACATCCTTTAAATTAAAAAACACATATAAAGTAAATAGTATTATTTATTCTATAAGACAATTGCCACTTATAAAAAAGATATTACCAAACGAGTTATATAAAAATAAAGCTCTTAAAATTATAGGAAATATTATAAGTGCATTATGGCAAATGGTAAGTATATTTCTAGGAAAATTTTTGTATATTTTTCTTATGATTGCAGCAGTTATACCTATGGTTTCAAAAACAAACAATGCAGATGTTTTTTTACACATATTTTTATTTTTAACTTTAATAGGTGGATTAATGAATACATTTATGTTTAATCCAACTAAAGATAAATATTATGCAATGATAATTATGAATATGGATGCAAAAAAATATACATTATCTAATTATTATTATGAATTAATAAAAGTAATAATAGGATTTTTACCATTTACAATTGCCTTTGGAAGTTCAATCGAAATACCAATATATATGTGCATATTACTTCCTATATTTGTAGTAATGATAAAAATGATAGTAAGTACATATAATTTATATTATTTTGAAAAATATAAAATAGCAAAAAATGAAAATATGCCAACTAAAATATTATGGGTAACAGTAGGAATATTACTTGGAATTGCTTATGGTTTACCAATACTTTCAATTAATATAAATCAAACAATATTTATGATTACATTTGCAATAACAGTTATTTTAGGAATATTTAGCTTTATAAAAATTAATAAATTTAATGAATATAGAAAAATGTATAAGCAAATATTAACTAACCAAAATGTTTATGCAGTACAAAATCAAACAAGTACAGATATTATAAAAGATAATGTTGCAAAACAAATTGAATTTGACAGTAATTTAACAAGCAATAAAAAGGGATTTGCATATTTTCATGATATATTTGTTAAAAGACATAAGAAAATATTAACAGAAGCAGTAAAGAAACAAGCAGTAGTTATTTTTGTAATAGCAATTATAGTATCAATAATAGTATATATTAATAAAGAGTTTTCAGAAAGACTTAATGGAATCTTATTAACATATTTACCTTATTTTGTTTTTATAATGTATATGTTAAACAGGGGAACGACTATGACACAAGCAATGTTTATGAACTGTGACCATAGTATGCTTACATATAGAATATATAGAACACCAAAAGTAATATTAGGATTATTTAAAGAAAGATTAAAAACTTTGATAGTAGTAAATTTATTACCAACTTTAATAATTGCAATAGCTTTGCCAGTATTATTATTTATAACTGGTGGAACAGATAATATATTAAACTATTTTATACTGTTCATATCAATAATAGCAATGAGTATATTTTTTTCTGTACATTATTTAGTTATGTATTATCTATTACAACCTTATAATGCAAGTACAGAAATGAAAAGCAGTACATATAAAGTTGTTCAAACAATTACTTATTTTGTATGTTGGTATATGATTCAAATACAACTACCAACAATATCATTTGGAATAGCAACAATTGGATTTTGCATATTATATTGTTTAATATCTTTAATTTTAGCATATAAATATGCACCAAAAACATTTAAGTTAAGAGTATAGAATATCAAATGATAAAATAGCATAATACCATTAAAAAATTGGAAAGAGATTTATGATTTTATTTCAATTTTTTGCAAAAAGTATAAAAAGATAAACAAAAATAAGCAAAATTTAAATTTTGCTTATTTTTGTTATAGGAAAAATTAAAAAAATTATTAATGTCACTTACTTGTCACTTTGAATGGTTTATAATTAAAATAAAGTGAAAGGAGAAGTGTATATGGAAATATTAAGAGTAGAAAATTTATGTAAGCAATATGGAAAAGGCGAAAATAAAGTAATAGCACTAAATAATGTATCATTTAAAGTAAATAAAGGAGAATTTGTAGCAATAGTAGGGGCATCTGGAAGTGGAAAATCGACACTATTACATCTAATTGGTGGAGTTGATAGACCAACATCTGGAAAGGTTTTTATAGATGGGAAAGATATTTATAAGTTTAATGATGATGAACTAGCAATATTTAGAAGAAGACAAGTAGGCTTAATATATCAATTTTATAATTTAATACCAATATTAGACGTAGAAGAAAATATAACACTACCATTAGATTTAGACAACAGGAATGTTAATAAACAAAAATTAAATGAACTAATTAAGGAATTAGGATTAGAAAATAGAAAAAAACATTTACCAAATGAACTATCTGGTGGACAACAACAAAGAACATCTATAGGAAGAGCAATAATAACAAATCCAGCAATTATTTTAGCAGACGAGCCAACAGGAAATTTAGATTCTAAAGCAAGTGATGAAATAGTTGCATTATTAAAAAAATCAAATAAAGATTATAAGCAAACTATAATAATGATAACTCACAATATGGAAATTGCGAAAATAGCAGATAGAGTTATAAAAATAGAAGATGGAAAAATTGCTGGGGAGGTTTAGAGTATGAATATTCTTAGCAAATTATCTATAAGAAATTTAAAATTAAATAAAAAAAGAACAATAAGTACAATTATAGGAATAATTTTATCTGTGGCACTTATTTGTGCTGTAGCTAGTATGGGAACGAGCTTTCAAGCAACTCTAGTTGAAAATGCAATAAATGAAACGGGTTATTATCATTTAAAAATATCGGATGTTACAGATGAAAATATAGAAAGTTTAAAAAATAATAGAGATATTAAAGAGGTTTTAACTATTTCAGAAAAAGGATATGGAAAATTAGAAAATAGTCAAAATGTAGATAAACCATATTTAAAATTATATTCAATGGATAAAGCATTATTTGAATTTTTAAAATTTAATTTAATAGATGGAAGATTTCCTACTAACAATAATGAGATAATTATAAGTGAACATATTATAGAAAATGCAAAAGTAAATTATAAAATTGGAGATAAAATAAAAGTAGATATAGGAGAAAGAGTAACATTAGATGATGACAAGCTATATTATATGAACCCATATATAAATGAAGATGAAAAAATAATAAATACACAAGAATATGAATTTACTATTGTAGGAATAATAAAAAGACCAAACTATAATTTTGAAACACATAGCGATCCTGGTTATACAATAATTTCTACTAATATTGAACCAGAAAAACAAGAAGTATATATAACATTGAAAAATCCAAAAGAATATAAAAAGGCGATACCTAATATCGTAGGAGCATCAAGCTATGATAGCATTGTAGGACTTGGAGAAAATGCAGATCAAAAATTAAAATATGAAAATTATCAAGTAAATGATGAACTTTTAAGATGGGAAGCATTTGCATTTTCAGATTCAACTGTTAGTATGTTATATGCTGTTATAGCTGTTGTAATTTTTATAATATTATTTACAAGTGTATTTTGTATCAGAAATTCATTTGCAATAGCTACAACAGAAAAGATGAAAACTTATTCAATGCTTGCAAGTGTAGGTGCAACCAAAAAGCAAATAAAGAAAAATGTTATTTTTGAAGGATTATTATTAGGAATTATTGGTATTCCACTAGGAATAATATCAGGAGTTTTTGCAGTATTTGTATTATTGCAAATAGTAAATAATTTATTAGGAAGATATTTACTTGCACATGTAGATGGAATTGTATTTAAAATATCAATATTACCAATATTATTGTCTATTATTTTAGGAGTAATAACAATATATTTATCTGCAAGAAGTTCAGCTAAAAGAGCAAGTAAAGTAAGCCCAATAGAAGGTCTTAGAAGTTCTAATGATATTAAAATAAAAAATAAGAATTTAAAAGTACCAAAAATAATTTCTAAAGTTTTCAAAACAGGTGGAGTGTTAGCTTTTAAAAATTTAAAAAGAAACAAGAAAAAATATAGAACAACGGTAATATCTATATCTATTAGTATTTTTATATTTATAACAATGAATACATTTATAACTAATATGTTTAATTTGACTAATAATTATTATGAAGATTATAATTATAACTTACTGGTTTCAGGAAATTTGAAAACAGATGAAATAAATAAAATTGTGTCAAATAATACAGTGGAAGATTATTCTATATTGTATGGAGCAGATGGAACATATAAAATTAAAGATTTAGACAAAATAATTGCGAATGACAGTTATCCAGTAACCGAGATAGATGGAGAAGCATATACAAGTCTACAAATTGTTGCACTAGATAGCAGTGATTTTAAAGAATATGCAAAAAGAATAAAAGTTAATTATGAAGATGTAAAAAATGCAGGAATATTATGTGATGAGTATCAAATTTATGATGAAACTTCAGAAAAGCAAAAGGAAGTAAGAAGATATAAATATGAAAAAGGAGATACGATAGAAGGCGAATATAAAAATGAAAAATTAAAAATTAAAGTTGGAGCGGTATCACAAACAAAACCTGATGGAATAGAAAAAACTTATTATTCAGATGGATTTTTAGTTGTAGATAAAGAACAGTTCAAAAATTTAAACTTTAGATTTGATGTAATGACAATTCAATCAAATAATGCTACTAGCTTACAAAAAGAAATAGATAATATAAATAAAAATACTAATGTATACAACATAGAAGAAACTGCTAAGCAAGAAAAATCGATGGTGTTAGTTGTAAAAATATTTTTATATGGGTTTATTGCAGTAATAACTTTAATTGGAATAACAAATATATTTAATACAATAACATCAAATATGGAACTAAGACAAAAAGAATTTGCAATGTTAAAATCAATAGGAATGACAAAAAAAGAATTTAATAAAATGATAAATTTAGAAACTATATTTTATGGAGTAAAATCATGGGTTTACGGAACAATACTTGGATTACTTGGAACATTTGCAATGTATAAAGCATTTTCGGTAAAAATTGAACAAGGTATATATATTCCGATAAATGCAATTATAATTTCAGCAATATTTGTGTTTATATTTGTATTTATCATAATGAGATATTCAATTTCTAAAATTAACAAGCAAAATACGATTGAGACAATAAGAAATGAGAACATATAATAAAATTTGGGGGCTAGCGAAAGCCCTCTATTTTATGATAAAATTACATCAAAAGAAAATTTAAATAATAGAGATTATTTATGCTTGTAAGAAAGGAAAAAAATAAAAATGAAAATCTTGTTAGTTGAAGATAATGAATTATTAGCAAAAGGATTAATATATTCATTAGAGCAAAAAGACTACATTGTAATTCATACTGTAGATATAAGTGAAACATTAAAAATAATAGAAAAAGAAAGAATTGATATTGCTATTTTAGATATATCTTTGCCAGATGGAAACGGATTTGACTTGTATAAAAATTATATTAAGGAAAAAGAAATTTCTACAATATTTCTTACTGCAAAAGACGAAGAAGATGATATTGTGAAAGGACTAGAATTAGGAGCAGAAGATTATATTACCAAACCTTTTTCTACAAAAGAATTATTAGCAAGAATGAATAAAATTATATTAAGGAAAAATAAAAACACAATAATAAAAATTAAAGATATTTCATTTGATATAGATAAAATGGTAGTGTATAAGGAGAATAAGCCAATAGAACTTACAAGTTTAGAACTAAAAATATTACATTTACTTTTTATGAATATAAATAAAGTTGTTACTAGAAATGAAATTATAGATAAAATATGGGAATGGACAGGAAATGATATAAATGATAATACTGTAACAGTTTATTTAAAAAGAATAAGGGAGAAAATAAAAACAGATATTATTATAACTATAAAAGGAATAGGGTATAGGATTGATAAAAATGAAAAATAAAATAGAATTAAAGAAAATGTGTATATTAAGTTTAATTGTTATCCTAATATTTTTAGGCTTAGATATAGCAATTATGCACAAAGAATATCAAACATACACAAAAAATTTTAATAACAAAATATCAACTATATTTAGTGAAGTATTAAAAAAATATCCAGATGTAAAAAAAGATGATTTAATAAAAATACTTAATGAAACGTCAAATGGTAATAACAAATTATTTAGAGAATATGGTATTAATTTAGAAAAAGATTCTGCTATACTTGCAAACGATATAAAATTTAAAAAATTTATTGTTTTAGATATTTGTATAATAATATTATTTATAGTTGCATTAACATTAATATTTTTTAGGTATAACAGTAGCCAGGGCAAAAAGATTAATGAAATAACAAGGTATATAGAAGAAATTAATAAGAAAAATTATAAACTTGATATAGAAGATAATAGTGAAGATGAATTGTCTATATTAAAAAATGAGTTGTATAAAGTAACTGTAATGTTAAAAGAACTAGCAGAAAATTCCAAAAATGACAAACTAAAATTAAAAGATTCTTTGTCAGATATATCACATCAACTAAAAACACCTATAACGTCTATTATAATTATGTTAGACAATATTTTAGATGATAAAGAGATGCCAGAAAATATAAGAAATGAATTTATTAAAGATATAAAAAGAGAAATAATAAATATTAAATTTTTAGTAGAGTCTATTTTAAAATTATCAAAAATTGATAGTAATACAGTTAAATTTATAAAAAAAGAAGTAAATATTAAAGAGCTTATTACAGAAGCATTAAAAAATATTTCGATGATGAGAGATATTAAAAATATTAAAATAAATGTAAAGGGAAATGACGTAGACACCATTACGTGCGATATAAAGTGGCAAATAGAAGCAATAACTAATATTTTGAAAAACTGCATAGAACATTCTAAAGAAAATGGAGAAATAACTATAGAATATGGAAAAAATAATATATATACGGAAATCAAAATTATTGATTATGGAACAGGAATAGAAAAGCAAGATTTGCCACATATATTTGAAAGATTTTATAAAGGTAAAAATTCTTCTAATGATAGTATAGGTATTGGCTTAGCATTGTCAAAATCTATTATTGAAAGCAATAATGGATACATTGAAGCAGAATCGGTTTTAGGGAAGGGGACTATATTTACAATAAAGTATTTTTGATAATAAAGAAAAATGATATAAATAAAAAAATAAAAGCTATTGTCAAAATTATGAGATATGCTAAAATATTATTAGTAATAAAAAATAATGGGGGGATTAAATAATGGCTTTTATGGGAAGAGGAGAGACTCCAAATATAGAAAATAACGATAAGGACAATGTACCAGATAACGCAATAAGGAGGTACAGATATTATATTGGATTACGCTATTATGTTCCATTAGACAATACATATGTAATAATGCAAATGATAGTAACTTTTATCATTTTAATAGTAGGAGTAATTACGTTTTTGGTTGTGTATAAATCTACTATTATCGATCCAATAGAAAATATAAAGAAATTATTTATGAATAGTTATTTAATAATAATTGGAATATTATTAGCAATAACATCAGTAACTAATTTCTTTTCTAAGAGTAAAAGTACTTTAATAAAAAGTTTGGCAATAATTTCAGCTATTTCTATAATTATAATGTTTGTATTTTTAGGAATTAAGCTAAACTTAGATACAACTTACACAAAAGAAGAATTCGAACAATTGTATATAGAGCAAAATATTGATAAGACTGCAAATAATGATATCAAATCAAAAATAGATATAGTAGGAATGAGTATAAAAACAGAAAAAGAATACTATGTAGATGAGTGTTTAAAATTATATGGTATTTTTAGTACAAAAGCATATGCAACATTAGGCTTACATCTGTTACTGAATATTTTACTTATCTACCAAATATTAAAATTATCAAAAATTCAAGGAAAGAAAGAAAAATTAAACAAAGATGACTTAATATTATTTGATGAACAAGAAAATGTTAAAATATAAGTGAATTATTATAGGAGATTTTATAAAATGACGGATAAAGAAAGAGAATTTATAAAAGAAGTGAATATAGATAAAGCAAATAAGAAAACGATAGCACCTATGGTATTTATTGGGATAAGTTTATTAACATATGTTGTACCTTTTTTATGGGGAGAATTTGACTTTGGAATATTGTTTGAAGTTGCTTCTTTAGTATTTTTAATATTATCAAGAAATTATATGTCACAATATGATGAAACTAGAGCAAAAAGATATATTATTTGCTCAATAGTATCAATAGGATGGATCTTGATATATGATATTATACTGTTATGTGTATCTATTCAAGATGCTATAGATGTAGCATTCTTAGGATATGATTATTTATTAGGAGAATTCTTCTTAATATTATATTTAATTATACTATTTGCAATCAATAAGGATTTATCTAAGGCAGATAATCCGGAGAAATACAAAGAAAGCACAGATTGGTTTTACGAAAAGTATGAAAGCGATGAAAAAGATGATATAAAATAGTATTAGGATAAGGAAATCTAAAAAACGAAATATATAATACAGAAGGAAAAAATGCTTTTTTCAGTGTTTTAGTCAATATAATTTATTAATGTCACTTACTTGTCACTTGCAATGATTTATAATAAAAGAAATTGTATAAGAGAGAAGTAAAAAATATGAAAACTAAAAGACAAATAAACAAAATTAAAACTGTTACTATTGTTATAATTATAATATTTTTTTTAAGTTTATTCGCTAAATGGAGTGCAAAACCAGAGAACCTTGGTGGACTAATAGATAGCATTGAAGTATTTTTTGAAAATAATGAATTTAAAGATTTTTATAATGCAAAATCACTTTTGGTATTAGACCTTTCAAATGATAATGATTTTTTGTCAAAAAATGTGGAAGATAAACAAATTCCAGCAAGTTTAGCAAAATTATTTGTTATTGAATATGCATCTAAATTTACTAATTTAGATGATATAGTTTTAGTGAATAATGAATCACTTGAATTAACAAAACAAGGCTCATCTGTTGCTAATATAAAGGAGAAAAAATATTATCTAAAAAATTTATTTGCAGCAATGTTAGTTCCATCTGGTAATGATGCTGCTTATGTTGTAGCAGATTACTGTGGTGGGATTATTTCGAAGGAAGCAAAAAACAGTAAAGAACGAATTAATGTATTTATGAATAAATTGAATGAATATCTAAAGGAAGAAGGATATAATGATACTAAATTATACGATCCAAGCGGTTATGACCAAAAAGCGCAAACAACAGTATCAGATTTGTCAAAAGTAGTAAAAAAATTACTAAAGTATCAATGGTTTAGAGATATAGTATCTAAAACAAGTTATACTGCAATCTTACCAGATAAAAGCAAACAAACTTGGAAGAATACAAATGTTTTTCTTGACCCAACATCTAAATATTATAATGAAAATGTATTAGGAGTAAAGACAGGATCATTGTCAAATGATTATAACTTAATTGTACTGTATAAAAAACATGGAAAGGAATTCCTAATATGCAGTTTGGGCTCAAAATCGGATGTTTCGCGCTACAATGATGTTAATTATATTTTAAAGACAATAGATGAGTCAGATTATTTAAGAAAATAATAACAAAGCATTTAAAAAAGAATTGTTAAAAATAGATGTAGTTTGAGAAACTTAAAAGTTTAGAAAAAAAGTGACAAAAATGTAATGAATATGTAATACAAATCAATGGAAAGTATTGTTAAAAAGTTTTATATTTAAAACATAAAAAAATAAAGGAGGTAAGTATAATATACGAGATTTAAAACTTGCTATATTATATAAGTAATAAAGTATGTTTGTATTAGAATTTTTTAAATCAATAATAATAGGAATTATCATATTCATTTTAATACTGGAAGTTATGTTTTTTGATAACTTCAATTTTCAAAAAGAAGATATAATAAATGCATATGAATCTATAATAAAAAGTTTAGACTTTGTGGGGTTATCAAAGGATAAAGAACTGAATGGAAAAAGAATATTTGGAATAGACAAGTATGTAGGAACATATCAAGCAAAATATGATAATCAAACATCAGAAGAAACAATATTTGGAGGAACAGTATTAAATAGGAAAAATGGAGATCATGTTAAACTAAGAATTGATATAGAAAAAGAAAATGGAGATATTAGTGTAATTGCTAAATTGGGAAATAGTGAAATAAAATTAATAGATGATACAGGAAAATATGAAGATAGTATTTATATTGAAGGAGCGAGTTATTATTTAACTGTAAAATTAAATAAATTTACTGGAAATATTAATATTATATCAGAATAGCAGGAGGAATAAATGATAAGAAAATTTGAAAAAGGTGATATAAATGATGTAATGCAAATATGGAAAAATGAAAACATAAAAACGCATCAATTTATTTCAAAAAAATATTGGGAAAATAATTATAACTATGTAAAAGAAAATTTACCAAATGCAGAAATATATGTATATGTTATTGAAGAAAATATAGTAGGATTTATAGGGCTAGACCAAAATTATATTGAGGGTATTTTTATTGATACAAATAATCAATGTAATGGTATAGGAACATCTTTATTAAATAAAGTAAAAGAAGATAAAGATAATTTAACATTAAGTGTATATAAGAAAAATTTGAATGCAATTAGTTTTTATAAGAAAAATGGATTTGTAATTATAAAAGAAAGTATAGATGAAAGAACAAATGAAGTAGAATATATTATGAGCTGGGAAAAGCAGAAGAATAAGGTAAAAAAATAATAGCAATGGATTTAGATGGAACTTTACTTAAAGATAATAAAGAATGTCCTAAAAGTACAAAGGAATATTTAAAAAAATTAAAAGATGAAGGTTATATTATAGTAATTGCTACAGGAAGGATACTAAAATCCGCAAAAGATATTACAGATGGAGCAGAATTTGCAAATTATATTGTAGCAGACTCAGGAAGTGTAATTTATGATAATAAATATAAAAATATAATTAGTGAAAGTATAATAGACAAACCAAATCTAATTAAAATATGCGAAGGTTACAAAAGTGATTGGGGAATATTAGAATTATGTGATGAACAATGGTGTAATGTATATACAGACTTAAAATATAAACCAAGAGAATATGATAATTTGATATTAAACATAAACGACTTTCTTAATAATAATCAGAAAATAACACATATTAGTATTATACCTAAACAATATTGTGTATATAAAATAATTGATAAATTAAAAGAAGAATTGCCTACCCTTACAGTATCACTTATGCAAGATTCCTTTTCGGATTTAAAATATATAGAAATACACAATAATGAAATAAATAAATATAAAGGAATAAAATTAATAGCAAACAAAGAAGAAATAGAAAATAAAAACATTATATGTTTTGGTGATGGACTAAATGATATAGATATGATAGAAAAAAGTGGTATAGGTGTAGCAATGGAAAATGCACTTTCAGAGATAAAGCAAATTGCAGAATTTACAACATTATCAAACAATAATGAGGGAATAAAATATTTTTTGGAACAAAATTTAAATAAGTTATAATATATATGAATATAGAAATGGTTTGGTAATGGGAATATATGCTAAAAGATAAATTAAAATTTAAAATTACTTTATACGAAAGTGTAGAGTAATTTTTCTTTTTATGGTATCATAACGGTAAAAAATAAGATTTATGTAAAAAAGGAATACAAAAAGGATTATTGGATGAATTTATAAATAAGTAATAATATATAGGAGAATAACTAAAATGGAACAAAATACTAAGAAAAATATGATATTAGTTTATATACATACATTTTTGTCAACATTTATACTATATTATATATGTGATACTTTATTCTTTATATAAAGAGGATTAGTATCAAGCCAATATATTAGTTTTTTAATTGCTATAATAATAAATGCCATAAATAATGCACTAAGTTCAGGAATAGTAAATTCTATACTATATGAAAGTACTAAAAATAAGGAAAAATTTAATAAAGTACTATTTTATAATTCTTTTTTTTATAATATTTCATATATGTTTGCAATGATAGTTGGTGGTTATATAGGGCAAAAGTATGGATTAATATATACATATTGGATAACTTTAATACCATTTATTATTGACTTTTTTATAATAACTATGATTAAAACTAATAATCATATAGACACTAAAAGTAATGAAAATAATATAGAAGTACTTAAAAATGGAATTAAAGAGATAAAGAAAAGTTCTTACTTATTACAATTAATATTAAAAAGTGCAATAATGTTTGCTGGAATTAAATTAGTAGAAGAAAGTCATCCAGAATATGCAAGTAATATAGGACTATCTGTTTTTATTATTGGAATTTACACGGCACTTATATTGGTATTTTGTATTCTAGGTAGCTATATAGGAAGTAAAATAAAAAAAGATAAATATAATCTAATATTAAGTATTAATCCAATTATAGTAGGTATTTGCATATTGATGGTAGGAATAATGAACAATTATTTAGGCATAATAAGTATTTTAATAATTTATATTTTTTCAGAAAGTTTTGATAATATAATGAAGGCAAAATTACATAACAGTATTTCCTCAAAATCAAGAGTTACAGTTGAATCAATAAATCAATTTGCTTTGGGATTATGTGGATTTATATTTAGTATATTAATGGCAATTTTATTGAAGCGTGTAAATTTAAATGTGATGTATATTTGTATAGGAAGCATTATAATTATATTTAACTTAATAAATATAGCTAGAAATAAGATAAAAAGTGGCTTATTTAAAAAGAAGATGGATTTGAATTAGAAATATAAGAGGAATAGTAGAAAGGGAATAATATGAGAATAGGAATTGATATAGATGGAGTATTAACAGACATGGAACAATGGCAATTAGATTACGGAAGTGAATTTATATTTGAAAAATATCATAAAGGAATTATAAATTCAGAAGGATATGATATCGAAGAAATATTTAATGTGGACAAAAAAGCAGAAGATGAATTTTGGGAAAAATATTTATATGAATACGCTAAAAATGAACCAGCAAGAAAATTTGCTAGTGAAGTAATAAATAAATTAAAAGATGACGGAAAAGAAATATATATAATAACTGCTAGATACTTAACCAATAGAGATACAGCTGAAGGACAAAGAATGAGAGAAATAGTTAAAAAATGGCTAAAAGAAAATAAAATATATTATGATAAAATTATATTTAGTCCAGAAGATAAAGTAGAGATATGTCAAAAAAATAACATTGATGTAATGATAGAAGATAAAGTAGAGAATATAAATAATATATCAAAAAATATACCAGTTATATGCTTTAATGCAAGATATAATAAAGAATGTAATGGAAAAAATATTTATAGATGTTACAGTTGGTATGATGTTTATAATAAAATTAAAAACATAGAAAATAGAAGATAAATAAACTTTTATATACGGGGGATATAACATAATGAAAATATATATAGTAAGACATGGAGAAGTATTACATAATGCTTTAAAGCAATACAATAATGAAAATGAAGATTTAAATGAAAAAGGAATAAGACAAGCTAACGAATTAAAAGAAAAAATTAAAAATATAAACTACGATATTATAATATCTTCTCCATTATTAAGAGCAAAACATACTGCTCAAATAATTAATTTCAATAATAAAAAAATATTAATAAATGATAAATTAAAAGAAAGAGATCCTGGTGACTTATCTGGAAAACCTATTACAGTAACCAATAGAGAAGAATATTGGAATTATAATACAACAATTAGTTATGGTACATCTGAAAATATAAGAGATTTTTTTATGAGAGTTTATAACTTTTTAGATGACTTAAAAAAAGAAGATTATGAAAGTGTATTAATTGTTGCACATAGTGGAGTATCAAAAGCATTCAGTGGATACTTTGAAGGTATAAAAGATGGAATGTTTTTAAATAGAGGCTTAAGAAATTGTGAAATTAAAGAATATAAAATATAACAAAAAATAAAGGGAATAAAAATATGAAAAGGTTATTAAGAATAAGTTTTAATTCAGCTGTTTTTTCATTTATTCCAATATTATCATGGTTTGCATTAGGCTTAATTGTAGACAAAGATTTAACAAATGTTTTTACATTAACATATCCAATACAATTTATTTGGGCTATGATGAAATCAATATTTGGAACAGGTGCAAATATAAGCAAAGAAAAGGATAAAAATGAAAATGCTGTATTAAGTGGAATGACATTGGGAATTATTATTGGATTTATAGTTTTTGGATTTATATCATTAAATATAGAAGAATATATAAAATTTATGAATATGGAAGTAGCAAAATATAAAGAATTTGCATTATATTCTGTAATGCAACTTTATATACAATTAATATTTTCTTATGTTTTAGAAAAATTATATTTTGAAAACAAAAATAAGTTAGCAAATAAATATTGCATTACATTAAATATTTTAAATTTTATCATTTTAATAGTTATGTCCTTAATTTTAAAAAATAAAATGAGTATTGTTATAAGTACATTATTAATAATATTTATTTATGTATTAGCAGTAACAATAAAACAATATAAAAAATTCAAATTTAAATGTAATGTTTTAAATTTCATAAAATATGATTCAGTTGAAATATTTAATAGTTTGGCATTTTTCATTATATATTTATTTGGATTAAGTAATGCATTAGAATATGGAGAAAAATATACAATAGCATTAAACTTTGTAGCACTAATTACAGATACCCAATGGGATGCATTTGAATCTATTTCTACAGTAGCAAAAATCGATATTAGTCAAAATAATTTCAACTATAAAAAACATAAAAAAAATGCTTATACATTGTTAGGAATACTTTTAATTACTATATTATTAATGTTTAATACTTTATACAGATTATATGAATTAAATTTAGTTATTACATTAATATTTTTAAGTTTTGAATTGATTAATTTTATTATATATCCAATTTACAAAATAAAAACTTGCTATTTACAACTAGAATATTCAGCAATAAAAGCAACAACAAATAAAATAACATCAAATGTTTTAAGAATGATAATGTCATTTATAAAAACACCATTTTGCACTGGATTAGGACAAGTATGTTCTTCTATATATCAATTTATTTCAATAAACATAATGTTTAATAAAAATTATGAAATAAAAGCAAATGGTATTATTGATAAAAAATAAATTGAATTCAAATACTATCCTAGTTTTTTTCGTAGAGTAATAAATTAAACATGAGCAGAGATAAAGCATTTATAAAAAAATAAAGAATAGGAGAAAAAGATGAACTATAAAAAAGAATATAAAAAATATCTAACTTCGTCTATTTTAGATACAGCAAATAATAAAATAGCAAGTACTTCATTTATTACAGCATTTGCTGTTTACTTGGGACTATCAAATTTTGCAATTGGAATTTATGCAGTATTAGATACAATAACTAACATAGTTCAAATATTTGCAGCACCACTCTTTTCAAGAATAGGACAATCTAAATATGTTGTGCTAACAAATTATACTATTTATAGATTATCATCTATCTGTTTTGCATTTATACCATTTATAACTAAAAATATTGAACTGAGAACTATTTTGTTTTTTATTTTTGCTTCTACTTATGCTATAACAGGAGAACTGGGATATATAACTTTTGTGAATTGGAGAATGACATTATTAAAAAAAGAAGATAGAACCAAATTTGCTTCAACTAGAAATATATATAAAAATACAGTAGTAATGATTTTTAGTTTGATAATGGGAGTGGTATTAGATAAATTTACAGCAAATGGATATGAATTATATGGGTTTATGATATTATTTTTTATAGTGTTTTTAATTGCATTTATTGATATATTTATTAGAATAAATACATATAAGCCAATAATTGAAGAAAAAAAGATAACAATTAAAGAAACAATATCAAAGCCAGCAAAAGATAAAGAATTTAAAAAAATCCTTGTTATAGGTGGTTTAAATAGATTTGCATATGGTATTGGAAAAATGTACTTAAATGTGTTTTTGCTAAGATATTTAAATATAAATTACATATATTATAGTATTTTAAATATTTTAATTAACTTTTCAGAAGCATTATGTAGTAAATTTTGGGCAACAAAAGCTAAAGATAGAAAATGGAATAAAGTGTTAGCACCAATGAGTATAATATATATTTTAGCTTTTTCATTACTGTTCTTATTGAAAAATGAGGTTTTAATATTCTTCTTACCAATTATTTATATTTTAATAGGACTTGGAGGCAGTGGTTACGAAATGTTTGACCATATAGCAATATATGAACATTCAAAAGAAGATTACAAAACTTCTTATGTAACATTTGAAAGATTTATAGAAGGAATTGTTACAGCATTTCTTCCAATAATTTCTTATATAATTTTTCCAGAAAGTGCAATATCTATAAAAATAACATTTTTTATATCAGTAATTGCATATCTAATTTTATTTATATATGTTAAAACAAAAGCATATGATTCAAAAAAATAACTAAAAAGAAAACAAAATACCAGAATATAAAGATAAAACAAAAATATTGAAAATATTATTAGCAATAAGTGTAGTTATGGCTATAGTTGAGAGTGGAATTATAATAAAGCATATATATTTAAAATAAAATTCAAATATTGTGAAAAATATGGCAGAAACTACAACTAATGAGAAAGAAATAATCACAAAAAAGAGAGGAATTTAAATTATGGTAAATATTTTAGTTCATGGGCTTGGACAAGATGAAAAAAGTTGGAATGAAGTAAAAAATCAATTAAATAACAGTGGTATAAATGTTGAAACACCTAACTTATTTTCTATTGTAAGCAATTACCAAGTAAATTATGAAAATATGTATAAAACATTTGCAGATTATTGTAATAATTTTGAAGAAAAAATAAATTTGGTAGGGCTTTCTCTTGGTGGAATACTTGCTATTGATTATATAGAGGAATTTCCAGAAAAGGTAAATTCAATAACACTTATAGGAACACCTTATGAAATACCAAAGATTATATTTACTATACAAAATATTATTTATAAATTTATGCCTAAAAGAATATTTGAAAAAATAGGTTGCCAAAAAAAAGATATGCTTAAATTATTAAAGTCAATGAGCAAATTATCTATTCCAGACAAAGCACCAAATATAAAATGCGATACTCTAATTATATGTGGAGAAAAGGAAAAAGATAATATAAATATGAAAAGCGCAAAACAGTTAAATAAGGTAATACAGAATAGTAAATTTAAGATTATAAAAAATGCAGGACACGAAGTAAATATTGATAACCCAAAAGAACTTGCAAATATAATTAAAGATTTTTGGATAAATAATTAAACAATAGAATGAGGATAAGAATGAATGAAAAAGAAAAGTTGAATTTAAAAATACTATTAAGAAATCTAAAAAATGGAAATAAAGAAGTAATGCAAGAGTTATATAGTAATTAAAATAAAGTGATATATGGAATAGCATTTAGTATTTTAAAAAATAAAGAAGATTCTGAAGATGTAGTACAGATAGTATTTTCAAAATTATATGTATTAGATAAAGAAAAGTTACCAAAAGAAAAAGAAGCAACATGGTTATATTCGGTAACAAAAAATGAAGCACTATCAATATTAAAAAAGAAATATAACAATGTTAGTTTGGAAAAAATATATATAATTTAGAAGATAACAATAATGAAATTGATAAATTAATAGACAGAGATTCGTATAATAAGCTAATTAATAAATTGGAAAAAAAGATCAAGAAATCATTTCACTAAAAATACTTTCAAAATTAACCTTTTCAGAGATTGCAGAAATATTAGGAGAATCTACTAATACTATAAAATGGAGATACTATAAATCTATGTATACATTAAAGATATTATTAAGTAATTTAAGTATGTTTATAGTAACAGCAACATTAGGAATTTTAAGTATTAAAAATCAAAACAAAAATGCAAATGAATTAAAAGATGGGGGAACTATAGAATATAAGGCTTTACTTTATACAATAACTGACTATCATAAAATAGCACCAGAGGGAAGTAAAACAGGATATCTTGAGGGAATAAAAATTGAAATATTAGGATTTGAAATATTTAACTCTCTTGAGAAAAAAACAGAAACAACAACTACTAATAATGAAGAAAGAATAAAAATAGAAGATTTAAAAATAAGAGCTGAAAATATAGATACAACAAAATTAGTTAAATTTGAAGGTATTTTATATGGCAAACCTAATGAATTTATTGATTATGCAGGAGATTTGAATAAATCAATAGGAAAAATTGATTTGTTAATAGGCGAAGAATATTTGCCACAATTAGATGGAGAAACTAATTGTAAAGAATTTTGTAATTGTAATGTATTAGAAGCTAATGAAAAAACAATGGTATTAAATATTGATAATGTTGCAGTTTTATTTAGAGCCATAGATAAAGAAAATATAAAGAAATCTAATGGAGAAATTTTAGAAATTGCAGATAATATAGAATATAGCAGTTTTGTAGGAACGATATTAGAAGAAACAACAAAATATATGATAGTAGAGCCAAATGAAGATGAAGAAGAAAGAAAATCATCAGATAAAATTAAAATAAATTATGGAACAGATCATATGGACTATTTATATGGAATTGGAAGAAAAGTTGTTATCTATTATACGGGATATATTATGGAATCAGATCCAGCGCAAATAAATACAAACAAAATTGAAACAGAGGGATACGAAAATTTTGAAATCACAGTAAAAAAGTCCAAAGAGATTACAAAAAAGAAAATATTAAATAATAAAGATTTGTCAGCAGATGGTCAAGATTTTAACTTATATTACTATGGATTAGATGCAGTAAATGTAAAAGTTGATAATAAAGAGATGTCATTAGAAGAAGCATTAAAAAGTGGAAAATTAACATTACAAGGAATAATACAAAAAGCAAATAGAGACGAAAAAGACGGAAAATTAGAATTAAATGGAATAGAAGGAAAAGCAGATACAGATTTTTTAAATGCTAGGATTTGTTATGATGGTGGAAGTACAGAATATCATTATAAAGACTATACAATTATAAAAGTACATAATGTAGCTGGAAATAGAGATGTATATGTAGGTATACCAAAAATGAATCTGAAAGATTTAAAATTATAGCAGAATATAAATTATGATAAAAAGTTTTAAGGACAATAATGGAAAATTATATATGAGTGAGAATAAATATTTAGGCAAGACAAAATTGAAGGTTAGAATTACTTTATACAAAAAAGTATAGAGTAATTTTTTTTTATGATATAATATTACAGATTTTAATGAAATATAAACTGCTTAAAGGAAGAAAAACATTAGGAAAAATTAGTAGTTAAGAGAAGCTAGACTGTATACAATAGTGCAGTTTATCCTTTTTACAAAACATGCTTTCTTAGAAAATTCAGGAGGAATTAATATGTTAAATACTATTTATGATATTCTAGGAATAATAATTGGAATTTTAGCAACAATTGTTTTAGTAGATGAAACAGTTATAAAAATAAAAAATAAAAATAAAAGTATTATTAGTAGCATGATACGGGGGGATTATCCTCAAATTTATTTACTGTGTCTATCATTAGAATGATATTAGCAATAATTTTAGGAAAATCAATTATAGAAAATATAATTTTTGCAATACTTTGGATTGTATGTACTATAAGTAATTTTTTATATCTAATAACTCTAGAATCTAGTAACAATAAAGACATATAGATTTTGTATTTTTTAAAAGACTATTTAAAAATAGAAATGAATAATAATATAAAATAAGATAAGCATTGTTTTGGGCAAAGATGATAATAAATATTCATCTTTGCTTTTTTTATATAAAGATAGAACAGCATACTGGAGAAATAAAGAGGTAATTAAAGTATAAAGAATAAGTGAAAATAGCAAATAAGATATAACCACATATCTTGTTTTTTTGGCAAGGAAATGCTAAACTTAATATTGGAAATAGTATTAAATTTTATCTAATTTTAAATAGTTTTATTTAGAATTATTTAGTTTAGAAATATAAAGTTTGTGACCGGATTCGTGTAATGGCATTTTATGTTTACAAAAAACACGAAAAAAGCGAACAAATTACACGAGTTTGTTTGGTCTTTACACGAATTTTTAGGCGAATACTTGTCATTTTAATCGGTCACAAAGGAGGAAAAATGTTCAAATTAGTATCAGATTATAAGCCAACAGGCGACCAACCAAAAGCAATAGAATATCTATCAAATGGAATAAAAGAAGGCAAGAAATTCCAGACACTTCTAGGAGTTACGGGCTCTCGGAAAAACTTTTACAATGGCAAATATTATTCAAAAAGTACAAAAACCAACATTAGTTTTAGCTCATAATAAGACACTAGCTGGACAACTTTATAGCGAATTCAAAGAGTTTTTCCCTCGGGAATAATGTAGAATACTTTGTTTCATATTATGATTATTACCAACCAGAAAGTTACATTCCTTCATCAGACACATATATAGAAAAAGACGCATCTATAAATGACGAAATAGATAAATTAAGACATTCAGCAACAGCAAGTTTATTTGAAAGCAAAGATGTAATTATAGTGTCTTCTGTATCATGTATATATGGTTTGGGAGATCCAATAGACTACGAAAACATGATAATTTCTTTAAGACCTGGTATGCAAAAATCAAGAGATGAAGTGCTAAAAAAATTAATAAAAATGCAATATACAAGAAACGAATTGGACTTTAAAAGGGGAACCTTTAGAGCTAAGGGAGATATTGTAGAAATATACCCGTCTGACCAAAGCGAAAGCGCAATAAGAGTAGAGTTTTGGGGAGATGAAATAGAAAAAATATCAGAAATAAATCCACTAACAGGAAAAACAATTGGAACTAGAAATCATGTTATGATTTTCCCAAATTCACATTATGTAACAACAAAAGACAAAATGGAAAGAGCTATAGGAACAATAGAAGAAGAACTAGAGGAAAGAATAAAATACTTTAAAAGTGCAGGAAAACTAATAGAAGCACAAAGAATAGAAGAGAGAACAAACTTTGATATAGAAATGATGAAAGAAACAGGCTTTTGCCAAGGAATAGAAAATTATTCAAGGCATATTAGTGGAAGACAAGCAGGTAGTCCACCATTTACATTATTCGATTATTTTCCAGATGACTTTTTACTATTAATAGATGAATCTCATGCTACAATTCCGCAAGTTAGGGCAATGTATAATGGAGATAAAGCAAGAAAAGATTCTTTAGTAAATTATGGATTTAGATTACCTTCAGCATATGATAATAGACCATTAACTTTTAAAGAATTTGAAGAAAGAATAAATCAAGTTGTATTTGTTAGTGCAACTCCAGCAGATTATGAAAAAGAACATAGTAAAGAAAATGTGGTGGAACAAATTATAAGACCTACAGGACTATTAGACCCCAAAATAGAAGTAAAACCTATAGAAAATCAAATAGATGATTTAATAGAGCAAATAAGGGAAAGAATAGAAAAAAAAGAAAGAGTTTTAGTTACCACATTAACAAAGAAAATGGCAGAAGATTTAACAGATTATTTAAAAAATGTAGATATAAGAGTAAACTATATGCATTCAGATATTAAAGCTTTAGAAAGAATGGAAATAATAAGAAATCTTAGATTAGGAGAATTTGATGTTTTAGTAGGTATTAACTTATTAAGAGAAGGGTTAGACATTCCAGAGGTTTCACTAGTTGCAATTTTAGATGCAGACAAAGAAGGATTTTTACGTTCAGAACGTTCTTTAATTCAAACTATTGGTCGTGCAGCAAGAAATACAAATGGAAAAGTAATAATGTATGCAGACGAATTAACAGATTCTATGGAAAAGGCTATATCTGAAACAAATAGAAGAAGAGAAATTCAAATGAAGTATAATGAAGAACATAATATTGTACCACAAACTATAAATAAATCTGTAAGAGATACAATAAAAGCCACTGTTTTGGAAGATGTTTCAAGTGAATACAACATAAAACAAGATGAAAACATAGAAGAGATAATAACTAAATTAACAGATGAAATGCTTAAATATGCGTCTAAAATGGAATTTGAAAAAGCAGCAGAACTAAGGGATAAAATTAAAGATTTACAAGAATTAATTTAAAGATTGACTTTTAATTTTATTAAATATAAAATTATGTCATTATAAAGAAACTTAAAATAGAAAATGGAAGGAAAAATGATGTTGGAATCCAAAAGAAAAAGTGAAGAGAATGTACTTGCACTAGTACCTAAGAAAGAAAATATTTTTACTAAAATTAAAGCATTTTTTAGAAGAAAGAAAAAAGAAGAAGAAACTAACATATATTATACTACAGAATCTTTTTATGCAAAGCATTCAGACATATCTAAAGCTATAGATGAAAAAGGTGACGAAGTGTCATATGGAACTGTAAGTATAAATGGACTGGATATATATAGTTTCCAAAAAATAAAAGAAATAGGGTTAATACAACACAAAGAAGGAGAAGAAACAAAATTAATAGTTGCAGATTTAAACCAGACAGATTCGAATGAAAGCTTAGAACCTCAAAATTTAAGAAAAATATGTTTCGAAATACCAAAATATTATTCTTTGGATGAATTTTTATATAATGATGGTTTATACGAATTAGCCAAATCAGGAAGGTTAAATTTAAACTTATTAAATTACTACAAAGTAAACACTGTAGGCATGGCAGAAATAAATATAGATAGCGCAATGAATGCGAAAGTAGAAATAAAAAATAATAAACAAGAAACAATAGATTATGCAGAAACAAAACTTACTAAAGAACTAGTAAATCAGATGGAAAAAACAAGAAAAGAACAAGAAAAGTTAAGAAAACATGAAGATAAACAAAGAGTGGAAGCTGTATATAAACAAGCTATAGTAGATGAAGAGAGAATTGCAAGAAGAGAAGAGCAAGAAGAAGAAAACAGAAAAAATGACAATAATATTAGGGTTGTACCAGGAAAGAACTCAATGTATTTTACCGATCCAGACACAGGAAAGATTATATATTTAGAAAATATTACTAAAATGAACACAGTATGCCATAGTAATCATGAGGACAATTCAATTTCTAATTTATATTTAGCAAAGTATACAGTAAAAAGGAATCATACAGATGTACAAAATTTAGCTGATAATAGAAAAATTGCATTTGAACTAACAGAAGACGAAATTAATAATATCTTAAAAAATAAAGATGAGCGATTAAATTTAGCTGTTAGAATGTTTTTCTCTGAAAACAATGTAAAACAATATATAAATAATAAAAAATTAGGAGATAGACATATAGGGTATTTAAAAGATACCAATGAAGGTTATAGAATTTTACTTGCTTCAAATACTTCGGTAACTCATTTAAATTCTTTAAACTTAGAATTAGTAAATAATAACAATCGAAATTCAATATATGGAGAAAATGATGAAACTAGATAATTGTAAAAAAACTTAGAGACTTATAAATCTCTAAGTTTTTTCATATTAGAAAATGACATCTTGCTACAGATTTATTAGATAACAGTATTCTTTATATAGAGGAAATTCTTACCAAACTATTGTTTTTATTAATAAAATATAATATAATGGTGAAGCAAAGAAATGTTTGGGGGCAATTTATGAATGATAAAATAATAATAAAAGGTGCAAAAGAACATAATTTAAAAAATATAAATTTAGAAATACCTAGAGATAAATTAGTAGTAATTACAGGGCTTTCTGGTTCTGGAAAGTCTTCATTAGCATTTGATACATTATATGCAGAAGGACAAAGAAGATATGTAGAAAGTCTTTCTTCATATGCTAGGCAGTTTTTAGGATTAATGGAAAAGCCGGATGTAGAATCAATTGAAGGATTATCACCAGCAATATCTATAGACCAAAAAACAACATCAAAAAATCCTAGGTCTACAGTTGGAACGGTAACAGAAATATATGACTATATTCGTTTGTTATATGCAAGAATAGGAATTCCATATTGCCCAATTTGTGGCAAAAAAATAGAAAAGCAAACAATAGATCAAATTATAGATAACATAATGCAATTAGAAGAAGGTACAAAAATACAAGTTATAGCTCCAATAATTAGAGCGAGAAAAGGTGAATATACAAAATTAATACAAGATTTATTAAAAGAAGGTTTTATAAGAGCTAAAATAGATGGCGAAATGATAGAACTTTCAGATGATATACAAATTGACAGAAAAAAGAAGCATAATATAGACTTAATAGTAGACAGACTTGTAATTGGAAAAGAAATAAGAAGCAGATTAACAGAATCTGTAGAAATAGCGCTAAAACATGCAAATAATTTAGTTACAATAGAAATTCCAGGAAAAGAAGAAAGATTATACAGCCAGAATTATGCTTGCCCAGATTGTGGTTTTAGTTTTCCAGAATTAACACCAAGAATGTTTTCATTTAACAATCCACAAGGTGCTTGCCCAGAATGTACAGGTATAGGATACTTAATGAAAATGGATGAAGACTTAATTATTCCAGATAAAAACAAAACACTATATGATGGTGTTAAAGCCTTTGGTTCTAGTACAATGAAAAAAGGTGAAACTATGGCAAAAATGTATTTCGAAACTATAGGAAAACATTATGGTGTAGATATAAAAGTGCCAATAAAAAAATTACCAAGAGATTTTTTAGAAAAAATATTATATGGAACAGGTGACGAATGTATCGACTTCGAACACGAATCACCATTTGGAATAAGAAAATTTAGTGCTCCATTTGAAGGTGTTATTCCAACGCTAGAAAGAAGACATAATGAAACAAAATCACAAGGAATGAGAGAATTTTATGAAATGTATATGAGTGAAAGTCCATGCCATGTATGCCATGGAGCAAGGCTAAGAAAAGAAATTCTTTCTATTAAAGTTGGAAACAAGAATATTAACGAATTAACAGACATGCCAATAAATAAAATAAGAGATCATTTAAGAAGTTTGGAACTAACAAATCAAGAAAAATTAATTGGTGAACAAATATTTAAAGAAATAGATAAAAGATTAAGCTTTTTAATAGATGTAGGACTTGAATATTTAACACTATCAAGACCAGCTGGTACATTATCTGGAGGGGAATCACAACGTATTCGTTTAGCAACACAAATAGGTTCAGGTTTAACAGGTGTTTTATATATTCTAGACGAACCAAGTATTGGCTTACACCAAAGAGATAATGATAAACTACTAGCAACACTTAAAAAATTGCGAGATTTAGGAAATACTTTACTTGTTGTAGAACATGATGAAGATACAATGTATGCAGCAGACCAAATTATAGATATTGGACCAGGCGCTGGTGTTCATGGTGGTACTGTTATGGCACAAGGAACAGCAGAAGAAATAAAAAGAATAGAAAATTCTATAACAGGGCAATATTTAAGTGGTAGAAAGAAAATAGCAGTGCCTAAAAAAAGAAGAAAAGTTGTAAAAGGTAAAGCAATAGAAGTAAAAGGTGCAACAGAGCATAATTTAAAAAATATAAGTGTTAAATTTCCATTAGGTGTATTTAACTGTGTAACAGGTGTTTCAGGATCTGGAAAAAGTACACTAGTAAATGAAATTCTATATAAAACCATTACAAAAGAAATAAATGGATCAAATGAAAAACCAGGAAAATGTAAAGAAGTTCTTGGAATAGAAAATATAGATAAAATAATAAATATAGACCAATCACCAATAGGTAGAACACCAAGGTCAAATCCTGCAACTTATACAGGGGTGTTTGACACGATAAGAGATATATTTGCAAATACAAACGAGGCTAAATTACGTGGATACCAAAAAGGAAGGTTTAGCTTTAACGTTCAAGGTGGAAGGTGTGAGGCTTGTAACGGTGATGGTTTAATAAAAATAGAAATGCACTTTTTACCAGATATTTATGTACCTTGTGAAGTATGTAAAGGTAAAAGATATAACCACGAAACTTTAGAGGTTAAATATAAAGGAAAAACGATAGCAGATGTTTTAAATATGACAGTAGAAGAAGCATTAGAATTTTTTAATAATATCCCTAAAATAAAACAAAAAATTCAAACATTATATGATGTTGGTTTGGGATATATAAAACTTGGTCAACCATCTACAACACTATCTGGAGGAGAAGCACAAAGAGTAAAACTTGCAACAGAGCTTTCAAAACGTGCAACTGGAAAAACATTATATATATTAGATGAGCCAACCACAGGGTTACACATAGCAGATGTTCATAGATTAGTAGACATATTACAAAGACTTGTAGATACAGGAAATACTATAATAGTCATAGAACATAATTTAGACCTAATAAAAACATGTGATCACATAATAGATTTAGGACCAGAAGGTGGAGATGGCGGAGGAGAAATTGTAGCAGTCGGAACGCCGGAGCAAATTTGCAAAAACGATAAATCTTATACAGGTAAATTTTTAAAGAAATATTTAGAAACATAAATAGAAACGGGATTTTGGGAATGACCCTCAAAACCTCGTTTCTATTACGTTATTTTTGCTCATTTAATGTTTCATTATTAACTGGTTTATGTTTGTTAGCATTATTTTCTTGCTTTTTATTTTTCTTTTCTTTGTTTTTTGCCATAATAGCACCTCCTAAAAATGTATATAAGTATTTTTTACACAAATAACAAAAATATTCACAATTTTTTATTTAATTAATTTAATAAAAAGCACTTTAAGTAACGTTTACAAATCTTGGTTGAAAAAAAATATATATTATTATATAATACAAAAAGCGAAATTTAGGAGGCAAGATATGAATAATATAGTTGTTGGAATAGAAGGTTATGTAGGAACAGGTAAGACAGCTGTTTGCAAAAATTTATTAAATAAAATACCAAACTCTGTATTATTACATGGTGGTAACATATACAGAGCAATTACATATGGTATATTAAAAACAGGTTTAATAAATGTAAAAGAGGACAATAATAAATTAAGTAAGTTAAATATAAAGCATATAATGGATAAATTACAATTAGAATTAAAAATAGAAAATAATGAAAGCGTTGTATATGTACATGGAAAAAAGATAAGTGACGAAGACCTACAATCATTAGAAACTTCGATGGCAACTTCTAAAATTAGTAGTTATGCAGATAATGATGGATTGTACGAATTTGGAAGAGGAATAATTGAAAATTTAAAACAAAATTATAATGTTATAGTATCTTCAAGAGACATAGTAAATATGTATCCAAAAATTGACTATCATTTTTTACTTGTTGCAGATATAGATGAAAGAGTAAGAAGAAAGATGAAACAATATAAAGGGGAAATATCATTTGAAGACTTAAAAAAACATATACAACAAAGAGATGAATTACAAAAACAAACAGGATATTATAAAATTCATCCAATAACAAGAGTTATAGATGTAACAGAATATAAACAAGTAGAAGAAGAAACAAATAAAATAATGGAATATATAAAATAAAGAGGTGTATTTTAGTGAATTACATAAATGAAAAATTACAAGAGTTTGAAGATTATATATATCAAAAGAAAGTTGCAATTATAGGACTGGGAGTTAGCAATATACCACTAATAGATTATTTATACGAAAAAAAGTCAAAAATAACAGTATTTGACGATAGAACAATAGATGAGCTTCCAAAAGAGATTGCAGACAAATTAACTTCTTATGCGATACCACATTTTTTAGGTGAAAATAATTTAAATAATTTAAATGGGTTTGACCTAATATTCCGTTCACCAAGTTGTTTGCCAACAAAAGCGGAATTAAGAGCAGAAGAAGAAAGAGGGGCAATAGTAACAACAGAAATAGAGATGCTTATGAAAATGTGCCCTTGCAAAATTATTGGTGTTACTGGAAGCGAAGGTAAAACTACTACAACAAGTTTAATATATGCAATCTTAAAATATGCAGGTTATAACACATATTTAGGTGGAAACATTGGAACACCACTATTTACCAAGTTAGCCGAAATAATGCCAGAAGATATAGTGGTTTTAGAGTTAAGTAGTTTTCAATTAATGGAAATGGAAGTAAGCCCACATATTTCTGTAATTACCAATGTAACTCCAAATCATTTAAATATACACAGTTCGTATGAAGAATATATAGATTCTAAAAAAACTATTTTTAAATATCAAAATGAAGATGATACATTAATATTAAATTATGATAACGAAATTACAAGGAAATGTAAAACAGAAGCAAATTCTAAAGTAATATATTTTAGTAGCCAAGAAAAATTAAATGATGGTTATGTTGTAGATGGTAATATTATAAAAGAATGTGAAAATAAGTTAAGAAGACATATTTTAAATACTAAAGAAATAAAATTAAGAGGAAAACATAATTTCGAAAATATATGTGCAGCTTTAGCTGCTACAAGGGAATTTGTAAGTGAAGATACTGCAGTAGAAGCAATAAAAGAATTTAATGCGGTAGAACATAGACTAGAATTTGTAAGAAATATTAATGGAGTAAAATGGTATAACGATTCAGCAAGTTCTAGCCCATCACGTACAATTGCTGGGTTAAATGCTTATGATGAAGAAATTGTATTAATTGCTGGTGGATATGACAAAAACTTGGATTATGAAATTTTAGGAAAATATATTGTAGAAAAAGTAAAAGCGTTAATACTTATAGGTAACACTGCTAAGAAAATTTTAACAGCTACTATGAAGGAAATGAAAAAGGCAAATGTAGAAATTCCAATATATTGTGCTAAAACCTTAGAAGAAGCAGTAGAAGCTGCAAAACAAATTGCTAAAAAAGACCAAGTAGTATTATTTTCGCCTGCTAGTGCAAGCTTTGATATGTTTAAGAATTTTGCAGACAGAGGAAATCAATTTAAAGAATTAGTTAATAAAATATAAAATAGAAAGGCACATATGTGTCTTTTTTTTATATAATAAAATAAGGAGGTAAAAATATGCACGATAAAAACTATGAAGAATATATGAGCAGTGTTTTAGGGTATAATATAAACCAAGAAAATACATATTGTAATTATGATTATGATGCCTTTTCTTATGATTTAGAAAAGAAATATCCTGTTATAATACAAGACTTAATGGAGGAACTAAGGAAAATAGATATAAAATCTTGCCAAAACAATTTGGAAGAAATTGTACAAGAGATTTATAAAAATATGAAAATAAAAGACAATACCAAAGATATGAAAAATACAATAATAGATTTACTAAAAATTATAACTATAAAAGAAAAAATAGAAGAATATCAAACAGAAATTAGAAATAAAAATTTATATATGAACAGAGGAATAAGAGGATATAATCCATATATCGAATTTTAAAATTACAAAAAAAGGAAGAATTTTTTTTCGAAAAAAGGATATTCTATTAATATACCAGTAACTTATTTGTTTAAACTAAGAGCAAGGAAGGTATAATAAATGAAAATTAAAGATTGCATGTGTAATAATATTTATTATTGCTTGCCAGATTCTACTGTTACAGATTGTGCTAAAATTATGAATCAAAAACATGTAGGATGTATTCCAGTATGTGATGAACAGAAAAATTTAGTTGGTATTGTAACAGATAGAGATATAACTTTAAGATGTATTGCAAATAATAAAGACTGTAATGCAACAAAAGTTAGCGATATTATGACTTGTAATGTTTGTAGTTGTAATTTAGATGATGATATAAAAACTGCCGAAAATAAAATGGCACAAAACCAAGTAAGAAGAATTCCAATATTAGATAATAGTAAAGTTGTAGGAATAATTACGTTAGGAGATTTGTCTAGAAATCAAGAAATTAATGATCAAAGTGTATGTAATACTTTGGAAGATATTTGTTGCAACAAAACAAACAAAAATGCAGAGTAATATGTATAATTTTAAGCTTAATTAAAAATGTAAATTACGAAAGATATTTCATGTAATTTCAAAACAAAAAGAGAACTTTCAGTTAGAAGGTTCTCTTTTGTTTGAATATATATTTTAATTAGTTATAGCATATATAATCTTCTAGTCATAAATAAATAAAAGATACATATAATAAAAATAGGAGGGGAAAATGGTTGTAGAATTAAGTTATTTTACCAAAGTTGCAAAAAGAATTGCAATATTAGCAATAAGTATAATTATACTAGTTCTTTTATTTAAGCTAAGTGTATTTTATATGCCTTTTTTAGTAGCATTTATTATATCTTTGCTATTAGAACACCCAATAAGATTTTTTATGAAAAAATTTAATTTAAAAAGAAGGACAAGTAGTATAATAATTTTTTTAATAGCAATTGCAATAATTACAGGAATGCTTATATGGGGGATTTCTACGCTAGTATCTGAAGCTTCAAACCTAATGCAAGGAATTAATAACTATATAGATAAAGCATATGTACAAATAGAGAATATAACATCACAGTTAGATGTAAAAAGACTACATTTGCCAGAACAAGTAGAGAAAATTTTAGAAACATCAAATGATGACTTTTTTACCAATATTACCACATGGATAAAGTCAAGCTTATCAAAATTATTAGACTTTTTAATGCAAATTCCAACTATTGCAATTTACACGTCTATAACATTAGTGGCTTTGTATTTTATGTGCGTGGACAAAGTATACATGGTAGATGAAATGGAACACCACTTTCCAACTAAATGGGTAAAAAAGATTGGAGCACATATAAGGGAAATAACGGCTTCATTAGGTAATTATTTAAAAGCAGAATTTATATTAGTATTTGTATCTTTTATAATTTCTTTAATAGGATTTTATTTATTAAACATTATTGGAATAAAAATAAATTATCCATTGTTAATAGCTTTAGGAATATCATTTGTAGATGCTCTTCCAATATTAGGATCTGGTACGATAATGTTACCTTGGGCTGTATTAAGTGCTGCAGATGGAAATTTAGAACTTGCAATAGGAATATTGGCATTATGGGGAATAATGTCTATTGTAAGACAATTTTTAGAGCCTAAATTGGTAAGCAATAAGATAGGTATACACCCTATATTTACATTAATTGCAATGTATACAGGATTTAAATTTTTAGGAATTTGGGGAATGGTTTTAGGTCCAATAATATTAATAATATTAAAAAATATTTTTAGTACCCTAATAGATAAAGGGATTGTAAAAGCAATACTGGCAAGATAAATGAAAATTGTGGACGTTCTTAAAAGTTCATATTAGAAAATACAAAGAATGAACAAAAAAGAACGTTCCTAAAGTACTCTTTATTTTTATGTTGTAGGAAGATAGGATTCGTCTGGTGGATATACATATTCATCATTTGGTTTATCAATTTCCCTTAAAGAAGTAATTTGTAGTTCTGGCATATCACCATGGTAATCAACTTTTTTTATTGTACCAGTAACTTCTACCCATGTATTATCTGGATAATTCTTTATATCTTTAAACTCAGATAAAAAACCTACAATAAGTGTTTGAAAGTCAGAACTAATTACCATATCACGTGCAAGAACAAATTGCTTATCTGTAAAATCGTAAGCTCTATAAATATAACCAGAAAATTTATACGATTTTCCTACATAATCGTCTATGTGTTCGTGAGAATCTTTTAATATATTAGTATAATTTTGAGTGGTAAGCTCTATTACAGATGAAGAATTATCTGATACATTAACATTATTTTTGGCAGAGGTAAACAGATTATAACAGCATACAGAAAAGACACTAAGAATGATAATAGTAACGACAACAAAAAATATCTTAAATAATAAGCTACCACTAACTTTAACATTATATATAAACAAAACAAATACACCTCCATTTATAAATAGTATGAAAAAACTTTCTTATATATGTTTTTTTCAATAAAATATTGCGAAAAAACAATTTTAGTGATATAGTACACATGATATTTATTTTTAGGAGGCAAAAGACGAATGGGTGTATTTAAGAAAATCTTTAAATCATATAGTGAAAAAGAAGTAAAGAGAGTAATGCCTATAGTAGAGCAGATTAACAAATTAGAACCAGAAATGGAAAAATTAACAGACAAAGAACTAACAGGGAAAACTGAATACTTGAAAAAGCAATTAGAAGAAGGAAAAACATTGGATGATATATTACCAGAAGCTTTTGCAGTTGTTAGGGAAGCGTCTAAAAGAGTTTTAGGACTAAGACATTTTGATGTTCAATTAATTGGTGGTATTATATTACACCAAGGTAGAATTTCAGAAATGAAAACAGGTGAAGGAAAAACTTTAGTTGCAACACTTCCTGCATATTTAAACGCATTAACAGGAAAAGGTGTACATGTTATAACAGTAAATGATTACCTAGCAAAAAGAGATAGTGAATGGATGGGAAAACTATATAAATTCTTAGGGCTTTCAGTAGGTCTTGTTGTTAATGGTTTAGAACCAGATCAAAGAAGAGAAGCATATGCAGCAGATATAACATATGGAACAAACAACGAATTTGGTTTCGACTATTTAAGAGATAATATGGTTTTATATAAAGAACAACTTGTTCAAAGAGAATTAAACTATGCAATAGTAGACGAAATAGATAGTATTTTAATAGATGAAGCTCGTACACCACTTATTATATCTGGTAGAGCTAATAAATCATCAGAATTATATAAAAAAGCTGATGGATTTGTAAGAACATTAGATGCAAAAGTTATAGTTGAAGAAGATGTAAAAGATTATGACCAAGCAGAAGATAACGAAAAATATGACTACATAGTAGACTTAAAAGCTAAATCTGCATCATTAACACAAAAAGGTATTAAGAAAGCAGAAGAATATTTTAAATTGGAAAACTTTAACGATTTAGAAAATTCAGAAGTAGTTCATAATGTTAACCAAGCATTACGTGCACATGGTGTTATGAAAAAAGATATAGACTACATTGTTAAAGATGGAGAAGTTTTAATTGTAGATGAATTTACAGGACGTATTATGTATGGTAGAAGATACAATAATGGATTACACCAAGCAATTGAAGCTAAAGAACATGTAAAAATCGCAGATGAATCTAAAACATTAGCAACTATTACATTCCAAAATTATTTTAGAATGTATAACAAATTATCTGGTATGACAGGTACAGCTATGACAGAAGAATCTGAATTCCAAGAAATTTACCATTTAGATGTTGTTTCTATTCCAACAAATAAGCCAATGGTAAGAAAAGATACATCAGATATAATATACAAGAATGAAAAAGCTAAATTTAGAGCTGTTGTTCAAGATGTAAAAGAAAGTTACAAAAAAGGACAACCAGTATTAATTGGTACAGTTTCTATAGAGAAGTCTGAAAAGTTAAGCAAAATATTAACTAAAGAAGGTATAAAACATCAAGTATTAAACGCTAAAGCACATGAAAGAGAAGCTGAAATAATTGCACAAGCTGGTAAATATGGTGCTGTTACAATAGCAACAAATATGGCTGGTCGTGGTACAGATATTATGCTTGGTGGAAATAGTGAATATTTAGCTAAGCAAGAAATGAAACGTATGAAATATGCTTCAGAAATGATAGAACAAGCTACAGCTTTTAACGAAACAGAAGACCAAGATATTATTAATGCAAGAAAGAAATTTAGAGAATTAGTTAAAAAATATGAAAAAGAGATAGAAGAAGAAAAACAAAAAGTTGTTGAAGCTGGTGGTTTAAAAATAATTGGTACAGAAAGACACGAATCAAGAAGAATAGATAACCAATTACGTGGACGTAGTGGTCGTCAAGGTGACCCTGGTTGTTCAAGATTCTACATTGGTTTAGATGACAACTTAATGAAGATATTTGGTGGAGATGCTATTACAAAAGTATACGACAAACTAAATGCTTCTGAAGATTTACCAATAGAGTCTAGAATAATAACAAATGCAGTAGAAAATGCCCAAAAAAGAGTTGAAGGTAGAAACTTCAGCATAAGAAAAAATGTACTAAAATATGATGATGTTATGAATGCACAAAGAGAACTTATTTACAGACAAAGAAGAGAAGTTCTTGATGGTAAAGACTTAAAAGATAATATAGAAAAAATGTTTAATTCTATAGTAGACAATGTTGTATCAACACATTTTAGTGCTGTAGATAATGAAAAAGTAAATAAAGAAGCTTTAATGCAAGATATTACAGATGTATTTGGAATTACAGAACTAGAAAGCGTAAAGAAAGAAAATCCAGATGTAGTAGAAGTTTCTGAAGAACTAGCTAAAGTAGTTAGCGAAAAATATGCAGAAAAAGAAAAAGACTTTGGCGAAAAAGAAATAAGAGAGCTTGAAAGAGTTGTTGTATTAAAAGTTGTTGATCAAAAATGGATGGATCATATAGACAATATGGAAGAATTAAAAAATGGTATTGGTCTTCGTGCTTATGGTCAAAAAGATCCTGTTGTTCAATATAGAATTGAAGGAACAGATATGTTCGACGAAATGAACGAAAACATTAGATTAGATGTAGTTAAAATTCTTTCTCATGTTGAAAAAGTAGGAAATGTAGTTAGAACATCAAATGTTAAAGTAACAAATGAAGGTTTTGACGAAAGTGCAATTAGTTTAGTAGAAGGAAAACTATCACAATCAGATAAAAACCATGTACAACAAACAATAGTAAATGATGGACCAAAAGTTGGAAGAAATGATCCATGTCCATGTGGAAGTGGAAAGAAGTATAAGAATTGCTGTGGAAGAAACCAGTAATATCAAGGAACCGAGTAGAGTATATCAATAGGTATACTCTATTTTTGTATGTAAAGTAAAGTGAACTGCATAGAATGAATGAGTAAAACAAAACTCCCCACTTCTCATTTTAAATGAAAAGTGGGGAGTTGCCACGTCAAACCTGAAAGGCGTCAGCAAGTTCAATTTTAAGTTCTTCTGGTAAAGATTCGTATTTTCCACGAAGACGTTTAGTATAATCTTCGTAAAAGAATGCAATGTCTAGTGAAGAAACATTATCGAGCTTTGAGAAATTTTCAACTGCATACTTATATGCATAAATGAAATCTAAAGCCTTTTGCCTTTCTGAATCCAGACTGCAAGTATTTGTCAAACTATTAAAATTGTTATAGGTATAATTGTAACCAACATACCCAATTGTTACAACTTTTTTAGATGCTGCAATCAGAACAGGAATAAGAGCAACGTCTTCATAACATCTTAAGTCGATAGTAAATAAAACATTAGCAAAGACATTTCTTTTAAAGGCGAATAGCCAATAAAGTGCATACTTCTTTCCTGGAACAGACCACTGTTTTAAAACATCTAAACCAGTTTGAGAGACATTAAGATTTTCATCAAAATTGTATCTTTGATGATCCTTATGCTTTGCATCTCCAACAAGATTCGCCTGATAACGAATAATATCAGGAAAATCGTGTTCTTCAACTTTTAAACTAAGTTCGTGAAGTAACTGAGGATTAATTGTATCATCAGAATCCACAAAAACTAGATAATCGCCAGTTGCAAGAGCAATTCCTCTCCTCCTTGAATGTGAAACACCAGAATTTTCAAAATGATATGCATGGATATAGGAATATACAGTAGCATAATCATCCAGAATTTGAGCTGTACCATCTGTAGATCCATCATCAATGAGGATAATCTCAAAGTTATGGTAGTTTTGTGCTAGAATACTATCAATGCACTTCCGAACATAACTTTTGGAATTATAACAAGGAACAATTACTGAAAACATCATACAATGCACCTCCTGAAAAACGTGAAGCTCTAATTAAGAGCTTGAACAATGTTCAAATTGTTATAGACCAAAATTATAACTTAAAAAGAGAAATGATTCAAGGGAATTATTGAAAAAATTTTTTTCTTATGATATAAATAGTAAAAAATGAAAATGGAGATATATAATATGAAATATAAAGAAATAATTCAAAAAATGTCATTGGAAGAAAAAGCCGAATTATGTGTAGGAGCAGACTATTGGTCTAGTAAATCTTTTGAAAAGTATGAAATTCCAAAAATAAGAATGTCAGATGGACCTCATGGTCTAAGAGTTCAAAAAACAAAGGCAGACAATTTGGGAATTAATGAAAGTGAAGTATCCACTTGTTTTCCTGCAAGTTCTACTTTAGGAAATAGTTGGAATAAAGAAATGGCATATCAATTAGGGAAAGCATTAGGAGAAGAAGCAAGACAAGAGGAGGTAAATATTGTACTAGGTCCAGCAATTAATATAAAAAGAAGTCCTTTATGTGGTCGAAATTTTGAATATTTTTCGGAAGATCCTTATTTAACAGGAATTTTAGGGGCAGAATATGTAAAAGGATTGCAGGATCAAAATGTAGGAGCTTGTGTAAAACATTTTGCAGTAAATAATCAAGAGAATAGGAGAAGAACGATTGATGTAATTGTTGATGAGAGAGCATTAAGAGAGATTTACCTAAAAGCTTTTGAAATAATTATAAAAGACGCAAAGCCATGGTCTATTATGAGTGCATACAATAAAGTAAATGGTCAATATTGTAGTGAAAATACTCATCTGCTAGAAGATATTTTAAGAAAAGAGTGGGAATACCAAGGAATTGTAATTTCCGATTGGGGAGCAGAAAATGATAGAGTAAAAGGAATTGAAAATGGTCATGAATTGGAAATGCCAGGGGGAAGAGGAAACGGAAAAGAAGAAATTATAGAAGCTGTTAAAACAGGGAAAGTACCTGAAAGTAAATTAGATAGTATTGTAGACAGAATTATATCTATTGCAAAGCAAGGAGAACATATACAAGAGTGTATAAAATATGATGCAGAAGAGCATCATAAAATTGCACAAACAATAGCAGAAGAATCAATTGTATTATTAAAAAATGAAGAGAATATATTACCAATTAGAAATAAAAAAATAGCATTAATAGGGGATATGGCAAAATACCCAAGATATCAAGGGGCTGGAAGTTCAACAATTAATCCATATAAAATAGAAAATGCATATAATAGTTTTAAAGAAAATAACATTGTATTTGATTATGCAAAAGGATATGAAAGAATAGAATCAGAAAATGACGAGGTTCTTAGAAAAGAAGCGATAGAAATAGCAAAGAAAAATGAAATAGTAGTGATATTTGTAGGGTTAACAGAAAACTTTGAGTCTGAAGGAGTAGACAGAGATAGTTTAAATATACCAGATAATCAAAATAAATTAATAGAAGAAATTTATAAAGTAAATAAAAATATTGTTATTGTTTTATCTAATGGAGCACCAATTACTATGCCTTGGAAAGATAAAGTAAAAGCAATTATAACTGGTTACCTCGGAGGAGAAGCAGGAGCAAAAGCAATGGCAAATTGCCTAATGGGTAAAGTAAACCCTAGTGGAAAGTTGGCAGAAACATATCCAATTGCATTAGAAGCTACTCCATGTTATAAAAACTATCCAGGAACAGAGTTAACAGTAGAATACCAAGAATCTATATATGTGGGATACAGATATTATGACACAAATAATATAGAAGTATTGTTTCCTTTTGGATATGGTTTAAGCTATACAAATTTTGAATATTCTAATCTGCAAGTTGATAATAATGAGGATACAATAAGAATTTTATTCACGATAAAAAATATAGGAATGCAAAAAGGTAAAGAAATTGCACAAATATATCTATCACAAGAAAATTCTAAAATATTTAAACCACAGAAAGAATTAAGAGAGTTTACAAAAGTGGAATTGGACATAGGAGAAGAAAAACAAGTAGAAATTATATTAAACAAGAAGGATTTTGAATACTTTAATCCTGAAACAAATAAATGGAGTCTAGAACAAGGAAAATATAAAATATTAGTTGGAAAATCTAGTAAGGATATTGTATTAGAAAAAGAAATTTTTATAGAATCTAAAGATAAAAATGTAGAGAAAAACTATTCCCCAAATTATTATACTGGTAATGTTCAAAAAATTAAAGATGAAGAATTTGAAGAATTGCTAGGAAGAAGTATTCCAAAAAGACATTTAGAGCTAGAAGAAATAACAGCTGAAAATACATTAGAGCAAATAAAAGAAACGAAGATAGGAAAGTTTATTTACGAAAACCAAATGGAAAAAATGAATAAATTATTGAAAGAACAAAATGTAAATAAAGCGACAAAAGTAATGATGGATTTACAAAAACCATTAAAGAAATTCTATGAAAAGAAAAGTAGTAAAATAACTAAAGAAATGGTAGAAGATTTAATAAGAATAGCAAAAAGCAATGAGAACTTTGAAGATAATGCTTTTGTAAAAGAATATTTAAAATAAGGAGAAATTGATGATAAAGGCAGTATTTATAGACATAGATGAAACATTAACAAATTCACAAAGAGAAGTAACAAAAGAAACACAAGATGCAATAAAAAGATGTGTAGAAAAAGGAATAAAAATAATTTTAACATCTGGAAGATCTAGAAAAGAAGCAATGGCTTTTCAAGAAACAATAGGTACAAGTCCATATATTATTTCGTCTAATGGAGCTTCTTGCTATGATGTAGCTGAAGAAAAAGAAATATATAATGAAGCTATAAAAAAATCAGTAGTAAAGGATTTATTAGAATATGTAAAAGAGCATAAATACAAACTGAAGTTAAATTATAAAGATAAATTAGTACTAAATGCAGCTACTTTTCCAGATGAGGAGGATAAAGTAAAAACAATAGAAGAATTGGAAAAGATAATAGAAGATGAAGATATTGTTCAATGTGTAATAACCAATTCAGATATCGAAAAAATGAAAAGATTTAAAGTGTTTTTAAAAGAAAATTTTCATGATGTAAAAATAGTAAATGAATCAAAAAAATTAAAAAATCCAGAATTAAAGCCAAGTAAAAATTATTATTGTGATATTGCATCTGCAAATATTTCAAAAGGTAGAGCTGTACTTGCAGTATGTAAATATTTAAATTTAGAAACAGAGGAAATTATAACAATAGGAGACGGAGAAAATGATATTTCTATGTTTGAGGTAACTCCAAATTCGGTTGCAATGGGAAATTCGTTGGATACTATCAAAAAACAAGCTAAATATTTAACAGCAACGAATGATGAAAATGGCGTAGCGGAAGTTCTAAAAATACTATAAGTAAGCGGACTTTGCTGTATATAAATTGTTCTTAAATGTCATAGTCAAATAAACTTAACATTATAGTATATAAAAAAGGAAGAAAAATGCATAAAACATTAATCTTCCTTTTTGTGTAAATATTTTTGCTATCTAGATGTTTGGTTAAATGATAGTATGTTTACTTTATAAGTAAATGTTTCATTGCACCAAAGCAACCAGAATATGAAGAAAAATCTGTCTGAACAATTTTCAGGTTACTCAGAAAATCTGAATAAGTGTGCTGATGGATAAAATTAATTAAAGTGTCCATATAATTTGGAAAACTAAACCCACCACCAGCTAGATAGACTACATCAGGATTAAAAGAGTGAATAAGAGACACAATTTCAATTCCAAGATAAGTTGCTGCTTGCTCAATAATTTCCTGTTGTAGTTCCTGCTCAGGTATTTGAACAATTTTTTTCAAAACCTTTGAGCCAGAACAGATTTTCCCATTTTTGACAATTTCTCCATTAGAATCTACAGTAGGGTTTCCATAGATTTGACCAGCAAAACCATTTGCACCTGTGAATAACTGACCATTAATAACTATTCCACAGCCAATACCTGTTCCATTTGTAATACCAAGCAATACTTTGGCATCTGGATATTCTAGTAGACCAGCGAGAGCTGTAGCATTAGCGTCATTAATAAGTTTAATATTTTTACAGTTCAAATGTGCAAAATCATTAACGGACAAATTTTCAAGACAGCGTAGCGAAGTGTCACAAACTCGCAATCCATCAGAAGTGCATCCAGAAAAAGCAATTCCTAGCCCTTCAAAATTGTAATTAAAGGACATATAGAACTTACTAATTGCTTGAATCAACTCTTCTTTTGAAAAGTTGTCTCCAGATGGAATAGAATTTTGAAACAATTCATCTCCAATTACTGCTGTCATTTTAATGTTAGTACACCCAACATCAATACCACAAAGATTCTTCAGTTGCCGAATTCCTTTCATATACATACCCTCCTTTAATAAGTCTGACCTTAATTATACCATAAATAATGTGAAAATACAATTATAACTAGGGATTGAAAAAGTGATGGTGTGTATATTGATTTAGAAAAATAAAAGTAGTATTATTAGAAAATAGTAAAAAGGAGAGATAAAATGGCAGGTTATGTTATTCATTTAGCAGTAGGTGAAGAATATATAAGAAAACATCCTAATGAGATTAATAACTATGAGGATTTTATAGAAGGCGTGATTTACCCAGATTCTGTTACAGATAAATCATTAACTCATTATGGACCTACAAGCAGTCAAGTAAATTTAAAAAGATTTTTCGAGGATAAGGATATAAATACAGATTTTAACAAAGGATATTGTATACATTTAATTACAGATTATTTATTTTACAATAAATTTTTAACGATATTTTCTAGCAATTACATATATAACGATTATGATATTCTAAATAAGGAACTTAAACGTAAATTTGAAGTTAAAATTCCACAAAAAGTTGAAGACAAAGTTTTTTATACAGAAGGAGAAACGAGAATCTTAAATCTTAAAGATACAATAAAATTTATAGAAGAAACTAGCTCTAATAATATAAATGATATAAAAAAAGCAGTACTTAATGAAGATAAAAATTGGTTAGAAATAAGACCACTAAAAAGAATATAAAAATTAGAAAATGAGTAAGCTTGTATATTGTCATTTCATCAAATTTCTAAAAAAGATAAAGAACTTAAATAGTTAGATAAAAAAGTTTAACTATTCTAGTTCTTTTTTTATAGTAGTAAATTTTTCCTGGTAGGAGAAAAATTATAAAAAATAATTAAAAAAATATAAATTTTGTGTCACCTTTATATAAGTAATACAGTCTATAAAGTAGTAGAAAAACAAAAGAGAAATTATCAATTATATTTAACAGCATAAAAACAATATAGCTCTACACAATTTTATACAAGAGAGGAATTAACAATGATATTTAGTAGCTTAGAATTTATATTTATTTTTCTACCAATATTTCTAATTATATATTTTGTATCCTCCAAAAAATACAGAAATTATATTTTATTAATAGGTAGTATTATATTTTATATAGTAGGAGCGTGGGGACACCCACACTATATTCTGCTATTAGCATTAACTATTCTTATAAATTATATTATAGGAAAAAATTTATATAAAAGCAAAAATAGAAAATTATTAGTAATAGGAATTATATATAATTTATTCTGGTTAATATTGTTTAAATATTCAGATTTTATAATTTCAATAATTTGTAATATAAGAAATGTAGATATCGAACCTTTAAACTTACTATTACCGATAGGAATAAGTTTTTATACATTTCAATCAATATCATATATAGTAGATATATATAACGAAAAATGTAAGCCTGCAAATTCTATTATAAGATATGCTATGTATGTGCTTATGTTTCCACAGTTAATATCTGGACCAATAGTAACATATAAAGATATAAATAAAGAACTTAATAATAGAAAAGAAAGTTTAACCAATATCAAAGTAGGTGCTAAATATTTTATTTTAGGATTAGGCTTTAAAGTTTTATTAGCAAACAGGATAGGATGCCTTTGGAGTGATATAAATATGATTGGAGTAGAGAGTATTTCGACAGGACTTGCATGGCTTTCTGTTATAGCATATTCGTTGCAAATATATTTTGATTTTTGTGGATATTCTTTTATGGCAGTAGGACTTGGAAAAATTATGGGATTTACACTTCCAATAAATTTTGAAACACCATATTTATCAACGAGTATGACAGAATTTTTTAGAAGATGGCATATAAGTTTAGGAAACTGGTTTAAAAATTATGTATATATACCATTAGGTGGAAATAGAAACGGAAAGCTAAAAACAATATTTAATTTATTAGTCGTATGGATTCTTACAGGTTTGTGGCATGGTGCAAATTATAATTTTATATTATGGGGACTTTTTATATGGCTAGTAATTGTTTTAGAAAAACTATGCATGAAAAAGTATTTAGATAAATATAAAATATTTGGACATTTGTATATGCTAATTTTAATACCAATAACTTGGTCAATATTTGCTATAACAGATATAAATCAACTAGGAATATTATTAACTAAGTTATTTAGCTATAGTGAAGGGCTTTATAAATTAGATTTTATCAAATATCTAAATATTTATGGAATACTAATTTTAATAGGAATAGTATGTACTACAAAAATACCAAAGAAACTATTTATAACAAAGAAAAACACATGGTTTCAAACAATAATTTTATTATTAATTTTTAGTATGTCCATTTATTATTTATACATAGGACTAAATAATCCATTTTTATATTTTAGTTTTTAAGAGAAAGGAAGAAAGATATGAAGAAAATAAAAGTATTTATCATTTTAATTATTATGTTAGTAGGTGGGATTTTTATAATAAAAAGTGCAAAAAATGACTCAGTAGCACTTTCACAAAACACTATTATAAATGAAATAGAAGTAGAAGGAAATAATGCAGAAAAACTAGAAAACGTAAATAGAGCAGAAAATATTAAAAATAACGAAGTACAAAGTAATATAGAAAATAATAAAAAACAAGTAGTAGAAAGAAATTATTTTGATGATGCGCTATTTATAGGTGACTCTAGAACTGTTGGAATATCTGAATATGGTGATTTAAACAATGCAACATTTTTTGCAAATACAGGAATGAGTGTATATAATGTATTTGAAAAATCTGTTTCTGTACCAAAAGTTGGTAAATTAAAATTAGAACAATTGTTAAAGTCAAAAAAGTTTGGAAAAATATATATAATGTTAGGAATAAACGAACTAGGATATGACATGAACAAAACAGCAGAAAATTATGAAAAATTAATAGATTATGTAAAAGATAATCAAAGTAATGCTATAATATATGTGCAAGCAAATTTACATGTTACACATGATAAATCTAGTAAAGATAAAACTATCAATAATACAAATATAGATAAGTTTAATAGTAAAATAGCGCAATTTGCAGATAATAAGAAAATCTTTTATATAGATATAAACGAGAAATTTGATGATAAAAATGGTAATTTAACTGCAGAGTATACTAAAGACAATGTTCATATTTATGCAAAATATTATAAAGAATGGAGTAAGTGGTTAAGTCAAAATGCAGTAATATAAGGAGGTTAATATGTTATTAATAGACCAGAAAGAATGGTTTTGCAAGAATATTAAGAGTTTAGAAAATGGTATGTATAGACTTTCATATAGCATATTAAAAAATGAAGCAGATGCACAAGATGCAGTTCAAGAAGCTATTTATAAATCTTACAAAAATTTAGACACTTTGAAAGATAAAAGAAAATTTAAACCATGGATTTATAAAATAGTGACTAATACTTCATTCGAAATATTAAAAAATACTAAAAATTATTTAGATATTGAAGAAGAAAATATACAGGCTGAAAAAATAGACATAGAAACAAACTTAACTTTATGGGAGACTGTACAAAATTTAAGCCAACCTTATAGAACTGTAATAACATTATTTTATTATGAAGATATGTCTATAAAGGAAATAAGTAAAATAACTGGAAATAGTACAGATACAATAAAAAAGCAATTATCTAGAGGAAGGGAAAAAATTAAGGAGGTAATAAAGATATGAATTTTTTTACAGATAGGAAATTTAAAAAAATTGCAAAAAAAGAAAATATAAAAGCTCCAGAAAAATATTTAAAGTCGATAGACGAAACACTAAATAATTTGCAAGATACAAATGAAAAAATTCATGTAAAGCCAATTTTGGGGTATGGTTTAAAATTTGCTTTAGCAATTGCTTTAATTACGTTTGTAGTATTACCTAATTTAAGCTCTGAAGTTTCTTATGCTATGCAAAAATTACCTGTAATAGGAAACTTAATTAAGGTAATTACCATTAAGAATTATTTTGATAAAGATGGTAATAGTGAATTAAATGCTAATGTACCTAACATAGAAAATAAAGAAAACATAATAAGTAAATCTAATGAAAAAATAAATACAGATGTTCAAGAATTAACAAAAAGAATTATTAATAAATATTATGAAGAAAAAGATCCAAATAATCATATGTCAGTGGAAATTAATTCAGATATAATAACAAATACTAGTAATTGGTTTACGTTAAAATTGACAATATCTGAAACTGCAGCAAGCAGTAATTTGGAGTATAAATATTATCATATAGACAAAAAAATAGATGAAATGATAGAAATGGCAGATTTATTTGATGGTGAAGAATATAAAGAAGTAATAAGTAAAGAAATAAAAAGGCAGATGAAAGTTAGAATGGAAGAAAATGAAAATGTTGTTTATTGGATAGATGAAGAACTTCAAGACTGTAGTTTTAGCAAAATAGATAATAATCAAAATTTCTACTTTTCAGAAAATGGAAATATAGTAATAGTTTTTGACAAGTACGAAGTTGGACCTGGTTCTAGCGGAGCTCCAGAATTTGAAATAGATAAATCAATTTATGAAAGATACTTAAAAAAATAATGTAAAAAATTTAATTTTTATATTGTAATTTTTATTTTCTTATTATATATTATGCAAAAGGGTGTGAAGAAATGAAAAAAATGTTAAAAAAAGCTAAATTAAATACTAAGAAAAAAACAAAGGCACAAGTAGCTTTTTTAAACAACCACATATTTATATATATTAATACTAATTCTTTTTTGAATTAGTATTTTTTTTATATTTAAACACACCCATACATAAAAATTAAAAGAGGGGGTATCTTCAGATGGAAGAAAAAAAGTTACTACTAGATGTAAACGAAAAGCCAGATATTGTTAAATGGATTGTTCTGGCAATACAACATGTTTTTGCAATGTTTGGTGCTACAATTTTAGTACCTATTTTAGTAAATAGTACAGCGGGGCAAGAAGTTCTCACAATACCAGTAGCATTAGTTACTTCAGGAATAGGTACATTAATTTATATATTATGTACAAAAGGAAAATCACCAGTTTATTTAGGAAGTTCATTTGCATTTATAGCTCCACTTGCAGCTGCATATTTAAAAGGTGGAATTTCTGGAGCAATGACAGGGATTATGGTTATAGGACTTATATATGTAGTATTTGCTACAATTATTCATTTTATAGGTAAAAATTGGATAAATAAATTATTACCACATATTGTTATAGGCCCAATGATAATGATAATAGGACTTGGTTTAGCTCCTAATGCAATATCACAAATTGGTTTAGGAACAGAATCACAAATAGAATGGAAAGGTATAGTTGTTGCACTTATAACATTTTTAACAACTGCAATTATTATGGTTAGAGGAAAAGGATTTTTAAAGATAGTACCTTTTTTAGTAGGCATAGTTACAGGTTATATAGCTTCTATATGTTTAGGGTTAGTAGATTTTACACCAGTAGCAGAAGCAGCATTTTTTAGTATGCCTAATTTTGTAATACCATTTGTAGATTATGCGCCTAGTTTTTCAGCATTACTTACAATAGCACCTATAGCATTAGTAACAATGGCAGAGCATATTGGTGATCATACAGCATTAAGTACAATAATTGGAAAAGATTTATTAAAAAATCCAGGATTGGATAGAACTTTACTTGGAGATGGTATTGCAACTTTTGTAGCAGGTATACTTGGTGGACCAGCAAATACAACATATGGAGAAAATACATCTGTTGTTGGAATGACTAAAATTGCATCTGTTTGGGTAATAGGATTAGCAGCTATTATAGCTATATGTTTAGGTTTTCTTGGTAAATTTACAGCAATTATTTCTACAATTCCAGAACCAGTATTAGGAGGAGTTTCTTTACTACTATATGGTTTTATTGCTATAAATGGATTAAAAGTTTTAATAGAAAATAGAATAGATTTTGGAAAATCTAAGAATATAGTTGTAGCGTCAACAATGCTTGTTTTAGGATTAGGTGGAGCTGCAATATCTATTGTGTCTGGAGATTTATCTATTACTATATCTGGTATGAGCTTAGCAGCAACAGTCGGAATATTATTAAACTTATTATTACCAGAAGAAAAGGTAAAAGAATTAGAAGAAAATATACAAAAGGAGGATAAATAAAAATGAATATAAATGTATTAGATAATCCAATTATAGAGCATAAATTATCTATAATAAGAAATAAGAATACAGGAACAAAAGAGTTTAGAGAAATAATAACAGAAATTGCAATTTTTTTATGTTATGAAGCAATGAAAGATGCACAACTAGAAGAGGTAGAAATAGAAACACCATTATGCAAAACAAAAGCAAGAATATTAAGAGAAGATAAGTATGCTTTTGTACCAATTTTAAGAGCTGGAACAGGAATGCTAGATGGACTTTTACAAGTTATACCAAATGCGAAGATAGGTCATATTGGACTATATAGGAACGAAGAAACATTAAAACCAGTAAAATACTATTATAAAATGCCAAAAGACATAAGCAAAAGAGAGGTACTTATATTAGACCCAATGCTTGCAACAGGTGGCTCAGCAGAAGACACAATAAGATGTTTAAAAGAAGATGGAGTAAAGAATATAAAATTTCTTTCTATATTAGCCGCACCAGAAGGAATAGAAAAGTTAAATAAAGAATTTCCAGATGTAAAATTATATACAGCAGGAATAGACGAAAAACTAAACGAATATGGTTATATAGTACCAGGTTTAGGAGATGCAGGAGATAGGATATTTGGAACAAAATAAACAACAGGGATTTTGGGGACGGTCCTTAAAATCCCTCCTTTATCAATTATAAAGGAGGGATTTTTTTCTGCATAAATGAACTTTAATGAACACGTATTTAACATTTAGGAAAAAATGAAACATTAGATAAGTCTTGCGATCACATCTATAAAGTTCACTAAAAGTTTACTTGAAAAAAGTTAATAGCTATGATAATATTGAAACACAAAAATTAGATTGGAGTGAACATATGTTAGAATTAGAAGATAATAAAAAAGAACTTCAAGAATTATTGAACAAATTAAAAGAAATAGGTGAATCTCTTTGAAGTAGAAAATTTAAAGGATAAATTGGAAAAACTTGAAAAGGAAACCTTAAAAGAAGATTTTTGGAGCAATAATAATAGTAAAATTTTGCAAGAAATAAAGATTCTAAAAGATAATATAAATTCATATGATAAAATATATAATGAATTGCAAAATTGTATAGAGATGAATAATTTATTATTTTTAGAAGAAGATAAGGAAATTTTACAAGAACTTTTAGAAGATACAAAACGCATAAGCGAAGATATAGAAAATTTAGAAATTAAAACTTTACTATCTGGTAAATATGACATAAACAATGCTATTGTTTCTATGCATCCAGGTGCAGGGGGAACAGAATCGCAAGACTGGGTGGAAATGTTATATAGAATGTATACTAGATGGGCAGAAAAGCATAACTTCCAGGTTAAAGAATTAGATTATTTGGAAGGTGATGAAGCAGGAATAAAAAGTGTTACTTTTTTAGTAAAAGGAGAATATGCTTATGGCTATTTAAAGGGTGAAATGGGTGTACATAGGCTTGTTAGAATTTCACCGTTTGATAGTGGAGGAAGACGACATACATCTTTTGCTTCTGTAGAGGTTCTGCCAGAAATTGAAGAAGATATACAAATAGATATAAATCAAGATGATTTAAGAATAGATACATACAGAGCTTCTGGTGCAGGAGGACAACACATAAATAAAACTTCTTCAGCAGTTAGAATAACACATATTCCAACTAATATAGTGGTTGCTTGCCAATCAGAACGATCTCAAATTCAAAATAGGGAAACTGCAATGAAGATGCTTAAGTCAAAGTTGTTTGACTTAAAAGAAAAGGAAAGACAAAAAAATATAACAGATTTAAAAGGTGAACAAAAAGATATAGCTTGGGGAAGCCAAATTAGGTCATATGTATTTTGCCCATATACTTTAGTAAAAGATCATAGAACAAATTACGAAATTCGGAAATGTACAATCTGTTATGGATGGACAAATAGATGACTTTATACAAGAATATTTAAAAAAATTTAATAAATAAATGTTTTTTGTTATAATTATTTGTGCTAATATATTTGTGTAATAACATATAAAGTTACAAAAAATATTTAGTTTCATATAATATATAGAAGTGGTATTTAATTAAATTCATTTCTAACATTACAAAGAAGAGGTGTCAAAATGGACACAATAGTTTTAAAATTTGGAGGGAGTTCAGTTTCAGACAATATAAAATTAAATATTGTAGCTGATAAAATTAAAGAATTTTATAAAGAAAATAATGTAGTAGTTGTAGTATCTGCTCAAGGAAAAACTACAGATAATTTATTAAAAGAAGCTCATGAGCTAAGTAATGTTCCGAATGAAAGGGAATTAGATACATTGCTTAGTGCAGGTGAGCAAATATCCATGTCTAAACTAAGTATATTACTTAATAGATTAGGATATCCTGCAATTTCACTTACTGGTTGGCAAGCAGGCATATTTACAAGTGAAGCAAACCAGTCAGCAGTTGTAGAAAACATAGATACATCAAGAATACAAAAAGAATTAGATGAAAGGAAAATTGTTATTATAGCAGGTTTCCAAGGAATAAACTCAAAAGGAGATATAACAACACTTGGAAGAGGTGGATCAGATACCACAGCAGTTGCAGTAGCAGCAGCACTAAAAGCTGATAAATGCTATATATTTTCGGATGTTGACGGTGTATATTCTACAGATCCAAATAAAATACAAGATGCAAAAAAAATATCAGAGTTATCATATGAAGAAATGCAAGATATTTCGAACGAAGGTGCAAAAGTTTTGCATAATAGATGTGTAGAAATAGGAAAAAACTTTAATATTCCAATAATTACAAAATCAACATTTAATAATAGGCCAGGAAGTGTTATTAATAGTAAAATAGAGGACACAAAAGTAAAAAGTATAGTAAAAAATGATGATATAATTTTAGTTACAGCAAAACAAGATGTATATACACCTAGAATAATTAATCGAATATATAGAAAATTACTAGAAAATAATATTTTTGTTAATAACATAATAAATAAAAGTATATCTAATCTAGAAATACAATTTACTATAAAATCATCAGAATTTAACAAATTTGAAAATTTAATAACAAATGAATATCCTAAGCTAGATTGTTCTTATAAGAATGTAAGCAAAATTTCTATAATAGGTTATGGAATAATGAATGATTCTGAAACAATAATGAAAACTATGCAAATATTAGATGCAAATGCCTTAGAAGTACTAAATATACAAACAAATGAGTCAAAAATAAGAATAATATTTAGAGAAAAAGTAGAAGATAATATACTAGAACAATTGCATAATGAACTTATAAATTAATAAACTAATGAAAATGTGAATAAAAGCTGCTCGTAGCTAAGCACTTGGGCAGCTTTCAATTAAAAGGAGGATACATATGAAAAATATTTCTAAAGAAAAATTAAAAAAATATGAAAAAGATTTTGCTAATGTTGAAAACAAAATAGTAACGAATACAGTTACAAAAAATGGATTTTTTAAATCTTGTGAAAATTATGAAGAAGTAAGAAATTCTAGATACGATTTTTCTGTAAACCTAAAACAAGGAGAAGTAACAGATCAAAAAAGAAGTGGAAGATGTTGGATTTTTGCATCTACAAATTTTATTAGATATTTCTTAATAAAAAAATTAAATATAGACAATATAGAGTTATCACAAAATTATATAGCATTTTATGATAAATTAGAAAAATGTAATTATTTTTTGAATAGTATAATAAGTACTATAGATAGACCAACAACAGATAGACATGTAACATTTTTCTTAGACAATCCTATAAATGATGGTGGACAATGGGATATGTTTTTAAATATCATAAAAAAATATGGTGTTGTTCCTAAAAGTGCTATGCCAGAAACATATAATTCTTCTAATACAATAGAAGTTAATAAAGTTTTAAAAAGAATATTAAGAATGTATGCTTATGAATTAAGAACAGATTACAAAAATAATAAAAGTTTAGAAGAAATAGAAAATAAAAAACTAGAAATGGTAGAAAAAATTTATAATATATTATGTACAGCATTTGGAAAGCCACCAAAAGAATTCAACTTTGAGTATACAAACAAAAAAGATGAATTTTTTAGAGAAAATAATATAACTCCTATAGAGTTTTATAATAAATATGTAAAAGATTTAAACTTAGAAGATTATATAAGTATTATAAATGCTCCAAACGAGGATAGACCATTCCTAAAAAAATATACTGTAAATTACGTAGGAAACGTTGCAGAAGGTAATAAAATAACATATTTAAATTTACCAATAGAAAGACTAAAGGAAATGTCAATTGCACAACTTACAGATGGTGTACCAGTATTTTTCGGAAGTGATGTAGGACAAGAATCTTCAAGAGATTTAGGAATATTATCACGTTCGCTTTATAATATTAATGAATTAATAAATATAGAAGACAACATGGATAAGGCAACTAAGCTTGAATATAGAGAAAGTGCAATGACACATGCAATGATGTTTTTAGGAGTGAATTTAGACGAAAATTGGAAGGGAAATCGCTGGAAAGTAGAAAATTCATGGGGAAATGTTTCAGGAAATAAAGGAATGTTTCTTTTAACAGATGAATGGTTTAACTCTTATGTTTATCAAGTTGTAATTAATAAAAAACACTTAAAGCCAGAAGAATTAGAAGCATACAATGAAAATAATTACTACATGGAATTAGAGCCATGGGATCCAATGGGAACATTAGCAGATTAGGAGAAAATTTATGTATGATTGTATAATAATTGGTAAAGGACCAGCTGGTATAAGTGCAGCTATTTATATTAGCAGGTCTAATTTAAGAACTTTAGTAATAGGAAAAGAAGATACAGCTTTAAATAAAGCTAAAAGTATAGAAAACTATTATGGGTTTGAAGATAGCATTTCTGGAGAACAACTTTTTAAAAATGGTATTAATCAAGTTAAAAAACAAAATGTAGAAATAAAAAATGATGAAGTAATAGATATAGAATATGGTAATGGAACATATATTGTAAAAACAGTAAATAATGAATATGAAACAAGAACAATTGTTCTTGCAACAGGAAAAAGTAGAAAAACTTCTAATATAGAAGGAGAAAAAACTTTTGAAGGAAAAGGAATAAGCTATTGTGCAATATGTGATGGTTTCTTTTTTAAAGGAAAGAATGTTGCTGTTATAGGAGATGGAGAATATGCACTTCACGAAGCAGGAGTTCTAAAGAATGTGGCTAATGAAGTTACTATTTTTACAAATGGTGGTAAACTTCCAGAAAATAGATCTTTAAGTATACAAAATGTTATAGAAGGAAGAATAGATTCTATAAAGGGAAAGACAAAAGTAGAAGAAATTATTCTAGAAGATAAAAGAAGTATTCCTGTAGACGGAATTTTTATTGCACAAGGTATTGCTTCTAGTGCAGACTTCGCAAAAAAACTTGGCATATTTGTACGAAATAATGATATTGTAGTAAATGAAAATATGGAAACTAATGTACCAGGTATTTATGCAGCAGGAGATTGTACTGGTGGATTATTGCAAATATGTAAAGCAGTATATGAAGGGGCTAAATGTGGCTTAAGTATTGCTAAAAAAATTAAAAATATATAAGGAGGTTATTTTATGAGTAAAGTAATAGAAATAGCAGAGGAAAATTTTGAGGAAGAAGTATTAAAATCTGAATTACCTGTATTAGTAGACTTTTGGGCACCATGGTGTGGACCATGTAGAATGATGGGTCCTATAGTGGAAGAATTAGCAGAGGAAAATTTGGAAATAAAAGTTTGTAAACTTAATGTGGACGAAGCTTCAGACATAGCAAGAAAATATGAAATAGAAAGTATACCAACTTTAATTTACTTTAATAATGGTATAGCTCTAAAGACACTTGTAGGATTAAGAACAAAACAAGATATATTAAACGAAATTTAATAAAAAAGCGTACTAAAACTGTTTTAGAAATTTGAATTCTAAAAACATTTTTGGTACGCTTTAAAATCGGGATTTTAAGGACCGTCCCTAAATCCCGATTATAAATATCCAGTAAACTATTCAATTCACATATAGAAGGATATTCTTTTTCAGAATACCTACATAAAATTGTAACGTATAATTTTTCTTTGTCGTTTAAAAAAGTATAACAATTTTCTTTTAAATTAAATAAGTTAGTATATGTGTAGTCTGGCTTAAAAGTTTTAATTCTGGTTACTAACATTTCTTTAATATCGTTTCGTAATACATTAATACAATATATATAGTCTTTATTCTTAAAATGTTCTGTAAGCTTTTCTTTATCTACCATCTCTTTCATCATCTCCAGTAGGTAATATTTTTACTAGCACACCTTCTTTAGTCTTTTCTAAAATAGATCCAGTGTCTAAGTTAATATAAGTTTTATGAATTTGCTTATCTTTAGGAGAGTGTTTTAAATGTGCAGGTGGACAATTCTCATCAGATAAAAATCTAAGATGTCCAACAGTGTCTTGGTTATAAGCTTTATTATTTTTTGAACATTGTTTAATTGTTTTTTTACTTTTTTTATTCCATGGCATCATTATATGTGATTTCATTTTTTTATCATTTTTCATAGTCCAATCATCAGAACCAGCATATATAGGTACAATTGGGGTTTTAAAATATTCTGTTGCAAATTCTGAAAAAATATGTGATGGAATATGTACATTAACAGGTAAGATAGAATTAATATCTACTGCGAAATCTGTAAAATGTTTTAATTCTCCTAAAGTTCCATCTTCAGAAACTTTATCTACCACAACTCCATAATTTCTTTTTGGATTATCATTTAATTCTAAAAAGCTATAAAGAGAAAATGCGATATGGTTTTTTGAACCTTTTAATCTATGAATTGAATTAGCAAATTGTGAAAACCTTAACATATCATCACTAACAGAATTTTTAGAAGCAGGAAAAATTTTAGAAAAATATCGTTCATATTCTTTACCATAAGATTTTTCCATTTCTTTTTCTAAAGGTTCTAGAGAATAATATCTTCTTTCAGAATTTTCGTTATCATCCAAAACCAATTCACCATTACGTGACATTTCTTCTATTTTATTTTCATTTTCTGTATAATACATTTCTGTTGGATAATAAAATAGTTCCATTTTTAATAAAATGTTTTTTAAATCTTCATCTTCCAATGTTGGTGATTCAGTTCCATTTAAAATAAGTGGTTCTAAATTAAATTCAGAAATTGCATACATTGCTTTAGAATAGTCTTCTAAGATATGTAATGCTCTATTAGTATACATTATATTTATACCTAGTAAGTCTACTGTGTCTAACTGTTTTTGAACTCCTTCAGATAAGCCACTGGTTAAACTTGTTTTATCTTGTTTTAACTCTGGAAGACCAATGTCGTCAAATTGTTTATTTGCAAGTGCTAGCCAGTCATCTAAATATCCCATATCATCAAACAAACTAACTAAAGCTTTATTAGATTCTACTAAATCTTTGGTTATGTTTGTTTCGGTATAATTTAAATAAGTTTTCATATATGCAGGAATTCCATCTGCTAATAATTCGAAAGCATCAAGATAATGCTTTCTTTGGAGTGCAGGTAAATGTCCTAAAAGTTTTTCAGCCATTATATGTTTTTCTTTATTACTTTTATTAGAATTTAAAATATCATCAAATACAGGGCCATAGCTATCTTCTATTTGAGAAGCTACTTGTGGATATAAATGCCTCATAAATAGTACTAAGTTTGTTAAGTTCTCATCAAAACTATTAGTGTGCATAAAGAAATCTTTATCTGACGAAATTTTATTTTTTTCTATATATTCTGTAATTTCTTCATATTTTTTAGGATTTTTAAGTAAATACAAACAAGCATTATATGCAGTAACTTGATTTAATATATGCTCATTAAAAAAAGAAACCGTTTTTATTCTAGAATTATAGTCATATAATAAAGAATAAAAATCTGGATCTTGCATATCTGGATTTTTAAGTTTTTCTTTTTGAATAAAATTGTAAATTCTATTAATAGTGCTATTAATATATCTATATTCAAATGGTTTAACATGAGAAACCATTTCTTCTGCTCTACTTATGGCAGATTTAAAAGTCATAAAATACATAAGTAATCCTCCTTAATGATTAACATAATTATTATACTATACTTTAAGCTTTTGCACAATACCTTTACTAAATTATGGTATATATGTTAAAATATCACCATAGGAGAGATAATATGAAAAGAAAAAGAGTTTTATTAGGAATGAGTGGTGGAGTAGATAGTAGTGTTTCTGCACTATTACTAAAAAATGAAGGTTATGAAGTAGTTGGTGTTACTTTATCACTATCTAATTATACAGATGCGAAAGATGCAAAAGAAGTATGTAATAAAATTGGAATAGAACATATTTCTATAGATATGCAAGAAAGTTTTAAAAAATATGTAATTAATAATTTTATAGATTGCTATTCTAGAGCTCTTACACCTAATCCTTGTATAGAATGTAATAGAAAATTAAAATTTGGAGAAATGTATAAAAAAGCTAAAGAATTAAACTGTGATTTTTTAGCAACAGGTCATTATGCTAAAACAGAATATGATAGCAATTATAACCAATTTGTTTTAAAGAAATGCTTAAATGAGAACAAAGATCAATCATATGTACTATATACAATGCAAGAAGAAATATTAGACAAAGTGCTATTCCCTTTAGGTAATTTTAAATCTAAAGAAGAAATAAGACAAATAGCAAAAGAAAACAATTTAGTGAATGTTGCTAATAAACCAGATAGTGAAGATATTTGTTTTATTCCAGATGGCAATTATAAGAAGTTTTTAGAAAGTAATGGAAACATTAAACCTAAGCCAGGCAATATAGTAATGAATAATGGAACTATATTAGGAAAGCATAATGGTCTATATAATTATACTATAGGGCAAAGAAAAGGAATGGGGATATCATATAAAGAGCCATTATTTGTAATAGGATTTAATATAAATAAAAATGAATTAATAGTAGGTACTATGAAAGAGGCATTTAAAGAAGAAGCAATTATAAATAATGTAAATATATTAATTAAAGATATTAACATAGACAATTTAAGAGTAGCAGTAAAAACTAGATATAGCAAAAAGGAATCTTTTGCAAGATTAAATATTATAAATGAAGATAAGATAAAAATTACTTTTGAAGAACCAGAAAAATCTTTAACGCCAGGCCAATCAGCAGTATTTTATTTAGACGATATTGTAGTTGGTGGTGGAATTATAGAATAGTAAGAAAGAAGGGAACACAGATGATTAAAGAAGCAATTATAAGTGATTATGAAGTGATTGAAAAAATTATTACTGATAATTATGAATTAAAACTATTAGAAGAGGAAACAAATTCTATTAGAGAAGCTTTAACTAATTATAATAAAGTAGTTTATATAGACTATGAAAATGACATTCCTGTTGCGTATGCACAGTGTGCACTAAAAAATGATGGCACAACAATAGGATATTTAGAGAAGATTTATATAAAGAATAATTATCAAAATAAAGGAATTAATAAAAGACTATTAAATAAATGTGAAGAATGGACAAAATCTAAAGGATGTGTTAAATTTACTGCAAGCTGTAATCTATCAGACAATGAATTAATTTATTTACTAACTAATTTAGGATTTTCAGAAACAAATAAAATAGCTTATTTTTCTAAGGAGCTTGATTAATATATGAAAAATAAAAAGGTAAGAAAGCAAGAAGAGGAAGAATTTGTACCTAAAGCATTTAAAAAAGATAAAAATATACAAAAACAAGAAAACAAAAAAAGTACAAAAGTAAAAACAAATAAAAGATTAAAGAAATTTATAATTATGCTAATTATTACTCTAATAATTGTTACAGGAAGTATATTAGCGGTATCTGCAATAAAATGGAGAAACATTGCAACAGATATGCTAATTAATGAAAATTCTATTGTAGTAGATAATAGTGGTAATGAACTTGCAAAATTGGGAAGTGAAAGAAAACAAATTAAAATTGATATTTCACAAATGCCAGCAAATTTAAAAAATGCTTATGTTGCAATAGAAGATGAAAGATTTTATAAGCACCAAGGAATAGATATAAAGAGAACTGGTTCGGCAATATTAAGTTATATCTTTCATTTTGGTAATTCATCTTATGGAGGAAGTACAATTACTCAACAACTTGTAAAAAATATGACAGGAGATAATACAGATAGTATATTTAGAAAAGTAAAAGAATGGTGGAAAGCTTGGAATTTAGAATGTATAACCGAAAAAGATGAAATACTAGAAACATATTTAAACATTATATATGTTGGCCCAAGTATATATGGAGTAGAAGCAGGAAGTAACTATTATTTTAATAAAAATTGTAAAGATTTAACTCTAGAAGAATGCGCTTTTTTAGCAGGAATAAATCATTCACCTAATTCGTACAACCCATTTGGAGAAAAAGACAATTCAGAAAAGATAAAAAAGAGAACCAAAACTGTGTTATCAAAAATGCTAGAACTGGGATATATTCATGAAGAGGAATACACAATTGCTACAAAAAACGTAGATGAAGGCATAAAGTTTAAAAAAGGTGTTATTAACTCAGGTAATGGAGTATATTCATATCATACAGATGCACTCATAACAGATGTAACAAATGATATAGCAGATAAATATAATATTTCTACTAATTTTGCTACTAATTACATATATATGTCTGGTTTAAAAATTACAAGTACACAAGAAACTAAAGTTCAGAAACAAATGGAAACAGAAATGGGGAAGAGTAAATATATACTTCAATCTAAAGATGGTGGAGAGCACTCACAATCTGCTATGGTAATAATAGATCATAAAACAGGAGATGTATTAGGATGTGTGGGAGGTCTTGGAAAAAAAGACAAGCCTAGATCATTAAATAGAGCAACCCAAAGTATTAGGCAAACAGGTTCTGCTATAAAACCAATTGTTGTAGTAGGCCCTGCTATTCAGAAAAAGATAATTACTGCTTCATCAATTTATGATGATACAGAAAGAGATTTTAATGGTGGCTATCATCCAGTAGACTATAGTAAGCCTTTAGGTAATATAACTGTAAGAAGAGCTATAGAATCTTCACAAAATATTCCGTTTGTAGAAATTATGAATGAATTAAAACCTAGTGTTGCAATAAAATATTTAGAAAAGATGGGTATTACTACTTTAACAGAAGAGGATAATAATTTGTCTTTAGCATTAGGAGGATTACAAAAAGGAATTAGCCCATTAGAAATGGCTTCGGCATATGCAACAATTGCAAATGATGGTAAATATATAGAACCTACATTTTATAAAGATATAAAAGATAATTCAGGAGATATAATAATTAAACCAAAACAGAAAAAGGAAAGAGTATTTTCTAAAGAAACTGCTTTTATATTAAAAGATTTATTAACACAACCAGTAGAAGGTAAGAATGGTACAGCTACATATTGTAAAATAAATGGAATTGATGTTGCTGCTAAAACAGGTACAACCGATTCAAATTATGACAGATGGCTTTGTGGTTTTACGCCATATTATACAGGTGTTACATGGTATGGATATGATCAAAACGAAACAGTTAACTTTAATAAAAGAAATCCAGCAGGTTTAATATGGGCAAATGTAATGTCAAGAATACATACAGGATTAAAAACGGAATATTTTAACAAACCATATTCAGTACAAGAAGTTAAAGTTTGTTCAGAAACAGGATTAAAGGCAAGAACAGGATGCAAAGACACATATACAGAGTATTTTTTTAGATCTACAGTTCCTGGTTTATGCAATAAACATAGTGGAACAGAAGTAAAATCTTCAGGAGAAGGAAATAAAAATGAAAATACAAATTCTACAGTACAAGGAATTAAAAATGATATAGATGCAGAAGAGCCAGTAATGAATACGAATGTTGTAACAACCACGGACAATCAAAAAGAAAATAAAGCAAATACAAATTCAAATACTAATACTAATACTAATACAAATATTAATGCTAATACTAACAGTAATATTAATTCGAATAAAAATACTTCTAATACGAATACAAATTCTAACATGAATGCCAATAGTAATAAGAACAATACTAATAGTAACACGAACACGAATACAAATTCTAATTCTAATACTAATAGCAACACAAATACTAATAAAAACAATAATACTAACAGTAATACCAATATAAAACCAGAAACGAATACAGTAGATGATTAATAAAAAATTAAATAAATATTAAGAATTAAAAAGAGCAATTATTCTTTACATAAAAGGTAAAGAAATTGCTCTTTTTAATAGGGCTTTATCCTTTGAAGCTGTAAGAGCGACACAATCATACATAAATTGACAATAATAGATTAAAATGGTATAATAGAACGTGATAATGCAAAAAAATATGAATAAAAGAGAGTGATTATGAACGAACAATATGTTTATATAGGTAATACATCAAAAGACGGAATAAATAGATATCTTTTTACAGGGGAAAGTTTACAATTAATTTCTACAATTAACAATACCGAAAGATGTACATATTTAGCACAAAACAAAAATAATTTATATGCGGTACAAGAAACATCATGTGGAAATATATTAGCATACAAAAAGACTTCTGAAGGCTTAACATATATTGGTAAAAAAAGCTCATTAGGAAGTGGCCCATGTCATATAGAAATAAGTAATAAGAAGAAAATGTTGTTTATTTCAAATTATATGGATGGGTATTTTACTGTATATAAGCTTAAAGAAAACGGAGAAATAGGAAATATTATATATAATAGTGTAAACAATAAGAAATATTCACATCTACATTGTGCGAAAGTTTTTAATAATGACAATAATTTAATAACTGTAGATTTAGGAACAGACATTTTAAATTTATACGAAATACAAGAGGATTCCCTAAAAAATATATTTTCGTTGCAATTTCCAAGAGGTATAGAACCAAGACATATAGCTATTTATAATGAAAATATTTTTCTATTAACCGAAAAAAGTTGTATGTTATATGTTTTAAAACATATAGAAGGAAAATTGGAAATTCTATATAAAACAAGTATTTTACCAAATAATCACGAAAAACAAGAGAATGACACAGGAGCAGGAATAAAAGTTTCTTCAGACGGAAGGTACATTTATACATCTTTAAGAGGGCATAATAGTATATCTGTATTTAAATATGAAAATAAAAAAGTAGAATTAGTACAAAATATTTTATCTTATGGCGATACTCCCAGAGATTTAGAAATTGACAAAACACAAAAGTATTTATTTGTAGCAAATCAAGATTCTAATGAAATTGCAATTTTTAGTAGAAACATAAACAATGGTAAATTAGATTTTTTTAATAAACAAAAATCACCATTACCAACATGTGTATTGTCAGAATAGGGGGCATATATGAAAAAGAAGCTGTTAATAGCAGTTCATACTCTACAATTAGGTGGAGTAGAAAAAATAGTAATTAATCTTTTAAAAATGATGGATAAAGAAAAATATGATATAACATTATTATCACTAGTAAATGATGGTATTTTTGTGGAAGACGCACTAAATATACCAGGAATAAAATATAAATATTTTTTTGAAAGCTATTTTAAAAAAAGTAGAAATGATATAAATTCAAAATACTACAAAATAACTTGTAAATTAATGAGTATAATTTGGAAATGGTATTTATTCTTAATAAAACATTTTCCAAATTATTTATATAAAAAGAATATAAAGGAAGTATACGACATAGAGATTGCTTTTCTAGAAGGAAAAGTTGCAAAGATTATTGCTAATTCTACAAATAATAACTCTAAAAAAATTGCATGGATACATACAGATATAGAAAATATTTCGAGAGCTAGTATATTTAAAAATTTAGATGACGAAATAAACTGTTATAAAAAATTTGACAAAATTGTTTGTGTTTCTAATGATGTAAAATATCATTTTATACAGAAAACAGGAATTTCAGACAATGTAATAGTACAAGTAAATCCAATAAATTCTGAAGAAATACTAAAGAAATCTGAAGAACCAATAACAAAAGAATTAAAAAGAGAAGGAATTATAATATCAGCAGTTGGAAGATTAGCACATGAAAAAGGATATGACAGATTATTAAAAATTCATAGAAAATTGCTAAGAGAAAACATAAAAAACAGCATATGGATAATTGGTGAAGGTACAGAAAGAGAAAATTTAGAAAGATATATAGAAGAAAATAATTTAGAAGATACAGTTAGTTTAGTAGGATATAGTGAAAATCCTTATAAATACGTTAAAGAATCTGACATCTTCGTATGCTCTTCTAGAATAGAAGGTTTAAGTTCTGTTGTAATAGAAGCTGCTATGCTAGATAAACCAATAGTTACAACGTTATGCTCAGGAATGAAGGATATTCTAGGAGAAGATAACGAAAATGCGCTTATAGTATCTAATCATACATATAGTTTATATTTAGGTGTAAAAAAAGTAATCCTAAATAAAGAACTTAGAGAAAAATATAAAGAAAATATAAAAAATGTTACACGAAAGTTTGATATGAATACAGTAATATCAAATATAGATAAATTACTTGAAAGTTTGGAGAGTTAAAATGATAGAAATTGGTTGTAATTATATTGTTAATAAAGATGGCAAGAATATTTATGACGACTTATATAAAGATTTAATAAAAAACAATTATATAAATGTTTTAAAGTTTCCAGGTAAATTTTGTAATAAAGAAGAACTGGAAAACTGTTTGAAACTAGCAAAAGAAAATAATATAAAAGTAGACTTTCATGGTTTACCACATATGGAACCTAGAACACATAGTAAAAGAATGATTAAGAATATAGACTGGCATAACTTGCCAGCTAATTTAATGGATTTAAATAATAAAAAACGTATTAGTACACATATAGCTGCAGAAATTAATGAAAATATTAATGAAACTAAAGAAATACTATTTGAAAACATAAATAGCTTAAAATCTAATTTTTTAAAATTATATAAGGAAGAAATTAAGTTTGGAGGAGAGAACCAACCTGGTGGTTATGGTATTCCATTAGAAGAAATTTCGCCTGAAACTATAAGCTATATGTGGAAGATATTAGATTTTGGTGTATTCGACATTTCACATGCAAAACTTGCAGCAAAGGACTTAAATATTTCATATAATGAATATTTAGATTTATTAACCAGTAAAGAAAAAGTTAAGATTTTGCATATTTCTGGAAATGTGGATAGCACAGGTAAATTTGAAAACAAACTAGATAAACATCTTATGATGGATAAAACAGAAATAAGTGATATCATTTATACCATAAAGAAATTTAAAAATCTTGATTTAATAATATCTGAATTTGCTTTTAATTCAAAATATAGTTTTGAAAGAGAATTAAACATAGAGATGAAAACATTAAAAAGAATAGTAGAAACATTAAATGAAGAAGAATGTATAAATTTATATGAAAACTTATGCAAAGAAAATTAAAAATAGAGGTGATTATATGAAAGATACTGTTATTGTAATTACAGGTGGACATGGAGGAATAGGTAGAGTAGTGGTTTCTAATTTTTTAAAACAAGGCGCTAAAGTTATAGTTTTAGATAAAACTGATACCACGTCTAAATCTATTGTAGAAAACGAAAATTACACTTTTATAAAAGCAGATGTTACTAAAATAGAAGATCTTCAAAATGCTTATAAAATAATAGAAAATAAATATGGCTATATTAATTACTTAATAAGCATGGCAGGAATTAACATGAAAAGTGAAATAGATGGAATTAGAGGAATTACATTTAGCGATATAGATAAATCTATAAGCTTAAATTTAACAGCACATATATACCTTATAAAAATAATGCTAGATTTAGTGGAAAAGTCAAGAGATACTTCTAAAAGAGCTATTTTAATGATATCTTCTATAAATGCAATAACTAGATATGGGTTACCAGCGTATAGTGCTGCAAAATCTGGCATATATGGTTTTATGAAATCAATTTTAAATGAATTAGGAGAATCTAATATAAGGGTAAATACAATTTCATTAGGAACTGTACCACATATGGAACAAGAAATAGAAGGCGACGAATATTTTGAAAATTATAAAAAACATTTACCTATTAAAAATTTTGTTAGACCAACAGATGTTTATGATGCAATTTATTCTTTATTAGAAATAGCAAAAGGTGTTAATGGGCAAAATTTAATTCTAGATATGGGGCAAAGTTTAAGATAAAGGAGAACAATTATGGCAAATATTTCTGTTATTATACCAGTATATAATGCACAAAGTACCATAGAGAAAACCGTAAACTCTGTACTAAAAAGTAAAGATGATATAGAACTTATTCTTGTAATAGATGGATTAACTGATAATTCGCTAAATATTTGTGAAGAAATGAAGAAAAAAGATAGCAGAATAAAAATAATCGTTCAAGAAAATAAAGGGGCATTATGTGCTCGAATAAATGGAGTAAAAACTGCAACTGGAAACTATATAATGTTTCTAGATGCAGATGATGAATATATTGATGATATTTTTAGAAGAATGAATGAGATTATAGAAAAATACTCACCAGACTTAATTAAATTTAGGTATAAAAAAGAAAACTATGAACAATATAAATATTTTAGTGAGAATGAGATATTTATAAATAAAAAAGATTTTAAAGAAGAAGTATACCCTATGTTTTTAGAAGGATATCAGTTAAATGCTATATGGAATAGCTGCATAAGAAAGTCTTGTTTAAACAATTTAAAGATTCCAGCTGAAAGATTAAGATATGCAGAAGATTTAATGATGAATCTAAATGTATTTACCAATATAAATTCGGCAGTATTTATAAATGATATTTATTATTTTTATAATACGAATTCAAATAGTATTACACAATCTAAAAAAAGTAGTAAAAAGTGGTTAGAAATACTACAAAATGCTACAGATGTATATTCTTCATTATTTTATTATCTTAATATTTGGAATATGTATACAGAGAAAAACATAAAATTAGTACAAGAGAGATTAAAAAAAGAAATTAATATAATTATAAATATATTAAATACAATGAATTAAAATTTTCATTGTATTTTTTTATTTACTATTGCATAAAAAACAAATGTTCTGATATAATTCTTAAAAGCGAACAGATATTCTATAAGCAAGGAGGAAAAAATATGAAATTTAAAAGGGGAATAATTATAATAATTTTTATAGTAATAATTGTATTTGCAAAGGCTAGTTACTCTAAACAAGAAATTCATTACAAAGTTACATATGTAGATTTTGGCGAAACGCTATGGTCAATAGCAAAAGAAGAACAAGAAATAAATAAATATTATGAGGGTAAAGATATAAGAACTGTAATAAATGATATAAAGCATAACAACAACTTAAAAGATTCAAATTTATACGAAGGAATGGAATTAAAAATACCTTCTACATAGTATAAAATTTATTTATTTACTTGAAAATATAAAGTATGAATTATATAATTTTATAAAATAAAAAGTTTTTAAAGTTAATGGTTCAATAAAATTAGTATTTAAGGAGTTAAGTATTGCAATAAATGAGAAAATATTCAAATATGTCATCAATAAAAATTATAGTAAATAAAATTAAACACTTGAAACCACAAGCAATAGCGTTATTATTAGTAGTAATTATTATATTTTCATCTATAATTGGTATTATAATAACAAATAATTTAAAACAAAAATGGGTTACTTATACAGGAAATAATTTAAATGAAAATCGATATCCTGATTACAAGGAATCTATAGATAAGCTAAAAAAAGAACATCCAAACTGGGAATTTACACTTTTTTATACAAAATTAGATTGGAAAGATGTTATAAAAAATGAGAGTCATTCTAATAAAGAAATGCCTCTAAACTTAGTGCCAAAATCTAATAAATATGCTAAAGAATGGCAATGCAAAAAAGATAATGGCAAAACATATGATAATGGAACCTGGCTTTGCGCTTCAGAAAAGGCCATATCATATAAAATGGATCCAAGAACATTATTAAATGAAAACGATATATTTCAATTAAAAGATTTACAATATACAGAAGATTCTGCAACAAAAGAAGGAATAATGAAAAAAACAGAACAAACTTTTTTAGCAGGAGAAAGTATGGCTGAAGCAATTTTAAAAGCTGGTAAAGATAATAATATTGATCCCTATTTTATCGTTTCTAGGTTAATACAAGAACAAGGGAAAAAAGGAACTAAATTATCCAGAGGATATAAATATAAGGACAAAACAGTATATAATCCATTTAATATAGCTGCTTCAGGTAATTTACAATCTACAATTATAAATAATGCTGCGGAATATGCTTATAAAAATGAATGGTTTTCTTTAGAAAAAGCTTTAATAGAGGGAGTGGACTTTATTAATACAAAATATATTAATGTAAAGCAAAACACATTATATTTGCAGAAATTTGATATAATTAAAAAAGATAAATTATATAATAACCAATATATGCAAAATTTACTAGCACCAACGTCTGAAAGCCAAATATTATTAGAACAATATGAAAATTCTAATACTTTAAATTCTAATTTGAATTTTATAATTCCACTATATGAAAATATGCCAAAAACAGTATCAGAAGAACCAAAAGGAGAATAATTATGAGTTCAATAATTAGTCATATTTATATATCTAATATACTAAAAGAAAAATATAATTTAAATAATGAATTTTTATATGGAGCTATGTTGCCAGATGTATTAACTGTAGCAGTTAATTTTAAAACTAAAAACACAACACATTATTTGCAACATGGAATATTAAATGGAAATGAGGGAGATTATCCAGATATAGAAAAATTTATAAACGAAAATCGATTAGCATTACCTAATAACTTAATATTACAAGGATATCTAGCTCATTTAATTGAAGACATGATTTGGTATAGTATTTCTATTCCTAATATGGCAATAAAAAAAGAAAATGAAACTGTAATGTATACTAAAGATAATTCTATCCATTCAGAAAATGAATTTTCAGAGGATATATATTCAGATTACCCTATTATAGATAGATATCTTTTAAAACAATCTAAAATTGATATTAATGAGTTACAAAAAGAATTTTTGAAGATATCAGATAATCAAGGTTTAAAGAAAGCAATTAAGGAGAATTTTAGACTGTTTGAATTAAGAAAAGAAGAATTAAATTTAGTTTCTGAAGATATTCTAAAGTATTATATAGAAACCTCTTTAGAAAAAGTTAGTTTAGTTTTAGATAAAATATACAAATAAAGGAGTATAGATATGTGTACATGTATAGATTTTAAAACAAAAGACCATTACTTTGGTAGAAATTTAGACCTAGAATATAGATTTAACGAAAAAGTAGTTATAACACCAAGAAATTATAAATTTAATTTAAAGAATGGAGTCACAATAACTTCAAAATATTCTATGATTGGAATGGCAACAGTAACTAATAATTATCCTTTATATGCAGAAGCTACAAACGAAAAAGGTTTATCTATGGCTGGGTTGAATTTTCCTAAAAGTGCATATTTTTTCAAAGAAGAAAAAGAAAAGCTGAATCTATCTCCATATGAACTTATACCATATTTTTTAGGATTGTATTCATCTGTATCAGAAATTAAAGAAATGCTAACAAAATTGAATATAACAGATATTCCATTTTCAAAAGATATGCCAGTATCAGAACTACATTGGATGATAAGTGATAAAAATGAATGTATTGTTATCGAACAAATGGAGGACGGTTTAAAAATATATAATAATCCAATAGGTGTACTTACTAATAATCCTCCTTTTGATTATCATTTAAATAATATTAACAACTATAGTAATTTAAGCCCATATAACACAGAAAATATGTTTTCTAGTAAATTAAATTTAAAACAATATGGTCAAGGAATGGGAGCAATAGGATTACCAGGAGACAATTCTCCTGCTTCACGATTTGTAAGAGCAGCTTTTAATAAATTAAATTCAAAATGTAACAATGATGAAGAAAGTTCTGTAACACAATTTTTTCATATATTGGATTCAGTAAGTATGGTACAGGGAACAACAATTACAAAAGAAGATAAAAATGATATAACAACATATTCATGTTGCATAAATACTTCTAAAGGTATTTATTATCATAAAACATATACAAATAATCAAATAGTAGCAATTAAAATGTCTGAAAAAGAAAAAAATGCTAATTGTTTAACAATTTTCGAGTTAATAGAAAAACAACAAATAAAATATATAAATTAAAATATGGGGGAAATATATATGCAATTTGATAGAGTATTATTATCATCTTGTAGCAAAATAAGAAATGATGATGAATTAGCAGGAAATTTTAGTTCTGTAATTGGAGAATATTTTATTCCAACTGAAAATAAAACAGGCTTTTATAAAACAAATACAAGTCCTAATAGCACTTCAGATTTAAGGGAACTATTAGCGTCTATATTATTGAATAAAATAAATGTACCCGCTTCAGATATCCTACTTGCTTATGATGATGAAAATAATGAAAAAGGTTGTATTTCTATGAATATTTTAAATGAAGGAGAACAATTTTTAGAAATATTTCCATATCCGTATGAGGAAATTCCACAAAATTTAAAAGAATGTAATTTAGAAAATTTTATAGAGTCAGATTTATATGTGCATAAATTAAAATATAATTTTACGCCGGAACTACTTCAAGAAAGAAAAAATTTCTTAGTTAAATATGTATTCATATCTGCTTTTTTAGGAAATGATGATATAAAAACAGATAACTGCCAAGCAATATTTAATGAAAAAAATGGAACTATAAGAAACCCACAATATTATGATATGGGAAAATCTTTTAAAGAAAAAAATGTTAATGGGCAAGCAAGAAATTTCTTCCAAAATCAAACTGATATGGAGGTACTACAAGAATTGTATGAAAAATATCCAGAAAAAATACAAGATATTTCTGAAAAAATTGAAACTTCATTAGACAGAACATTTATACAAAAAGTTTTAGAAAATCAAGTGTTTAAAGATTTTGCTCCAGAAACCCGAAAAGAAATTTGGCAAGATATGGGAGAAAAGATAACATATATTTCTAGGCAAAACGAATTATTATATAATAAATTACATACAGAAAACTCATTTATAATATCTTTAAAAGAAATAAATGAGTTGACGGAAAAAACAGATATTACATTGGTTGATAAAGCAAAAGTCTTCTTGCATTCATTAAAACAAAGAGTATTAGGAGGTAACGAAAGATAATGACAAATATAGATTATGCAAAATCTTGTACAGAAGTACTTACTATAATAAATAATATGTCTATAGAAAATTTTAATAAATTACCTTCAGAACTTATTGAAAGCTTAAAGAAAAATAAAGACGCGAATTACAATTTTAACCTAGATTATAGTAAAAGTTTAAAAGAACAGAATATATCTGAATTTACAATGGCTATACTTAAAAACATCTATAGAGATTATTGGGTTACGCAAGATGTAAGAAAAAATATTTTATTGGATGAAGCAAATAAACGAGCTGAAAAGGAAAGAAATAAGCAAGAAACATTTAATATAGATAATGTTTTTAAAAATATGAACAAACCTAATATAAAAATACAGTCTAATACTAATATAATTCCTTTAAAAAAAGAAAATATATTACAAAAATTCATAAAAAAATTTATATCAATATTCGGAGGAAAATAAGTGAAAAAGCGAAATAAAGTAATAATACCAATAATATCTATCTTATTTGTTGCTATTACTGGGTTAACAGTATATGAAATAACTACAAGAAATAATATGTATTATATAAGTGAAAAAAATTTAGAAATCCCTATTTTCGTATACCATAATATTGTAGATGATGAATCAGAAGTATATTATGACTATATGCAAACTACTAAAGAAGTATTCGAAGATCAAATTAAAGGGTTAAAAAGTGTAGGATATCATTTTATAACATATGAAGACTTAAAAGAGTATAAAGAAGGAAAGAAAAAATTGTACAAAAAATCTTGCATATTAACTTTTGATGATGGATATGAAGAAGTTTATAAAAATGCTTATCCAATAGCGATTAAATATGATATTCCATTTACAATGTTTATTATAACAGAAAACGTAGGAAAAGATGGTACAATTAATTGGAGTGAAGCAAAAAAAATGAAAGATAGTGGATTGGTAACAATTGCTTCACATAGTGAGAATCATGCAGATTTTAGCAATTTAACAGTTACAGATGCAATAAATAATGTAAATAAATCTTATAACGAAATAGAAAAGAATTTATCTAATGGACAAACTAGAATTTTTACATATCCATATGGATTATATACGAATGAAGAAATAAATGAGTTAACAAATTTAGGGTATATTCAAAATTTAACAGATAATAAAATTAATACGAGTAAAAATTTAGATTTGTCTAGATTACATAGGTGTTACCCTCTAAGCGATTCTACACCAAAAATTATTCTTAAAATAATGTATAGAAACTTACGATATAATCAAATGTAAAAGGACAAAAATAATTAATTATTTTTGTCCTTTTTAAGCATTGCTAAGAATAACTTTATTTTTAGGTTTAATAACTTTTGGTAGCATTTCATATTTTATATTAAATATCTTAAAATCATCTAATTGATTATCTTCTAAACAAGATAAATATACATCTAATTCTTCAATAGTGAAAAACGTTATATTACAAAGGGTGATAATAATAATATTCCAGACTTAGAAAAACTATCTTTTTCGCAAATTGAAGGAACTAAAGTTATAAGTATTCCATATTTGGGCAAAATTGTAGAGTTTTTAGAAAACAAAATAATATTCCTCATAATAGTTTTAACTATATTAATAATTTATTTGTACAGACTAAATAAAACTGAAAAAAGTGAACTTAGAAGAGAAAAAAGAAGAAAACTAAAAGTTTCTAAATAGATATAAATTAAGAATTTATACATATCCTTAAATATGGCTATAATTTACAAAAAAAGACAAATGTGGTATAATAACTTTATGTAACCCAGAAACGTGATATATTTACGAACATTAACCAGAGTAGTGAAACGATATATCTACAAAAGTTTTTATTCAAAATATATCATCAAGTTGAAAAATCCTTATAAGATTTTATAAGGTAGAAGGAGAAAATATGAAACGTTTTATCACATTTGTCACATTGGTTACTTGCATTATTACATTATCATCTTGTAATAGCATAAATGCTAGTGCAAGCGCAGTATCTTCTAATGTTGACCGGCAAGAAAAAACTTTAAACAGTGAAGCTTTAGAACATTACGAAATGATGTTTAAAGATTCTTGGTTGTTTTCAGCAGACTCAGAAGTAAAGATTGTTCCTATATCTTCTGATAAGTTTGGAGTATCAGAAGAAAAAGCAGATGGTAAAACTGTGGTTTATACTCTAGAAGGTGATATTTCTAGATATTTAAATCAGGCGATACTGGATAACGAGAACATATTTCTTAATCATGATTTCACAAAGGTTTACAAATATCGTTTTGAAATGATTCCTGACGAAAATAAAATTATTGGAACATTAATTATAGACGATGAAACAATCATGAATGAGCAAGATGAAAACGGATTATCATATTTAAAAGAGGTTTTACAAGAAAATGGAGTTGAACAAGCAGAGTTTAAATATGAAAAAGGAAAAATCTTTTACGGAGAAAAAGAAGTAGTAGGAGATATGAAGGACATAATAATAGATATAATGTATGGCTTTCCAGATATTTTGAGATGTTTTGAGGACATTGATATATCTGTAGATGAAAGAACAATAAGTATTGATTATTAATGTTTTAGGGACAGAAGCTTATGTCAAGCTTTTGTCCCTTTCTCCATTTTAATTGATAAAGCTAAGTTAACCAAAAAGATTTTAATAGAATCTTGTGCAATCTCCTATTAGACTAATAAGGATAAATTTTAATACTCAAAAATATTATTATCTCAAATTTGTAAATGTATATTGTATATTTAGCTATGAAAGTGATATACTAAATCAAATTGAACGATAGGATTTAAAGAGCAAAATATGGAGAATAACTGCAAAGATAATCAATAATTTATAAGGAGAAGATAATGAATAAAAAAGGAAAAATATTTGTAATTGTAATGATTTTCGTTTTACTTTTTATTTTATTTACATATTTATTTAATGAAGTTAAAATATTAAAGAAAAAAATAGAAAATTTAGAAAAAAATGATACTGCTCTTTCGGAAAGAATACAAGAAAATACAGGCAAAATATCTAATATACAAAGCCAAAGAGAAAATGTAAGTGATGAGTCAAGACAACTAGCAGAAAGTGTTTTTGATTGTTCTCCAACAGATGGACTATCACCAATTTCTGAAGAGGAAGCCAAGAGAGTTTGGGAAGGATTTAAGAAGGAATATAATATAGATGAATATGGGACATATTATGTACAAGAAACACAAATAAAAGAAGTAATACCTAATACATATTTATATTGCAATTATTATCAAGGAAGAATAGAAGGAATACAAGCTACTTTTACAAGAAAAGCATACGTATTTATTTGCAATAGAAATAATGAAAATTTAGATTGGGTTGATGGATATGTAGACATATATACTGGAAAAGTAATTGGAGGACGATTTTATGGTGTATAATATTTAGTCATACAAATTACAATTTTGTAATTTATTAAATTTATAGTAATTTGAAAGTGAGGTAATTATGAAAGTTATTTTGATTATAATTTTAATTTGGGTTATAAAAGTAATTTTAACAAAAGCAATATCATTATTAGAAGTTCTTATAAGTTGTGCTATAAAAGGGAAAAAGATAAATTACAAGTTTGTAGTTTATGAGAACAATAGTAATTTGAAAGTGAGATGTAATTATGAAAAAATATGAATATAAATTTGTTGAAGTTTCCAAAAAAACATTAAAGAAACAAAAAGGTGATACTTTTAAGGAATGTCAAAATATTATTATTAAAGAGGCAGAAGATGGTTGGAGATTTAAGCAAATAGTAGTACCATTTAATGAAAAAACAGGTGTATATGGTGCGTGGTGTTATCAAATTATCTTTGAAAGAGAAATTTAATAAATAGTAATTTGTAGAAAGCATTATTTCTTGGTAATAGAAAACTTTTAGATGCCATTTGCTAAATTTATATAAAAATGCTATAATAGTTTAAATACTTATGAAAATTAGGAGGAACAAAGAATGACATCAAAAGAAATTGCAATACAAAGATTGGAGTATGAAATAAAACTAAAGGAACGGGAGGTTAATCAACTTCAAGAAGAAATATCATTGCTAAAAGAAAAATTGGAGGAATATAATAACATTCCAGATTCTTATTATGACACAACATTAGTGTCTTGTGACGACTTTCCTTTAGATGTTCGTTGGTGCTATAGCATAGGACATATGCTTAGAATTTCTCGCTATGAAGATGTTACAATAAACGACTTAATACACTCTTCGCCTAAACAGTTATTAACAATTAATGGTATTGGAAAAGGTAAACTTAAGTTGATTGAAGAGTGGATGGAGAAACATGGACTTCAATTTATTTCCTAAGAAAAAAGGGCTTGAATAAGCCCTTTTTAGTTACAACTAATTTATATCATAACAAAAAAATACAAGTTTTAGAGGTGTAAAATGCAAGAAAGAGAAAGAATAATTAGATTATGGTTTGATATGTGGTTACAGCAAAAAGATTTAGGTATAGATGATATATTTGAAGAAAATGTAATTTATATTGAAAGCTGGGGGCCAAAATATGAAAATCGAAATACAGTAAAACATTGGTTTAATGAATGGAACACGAGAGGAAAAGTATTAAAATGGGATATTAAGCAATATTTTCATAAGAATAATAAGACTGTTGTAGAGTGGTATTTTAAAAACACTATGAATAATGCAAAGACAGAAGAATTTGATGGAATGTCACTTATTAAGTGGTCAAAAGATAATAAAATAGAATTTCTGAAAGAATTTGGATGTAACTTAAATAATTATAATCCATATAAAAATAGTAATATACCACAATTTAGAGATGAAAATATAAATTGGTTTTAGTTTCAAAAAAATTAATATTATTTTTTAATATGACATATATATGTCATATTTTTATGTTATAATACTTGCAGGAGGAATTTATGCAAGTGAATAATAGATTATTTGAAATAATATATATATTAATGCAAAAGAAAAAAGTTACAGCCAAAGAACTTGCAGATAAATTTGAAGTATCAACTAGAACCATATATAGAGATATAGAAATATTAAGTAGAGCAAACATACCAGTTTATGCAACTAAAGGAAAAGAAGGAGGAATAGGACTTTTAGAAGGATATGTACTAAATAAATGTATTCTTTCAGAAGAAGAACAAAATCAAATTTTGTTTGCATTACAAGGAATGAAAAAGGTAAGAGGGAAAGAAGAAAAAAATATTTTAGAAAAATTAAGCACATTATTTAATAAAGAAATAAATGATTGGATCAAAGTAGACTTTTCAAATTGGGAAAAAGATAATGAGCAAGAAGAAAGATTTGACATGATAAAGACAGCGATATTAAACAAAAATTTAATAAAATTTACATATTACAATTCTAATGGAGAAAGGAGTAAACGAATTGTAGAACCACTACAGATATGGTTTAAAGATAAATCATGGTATCTAATAAGCTATTGTAGATTAAAAGAAGATTATAGAATATTCAAGATTAACAGAATAAAAGAAATTGAGATATTACAAAAACATTTTGAAAGAAATTTGCCAAAAGAGAAAAAAGAAGAAAAATACAGTTTAAAAAATATATCACTTGAATTAGAGATAAATAAAGAAATGACTTATAGAGTATATGATGAATTTGAGAATAGAGAAATAACTAAAAAAGAAGATGGAAACTTTATAGTAAATGTGGAATATCCAGAAAATGAGTGGATATATGGATATATTTTATCTTTTGGAGAGTATGCAAAAGTATTAAAACCAGAATATGCAAAAACTATAATAAAAGATAAATTACAAAAAACTTTAAAAAATTATTTATAATATGACATACAGTTGTCAATTTATATGTTATATACTTCGTTTTAGGAGGTATAAATTATGAAATTTGAAATTGTAGAATTAGAAGAAAAAGTTGTTTCTGGAATTGAAATAAAGACAACTAATCAAGATAAAAAATGTATACAAGATATAGAAAAAACATGGCAAAAACTATTTTCAGAAGGCATCTATGAAAAATTACAAAATAAATTAAACGACAAAACGATAGGGTTATATACAGAGTATGAAGGAGATTATACTAAGCCATATACATTTATGGCAGGAGCAGAAACTAGGCAAAATGTGGAAAGTAATGATGAAATAGTGAGTAAAATTATTCCAAAAGGAAAATATGTTAAATTCGTTATAACAGGAGATGTTAAAAATGCAGTAAGACAAGCTTGGAAAGAAATATGGAATATGGATTTAAAAAGAAAATATACTTGTGATTTTGAAGAATATCAAAATAATTCAAAAGATATGCAACAAGAAATTCATATCTATATTGCAATAGAAAATTAGAAAGGAAGAAATGTAAAATGGCTTTTGATTATAAGAAAGCATATAAAGAATTTTATATGCCTAAAAATAAACCTAGTATTATTGAAATACCAAAGATGAATTATATTGCAGTAAGAGGAACAGGAAATCCTAATGAAGCAAACGGAGATTATCAAAATACAATAGGGTTATTATATGGAATTGCTTATACGATAAAGATGAGTTATAAAGGAACTCATAGAATAAATGGATTCTTTGAATATGTAGTTCCACCATTAGAAGGTTTTTGGTGGCAAGATAATATGAAAGGAAGTATTGATTATAGTAATAAAAATACTATGCACTTTATATCTATTATTAGATTACCAGACTTTGTAACAAAAAAAGATTTTGATTGGGCTATTGAAGATGCTACCAAAAAGAAAAAACAAAATTTTTCGAGAGTAGAATTTTTAACTTATGATGAAGGTGTATGTGTTCAATGTATGCACATTGGCAGCTATGATGATGAGCCAACAACAGTTAATTTAATGCACAATTTTGTAAAAGAAAAAGGTTATGAATTAGATATAACTAATACAAGATTACACCACGAAATATATTTAAGTGATCCAAGAAAATGTGAAGTAAGTAAATTAAGAACAGTCGTAAGGCATCCAATAAGAAAAAAGGAATAATTATGGAATTTATAGAAGCAAAGACAATACTTCAAAGAGCGGCACATGGAACAGAATGGTTTGGAATTGATTATAATATGAACTTATATAAAGGATGTTGCCATAAGTGTATATATTGTGATAGTAGAAGTAATTGTTATCAAGTAGAAGATTTTGATAAAGTTCGAGCAAAAAAAGATGAGATTGAAATACTAAATCAAGAATTAAGAAATAAAAGAAAAAAAGGAGTAATTGGAATAGGTGCAATGTCAGATACTTATAATCCTTTTGAAAAGCAATATGAAATAACAAAAAAAGCACTAGAATTAATTTCTTATTACAAATTTGGAGTATCAATAGAAACAAAAAGTGATTTAATTATTAGAGATATAGAAATATTTAATGAAATAAATAAGAAAGCAGATGTGATACTTAAATTCACAATTACCTCAGCAGATGATAATTTATCAAAAAAAATAGAACCAAATGTGTGTGTGTCTTCTGAAAGGCTAAAAGCAATGAGACAATTATCTGAGCAAGGATTATTTGTTGGAACATTACTAACACCAATTATTCCATTTATAACAGATTCAGAGGAAAATATTAGAAATATAATAAAATTGTCTTATAAAAATGGAGCAAAATTTGTATTTTCTATGGGAGGAGTTACACTAAGAGAGAATCAACGAGAATATTTTTATAAACAATTAGATAAAAATTTTCCTAAATTGAAAGAAAAATATATTAAAATTTATGGAAATAACTATTTTTGCTATCCATTAAATAAAAATTTAAGCAAAATATTTAAAGAAGAATGTGAAAGATATGGATTACTGTATAAAATGAATGACATAATAAAGGCATATAAAAAAGAAGCAAAACAAGAAGAACAACTATCTTTTATATAGAAAAGAGAAAGTATAAATGAATAAAGAAATATTATTAGCTAACATAGATAAAATTCATACTACTGAAATGGGTATTGGTAGAATTAAAAAGAATCTTAAATTAAATAATAATGATATTGTTGAGTATTGTAAAAATCAAATTTTAAATAAAAGGTGTAATATATATAAGAAGGGTAAAAATTGGTACTGTGAAACAGATAATATAATAATAACCATTAACTCATACAGTTATACAATTATTACTGCACATACTAAAACATAAAATTCGGAGGTTATTTATGGTCAAATCCATTATAAAAAAACAATTTCATTGTGATAAAGATAAATTATGGGATGTTATTACAGATAACTATAATTACTCTTGGAGAAGTGATTTATCAAAAATTGATATAATAGATGAAAAACATTTTATTGAATATGGGAAAAATAATTTTCCAACATATTTTACTATAACAGCAAAAGAAAAATTAAAAGAGTATAAGTTCAATTTAGAAAATGCTAATTTAAAAGGAAAATGGATTGGTATATTTAAAGAACTTCCAAATGGCAATATTGAATTAGACTTTACTGAAGAAATAGAAGTGAAAAATTTTATAATGAAATTGCTTGCAAAATTTTATTTAAAGAGCCAACAGAAAAAGTATATGAAAGATTTAGAAAAAGAATTGAATAAATATTATTTTGAAAGTGGCAAGTAAATAAAAAAATAGAAAGAGAAGAATTAGAAAATTAGTGAAAATTAATAGAGTCAATGTTTTTTATAATATTATAATAAAAGATAGTAATTTATCAAAATGTTAAAAAACTTTGCCCACTTCTAAAAACCTTTGGTAGAAATATATATAACTATTTTATATAATTATTATTGAGAGTAGATAATAAGCAATAAGTTTAGGAAATCATATTTTTGAACTAAGAAAAAAGAAAAATAATGTATATTTATAAATTTAAATTACTTTATACAAAAAGTATAGAGTAATTTTTCTTTTTATGATATTATAACCACAGATAGTAATTAGAAAGTGAGAAATATTATGAAATATATAGCATTATTAAGAGGAATAAATATAAATGGTAAAAATAAAATTGCAATGAGTGATTTAAAAAAAGAATTTACTAATTTAGGATATAAAGAAGTAATTACTTATCTAAATACCGGTAATGTTGTTTTTGAAAGTGAGATAGATGATAAAAATTTAATTAAAAATAACATACAATCAATGATAAAAGATAAATTTGATTTTAATATACCAACTTATGTTATAACTTCACAAGAGCTAGAAGAATTGATAAGTTATAGTCCAAACTGGTGGGGAAATGACAATAAAGAGATATATGATAATATAATATTTATTATTCCCCCAACTACTTATAATGAAGTTTTTAATGAGATAGGTTTTCCTAATGAATATGAAAAAATACAAGAATATAAAAACAGTATTTTTTGGTCTTTTGACTTAAAGAATTATAGAAAATCAAATTGGTGGAACAAAACAGCTAGTACCAATATTAGTGATAAAATTACAATAAGAACAGCAAATACAATGAAAAAAGTATTAGAAATATGTAAAAAATAAATAGAAATTATTGTTTGAAGTAAGAGATGTACTATGAGCAATTATTCTAATTATGATATTATAACAACAGATAGAGTAATTTGTATAAAAGGAAGGGATATAAACAATGGAAGTATATGTAGTAAGGCATGGAGAAACTGAAGCTGGTAAAAATAAGATTATTGCAGATATAAAAGAGCCTTTAAATAGTAATGGAATACAACAAGCAAAGAACATAGGTAAAGAACTATGTGAATTAAATATTGATGTAGTATATTATTCACCTATTGAAAGAGCAAAGCATACCCTAAAATTATTCAATTTAAATGATAATATACCAATAATTGTCGATGAAAGATTAAAAGAAAGAAATATGGGGATATATGAAAATGTTAAATTTGATGATTTAGATTGGGAAAAATTTTGGGGATATGATTCAGAACAGAGCTATTCTGAATTAGAATCAATGAGAAGTGTATATAAAAGAGTAAGTGATTTTTTGGAAGAACTAAAACTAAAGGAAAAAAATAAAAAAGTTTTGTTAGTAACTCACGGAGGGGTAGCAAGAGCCATTTATTGGTATTTTAATGGAGTTGATAAATCACTTTTTAAATGTGAAAACTGTAAAATATATAAATATATTATTTAATTAAGTTATATAAAGTACAATTTTGTGATTTGAAAGATTTATACGAGTAAGTTGTAGAGGTGATTAAATGATAAAAATAGCAACAAATGAAGATATTGAAGAAATTTGTAAATTAAGAATTTCACAGCAAAAAGAAGATTGGAAAGAAGAATATGTTGACAAATTTGATTTATATAATTCTACTAAAAAATTTATGATAAATCATTTAAATAAAGACTTATATATTTTCTTAAAAATTATTAATGAAAATATAGTCGCAACTTGTGGATTACAAATAATTGACTATCTGCCACAATGTAACGATAATGGTAAATATGGTCATATTTGTAATGTTTATACAGTAGTTGAAAAAAGGAAACAAGGAATACAAAAAGAATTGTTAAATGAGGTTATAAAATTTGCAAAAGAAAAGAAATTATCTGAATTAAGTTTGTGTACTGACAACAAAGATGCAATTATGTTGTATAAAAAAGTTGGATTTTATTTTGACAGTACGATTATGAAATTGGAATTATAAATAAGTAATAATCTATAGGAGAATAATTTAAAATGGAACAAAATATAAAGAAAATAAACAGAAGTATAAAAATATATCCATATTATTTGCATCATTTACAGGAGATTTGATATTCTTTGTACCAATAGATACATTATTTTTAACATTGGTAAAAGGATTAAATGCAAGCCAAATAACAGCAATGACAATGGCTTCATTAATAATATGTATATTATTTCAAAAAATAATATTAGCTATTGTAAAAAAGATAGGAAATGTTAATTCATTAAGACTAGGAGCAACAATGTTATTAATTGCAACAATAGTATTAACATTTGGAAATTCATTTATGGCAATGTTATTATATAAAAGCATACATGAATTAGCAGTTATGTTTTTAAATATGGACGAGATAATTTTAAAAAGTAATTTAAAATTTGTAAATAGAAAAGATGATTATTTTAAAATAAGAAATAAATCAAAGATTATATATGCTATTATAACCTTATTTACTGCATTAGTAGCAGGGAAGATGTTTAATGTAAATCATTATTTGCCAATGTACTTATCAATAATAATAAATGTTTTAGTATTAGGAACTGCGTTTTTATATTATGAAGCAAAAGTAAATAAAGAACAAGAAATGAAAAAAGAACATAAAAAATTGAAGATAACCTCAATAATATTTTATGTAATATTATCAAATGCAGTATTCTATTCAATAATAAAAATGGGACAAAACAATAGTAAATTATTTATGCAATATGATTTTCAAAAATTTTTATCTGTTGAAATGGTAACATATTACATAACAACAATAGTATTTATTTCAAGGATTGCAAGATTAGTTGGTAATGTAATATTTGGAAAAGTATATCAAAAAATAAAAGACAAAATGAGTATTGTATTAACAATTTGCTTGAGTATGGCTTTCTTATTACTAATTATAGGACATTATATTAATGTTGCCTTTATATATAAAGTAATATTTATGTCAATAGGATTTTTCTTAATATTAGCGACAAGAGATTCTTTCCAGATATATATTGAAGATGTAGCATTGAGTATTTCTAATAAAGATGAGCAACAAAAAATAGTAATAGACATAGAAGTTTATAGAAGAGTAGGAACATTAATTCTAAGTGCGATTTTTACATTAATTTTAATGCAATATGATATGGTAGTAGTAGAATTTATTTTATTAGGATTAAGTATTGGAGAAATATTTATTAATAAAAAATTATGTGATAAGCTAAACAATTTAAAGTGAGGAATTTTTATGAAAAATAAAGAAGATAATAAGGTAGAAATTAAAGATTAATCTAATACATATATAAGGCGAAACAAATTATTTTGTTTCGCCTTATTCATTGAAGATTTTACTGCTTAACATCTAACCATTGTATAAATGATTTCATTGAGGAAAAAGAACTTTTTACACGTGTCATAGTAGTAACAAAGTTATCAGAACGATCATTAGAATATGGATATTTTTCTAAGATTTTTTCTATTTCTTCACAATGTTTTTGTAATAATTCTTTGTCTTCTTTTGAAACATATACAGTACTCTTTCTATTCATTTTTATTCCCCTTTCAATATTAATTGTGCTGTTTACTTGTCATATATGTTAAACTCCAAAAGGAGATTATAAAATTAAATGTTAATATAGTTTATCATAGTTTTATGTAAAAATCAAGTGATTTTATTTGAATTACAATAGTTTATAAATTGCAAGTTTTGAATTACATTATACAAAACATATAGAGTAATTTTTATTTTTATGATATTATAATTAAAAATAGTAAGTTGTAGAGGAGGTTTTATTATGGCAACATCAAAAGATTATAAAGATTTTATATTGGAACAATTAGATTTATTAGATAATATAAATTGCAAAGCAATGATGGGAGAATATTTATTGTATTATAACAATATTCTGTTTGGAGGTATATATGATAATAAGCTACTTGTAAAGATAGTTAATAGCAATAAAAAATACAGTATGCAAGAACAAATACCTTACGAAAATGCTAAACCAATGTATTTAGTTGATGATGTAGATAATAAAGAAAGTTTAAAAGAAATTGTTATTGAAACTTGCAAAGATTTACCAAGTAAAAAATAACGCGAATTACAAGTTTGTAGTTCGTGAGAACAAGAGAAAGGTTGAATTGGTGGTAAAAATGAATAAAAATAAGAAAGTAATTATTGGAATTTTACTTGTATTGATTATAATTATTGGAATTGTTATAGCATATAAAATAATTGAAAAAAGTGTTACAAATAGAGAAAATTTTGATTTTACAGTTGAAAATATTACTTCTAATCCTGTTGATACTGTAAATCATGAACAAAAAGATACAAAATCTGCTCGAAGTCCAAGTAATGTTATAATAAAAGTTGGAAGTAATACAATAAATCCAGAAAGTGTTTCAATAACTATTACAGATAATAATAAAGATCAATATGGTTGGGGAATAGAGTTTAGAGTTCAAGAAAAAGTCAATGGGGAATGGAAGGATTTAAAATATATATCTGATGACTTATCTTGGATCGATATAGCTTATGAATTGAATGAAGATAATCAATTAACTCAAAAATTAGATATAGAAAAATTTTATGGAAAATTATCCAATGGAATATATAGAATAGTTAAACCAGTTTATGATAACGGATATATTGATATATATTCAAATGAATTTGAAATTAAATAGTTAAGAACAAATTGTAAATTGACAACCGTATGCAAAGATGATATATTACCAATAAAATATAGCTTAAAATTCCTGTTCTAATTTAAGAATAGTTTAAATAAATGTAACCTGTTAACTTATTTTAGAAAGTCAATTGACAAGGAGGAAGAATTATGACTAAAAATTGTATAGTAGTAATGTCAGAAAAAGAAATTAAAGAGCATAAGGAATTTGTAATTTATAATTACTTGGCAACGATAGGAAAGAAAATTACTGAAGATGCTATAATAGCAGGACTGAAAGCAAAATATCATATCAATTTAAGTAAAAACGAAGCCAATGCAATTATAGATGAATATGTAAGATCAGGGCTTTTGACTTCTACATATGAAAAGAGCATAGGCTTATGTTATAACTGGGTAGGATAATTATATCAAAAGATGTTGTATGAGTAATTTTGCTAGCAGAACTTTAAGGAGGATCTCTTATGACAGAAAAAATGCTTCGGAACATTTTGACAGAGGCAACAGAAAAAAATCAAATTGGTCTATTTATCTGGGCTAATTGGAGAATTTGGGACGATTTAGCATTTGAGATGAAGGCTGGAAATAGAAGTTATGATTTTGCATTATCTCAAATAACTAGGGAAAAAGAAGCTACAATTTCGACTG
>QWCY01000187.1_pt1 | contig 140374 bp, 114 predicted proteins | sample 1972631 | NCBI WGS metagenome assembly QWCY01 (sample SAMN09866696, study PRJNA288562) | Human gut metagenome isolate pre1_stool, whole genome shotgun sequencing... | isolation source: gut | host: Homo sapiens | place: USA: California
ACAAGCCGAGCGAAAGCAGGCGTCATTCTGAGCGAAGCGAAGAATCTGAAAACAACAGATGTTTCGCTGACGCTCAACATGACGAAGAGGATTACCGAGACGCAAAAAGGAGGAAGAGACCGCGTATGCGGGATTAACCTGCAAGACAATTAAGAAAACTTCAACAAACATAGATTGAAAATATGGCAGAAAAGAAATTCATCACATGCGACGGCAACTATGCGGCGGCACATATCGCGTATATGTTCTCCGAAGTTGCGGCAATCTACCCTATCACCCCGTCATCCACGATGGCTGAACTCGTGGACGAGTGGGCTGCGCAGGGTCGTAAGAATATCTTCGGCGAAACCGTGAAGGTCGTCGAGATGCAGTCGGAAGCCGGTGCGGCGGGTGCCGTCCACGGTTCGTTGCAGAGCGGTGCTCTGACCTCGACGTTCACTGCGTCGCAGGGTCTGCTGCTCATGATACCTAACATGTACAAGATAGCGGGCGAGTTGCTGCCGGGCGTATTCCACGTGTCGGCACGTGCGCTCGCGGCTCAGTCGCTCTCGATTTTCGGCGACCACCAGGACGTCATGGCAGCCCGTCAGACCGGATTCGCCATGATAGCCACCTCGTCGGTACAGGAGGTAATGGATTTGGCGGGCGTGGCGCATATCGTCGCCCTCAAATCGCGCGTTCCGTTCCTGCACTTCTTCGACGGATTCCGCACCTCGCATGAGATTCAGAAAATCGAACTCATCGACGAAGCGTCGCTCACGGCGATGTTCGACTGCGACGCATTGAAGGCGTTCCGCAACCGCGCACTCAATCCGGAGACCCCGATTACCCGCGGTACGGCGCAGAATCCGGACATCTATTTCCAGACCCGCGAGGCTTCGAACAAGTTCTACGACGCAGTGCCGGACATGGTTGCCGACACGATGCGCAAAATCTCGGACATCACCGGTCGCGAGTACAAGCCGTTCGTATACTACGGTGCGGCGGATGCCGACCGCGTAATCGTCGCAATGGGTTCGGTAACGGAGACCGTCAAGGAGTGCGTCGATTACCTGAACGCCAAAGGTGAGAAGGTCGGTGTCGTTACCGTACACCTCTACCGTCCGTTCTCGGCTAAATATCTGTTCGACGTGATGCCGAAGAGCGTCAAGACGCTTTGCGTACTCGACCGCACCAAGGAGCCGGGTGCCAACGGAGAGCCGCTCTACCTCGACATCGTGGACGCATTCTACGGCAGCGAGTTGAAACCGAACATCATCGGCGGTCGCTACGGTCTGTCGTCGAAGGACACCACTCCGGCGCAGATGCTCGCCGTATTCGCCAACATGGCTCTCGCCGAGCCGAAGAACCACTTCACCGTCGGCATCGTGGACGACGTGACGAACCATTCGCTGCCGGTCGGCGAGGAGATTTCGATGGCGAAGGAGGGAACGTTCGAGGCACTGTTCTTCGGTCTGGGTGCAGACGGAACGGTCGGCGCGAACAAGAACTCCATCAAGATTATCGGCGGTTCGACCGACAAGTACTGCCAGGCATACTTCTCCTACGACTCGAAGAAGAGCGGCGGCTACACCTCGTCGCACCTGCGCTTCGGCGACAAGCCTATCACGTCGCCTTATCTGGTAACCACACCTGACTTCATCGCCTGCCACGTGCCGTCGTACGTGGACAAGTACGACGTGCTGAAAGGTCTGAAAAAGGGAGGTTCGTTCCTGCTCAACTCGGTGAACGACGCCGCGACGACCTGCAAGACGCTGCCTGACGCAATGAAGGTATATCTCGCGAAGAACAACATCAACTTCTATATCATCAACGCGACCAAAATCGCTTCGGAACTCGGTCTGGGCAACCGCACCAACACCATCATGCAGTCGGCGTTCTTCAAGATAGCCAACGTGATTCCGTTCGACAAGGCTGTCGAGGAGATGAAGAAGGCAATCTACAAGTCCTACGGCAAGAAGGGCGAGGACATCGTGAACATGAACTACGCCGCCGTAGATGCGGGCGGCAAGTCGGTCGAGAAGGTCGAGGTTCCTGCCGAGTGGGCTAACATCGAACTCAAACCTGCTTCGCACGGCGTCGACATGTCGCGTCCGGAGTTCGTGCGCAACATCGTAGACCCTATCAACGCTCTGAAAGGCGACCAACTGCCGGTATCGGCATTCAACGGTCGTGAGGACGGCTCGTGGGACAACGGCACGGCGGCATGGGAGAAGCGCGGAATCGCGGTGAACGTGCCGGAGTGGGACGTGGACAAGTGTATCCAGTGCAACCAGTGTTCCTACGTCTGCCCTCACGCAGCAATCCGTCCGTTCCTCGCAACGGAGGAGCAGGCAGCCAACGCCCCTGAGGGAACGACGTTCAAGCAGGGAATCGGCAACACCAAGGAGTACAAGTTCCGCATTCAGGTTTCGCCGCTCGACTGTACGGGCTGCGGCAACTGCGTCGATGTCTGCCCTGCCAAGGAGAAGGCACTCTCGATGAAGCCGCTCGCCACGCAACTCAATCAGGAGGCGAAGTGGGAGTACATGCACAACGTCGTCGGCTACAAGAGCGGCGACCGCGACAAGAACGTCAAGGGAAGCCAGTTCACCCAGCCGCTGTTCGAGTTCTCGGGCGCATGCGCAGGCTGCGGCGAGACGCCTTACATCAAGACCATCACCCAACTCTTCGGCGAGCGCATGATGGTTGCCAACGCGACGGGATGTACCTCGATTTATTCGGCATCCGCGCCTTCGACCCCTTACTGCACCAACGCCGAGGGACACGGTCCGGCATGGGCGAACTCGCTCTTCGAGGACAACGCCGAATACGGATTGGGTATGCACGTCGGTGTCGAGAAGTTGCGCGACCGTCTGGCTTCGATTATGGAGGACGCAATCGCCAACTGCGACAAATGCTCCGACGAGTTGAAGGGCGTGATGCGCGAGTGGATAGACAACCGTCAGTTCGCCGCCAAGTCGGCTGAAATCAGCGCGCGTCTGGTTCCGCTTTGCGAGGCATGCGGCTGCGACAAGTGCCGTCAGATACTCGAAATGAAGAAATTCCTCGTCAAGAAGTCGCAGTGGATTATCGGCGGCGACGGCTGGGGCTACGACATCGGCTTCGGCGGCGTAGACCACGTGCTGGCAAGCGGCGAGGACGTCAATATACTCGTCGTGGACACCGAGGTCTACTCCAACACGGGCGGTCAGTCGTCGAAGGCTACGCCGGTCGGAGCAATCGCCAAGTTCGCGTCGATGGGCAAGCGAATCCGCAAGAAGGATTTGGGCGCAATCGCAATGACATACGGCTACGTATACGTGGCGCAGGTTTCGATAGGCGCATCGCAGGCGCAGTTGTTCAACGTGCTGAAAGAGGCTGAGGCTTATCCGGGTCCGTCGCTCGTCATCGCCTACGCTCCATGTATCAACCACGGTATCAAGGGCGGCATGACGCGCACGCAGACCGTCGGCAAGCAGGCAGTCGAGTGCGGTTACTGGCACTTGTGGCACTACAATCCGCAACTCGAAGAGCAGGGCAAGAATCCGTTCGTACTCGATTCGAAAGAGCCTGACTGGACGAAGTTCCGCGACTTCCTGATGAAGGAGGTGCGCTACACGTCGCTCCAAAAACTCTACCCTGCCGAGGCTGAGGAACTCTTCAAGGCAGCCGAGGAGAACGCGAAGTGGCGTTACGCAAGTTACGTCCGCCGCACGAAGCAGGAGTTTTAGTACCGCTGCGGCATAACGATTCCCGCCCCGTCCGGATTTTCGGACGGGGCGGGAGTGTTTTAGGGGGAGGTAGGGTCGTTAGGGACATTAAAGACTTTAAGGACTTTAAGGTCCTTAAAGACATTAGGGAGTGCGGGGTGCCGATTGTCAGAAAATTTCGCTATCTTTGCAGAAACACACCTAAAACCAATCAAGCATGAAAAAACTCATCGTTCTGACACTGTGTCTGATGACACTGAATCAGTCGGCATGGGCATGGGCGCGTCAGGGACACGCCACGATTGCCAAAATCGCCGAAAACCATCTCACCCCGAAAGCCAAGAAGCAGATTACCAAGTATCTGCACGGCAAGTCCATCGGCGCCTACGCATCGTATGCCGACGACTACAAGAACAGACTGCCGGTAGACCTCGGATTCGAGCCGACCGACTGGAAGCGCGTTACCACCTACCCTCACACCTTCGAGGCTAACGACGACTGCACGCCTTACCGCGGCATCGAGCGCGACGGCAAGTACATCAAGAACTGCATCTACTACATCGAGAAGTTCGCCGAGGATTTGCAGCATCCCGAGAACCTCACCGACTCGGCGCGCATAATGCACATCGCGCTCATCGTGCATTTCGTCGGCGACATGCACTGTCCGGAGCATATCCGCTATCCGGAAGACCGGACCATAGGTTACTACGACGTAACGTTCCGCGGCAAGCCGATACGGTTCCACACGCTGTGGGATTCGCAGGTGCTGTCGATAAAGCACCCGTGGGGATTCCTCGACACGGCGCATCTGCTCGACTGCTGCTCGCCGAAGGAGATAGAAGCCATCACCGCCGGCACGCCGTGGGACTGGGGAACCGACTCGGCACGCGCTTCGCGCCATGTGCATGAAGTCAAGGAGGGTGCCGTACTCGGCATGGACTACATTCTCGACAATCTCGCCCTCACCGAATCGCAGATACGCAAAGCCGGATACCGTCTGGCGAAGTTGCTCAACGAAATTTTCGGGTAGGAGGAGAGAAGAACAAGGGAGTTAGGGTCCTTAAAGTCCTTAAAGGCGGTGTGCAGGAAACTGCACACCGCTTTCCTTTACCCCAGTGCCACGTCGAGAATCATCATGATGACGAAGCCGACCGCGAAACCGACGGTGGAGAGATTGGAGTGGTCGCCGCAGTGGGTTTCGGGAATCAGTTCCTCGATGACCACATAAATCATCGCGCCGGCGGCGAAAGCGAGCAGATACGGGAAAACGACTATCAGTTGTTCGATAAGCAGAATCGTGATAACCGCCGCGACGGGTTCGACGACGCCCGACAGTGCGCCGTACATCAGCGATTTGCGGCGCGAATTGCCTCCCGAGCGCAGCGGGAGCGAGATTATCGCACCCTCGGGGATATTCTGAATCGCTATACCCAATGAAAGCGCGAACGCTCCGGCGGCGGTAACGCCGACCTCGCCCGACAATGCGCCCGCAGCGACGACGCCTACCGCCATTCCCTCGGGGATGTTGTGGAGCGTAACGGCAAGCACGAGCATAGTCGAGCGACCGAGCGTCGAGCGGATGCCCTCGGGCTTGTCGCTGTCGATATGCAGATGCGGAGTAATCTCGTCGAGCAGGAGCATGAAGCCGATGCCGGTCATGAATCCTGCGGCGGCGGGAAGCCATGCCGGCACACCCGCATTCGCCGACTCGGCGATAGCCGGAATCAGCAGCGACCACACCGATGCAGCGACCATGACGCCCGAAGCGAATCCGAGCAACGTAGTCTGAAAGCGCGATGCCAAACGGTCGCTGACGAACAGCACGAACGACGCTCCGAGGAGCGTTCCGAGCAGCGGCAACAATATTATGACTGCAATATTTCCCATACGCACGTTTCTTTGCTGCAAATATACTGCAAAAACCTGCGGCGAGCAATCGCCAAAAAGGGGGATAATAGAGACCTTAAAGACTTTAAGGTCGTTAAGGTCGTTAGGGTCGTTAGGGTCGTTAAAGTCCTTAAAGACTCTAACGACCCTAAACAACCGGAACAGCCCTGAACAGCCCTGAACAGCCCTGAAACTAATACATCACCTCGCCGACCTGCGCCTCGGTGGTGTTGCCCGGGTAGACCTTCACAAGCACTACGCCGTGAGGTGCGACCTCGGCGGTGAACTTGCGGTCATGGTCGATTGTGCCGACATCTTTCTGACGCCACAGGTCGCGCACCTTCTTCTCGCCGTACATGCCGAGCATACGCGAGTCGATACTGATTTTAACGGTCTCCTCGCTGCGGTTGAACATGCCGACTGCCAACGAGCCGTCTTCGAGGTGCTTCACGTAGACAATCTGCTTGTCGCCCTTGCGCCATACCGGCACGCAGTGGCTGCCCAGAGGGTCCTGATTCACCTCGATGACCTCGTCGTTGGTCAGCAGAGACTTGGTGAAGTCGTCCAGACGCGCCATGTCGCATCCGATGAGCAGCGGCGACGAGAGCAATGCCCACAACGAGATATGGGTATACTGTTCGTCGGCGGTGAGTTTGGTGTAGTGGAGTTTTGGTCCCCAGCCGACCAGTCCGACAACGAGCATGTCGGCATCGGGCCATGCGCCCGGACGGCAGAACGGAGCCCACTTCTCCTGCGAGAAGCCGATTTTAGAGATGCTCTTCCAGTTGTCGCGGATGTCGCCCGTCGTGCGCCAGCAGTCGCTGTACTCCATCCACGTGAAGGCGTCGGCAATCGGAGCGTTGTTGGAGAGGCTGAACACGATGTCGCGGTCGAGCGAACGCAGCGCGTCGTGCATCTCTTTGGTGTGGTAGATGCTCTGCGGCTTCCAGTCGTATTTGAGGTAGTCCACCTCCCACTCTTCCCACTGCTTGACGTCGTTCTTCACGAACGAGTATTTGCCGAGCAGGCGAACCTCCTTGCGGTACTCCATATACTTGCCCTCCGACTTGGTATAGCGGTAGTTCTCGTTAATCAGACCGTCCTTAATCCACTGGTTCACTCCGTCGGGATTGTCGGAGTAACTGCCGATATGCGCCGCGTAGGTGCCTACCCACGGAGCGGAATAGATGCCGAGTTTCAGCCCCAAATCGTGAACCTCGCGCGTGAGAGCCTTCATGTCGGGGAACTTGGTGTTGGACTGGATGGCGTTGTACTTGCCGCCGCGGCAGCCCTGCCAGCCGTCGTCGATGTTTATGTATGTCCAGCCGTGGTCTACCAGTCCCGACGACACCATGGCGCGGGCGGACGAGAGCACCTGCTCCTGCGTTACGTCGCGACCCCAGCAGTTCCACGAGTTCCAGCCCATAGGCGGTGTCAGCGCGATGCGGTCGCCCACGACGATGCGCAGTTCGCGCGAATAACTGCCCTTGGCGTTGGTCGCCGTAACCATGACCTTATAGGTGCCGGCTTTCTTCACCGAACCTGTTATGCGACCCGTCGCGGGGTCGAGTTTCAGCCCCTTCGGCAGCCCCTCGACGGCGAATGTCATCGGACGGTCGCCCGTAGCGGCTACGGTATAGAGGCACTTCGAGCCGGGACGCAGACCGAACACCTTCGCGCCGTTGATGCGCGGAGTGGCGGCGGGTTTCGGGGTAAGGATATACGCCGAGAGGTCGGGAACCCCGACGGCGGACGGATTCGATTCCGTCTGGGCGGCGCAAGGCATCGCCCCGAGGAAAGATGCGCACGCAAGCAGTGCGCAGGCTTTGCGGACAAAGGATTTTTTCATTTCGGGTTTTCGGTTTTGTTTATAAATTTTGTGTCAAATCATTATATCGCCGTCATCGCGAGCGTAGCGAAGAATCTGAATATTCAGAATCAATCGATACAGATTCTTCGCTACGCTCAGAATGACGGATAACGTCCATTTACGGTATCCGGCGGCAATTCGGATGCGGGTCTTCGCAACGGCTCTCTTACTTTTCCCGCAAGTTAGCGAAAAGACGCCGATTTACAAAGTTTTCATGTCGAATTCGCCCCAAACGCCCTTGTAGTTGCGGCGGACGGAGGTCGCGACGTAAGGTCCGCGGCGACCGCTGCGGTCTACCGCGCGCACCTCGAACGGTGCGTCGGGGTCGGCAAGTGCGCCTTTCCAGAGGTGGTCGCACCTGCCGTTCAGACCGTCGCCGCCGTAGACCTCGGCGAGCCAGTAGGCAACCCACCAGTCGTACTCCCTGAACCGCGTCATGTCGCACACCTTCGCGCCGTTCTGCCACAGCGAGACGTCCCAGCCGTCTGGTTCGATATTCCAGACGTTAGCCACGATGTAACCTTTCAAGCCGTAGTTGTAGGTATGGAGAGCGGGTTTGGAAGACATGTTCACGTTCACGTGCGGGTCGTAGAAGGTGTAGTCGCCGTCGTATGCGCGAATCTGTTCGCCGGCATCGCAGCCCGTACCCTTGTAGCGCCACGAGGCAAGGTGCGCGCCGTCGAACTCGTAGACGCCGTAGCCGTTCGGCGTGCCGTCCCTGTTGAAGGTCGCGTGCCAGAACGCGCCGCAGCACGCACCGTGGATATGTTCGTAAACCGTCTTTCCGCCGACCGAATGGAGGTAGTTCTGCGTATAGTGGGTATGCCCTATCATCAGATGCGCCTCGGCGAACCGCGAAAGGAGTTCGAGTGTCTTGCGGCGGTAACGTTTGTCGGAGTGGCAATGGGCGGTACCTCCGCGGAACGGCGCATGGCAGCAGAGGACGACAGCCTTCGTTGCGGGGACGAACGACAGGTCCTCGCACAGCCACTCGAACTGCCAGTCGTAGAATCCGATGGCGAACTCCATATCCTCGCCGTTGTCGGGCTTCTCGCCGTGGAGGATGTTGTCCATGACGACGAAATGCACGTCGCCGCGGTCGAACGAGTAGTTCTGCGGACCGAAATACTTGCGGTAGTTCTCGATGCTCTTCCAATAGGTCGTCGTAACGTCGCGGTTCGACTCGTTCAGGTGGTCGTGGTTGCCCATGCACTGGAAAAAGACCACTTCGCGATTCGACATGGAGGCTTTCATCTTGTTCCAGAGGTCGGTCTTGTTGTTGTCGGTAATGTCGCCCAACGTCAGTGCGTAGACGTTGTCGTACAAACGCGCCGTTGCGTCGATGTCGGGAATCGACTCCTCGCGGAAGCGCGCCACGCTGCGGTCGTTGCGGCACTGGGGGTCGGCGATGCAGAGGAGGGCGAATCTCTCCTCCTTGCCGGCGGGGAGCGGCTCCAACGCGAAGTCGCGGCGGCAGACTGCGGTCGCCATATCGATTTTCTTGTAGAACAACGGATGATTGTCGGACGTAACCGGAACGGCATACTCCGCAGGCAGTGTAACATACACGCAGTCGGCATGGCTGCGCTCGCGCACTATCTGGTAGACGCCGTTGGCATCGGTACGCACGCAGGTGAAACCGTCGCTGACGACGACACCGGAGATGCCGCTGCCCGTCGAGGCGTCGGCGACCAGTCCGCAAAGCGTCGTTTCGGGTGCTATCGCGGTACCGGCAATCTCGGTCGTCGAACCGTCGGAGGGTTGCGGCGGCTCGGGCTGCGGGGTACTCTCCTTACCGCATCCGACCGCCAGAACCAACATGGAGAGCGGGAGTAAAAACAGAATTCTTCTCATAGACTGAAAAACCGGTCCGGCGGCGGATTTTCGGAACACCCGCCGCCTAACGACGGTTTTAGTTGTTAATTTTCGACTTCGTAAGCATAGATTTCGGCTATCGCCGCAGTGTCGCGGGTCGCATTCTTGTTGGACGAATCGGTAATCACCACACGCATGTAGCGCGCCGATTCCTCCTCGAAGTCGTAGCGGAACGGACCCTGGTTCTTACGGTCGTCGGCGAGGTCGGCGATATAGTCGAATTCAGCCACCTTCACCCACGTCTCCTTGTCAGCCGACACCTCGAAGTAACCGGCAATCAGGTCGGTATTGTTGTAACGGCGCATCAGCGAGACACCGACGAGCGGATGTTCGCCGCCGAAATCCCAGATGAACTCGAACGGGCAGTGGAACGCCGCCTTCGACCCCAGAACCTCGTCGCAGTCGGTCTTCGACGGGTTGTAAGCCGCCTCCCAGTGGGTGGTGGTGCTGCCGTCAATCATTTTATTGAGATTCTTTATATTCTCATGCCAAGAGTTGGCATAGTCGAGCGTCCAGCCGGAGCGGTCGAGCGCAACCGACGCTATATCCTGCTTGATGTACATGATGTAGAGGCGGTTGTCGGGGTTAATCGTGTAGTCGCACGAGTTGCTTTTGAGCAGAACCGGAATGGCGAAATGGCGGTTGTCGGGAATCTTCGCCGGGTCGACTTTGAGCGTAACCGTGGCTTCGGAGACACCCGCAGGCAGGCGGAAATCGCCTTCGAGCGAGAACGCCTCGGACGGAGCGATTCGGAACTTGGTGCCGTGCGCCGCGTTGTATTCGTCGAGAACGGACTGCGTCGTGTCGAACCCGAATGTACAGTCGCTCGGATTCTCGAACGGCAGCGAGACGGTAAATTCGCGCGTCCACACCTTCGGGGACTGCTCCTCCAACTTCAACTCCTCGACGTGGTTCTGGCAGAAAAACATCTCGGACTTAATCATCACTGGGCGGACAAGCACCGAAGACTTGCGCTCGTTCACGGCGACGCTCGCCGAAAGGTCGAGGGCAAGCACATAGTCGTGGTCGCTGCCGAGCGCGAGGATGCCGTCGTAGTCGAACGACACGACGATGTCCGCGCAGCGTTCGCTCTTCGGCAGCGAAACCGCGGTGCGGTCGAGCGTGTAGTACTCCTCGGGCAACATTCGGTAGGATGTGCCGTTGGCGGCATTGTACTCCTCGACGGCGGACTCGTCGACGGAGACGGTCAGTTCGACCGGCGCGTCGAAATAGCCGCTGCGGTAGATATGCGCGCTGAACGACGGTTCGCGGTTCAGGTCGTAGTAGCGGGCGTCCTGCAATCCGCTGTTCACGAAATAGGCGAACGGCTCGGTAAGGTTGTCGTTGCGGTTGTTCTCGCACGAAACTGCGCCGACGAGCAATGCGACGGACAACACCTTCAATATATTTTTCATAAGTTTCGTCATTTTGAGTTTACCACTGGTAGTTTTGGGTCAGATTGTTAAGTCTGTCCACCTCGGACTGGTGGAACGGGAACAGATAGTCGCGCTTGCTGAACACGCGCGTGCTCGGAGTATTGCCGCCGTCGTGCAGAATGACGGTACGCTTCCAGAAGCCGCTGTCCTCGGCGTGCGAGCGGGCGGAGATGTTCATTCCGTAGACGTCGCCCGCATCCTCCTTCTCGGCAATCATCAGTGTGCGCGTATCGAAGTAGCGGTGATTCTCGAAGTTGAGTTCCACCATGCGTTCGCGGACGATGAGGTCGTTCATCAGCGCACGGTCGGTCTCGGCAGCGGGATATACATCCTCGATGTCGGGAACGCCCGCACGGCGGCGGATGCGGTTGAGTGCGCCGGTAATCTCGCTCGCGACGCGCTCCTCGCAGTTATTGACAGCCTCGGCGTAGTCGAGCAGAATCTCGGCATAGCGGAACAGAGGCCATGTGATTGCAATCCATGCGGAAGTGGACGAACCCGCCGACTTGCTGTCGAACGTGCTGTCATAGAACTTGAACGGCAGATAGCCCGTAACGGAGTAGTTGGTCTGGGTGCCGTCGATGCCGGGACCCGAGTTGCCGCCCGTGTAGAGTTGGATTTCGTCGAGACGGTTCGTACCACCAATCCAGTTCAGACCGCTCCAATATACCGACATGTAGAAACGCGGCTCGCGGTTGAGATACATCTTGAAGGTCGGTTTGGTCTGACCGAGTATAGGGTGCTTGAACGATGCGAAGCCCGATTCGGTGTAGCCCGACTCGTCGTCGACAATCGGTTTGCCGTCGGAGAGGTAGCCCGTAATCGGATAGCGACCGTTGCTCATGGCGAAGGCATCGACAAGTTTCTGCGTTACCGACACGCCGCCGTAGGCACGACCGCCGACGGCACGCGGAGTGGTCGAGACACGCCAGTTGTAGGAGGTGCGCTGGACGGCGAAAATCAACTCCTTGTTCCAACGCTCGATGAAGACCTTTTTCCAACTGTCGTAAGGAGCGTTGGCGTTCTCGCCGACGATTTCATAGACATTGAGGTCCATTACCGCCTTGGCTGCGTCGGCAGCGAGTTGCCATTTGGCAGGGTCGTATTCGGTCGGGAACAAATTCTTGCCGTAGAAGTTCTTCATCGATGCGTACATCGGGTTGCCGTTGAACAGAGGGCGCGCCGAGTAGAGCAGCAGACGCGCCTTGACGGCGAGAGCCGCGCCCTTGGTCGCACGACCGTACCAGACAGCCGGCTGTTCGAGCGGAAGGTCGAATGCCGCCGCGTCGAGTTCGTCGCAGACATAATCGACGCACTCGTCCCACGTGTTGCGGTCGAGGTCGCGCAGCGCAGGGTCGGTGAAATCGGCGGTCGATTCGCCCAGCAGGATTACCGGTCCGTACTGGCGCATCAGGCAGAAATAGTAGTAGGCACGCAGGAAACGCGCTTCGGCAATCCACTCGGTAACCTCGGCGGGTGTGAGTTCGGGGCAGCGACCGACGTTAGCCATGAAATAGGAGGCTTCGCGGATGCCCTTGTAGTAGTTCTCGTAGGTGTTGGAGGCATAGACTGCCGACGACACCTGCCACGTGCTGTTGTTCATCAGCCGGAAGCCGCGACCCGTGAATGCGCAGGCGCACTCGTCGGAGGCAGGCTCGAAATAGTTAGCCTGACCCGAATTGTCGGTCTCGTTGTTGGTCCAACTGTAAACGTTGGCGAGATAGCGGAAAGTGGTCTCGCGCTTCTCGAATATGTTTTTCGACGTCTTCGGCTCGTCGGGTTGACGGTCCAGATAGGAGTCGCATCCCACCGCGAAGAGCGAAATCAGCAATATTGCATATATCTTTTTCATGATTTCCGTTTTTTACCGTTAGAATACGAGCGTTACGCCCAGATTATAGACTCTGTTGTTCGGGTAGTTCGCCGCTCCGGTCTGCAAATCGGGATCCCAGAGTTTGAACTTGCTGAACGTAACCAGATTGACTCCCGACAGATAGATGCGCAACTTGTCGATGTGCGCCTTGGAGAGGATGCGTTTCGGCAGCGTATAGCCGATTTCGGCATTTTTCAGGCGCAGATAGTTGCCGTTGACCATCCAGAAGGTCGAGAGGCGGTTGTTGTTCTCGTTTGCACCGATAGTCAGGCGCGGATACTTCGCGTTGGGGTTCTCGGGCGTCCAGTAGTTGCCCCAAAGGTCGGAATAGACGTTGGCGTTGCGCGACTTGCTCGCACTGAACGGCTGGGTCTGCTCGGTGTTGGTGAAGAAATTGACGTTGCCCACGCCCTGGAAGAACACCGAGAGGTCGAAGCCCTTCCAGCGCACCGAAGCACCGAAACCGTAGACGATTTCCGGAACGTCGGGATAGCCGATGGCCTTGCGGTCGTAGTTGTTCACCACGCCATCGCCGTTGATGTCCACATACTTGATGTCGCCCGGCTTGACCTCGCCGAACTCCTGCTTTGGCCATGCGTCTATCTCCTCCTGCGAGCGGAACAGACCTGCGGAGACGAGTCCGAACTGCTGCCAGTTGGACTGACCGATAGTGTTCATGTAGAGGTACTCCCAGTCGGGCTGGTCGTTGTCGACAATCGTGTTGTGGGCGTAGGTGAAGTTGCCTCGGGCGGTGATGTCCACCTCGCCTACGCGCTGGTGGTATTCGAGCGACGCATCGAAGCCCTCGTTGTTCATCTTGCCGATGTTAATCCACGGTTTGGTAGCCAGACCCGCGATTGCAGGAATCGACGACGCCTGCAAGAATATGCCGCTGCGCTTCTCGTTGAAGTAGTCCACCTGAATCTTCACCTTGCCGAACAGCGAGAGGTCGATACCCGCATTGAGTTTGCGGACGGTCTCCCAGCCGACGTTCGGATTGGGCCAGTCGCCGAGGATGAGACCCGTATAAGACGTATTCTGCATACCGAAACTGTACGAACCGCCGTCCTTGATTGTCTCGTTGTAGATGAACCGTCGGTTGCCGCCGATTTGGTCGTTGCCGACCAGACCGTAGGACGCCTTGAATTTGAGGTGGTCGATGACATCCTTCGCAGGTTCGAAGAACTTCTCCTCCGAAATCGCCCAGCCCACGGCGACGGACGGGAAGAATCCGAAACGCTTTTTAGGCGAGAAATTCTCGGAGCCGTTGTAGCCGAAGTTGGCTTCGATGAAGTAGCGGTTGTCGAAATCGTAGGTGATACGACCCGCGATACCCTGGTTGCGGTAAGGCAGCAGCAGGTCGGAGTCGGATTCGGTAGTGTCGGTGATGTTCTTCTGCGAATGCTGGTAGAGGAACAGCGCGCCGACGGAATGGCGACCGAAAGTGCGGGCGTAGTTGATGGACGCTTCGAGATAGACCGTGCGGCGGCTCGATGCGTACTGCTTGCAGGTCAGGCTCTCCTCGCCCACGACGGTCTCGTTCTTGATGAGGTTGCCCTCCTCGTCGCGACCGACAGCCATGAACTGCTGAGGCGTCTTGGTGCGCGAGAGGTCCTGGAAGTTCATCGCGTCGAACGCGAATTTCAGATTCGCCGTCAGACCCGGGGTTATCCAGTTGCCGAAATCCTGATTGAGGTTGATTGTCGAGGTCGCCGTATTCCAGAACTTCTCGCGGTAGCCCTTCTGGGTCAGCAGCACGTAGGGGCTGTAACCGTCGTTGTCGGCAGGTCCGGCGAGAGTTCCGTCGGAATAGCGCATAGGGAATGCGTTGGGAGCGGTCGTCAATGCGTAGTTCCAAATCGACGACGCGCTGCTGCCGGGTTCGTTCTTGCGCTCGAACGAGGTGGCGAGGTTGATGTTCAGTTTCGTATGGCGGAACACCTGCACATCGACGTTGGAGCGGAAATTGTAGCGGCGATAGTAGAGCGACGTATCGTAGTTCTTCATGTTGTCCACCGCGAACAGACCGTCCTCGTTATAGAATGCGCCGGAGATATAGTACTTGGCGATTTCGCCGCCGCCGCTGATACTCAAATTCACCTTTTCGTTATAGGAGTGGCTCTTGTAGAGTTCGCCGAGCCAGTTCACGTTCGGATAGAGGTCGGGGTCGACGCGGCTGACGTATTTATCGATGTCGGTCGGCGAGTAGACCTCGCGTCCCGAAGCCGCGTTGTACATGGTCGCGAACTGCGTCGCGTCGAGCATCTCGGGCATGCGTGTAGGCGACAGCAGACCAGCCTCGACGGAGAGGGAGACCTTCGGTTTGCCGATTTGTCCGTCGCGCGTGGTAATCATCACGACGCCGTTCGCACCGCGGACACCGTAGATTGCGGTCGCCGAAGCGTCTTTGAGAATCGACATGGAGGCGATGTCGTCCACATTCACCAAATCCATGTCGCGCTCGATGCCGTCCACCAGCACGAGCGGCGTTTTCGACGAGCCGAAGGTGCTGATACCGCGAATCCAGAATGTCGAACCCGCGCCCGGTTCGCCCGAACGCTGGATTGATACCACGCCAGCCAACTGTCCGGCGATATTGCCCGAAAGTTTGGCGACGGGGGCTTTGAGGTCGTCCACGGCGACCGACGAAATCGCGCCGACGACGCTCGCCTTCTTCTGCACGCCGTAGCCGACGATGACGACATCCTCGATTGCGGAAGCCGAGGTCTTCAACTTCACGACGAGATTCGTCGCCGACGTGTTGAGCGGGAACTCCTGCTCCTCGTAGCCGAGGAACGACACGGCGAGGACGGAGTTGGCGTCGTCGTATTTGAGGGAGAACTTGCCGTCGATGTCGGCGGTGGTGCCTATCGTCGAGTTCTTAATCCACACCGACGCGCCGATGACGGGCTGTCCCGTTTCGGCATCGAGGACGGTACCGCCAATCACTCTGTCGGAGCGTTTTGCGGAGGTCGTTCGGGGGGGGGTGGGACGGTTCTCGCGCGGAAGCAGGATGATGTCGTTCTGTTTGATGACATAGGTGATGTCCTTGTCGCGCAGAGCCTCTTTCAGCAGTTCGTCGACGGTGCGTTCGCCGCCGGAAACCGACACCGATATTTCGTTTGGCAGGTTGTCCCGCCACGAAACACGATAGTCGCTACCCGCTTCGATGCGCTGAATCAGTTGCTTCAATGTCGTTACACCGGTGGCGTCGATGCGCGCCGCGCCCTGCTGCGCGTATGCCGCGACGACCGAAATGCAAGACACCAGACATGCGACGACGAATCGCCGCAGCCTAAAATCAAGTAGATTTCGTTTCATGTTCATTTATATTAGGTTAGTGAGTTCGATTGTCGGCGTCTATTTCAGGATGACTATCCGTTTGCCGTCGCGCCGGAAGCGTGTGCCGGTAGTCAGCGTGATGATGTCGAGCGAATGGTCGAGCGTATTGTCGCGGCTGACAGTACCCGAGAACTTTATGTCGGCGGTGCGGTCGTCGTCGAACACGATGTCGCAGCCGTAGACCTGTTCGAGGATGCGGAATACGTCGCGCAGAGGCTCGCTCTCGAACGTGCGGACGCCGTAGACCTCCATGCGGGCATCGACGTCGATGATGTTCACGCGGCGGCTGCCCGTATCGTAGACGACCTTCTGATTGGGCTTGACAGCGATGTTGTGTCCCGACGAGCGGAAATCTATCGCGCCGTCGACAAGCACGGCTTCGACGTTCGGCGAGTCGGAGTACGCCTTGAAACTGAACCGCGTTCCCTTGACGACGATTCGCGCGCCGTGAGCCTTGACGCAGAATTCGGAGCCTTTAACCTTGGCGACGTCGAACAGTGCCTCGCCGTCGAGTTTCACCACGCGGTTGTCGGCGGTGAAGTCGGACGGGAACGAGATTCGCGAATCGGGTTTGAGGACGACGGTCGATTTGTCGGGAAGGACGATGGTCTTGTTGGCTATGCCGTCGGCGACGATTTCGCAGCAGCCCGAATCCCTGCGACCCAGATATGCCGTAACGCCAGCGACGGCAACCAGCAGCAGCGCGACCGCTGCATAGCGCATGCTCCGGTGGACGGCAGCGGCAAAACGGTTGCGGCGGCGCACGCGGCGTTCCTTCTCGGCGATGCGCAATTTCAACTGTGCGAGCGACTTCTCGGGGTCGAGATTACGAATCATCTCGGCGCGGTCGCTCAAAAACACCGCGAAACAGAGTTGTTCCAGCATCTTGCGGTTCTCCTCCGACGCATCGTACCAGCGTTCGACGGCTGCGGCTTCGTCGGCGGGCAGTCTGCCGTCGATGAATGCGAGGAGAACGGCTTCGTTTATAGAAGATTTGTTGTTCATATCTCTTGGCTTTACATATATAATACAATTAAGGCGGGCGGATTCCTTGACGGAGGGGAGAAAAAAAGAGGGGAGGCACGGGGATGGGCAACGACCTTAAAGACTTTAAGGAGCCTTGCGCGAGGGCTTGTGCGCCGGCTCGCGCGCAGGCGGGCTACCCTATCAGGAAGAGCAGCAGCGGCAGATACTCCTTCAACTCGCGGCGGAGGAATTTCATGGTGGCGACCATGCGGTTGTCCACAGCCTTCGGAGCGATGCCGAGCCGCTCGGCAATCTCCTTATAGGAAAGGTGTTCGACACGGCTAAGAACGAATACCTCGCGCAGGTGGTCGGGCATCTTTTCGAGTGCGGCGTCGAGCATCTGCATCAGTTCGCGGCTCAAATAGAAGTCGGGCGACTCGAAACGGCGGCGCATGTTGGATTCGATTTGGCGATGCACGCGCGAGAGTACGGCGTTGTGCTTCACGCGGTTGACGCACTTGTTGTGGACGATGCGGAAAAGAAGTGCCTTGACGGACTTTTCGGGCGCGACGGTATCGCGGTTCTCCCACAGCCACATCATCGTGTCCTGCACTATCTCCTCCGACTCCTCGGCGGGGACGTAGCGCGACGCATAGAGGCAAAGGCTCTTGTAGCAATTCAGATACAGGGCATCGAAATCATTCTCCGTTTCGATGCGCACCGACTGCGAATCGCAATCGGAACGAAACATGTCGTATCCGTTTTGCGCCATAATGCAAATTTACACAATTTTTCGTACCGATACAACACCTGATGCGCAAAACAAAAGGCGAATCGGCACCGGCGAAAGCAGACGCCCGTTGCGGCGGACGTCTGCCACCAATAAAAAACCTACTTAAAAACCGTTACCGCCGGTCCGCCGCACGGACGTCCCTTCTGCTCCGGCATTCATATATAATACATTTCAGCGCGGCGGATTCCTTGACAGACAGCAAAATTTCGGGCGGAGAGTGCGGGAATCGCAAATATTCACTAACTTTGCGGAAACCAAATCAGACAACGGCATGACATCGCAATCGCTCCGTGAACAAATACTTTCGACGATAGTCGAAAAATCGACGCTCAAACAGCGCGTCTTCGACAACACTTTCGCCGCATTCGGCGAACTCAAAGACACGCTGCTCGAAATGGCGTCGGAACTCGACGACGCCCTCGACGGGCGGCTCGACAAGCGCGTAAGGCTCGAATACCGCGACCGCGGAAAGTTCGAGGCGCAGTTGCAGATAGCCAGCGACCTGCTCATATTCCGAATGCACACCGACGTGTTCGAGTTCGACTCGAACCACATAATCTGGCAGAACGCTTACGTGCAGCAGGACAAGGCAAATTCATACTGCGGAATAATCGACATATACGATTTCCTGTCGGACTCGTTCAAGTTCAACCGCAGTTCGGACGAAGGCTACCTCATCGGGCGCATATTCATCAACCGCGAGCGCAAGTTCTTCGTCGAGGGCAAGCGTCAGACCTCGATGCGGGCGATGAACTTCGGCAAGGAGGAGATTTCGCGCGAAGCGCTCGTCGCGATACTCGAAACGGCGATAAACTACGCCATAAACTTCGACCTACTCACGCCGCCTTACGAGGACAACAAGCGCGTTACGGTCGAGCAGTTCAACACCAAGTTGGACAACTCGAAGTTCGTTACGGGAAAGCGGCTGGGGTACGACTTCAACGTGGACGATATTTAGGAAAAACGACATTAAATACCTTAACGTCATGTTGAGCGAAGCGAAACATCTGAAACAGATTCTTCGCTACGCTCAGAATGACGCAATCACCCGACAAAACTTACTAAAAATGCTGAAAACCATTATTTCGGCGGCGGCGATGTGCGCAGTTGCGCTATCGGCGACCGCACAGAACGAATACGGGGAGGTGCGCAGCGCACGGGCGGCGAACCGCTCGGTATACGGGCTGCGTCCGACAGCCGACGGCGAACACTACACGGTAAGCGACCGCCGCGGAATAGTCCGTCATGCATATACCGACCGCAGCGACACGGTAAGGCTGCTGAAAACGAGTTTCCCGATAGCGGACTACGCGTTCTCGCCCGACGAGCAGGCGATACTCTTCGCCGACACACGGAGCGTGAAGCCCATCTACCGTCATTCCTACACCGCCGACTACTGGCTGGCGGAGGGGACGGAGAAGCCGCGCAAGATACTCGAAGGGGTGCGCGACGTGTCGTTCTCGCCCGACGGCAGGCGGCTGGCGTTCGCCAAAGGCAACGACCTGTATCTGTACGACACGAGGGACGGAAGCACGCTGCGGATAACCGATGACGGAGAGTGGAACTCGGTAATCAACGGCACGAGCGACTGGGTTTACGAGGAGGAGTACGGGTTCACGAAGGCTTACGCCTTTTCGCCCGACGCGCTGAAAATCGCCTATCTGCGGTTCGACGAGAGCAAGGTGCCGACATTCGAGATGATGCGTTACGACAACACGCTCTACAACAAGGCATATTCGTTCAAATATCCGAAGGCGGGCGACGCCAACTCGGTCGTCGAACTGTGGGTGTACGACATCTCGAAAGGCGAAAAACGCAGAATAGACACGGGTTACGAAACCGACCAGTACATCTTCAACCCCGCGTGGACGCCGGCGGGCGAACTCTATTTCTACCGAGTGAACAGGTTGCAGAACCGTTTCGAGGTCGTGTTGCAGCGCAAGAACGGTTCGCAGCGGGTGATTTACTCCGAGGAGTCGCCGCGATATGTCGAGCGTCCCGACGCACAGACCGTAACGTTCGTGGACATGCACCGTTTCATCGTCCGTGAGGAGACCACGGCGGGACGGATGCATCTCTATCTGCACACCGTATTCGGAGGCAGGCTCTACACGCTTACCGAGGGCGACTGGGACGTAACGTCGGTAGTCGCGGCGGACAAAAAGAGGGTCTACTACATGTCTACCGAGCAGTCGCCGCTGCGGCGCGACCTCTACACTGTTTCAATCGACGGCAAGGGCAAGCGGAGGCTGACTACGGGCGACGGATTCCACACGATAATGCCGTCGCGGGGGATGAAATACTACGTACAGACGTTCAGCAACGCCTCGACACCCAACATAATTACCGTCCATCGCGCCGACGGGCAGGCGATAGACACGCTCGCCGACAGCAGGGCGGCGGTGGCGGCACACGGAGAGTGGGCGCAGCGGCGGTTCGAGAGGTTCGTTACCGAACGTGGCGACACGCTCGACTATTACATACAGTTGCCTGCGGGCTTCGACCCCGCGAAGCGGTATCCCGTATTGCTGACGCAGTATTCGGGACCGGGTTCGCAGCAGGTGCGCGACCGCTGGTCGCTCGACTGGGAGGATGCGCTGACGCGAAAGGGCTACATCGTCGCCTGCTGCGACGGTCGCGGCACGGGATTCCGCGGAGAGGAGTTCAAGAAATGCACCTACGGCGACCTCGGACGGCGCGAGACCGAAGACCAGATTTCGTTCGCGAAGATGCTCGCCGCGCTGCCGTATGTCGATGCCGGACGAATCGGAATCTACGGCTGGTCCTACGGAGGGTTCATGGCTCTGAACTGCGCGCTGCACGGCGAAGGGCTGTTCAGAATGGCGATAGCCGTCGCGCCCGTAACGTCGTGGAGATATTACGACACAATCTACACCGAGATATACAACGGTCTGCCGCAGACGAATGCGAAGGGCTATGACGACAACTCGCCGCTCTCGCACGCCGCGAAACTCTCGCCGCGGACACGGCTGCTGATAATGCACGGGACGGCAGATGACAACGTACATTTCCAGAACTCGATGGAGATGTGCCGCGCGCTGAACCGCGCCGGAAAGCAATACGACATGATGGTCTATCCCGACCAGAACCACTCGATGCTGCCGAACTGCACAAGCAATATCCGGCAGAAGATGATTGAGTATACGGTAGGGAATCTCTGATAAACCGATTTTTTTAAAGTCTTTAAAGTCCTTAGGGTCCTTAGGGACTTTAAGGACTTTTTTTAGGGTTTGCGGTTGCGGAGGATGTTTTCGCGCAGGCGGGGCAATCCGCTGCGAGACATAGGCGTCGGGGCGAAGCGTCCGGCGAACTCGTCGTCCGTCAGCGACAGCCACGCGGCGGCATCCATCGCCGTCGGGTCGAAGACGGGGTCGAACTCCGGATTGGAGTGCAGAGGGGCAATCCTGTTGTAGGGACAGCACGTCTGGCACTCGTCGCAGCCGAAAATCCAGCCGTGGAGGTCGGCAAGTCCGTTGGCGCGCTCGACAGTCGCGCACGAGATACACTTCGACGTGTCGATATGCCGTCCCAGAACCGCTCCGTTCGGACAGGCGTCGATGCAGCGGCGGCACTCGCCGCAACCCACTGTTTGCAACGGCTCGTCGTAGCGGTCGCACCCGTCGCAAAGCACCAGTTCGCCGAGCAGGACGAACGACCCGAAACGCGGCGTAACGAGCAGCGACTGTCTGCCTATCCAGCCCAGACCAGCCTCGACGGCGTAGCGTTTTTCGAGAATCGGGGCGGAATCGACGAAGATGCGACCCGACAATGACGGGTATATCTCTTTGAGCGACGCGCCCATGCGGCGCAGCATCCCCTTTATCGTCGAATGGTAGTCGGTGCAGCAGGCGTAGGACGCCACCTTCGTCCGGCAGTCGGACGGGTATCCTCCGCTCACGGAGTTTTTGTAACTCACGGCGCAGACGACGACGCTGCGCGCGCCATCGACCAGTCGCGAGGCGTCGAAACGCTTGTCGAGATTGCGGCTCAAATAGTCGAGCGAGGAGGAGTAGCCGCGCGAGAGCCACTCGCGGAAAAACGCCTCGTCGCCGTCGAATCGGCGGCATTCAGCCACCCCGCACAGGTCGAATCCGACACTTGAAGCGACCCCTTTTATGGTTCCTGAACAGAGCATTGGGACAATATTAATGCCCAAAAATACTGATTTTCGGGAAAAATACGTTATTTTTGCGAAGTTTAACGTACCCGAATTTCAAACTTAACTCGAAGAAGGATGAAACTTACCACCTTATACGAGGTGCTTCACGAAAGCATCAAAAAGTTCTCCGACCACATCGCGCTGTCGCAGTGGCAGGGAGAGGACATCACATACGGTCAGGTCGGCGAGCGCGTCGCGCAGTTGCAGGAGACGCTCGTGTCGGCAGGGCTGAACCCGGGCGACAGAGTGGCGATACTGAGCAGCAACATGCCCAACTGGGGCATAAGTTATTTCGCCGTAACCACCGCAGGATACGTCGCAGTGCCGATACTCCCCGACTTCACCACCGAAGACCTCGACCGCATAATCGAACACTCGGAGACGAAGGCTCTGCTCGTGTCGGACAAACTTTTCAACAAGGTGTCGAAGACCACGACCGACAAACTGAACATCGTAATCCGCACGAAGAACCTCAGCATCATTTCGCAGCGGGTAAAGGAGCAAGGCTCGACGGCGATTCCGAAGCCGGAGGATTTGGCTGCGATAATCTACACGTCGGGAACGACCTCGTCGCCGAAGGGAGTGATGCTGTCGCACTACAACATCAGCGCGCAGACATGGCTGATAGAGCCGCTGTTCAGGCTCAAAGACGACGACGTGCTGCTGTCGGTGCTGCCGCTGTCGCACACCTACGAATGTTCGCTCGGACTGGTATACGCATTTTCGGCGGGATGCCACATGGTATACCTCGACAAGGCTCCGACGGTATCGGTACTCACGGCTGCACTCAAAGAGGTGCGACCGACAATCATGATTATCGTTCCGCTCATCATAGAGAAGATATACCGCGCCCGCGTGCTGGCGAAGTTCACGTCGAACGCATTCTGGCGGTCGCTCTACAAGGTCGGATTCATGCGCCGCTACCTGCACCGCGTGGCGGGAAAGAAGTTGTTGAAGTTCTTCGGCGGACGCATCCGCTTCCTCGGAATCGGAGGAGCCAAACTCGACACCAATGCCGAGAAGTTCCTATACGAGGCGAAGGTGCCTTACGCAATCGGCTACGGACTGACGGAGACCGCGCCGCTGCTGGCGGGAGCCGTAGGCGACATGGTGCGCATAGGCTCGACGGGACCGATACTCAAAGGCATCGAAGCGCGGATTGAGAATGTCAATCTCGAAACCGGACAAGGCGAAATCGTCGTCAAGAGTCCGAGCCAAATGATGGGCTACTACAAGAACGAGGAGGCGACCGGAGAGGTGATAACTTCCGACGGCTGGTTCCGCACGGGCGACCTCGGCTGTTTCGACGAGGACGGCTGGCTCTACATCAAGGGTCGTCTGAAAAACATGATAGTCGGTCCGAGCGGAGAGAACATCTATCCGGAGGATATAGAGACGGTGCTCAACTCGCACGTGTTCATCTCCGAATCGGTCGTAACCGAGCAGGAGGGGCATCTCGTCGCGCTCGTACACTTCGACAAGGAGGCGATAGAGGCGCGCTACGAGGAACTCGTGGACAAGTGGAAGCAGACGAAGCAGGAGTGGGAGCGTTTCAAGGACGAGACCATGGCTGAAATCAAGGAGTATGTGAATGCGCGCGTGAACCGCAATTCGCGCATCACCGAAGTGGTCGAGGAGGAGGAGGAGTTCGTGAAGACCCCGACCAAGAAAATCAGACGCTTCCTCTACAACAACCGGAACAAGGCGTAGGGGGAATGGGAAGCAGCCGGAAAGGCAGGTAATATAGGTAATATAAGTAATATAGGGCTTGACTGACATTAAGTCCTATATTTTTTGCGGTCATGCGGAAACACTGTCGGAGCGCAAACGGATGACGCTTCGGGCGCAAGAATACTCTTTTCGGAAAAATTCGGGGTTATATGAATAAGTTTTGCTAACTTTGTCCGTTATTTTCACGGAAAGAGAGAACACACTATGAATATCAACAGGTTCAATCGCTGGAACAACATTACGGGTTGGGCGGTATTCGCCGTGGCAGCCGTAACGTATCTCCTCACGATGGAGTCGTCGTCGAGCCTCTGGGACTGCTCGGAGTTCGTCGCGACATCGTACAAACTCGAAGTGGGACACCCGCCGGGTGCGCCGCTGTTCATGCTGCTCGCACGAATAGCGACCCTGTTCGCGCCGACGACGCACTATGTGCCGCATGCGGTGAATGCCATGAATGCGATAGCGAGCGCGTTCTGCATACTGTTCCTCTTCTGGACGATAACCCATATCGCCCGCCGGCTCTACACCAAGGAGGGAAAGGAACTGACGGAGCAGAACGCGATAGCCGTTCTCGGAGCGGGTGCGGTAGGCGCGCTGGCGTACACGTTCACCGACACTTTCTGGTTCTCGGCGGTCGAGGGCGAGGTCTACGCGCTGTCGTCGATGTTCACGGCTCTGGTAGTGTGGCTGATGCTCAAATGGGAGGAGCAGGCGGACTCGCCGCACTCGATGCGGTGGATAGTGCTGATTGCCTATCTGATGGGACTGTCGATAGGCGTGCATATCCTCAACCTGCTGACGATTCCCGCGCTGGTGTTCATATACTATTTCCGCAAGTACGACAGAATCACGTTCAAGGGCATCTGTTTCGTAACGCTCATAGCCGGTGCGATACTGCTCGTCATCAACGGCATAATAATCCCGTACACGGTATACCTCGGTGCGCTGGCTGACGTATTCTTCGTCAATACGCTGTCGCTGCCCGTCAATTCGGGTATCGTAACGTTCGTGCTGGCGATGTTCGCTGCGCTGGGCTACTGGATATACGCGACGCACAAGCGGGGCAGCACGCTATGGAATCTGATTGCCGTATCGATAACGATGATTATGCTCGGTTTCTCGTCCTACGCGTCGGTAACTATACGCGCTGCGGTGAATCCGCCGATGAACAGCAACAATCCGGACAATCCGTCGGCACTGCTGTCGGTACTCAACCGCGACCAGTACGGCAACCGACCGCTGCTCTACGGCGCATCATACGCCGCGCCGATAGAGAGTTTCACGGAGCGGACGTTCTATCATCTGAACAAGAGTACCGGCAAATACGAGCAGAAATCGACGGTGGACGACTACGTATATCCGTCGCAGTTCATGCATCTGTTCCCGCGGATGTGGAACTATCTGAAAGACGAGCGCGACTACAAGCCGTGGGCGGCATACCGCACCAAACTCGATTTCGCGCGCGACGAAAACGGCGAGATACTGCGCGACGAGAGCGGCAGACCGGTACGCGAGGAGGTATTGGACTACGGTCGCAAGGTCGCATACCACGACGGCGAGCAGACACGGACGATAGTCGAACCGACGTTCGCCGAGAATCTGCACTACTTCCTCTCCTACCAGTTGAACTACATGTACTGGCGTTACTTCCTCTGGAATTTCGTCGGTCGGCAGGACGACATACAGGCGTCGGACGTCACGATAACCAACGGCAACTGGCTGTCGGGCATACGCCCGATAGACGAACTCTATCTGGGACCGCAGACCAACCTGCCGCGCGAGATGGAGGAGAATCCGGCGCGCAACACCTACTATTTCCTGCCGTTCCTGCTCGGCATCATCGGTCTGATATACCAGTTGAACCGCGACCAGCGCAACTTCACGATAGTGATGTGGCTGTTCATAATGATGGGTATCGCGCTGGTGGTCTACTTCAACTCGTCGCCGGGCGAGGTGCGCGAACGGGACTACGTATACGCGGGTTCGTTCTACGCCTTCTGCATGTGGATAGGGCTCGGGGTACTCGCGCTCAAAGATTTCCTGCAATATCTTGCGAAGCGCGACAACAGGGCGGTGGCAATCGCTGCGACGGCAATCGGACTTGTCGTGCCGGCAATTCTCTGCGCCGAGAACTGGGACGACCACGACCGCTCGCACCGCTCGATGGCGCGCGACATCGGCTACAACTATCTCGAATCGATAGTTGAGAAAGATGGTGTCAGCCCGATAATCGTCAACTACGGCGACAACGACACGTTCCCGCTCTGGTTCAATCAGGAGGTGGACGGCGTGCGCACCGACGTGAGGGTGATGAATTCGAGTTACCTCGACGGCGAATGGTATGTGGACGAGATGAAATGCAGGGCTAACGACGCCGAGGGCATTCCGTTCTCGCTGCCGCGCGAGAAATACACGTTCGTGAACGACTGGCTGCCGATAAATTCGAAGGTAGACCGCGTGGTCGAGATAAAGGACGTCATCGACTTCGTCCGCAGCGACGACCCGCGCACGAGAATCGACGTGGGTACGGGAATCGCGTCGGACTACATCCCGACCAAGCGCATCGCGCTGCCGGTGAACAAGGACAACGCCATAGCCGCGGGCATCGTCAAGGAGAGCGACCGAGACCTGATGGTCGATACGGTCTACATCAATATGCGCAAGTCGTCGATTTCGCGGTCGGAACTGATGCTGCTCGACATGCTCGCCAACTTCGACTGGAAGCGACCGATATACTTCACACAAGTCTACGTGTTGCAGAATCTCGGGTTGCTCGACTATCTGCAATTCGACGGATACAGTTACCGTCTGGTGCCGATTCTCACGCCGTACAAGAGCGCGTGGGACATCGGACGCATAGACGCCGACTACGCCTACGACAAGTTGATGAACAAGATGCGCTACGGCAACCTGAAAGACCCGAGGGTCTATGTGGACTACTTCACGCAGTATAACATCATGGTATCGCGTGCGCGCGAAGCGTTCGCCCGCGTGGCGAAAGAGTACATACGCCGCGGCGACGACCAAAGGGCAGAGGAGTTGCTCGACCGCGGATTGGAGGTGCTGCCGGTAACCAAACTTCGTTTCTCGGAGGCGAACACCTACCCTTTCATCGAGGCGTACTACGCGATAGGCGCGAACGAGAAGGGCGATGCGCTGCTGATGGCGTATGCCGACACGCTGATAGACTACATCGAATACTATCTGCAATTCGAGGGCGTGCAGGCAGACCTCGTAACCAACATCATCGACGACAAACTCGACGAACTGTCGCAACTCTACTACCTCGCCGCATACGCCGACCGTCAGGATGCGGTGCGCAGCATCAACGACTACTACCGCACGCTCGGCGCGGAGGACAAGGACCTGATACTGACCGACAGCGAGAAGGCGGATTCGACGGCGACGGAGGAGAAGAAATAGTTGCTTAACGACATTAAGGTCTTTAAGGTCCTTAATGTCCTTAAAGCAGAAAAACGCGGATTAGGGGACAAATACGCACTTAATAAGGGATTCGGTATCGCGAATTGACGCGAAATTGTTAATTTTGCAAAAAATAAATGGAAACGATGAAACATAATCTCTCGCTCTACAATACGCTCACCCGAAAGAAGGAGGAGTTCGTGCCGATTAACCCGCAGCATGTCGGAATGTACGTCTGCGGTCCGACCGTCTACGGCGACCCGCATCTGGGACACGCACGACCGGCAATCACGTTCGACCTGCTGTTCCGCTATCTGCAAGCCGAGGGCTACAAGGTGCGCTACGTCCGCAACATCACCGACGTCGGACACTTGGAGCATGACGCCGACGAGGGCGAGGACAAAATCGCAAAAAAGGCGCGGCTCGAACAGTTGGAGCCGATGGAAATCGCCCACTACTACACGGAGCGTTACCACAAGGCGATGGATGCGCTCGGAGTGCTGACGCCGTCGATAGAGCCGCACGCTTCGGGACACATCATCGAGCAGATAGAGTTCGTACAGAAGATAATCGATGCCGGATTCGCCTACGAGTCGAACGGTTCGATATACTTCGACGTCGAGAAATACAACGAGAAGCACCGCTACGGACGTCTGTCGGGACGCAATCTCGACGACATCGTAACCAACACCCGTGCGCTCGACGGGCAGGGCGACAAGCACCACTCGTTCGACTTCGCGCTCTGGAAAAAGGCTTCGCCGGAGCATATCATGCGCTGGTCCTCGCCGTGGAGCGACGGATTCCCGGGCTGGCACATGGAGTGTTCGGCGATGAGCACCAAATATCTCGGCGAGAGGTTCGACATACACGGCGGCGGAATGGACCTGATGTTCCCGCACCACGAATGCGAAATAGCGCAGTCGACAGCCGCGCTCGGACACGACTCGGCACGCTACTGGGTGCATAACAACATGATAACCATCAACGGGCAGAAGATGGGCAAGTCGCTCGGCAACTTCATCACGCTCGAAGAGTTGTTCAACGGCACGCACCGTCTGCTCGTGCAGGCGTATTCGCCGATGACGATACGTTTCTTCATCCTCCAAGCGCACTACCGCTCGACGCTCGACTTCTCGAACGAGGCGTTGCAGGCGGCGGAAAAAGGATTAGACCGTCTGATGAAGGGTATCGAGGCTCTGGGCAAGGTGAAGCCGTCGGCGAAATCGACCGTCAATCCGGCAGACCTCGCCGACCGCTGCGAAGCCGCGATGGCGGACGACCTCAACTCGCCGATGGTGATTTCGGCTCTGTTCGACTGGGTGCGAATATTCAACTCGCTCGCCGAGGGGCAGCAGACAATCACGGCGGAAGACCTCGACGCGCTGCGTGCGACGGTGAAACGCTGGGTATCCGACATACTCGGTCTGCGCGACGAGAAGCAGGCGCAGGCTGCGGGAGGCGACATGCTCGCTCCGCTGGTCGAGATGCTGCTCGACATGCGAATGGAGGCGAAAGCGGCGAAAAACTGGGCGTTGTCCGACAAAATCCGCGACCGTCTGACGGAGATAGGAATCCGCGTGAAAGACCGCAAGGACGGATACGACTGGGAGATAGAGTAAGGGAAAGACTTTAACGACCGTAGGGACCTTAAAGACTTTAAGGACTTTAAGGACTTTAAGGTCGTTAGGGCATTTGGCGAAAATTTCGGCTGAAAATTTCGGGAATCGCGAAAAATCACTATCTTTGTGCCGATTAATCCGAAGTGGGTTAGCGTTTAATTATTCATTTATTAAAATTTTATAGCAAAATGGCTGTTAAAATTCGTTTGGCACGACATGGCAAGAAGGCTTACGCTTTCTATCACATCGTCGTTGCAGATAGCAGAGCGCCACGTGATGGTAAATTTATCGAGAAACTGGGTACCTACAACCCTAACACGAATCCTGCTACAATCGACTTGAACTTCGAGCAAGCTCTGAGTTGGTTAATGAAAGGCGCGCAACCTACCGACACCGCCCGTGCGATTCTCTCGTACAAAGGCGTGTTGTACAAGAAACACCTGCTCGGCGGAGTAGCCAAGGGCGCATTCTCGGAGAGCGACGCGGAAGCGAAGTTCAACAAGTGGCTCGGCGAAAAGGAGGGCAAAATCACTGCCAAGGTAAACAAACTTTCGACCGACGCGAAAGCGGAGGAGAAGGCTCGTCTGACCGCTGAGGCTGCCGTCAAGGAGGCTCGCGCGAAGGCTGTTGCCGAGAAGAAAGCCGCTGCCGAAGCAGAAGCGAAAGCCGCAGCAGAGGCTGCCGCTGCTGCCGAAACCGAGGAGAACGCAGCAGAAGCACCTGCCGCAGAGTAGCATCGGAACGAAATGTCGGCGGTAGGACGTGTAAGCAGACTCTTCGGAGCAGGCGGCGAGGTCGGCATAAACCTCTACACGAACTTTCCCGACGACTTCGACTGGGAGGAACAACCGTTGTTCACGTATGTGGACTCGCTGGTTGTTCCTCTTTTTTGCGACTCGTTCTCACGGCGCGGAGCCGCGGGGGCGACGGTCGCATTCGCCGATTTCGACACGCCGAAACGGGCGGAGATGCTCGTCGGCAAGGAGTTGTTCATCGAGACGGACGATGACGGGGAGGAGGACGAGTTCACGTTCGACGACCTGATAGGATTCCGCGTTTCGGCAGGGTGGCTCAAAGGCGAGGTAACAGACTTTTACGACAACGACGCAAACCCTTTGTTCGAGATAGAGATTGGCGGCAAACGGCATCTCGTACCCGCTGCCGAGGAGTTCATCACGGCGATAGACTTCGACCGGCGGACGATGAAACTCGTATTGCCGGAGGGGTTGTTGGAGTTGTAGAGCGATATTGGGTTAAAGATTTTAGGGACTTTAAAGTCTTTAAGGTCGTTAAGGACCTTAAAGAAACAGCGTGGCTTCGGGAGAAGCCACGCTGTTTTAGCATACCGCTACCGCTTATGGTCAAAGTCCGAACTCCTTGCGGATGTCGTCCACGGCATCGAGTTTCTCCCAGCCGAAGAACTCCACCTCGCGTTCCACCTCGTGTCCGTTCTCGATGAACCTGACAGCCTTCGTATAAGGGCGGTTGCCGAAGTGTCCGTAGGATGCCGTAGCCTCGAAAATCGGATTTTTCAGTCCGAAGCGGCGGACGATGCTCGCAGGGCGCAGGTCGAACAGGCGACCGATGCGCTCGGCGATTTCACCCTCGCTGATGCCCAACTTGTTCGTACCGTAGGTATCGACATAAATCGACAGCGGCTGTGCGATGCCGATAGCGTAACTCAACTGCACCAGAACCTCGTCGGCGACGCCTGCCGCAACCATATTCTTCGCGATATGGCGTGCCGCGTATGCTGCCGAGCGGTCTACCTTCGACGAATCCTTGCCCGAGAATGCACCGCCGCCGTGTGCGCCGCGACCGCCGTAGGTATCGACGATGATTTTGCGACCCGTAAGTCCCGTGTCGCCGTGAGGACCGCCGATGACGAACTTGCCCGTCGGATTGACATGCAGGATATAGTCGTCGCCGATAAGTGCGGCGAGAGGGTCGTTGGCGCGTTCCAGACGAGCCTTGACGCGCGGAATAAGGATGGTGCGGACGTCCTCGCGGATTTGCGGGGCATCGACGCAGTCGTCGTGCTGGGTCGAAACCACGATAGTATGCACGCGCACCGGATGACGCCCGTCGTCGTACTCGATGGTAACCTGGCTCTTGGCGTCGGGGCGCAGGTAGGTCATCACCCTGCCCTCGCGGCGGATGTCCGCCAGTTCCTTCAAAATCACGTGCGACAGAATCAGCGTAGCCGGCATCAGTTCGCGCGACTCGCGAGTGGCGTAGCCGAACATTATGCCCTGGTCGCCGGCTCCCTGCTCCTCCTCGGTGCTGCGCACGACACCCTGATTGATGTCGGACGACTGTTCGTGGATTGCCGACAGTATGCCGCACGAGGCGGCGTCGAACTGCAACTCGCTGCGGTTGTAGCCGATACGGTCGATGACGCGGCGAGCCGTCTGCTGAATGTCGACGTAGGCGTCGGAGCGCACCTCGCCCGCGACGACCACAAGTCCCGTCGTGCAGAGCGTTTCGCAAGCGACTTTCGATGACGGGTCGCGACGAAGGAACTCGTCGAGAATGGCATCCGAAATCTGGTCTGAAACTTTATCGGGGTGTCCTTCCGACACCGATTCCGATGTAAACAAAAATCCCATACTTTAATAGTTTAATTTAACAATTAAAATATGGAAGGATATGACTGTTGTATAAAAATGCTGGTTTAGCGATTTTTTATTGTGGTTGCAAGCAGTCCAAATCTTTCCACATTTGCGGGAGCAAAGGTAATGCTTTTATTCGGAATTGCAAAGTTTTTTGAGGGGGGGGGTCAGAAGGTATTAGGGACTTTAAGGTCTTTAAGGTCCTTAAAGGACAGTTGCGGTTGCAAGAATTCTTGCAACCGCAACTGTTTGACAGAACAAACTTCCTTTGACAAAACAATCCTCCAAAGACTGAACAGATTTCCTCGAACGGAGCAAACCGTTACCTCTCGGCAGAGCAAACCTCCTTATCCGAGATAGGATTTCAGCAGTTTGCTGCGCGACGAGTGGCGCAGACGGCGGATTGCCTTCTCCTTAATCTGGCGGACACGCTCACGCGTGAGGTCGAACTTCTCGCCTATCTCTTCGAGCGTCATCTCCGAACAGCCGATACCGAAGAAATAGCGGATGATGTCGCGCTCACGCTCGGTAAGCGTTTCGAGCGCACGGTCGATTTCGGTCGAAAGCGACTCGTTTATCAGTCCGCGGTCGGCATTCGGCGAATCGGGGTTCACCAGCACGTCGAGCAGCGAGTTGTCCTCGCCGTCGGCGAACGGGGCATCCACCGAGATATGGCGACCCGCAACACGCAGCGTATCGGTAACCTTCTCCTTCGGCAGTTCGAGTTCGTTCGCCAGTTCCTCCGGCGACGGAGTGCGCTCGTGTTCCTGCTCGAAGCGGGCGAAAGCCTTGTTTATCTTGTTGAGCGAACCTACCTGGTTGAGCGGCAGACGCACGATACGCGACTGCTCCGCCAACGCTTGCAGAATCGACTGGCGAATCCACCATACGGCGTAGGAGATGAACTTGAAACCTCGCGTTTCGTCGAACTTCTCAGCCGCCTTGATAAGACCGAGGTTACCCTCGTTGATAAGGTCGGGCAGGCTCAACCCCTGGTTCTGATACTGCTTGGCAACGGATACCACGAAGCGGAGGTTGGCTTTCGTAAGTTTCTCCAAAGCCTCCTGGTCGCCCTTGCGGATTCGCTGGGCGAGTTCTACCTCCTCCTCGACGGTGATGAGTTCCTCCTTACCAATCTCCTGCAAGTACTTGTCCAACGACGCGCTCTCGCGGTTGGTAATGGATTTGGTGATTTTTAACTGACGCATCTTATATTATATAATTTTTCCTTAAACACAGCCGGCTACTCGACCATGACGTAACTTGCCGCACGTCCGTTCGGGTACACGCCGTCAATCGAACGTATCTTGTCGGTCATGGAATTGAGGTCCGAAACCGAATGAACCGCCCGGTCGTTGATGTGGGTGATGACGAAGCCCTCTCTCACGCGCGCTCTGTCGAGCAGTCCGCCGCGCCTGATGCCTGCGACCTGCACGCCGCCGCGGATATCGAGTTGCCTGCACAGTTTCGCGCCCGCATCGACGAGTTTGCCGCCGAGAACCTCGACGACATCGACGTCCTCTTTGGTGAGCAATTCGGTTTTACCGGCTTTATTACGCAAAACAACGTCGAAATGTTTCACCGAACCGCCTCTTTTTACGGATATTTTTATCTTATCGTTCGGTCGGTACTTGCCTATCTGCTCGGTAAGTGCCGTAGACGAATCTATCGGAGTGCCGTCGATGTCGGTAATTATATCGCCCTTGCGGATGCCCGCTTCGGAAGCCGCACCGCCCTCGACGACCGATGCCACGTAGGCTCCGCCGACAGTCTCGATGCCCGTTTCGTCGCCCATCTGGTCGATGAAATCCTGGTCGATATAGCGGTAGGTGATGCCGAGCAATGCACGCTGGACAACGCCGTACTCCTTCAAATCCATGACTACCTTGCGCACGATGCTCTCCGGAACGGCGAACGAGTAGCCGATATAACTGCCGGTAGAGGACTTGATTACGGTATTGATGCCGACGAGTTCGCCTCGGGTATTGACAAGTGCGCCGCCCGAGTTGCCGGGGTTCACGGCCGCGTCGGTCTGGATGAACGATTCGATGCGGAATTCGCTCGGAATGACATCGAGCCTGCGCGCCTTGGCACTGACGATACCTGCCGTGATGGTCGATTGCAGGTCGAACGGAGAGCCGATGGCAAGCACCCACTCGCCGAGACGCAGCGCGTCGGAACTGCCGAAAGGCAGTGTAGGCAGATTCTCCGCCTCGACCTTAATCAACGCAACGTCGGTTGCGGGGTCGCGACCGATGATTTTGGCGTCGAACGTGCGACCGTCGTTGAGTTTCACACGCAGTTTGGATGCGTTCTCGACGACATGGTTGTTGGTTACGATATATCCGTCCTCGGAGAGAATAACTCCCGAACCGCCCGAACGCTGCTCGCGCTTCTGCGGCGCGCCCTGCTCGCCGTAGCCCTGCGGGATGCCGAAGAACTCGAAGAACGGGTCGAAACCGCGGCGGCTGCCGCCGACCTCGACCTCCTGAATGGATTCGATATTGACGACCGCCTTCACGGCATTCTCCGCCGCGTATGTCAGGTCGGGATACGACTCCGGAGTATATGACGTAAAATGGGAGCCGACCGACGGCGATTGCACGGCGGCAGGTTCGACATATTCCGCCGACGCTTCGGACGAACCGAGGCGGTCGGCAACCACGTATGCGGATACGCCCGCGCCGACGAGAGCCGATGCCGCGCATACCCCTGCAAACAAAAATGCACTCTTTTTCATAGTTTTCAAAACATTAAATTAAAATTCATATACACAAAAAGAGTCCAAATACCCCATAGGCAAAATCGTATTTTCAATGTTTCGGTTAAGATAACGTGTTGCACATCCGTTTTATTTTATCGCGATACGACAAAAGCCGCCGATACCGCGAAACATCCGAGATATAGCAAATTCCGTTCCAAAGAGAAAACAATCACAATCATCAGGGACTTTAATGTCGTTAAAGTCTTTAAGGTCCTTAAAGTTCTTAACGACTTTAAGCAAAATCTGACATTCTGTCAGTCGCGGCGGATGCGGCGGGCGCGGTACTCCGACGGCGACTTGCCCGAACGCTGGCGGAAAAATGCCGAAAAGCGGCTCAATCCGTCGAAATTCAGGGCGTAGGCAATCTCCTTAATCGACATCGAACTGTTTTCGAGCAAATCCTTGGCCTTGTTGAACCGCAACTGTATCTGATACTGGGCGGGCGGAATGCCCACATACTGTTTGAACGCGCGTCGGAACGTCGTGTAGCCGACATTCAGACGCCGGGCTATCTCCTCGGGAGAGACGTTCTCGTCGATGCCGCAGCGCATCATTTCGCGGGCGCGGTCGATGATTTCCGTCATCGGCTTGTCGTCGAGCAGGCAGTTGCCGTGCTTGAAAAGCATCGAGCCGAGCATGTGAATCACGATACCCGAAACCAGTTGCTGGAAACCGCTGCGCTCGGCTTTCGCGCTGCGGAAAATCTCGTTGTAGCACTCCTCGATGCCGAGGCTGTAACCGATATACAGCAGCGGGGTGCGGCGGTCGAAAAAGCCGGCAGACACCCTGTTGTCCATATCGACACCGCGGAATCCGACCCACCATTCGCGCCACCCCGTATCGGGGTCGGGCGAATAAGAGTGCCACTCGTCGGGAAAGAGCAGGATTACCGTTCCGCCCGAAACGCGCGTCGGAGGGCAGGATGCCGAACGGAAAGTGCCTTCGCCCTCGACGATATAGACCAACTGGTATTCGTCGAGCGTGCGACCGCTCTTGACGCTGCCGTAAGCCGACGGATGCTGCGAAACGGGATAGGGATGCCGCGGAGGGACGCTCTGGAAACCGACGGTGGTACACACCATACCCCACCGCTCGTCGTGGGCGGCAACCGTCGTATAGACGCTCTCGCAGGATGCATCGGGAGAAATCATAAAGCAAAGATACGAATAAGCGAGGGGAAAAGCAAAAGTTTTTTTTTGCTTTTCCCGAGCGTGAGTATATTGGGCGAAGCCAAAGATAAACAAAAAAAGAAAAAGTTCTTAAAGACTTTAACGACTTTAAGGTCATTAAGGTCTTTTCGGGGATATGGGTGCAGAAAACGGGAATATCTTTGGTTAATACGTAAATTTTGAGTATTTTCGCAAATCGTTTGCGGACAGACCGCAAGTGAAAACAATATTTAACACCAAATACACACCTATATAAAATGAAAAAAGCAATTCAATTCGGAGCGGGCAACATCGGACGCGGATTCATCGGCGCAGTGCTCGAACAAGCCGGATATCATGTCGTTTTCGCAGACGTGAATCAGACTGTAATCGACAAAATCAACGAAGACAAGTGCTACACGGTACACATCATGGACGTTGAGTGCGTGGAGCAGAAGATTACGAACATCTCGGGCGTGAACTCGACGACGGATGCCGTCATCGAGGCAATCGCCGACGGGCAGACCGAACTCATCACGACGGCTGTCGGAGTGGTGATTCTGCCGCGCATCGCACCGGCAATAGCCAAGGGCATCGCCGCACGCCGCAAGGCAGGCATCGAGAAGCCGCTCAACATCATCGCATGCGAGAACGCCGTGCGCGCCTCGTCGCAACTGAAAGAGCATGTACTCGGCAACCTCGAAGGCGAGGACAAGGCCTACTGCGAAAAATGGGTCGGATTCCCCGACTGTTCGGTAGACCGCATCGTGCCGCCGGTACGCAGCGAGAACCCTATCGACGTTGTCGTGGAGGCATACTACGAGTGGAACGTCGAGCAGGCGTCGTTCGTCGGAGGTGCGCCGCACATCGCGGGCATGAACCTCGCCGACAACCTCATCGCATACATCGAGCGCAAACTCTTCACCCTCAACACCGGACATGCAATCACGGCATACACGGGCAAGATGAAGGGCTACGCCACTATCGACGAGAGCATCGCCGACGGTAAAATCTACGCCATCGTCAAGGCTGCGATGCAGGAGAGCGGACTCGGTCTTATCGCCAAATACGGTTTCGACAAGGAGGCGCACTTCAAGTACATCGACAAAATCATAGGTCGTTTCAAGAACCCTTATCTGAAAGACGACGTTACGCGCGTGGGTCGCGAGCCGCTGCGCAAACTTTCGGCGACAGACCGACTGGTGAAACCTACCCTCACGGCGCGTGAAGCGGGCGTGGCGACGCCGAACCTGCTGCTGGGCATCGGCGCGGCACTCCACTACAACAATCCGGAGGATGCGCAGAGCGTAACGATGCAGGAGAAAATCGCGGCTCTCGGGCTGAAAGCGGCTATGGCGGAAATCGCATCGTTCGACGCGGACGCACCGATTCTCGACGAAATCGCAGCGGCGTTCGGGCAGGTCGAAAAAGCGATAAACTAACCCGACCGACAAACCTAAAACCTAACTCAAATGACACAGGAACAGGAAAAAAAGTTTAGATACTGGCAGTGGCGCACGATTATCGGAACGATGATAGGATATGCGATATTCTATTTCGTGCGCAAGAACTTCTCGTTCGCAATCCCCGGTCTGACAGCCGAATACGGCATCTCGAAGGCGACCTTCGGTGCGGTGCTCGCAATCGGCAGTTTCATATACGGCATCTCGAAACTCGTGAACGGTTTTCTGGCAGACCGCGTGAACGGTCGCTGGCACATGGTTACGGGATTGTCCGTCAGCGCGATATGCAACCTCATCTTCGGTGCGGGAGCGGTAATCTGCGCCTACTTCGTGGGTGCCGACTACGGCGACGCCTTCGTCAAGGCGATGGTGATACTGTTCACCATTCTGTTTATCGTCAATCAGATTGTGCAGGGATGCGGATTCCCTCCGTGCAACCGACTCATAACCCACTGGGTGCCGCCACAGGAGTTGGCGACGAAGATGTCCATCTGGAACACCTCGCACTCCATCGGCGCATTCGTCGCAGCCGTACTGTGCGGTGCGATTATGGGCAGCATGGGTACTAACATGAGCGGCAATCCGGAGGTCGTGGCACGCATCACCGAGAATCTCGGCGACAACGTAAGTCCGGAGCGACTGACCAATGCCGTCGAGCATGTAGGCGCATGGCAGTGGGCATTCCTCATTCCGGCGTTCATCGCCGTCGCAGGTGTGATTTTCATCATCGTAACGCTGCGCGATACACCTAAATCGGTCGGACTGCCCGAACTCGGCGGCACGGGCGAGAACAAGAAGGCGGAGAGCAGCGAGCAGGAGCGTCGCGAACACAACAAGTTCATTCTGCACAAGGTCATCCTGAACCCTATCGTATGGATTCTCGCGCTGGGCGACTTCTTCGTATACATCGTCCGCATGGCGGTACTCGACTGGGGACCTTCGTTCTTGCAGGACAGCCACGGTCTGACGGCTGCCCAGTCGGCATGGGTGGTGGCGATATTCGAGGTATTCGGCGTCATCGGCATGCTCACGGCGGGTATCATCACCGACAAACTCTTCAAGGGACGCGGACAGCGCACGTGCGTATTCTGCATGTTGGGCGTCGTAGCGTTCGTAGCGGCGTTCTGCTTCTTCCCCGAGGATACGAATCCTTTGGTGTTGAGCGGATTCCTCATCTGCGCAGGATTCTTCCTCTACGGTCCGCAGGCTCTTATCGGCGTTATCGCGTCGAATCAGGTAACGCGCCGCGGAGCATCGTCGGCACTGGGAATCATCGGCTTCGTAAGTTACATCGCGCCGATTATCTCTGGATACGTATTCGGACTTATCGCCGACAACCCTAAGTTCGGTTGGGAAGGCGTATTCAAGATTATGATTTTCGTCGGAATACTCGGTCTGGTAACGCTGGCAACCCTCTGGAACATGAAGGCGGACGCCTACGACCACAACGAGGAGGCTGCCGCGAAATAATCGGCATGCCAACGGTTTCTCTCCCCTTCTGCGGCAATGGTCGCGGGAGGGGAGTTTTTTTGGGGGAAGGGGGAAGGGAAGGAGGGGTTTTAGGGTCCTTAGGGACTTTAAAGTCTTTAAGGACTTTAAGGACCTTAAAGAAAAACCGTCCTGCCCGACCTTAAAGGCGGCGCCTGACAACCACTCCGCACAACCCACAGCACGCAGCAAAAAACCGTCCTGCCCGACCTTAAAGGCGGCGAATATCGCCGCCGAGACCCTAAGGACATTAAAGTCCTTAAACAACCGGCACTTGACAACCTTCCCCCAGCCGAGGGCAAATGAAATTTGCATTTGCCCTCGGCTTTTACTATCTTTGTAACCCTTAATCCGCACCCTTATGCGCGGAGGGACAAAAACAGACATTAGATTTACCGAAAACAACATTCAGAAACTGTTTGAATTTTATTTCGAGATTATTTGAGAGTGATTTTCGAGCAGATTTCTTTTTCGGATTTGCAGGTAATGGCGGGCTATTTTCAAGAATACGGAAAAGAAATATGCCGAAAAGAACCTCAAAGAAGCCGAAACTTTTTAGACGGAAAGCGTAAAACACGATATAATATAATATAATAAAAGCAAAACAGTTTCTTATGGCACGTGTAGTGATAGGACTTTCGGGAGGCGTCGATTCCTCCGTAGCCGCGTATCTGCTCAAACGGCAGGGACACGAAGTGATAGGTCTGTTCATGCGCAACTGGCACGACACGACGGGTACGCTCGAAGGCGACTGTCCGTGGTACGACGACCAGATGTTCGCCGAACTCGTCGCCAAGCGGCTCGACATTCCGTTCCACTACGTCGATTTGTCGCAGGAGTATCGGAAACGCGTCGTGGATTACATGTTCGCCGAGTACGAGCGCGGACGGACGCCGAATCCCGACGTGCTGTGCAACCGCGAGATAAAGTTCGACGTATTCCTGAAAGAGGCTCTGAAATTAGGTGCCGAGTTCGTCGCCACGGGGCATTACTGTCGCAAGCGCGAAGAGGAAACCGACGGCGAAATCTCCTACTCGCTGCTGGCGGGCAGCGACCCGAACAAGGACCAGAGTTACTTTCTGTGCCAACTCTCGCAGGAGCAGTTGCGTTACGCGATGTTTCCGGTCGGAGACCTGCTCAAACCCGAGGTACGGCGCATAGCCGAGGAGCAGAAACTCGCCACGGCGAAGCGCAAGGATTCGCAGGGGATATGTTTCGTCGGCAAGGTCGATTTGCCCGTATTCCTCCAACAGAAACTCGCCGCCAAGAAGGGCAACATACACGAGATACTGCCGACGTGGCGCAGGTACGCCGAGTACGGCGCACAGACCGAGTTGGAGAGGCTCGCAGAACCGTTCCGCTACACCGTGCGCGACGGCAAGAAAATCGGCGAACACAACGGAGCGCACTTCTACACCATAGGGCAGCGAAAGGGGCTGGGCATCGGCGGTCGCAAGGAGTCGCTGTTCATCATCGGCACGGATGTGGCGACCAACACGATATATGTCGGCGAGAGCGATTCGCACCCGGGGCTGTACCGTCGTGCGCTGCGCATCGAACTCGACGAGATGCACTGGATAGAGCCGCGGAAGGCGATGAAGTCGGGTGAGAGCCGGCGTTTCGACGTCAGAATCCGCTACCGCCAGCCGTTGCAGGGAGCGACGCTCACCGTCAGGGACGATGCCGCCTACATACTGTTCGACGAACCGCAGCGCGGAATCACCGCAGGGCAGTTCGCGGCTTGGTACGACGGCGACGAACTGGTCGGTTCGGGCGTAATAACCGCATAAATTAGGGCGATTATGAAAATTATTCGCGAAATGCGTCATCCCGAATACTACTCCGTCATTCTGAGCAACGCGAAGAATCTGAATTCAATATAGACAGATCCTTCGCTACGCTCAGGATGACGAACCTTGGCAATTGATTTTATGAATAATGATTGTAAACGGACGGTTGCATAACAAAAATATCGGAATATTAGCGAAAAATGCATACAGTTGTCCGAAATTTTGATTAAAAGAGCGTCGCAGTTCGGGAAATTTTATTATATTTGTTATTCGGAAAAGATTAGAAACAGAAAAGAATAGAAAATATCATTAACTAACAAATTAACGAAAACCAAGAATCATTATGGCAAACGTAAAACGTGTCTACACTTTCGGCAACAAGGAAGCCGAGGGTAACGGCAAAATGAGAGAGTTGCTCGGCGGTAAGGGTGCTAACCTCGCCGAGATGAACCTTATCGGAATTCCGGTTCCTCCGGGATTCACCATCACGACCGAGGTCTGCACCGAATACTACAAGCACGGTCGCGAGGCGGTCATCGAGATGCTGCGTCCGGAAGTGGAGAGCGCAATCAAGAATATCGAGAAACTTACGGGCATGCGTTTCGGCGACAACCAGATGCCGTTGCTCGTGTCGGTTCGTTCGGGCGCACGCGCGTCGATGCCGGGCATGATGGATACCATCCTCAACCTCGGTATGAACGACGTAGCAGTCGAGGCTGTCGCTAAGCGCACGGGCAATCCGCGCTTCGCATGGGACTCGTACCGCCGTTTCGTACAGATGTACGGCGACGTGGTACTCGGCATGAAGCCGGTATCGAAGGAAGACCACGACCCGTTCGAGGTACTCATCGACGCCCAGAAGGAGAAACGCGGCGTGAAGATGGATACCGACCTGACGACCGAAGATTTGCAGGAGTTGGTAGCCGCATTCAAGAAGGCTATCAAGAAGCAGACGGGCAGTGAGTTCCCGACCAATCCTTGGGACCAGTTGTGGGGTGCAATCTGCGCCGTGTTCGGTTCGTGGATGAACGAGCGCGCAATCCTCTACCGCAAGTTGAACAACATCCCGAGCGAGTGGGGAACCGCCGTTTCGGTACAGGCGATGGTATTCGGCAACATGGGCGAGAACTCGGCTACGGGTGTGGCTTTCTCGCGCGATGCCGCAACCGGCGAAAACATCTTCAACGGCGAGTACCTCGTGAACGCACAGGGCGAGGACGTGGTAGCGGGTATCCGCACGCCGCAGCAAATCACAATCGAGGGTTCGAAGCGCTGGGCGAAGGCACAGAACATCAGCGAGGAGGAGCGCAAGGCTAAATACCCTTCGCTCGAAGAGGTGATGCCGGAGGTCTACAAGGAACTCAACGAGATACAGCACCACTTGGAGCAGTACTTCACCGACATGCAGGACATCGAGTTCACGATTCAGGACGGCAAACTCTGGATGTTGCAGTGCCGCAACGGCAAGCGCACCGGTGCCGCGATGGTGAAAATCGCAATGGACATGCTCCGCGAGGGTCTTATCGACGAGAAGACCGCGGTTCTGCGCTGCGAGCCTGCGAAACTCGACGAGTTGCTCCACCCTGTATTCGACAAGGAGGCCATCAAGAGTGCGAAAGTCATCGTCAAGGGTCTGCCTGCTTCGCCGGGTGCCGCAACGGGTCCTGTCGTATTCTTCGCCGACGACGCGGAGAAGCACTTCGCCGCTACGGGCAAAAAGGCTGTCCTCGTCCGCATCGAGACGTCGCCTGAGGATTTGAAGGGTATGCTCGACGCTGCCGGCATCCTCACCGCACGCGGAGGCATGACCTCGCACGCAGCCGTCGTTGCCCGCGGTATGGGCAAGTGCTGCGTATCGGGTGCAGGCGAACTGGAAATCGACTACAAGGCACGCACCATCAAGGTGAACGGCTATACCATCAAGGAGGGCGACTGGATTTCGCTCAACGGTTCGACCGGCGAGGTTTACCTCGGCGAGGTTGCTACCAAAGAGGCTAATCTCGACGGCGACTTCGGCAAGTTGATGGAACTCGCTTCGAAATATTCGGTGCTGAAAGTACGCGCCAATGCCGATACGCCGCGCGACGCGCAGCAGGCATTCGCATTCGGTGCCGAGGGTATCGGTCTCTGCCGCACGGAACACATGTTCTTCGAGGGCGACCGTATCAAGGCTATCCGCGAGATGATTCTCGCCGACGACGAGGCAGGACGCCGCGTGGCTCTCGCCAAGTTGCTGCCGATGCAGAGAGGCGATTTCGAGGGTCTGTTCAAGGTGATGAAGGGCTATCCTGTCATCGTCCGTCTGCTCGACCCGCCGTTGCACGAGTTCGTGCCGCACACCGAGAAGGAGCAGCGCGAAATGGCAGCCGAGATGAACATCCCTTACGAGAAAATCGTTGCCAAGGTCGAGGCTCTGCACGAGCAGAACCCGATGCTCGGACACCGCGGATGCCGTCTGGGCAATACCTATCCTGAAATCACCGAGATGCAGAGCCGCGCAATCATCGAGGCTGCGATGAACGTGAAGGCTGCGGGTACGCCGGTCAAGGTGGAAATCATGGTTCCGCTCGTCGGCAACCACAAGGAGTTGCGCTACCAGAAGAACATCATCGACCAGACCGCCAACGCCGTATTCAGCGAGCGCAACGACAGAATCGATTATCTCGTGGGTACGATGATTGAGGTTCCGCGTGCAGCCGTAACGGCAAATCAGATTGCCGAGGTTGCCGAGTTCTTCTCGTTCGGTACGAACGACCTCACGCAGATGACGCTCGGATTCTCGCGCGACGACATCGCGAAGTTCCTGCCGGTATATCTCGAAAAGAACATTCTGAAAGCCGACCCGTTCAAGATTCTCGACCGCAACGGTGTAGGACAACTCATCCGCGAAGCCGTGTTCAAGGGTCGTTCGACCCGTCCGGAACTCAAATGCGGTATCTGCGGTGAGCATGGCGGCGAACCGTCGTCGGTAGAGTTCTGCCACTTCGCAGGTCTGAACTACGTAAGTTGCTCGCCTTACCGCGTGCCTATCGCACGTCTGGCAGCGGCTCACGCGGCATTGAGCGAGAAATAGCAGCGGGATTAGGCGTGAATTGCGCCGACAACCGTTCCGACAATCGTCCTTTTTCGCACGGTCGCCTTCACGGCGGCTGTGCAGGAGAAGGGCGATTTCGCTATCGGTCTGCGGAAGAAACAAATTCAACCTTTTCATTAAGCCGAGGGCAGAGCCGAACCTGTTCGGACTATGCCGAGGCAGGAAAAGGAAGAAATAAATTCAACGTCATCCTGAGTGAAACGAAGGATCTAATTATCATAACTATTTCAACAGATGTTTCGCTACGCTCAACATGACGAAAGGAGAATTTACAATGACAGATAGCAAGATGTACGGTTCAGCGATGACGGACATCGGATTCCGATACAAAAAATGTATACGACTATCCGAAAAAACAGTCGGAAAAGTTGCAAAAAGGCGTCGTTTTTGTTTTGACATTCGGACGCTTTGTTGAAAAAAATCGCTCTTGTAGCGAAAAATCGATATGGAATTATTATATTTGGGAAATATTTGAAGGTTCTTAATTCACTAAAAATTCAAAGGCTATGAAAAAACTTATTCTTACTTTGGCGGTTCTGTTCTGCGCATTCAGCGCATCGGCTCAGGACGGTTGGACAATCGGCGGTCGTATCGGTTCGGGATTTCAGGCGGTTACCTCGTATCACGGACTCGGCGACGTGGCTGAAAAACCATTCTATCTCGAAGCACGTTTCGGTATGTCGTGGTGCAATGCCGGAGCCAATGTAATGGCTGATTTCACCGCTCTCGCAGCATGGCGTTGCTTCGAGTTCGGCAATTACAGCGCAGGTAACTTCTTCTCCGATTTCGGTTGCGGTCTCAACGTCGGCGGTCGCGGCAACTACTGCTATGTAGGTCCTGCCGGACTGGCTCGCGTAGGCTTCAAGTTCTCCGGCGCACCGGTTTCGCTCTCGGTGGACTGGACTCCGGTATTCGGAGCGGAAATCGCATACGGCGGAGGATATAGCGTTTCGCAGTTCTACAAGTACGGTCTTGCCAACCTCGGCATCACCTGCACGTACAACTTCTAATAGGCTGATTACACAGACAAACCACTCGCCCGCACTTCGGAGTGCGGGCGAGTGGTTTGTTTTCAAGGACCTTAAAGTCATTAGGGTTATTAAAGACTTTAAGGTCTTTAAGGTCGGCGGCAGGCTTTCTGCCTGCCGCCATAACAAAACTGCCGAGATTTTCGGTGAGGGAGTTTACTCGGCGTAAATGACCGATGCCGAAATATCGAATGTAACGAAGCAGATTGCCCGTTACACGCAACGACAGCCTACTTCGTCTTGTAGGCGCAGCGGAACTTGCCCTTCACGAGGTTCATTATCTTGCCGCGCAGAAGATTGCGGCGCAGAGGCGACAGATGGTCGGTGAAGACCTCGCCCTCGATATGGTCGTACTCGTGCTGGATTACGCGCGCAGGCAGTCCGTCGAACTCCTCGTCATGCTCGACGAAATTCTCGTCGAGGTAGCGCATGCGGATTCGCACCGGACGGCGCACGTTCTCGTGGATGCCCGGCAGCGAAAGGCAGCCCTCCTCGAAGAGGTCGGTCTCCTCGCTGCGCTCGTAAATCCGCGCATTGACGAACACGCGGCGGTAGTCGGCGAGCGACGGGTCTTCATCGCCCCACGGAGTGCAGTCGACGATGAACAGACGGATGTTCTTGCCGATTTGCGGAGCGGCAAGCCCTACCCCGCTCGCTTCGGTGAGCGTCAGGAACATGTCGTCCACGAGTTTCTTGAAATCGGGATACGAAGCGTCGATATCGACCGACTTATTGCGCAATACGGGCGAACCGTAGATTACTATCGGATAAATCATACCTATATATATTATTACATTTCACATTATCAATCCAAACAGATTCTTCGCGTTGCTCAGAATGACGTCAATTTTACGATTCGTCATCCTGAGTGAAACGAAGGATCTAATTTTCAGAACCAATCAAAACAGATGTTTCGCTACGCTCAACATGACGGCTGTTAGACATTACATTTCAAACGCTGTCGGCGTATGTTTATTGTCCGGGCGGCGGCGAAACGTAGTCGTGCTTCGTCCGCAGCACCTTGTTTACTGCTTTCAGAACCATAGGTTCGAATATTTCGGCGTAACACCGCATGTTGGGATGCACCCCGTCGGCGCACCACTTGCGGGGCATGCCGCCGCGCTCGTCGGCGAGTGCCGAATGGTAGTCGAGCCAGTATATCCCCTCGCCAGCGGCATATTCGCGCAGCATCGCATTCAGTTCGGCTATCGCCTGCGCCGGTCGCATCTCCCTGCGCCAACGGAACTCCGCAGCAGGAGGTACGGAACATAGGATGACCTTAATTCTATGTGCCTTGGCGAGTTCGCACATAGAAGCGATGTTGCCCAGAATATTCTCGTGCGATATGGCTCCGTTGTTCTGCGCGATGTCGTTCGTGCCTGCCATGATGACTACCGCCCGCGGACGGAGGTCGAGTACGTCGCGGCGGAAGCGCACGAGCATCTGCGACGACGTCTGACCGCTGATACCGCGTCCGACGAAATTGTTGCGAGCGAAGAAGAGCGAATCGAACTTCGCCCAGTTGTCGGTAATCGAGTTGCCCATGAATACCGCGTCGGGGCGTATGCCGCTGCTTTTCAGGTCGGCGTTCGCCCGCTCGTAGCGACCGAATTTAGCCCAGTCCTTCGGCTTCTTCGTCGCGGACTGTCCCGATGCGCAGGCGATGCACGCGAGGAGCAGAAGCGATATGGCAACAAATCGTCTCACGGTCGGTCTACTTGCGGCTGTCCATGTAGGATTGCAGAATCACGGTGGCGGCGACCTTGTCGACGAGCGACTTGTCGCGGCGAGCCATACGACCGATACCGCTCTCGCGGATAGTGCGCTGGGCGATTACCGAGGTGAAGCGTTCGTCGTAAAGCACGACCTCCTTGTCGGGGAAACGCGCTCGCAGACGGGCTGCGAGAGGTTCGATGAAACGCATCGTCTCGGACGGCGCACCGTTCATCTGCGACGGCTTGCCGAGGACTATCGTATCGACGTCGTTGGCGGCGCAATAGTCGGCTACGTATCGTTCGAGCGACTTGGTATCGACCGTCTCCAACGCCCCCGCGATGATGCGCAGAGGGTCGCTGACGGCAAGTCCCGTCCGCTTCGTACCGTAATCTATTGCGAGAATCCGTCCCATGTCCGTTCATTCGTGCGCGACGGCACGCCGAAGCCTGACCGGCTCACGACATGCCGTCGCACGATTATCGATTAAAGGTGAAGTTTCCTGTAAAGCGGGCGGAACGACGTCTCGGCATCGACCATAGCGTATAACTTGTCGATAGCCACGCGCTCCTGCTGCATCGTGTCGCGATGACGGACGGTAACCGTGCCGTCTTCGAGCGACTGATGGTCGACGGTGATGCAGAACGGAGTGCCGACCGCATCCTGACGGCGGTAACGCTTGCCGATGGAGTCCTTCTCGTCGTAAACCACGTTGAAATCGTATTTCAAATCATCGACGATTTTCTGTGCGAGTTCCGGCAGTCCGTCCTTCTTGACGAGCGGCATAACGGCGGCTTTCGTCGGTGCGAGACATGCAGGGATGCGCAGTACCACGCGCTCCTCGCCGTTGTCGAGTTTCTCCTCGCAGTAGGCTGCCGACATGACTTGGAGGAACATGCGGTCTACGCCGATAGAGGTCTCGACGACATACGGAACGTAACTCTTGCCCGTTTCGGGGTCGAAATACTGAATCTTCTTGCCCGAGAACTCCTGATGACGACCGAGGTCGAAATCGGTGCGGGAATGGATACCCTCGACCTCCTTGAAGCCGAACGGGAAGTTGTACTCGATGTCGGTAGCGGCATTGGCGTAGTGAGCCAGTTTCTCGTGGTCGTGGAAACGGTAGTTGTCGTCGCCGAAGCCGAGCGCGCGGTGCCATGCCATACGGGTGTTGCGCCACTCGTTCCACCACTTCATCTCCGTTCCCGGCTGCACGAAGAACTGCATCTCCATCTGCTCGAACTCGCGCATGCGGAAGATGAACTGGCGTGCGACGATTTCGTTGCGGAACGCCTTGCCTATCTGTGCGATACCGAAAGGCAGTTTCATACGACCGGTCTTCTGGACATTGAGGAAATTGACGAAGATGCCCTGTGCCGTTTCGGGACGCAGGTATATCGTGTTCGCACCCTCCGACGTGGAACCCATCTGGGTCGAGAACATCAGGTTGAACTGGCGCACGTCCGTCCAGTTGCGTGTACCAGAGATAGGGCATACGATTTCGCAATCGACGATAATCTGGCGCAACCCTGCGAGGTCGTTGGCATTCAGCGCGTCGGTGTAACGCTTATGCACCTCGTCGCGCTTGGCTGCCGTTTCGAGAACGCGGGGCGACGTGGCACGGTACTGCGCCTCATCGAACGCCTCGCCGAAACGCTTGCGGGCCTTGTCCACCTCCTTCTGAATCTTCTCGTCCTGCTTGGCGAGCCAGTCCTCGATAAGGACATCGGCGCGGTAACGCTTCTTGGAATCCTTGTTGTCGATGAGAGGGTCGTTGAACGCCGCTACGTGTCCCGAAGCCTCCCACGTGCGCGGGTGCATGAAAATCGCGGCATCGATACCGACGATGTTCTCGTGGAGTTTGACCATCGAGTCCCACCAATAGCGTTTGATGTTGTTCTTCAACTCCACGCCGTTCTGACCGTAGTCGTAGACTGCGCCCAGTCCGTCATAGATTTCGCTCGACGGGAATATGAATCCGTACTCCTTGCAGTGAGCGACCAATTTCTTAAACAGTTCGTCCTGTGTCATGGTTTTATGATGTTTATACTTTTTGCATTTTTCAATTTGGCAAAGATACGAATAAGTGAGAGTAAAGCAAAATTTATTTTTGCGTTGCGGGGAGGGAAAGGGACTTTAAGGACCTTAGGGACATTAAGGACTTTAAGGTCCTTAAAGAGGAAGATTTTCGCAAAAATGCGCGGAATTGCCGATTTAATTCATAACTTTGTATTACATAAGATAATAACCAAACCTAAATTCTATGAACATGAACAAGAAACTGCTGCTCGCATCCATCGCGGCATCGCCGCTGTTCGCAGGATGCGCGGACAAGCCGGCTCCGCTGCCCGAGAACGCCCGTCCGAACATAATATTCATATTCGCGGACGACCTCGGAATAGGCGATTTGAGTTGCTACGGCGCAACCCGCATTTCGACACCGAACATAGACCGTCTCGCCTCGCAGGGGCAGCGGTTCACCAACGCCTACGCGACCTCGTCCACCAGTACGCCGTCGCGGTTCGGGCTGCTCACGGGAATGTATCCGTGGCGGCAGGAGAATACGGGCATAGCCCCGGGCAACTCGGAACTAATCATCGATACCGAGTGCCACACGCTCGCCGACGCGATGCATGACGCGGGATACGCGACCGGAGCGGTCGGCAAATGGCATCTGGGACTCGGACCTGCCGGTGGGACAGACTTCAACGTAGAGATTCGCCCCGACGCACGCGACATCGGATTCGACTACGAATTTCTGATTCCTGCGACGGTAGACCGCGTGCCGTGTGTATTCATCGAGAACGGTCGCGTGGTCGGGCTCGACCCGAACGACCCGATAACAGTAAACTACAAGCACAAGGTAGGCAACGAACCTACGGGCGCGGAGAACCCCGAGTTGCTGAAACTCCGTCCGAGCCACGGACACGACAACACGATAGTGAACGGCATCTCGCGCATCGGCTGGATGACTGGCGGCAAATCGGCTCTGTGGGTCGATGAGGACATCGCCGACACCATTGCCGAGAAGGCGACGCAGTTCATCGCGGCGCACAAGGACGAACCGTTCTTCCTCTACATGGGAACGAACGACGTGCATGTGCCGCGCGTGCCGCATCCGCGGTTCGCTGGCAAGAGCGGTCTGGGAAGCCGCGGCGACGTGATTCTGCAACTCGACTGGACCATAGGCGAGGTGATGCGGACACTGGATAGCCTCGGAATCGCCGACAACACGCTGCTGATTTTCACGAGCGACAACGGTCCGACAATCGACGACGGATATCAGGACGAAGCGTTCATGCGTCTGAACGGACATACGCCGTCGGGCATCTACCGCGGCGGGAAATACAGTCTCTACGAGGCGGGGACGCGCATTCCGTTCATCGTCCGTTGGCCGTCGTATGTCAAGCCGGGCGAGCAGTCAGCCGTTTTCTCGCAAATCGACGTATACCGTTCGCTTGCCGCGCTCACGGGGACTGAACTGCCCGAATGCGCAGCACCCGACAGCCGCAATCATCTGCCGGAACTTCTCGGCGTAGGACACGAGGACCGTGAATACATAGTGCAGCAGAACCGTCAGAACACGCTCGCCATAATGAAGGACGGCTGGAAGTATTTCGAACCGAGCGACAAGCAGACTTACGAATACCGCAAGTCGGTCGAACTCGGCAACTCGCCGCAGCCGCAACTCTACCGCATCGCGAAAGACGAGCGCGAGCGCAGGGATGTCGCAGCCGAATATCCGGAGAAGGTCGCCGAACTCGCCGCACTGCTCGACGAGGTAAGGCAGCAGAAATAACGGAATGCCGACGAAATTATGAAAAATCCCGCACTTCGAGGTGCGGGATTTTTCATGAATGTTTTGCAGATTGTGCAAAAATAGATAATTTTGCATTGTCCTGCGGGACAGACATATTTTGATGAAAGTGTATTAGCATTTTCCTTGTTCTGAAATCTGGAAAATTTCGAATTGGTCAGGGACAGCAATCACACTCGTCACCTTGTATTGCGGTATTAAGACATCTGTTTTGGCGGCATTGTTGCCCCATACCCGATACGGGTGTGGGGTATTGTTTATTTGACCAAAGGTATTCCAGAACCTCAGAACAGATAAACTAATCGACCTCACACTTTCTTATTTTTAATGTTTAACGGGTTCGCGAGGTCGAAATCCGAAACTAAAAATTATCTTATCATGAAGAAACTTTGTTTGATGCTTGCCGTTGCCGGCATGATGTGTTCGTGCGCATCGACCGTAAAGACCCGTTCGTCGAGAACCGCCAAACTGCCGGCGAACATCTCGCTCTCGCCGAGTACGACCGACCTAAAAGTCGCCGAAACCAAATCCTACGGTTCTTACGAGGCACTCCGCAAGAACGGAAAACCGAAATTCATCGCCAAAGGTGCCGGACAGCGCGAGGCTTGTGCGGATGCACTGGCGAAAAGCGGTGCGGACGTGCTTATCAATCCGTCGTACACCTACACATACAAGGGCAAGAATCCTGTGATGTCGAAACTTATCAAGGTCGAGGTTACGGGTTATGCCGCCACATACGGCGGATTCCGCTCGACGACGCTCGAAGATGCGGCGGTAATCTCCAAACTCCGTGAGCCGGCAGCAGTGATAATCAAGACCGTCGAACCTGCCAACGAAAAATAGCGGAAGCGATGAAACGACTAATAATCATCGCCGCCGTCGCGTCGGTCATGGCGTCGTGCGCCGTTACCAAAACGCGGACGGCACGTACAGCCGACATTTCGAGCGAGATTACGCAGATGCCGACCGTCGTGGAACTCGACGTCGCCGACAAGCGCGAAAAGTCCGACGTGTTCGAGTGGGCGAACCGCATGTTCTCGTTCAAGCGTCGCATCGGCGTCAAGGAGAAGACGCAGGAGGCTGTCGCACAGATTCTCGAACGCACGGACGCCGACGTGCTGATAGAGCCGAAAGTGTCGGTAGACCGCAGAATCAAGCCGTTCGCCACGGACTATACCCTGTCGGTGAGCGGTTATCCTGCCAAATACAAGGCATTCCGCACGGCAACCGTCGAGGACATCGAGACAGTCAATGCGCTGCGCAAGCCCGCCGAACACCGCACGATAAGGATTGCCGACTACATGCGTCCGCATACGGCACATCTGTCGCGGCAGACCCGCAACACCGTCGCGATAGCCGACGCGGTAACCAAGAAGCCGCGCTGGGAGCGCAAGAGCGGTTACATGGGAATGGTCGATGCGGGATTCATTCTCGGCTGCAAGTACGGTGCGGAGGACGGTCTGCACATCTCCACCACGCACGGTGCGTTGATTGCCCACCGGTTTTTCCTCGGTCTGGGACTGGCTTATCAGGTAATTCCCGATTTGCAGGTAGAACAGTCGCACTACTCGGGAGGTCGCTACGGATATTACTACTCCTCGTTCGAAGGCGACACCGCCCACATGCTGAACGGATTTTTCAATTTCCGTGCGTATGCTCTCAAACGGCGCGTCTCGCCGTTTCTGGATGCGAGAGTCGGTTTCAATTACTCCACCCAAAGCCGCGACGACAATTCGGAAATCGGGCTGTACTGGGATGCCGGCATCGGTTTGAGCGTCGGACGGTTCAACGTTTCGGGCGTTTACGCCCAATATGCGAACACCGACGGTTTCAAAATCAAAATCGGTGTAACATTCTGATTCTACGGTCGGTTTCCGCCAGACCGACCGTATCGGAATACGCGGCATCGGGAGAAACGCCAATATTCCGAGCGGCGTATGCTTTGAATTTTTGTGGAGGTCCGGCACGATTGCGTCGTGCCGGACTGTTTTTTGCATCATTACCCCACTTTTTTGCATCCGCGCCGACTGTCGGAACAAAAAAAATCCTGCGACATTTCAGTCGCAGGATTCGGGAAAGGTTATTTGTGAGGAGTGGATATGATGACGCGAAACTATTTATGGATTAGTCGCGTTTGAAAATATCTCGGGTATAAACCTTTTCCCTGATGTCGTCCAGACACGCATCGTAGCGGTTGGCGATAAAATATTTGCGAGCGCAATTAGATTCGATTATTACGGAACATAAAGTTCTTACAAGATCCTCATAATATGAGGCATATGTATGACTATTTCCATAATATGGCACTTCACTTTGCAATACACTTATTTTATTATCAGAAAATTAATGCGGATTATGTTTGTCGTAATTAAATTTCCGATTTATGAACCTGCTTGGCATTGAACTCCTCAAAAGTTTCGCTACCATCTTCACCATACCTGCCATCCTTAGTTTCATAAATGACAGATGGTTCACAGACTTCTACTGTGTGCCAGACTCCGGCAGAGACTTGGTAACCAAAGTTTCCATCAGATGGGCATACAAGAAAACGAGCGGTTTCATTACAGTCATCATCATACAAAACTTCATAAAAACGTCCTTGTAAGCAAATGACGCTCTCGGATGAAACTGGATGACGATGAATAGGTATTCCAGTTCCCGGCAGGAGAGCATTCAACATACGCTGACTGCCATCAGCCGGAGATGTACGCAAATCAAAATTCTGACGAAGACGAGAATTGGCGGCAGCCTGCTCTAATAATTTATCAATAAATTCCTTATTTATATCCATATTTTGTTCGCACGAATTAGCGTTCCAATTGATATGCGTTAGTGTCCTTTCCCCTTAAACCAATGCTTTTATATAATTACATTCATTTATTACTTATTCAGCGAAGCCAAATACTCTTCATGAAGATGGTAGTACTTTTTCTTAAACAATAGATATGCAGCAGACAATAACACAATTGCACCAGTCAAGTATATCCAATGACTGGCAATATTATTAGGACATGCATAAATGAAGCCCAAAGAAACTGCCAACTGCATAGTCATGTACAGTAGGCTAACTTTCACATGACCTATTTTCAACTCATTACACATCAACTGATAAGCGTGCTTACGGTGTGCTTCACCCAGATTCTCGTGCAATATAATTCGATGACAAATGGTCAGCACCCCATCCACACCATAGACAAGCATGAAAATCAAGTACGTAAAATCGCCAGTGGCAATAATCACCTTGCCGATTAGGAAAAGCATGATGAAAGCTATACCGATAGAACCGACATCGCCCGCAAAACATTTTGCCTTACCTTTCGGACGAAAGTTGAAAATACAAAACACCAATACCGACAAGATGCTCACCATAATCAGACTTTCATCCGCCTTATTGGACACCAATGCCAACGGTACCAATACCGCAATAGCATATCCTGCCGTTATACCATTGATGCCATCCATGAAGTTAATCACATTCGTTGCACCAACATACACAATCAGTGCAAACAAAATCAACAATCCTCCAAGCCATATACCGTATTGTTCAAACCAAGCAGCATTCAACATTCCTAACTGGCAGAATGCTAAAACCGCAGCAATAAACTGTACCAATAATCGCAAACTATCTGGTAAAGAATATATATCGTCCACAAAACTGATTCCTGCCACAAGTGTTAAGCCAAGCAAAAACCACGGATATTGGAATCCGAAGAAAGCACTCCATATCCACGTGCCAATCATAAATATAATACCCCCGCCACGAAGTACAATAGTCGAATGGGACGAACGTTCATTAGGTTTATCAATGATATTAAATGTATCGGCTATGCGAAAATATGCTAACTCTAGTATAATCAGCATCAAAAAGATGAGAGCAAAAATCATGATTTATTTTATATGAAAATTGTCCAAAACTGACAATGGTTGCCAGTTAAGACTCTCAATAGCTTTTTTATTCGAGAACGTCAAGGATTGAGTAAGTTTTGAAAGACGAAGAGAATTAATAGGGAATCGTTTACCGACAACGTCTCCAACACGTGCTAGGAATTTAGCGCACCAATAAGGGATTGAAATCGGTTTGCGTTTCCCAAGCTGTTTAGCTATTAACTTAGAGAGTTCTCCGATAGATGGCTGTGCTGTATCGCAAACGTTATAAACACCACCTTTATCTTTCGCCAGTTCCAAAAGATTAACTATATCATCTACCATAAGGATGCTTTTCTGAACTTTACCATCCGCTATATTGAGATAAAAACCTTTCTGAATTCCTATCACCATGTCGCCGAGATTTCCTGGCGGATTCACTCCCGCCAACAAAGATGGACGCAGAATTGTGAGTATAACATTATTTTTGCTACACCATTCTATCAGGTATTTCTCAGCCATAATTTTGCTCTTGGCATACGGAGTAGTGCCGTTTAATGGATGTGTTTCATCAATAAGATTGCCTTCGTCGCAACCATATACGGCAACTGTACTTATGAATACAAGAGATTTAGGTACTCCAACCTGTTCAAGTCCCTTACATAGATTTACCGTTCCTTGATAATTGACATCATAAAACGCTTGTTCCTCTCCTGACGTCTTTGGAACAACATGCGCTTTACCCGCAGCATGAAGGACAATATCGTAATGATTAGATAACTTTGGAATAGTTTTTGCGAGATTGACAGTCAAATCATCTGAATCAAGATGTCCAAGCGTTGTTACGCTCTCAAAATCAGCCCTCAACCTAGATAATATATTACGTCCAACAAAACCTGAGGCTCCAGTAAATAATAACTTTTCCATTATACTTTTTAAGAAAATAAGTAATCTAAGCACTTTTTTGTAGCATCCCCTCCAAATGTAAGCATCTTAGACTTTAAGAAAAACCGTGTTTTCTTACATTCATCTTCATAATCCATAGTATGTATACAATCAAGCAATTCACGTTCTGTTCGAATTATTCCATTCGGCAAATCTGTAGTGAAATCGATATATAGTCCTCTATCTTTTTTATAAGAATCGTAATCATAAGCGAAACAAATAATAGGTCTTTCTAAAATGGCAAAATCAACAATTGATGCAGAATAGTCGGATATCAGAATATCACTAATTTTAAATAGGTCATTGATATCAGGATATTCAGAATAATCTCTAAGGGTATTATTAAATTTTATTCCTGTGAGTTTATTAGTATAGGCATGCATTCTAAATAAGACAACATATGAGTCTTTGAGTTCTGTTTCCCAAAGTGTTGGATTAATCGGAGGCGCAAGTTCGCAAGACCGCCCTCTATCAGTGCTATCTCGCCAAGTTGGTGCATAAAGAATGATTCGCTTATCTAAAGGAAGATTCAGTTTTTTCTTAATTGCTTTAATATCTTCAGCCGATGTAGAATAAAGGCAGTCATTTCGCGGCAATCCAGTAGGTATTAAGGCTGACTCTTTAACATTAAAGGCACTTTTATATATTCTTTTATCATATTCTCCAGAATAGCAAAAATAATCGATTGATTCAAAATTGTAATCTTTACGACCTCCGGCATCATTACCCACTGCTTTCAGAGGAATCCCATGCCATGTGTTTAAATAACGACAGCCCTTTTTCTTATAATTCAATCCTCTTTCAATATTAACACATGTTACCCAATATTTTGCTTTGAGAGTATATATGAAATATTTCAATGTATCGGACTTAACTACAATAGGATTACCGGGTATATATTTTGATTGTGAAATATCTTCAAGAGCCCATACGCATTTAAAAGTACCGTATGTTTCATTATTCTCTAACAAATACTCGTATAACGCTCTGGGACTATCATTATACCGTCTTGAATGACCGCTGAAGATAATCATTTTTTTGTCAATAGATATAAAAATGCCGAGACATTTCATCCCTAAACTTACTGAAAATGTGAATACCTTATTTACGAAATGATTATGTTTAAGTAAGTAATCAAGTCTGGCACGCAGACCTCTCATTTTTTTTTCGCTCATGCAGAAAATTTATATCAAGATCAATATTAATTAAAAGGCATTGTAACAGTAAACTTATAAATATTAGGTGTTAAGTTGTCAGTACAATTTTCAATTCGACTATAAATGATTTCTTGCTGATATTTTTTATCGATTCAATCTACCAGACCTTATTTTATACTCATATGAGTGCCGACCTTCTTCTCTAAAATCCGTATGATAACGTTCCAAAACATTTCGAAAAATCTCGTCATATTGAGGGATAAACAAATCCTCATGTTTCATCATTTTCTCAATTATTTCAGTTGCTAAAAATGCTGTTTGTGCAAGATCTGTCTTTCCCTGATTAAAAGATGTTCCATTGATTGACCCAGGCGATACATTGAGGATACGGTTTTGTGTGCCATACTTTTCGAGTTCAACATTAACACTTTCTATGAAAATTTTAAGAGCGGCCTTAGTCGCAGCATATACACTGAAAAAAGGGGAAGACATAAATCCTGCTATGCTTACCATTACTCCACAGTAGAACTCATCTTCATTTTGTAATTTATTATAGAAATGTTTTATTATTCGAATAGGGGCAATCGCATTGACATTAAAACTAGATACAATCATTGATTCTGGAATATCCTCGAAAAGAGCAAGTTTCCCGAATCCTGCTGTAATCATTAGTATACTAATATCCTCAAATTTGTCGAAAATAGAGTAATCAGATGAAACAAGATCACACGTTTCATATATGAATTTTGGATGATTATATTCCTCGGAGATTTCTGCTTTATCAACAATATAGACATTATCAATATCTCTCCTTCCGGCAAGAAGTGTAGCGATAGACAATCCTATGCCATTAGCACCTCCTACTACAAGTGCTTTTTTCATATCTGATACAAATTTCTCTGATTCATAAAATCTTCCATCACCTGTGCCATAAAGATTGATTCCCTGCGACGTAGACGGGATGTTGAGAACCGTTTGTTGATAATGCAAGATATAAATTCCTGAATCTCATATCGCAGACCTGATCCATCCCATTTATAGAAGAATTTTTTATTCTGATTCTGATCTTCATAACGTAGTTCAAAATAATCGGTCTTCCACCACGGAGCCGGAACGTATGCATATCCTTTCGTTCCTGAAATAATAAGATTGCCTTCTGTTTTTACGCCGAGACCAACTTTGAAAGATGATGTTGCATGGGGGTATCGAAAAACTCCTTTTGTATACATATCCACTCTTTCGTTCATTCGGGAGTAAAAATTTAGATTCTCTGGATTACAGCCAAGGAGTCTAACAATTGGAAGTAGGGGATAACTGCCTAATTCATACATGGAACCGCCAGCCTGTTGCGGGTCGAATTCACGAAGCAACATATTATCGTCCCAAAGTTTTGACAACGAGGCTTCTATATCAACAACATCCCCTATTACGCCGCTCTTTATCATCACCATCAAATGGTTAAACGCCGGGCAATGGGCGGTTTTGTTTGCCTCCATCAAGATGACACCGTTGTTTTCTGCCAGTTCAAACAATTCTTTGGCTTCGGAGCCATTCAGCACCATAGGAGTTTCGCAGAGGACATGAACACCACATTCAATAGATTTGCGTATGAGTTCACAATGGCTCAAATGAGGGGTCGCAATATAAACGGCTTCAACATTCTTCAGAATATCATCAATGTCTGTATAAGGTTTAATACTATCATTTGCTTTGGATAGCCTTATTGCAGCCTTAAAGTCAATGTCATAAGCCCCAACTATACCAACACCATTAACAACAGAAGCTTCGGACGGGAAACGACTTGCAACTCGTCCACAACCGATAATGCCGACTCGAACGAGTTCTGTTGATTCTGCCCTTAACTGAGTTGAACTAATTCCCTCAGTTCTCGGAAGATATACGACATCACAATATTCCTTGAGATACTCGAATTTACCGAGCCAGTCATCTCCTATGGCAAAAATATCAATATTATACTTCTGAATATCATCGATTTTTTGCCCAACATATTCCTCGATAATAACTTCGTCCGCAAGTCCAGAAGCTTTAACCGCTTCAACACGTTCAAGAACATTATTGCGTACATTAAGTTTGCCACGATCTCGGTCAAAACTGTCAGCAGTTACACCAACTATCAGATAATCTCCAAGTGCCTTTGCTCTTCGGAGCAGATTTATATGACCTTGATGAAGGAGATCGTAAGTTCCGTATGTGATTACCTTTTTCACAGATTATTACATATTTCTAAATAAAGGTCGTTATATAATTTCGTATTTACCGTTCTGGAATAATATGTTTTTCCATATGCCTGAGCATTATTTGCAAAATGTTCTATTAGATTTCTGTCGTTATATAGTTTTAATATTGCCGCAGTCACCGCATCAGAATCAAGATTAGATACAGGTAATCCCATATCCTCGCGTTCAAACATCTTATAATAATCTGACCACTCATCTACAGAATTTACAATCACCCGTCTGCATGACATCAACAAGCCGACCTTACTTGGTACAGAGTTACCTATAATATCTCGTTTAAGCGGAATAAAACATATCGAACATGCACTATAAACATGCGGCACCATAGGTTGTGGTTCCAGCGGATAAAATATTATATTATCTAAACTCCGCGCTTTAGCCTCTGCAATAAATTGGTCATATTGACTACCAAAACCAATCATCTGAAAGACTATGTCGTCATATTTTTTAAGATTATCAGCAACGGTGAGCACCATCTTATAATCAAAAACAAATCCCATTGTACCTGCATACTGAACATAGAACTTATCCTTGCTCATATTATATTTTTTGACAAATTTGTTTTCTTTCCATGGAATTTCTTTTACAAAACTATCATCGTACCAGTTAACAATAACTCGCACCTTATCTGCTGATACCCCCTGAGCCACAACACGAGTTTTCATATCCTCAGATATTACAGTAATTATATCTGCCTTCCGGTATGCAATCTTTTGCAGAGCATAAAAAATATTTTGCATCCATTTCTTTGGCATTACTCCACTGGCGATAGAACTACCAGGAAACATGTCTTGCACGTTAAATACTGTCGGAAGTTTGAGAATATTCTTTACAAAAGACACCAAAAACGGTGCCCATGGACATGATTGTACATGAACCACATCATATTTTCCTTTACATTTCTGTAAATATTTTCTTGCACGGAAACTATATTGCACGCCAGCCAAATAACGTCTTGCGAACTGGTTCTTTTTAGTAATAGTCAATGGAATCAACTCGTAAGAAAAATTGGGATGATGCTCTATGCTATCCGGTATAACAGGATCCTTTCTAGTAGATACACTCTCAAGCAGATGTACTGTATGCCCAACTTTCAAAAGGTCTTCAAATAAAGACTTATATAAATGTAAAGATGGTCCATATGTATCGAACCCGCTATTAAGCATAAATAGAATTCTCATATAATAATTTATTTAAATAATTTGCGAATATCAAAAACAAATGGTATAAATCTATTTAATACGTATGTAATAACAGTAGAAATAATAATACAAACAAAAAATATTGTAATAAATATAACAACATTATTGGTTGGCAACAGTCGTTTAACAAATAAAGAAGACAGCATAGGCAAGGCTCCGGATAAGAAATAATAACATAAAGAATATGAGCCAATAAAATTTAATGCTTTAATATACCTTAATCGCTTACAACTTTCCACTAAAATAACACAACCCAATAAAGATGTAAAATATCCAATTACATTAATATCCATTGTGGAAATCAATACTCGAATATATTTGGAAAAGAAAAAGAATGATACACAATATATAACAAACAATAAAATAAGAATATAGTTCTTTAACCATTTATGAATAATGGATTCATATCGCCAATATACTCCTCCCGCAACTAAAAAAGCGACAGCCAATAAACCGCGTCGATAAGCCCACGGATCCCTTCCAAATCCAAATAGATGATAATCTATATGCACCAAATACAATCCTCCATAAGCCACAAGCAAACCCATTATTACATAATACCAGATTGATTTCTTTCGTGTAATTAATAACAAAATGATTATCGTTTCGGCAACAATTAAAGCACTCGTAAACCAATATGTCCCTCCGCCAATCGTATTAGATAATAAAGAATGAATATTAATAGCTTCTCCTCTTATTATCTTCTTGGGGAAATACTCAACCAGAGCAAATAATATGGACGGAATAACCAGTCTATAAATAATATTTCCCCCCCCGAAGTTGTAATAAACGACGAAAACGGTTGATCAATCAAGGGGCTGGATAATTGTTTCCGGAATAGCAAGTATCCACTTACAAAGAAAAATCCATTTACATAAACAGGGTGAATTATATCATTTAATGTTTGAAAAGATACTCCATAGTAAATTTCACAATGAACAAAATAAACTGCTAATATACATAAAGCCTTTACTGCATTAATCCAAAAAATATTCTTAGAATTATTTAACCGGCTCATAGTTATTGAAAATATTTTGAATAATTTCTTGTCCCAAATAATACTCTTTTAAGACACGATTCAGTTCATTATCACAAGATGCATTAAAAGATATAGGGTCTATACCAATATAATAATCATATAAACTATCACAAAAATCTAGGTCCCTTGGATCTAAGGAGATACCAACTTGAGATGTTTCACTCATTTTTGACATTTGAGAACCAGGGAAGCAAACCTGTGGAATTCTAAAGATTATTCCGTCATAATATTTATTCCCCATTGCATGTAACGCGTTTGTATCAAAATAGATATTGTGAATTATGTCCGTCGATAAAACAAAAGAATACCGTTCTTCAGGTTTGTATTCACCATGAAAAAATATGTTGGAGCAACCTTTCTCTCGAACATATTCCTTTAAAGCCAAAGCATCCCTTTGTTCCCGACCATAATAGTGCAATTCAAACCTGGAATCTTCTGATATTCTATCAATCAGATACTTATTAATATCTATATGTCTAATGAATCCCCAAAATGCCAATCGGATTTTATCTGATTTATTCTTTTTATAACATCTATGTCGAAGGTCTTCTTCTAACAAATTATGGGAAGTAATGGTCTTATCAAGTTCGCTCTCCGGAAGAAACTCCCTAAATCCATCGCTACTGATAAAAGATACTTTAGACCATTTATTTAACATCCCCACTGCATGCCTAAAATATTTATTACGTTCGTAGGTCGAATCTCTATAATCCAATATGAATTTTCCTATATACTTTTTTTTAAGAATATCATATATCATTAAGCCAGACAGAGAATGAAGAACGATAATAAAATCAAACCTATTATGCTCAATTATATGTTTACAAAACCTTCTAAATCTGTAAAATTTATAAAATTTCTCCATTAATGGAGCATTATTTACAATAAAACACTTAAATTCATGAAGGGTTATTTCATGATATGAGTTCAAATCTTCGTCCTTCTCATCTCTATTCCAATATGCAAAATGCACATCATTTTTAACACAATCAATACTATCCAAATAAAAATGTGCATAAGGCATGTATTTCAATTTCCCCGGACCAATTATTAAAATTTTCATTGCTTAACTAATTCGACAATACGAAATGTTTGGTATTTGTAATTTTTATTTTCAAGTATAAATCGCTGGGCTTCTTTTCCTTTCTTAATAAGAACTTCGTCGCTATTATTTAAGGCATCAGATAAAGCTTTTTTATATCCGGCGACCGATTCTTCCTCTATTAAATAAACATAATCATAATACTCCTTTGGCATTCCTGGAAGTTTTGTTGTTAATACTGGTGTTGCAGACGCCATATACTCAACAGTCTTTGAAGGAAACGAATATTTAGTAAATTCTTCATTAGATGGTCTCGGATTCACCAATAATGTCGCTTTTTTTTCCATTTCTACAACCTCATCATTAGGGACTAACCCTTTATATTGTATTCTTAAATCTATATTACAATAGTCTTTAAGAGTATTAATAAATGAACCTGTTCCATATAAATATAAACTTATATTATCATTATCTATTTGATGGAATGCCTCAATCAATGTTTTAAGACCGTACTTCTCATATAATCCACCAGCATACATAATTACACGGTTTTTGTTTTTTGCGACAACCTTATTAACATCTAAACCGACTGGTTCAACTAATCCTTCCATTATAATATACGGTCTATGTTTTGTATTTATGACCTCTTCCATTTGTGGTGTCAGAAAGACATAATGCGAAAAAGAAGAAAGATAACTCTTATTTATCGCTGTTATAATTCTTCGTTTAGTGCTCAACTTACGTGAAGTAACCATAAGACCCGGCATATCCGTCATTATTCCAACAATCCTTAGGTTTAGCACCTTGCTTGCAAGTAGTGCCCCAATACAGATACTAATTGCTAATACATCACATGCTATGAACTTTTGTTTCTTATTGAATAATCCCCATACTAAAACATAAAAAAATGAATACAAAAATAGACAGACATTTCTTAAAATAGATACATTAATAAATGGTATATATGAGTAAGAAACATTGTTCTCTACATCCTTAGGAAGTACCCATAGCATTTTTTTACTTATTGCACGAGACATCGGCAAAGCAGATAGGGCTTTCGTATTATGACCATTTGCGACAAACCCTTGGCAAATTAGTCTGTTAAATTTTTGCACTGCATATCCTGGATCTCTATCTGTAAATTGAGAAATCGCAGATAGTCTATATTTAGATATTAATGGAGAAATGTATAGTATATTCATAATTTACAAACGCCGCTTATTGACTAATAATTGAGACGACTTATAATCTGATATACATTGAGGCATATTGTAATATAAAAATAAAATTGGCAATGAGAAGATAGATGATCGCTGGTAAAAATTAGCAATTACAACTGCACTATACAATATAAACGCAAATAAACTCCTCCGATTTACATAACCTATATGGAGTAGATAAAATATATAAAAAAATACACAAATTGCTCCATGAATGCAAATCACATTCTTATATGAAGACGACTCTCCATTTGCAACAGTTTGATACCAATTTGAATCTGTTGTTCCCCAATAATATTCTGTTGTTCCTTTTATAGTATCATAATACTTGTCTACTTGTTCGTTTGATCTATTATCTCCAGAAATTGATTTTTCTGTAGAGTCCCACTCCAGCCTTCCCCATATTGTATTATATATTAAATAATTATCTTTGGTGTTATTATAAAATAAGAATACCCCCCCAATCAATAATATCATGTACAATATATTTCTTTTAATAAATATACTATAAAAACATAAATATATCACAACCACAATATAGAAAAACAATGACAATGATAGCAAACCGGATATAAAAATCGTTAACACCCGCCAATTCTTTATTTCAAAATTTTTACAAACCAAAAGCAATGTTGCTATGGTTCCAACTACGCCAGGCTCATTAAAAGGACCATAATAACGGAATACATCGGCATCACCAAACGAGTAGTCCTCCACTATAAAAAAAGGATATACAAAATATGAACGATCTGGCTGAGTCGGACAATATATCATTCCTAATGGAAATTTTACACCATAAAGGTATAACATCCAGAATATGGCTCCTATACCGCACATAATCGCAAATATGGATATGAAATAATCTAAAACCTTTAAGCGAAATGAATCTTTTGCGGTAAATATAAATATATAAAAAAAACATAAGGAAGCAGATATAGTTCCAATCACAGATGCCCGACCTTGCAATGCACCAAAGAAGACATAACAGAATGTAGCGATTATATATAAGACATGCTTACCTATATTGAGATTTCTATCTCTGTTACAATAGAAGATATAACATACAGATAAAGTAAGAACGATTCTATAAAGATGTGAAAAATTTAACCCCCAAAAATAGAACGGATTCAATAACATAAAAATAAAGAATGCCGAAATAAATGGGACTATTTCAAATTTCTTATAAGATTGCATTTTGATTTTGGTATAATATTATTATCCTTTTATTCTTCTAAAAATAAGGTAGAAATCTCTTCTAACATAAGATAATCCCCACATAGGTCTAATAATTCCTAATGAGTAATAAAACAATGAACGAAGAAAATATAGCAAACTTGGTCTTACAAGAAATTTTGATTGATTAATTTTAAATTTTATCCAATATAAATCTTTATCTATATTAGATATCTTATGGTCTAATAAGTATTTCCACTTAACCACAGATTGTTCGCCCCTAAATGAAGAGCCTATTCCCAGATTTTGGGAGACACCAATTCCTTGATAATATATTGATCCAAGAATATTGCAATAGTAAACTTTATCTATATACATAAACCACTGCGAATCAAATAGAATCTCTGCTAAGCCTAACCCACGATCCAGCACTGTAGGTCGGAATTGTTCAATAACCGACTTACTAAACAAAGAAGCCCTCCAAGATACAATATTTCTGATATATAATGATAAAGGGGAATATGATTGTAAAATATTAGCATTTGAACGAACGGTTTTCTCTCCACTGGGTTTAATTAATGAATAATTACCAAAGATACCTATAGCCCCAGTTGTATCAATATTATTTTCTGCAATAAAATCTTGAACTGACTTAAAAAAATTTGGCTCCAATGCATCATCACCTTCTAACCAGCAGAATAAATCTGCATCACCGTGAAGAGATGCACATTTATCAGAATTACCATAAATACCAAGGTTATGATTATTTCTGTATGCGCGGATTATATTAGGATACATCTCGGCATAATTTTGTATCACCGCCCAATTGTTATCCGGAGAACAATCGTCGCATATAACAATCTCGTGAAGACCATATTCTTTCTGTTGTAAAATAGATTCAATATTGCGACCAATTACATCAGCCTGCTTATATGTCACTATTAATACAGAAATTTTTTTATACCTCATATTTTTATAATTTTATCTTTTGAATAGGCATAGCGGTATCGAACTGCATACTTTGGATTTACTTAGCTCCATCAGTACATCCTATTGATCATTAAATACTCAATTAAATTTATTAATCAATTCAACAACCCACGCAACCTCTTCAAGTGTGATAGCAGGACCAATAGGAAGAGACAGTTCCTCATTAGCCAAACGCTCTGTAATAGGCAATGATAATTGAGGGGTATTCCAAGCCTCTTTGGCATAGCACTCCTGCTTGTGCGGTGCAATCGGGTAGTGACATACCGTACCTACGCCATTCCTCTCAAGATAATCATGCAAGCAATCTCTATTCTCCTTGCCGCTTACAATGATTGGAAATAGGTGATATACGTTCTGTTCATCAGGAAGCAGGTCCGGAAGGGTGATCAATGGATTATTGAGGTGTTCATAATAGTAGTGAGCAATCATCTTGCGTTTTTCGTTATCCGTAGTAAGGTACTTAAGTTTGACATCTAAAACTGCTGCCTGAATTTCATCCAAACGACTATTACGACCTGCATACTTGAATACGTATTTTCGTTGACTACCATAGTTTGCAAGAGCACGAACAGTAGTTGCAAGTTCTGGGTCATTAGTAGTAACAGCTCCACCATCTCCCAAAGCACCAAGATTTTTTCCAGGATAGAACGAATGCCCCGCAGCATCACCGATATTACCGGTTATACGACCATCGGTATGCTTACAGCCATGGCTCTGAGCGCAATCTTCAATGAGTCTCAAGTTATAATTCTTGCAGATTGCACCAATCTTATCAGTATAGGCGTTACGCCCATAAAGATGTACGATAACAATGGCCCTAGTACGAGGGGTAATCGCAGCTTCGATAAGATCATCATTAATCTCGAGAGTATTAGGTTTTGGTTCTATACAAACAGGAACAAGACCATTTTCTGTGATTGATAATATGGTTGCAATATATGTGTTGGCAGGTACAATGACCTCATCACCAGGTCGCATTACGCCCATCTCAATATACGCGCGAAAAATCCAAATGAGTGCATCCAACCCGTTTGCACAACCTATAGTGTATTTTGCACCAATAAATTCAGAGTAGTGACTTTCAAATCGTTCGTTCTCCTGTCCTTGCAGATACCATCCACTATCTACTACTTTCTTTACCGCTTTATTAATCTCGTCTCTATGCAAAGCAGTTACGTCACGAAGAGACAAAAATGGAATGTTAATCATTGCTAAAAATATTTATATATCTCTTTTGTACAAAACTAAATACACGCATACGTTCATCTTTACGCATTCCCAATAAAACTACACATGTTGCCGACCAAAATACCGAAATAGAAACGAGTATTAATGTGGATACGATTGAATGATCCATAAAAAGGCGGAGTACGGCTAACGGAGTAATAGCAAAAATTAAGGTTGTAAATGATGGTATAAAAGATTTCCTGCAAAAAGTGCCAAAATCAAAAGCCGTAATCTTTTGTAGGATACAAATCTGCATAATTCGAATGCCTAAAGACAAGAATGGTAAAATAACAACATTCATATAAGGAGGCATGCCCATCTTGTACATAACATAAATTACAGGGAGAAGACTCAAATAGATAACACTCGAATATATCTCGTTTTTCTTTACATTACCCGTTGACTGAATACATGCATCAAACCCAGCACCTACCATACTTACCAATGCATTTATAAGCATAAATACAGAAAAAATAGAAGTATACTCAGGAGGCGTTTTCAACCAAATTATCAAAATATCATCCATACACAAGCATAGTGGTATAACAATGATGAGCATGATAAGGGTTGAAATCCGGCTAATAGTATATACCAAATTAAGAGTTCTGTTGGAATCGCCGGCACCATAACTCTTCATAATCTGAGGTACAGCTGCCTGACTTAAGCCTTTGGTGAACATCATTGCGTATCGATTAATCTGCGTAGCCAGACCAAATGCGGCATTAAGTATAGTACCAAAGAAAAAGTTGATAATCATTGCCGCGCCTTGTTCTTTCCCTACATATGCAATAGCACCAAGCAAAGACCACCAAGCGAATCCAAAGATGCTATTATAATCAGCCTTATTTTTATTAAATTTCCACTTTATAATCGTTTTATCATGAAGATGACAATATATCTGATAGGTAATTTGTGTAATAACTGACACTAAAGCCATGATTAATGCGAACAAACGCAACCTGTTACCATCGCTATATGAAAGAATCACAACCAACCCTAACTTCATCAATAATGTTGAAAGTTCTACAATAGATGTAAAAACAAATTTTTCGCGAGCAATGATTAAACCATTAAACGGGACCGTAATGATTGACAGAGCGGTTGTTACCAAACTAACATGCAATACAAATCGAGCGTCATAAATTTTGGATGGCAATACATTCAAATAATTGTTCACATAAAACAACCCTAACAACTCGCCTATTATCAACAAACCGATGGCAAGTGTTATGTGAATAACCAATACGGTATTAAATATTCGATTGGGATTCCCGTCATTACCCTTTCCAAGTTCGACAGCGATGTAACGGTTTGATACTGATATCATGGTAGTGCCGACAACATTTAGAAATGTAACAACACCTCCAACAACAGAATATAGACCATAATCATCAGCGCCAAGCGTCTGAAGGATTACTCGAGACGTGTATAAGCCAATTAAAGCACTAAATATAAGTTTAATATATATGACACCTGTATTAAATACGATACGTTTATTATCGTTCATCATTTACTATGTTTATTCCTAAATTCAATAAACTCATCGTAAGTTCGAATGTAATCGTTCGCCTTATACACATCTGACGCAAGAACCATACATACCGCACCTGAAGAAAAATCCTCTAATGTTCTCCACATTCCCGCCTTGACATAAAGGCATTGATATGGACGGTTAAGAAAAAATGAGCGTTTGCATTTGCCATCATCCAACGTTACGGTAAATGAGCCAGAAGCAGCAACTATCAATTGTTCCAATTCACGATGTGCATGTGAACCTCTTGACTCTCCACCAGGAACATCGTACAAATAATACGTACGCATTACATCAAACGGAAGAGTTTTGCCATTCTCAACTACAGTCAAATTACCTCTTCTATCACTATGATGCTGATCCAATTCCACAATAGTGCAATCAAACACATTGTGAAGCACAATGGGTCTTTCGGAATGTTGTGCTAGTTTTGTAGATACCAGCTTTTTCCCCATCCCAGTAAATGTTTTGCTATAATTAAGAAATGCATCATAGTCTCGAATGTAGTCATTCACATCATATGCTATGCTACCGAATTCCAAAGCAAAAGCATTTGTTGAAAACTCTTTGATTTCACGCCAAAGACCATTAGGAATATACAGCCCATAATATGAACGATTAAGAGTAAAAATCTTCTGTTCCTTACCATCATCAACAAGAATCTCAAAAGCACCAGAAAGCGCAATAATCAATTCCTCATTATTGATTTCTGCATGACCACCACGACTAATACCACCAGGAACATCATAGAGCCAATATGTGCGTTTTATTTCAAATGGTATCTGAGAATAATTCTCTGCAAACGAGAGATTTCCACGAGCATCCAAGAATTTAGGAAGTTCAATTATTCTGCAATCATTTATTGTCATATCATTATTATTTTATCGATTATATATGACTATTATAATAGCGTCATTGATAGAAGTTAACGATGTAAAAATATATCGCAATTCATTATCTATCTCCGGATGTATTTACAACAATAATTAATCGCCTCAAAACGGTATTATATCTATTTCGAACATCTATATCGAAAAGTTAAATACGATAGATCCACTAAAATTATTTTGTATAATATATAAGTTGCCTTATTTCTATTTTGTACAAATATTAACCGATACAAATGAGGATCTCCTGTGCATTTATATTTAGCCAATAGCCCTCATTTCCAATATAACCGTATGAACATTATCCTAAATCACCTATCAATACAATACCGTTCATTATTAGCACTATTGATTAACGATTGCTATACATACTCTCGTAATATTTTTCGTAATCGCCACTTGTAATGTTATTCATCCACTCCTCATTCTCAAGGTACCACTTAACAGTCTTTTCGACACCTTCCTCAAACTGAAGACTTGGTTCCCATCCTAACTCACGTTGAAGTTTAGTAGAATCAATAGCGTAACGTGCATCATGACCCAATCTATCGGTAACGTAAGTGATGAGAGCGATATCACAGCCCTCCGGTCGACCCAACAGACGATCCACAGTTTTTATAATGGTATGGATAATATCAATATTTTTCCACTCGTTGAAACCGCCGATGTTGTATGTTTCGGCAATGGTGCCTTTATGAAATATCAAATCAATGGCACGTGCATGGTCCTCTACATAGAGCCAGTCACGCACGTTCTCGCCTTTGCCATATACCGGAAGCGGCTTGCGGTTGCGGATATTGTTAATAAACAAAGGAATCAATTTCTCCGGAAACTGGTAAGGACCATAGTTATTCGAGCAATTGGTAACGATAGTAGGCATACCGTAAGTATCATGAAAGGCTCGAACGAAGTGGTCGCTTGAAGCCTTGCTTGCGCTATACGGAGAATGAGGATTGTATTTAGTATCCTCATAGAAAAAGTCATTGCCATATGCCAAGTGGTGCTCACTACTGGATGCAGTTGTTGTAAAAGGAGGCTTGATACCCTCCGGATTGGTCATTTCAAGTGCACCATACACCTCATCTGTCGAAATATGGTAAAACCGTTTTCCCTCGTACTTCTCGGGGAGACTTTCCCAATAGAGTTTGGCAGCTTGAAGCAAAGACAATGTACCCATCACATTGGTCCGGGCAAAAGTGAACGGGTCTTTGATAGAGCGGTCCACATGAGATTCGGCTGCCAAATGAATAATCCCGTCAACATGCTCGTCCTGCATCAGTTTGTAGAACGCATCGAAATCGCAAATATCCATCTTCACGAACCTATAATTGGGTTTATCCTCGACATCTTTGAGGTTAGCGAGATTACCTGCATACGTTAATTTATCCAGGTTGATGATATTGTATTCCGGATACTTGTTTACAAAAAGACGAACAACATGTGAGCCAATAAACCCAGCACCACCGGTAATAACTATATTCCTTTTAGCCATAATATTATTTTCTAAATGTATCTGAGTCTATCTCGTTTTTCTTTTCATCAATTACTTTCAACAGATACTGCCCATACTGGTTCTTAATCATTGGTTTAGCGAGTTCGCGCATGCGTTCCTCCGATATCCAGCCTTTACGATAAGCAATCCCTTCAAGACATGCTATTTTAAGTCCCTGACGCTTCTCAACAACCTCTACATATGTACTTGCCTCCGACAAAGAGTCATGTGTACCGGTATCTAGCCAAGCGAATCCCCGACCGAGGAGTGCGACTTTTAGTTCGCCATTCTTCAAGAACTCCTGGTTGACAGTGGTGATTTCATACTCACCGCGAGCGGACGGCTTTATCTCGGATGCAATTTTTACGACCTTATTAGGATAGAAATAGAGTCCTACAACTGCATAGTTTGATTTTGGGTGTTCCGGTTTCTCCTCGATAGACAGGCAATTACCATCCCTATCGAACTCTGCGACACCATAACGTTCCGGATCTGACACCCAATATCCAAATACGGTTGCTTTACCATTATCGGCATCATCTACCGCTTGTTTTAGTTGTTTGACAAACCCGCTTCCATAGAAAATATTGTCTCCCAATACAAGACAAGCAGTGTCATTGCCAATGAAATCCGCACCGATAGTGAATGCCTGAGCCAATCCGTCCGGAGAAGGCTGCTCTGCATACTCGAAATGAACGCCATAATCGCTACCATCTCCAAGCAAACGCTTGAAACCTGGGAGATCATGAGGTGTAGATATAATCAGTATATCTCTGATTCCCGCCAACATCAAAACCGATATGGGATAATAAATCATGGGCTTGTCGTAGATAGGCATCAACTGTTTTGAGATACCTTTTGTAATAGGATACAAACGCGTACCTGATCCGCCGGCTAATACTATGCCTTTCATAATTATCAAACTATATTTAGTTTAATAGTACCAAATCAAAATGCAAGAAAATAAGTTAATTTTTTATTAATCCGCTTTAATTTCTTATAATAAAGGGAACTCAATCATTTGTAAAATCCCAATGGTATTATAATAATACGACAGTCATGATTTTAATCAAAAATTAATCTAATAGAATATAACATACACAATATTTTATACTCCATGATCTTAAAAATTCATCTTATATAATATTATATCTAAATCATTTATGAATCTCTATCATCGTTTTAACGAAGACAAATCTAAATACTCACCCAATATATAATCCCATTCATTTGGATTAAATACCCCCAAACCGCTGGCAGGATAGAATGTAAGTTCGCCAAAATATACACGATTGTTTATATAGTACAAATCGACTCTTAAAAATGGCATCCCCGATGAAAGAGTATCTGCGATTCGTAACATATCATCATAAAGTATAGGTTTCGACGCAAGTTTCGACGCATGTCCACATTTAGGATTCAATCCGCAAAAAGGCATGTGCGACCAATTGCGATCAAAAAAATCTATAGTTTCTTCGGTTCTACGATCGGCTATTACCTGACAATACTTAGCCTCGCCATTAAAGCAAAAGAATTTATAATCTATTAAGTCTCTTCCCTTATCATCAACATTTTCAATAAATGTTTCACACAATATTCGAGGTTGCAAATCTTTATATACCCATTCTCCAAGTTCCGTATAAATATTTTTCCTCATTGATTTTTCGAGATGTATTTTTGCTCGATTAATATCGAAACTATCTTTATCTTTACAGATTACAACTCCGGAATTCCCCCCCCCATGTGTCGTTTTAAGAACAAACTGATTAGGTAAAGACGAAAAATCAATATCATCCACATTATCCCATATCCCAATTGTAGGAATTATATATTCACTGCCTATAATGCCTTCAACATATTTTTTAACTAAATATTTATCAACCATAGTATGATAAATTGGATTATGGTCAAACAATTTTAGCCATTGTATTTTCTCGGTAAAAGTCTTTGGTTCTTTTAGATTAAGATGCTTTCCCACGGACATCCAATAAAGTCCTTTAATTAACGCTTTTTGGTCATTAAATAGATGAGCATATCTAAGTTGAATTCCAATAAGCAATCTTGCAGGTCTCTCTATCAAACGTCTAATTTTTTTTATGATTTTCATTGTTATGAAGTGCTATTACACTTTTATATATATTTATCAATGTATCTTCTAAAGTTTGCGGGTCGTGGCGTTTTCTGGCAGTAATCTTTGCATTATGAGAGAACTTCATCGACAACTCATCAGACTCAAAAATTTGAGTAATGTATTCAGCCAACATATTCGGCTCATTATAACAATACAAAAAACCCTCTTCGTTATGTTTGAGCATATCCATATTGCCACCAACAAAAGTTGCAATTGTTGGAGTGCCAACTATTTCAGCCTCCGCTAATGAATTGGGAGCATTCTCAATAGATGATGGTATTACTACAACATTAACAGATGCCATTTTTTCTGCCATCTGTTGAGCGTTAAGAATACCAGTAAAGCAAACATTTCCTTCCACATCCAATTCCTTCATAAGATGCTTTATGTAATTCACATATCCACTACATGTTATTTTTTGACGAAGTTTTTGAGGATGAAATCTATCATAGCCAGCCACATATAATTTAATATCTGGATACCTTCCCTTTAATTTTGCAACAGCCATAAGGACAAAATGAAGTCCTTTTAATGGTGTTAATGCCTGGCTAACAAATAAACTATGGCGTTCCATTTTTTCAACTGACCACTCATAATCAAAAAAAGGAGTACGAATCATCCTAGGACAATAAAAATACTTTAATTCCGGATTAATATTCATTACCGATACTCTATCCCAAGTAGAGCGTCCTTCTACATATTTAAGATTATTTAGTTGATTTTTCTCATTCTCAGAGCATTTTATAAAGTAGTTACGCCCTGAAAAAAAACCAGTTGTTGTGAAAAGGTCCTGGAATTTGGAATATTTAAGCATAGTAGAAAAATCCAAACCTCCATAATAATGATGCTGATACTCTGTTAGTATACCTTGCAAAGAACCAATTATGGGTACAATATTATGATTTTGAAATAAAAGTACATTATGTGAATGTTCCGTCCCATAAGCATGAATCACGTCTGGTTTAAAATCATCAAGAATATTTTGCCAATAATCAACGACTCCACTGTTAGCAGGTAAAATATAATATGTAATATTATCAATTACATATTTTTTAACCTTGGATACAGCACCAGTTGTAGCCATCGCCAGATTTATACCCTCTCTTTTAATTAGTCGTTTGCTCATAGCATCTACCCAAGAAATAGCATGACCTTTCCCATATCCTAATATTTTAACCACTGCTGGCATAAGAGTATTTACTGTCCATAATATTCTCATTGTACTTCACTTTTTAGAATAATAATTAGAAATGTGTAATGAAATCATGTCATAAAGATCTATCAAATCAAAACAATCTACAGTTTCCAACAAATTCTCTTTCCTGCACACACACTTTTTATAACGACAGTTCGGAAGATTTTCCGATTCGAGAAGTTACAAAACGAGACAGCGTCATTATCTAGTCTTCAACTAATTAACAAGTTACTTAGCCAAATTTAATACGCCATTGAGTTCATTCTGAATGTATTCGAGGGAGGCAATTTTTGCCTTGGTTTCTTCTACATTAAGAATACGAGTATTATTAGAATTGAATTCGGACAGTTTATTGCGTTCGGTCTCTCCCTCCTTAAAGAATTTATCGTAGTTCAATCCTCGGTTATCGGCTGGTACCCGATAAAAATTACCCATATCTTCAGCCTTGGCACATTCCTCATTGGTAAGCAACGTTTCATACATTTTTTCTCCATGGCGTATGCCGATAACCTTGATATCCTCCTTTTTGCCGCCGAAAAGTTCGCAAACGGCTTCTGCCTGCGTCTGAATCGTACATGCAGGCGCTTTCTGAACAAGGATATCTCCATTATGACCGTGTTCGAAAGCAAAGAGAACCAAATCAACGGCTTCTTCAAGAGACATGATAAAACGCGTCATGTTAGGTTCTGTCAATGTAATAGGATTACCTTGTCTTATTTGGTCAATCCACAAAGGAATTACGGAACCGCGTGAACACATTACGTTTCCATATCGGGTACAGCAGATTTTGGTATTCCCACTGTAACGGCTCTTTGCAACTGCTATTTTTTCTTCAATGGCTTTGGTAATTCCCATTGCATTGATGGGATATGCAGCCTTGTCCGTCGACAGACAAATAACCGCACCGACATTATATTCAATGGCTGCGGTCAGAACATTATCTGTTCCGATAACGTTAGTCCTAACGGCTTCCATTGGGAAAAACTCGCACGAAGGGACCTGTTTAAGAGCTGCCGCATGAAAAATATAGTCTACGCCCGGCATCGCATTACGGCAACTTTGTAAATTTCGGACATCGCCGATAAAGAATTTGATTTTGTGGGCTACATCAGGATATTTAGCCTGATATTCATGGCGCATATCGTCCTGCTTCTTTTCATCGCGAGAAAAAATACGAATCTCTGCAATGTCGGTACGGAGGAAACGATTCAAAACCGCATTACCGAAAGAGCCTGTTCCTCCGGTAATCATCAATGTTTTTCCTGCAAAAATGCTCATAATTATATTTTTTATTTATATCTTCTTAAAATTTTCGCCAAACCATCTTATTGACTATGCCCACATAAGATTGAATAATCTTCACCACCTTAGTAGAGACATTTTCTTCTACATAGTCAGGAACCGGAATACCATGATTTCCGTCTTTACAAAGATTAACCGCAGTATCTACTGCCTGTAACAAACTTTTCTCGTCGATACCTGCAATGATAAAATCTGCCTTATCTATTGCCTCCGGACGTTCTGTCGATGTACGGATGCAGACCGCAGGGAACGGATGTCCTACCGACGTGAAGAAACTCGATTCCTCAGGTAACGTTCCGCTGTCCGACACCACAGCATAAGCGTTCATTTGCAGGCAATTATAATCATGGAAGCCCAGCGGTTCATGCTGTATCACACGTTTATCGAGTTGGAATCCCGATGCGGCGAGGCGATTTCTGCTTCTCGGATGACAACTATAAAGAATCGGCATGTCATATTTTTCAGCCATCTTATTAATGGCGGTAAAAAGAGAAACGAAGTTCTTTTCCGTATCGATATTCTCTTCACGATGAGCACTCAAAAGAATATATTTACCCTTTACCAAGCCCAAACGCTCATGAATATTCGAAGATTCGATTTCCGCAAGATTTTCACGAAGAACCTCGGCCATCGGGGAACCGGTTACATAAGTACGTTCTTTGGGCAGACCGCAATCTGCAAGATAACGACGCGCATGTTCGGAATATGCCATATTGACATCGGAAATTATATCCACAATACGGCGGTTCGTCTCCTCCGGCAAACATTCGTCCTTACAACGATTACCTGCCTCCATATGAAATATCGGAATATGAAGACGTTTCGCACCTATTACCGACAGACAACTGTTGGTGTCGCCAAGCACGAGTACGGCATCCGGTCGGATTTGCGCCATCAGTTTGTACGAAGCATTTATGATGTTCCCCATCGTCGCGCCCAAATCGTCGCCGACGGCATCCATGTACACATCCGGGTCTTTGAGTTTCAAATCCCGAAAAAATATTCCGTTCAGATTGTAATCGTAATTCTGTCCAGTATGCGCCAAAATGCAGTCGAAATATTTCCGGCATTTGTTGATTACGGCGGCAAGACGTATGATTTCCGGTCGTGTACCGACGATTATCAACAGTTTCAGCTTGCCATTATCGGCAAATTTTATGTTCGAATAGTTGAGTTTTGTTTCCATAATTTATGTTATTCCACTGGTTCGAAATATGTATCTGGACGGTTCGGGTCGAACGCTTCGTTCGCCCACATAACCGTTACGAGATTTTCTGTCTCCGACAGGTTGATTATATTGTGAGTATACCCCGGGAGCATGTGTATCGCTTCGATATTGTCTCCCGAAACTTCGAAATTCAAAACCTCGTCGGTGCCTATCTTGCGTTCCTGAATCAATCCGTGTCCGGACACCACTATAAAAAACTCCCACTTGCTGTTGTGCCAATGCTGTCCCTTCGTAATTCCCGGTTTGGATATATTGATTGAAACCTGACCGCAATTACAGGTTTTGAGCAGTTCTGTGAAACTGCCGCGTGAATCGACATTCATTTTCAACGGGAATTTCACCTTGTCTTTCGGCAGATAACTCAAATAGGTCGAATATAGTTTCTTGGCAAAACTGTTTTCGGGTATCTCCGGAACAACGAGAGTTTGTGGCTGCTCATGAAACCTATGCAACAAACCGACTATCTCTCCGAGAGTCGCCTTATGCGATACGGGTACGGCACAATAACGACCATCCGTCTTCAATACGGTATCTACTCCGTCGAATTCGCAATGATGCTCTTCGCCTTTCAATGCAGCAATCATCTCGTCCACGAGGTCGTCGATATAGAGCAGTTCGAGTTCGGTCGCAGGATTATTCACCTGAATCGGCAAACCATTGGCTATGTTGTTGCAAAACGTTGCGACGGCACTATTGTAGTTCGGGCGGCACCATTTTCCGAAAAGATTCGGGAAGCGGTATACCAATACTTTCGCTCCGGTCTCCTTACCGTAATCGAAGAACAACTCCTCACCGGCTTTCTTGCTTTTGCCGTAGTCGCCTTCGGCATACCGTCCGATAAGCGTCGCCTGAATCGAACTCGATAGCATGACCGGGCAACGATTGCCGAACTTTTTCAACGTATCGAGCAATGTCGATGCGAACCCGAAATTGCCCTGCATGAACTCTTCCGTATTCTGCGGACGGTTCACGCCGGCAAGATTGAATACGAAATCCGACTCACGACAATAGGATTCGAGTTCCTCGGGCGTCGAATCGATATCGTATTCGAAAACCTCATCTACCACAAGATTTCCGTAGCATTTCGCCTTGCCCTCTTTGATATTGTTCAACTGAGCGCAAAGATTTCTGCCTACGAAGCCTTTCGCACCTGTTACAAGTATTTTCATTCTTATGAAATATTAAAATAAGTAGTACCCGTCCGAACACACTGGACAATAAAACCGATAATCTCTTTACCGGTACCGACATCAGTCTCGTTTGAAAATGTCGCGGGTGTAAACCTTCGCCCTGATGTCGTCCAGACACGCATCGTAGCGGTTGGCGATGACAGCGTCGCTCTGCGACTTGAATGCCGCGAGGTCATTCACGACCTTGCTGCCGAAGAACGTCGTCCCGTCCTCCAATGTCGGTTCGTAGATGATTACCTGCGCGCCCTTCGCCTTAACGCGCTTCATCACGCCCTGAATCGACGACTGGCGGAAATTATCCGAATTCGACTTCATCGTAAGCCGGTAGACGCCGATGGTTACCGGATGCTCCTCCGCACTGTTCCACGCGCTGTTGGCGGTATAGTAGCCCGCCTGCGCCAGTACGCGGTCGGCGATGAAGTCCTTGCGCGTACGGTTCGACTCTACTATTGCCGACATCATGTTCTGCGGCACGTCGGCATAGTTCGCAAGCAACTGTTTCGTGTCCTTCGGCAGGCAGTAGCCGCCGTAGCCGAACGACGGGTTGTTGTAGTGCGTACCGATGCGCGGGTCGAGGCAGACACCGTCGATTATCGACTGCGTATCCAGACCCTTCATCTCGGCGTAGGTGTCGAGTTCGTTGAAATAACTTACGCGGAGGGCGAGATAGGTGTTGGCGAACAACTTCACAGCCTCAGCCTCTTTCAGACCCATGAACAGCGTATCGACATTCTCCTTGATTGCGCCCTGCTGCAACAGTCCGGCGAACGTATGCGCAGCCTTTTCCAACGCAGGGATGTCGGCTATCTTGCGGATAGCATCGTTCTCCTCGGCGAACATCTCGTTATCGACAATCTTCGGGATGCCGACTATGATGCGGCTCGGATAGAGGTTGTCGTACAGAGCCTTGCTTTCGCGCAGGAACTCGGGCGAGAAGAGGAGATTGAGTTTCTGCGCGCCTTTCTGCGCATATTTGACATACAGGCTGCGGCAATATCCTACAGGAATGGTCGATTTGATGACCATGACTGCATCGGGATTGACGCTCAATACGAGGTCGATGACCGACTCGACGGCGGAGGTATCGAAGAAGTTCTTCTGGCTGTCGTAGTTGGTCGGTGCGGCAATGACGACGAAATCGGCGTCGCGGTATGCCGCCTCGGCATCGAGGGTCGCCGTGAGGTCGAGATTCTTCTCGGCGAGATATTTTTCGATGTATTCGTCCTGAATCGGCGACTTGCGACGGTTAATCATCGCGACCTTCTCCGGCACGATGTCCACTGCCGTTACCTTATTGTGCTGCGAGAGCAATGTCGCGATGCTCAACCCGACATAACCCGTGCCTGCTACTGTGATTTTCATAATTGTATATATTTCGATTAATTAGCGCAATTAGAGACTTTATCGTACTCCTCGAACCGTGAGTTTTTGGATATGAACTCCGGGACTGTCGATTTCATGAGTCGGACCATGTCGGGGATGTTTACCTCGCGGGAGAGTGTTTCGAGCAGTTCGGCGGCGCGGCGGGCATCGGCGTAGTCGTACTCGCGCACCTTGGCGATGCGGATGCGGTCGTGCGAGGTCGGCAGGGTATTCTCCGTATTGGAAAGCACCTCCTCGTAGAGTTTCTCGCCTGGTCGCAGACCCGTATACTCGATTTTGATGTCCTTGTCGGGTTCGAATCCGGCAAGTTCTATCATGCGTTTCGCCAGATGCGCAATCTTCACCGATTCGCCCATGTCGAACACGAATATCTGCGTGCCGGTGGACATCGTCGCAGCCTCCATCACCAGACGGCAGGCTTCGGGAATGGTCATGAAGAAACGGGTGATGTCGGGATGCGTTACCGTTACCGGACCTCCCTTGGCAATCTGTTCGCGGAAACGCGGGATTACGGAGCCGTTCGAGCCGAGGACGTTGCCGAAGCGCGTGGTTACGAATCTCGTCCGTCCCTTTATCCTGCCCTGCTCGACGGCAAGACCCAGCGACTGCACGTAAATCTCCGCCAGACGCTTGGTGCACCCCATGATGTTTGTCGGATTCACAGCCTTGTCGGTCGAAATCATCACCATCTTCTCGACGCCGTATTCCAGACACTTGTCGGCTACGTTGCGCGAACCGGCGACATTCGCCAGCACCGCTTCGCACGGGTTCTCCTCCATCAGCGGCACATGCTTGTAGGCTGCGGCGTGGAAGACCACCTGCGGGCGATAGGTGCGGAAGACGAAATCGAGACGCGCCGGAATGCGGACGTCGCCGATTACGGGCGAGAAGTCGAGTTCCGGAAAACGCTCTTCAAGTTCGAGACGGATATTGTGCATCGGCGTTTCGGAGTTGTCGAACAGCACGAGTTTCCTGATGCCGAACGTCGCCAACTGGCGGCACAACTCCGAGCCTATCGAGCCTGCGGCACCGGTAACCATAATCGTCTTGCCGCGGAAGTCGGCGATTATCTCGTCGAGCGATATCTTTATCTCGGGACGCCCCAGCAAATCCTCGATTTTGATTTCGCGGATGGACGACTTCATGAGTCTGCCGCCCACGACCTCGTCTATCGGAGGGGCGATGAGTATCTTTATGTCGTTGTCGGTGGCGTATTTGAGCAGGCGTTCCTGTTCCGACTGCGCCTCCGACTCGGTGGCGAACAGTATGGCGTCGATGTCGTAGCGTCCGCGAAGATATTTAACGTTGCCGGCACTCTCGAAATAGTAGACGCAGTGTTGAGCCAGCATGTGATTTTTCAGACGCGGTCCGTAGGTCAGGAATCCCGACACTTCGTAGTGCGGCGAGTTCTGCAAACGCATGACAAGTGCAACCGACTTGTCGCCCGTACCGTAAATCAGCACACGGCTGCAATTGCTGCGACGCTTCAACCGGTGTTTTATCAGGTCATAAGCGACTATCATCATCACGCGGACCACGACCAGCGCACAGAGCGTAAGCAGGAAATCGAGCAGCAACAATACCGCCGTATTCCCTCCTCCGACGATGCCGCGGGCGAACACCAGCACGCTCAATCCCAGCAGCACCTCTTTGCCGAAAGTCGCAAGCACGAACTTGGCGATTTCACGCAGCGTGGAGTGGCGGATGATAAAGCGGTATGTTTTCAGTACATAATACAGCAGCATCGAGAACGCTGTCGCTCCGCCCAGCCATATCAGGGCGAAACGGTTCGAGATGTCGCCTCCGAAGAGCAGGTGTACGATTATGAGCGCGACCAGCGATGCCATGACGGAAATCGCAAGGTCGATGCAGAGAATCAGTTTGGAACTCAAATAACGCTCCAAATGCAATTTGGTTATCAGTCGTTGCATATTGAGTAAATAAATTTGTTTGGGTCGTAATTTATCGTATGCATCTATACGCAATGCCGCTGCAAAGTGCCGGCGGCAATCCGTCATTTGATTATCTGCACGTATTCGAAGTCGGCTTCGATGGCGACGGTTACGAAATCCGGCAGTTCCACCAGAAGTCTTTTGGTGCGCGAACCACGGATGCTCAACAGTCTGCCTTCGTAGCCGTCGAGAACGCCTCCGACAACCCGAACCGCACAGCCGCACATCGACGGTGTCAGTTCTTGCGGCAGGTAGTACCGAGGATTCGACGAACAGGCGACGGCGCGCATGAAAATATCCATGTCGGCGTCGGCGACGACCATCGGTTCACGGTATTCGCCGCCGCGACGGTAGCGGTATTGGAGCGTCGGCGTCTTTTCGACTATCGGGTCGAGGACGGCGCGCGTTTCGCGGACGAACAACAGGTCGCGGATAAACGGTACGCTCTCGCGGATACGTCTGCCGTTGCGGATTTTAAGCACCTGACGCATCGGCGTGAAGACCTCCATGCCGGCATCCGAAAGTTGACGGTATGCAGGCATCTTCGCATTCGGGCGTTTAAGGTCGCGCATCACATACCAGCGTGCGGTCGTTTCGGCTTTTTGTGTCATGGCTGCGGAAACCGTATCAGGGCTTTATATTCTCAGACTGGCAATTCCTCTAATCCTGCCCGACACAATACAAGTCTATGCATCAAGCAGTTATAAGTATATCCGTATGAAGTTTATTGCCTGTAAAATCCGATCTTGCACGTTTCTGTAAAAGAAACCGTACTCTATCAAGCGCAAAAGTATATGAAATAATACTTTAATCCAAATATTTCGTACTGTTTTTTATTGCAAAAATCCCCCCCCCCCGAAAATTTTCATGCTGATTGTCAATCAGTTATATATGCAGTCCGAAAATTGTCGAAAAAATAAACTTTATCGTATAAAAACATGGCGGATTTTCGTATTTCGACAAAAGTTGCGCGACATTCGGAATCATCCGCGCAATATGCCTACGCAACGCACGGACGGCGTCGCCAGAGCATGTCCGCAGGGTTAACAATCAGATACATAAAAACTGATACATACCATTTTATGTCAAATTTACGGCAACCGGTCGCTATTCAATATATAATGATAAAAAAATCGGGCGGCACGTATGCCGCCCGACCCGCTTTTGCATGATGCAAAAGTGCTATTTAACTGCTTTTACAATCGCCTCGAATGCTTTCGGCTCGTTCATCGCCAAATCTGCCAGAACCTTGCGGTTGAGGGCGATGCCTTTGGCGTTGATTTTACCGATAAATTCGGAATACGTCATTCCCTGGGCGCGGACTGCGGCGTTGATACGCGTAATCCACAACGAACGGAATGTGCGTTTTTTGAGTTGGCGGTGTGCATAGGCAAACTGCAAACCCTTCTCGACGGTGTTTTTCGCTACCGTCCAAACGTTTCCCCTTGAACCAAAGTTGCCTTTGGCAAGTTTCAAAACCTTTTTTCTTCTTGCGCGGGACGCAACAGCATTGACTGAACGTGGCATAATTAAAAGTTTTTGATGGAGTTGATAGCGGTGCGATTCTCTCGCACTCTCTGGGGCTATGTCGCTCCGGTGTTAATAAATTGTGTTAGTTCGTCCGACCGGTTATTTAACCAGCAGGCTCTTGATTTTTGCCTCGTCGGCAGACGAAACGATACCCGAATAGCAGAGGTTACGCTTCTGTTTTTTAGTCTTTTTGGTCAGGATATGACTGTGATAAGCGTGCTTGCGCTTAATCTTACCTGTGCCGGTGAAAGTAAAACGCTTCTTTGCAGCGGCATTTGTTTTCATTTTTGGCATAATTGTAAAATATTTAGTTAAACATAGCGGGCAAAGATAACTCTTTTTTCGTTACCGTGCAACAATTCGGGAGAATTTTCGCGGAAGACGGGGATGGGTAATGGGATTAAAGTCTTTAAGGACATTAGGGACTTTAAGGACTTTAAGGTCGTTAGAGTCCTTAAAGGCATCTCGCGGTTTTCCTTTTGCCGACTTTTTCGGTCGCTTTGTCGGAATCTCGTTTTTTTTTAATACTTTTGTACCAAACTTATAATTACCGTACCAATGAACAAATTTACCAAACTTGCACTTTGCGCGACCGTTCCTTCCGTTGCGGCAGCACCGGCGACAGCAGCCGGAAAATCCGACAAGGCGAAGAACGACAAGCGTCCGAACGTGATTTTCATCCTTATGGACGATGCCGGACACGGCGATTTCGGCTGTTACGGACAGACCAAGACCGAGACCCCGAATATCGACGCGCTCGCCGAAAACGGAATCCGTTTCACCAACATGTACACCGCCGCACCGGTATCCTCGCCGTCGCGCTGCTGCCTGCTCACGGGCATGAACTCGGGACATGCACAAATCCGCGACAATCAGGAGGTGCAGGACGGCAATCCTCGCGTATGGTACTACGACGACGTATATATGGACCCGACCCTCGAAGGTCAGTATCCTCTGCATGCCGGAACGCCGACGCTCGGCTCGGAGATGCAGAAGGCGGGCTACCGCACCGGAATGGTCGGCAAATGGGGCGTCGGAGGACCGGCGAACGAGAGCAAGCCGTGGACGATGGGCTTCGACTTCTACTACGGCTGCATCTGCCAGCGTCTGGCGCACAACTACTACACGCCGTTCTACTGGAAAAACGACCAGAAAGAGCAAATCAACAAGGAGTATATCAACCCGGGTACGCCGCTCGACGAAGGGGCAGACCCTCGCGACCCGCGCAGTTACGACAAATATTCGAAGGGCAAGGTTTACGGACCGGACGTGATGTTCGAGAACGTGAAGGAGTTCGTCAATGAGAACGCCGAGCGTCCGTTCTTCCTGATGTGGACTACCCCGCTGCCTCACTCGCCGTTGCAGGCACCGCAGGAGTGGGTAGACCACTATGTGGCGAAGTTCGGCGACGAGGAGCCGCTCGCGGGCGACAACTTCCACCAGAACGTATGTCCTCACAACTACTATCCTTGCCGCTACCCGCACGCGACATACGCCGCGATGATAAGTTATTTCGACCATCAGGTCGGCGAACTCGTCAAGGAGTTGAAGCGTCTGGGCATCTACGAGAATACGATTATCATCTTCACCAGCGACAACGGTCCTGCCAACAACGCATCGTCGCCGACCGTATGGTTCGACAGCGCGCAGCCGTTCCGCTGCGGCAAGGGCTGGGGCAAGCGTTCGCTCCACGAGGGCGGAATCCGTATGCCGTTCATCGCTTCGTGGCCTGCCAAAATCAAGAAAGGCATCGTCAGCGACCATATCGGCGACTTCACCGACATCATGCCTACGGTATGTGAAATAGGCGGTGTCGAGTGTCCGCAGACCGACGGTGTATCGCTGCTGCCGCTCCTTTCGGGCAAAGCGAAGAAGCAAAAGGAGCATGAGTACCTCTACTGGGAGTACCCGACCAAGGGCGGTATCCTCGCAGTGCGCTGGGGCAAATGGAAAGGACTGGTTCAGGACGTGAACAAGGGCAACCGCAAGATGGAACTCTACGACCTGACCACTCCGAGCAAGGAGGTCGAGGACTTCCGCAACAACGTCGCCGCCGAGCATCCGGAAATCGTCGAGCGCATGTGGGGCTACATCAACGAGTCGCACGTGCCTGCCGAAAATCCGAACTTCAATATCAAATACACGAAATAATCGCCGATGGCGCGCAAGATAGAATTCACATACGAAGATATTCTTCGGCGCGAAGAACGACGCGGTTTCACCTCGATGGTGAAACCCGTCGGTTCTTTATGCAACATGCGCTGCAAGTACTGCTACTACCTCGACAAGGCGGCTCTGTACGACTATCACGAGCCTAAAATGGATGACGACCTGCTCGAACTCTACATACGCCGCAACATCGAGGGCAACGCGTCGCCCGTGCTGTCGTTCGCATGGCACGGCGGCGAACCGCTGCTCGCGGGAATCGACTTCTACAAAAAGGCGGTCGCATTGCAGAAGAAATACGCCGAGGGTCGCGAGGTCGAGAACTCGATTCAGACCAACGGACTGCTCGTCAATCGCGAATGGTGCGACTTCTTCCGCGACAACAACTTCCTCGTCGGCATATCGATAGACGGACCGGAGGACATCCACGACGCCCACCGTTTCGATGCCGGCGGGCAGCCTACGTTCGCCCGCGTGATGAAGGCAATCGAGATGATGTACCGTTCGCGCGTGGAGTACAACACGCTGTCCACAGTCAATGTCCACAGCGAGGGTCGCGGACACGAGGTCTATCGGTTTCTGCGTCAGATAAGCATGTTCATGCAGTTCCTGCCGGTCGCCGAACTCGTTTCGGACGGATTCATACAGTCGCCCGACAAGGAGAGCGCGCAAATCGCCCCGTGGTCGGTATCAGCGCGCGGATTCGGACAGTTCATGTGCGACATATTCGACGACTGGGTCGTGAACGACGTCGGCGAGCGATACGTGCAGTTGTTCGACGCCACGCTGGCGAACTATGTCGGCGTGCAGCCGTCCATCTGTTCGCTTTGCGAGACCTGCGGAACGGGGCTGACGGTCGAACACAACGGCGACGTCTACGCCTGCGACCACTTCGTATACCCCGAATACCGGCTGGGCAACATCCACACCGATTCGCTGAGCGACCTCGCCTACTGCGACCGCCAGTTCGAATTCGGCGTGCTCAAACGTTCGTCGCTGCCGCACCAGTGCCGCCACTGCAAATACTATTTCCTCTGCCGCGGCGAATGCCCGAAGCACCGCTTCATCAAGGATTCGACCGACGAATACGGACTGAACATTCTGTGCGATGGATACAAGATGTTTTTCGAACATACCGAACCTTACATGCAGCGCATGAAGGCTCTGCTGCTCGAAAAGAAATCGCCGTCGCTCGTGATGGAGATGGCAAGAGAAAGGCTGAAAAGGCGATAGCCGTCTGCCCTGATAAAATAATGCGGGAATTTTGTTCCCGCATTATTTGTTGTTGGGGGGCTTTAACGACCTTAAAGTCCTTAAAGTCTTCAAGGTCGTTAGGGTCTATCCTTTACTGTTCGGCGCAGCCCTTGCAGTAGCATTCGAACCACGGGTTGTGCAAATCCTCCTTATTATACTTCAACGCCCCGTGGTCGGGCAGCGAACGGGTGATACCGCCCGCTTCGGCAAGCACGAGTTCCGCAGCCGCGGTGTCCCACTCGTAGGTGTGCGTCGTCCGCGGATAGTAGTCTATCGCACCCTCGGCAAGCAGGCAGAACTTGTAGGAACTGCCCTGCTCGATAATCTCGGCATCGGGATGCGACTTGCACATTCGCTCCACGCAAGCCTTCGTGTCGTCGGTCTGGTGCGAGCGCGAAACGGCGATACGGAACGTCGAATGCTTGGAATCGTCGAGCGGCAGTCTGCGCCGTTCGGAGCAGAGATGCACGTAATCGTAGTCGGCGTCAGCCGCCGGCGCAATCTCCGTCAGCAGATACGCGCCCATGCCCTGTTCGGCGATGTAAGCCTTGCGCAGATAAGGTACATAGACGACCGAACCGACACAGACGTTGTCCGACATCAGGGCGATATTGACGGTAAACTCGTTGTTGCCCTTGATGAACTCCACAGTGCCGTCGAGCGGGTCTACGAGCCAGAACAACTCCCAGTTGCGACGCTCGTCGTAGAGCATTTCGCGCCCCTCCTCGCTCAGAATCGGGATTCGCGTTTCGCCGAGTACCTCCTTGATTTTGTTGTGTGCCAGACGGTCGGCTACGGTCAACGGGGTGTGGTCGTTCTTGACGGTAATATCATAGTCGTCGCTGTTCTTGTAGACCTTCATTATCTCCGCGCCCGCTCTCACTGCGGCATTGAACGCCCGTGAGAGAAGATAGGCTCGTATATCGTCGTTAAACATTGCTTGAAGTTTTAATGGTTTAGTAAAGGTAACGCTATTTTGCCACATTTCATAATATCGAACGTTAAATTTCTGCAAAAATTACATGTCGCCGCGACAAAAGCCCGCCACACGCCCTTTCCGACCATCACGCGACCCGAAACATACATCAGCACGGCGACCGTCGCAGCCATGTTCGCGGCGACAGCCCCTATCGCCGCACTCCCCTTCACCGCAGCGACCGCAACAGCGGCAACGGTCGCAATAACCGCCGCCGCAGCGATGAAAGCGAATACCGCCGGCGGTCTTCCGCCGGTATAGTCGGCGAGAGGTTCGTCGATACGGCACACCGTTCCGCAGCGACCGGAAATCAATTTACGAAGATTATGGAATCCGCCGCACTCGACAAGGGGTTCGAGAGCGACCATGGCGAGCGGCGCACCGAGCGAGGTTACGACCGCCGCCACCGAGTAACTCGGATGGAATCCCGCTTCGGAAGCCATCCTGCCCGCGGCATACGGACGGACGGATGCACCGCACGGGACGGGCAGCAGATAGTCGTAGGAGGCGACGCCCGCCGCAGCATCATACATCGCCGCCGTATCGCCGTGCGCCATATCCAGCATCACCAATCTGCGGCACGCCCGACAGCGCGAACGGTAGAGCCGCCGCACCCCCGCGACATGCAGCGACCCGCACGGCACGTAATCGACGGCGACCAGACCGTAGCGTTCGATTATCGCGGCGGCAATATCGCCGTTGCGCACGGAATCGACGACGGCGATGACCTCCGACGTCGGATAGGTAGCGGCGAGCATCGACGACACCGCATCGGCGCACGACGGTTCGATGCAGACGAGCGACACACCTATATTGCCGACGGGCGCGCTCACCGAAGCCTGCGACATCATCATCAGCCGCGCCTTCTCCTCGCCGCGGGCGACGCGGAGCGCGAATACGGCGGCACAGACCGCCAAAAACAGTGTAAGGACGAATGCCGCCGACCAGACTGCCGTCATACGATAGAGCGTTTATACGATTTGAGAACCGATTCGAACCATGCCCGCTCGCCGCGGCGGAACAGTGCCGCAAGTGCAGACGACGAATAGCCCGCGACGGCGAAGTGGCGGTATATCGACCTGCGCACCGCAACGGGTAGCCCGCGGACATACCCTCTGACGGCAGGCACAGCCACGTCGCCGTGCAGCGAGCCGAGCAGCAGCACGGCATCCGTCCGCAAATCGTCGTCGCCGCCGCGCACGATGTCGAGCAGTGCGGTTTCGCAGTCGGTTATGCCGAACTGACGCACTATCTGCATCCCGAACATCGCGAGATTGCGGTTGCCCGATTTCAGCAGCGGAGTGTAGGCGACCGGACACACCCCGCGACGCAGAAGCGTCATTATCTCCGCCGCATCGAAGTGCGTAAGCCGTCTTTCGGTCGCCGCCAGACGCCGTATGGCGGAGCCGTTGTCGGACGCCAGAGCAATCATGAAGGCATGGAAACGCACGAAGCGGTTGCGGTCGTTCAGGAAACGTTCGCAGCGCGCCGCAGCCGACTTCGACGGCGGCAGTTTGGCGGACATCGCGAGATAGCGCGCCCGACGGAATCCGCGGCTGCGGCGCGCATGAGACAACAGAGTATCGTATACCGAATAGCCGTCAGCAATGCCCCGCAAACGGTCGATACACTCCAAACCGAGATTGTCGGCGGCGAACGCGAGCGATTCGGCAACGACCGACGGCGGGAAATCGCCTATGCAGCCGTCATACGACGGTTCGCAATCCGCCGCCACGACACGCGAGATGCGGAATATGCACTCGGCACACTCCGCCTCGCGGCGTTTCTCGCGCCGCCGTCCGACGAAAGCGGCAAGACGCCACACTACGAACGCCGCCAGAGCCGCCGACACGGCGACCATATAATATAGGGAGAATGTTTCAACCATGACTGCTCTCCGACCTCTTTCCGCACAGTTTGTCGAGCAGCCTCGTCGGGTCTGCCGGCAATGACACGTACTGGTCTACGCCCGCGCCGAGCAGTGCCACGACCGTATCTTCGGTAAGGTCTGCCGACACGACGAAGATACGCGGACCTGCCAACCGCGACCGCCGCAGGCGACCGACCGAATCCGTGCCGTCCATGAACAGACGCACGTCGTCGGCGACCACGCTGTCGAAAGTTCCGCAGCGGCAATGCTCGACGAGTTCGCCGACGCATTCCGCTCTGCAAATCTCCGTTCCGCGCACCGAAAGCAATCCTGCGACCAAAGCCCGGAACCGCGCGGAGCGCGAATAGACAAGAATCTTTTTCATCCGCAGTTTACGTTTTGACGACTATCCGCTTCCCAAAAATATGCCAAACACGCGGCAGTAACACCCAACGACCTTAAAGTCCCTAACGTCCTTAAAGACCTTAAAGACTTTAAGGACCCTCCCCCGCCCCTCTCCCCGCAAACTTTTCGGGAAAATTATCGCGCAGGTGTTGCGCGTATCGAAAAAATCGCTATATTTGCGGGCTGAATTATGTTTAAGCACATAACAAATTTAACAAATGTACGTAATAGTAGAGATTGCAGGTCAGCAGTTCAAGGCTGAAAAAGGTCGGAAACTCTATGTTCACCGTCTTCAAGGCGAAGTAGATTCGTCTTTGAGTTTCGACAAGGTCCTGCTCGTAGACAACGGCGGTCAGGTTAAAGTCGGCGCACCTGTGGTAAAAGGCGCCTCGGTAAAATGCAAGATTCTGAAACACTTGAAGGACGACAAGGTTCTGGTGTTCAAGAAGAAGCGCAGAACCGGCTATCAGAAGTGCAACGGACACCGTCAGTATCTGTCGCAGGTTCTCATCGAAGACATTGTTGCATAATTAAAATTTAGAGAAACATGGCACACAAAAAAGGTGTAGGTAGTTCCAAGAACGGTCGTGAGTCGGAGAGCAAACGACTCGGCGTCAAACTTTTCGGTGGTCAGTTCGCTAAGGCAGGCAACATCATCGTCCGTCAGCGCGGTACTGTTCACAATCCGGGTGAGAACGTAGGTATGGGCAAGGACCACACTCTGTTCGCACTGGTAAACGGCACGGTAGTCTTCACAAAGAAGGCTTCGGGCAAATCCTTCGTAAGCGTTACTCCGCTCGCATAACCAGACGCGGGCGAGGCAAGAAATACGCCTCGAATCATACCGGTTTTCGCAAGAAGACCGGTTTTTTTATGCCCGCACGGGTCTTATTTCCGACCGAATTCACTATCTTTGCACGGATAACCATAACACCTTAAAACATCCGCACAATGAAAAGATTTCTGCTAATGCTCACCGTCGCCCTGACGCTTTCGGGGGCGAAAGTATTCGCATGGGACGGCAGAGGACACTCCGCGATAGCCTATATCGCCGAACGCCACCTCACGCCGCGCGCCAAGGCGAACATCGAAAAGTACACGGGCGAACGCTCCATCGTCTACTACGCCTCGTGGATGGACAAGAACCGCCACAGCAAGGGCTACGAGATGACGCACGTATGGCACGTGGACTACTGGACCGACGACCTTCGCCACGACGAAAACGGCAATCCGCTGCCGCCGGCATCCGTGAGTCAGGTCAAGCGCATAATCGGGGAGATGCCCGATTTCCGCATTCTCGACGACTCGACCGTCAATATAAACATAAAGTATCTCGTCCATCTGGTCGGCGACATGCACTGTCCCGTACACGTCGATTTTCCGAAAAGCCGTCCGATGAACGTCAATGTACTCGGCAAGAAGATGCGTTTCCACAAGTTGTGGGACGGAGGCATCACCGCAATCAAGCATAACGGCATGTCGCCGATGATGCTCGCCGCCGAACTCGACACGTTCGACGGGCAGGCAATCGCCGCCGTTCAGGCAGGCACGCCCGACGACTGGTACAAAGGTGCGGTAGAGGCAGCCGAGCAGACCTTCGCACTGCTGCCGAAAGAGAAGAACGCTGTTCTCACGACCGAAAACTACTTCAACGACGCGATAACTGTCGTCGACACCCAACTCCGCAACGCCGGCTACCGTCTGGCATACGTACTCAACCTCATTTTCGACAAATAACATACACCATGAAGAAGATATATCTGCTCATATTCGCAGCCATGGCGTTCTCGCCCGCAGCGAACGCATGGAACAGCGCGATACACACGGGCATCGCGGCAATAGCCGATGCCAACCTCACTCCGGCGACCAAGAAGGCTGTCGCCGAGGCACTCGACGGGCATACGATTGCCAACTACGCCTACTGGATGGACGACGTGGCAGGCATCGACAAATACGCCGCAAGCCGCCAATGGCACAACGTCGCCCTGACGCCGAAAGGCAAAATCATCGCCGCCAAGAAAGCCGCCAAGTCGCAGTCCGAAGACATTCGCTCGGCGCAGGCGTTCGACGGACTCGCGAAAGCGATAGAGGCTCTGAAAAAACGCGACACCCTCTCGAAAGAGGAGATTGCCGACAACATCCGTTTCATCGTATACATACTTGCCGACCTCCACTGCCCGTCGCACTACGTATACTCCGACCTTCTGGCGGAGCGTTCGTGGAAATATTTCCGCGACAAGGCGAAGAAAGGCGACAGTTACATGACATTCTGGGACGGAATCTCAATCACCGGCACTTTCAACTGGCGCGCCAACGAGTTCGCACACCAACTCAACCGCAAGAGTGCCGACGAAATCAAGGTCCTGACCGACGGCAGCATCACGAAATGGATAGAGTCGAATGCCGCCGAATACCGCAAAATCTACTCTATGATTACGCCGGACAAACGTTTCGACGGCAAAGAGTTCCGCCTGTGGCTCAACGGCATCTATCCTTTCTCGACGGAGCAGGTCGCCGTTGCGGGCTACCGCATCGCGAAGGTGCTTAACGGTCTGTTCGACGACGGCGAACCTGCCGCAGCGATAAAATAGCAACTTAATTTCAAATGGACAAAATCATGAAACGCATCATATTTACCGTATTTACACTGGCAACCGCAATCGGCATCCATGCCGACGTGTTCGCATGGGGTCGCGACGGACACGCCGCAATCGCCTACATCGCCGAACTGAATCTCACTCCGCGCGCGAAGGAGAACGTCGAGAAGTGCATCGACGGGCACTCGATAGTCTACTACGCATCGTGGCTCGACAACCACCGCAAGGAGCACAAGGCGTGGAACAAACGCCGCCACACCTGCGATTTCGACCTCGCGACCGACAAGCCTATCGGCAAGCCCGTCAAGCAGATGCGCGAAACGCTGCGTCTGCTGGGGAACTACGAGAACCTGACCGATTCGGCGCGCAAGTTCCACATCTACACGCTCGTCCACACGATGGGCGACTTCCACTGCCCGGGACATACCGAGTACCGCACGCCCGACTGCAAAACAGTGCTGTGCAACTCGTTCTACAACGTCCGCTATCTCGACGAGAAGAAGCCGGTGAACTATCACAAGGTCTGGGACACGATGGTCGTCATCGGCAACCACGCCGACTGGGGCTACATGGATTACGGGCACATCCTCAATGACGGGGTTTCGCAGGAGCGCAAGGATGCAATCGTCGCCGGAACGCTCGAAGAGTGGTTGGAGGAGAGCGCGCGCACGAGCAAGGTGATTTTCGAGCGCGCACCGAAAGCCGCCGAGGATGCCGAGTTGAAAGACTTGGCGCACGTAGACCGCGACATGCTCAACGAGTTCGACGACCTCGCCTGCGAGCAGATGCTCAAAGCGGGTCTGCGTCTGGCGAAGGTACTGAACGACATTTTCGACAAATAGGAACGACGATGAAGAGGATATTCGTAATTGCGGCAAGCGTCGCACTGACGTTATGCGCCGTCGGCGAGAGTTTCGCATGGGGACGGCTCGGACACTACACGATTGCCGAAATCGCCGAACGGCATCTGACGCCGAAAGCGAAAGCCGAAATCGAACGCTACACCGGCGGAAAGCCGCTGGCGCATTATGCCGTATTCATGGATTCGGTAGCCAATCATCCGAAATACAAGAAGCCGTTCAGCGGCTGGCACGCATCGATAGCCGATGTAGACTGCACCTCGCCCGCAATCGTCCGCAACCGTTACCGCGACGGTCGCGACGGCGTAACGGCGATGGAGTATTTCCGCGAGCGCATGGCGCAGCGCGACGAGTTGCAGTTGAGCGACTCGACGATTCTGTGCGCCATAAAGTGCATCGTGCATATCGTCGGCGACTTCCACTGTCCGGCACACGTGCGCTACGTGGACAACAACAACGAAGGTGCGGTTCCGGTGAAGTTCTATGGCAAAAAGACCTACATGCACCGCGTGTGGGACACATTCGCCATAACGCATGCCCACAAGGGCTGGACCTACAAGCAGTACGCCGACTATCTCGACACATGGTCGAAAGCCGAAATCAAGAAATGCACGGCGGGATGGGCGCAGGAGTGGTTCGAGGACGGAGCGCGCGACGTGCGCGAGAGCCTCTACTGGGTAGGCGAGGACGACAATCTGGGCGACGAGTTCCAGACGAAAGCCATACCGCTCGCCGAGCAGCAGATGCGCAAGGCGGGATACCAGTTGGCAAAGGCTCTCAACACGATTTTCGGGAAATAGAGCCCGACGCGCCACCTCTCCTTAAAGACATTAAGGTCGTTAAGGACTTTAAGGACCTTAAAGAAATTCGGGGCAATCTTTGAAGATTGCCCCGAATCTTTTTACGGCGTTTCTGCCGTTTAGTCTATCATCTCGAAGCCCGTATAAGGCACCAGCACCTCCGGAATGCGGATACCCTCCGGCGTCTGATTGTTTTCGAGCAGTGCGGCTACGATGCGCGGCAGGGCGAGCGACGAACCGTTGAGGGTGTGCGCGAGTTGGGTCTTCTTGTTGGCGTCGCGATAACGCAGTTTCAGACGGTTCGCCTGGAACGACTCGAAGTTCGATACCGACGAAACCTCCAACCAGCGTTTCTGAGCCTCCGAGTAAACCTCGAAATCGTATGTCAGTGCGGATGTGAACGACATGTCGCCGCCGCACAGACGCAGAATACGGTAAGGCAGACCGAGCGACTTCACGAGACGCTCCACGTGAGCGACCATACCGTCCAACGCCTCGTAGGATACGTCAGGCAGGGCGAGTTGCACGATTTCGACCTTGTCAAACTGGTGCAGACGGTTCAGACCGCGGACGTCCTTGCCGTAGGAACCCGCTTCGCGGCGGAAGCACGGAGTGTAGGCGGTCATCTTCACCGGAAAATCCTTCTCGTCGAGGATGCAGTCGCGGTAAATGTTGGTTACAGGCACTTCGGCGGTCGGAACGAGATAGAAGTTATCCAGCGTGGCGTGGTACATCTGTCCCTCCTTGTCGGGCAACTGACCCGTACCGAATCCCGAAGCCTCGTTCACCATCACCGGCGGCTCCACCTCGCGGTAGCCGGCTGCGGTGTTGAAATCGAGGAAATAGTTGATGAGCGCGCGCTGCAACTTGGCACCCTTGCCTTTGTAGACTGGGAATCCCGCGCCGGTAAGTTTCACTCCCAAATCGAAGTCGATGATGTCGTACTTGCGGGCGAGTTCCCAGTGCGGCAGCGGATTTTCGGGCAGTTTGGTATAGTTCTCGTCGATTTTCACCACCAGATTGTCCTCGGCGGTCTTGCCCTCCGGAACGATTTCGGCTGGGAAATTCGGCAGCAGTACGATTTGCGACTGCAACTCGGCAGCGACCGAATCGTGCTGTGCGTTCAGTTCGGCGGAACGGGCTTTGAGGTCGGCAACCAGACGTTTGCGCTCCTCCGCCTCCTCGCGCTTGCCCTGAGCCATCAGCGCGCCAATCTCCTTGGCAGCCTTGTTCTGCTGTGCAAGGCAGGCATCCAGTTCGCTCTGAATCGACTTGCGCTTGTCGTCGAGTTCTTCGATTTTCGCGATTACGGGAGCCGCATCGACACCCTTCTTGGCGAGTTTTCTGACAGCGGCTTCCTTGTCGCCGCGCAGTTGTTGAAGTGTAAGCATAATATTTTATTTTATCTTTAAATCCGCATACAATTATATTTGACTTGCAAAAATATAAAAAAGCGGCAAAAGTTTTCGTTACTGTATTATAAATTTATATCAAATATAAACATTATGAGCCTTAAAATATGCCCTCGAATTCTCTAATAGACCCTTTCCAACATCCCGAATATTGAGATTTATAAATAACTAACTGATCGAATTTTGGTTTTCCAACCTGCACCTGTCCATCAGAAAATACATACAAATATGAATTTTTAAGAGTTTTCTTCCAAATAATTTTTGAGTTGGAGTCTATAACTTTAACCTTTACTCTATAACGTTCTGTAAAAAAATGATCAGGAGAAACAGATTTCATTGTTACCACAACATCTTCATATATACGACCTTCAATATCAAGAACCGAAACTTTTCGGACAATTTCTTTATCTGTCAATGGTTTTGATTTCTCATCAGAATCTTGGGCATAAACAGCATAAATCGAAAATATAAATGCGAAAAAGAATAATACTTTTTTCATAATATCTAAACTAATGATTTTTATACTTTTCAACTTTATGCAAAAATAAAATAATGTTCTCCATATTGCAACTTTTCATATAGAAAAAAGAAACTCATTTACAATTTTATATTAAAAAGTCATCGCGAACCGGCAACGAACATAGTATAGTTGCACTTATACAGATTGCCGAAGAGCGAAAGAGGGGAAGTGTGTACATGAGGGCAAACCGTCATGTTGAGCGCAGCGAAACATCTAAATAATACAACACAAAACAGATTCTTCGCTACGCTCAGAATGACGAAACAACGGTTGTCTTTCTTATTTTGTGCGGAAATTGCTACTTTTGTAGCGAATAAACCGCGAACCGTGAAAAGACTCGAACTGCTCGCACCTGCGAAAGACCTTGCATCCGCAATCGACGCCATCGACTGCGGGGCGGATGCCGTCTACATCGGCGGCACGAGGTTCGGTGCGCGATACGCCGCGACGAACTCGACGGAGGACATCGCGCGGGCTGCCGAATACGCCCACACGTTCGGAGCGAAACTCTATGCGACGCTCAACACGCTGCTTTTCGACGACGAACTCGACGAGGCGCAGGCTCTCGCGCAATCGCTCGTCGATGCGGGGGCGGACGCACTGATAGTGCAGGACATGGCGTACTGCCGCATGGGGCTGCCCGTCGAACTGCACGCATCGACGCAGACCAACTGCGCGACGCCGGAGCGGGTGGCATTCTTCGAGCAGGCTGGATTCGCACGGGCGATACTCGAACGGTCGCTCTCGGCAGACGAGATACGCGCGATACGCAGCAGGACGAATATCGAACTCGAAGCCTTCGTCCACGGCGCGATTTGCGTATCCCAAAGCGGGCGTTGTTTCCTCTCGCGCTCGATGAGCGAACGCAGCGGCAACCGCGGCGAATGCAGTCAGCCGTGCAGGCTGGCATACGACCTTACGGACGCCGCGGGCAACACGATAATCAAGGGCAAACATCTGCTCTCGGTGCGCGACCTCGACCTGTCGGCACGCATCGGAGAGATGATAGACGCGGGAATAACCTCGTTCAAAATCGAAGGTCGGCTCAAAGACCGCACCTACCTGCGCAACACCGTCAGCCACTACCGCCGGCTGCTCGACGCCGAAATCGCCCGACGCGGCGACTGCGTGCGGAGTTCCTGCGGACGCAGCACGATAGAGTTTGCACCCGACCCCGCGAAAAGTTTCACCCGCGGAGCATCCGAATACTTTTTCGACGGCAAGCGCGCCGGCGTCGCCTCGTTCGACACGCCGAAGGCGATGGGCGAGCGCATCGGATGCGTCGTCAGGACTGCCGGCAACGCCTTTATGCTCGACTGCGACAATGATTTGGCAACGGGCGACGGAATATGTTTCATCGCCGGCGGCGAACTCGTCGGCACGAACGTGAACGCCGCCGAGGGACGCCGCATAACGCCGAACCGCATGGACAGCATCGCCCGCGGAACGGAGATTTACCGCAACTGCAACCGTCTGTTCTCGCTCGCCGTCGAGCGCAGCCGCATACGCCGCACGATAGCGGCAGACGTCTCGATACGTTTTCTCGACGACGGAATCGAGGCGACGGCGACCGACGAGCAGGGCATAACCGCCCGCGCGCGAATCTGCTGCGAAACCGCCGAGGCGAAGAATGCGGCGAAGATGGAGGAGGTCGCACGGACGCAGATGTCCCGAAGCGGCGACACTCCGTTCGAGATACGCAGCATCGAAATCGTCGGCGGCATACGTTTTGTCCCGTCATCGGCTATGGCGGCTCTGCGCCGCGAACTGCTCGAACGGCTACGGAGGGAGCGTATCGCGAATCACCGGCGCGGCGATGCCTTCCGCGAAAACGCGGCGGCTGTATACCCCGACAAGTCGCTGACGCCGCAGGACAACGTTACGAACCGTATTGCCCGCGAGTTCTACGCTTCGCACGGAGCGGAGGAGATAGCCGAGGGGCTGGACTGCCGCGCGACGACCGCAGGCGAACGGGTAATGGTTTCGGACTACTGCATCCGTCGCGAGATAGGCGAATGTCTGCACGAACGGCACTCGCTCGACGGGCGGCTGTTCCTCGAACGCGGACGCAAACGCTACGAACTGAATTTCGACTGCGCGCACTGTCGGATGAGCCTTACCGACGTGAGCGAACAAAGATAAAGGAGATGCAACTGACACCGGACATAAAGGATTACGAACTGATAGATTCGGGCGATTTCGAGAAACTCGAACGCTTCGGCGCATACGTACTGCGCCGCCCCGAGCCTCAGGCGATATGGCACAAATCGTTGGCTGAAAGCGAATGGCGGCGGATTGCCGACGCCTCATTCCTGCGCGACGAGCGCAACGACGAGCGCGGCGAGTGGCGGCTCTCGCCGAAGATGCCGTCGCGGTGGAACATCCGCTACGACTACCGCGACATGCACCTGTCGATGCGGCTGGGGCTGACGTCGTTCAAGCACGTCGGCATATTCCCCGAGCAGGCGGCGAACTGGAACTTCATCTACGACCGCTGCACCGCCAAGCGGGGTGCGAAGGTACTCAACCTCTTCGCCTACACGGGCGGGGCATCGCTCGCCGCACGCGCCGCGGGAGCGGAGGTAACGCACGTAGATTCGGTGAAGCAGGTCGTAACGTGGTCGCGCGAGAACATGGAGGCGAGCGGAATAGACGGCATACGCTGGATAGTCGAGGACGCGATGAAGTTCGTTCAGCGCGAGGTGCGCCGCGGCAACCGCTACGACGGCATAATCCTCGACCCGCCGGCATACGGACGCGGTGCGAACGGCGAGAAGTGGGTATTGGAGGAGAACATCGCGCAGATGCTCGAATGCTGCGCCGAACTGCTCGTGCCGAAGGATTCGTTCCTCGTGTTCAACCTCTATTCGATGGGGTTGTCATCGACGCTCGCGCGGACTATCGTTCATCAGATGTTCGGCGTGCCGCCGCACGAGGAGTACGGCGAACTATATTTCGCCGACCGCGCATCGAAGGAGTTGCCGCTCGGAACTTACTACCGATTTTCAAGATAACGACCCCGATACCGACAATCGAGGTTCTCGGAAATACGACCGGCGGAGAGTTATTTTCTCCGTGTTACCCACCCCCTAAATCCCCCGCCTGTGCGGGGGACTTAAAGCGGGAAGCGGGGAAGTAAAAGCCGCAATGCGGGATTGAGAATTTTTAACGACCTTAAAGACCTTAACGACTTTAAGGACTTTAAGGAAAAAACACACAAATAACTATGGCTCTCGGATTGATTATTTTCGGTCTTATCAGCGGTTCGCTGTTAAGCATTTTAGTGGGAATCATCGGCAGCAACCGACGAATCGGTTTCGGCTGGTCGTTTCTGATTTCGCTGGTCTTCACGCCCGTCGTAGGGCTTATCGTGGCTCTCGTCTCCGACCCGCTGCCTGCGGGAGAGAAACGCTGGGGCTGCATCGCGCCCGTACTGGCGTTTCTGGCGATAGTGATGTTCCTCGCCGTACTGTCGATGCTGTTCTGGGGTTCGCTCGCAGTCGTATTGTAGGCGGACTACCCTATCGTCGCCATGAACGACGGCAGCCAGTAGACGACGATTCCGCCTGAGGCGGACAGCACGATAAGCAGAATCGGATTGACCTTGCGGTACGACCCGTAGAGGCATCCGAGGAAGAACACCCAACTCCACATGTCGATGAAATTGGCTTCGTCGGCACTCTTGGGAAACATCAGCAGCAGCGCCGCCGAGGCAATCATGCCGATTACCACGGGTTTCATGCCCGCTATGATGCCGTGCATATATCTGTTGTCTTTCAGTTTCAGGAAAAACCGCGTCAGCAGCATCATCAGCGTGAGTGCCGGCAGGCAGACCGCAACGGTCGCCACGACCGAACCCCAGAATCCCGCCACAGCATAGCCAATATAGGTCGCCGAATTAATCGCTATCGGACCAGGCGTAATCTGCGACACGGCGACTATGTCGGCGAACTCCGATGCCGTCAGCCAGCCCTGCTGTTCGACGATTTCGTTCTGAATCAGCGACAGCATGGCATATCCGCCGCCGAATCCGAAGAATCCGATTTTCAGATAGGAGATGAAAAGTTGCAGATAAATCATCGCTCAGCCTCCTTTCCCGCCGCACGGACGCTCCAAACCAATCCTGCCGCAGCACCTGCCAAAAGAATGTATATCGGCGAGATGCCCGTACCCCAGACCACGAGCGCGACGGCTGCGGCGACGGCGAGAAGCCACCAGCGCATACCCTTGGTCAGCCCGACTATCGGGGCTATTATGAGTGCGACCACCGCCGGTCGCATAGCCTTGAACGCGGCATCGACGACGGCATTGTCGCGAATATCGGCGAAAAACATCGCAACCGCGAGGATTATGACGAACGACGGCAGGACGACGCCCGCAATCGAGGCTATCGCACCCGCATAGCCGCGCATCTTGTAGCCCACGAAGACCGACGTGTTCAACGAAATCGGACCCGGAGCCGACTGCGCGACCGTCAGCAGGTCGAGGAAATCGGCTTCGGCAATCCACCTGCGGTTGTCGATGACTTCTCGCTGAATGAGCGGAATCATCGCATATCCGCCGCCGAACGTGAACAGCCCTATCTTGAAAAAAGACCAGAACAGTTGTAACAGCATAACTCTGCAATGTTTTTTATCCTTAAAGTCCTTAACGACCTTAATGTCCTTAAAATTCTTACTCCCGCTTTGCGGGCTTTTTTATCCCCTCATAGTAAGTCCCCCGCACAGGCGGGGGATTTAGGGGGTGGGTAACACGGAGAAAAGCAAAGAAAAGATTTGCTTTTGCGCCGCATGGCGATTTCCGGCTTACCGTTTTTTCCTTAAAGTCCTTAACGACCTTAAAGACTTTAAGGACTTTAACGACTTATCTCCCGATATTGTTTACCACCGACACCATCGCGGCTCCCATCACGGCAGCCGTTTCGGTGCGCAGCCGCTGCTCGCCGAGCGTAATCTCCTCGAAGCCGCACCCGACCGCCAAGCGTATCTCCTCGGGCGAGAAGTCGCCCTCGGGACCAATCATAACAATCGCGTTCTCGCCCGCTTTCAGCGTCGATGCGAGGTATTTTTTCTCGCCCAGCGGCGCATCGCAATGGGCGATGAATTTGCGTCCGTCGAACGGTCGTGCGACGAAATCGCGGAACCGCGTCATATCGTGCAGCGTCGGATGATAGGCTTTGAGCGACTGCTTCACCGCCGCCGTAATCACCTTCTCCTCGCGCTCGCATTTGATAATCCTACGCTCGCTGCGGTCGCATTCGAGCGGAACGAACTCCGCCGTGCCTATCTCGGTCGCCTTTTCCAGAAACCATTCGTAGCGGTCGATGTTCTTGGTCGGCGCGACAGCCATCACGAGCCGGTAAGGCAGCCGTCCGTACTCCCGTTCGACCGACACGGCACGAACCGTGCAACTCCGCAACGAATCGGACACGACCTCGCAACGGAACAGATTGCCCCGACCGTCCGTTATATGCAGCGTATCGCCGACACCGAGCCGCAATACGCGCACCGCATGGCGCGACTCCTCCTCCGAGAGCGTATATTCGGGCGAAACGAAGTCGGGAGCATAAAATAGTTGCATACCTCTGTAAATATTATTATTTTTGCAAAGGTAACAATTATTCAGGCAAATGAGACGTTTTACAACAATATTATCGATAGCGATTATGGCATCCATACTGACTACGGGCTGCAAGGACGACAAGGAAAATCTGCCCAATCCGTTCTTCGAGGAGTGGACGACCCCTTATGGCGTCCCTCCGTTCGACCGCATCCGCGCATACCACTACGAACCTGCGTTCGAGCGCGCCATGTCGCTGCACGACGAGCAGATAGAGGCTATCACCGCCGAAACCGACGAGCCTACGTTCGTCAACACGCTGGCTGCCTACGACGCTTCGGGACGGATGCTCGACGACGTGAGCAACATATTCTCGATGCTGTGCGCCGCCGACACGTCGGAGCGGATGCAGGAGATAGAGGAGCGCATGATGCCGCGGCTCGCCGCCCACTACGACAAAATACTGATGAACGACGCTCTGTTCGCCCGCATAAAGCATGTCTACGACAAGCGCAACAGCACCGACCTTACGCCCGACCAACTGCGGCTGACGGAAAAGGTCTACGACGACTTCGTCCGCTCGGGCGCACTGCTCGGCGGGGAGGACAAGGCGCGGTTGAAGCAGATTAACGAGGAGTTGTCGGTCGCGAGCGTCCGTTTCGGCAACAACATTCTCGCCGAGAACAACGCTTTCGAACTCGTACTCGCATCGGACGACCTCGACGGGCTTCCTGCGTCGGTGCGCGATGCAGCGCGCAGTGCGGCGAGCGAGAAAGGGCTGGACAACAAGTATCTGTTCACGCTCCACAAGCCGAGCCTGATTCCGTTCCTGACATACTCGTCGCGGCGCGATTTGCGCAAGCAGATGTACGAAGCATATCTTAACCGCTGCAACCGCAACGACGAATACGACAACAAACAGTTGGTTAACGACATGATACGCCTGCGCACCGAAAAGGCGCATCTGCTCGGCTACCGCTCCTACGCCGAATACGTTACCTCCGACCAGATGGCAGGCAGTCCGAAGAACGTATACACCCTGCTCGACGAGATATGGACGCCCGCGCTCGAAAAGGCGAAATCGGAACTCGCCGAGATGGAGGGACTTTTCCGCGCCGATTTCAGCGAGGAGGACGACCGCTTCGAGTCGTGGGACTGGTGGTATTATGCCGAAAAACTACGCAAGCAGAACTACGCTCTCAACGAGGAGATGCTGCGACCGTATTTCTCGCTCGACAACGTGCGCCAAGGCGTCTTCAACCTCGCCAACAGGCTCTACGCACTGACATTCCGTCCGATAGCCGTGCCGCTCTACAACGAGGAGGTGTCGGCTTACGAGGTACTCGACAGCGACGAATCGCACCTCGGCGTTCTCTATTTCGACTTCTTCCCGCGTGCCGGCAAGGGTCAGGGCGCATGGTGCGGCTACTTCCGCGAACCGCGCCGCGACGCCGACGGCAACCGCATCGCACCGGTGGTAAGCATCGTCTGCAACTTCACCCGTCCGTCGGGTTCGACGCCCGCGCTGCTCTCGATAGACGAAACTCTGACGCTGTTCCACGAATTCGGACACGCGTTGCACTTCCTCTTCTCCGACGTCCCATACAACGGGCTGCTCGACGTGGAGGGCGATTTCGTCGAACTGCCGTCGCAGATAATGGAGAATTTCGCACTCGAACCGGAGATGCTCAAAACATACGCCGTACACTACCGCACGAACGAGATAATAAACGACACGTACATCGGCAAAATCCGCCGCAGCGCGCTGTTCAACCAAGGTTTCGCCACGACGGAACTCATCGCGGCGGCTCTGTCGGACATGGACATCCACTCGACGGAGAAATACGAGCCGATAGACGTGGACGGATTCGAGTACAACGCCCTCTACGAGCGTCGCGGAATGATTCCGCAAATCGAGCCGCGCTACCGCTACAACTATTTCGCCCACATATTCTCGGGCGGATATTCGGCGGGATACTATTTCTATATCTGGGCGGAGGTTCTCGACAAGGACGCTTTCGAGGCGTTCCGCGAGAGCGGCGACACGTTCAACCGACGCATCGCCGAAACGTTCCGTAATCAGGTGCTCTCGCGCGGCGGGTCGGCCGACGGAATGACACTCTACACCAACTTCCGCGGCAAGGAACCCGACAAAACGCCGATGCTCAAAGCCCGCGGACTGTGGACGGAACCCGAACCGGTCGAGGAGGAGATTGCCGACGACGAAACGCCGGAGCGCGATGCCACGCTGCGTCCTATGCCGAAGCAGAGTGCTTCGCTCGAATTCAATTAGATAAAACGCAAACGAAAATATCTGAAAAAACCAAAATAACAAAAACATGAAAAAAATCTTATTGTTTATGTCAATCACCGCATTTGCGGCAGGCTGCGCCGACAACTCGATGCCGGTAGTGCAACTGCCCGAAATCGACACGTCGAATCCGCTCCTCGCCGAGTGGGACACCCCGCATCAGACCCCGCCGTTCGACAAGATAAAAATCACGGACTACGAGCCGGCATTCGAAACGGCAATCGCCGTAAGCCGCGCCGAAGTGGACGCGATAGTGAACAATCCTGCCAAACCGACGTTCGCCAACACCATTGAGGCAATGGAGAATCAGGGCGAACTGCTCGGACGCATCTCCGGCGTATTCTTCAACCTGCTCGAAGCCGACACCTCGGACGAGATGCAGGCTATCGCGATGCGCATCCAGCCGAAACTCACCGAGTTGGGCAACGACGTATCGCTCAACCCGCAACTCTTCGAGCGCGTAAAGGCTGTCTACGAGCATCCGGGACTTTTCCTATCGAAGGAGGACAAGAAGTTGCTCGAAGACACCTACAAGGGTTTCGTGCGCAGCGGTGCCAACCTCTCCGACGAGGACAAGGCGGCATACCGCGAGTACACGGGCGAACTCTCGTCGCTGACGCTCGCTTTCGGTCAGAACTCGCTGGCTGCGACCAATGCGTTCACCTACAACATCACCGACCCCAAACTTGTCGCCGAACTTCCCGACTTCGTCAAGGAGAGCATGGCGATGGACGCCAAAGCCCGCGGCGAGAAGGGCTGGACGGTAACGCTCAAAGCACCGAGTTACATCCCGTTCATGACATATTCGTCGCAGCGCGACATCAAGGAGAAGTTGTGGAAAGCCTACAACTCGCGCGCACTCGGCGGCGAGTTCGACAATACGGCGAACATCAAGCGCATCACCGAACTGCGCCTTAAAATCGCCAACCTCCTCGGCTACGAATGCTACGCCGACTACGTACTCGACAACCGCATGGCGGAGAACACGAAGACCGTGAACGACTTCCTCGCCGAGTTGCTCGCCTCGACCAAGGAGTACGCCCAAAAGGACTACGACACCATCAACGCCTACGCCAAGTCGCTCGGACTCGAAGGCGACGTGATGCCGTGGGACTGGGGCTACTACAACGAGAAGTACAAGAACGAGAAATATGCCGTCAGCGACGAGCAAATCAAGCCTTATCTGCAACTCGAAAACGTCAAGAGCGCGGTATTCATGCTCGCCAACAAACTCTACGGCATCAACTTCACTCCTGCCGAGAACATCACGGTATATCATCCGGACGTAACGGCATACGAGGTAACCGATGCCGACGGCAAGTTCCTCGCAGTGCTTTATCTCGACTTCTTCCCGCGCGAATCGAAGCGTTCGGGCGCGTGGATGACCGAATTCCGCGGCACTAAAATCGAGAACGGCAAGGAGATTCGTCCGCTCGTATCGCTCGTGATGAACTTCACCAAGCCGACCGAAACCGCGCCGTCGCTGCTGACGTTCGACGAACTCACGACGTTCCTTCACGAGTTCGGACACTCGCTGCACGGAATGCTCGCCAAGGGCAAGTACGAGTCGCTCAACGGCACGAGCGTCTACCGCGATTTCGTCGAGTTGCCGTCGCAAATCATGGAGAACTGGGCTACCGAGGAGGAGTATCTCGACCTGTGGGCTAAACATTATCAGACCGGCGAAACCATCCCGACCGAACTCGTCGAAAAAATCGTGGCAGCCAAGAACTATCTCGCCGCATACGCCAACGTGCGCCAACTCTCGTTCGGCATGACCGACATGGCATGGCACACGCTCAAAGAGCCTTACACGGGCGATGTCGAGGAATTCGAGGTGAAATCGATGGCTCCGACGCAGGTCATGCCGGTTATCGCCGGCACGGCAATGGCTCCGGCATTCACCCACATCTTCGCGGGCGGATACGCAGCGGGCTACTACGGCTACAAGTGGGCTGAGGTGCTGGCAGCCGACGGATTCTCGCTCTTCAAGGAGAAGGGAATCTTCGACCGCGAGACGGCAGGCAAGTTCCGCAAACTGCTCCAAAGCGGCGGACAGAAGCACCCGATGGACCTCTACGTCGAGTTCCGCGGACACAAGCCGCAGACCAAGGCACTCATCGACCAGATGGGACTGACCGAGGAGTAACGGAAACAGGGAGCGCAACTCCCGCCCGATAATCAAGACCGGCAGGCGCAAAAAAAATGCGCCTGCCGGTTCTCATATTGACAATAAGTAATATAGGTAAAATAAGTATTATAGGAGACAGCCTATATTACCTATATTACCTATATTACCTATATTACCTATATTACCTATATTACCTATATTACCTATATTACCTATGAGCTGTTGACGAGGCTTGAACTCGTGACCTCTTCCTTACCAAGGAAGTGCTCTACCACTGAGCTACAACAGCATTTTGCTTATTAAAGCGGTGCAAAAATAGCACAAAAAATCCATTTATCAAATTTTTGCCGCCCTTTTATTCGAAAAATCTCGAAAAAAGCGGGCGGAGCGGGGCTGCGACATGCCCCGCTCCCGTCCGTAATCTATTTCACAGCCTCGAAATAGCGGAGGAACTGCGTGCGTTCGAGCCGCGAAGCGTGTGCCGGGTCGGCGGCATTCAGACGTCCGCGGAACTCCTGCACGGACGCGAAGTTATGCAACTGCATCCAGCCCGCGAGATATTCGAGCGTCGAGCCAATCCATTCATTGCCGTTTTGGTACAGTGCGCTGCAAACCTCGACTGCGGATGCGCCGGCGAGAACCGACTTGACGACAGCCGCGCCGTCATGCACACCGCCCGAAACCACGATATCGACGTTGCGTACCGCCGCCGACACGATGCCTGTCCAGCGGAGCGGAGCGGCGAGGTCGGTCGCGGCACTGAACACGCTGCCCGACGAATATTCCATCTTCTCTATGTCTATATCGGTCTGATAGAAGCGGTTGAAAAGCACAACCGCATTCGCGCCGTGAGCGTAGAGGCGTTCGGCAAGGTTCACCGGATTCGACAGATTGGAACCGAGTTTGACGATAACCGGCATCTTCACGATTTTGCGCACGGCATCGAGAATCTCGATATGCTTGCGCTCGAAATCGCCTGCGGCATACTCTTTCGCCGTGCAGATATCCATAACGTTGAGTTCCAGCGCATCGGCACCAGCCTTCTCGATAAGTTCGGCGAAATTCGCCCACTCGCCGGCACTGTAACAGTTGATGCTCGCGATAATCGGAATCGTACACAGACGCTTGCTCTCGCGAATCAGTTCGATGTACTCGTGCAACATGTTCGAGCGCAGGTAGCCGTGCATGTAGTCGGCGGCTTCGGTATGCCCGAGTCCGTCGGTCATCGAGTCGGCTTGCAGCGATATGTTCTCCTCGAACAGCGATTTCAGGACGACGGCAGCCGCTCCCGCCTCCTCGAATGCCCTGTTGTTTTCGGCTTTCGCCGTGCGACCGCAACTGCTGACTATAATGGGATTGCGCAAAGCCAATCCTGCGAATTGTGTTTTAAGACTATCCATATTCTCCATATTTGCCACTGCCGTTCCCGAATACGGCAACCGGCAATGAAATATCCTTTTATCATGGCAAAGATAATACAAGACGGGCGCAGAAGCAAATAAATCGCGCGCTATGTTTGCGCATTTATTCGCGTCCGCCGCACTGCGGGAGCGATAAAACCGTCGATTTTATTTGCCGAATTTGTCAATATGTCGTAAATTTGTCGATAATAAGGATTGTGCGGAGATGCTCCGCGTGCGACATGAAGCCAAGACACGTCATAATTCTGCTGCTGCTTTCGCTGCCGTTTCTCGTCAGGGACTATACGGTCGCGAACGAACTCAAATATATCAGCATCGCCCAGGAGGCGATAGACAACGGCACGTGGTTCACGTTCTACAACCACGGCGCGGCATACGCCGACAAGCCGCCGTTGTATCTGTGGATTGTGATGCTGTCGAAACTGCTGTTCGGCGACTTCAACATGTGGTTCATCGGGCTGTTCAGCCTGCTGCCTATGACAGGCGTCATGGCGGTGATGAACCGCTGGATGCGCATGGAGTGCGACCACCCGAACACCTACGCCGCCGACATGATGCTCGCCACCACGGGAATGTTCATCGGCGCGGGCATGGTACTGCGCATGGACATGCTGATGACATTCTTCATCGTGCTGTCTCTCTACACCTTCTTCCGAATGTACAAAGGCATCGCCGCGCCGCGCGAAAGGTGGCTGCTGCCTGTTTACATCTTCATGGCACTGTTCACGAAGGGTCCCTACGGAGTGATGATTCCGCTGGCATCGATAGCCGCATTCCTCGCATGGAAACGCGAACTGCGCACGTTCGGTCGCTACTTCGGCTGGCGGCAACTGGGCATCCTCGTCCTCCTCTGCGCCGCTTGGTGGGGTGCGGTCTACGCCGAAGGGGGAAAGGAGTACATCTCTGACCTGCTGTTCCGCCAGACGGTCGGTCGCGGCATCGATTCGTTCCATCACAAGGCACCGCTGTGGTTCTACATCGTGCGCCTGCCGCTCGTGATGCTGCCGTGGTCGCTGCTCTATATCGCGACGTTCATTGCGGGGCTGCGCAAGAAATTCGTCTGCACCGACACCGAACGGTTCTTCATCGCCACCATATCCGCAACGCTCGCGATGCTGTCGGCAGTCAGCGCGAAACTCGACATATACCTGATTCCGATGTATCCGTTCGTCGTCTATCTGTGCGCGATGTGGATGCGCAGGCTCGAAAACAGACGGTACGTCAAGTTCGCCGCCGCATTTCCGTGCGTCGTATTCGCCGCCGCGCTCGTCGCCGTGCCGATAGTCCTGCACTTCGGCAAATTCGGCGATATGCCCGCATGGACGCTGTTCTGCATCTATGCGTCGGCAACGGTACTCTCCGCAGGCGGCATCTGGGGTTTGAGCGACGTGCTGCACGACAAGGCGTCGAGAGGTGCGGTAACGGCTTCGTGGGCATTCATAGCCACAGTTGCGCTCGCCACGACGGCGATTCCGTATTTCAATCCGTATCTCGGCTACGAAAGTCTGTGCAAAAAGGCGCGGACGCTCGGCATCGGCGAGTACGCCCACTACAAAATCAAGTACGCCGACAACATGGACGTATTTTTAGGCAGCGTGCCGCACCGCATGGAGTCGGTGGCGGAACTCGAAGCCGCAGAGCGACCGACGGTGCTTTTCGTGGACGACCGGCAGCCGCGGCGCGACAAGGAGTTCGCCGAATGGCTCTCGGACAGGGAAGTCGCAGCCGAGGTCGGCAACCACAAAATAGTGATAATAGGAGCAAACAAAAAGGATAAAAATGAATAAGACCGGAAATTACGATTTGACCATAATCGTACCCGTATACAACGAGGAGGAGAGCCTGCCGCGCGTCGAAAAGACCATGACGGAATACTTGTCGCACAGCAGCCTGCGCTGCTGCGTACTCTTCGTGAACGACGGTTCGAAGGACGCTTCGCTCGCGGCGATTCGCGAAATCTGCGCGCGCAACGCCGACATGTTCTTCATCTCGTTCGTCGCCAACCGCGGTTTGAGCGCAGCCATAAAGGCGGGATTCGATGCGACGTTCTCGCGCTACGTCGGCTACATCGACGCCGACTTGCAGACCACGCCCGAGGATTTCGAACTGCTCATACCCTATCTCGAAGACCATCAACTATCGATGGGCATCCGTGCGGGACGCAAGGACAGCGCGTTCAAGCGCATTCAGTCGCGCATCGCAAACGGCTTCCGCCGTATGTTCACCCACGACGGAGTGGACGACACGGGTTGTCCGCTGAAAATACTGTGGACCGATTATGCCAAGCGCATACCGATGTTCAACGGCATGCACCGTTTCCTGCCCGCACTGATTCTGTTGCAGGAGGGAGGGCGTGTACACCAGACCGCGGTGCGCCACTTCCCGCGCATCGAGGGCGTATCGAAATACCATTTGTGGAACCGCCTCGTAGGACCGTTCAACGACTGTTTCGGCTATCGCTGGATGGCGAAACGCTACATCAACTACACTGTCGGCGAAGGCAATCTCGATAAATGATGGAACGTCTGGCGATAGAGGCAGTAGGACTGCTCGCGCAGGGGCTTTTCTCGGGGCGGATGATAGTCCAGTGGGTCATGTCGGAGCGGGCGCACAAGGTGGTGTCGCCCGTGATATTCTGGCAGATGAGCATGGCGGCATCGTTCCTGCTGTGCGTCTACGGATGGCTGGGCAGCGACTTCGTAATCATTCTCGGACAGGCGGTCGCATACTACATCTACATCTGGAATCTCCATGCCAAGGGGTCGTGGCAGCAGATGCACGCCGCATTGAGAGTGCTGTTTTTCGGACTGCCGATAGTCGCGGGGATATGGCTGCTGGTCTTCCGCTGGGACGAGACCGTCGCACGGCTGTTCGTCGACGCCGACATTCCGGTCGCACTCTTCGTCTACGGCATCGTCGGGCAGGCGGTATTCTCGATACGTTTCATCTACCAATGGATATATTCGAGCCGGCGCGGCGAATCGGTACTGCCGATAGGTTTCTGGATAATCAGTCTTGCCGGTTCGCTGCTGATAATACCCTACGCCGTCATTCGCGGCAAGTGGGCTTATCTGCTCGGGCAACTCACCGGAGCGGTCGTCTATGCCCGCAACATCATGATTGCTCTCGGCGAACGGAAGGAGGAAGAAATAAGGTAACTTATACAATTTTACACCGAATCAAGTTTATGGAATGTATTCGGAACCCCGACGGTTGTGGTTCTCGCGGCAAAGCCGCGTATACAGATGTTACCCACCCCCTAAATCCCCCGCCTGTGCGGGGGACTTTTGTCGGAACTCGCGAAGAAATACGGCTTGGAAACACCGTTAGTGTAAAATTGTATGTAATCGTCTAAAATAAAGTCCTTAACGACTTTAAGGTCTTTAAGGACTTTAAGAATGACTTTTCTCTGCCAAACCGCCGCTACTTTTCCACAGCCACGAGTTCCTTCTCCTCGACTTTTTCCGGTTCCCTGTTTTCGGTCTGCTGCACCAGCACCCGCTTCTGTCGGAATACCGCAGGCGTATCGTGGAAACGGTGTTTGAACAGTTTTATGAAGTGGGAGATATTGGAGAACGCGCACTCCATGCCGACCTCCGATATCGTCTTGTTGGTCGAGAGCAGCAGTACCTTCGAGCGGTCGAGCCGCTGCGCGATGAACCACTTGTGGGGCGGCGTGGAGAACTGACGCTTGAACTCCTTTTTGAACGACGTGAGCGAACGGTTTGTCATCTGCGCCAGCGATTCGAGCGAAATGTCCTTGAAGACATTGTTGTATATCACCATCGCGAACTGCCCGTTTACGGCATCGGCATTGGCGAGAATCTTGCTTTTCAGACAGTTGTCGGTGTCGGCGAGAATCAGATACACCAACTCGTTGAGTTTGATTCGCTGGCTCACGTCGTTGTGCTGGAATCCCGACTGGCGGAACGACTGATTCACGCTCGCGAAGAAATCGCGCAGCGTGTCGTTCGCCCGCATCGCAACGAAATTCTGCGTGCGGCACTTCTCGCACGAATGGCGGTTGGTGTAGTTCAGACCGTAACTGGAATTGAGTCCGAGCAGAATCTGCTGCAACGACGACGGCGACACGTAGAACGTAATCTGCTCGTAAGTCCCGCTCTGCGACACCGCATTCTCCTCGTAGTGCAGACCGGCATCGTAGATGAATATGTCTCCTTCGTTTACCTCCGTGCATTTGTCCCCGCAATAGATGAACTTGCGTCCTTTGAGAAGAAATCCGACAGCGGCACGCGACAACATTATCGACATAATGCCATGATTCGATGTATCGGTAAGTTTTACCACATCGGGTGTCGTAAATTTTTCAGTGTTAAAATTTTCCATATTCATAGTCATTAAAAATTTGGTCTGACAAATAGCACAAAAGGCAAAAAATGTTCTATTTAGTTTGAATTTCTATACATTTTGTTTAATTTTGCATTTATTTAGATTGGATTTATACGTTTATGATACAAATATAGAATATTATTCTAAATAATACAAACTTTCAATAAAAAATTAGACATTTTTCGAACTATGGAGAGAAACCTGAAAAGCAGACTAATCGAATTCATCGCATCGAAAGGAATGTCGATACGACGATTCGAAATCGAGTGCGGACTGCCGAACGCCTATGTTTCCAACATCCGCAACAACATCACATCGCGGCGTCTCGAAGTGATTACGGCGAAATTCCCCGACCTCAACCTGCAATGGCTGATGACGGGCGAAGGCAGCATGTCGCGCAACGAATCCTCCGAAGGCGGCGGAACGGATGCGGACATCGAACGACGGCTGAGCGAAATGAACATGCAGTTGATACGCATGATGACGGAGTTCGTCCGTCAGGAGACGAAGATTACCGAACGCTACCGCGACTGCATCGACCGTTTGCAGAAGCAGAACGAGAAACTTTCGGGCATGATAGAGAAGATGATTCCCGACGAGCAGTCAAATAAGAAACGCTCTCTCGGGAAAACCGTAATCGGATAGGATTATGAAAAACAGACGACTTATCACCGCCGTTCTGACGGCGGCATTCGGCATCTTCGCCCTCGCGGCGGAGGCGCAGACCCCGCAGCGAACCAACATCGAACGACAGCCCGACTGGGGACCGGTCGGATACGAACTGGCGGAATTCTACTACATCCCCGCGCTCGACGTATACTACGACGTCGAAAAAGCCGTGTTCCGCATCGAAGAGAACGGCAGATGGGTCGAGGTCGCCGCATTGCCCGAGCGGTTCGGCGAGTACGACCTGTACGCATGTTACAAGGTGGTGATGAACGGCGATGCTCCGTGGCGCAACCACACCAACCATACGTTCGTCTACGACGACTACCGCAACAAGCGGTTCCGCCAGCAGACGATACGCGCGAGCCGCGAACCCGACGGCAAGGACAAGGGAGTCCACAATCCGAAGCGCGAACGGCGGCAGCGGGAAAAGGCAGGGCGCAGGAGCGACGGGAAATAACCGAAAACGACCTTAAAGGCATCAAAGTCTTTAAGGTCGTCTTTCTTTCAAGCCTGCTCCGTCAGAACATGGCGGTAACCATCACATTCAGTGAGTTGGTGTTTTCAAGACCGTAGTTGCAATAGTGGATGAACGTATAGTTCAACTGCATGCGCAGGTATTTCCACGGCATATAGTTCATGCCGACGGTGTAGTTCCATTCGCGGGCAGTATCGGTGCGGTCGATGTCGAAATAGTCCACGCGCGCGACCGCAGCCCATTTGCCGAGAAACTTGTATCCGCCCGCCAGATAGGCTCCGTCGGTCGTCAGACCGCCGGTCTTGCCGCCGAGATACTCGCCGCGGATGAAGAAGTCCTTGCAGTCGTAGACGATGCCGCCGCCGTAGCGGTGCAGAACGAGATATCTGCCCTGCTCGGCGATATGGGAGTGGATATACTCGCCCTCGCCGTACTGGTAGTACGCGCCTATCGTCAGTTCGCGAATCGGATTGACCATGATTCGTCCGACGAAATCCTTGCTCTTGTTGTCATCCTTCTTGTTGATGCCGCTGCCGTTGAATACGGCGAGATTGTAATTGATGATGTTGTAGCCGTTCCTCTTAATCAGACCTCCGTAGAGTTGCGCGCCGATGTCGCGACCCGAGGAGTTGATGCCCGTAACGTCCTCGCCGCTGGCACGCACGAGCCGTTTCACGGCAAGCGAATTTTCGATGAATTCGAGTTTCACAGGCGGAGCGTACTCGGTATTCTCGATGGTGAGCGGAAGTTTGAATTCGCCTATCTGGATTCCTATCGCCTCTATCGGGCTGTAACGAATCCAGCAATCGACAATCTTCGGCGAGTTGGCGAAATCGACTTGCAGACGGTAGGCGGCATTCGCACCCTTTTTACCCTCGAATATCGAGCCAGCCAGCGACACTCTGGCTCTGCGGATGTAGAACGTGGACGTTCCGTCGTCAGCCCAGTTGTAGCCCGCCTGCACGAATCCCGAAACCTTGAAATGTTTCTTTATCTTCTCCCACGTCGCGGCGCGCCTTTCGAGTTTGGCGACCCTCGCCTGCAACGAATCGACCTGCGACAGAGGTTCGTTCTGCTGCAAGGTAGCCGCGCCGTCAGGATTATCTCCGAAAGCGGCAAAGGAGACGAAGACGAACAGCAATGTCGCCGGAAAAAACGGTTTGAATCCCTTCATAAAATTTCGTAATATTTTGCAAATATAGCGAATACGGTGCAAAAACGCAAAATAAAAAGACCTTAAAGACTTTAAGGACTTTAAGGTCTTTAAGGTCTTTAAGGACATTAAAGTCCCTAATCCGAAATCAGGAAATCCGCGTTACTCGTTCCGCCGCTTCCACTCGCGGAGGTAGTCGATTTTGAACGCGCCCTCCTGCTGACGGTACTTTTCGAGGTTGGACGACGACAGCCACGTCGTGTAGCCGCCCGTCAAGCCCGCGTCGAACAGACCGCGAATCTCCTTCTCGACATTCTCGGCATCGTAGGCGATGCCGTTGCGGTCGACATGGCGCATGACGTTGTATGCCTGCACCCATGTGCGCACCTTGGCAGGAGTTGGCGTTACCGCCTGACGGTCGCGAACGCGCTGTCCCCATGCGTACATGATTTCATACGGGTGATTCCACGGCTTGCTGATGCCGTAGTAGCCGTTCGAGAAGTGGTCGGGGTAAGGCATTCCGCACATCACGTCGGCGACGTTCGACAACGCCGCCCAGTACTGCCCGTAGGCGGTCGTATAGCCGGGGTTGGCGGATTCGCCGAACACGTCTATCGAAACGTATGCGCCCAAAGCGTGGATTTCGTCGCAGGCATACATCACGAAACGCTGGATAGCCTGCACCTTCGACTCGTTGTAGCGGTTATGATAGTCGATAATGCTTTCGACCTTCGTCATACGGTCGGGGAAGCGGACGTAATCGAAATTGATTTCGTTGAAGCCGAACTTACGCACCGCCTCTTTCGCCAGTTCGACGTTGAACTGCCATACGCGGCGGTCGTATGCGCTGGGCCAATACGCCTTGTTGTGCTTGAACGGCAGTCCCGTCGCCTTCTCGGTAATCGCAGCATCGGGATGGTCCTTGACGAAATAGGAGTCCTTGAAGCAGGTGATTCGTCCGACCACGTAAAAGCCCTCCTCGTGTAGCCGCTTCACCGCATTCATGTACATCTTCTCCTTGTTCGCACCCGCACGGGCGTAGTTGGTCGGCGAGTAACGCTTCATCGCCTCCGCCTTGTAGCCCGGGCATTCGTTATCCTTGATGTCGATGACGAACGTATTGATTTTCGTCCGCTTGGCGAACGAAATGTACTCGTCGATTTTGGAGAGTACCGACGGCGAGATATTCAGATAGAGCGAATAGCACGACTCGGGCATTTTGTTGCCCTCGAACTCCTCACGCTCCGTGGGATAGAAGTCGCAGCCGACCGCCTCGCCGCCGCCGAACGGATTTTTCACCGCCGAGTGTATCGGGTCGTACTTTTCAGCCATATAGTTGCGCTTCGCCTCGTCGCGGTCGAACACCGTGTACTTGCCGTAGACGTAGCCCTCGACCTTGCCGAGCCGCACTCGGTACGCCGCGACCGAACCGTCGGTGAGCAGCGAATCGTAGCCGACGACTGCCAGTGCCGCGCCCTTGCCAGCCAGACCGGCGATTTCAGAAGTCCCGCGGTCGCCGATAATCGAAGCCGGAGTGCGTGCATAGATTTCACGCTCCATCACGGCGTCGCGGAAATTCTCCACGAGCGATGACGACTCGACATAGAGTTGCCGTTTGTCGTCGGTCGCAATCGGGACGTATTCAATCTTGTCGGACGTTATCGTCCGGCTCATGTTCGCACGCACCTGCCGTCCGCGGACGAACTCTCCCGCAGGAGTCATGTTCCGCTGCTCGTCGGCGGTATAGGTCTGCACCCCGTGCGTCGCCGAGCCGAGGTAGCGGGTTTCGATGCGGTCGTCGCTCTTGCAGCCTGACACGAAGAGCATTGCGAGCGACAAAAACAGTACGGTTCCTTTGTTCATATCTCAAATAAGGGTCAATACGGATTAACCGGATTACAAAGGTAGCGTTTTTCGGCAAATAATCGAGAGATTATTTCGTATCTTCGCACCATATATATAATATATGTACAACATGAAGACAAGTTGGAAACCCGGAACGATGGTCTACCCCATCCCTGCCGTTATGGTAAGTTGCGGCGCGACGCCCGACGAATACAACATCATGACCGCCGCATGGACGGGAACGATATGTTCCGAACCGCCGATGTGCTATGTTTCGATACGCCCCGAACGCCATTCATACGGCATAATCAAGCGTACAGGCGAATTCGTAATCAACCTTACCACCGAGTCGCTCGCCGAGCCGACCGACTGGTGCGGCGTGAGGTCGGGACGCGATTTCGACAAGTTCGCCCGCTGCGGGCTGACGCCCGAGAAGTCGGCTGTCGTCGCGGCACCCGCGATTCTCGAAGCACCGGTATCCATCGAATGTCGGGTAAAGAACATAGTTCCTCTCGGCTCGCACGACATGTTCGTAGCCGAGGTGGTGAACGTACTCGTCGACGAGTCGCTGATAGACGGACATACGGGCAAACTCGATTTGCAGAAGGCGGGGCTGCTCTGCTACTCCCACGGCGAATACTTCAAAATCGGGGAACTCGTAGGCGGTTTCGGATGGTCGGTCAAAGGCTCGACCAGACGGAGCGAGATGCGCGGTGCGAAGAAGAAACAATAGGGACTTTAAGGACTTTAAGGACTTTAAGGCAACGGACTGTCTCCGTTCTGCGGACGCGAGGCGACGATTTCGATGCTTGCGCCCGACCACTGGTTTATCGAACGCTTTTCGTGAAGGACCGTTTCGCCGCCGTACGAAACTTTTATCGACAGCGCAAACGGTTTGCAGTCGGCGATTTTGACGGCTTTCGGCAGCGAATGCGGAATCAGATAGACGTACATGCGCAGATGGTGGCAGTCGCCAGCCTCGAACCTGACACTGCGGCGCGACGGCGTGCCTTTCGGTGCTGCGGACAGATTGCTGCCGACGGGCGCGACCTTGTCCTCCGCCGACACGAATCCGCACTGCACGTCGTCGGCTCCGAACATGCCGCACGTTACGGCGATATTGTAACGCCAGAACTCGGCGAACCCGCTTCCGATTTCAACAGTATATGTCGCGTCCTTACCCATTTTATGCGATTGATTGTGCAAATATACAACAATTCGGCAACAATGACGACACCGTCGGTCGGCAAACGGTACGGAGAGCGAAAATCATACGCAACCGCCAACTTTCAACCGTTTTTTTTGCACAGTTTGCGAATTTATAGTACATTTGCAACCTAAATGCGCGAAATGGACACTGCGGGCAAATACTCGATTGATTACCGGTCGCTCGGAAACGGACGCCACACATTCGATTTCGAAGTAGACGGAGCATTGTTCGAGGCGATGGAGTCGAACGAAATCAAGGGCGGACGGTGCGATGCGCACGTCGTTCTCGACAAGTCGGATTCGATGCTCGTCCTGCACACTTCCGTTTCGGGCGAGGTCGTGGTGGAGTGCGACCGCTGTCTGGAAGACTGCGACGTCCCGATTGCCTACGAAGGCGACCTGACGGTGCGTTTTTCGGACGAGGTACACGACTACGACGGCGAGCAGATGTGGATTGCCCAAGGCGAACCGCTGTCGCTCGCGCAGTACATTTACGAGAGCATCGTGATTTCGCTGCCTTACCGGAGGGTTCATCCCGACGGCGGATGCAATCCGGACATGATGGCTCGGTTTACGCCCGCACCGGAAGAGGATGCCGACGCGGAGGAATGACAAACGGCTCGGAAAGAGAAACTAAAATATTGAAAAACTTAAATACTAAAAACAGTTATGGCACATCCTAAACACAAAGTCTCGTCTACACGACGCGACAAGAGAAGAACTCACTACAAGGCTGTCGTTCCTACGGTGGTTACTTGCTCGAACTGCGGTGCTTCCGTACTCTATCACAGAGTTTGTCCGGAGTGCGGATTCTATCGCGGTAAACTCGCTATCGAAAAGAAGGCGGCTGAGTAAAGGAAAAAGCACTACTTCGATAGTGCTTTTTTATTGAACACCTTATCGAAACCATGATTAAGATAGGTTTGGACGCAATGGGCGGCGATTTCGCCCCCGAAGCCGCAGTCAAGGGAGCCGTGATGGCTCTCGACGCAATCGGTGCGGACAGCCGCATCGTGCTTTTCGGCGACGAGAAGCGCATTCGCGAACTGATTGCCGCCGAAGGATGCGCCGACGACCGCTTCGACATCGTCGCGACCACGGAGGTTATCGAGATGGGCGACCATCCGGCGAAGGCGTTCCAGCAGAAGGCGGATTCGAGCATCACTGTCGGCTTCGGCGCACTCGCCAAGGGTGCGATAGACGGATTCGCGAGCGCGGGTTCGACGGGAGCGATGATGGTCGGTTCGATGTATGCCGTGAAGCCGATTGAAGGCGTCATACGTCCGACGATTGCGACGGCGATACCGACCGTACTCGGAACTCCGGTATTGATTCTCGACATCGGACTGAACGTCGATTGCAAGCCCGAGGTACTCGAACAGTACGCGCTGATAGGCTCGACCTACGCATCGTCGGTACTCGGCATCGCCAGTCCGCGTGTCGCGCTGCTCAACATCGGCGAGGAGGAGGCGAAAGGCAATGCGCAGGCAAAGGCTGCCCACGAGTTGATGAAAGCGGGTGGCGAAGCCGGACGCTACAACTTCGTCGGCAACGTCGAGGCGTCGTACATCTTCACCGGCAAGATTGCCGACGTGGTAATCTGCGACGGGTTCACGGGCAACACGATACTCAAACTCTCGGAGGGCTTCTACGGCATCAACCGCAAACTCGGCGTGGAGAACAAATTCTGGGAGGGCATGAACTACGAACTCGCAGGCGGAACTCCGGTACTCGGCGTCAATGCTCCGGTAACAATCGGACACGGCAAATCGACGCCGCTCGCCATAAAGAACATGATTCTTTCGACCGAACACACCATACGCACCGGTCTTGTAGCCGCGTTGCAAAAGGCTTTCGGCGAATAGGCGATTCCGCAAAGATTATGGGCGCGGGCAGGCTGAACGGTCTGCCCGCGCTCTTTTACTTAAAGTCGTTAGGGTCTTTAAGGTCTTTAAGGTCCTTAAAGACTTTAAGGACGTCTTTACGCAAAAAAAATCCACCACCCAACCGATTCTCATAAATTATTACTACTTTTACAATCACAAACTACTAAAATATTAGATGTATGAAAAAGTTGGTTTCAGGTTTGGTGTGCATCCTGTCGCTCGCATTCGCGGCGGCTGCCGAAGACGGAGAGTGGCAATGGGTAATCGAGGGCGAACCGGCGGGGACGAATATCCTCTACCGTCCGCAGCAGCATATCGGCGACGAACTCGATTTCGACCGTCTGTTCATCGGCGCGCCCGAGGGAGCAGCGGTCGTCGCTCCGGCGGACGGCATCGTCGAGAACGTTTCGGTATCCTATCTCTATTCGCTGACGTACATGGTCGGCAGCGGTGTCGGCGAGAAGGACGACATGCAAAGTGCCATAGACGAACTGGCATCGAACGGGCGCAACGGTCGCATCGACCCGAAATACGTGTCGGCGGACATTACAATCCGGCTGGACGACGGGCGGAAAATCCATATCGCGGGACTGTGGATGGACAATTTCTTCAAGACCGGCTCGAAAATATCGCGCGGCGACGCCATAGGCAGGGTACGCCGTGCGTATCACAAGATTCCGGAGCCGTCGATTTCGGTTTCGGTATCGGACGCGATGAGCCGACCTGCCGACCCGATGACGCCGTTCGGACTGAAATCGACTTTCATCCCGCCGAAGGAGCGCGAGTACAGACAGACGCTGACGGAAGCGGAGGCGAAAGAGGACATAGCCGTGATATTCGATGCCGTGCGCGAAGTCTATCCGTCGCTGCACGACGTAATTTCGGACGAGGAGTTGGCGGCGTTCGAGGGCGAAGTCGTTGCCAAAACGCATGGCGGCATATCGCGCAAGGATTTCGGCATCGAGATGCAGCGCATCGCGGCGCGGATTCACGACAGCCACTTCCTGCTCTACCCCGACGAGGCGGAGACCCGCGAAATCGCGCTGCCGCAACTCTATTTCGGATTCTTCGGCGGTAGGCTGCTGGTAACGATGTGCCACAAGCCCTATTGGGATTACCACGGGCGCGAAATCGCCGCGGTGGACGGCATTCCCGCAGATTCGATACGCGTAATGGTCGAAAGTTTCATATCGAGATACGACGCCGGAGTCCGAAGCCGCACCGAATCGATGCTGGCTGTGGGGGCATCGGGCATCTACCAGAACTTCGCGCCGAACGCATCGCGCGACGGCGACATGACAATCGAGTTCGCCGACGGAGAGCGTCGCGAGTTCAAGGGCTGGAAATATCGCGGCGGCGACCCCGAACTGCGACCGAACTGGAACAGATACATGAGAACCAACATGTATCGCGACGGCAACTGTTCGATGCGCGAGTTGAACGATTCGACGGCGTACATCGGCATATCGACGTTCGTGCTGAACGAAACCGAGGTGGACGGCATACGCGACTACATCGCCGTACACGCCGCAACACCCAATCTGATAATCGACGTGCGCAACAACGGCGGCGGCGACACAAAGGTACTCGCGCGCATTCTGTCGTATCTGCTCAACGAACCGTCGAAGGCTCGCGGCGGCTATGCGCAGGTTCTCAAACGCGGGCGATTCGAGTCGATGAAACGGTCGCTCAACCGTTCGCCCGAGGATTTCATGTTCGAGGAGTATGCGCCCGAAAAGGGAATCGACGGTTTCGTCCTGCGCAACGACGAGACGCAGAACATAATCCTGCCCGACAGCGCGGTGAACTACAAGGGACGCATCTACGTGCTTGCCGACGAGAACAGCGTGTCGGCAGCCGCGATGCTGCCCGCAGCAGTGATGCGCAATCACCGCGGAGCGATAGTCGGGCGCGAAACCCGCACGGCGTATCACTACATGACGGCTTACAAATTCGTCGAAATACAACTGCCGAACTCGATGTTCACCTTCTACATGCCGCTCGTAAGGCTCGTATTCGACACGACCGAGTGCGACCGCATACCCTACGGTCGCGGAGTGCTGCCCGACTATGAGGTGCCGCTGACGTCCGACGAGATATTCGGCGAAAAAGATGTCATACTCGAACGCGCACTGGAACTAATCGCCGACGGCGAATACCTCGGCGACGACCCGTTCGCCGAAGCGGACAAGGAGCGCGGCGGTAGTTCTGTCGCATACTGTCTCGCAATCGCGGCGGCAGCGGTCGCAATCGTGATTTTCGCGATTTTCAGGAGGAGAAGGCGATAGCGGGGCTGGCGGCAGCATTAAGGACCTTAAAGTCGTTAAGGACATTAAGGACTTTAAAGACCCTAACGGGTTTTAGCGAGGGGAAAATCAAAAGAACTTTTGTTTTTCACCTCACTTTTTGTTACATTTGTATGTCAAAAACCTATAAAACCTTAAAAGGGATGAGAAAATTTATTCTTTCAATGTTCGTTGCGGCGGCGGCTTCGTTCTCCGTATCGGCAACGACTCCCAACAAGATTGTAATCCCGAATATCGAGGGTTACAAGACCTTGAAGGGAGATTTCCACATCCACACAGTATTCTCGGATGCGACCGTATGGCCGACCACCCGTGTGCAGGAGGCTATATGGGAGGGACTGGACGTAATCGCCATCACCGACCATGTTGACTCGCGCCTGCAAAAGCAAATCAATGCTGGTCTGTTCAATGCCGGGAAGTGCGACCGCGACCGTTCGTATGAAATCGCACGCAAGGCTGCCGGCAAGAAACTGCTCGTAATCCACGGCGGCGAGATTTCGCGCGGAATGCCCCCGGGACACTGGAACTGCCTTTTCGTAAGCGACTGCGACAAGATTTGCGAGGAAGCGGAGAAATTCAATGACGACGAGTTCAAGGCTGCTCACGCCGGCTTGAAGGAGGCAAAAGCGCAGGGCGGATTCACGATGTGGAATCACCCGAACTGGGAGAAGCAGGCTCCGAACGAGACCAAATGGTGGAAAGAGCATACCCAACTCTACAATGAGGGTTACATGAACGGCATCGAGGTCTACAACAAGTTCGCCGGATACTGCCCTGAGGCTCACCAGTGGGCTTTGGACAAGAACATCACTATGTTCGGCAACTCGGACGCCCACACTCCGTTCTTCTACATGATAGACTATCTGAACGGTCAGTACCGCCCTATCACCCTCGTTTTCGCAACCGAGAAGACCGAAGAGGCTGTCCGCGACGCGCTCGAACACCAGCGCACCGCCGTTTATGCCGAGGAGATGGTTTACGGTCGAGAGGACATGCTCCGTCCGCTGTTTAATGCCTGCGTAAAGGTAAGCAAAGGCAAGTTCAACCCAAAGGACATGACGTTCACTCTTACCAACAAGTCGTGCATCCCTATCCGTCTGCTCAAAGCACCGGGTTCGGAAAACTTCTACTACGTCCGCAACTACGAACTCCGTCCGTTCGAGACGATTACGGTAAAGGTTCGTCCGCTGATAAAGAATCACCAGTATCAGGACTTGAAGGACAAGCACATCGACGTCAATTTCTATGTCGATACATTCCAGATAGGTCCGGACAAACCGCTGCCGGTAACGCTGCATTTCGACGCTCCGGAGAAATAATCGGGGTTAATCCCGACCGACGATAACGGCTGCGAAATTCGCAGCCGTTTTTTGTTGAGCGGAGGGAGGGGGCAGGGAAGCAGAGAGCAGGTTTTAGGGTCTTTAAGGACCTTAAAGACTTTAAGGACTTTAAAGCCGGCATAAAAATATAGCGTCCGAGCATAAATCGGACGCTATATTTACAATATTTCGCCACTCTATTTAGCGAATTTCGCTACACCCTGCAACTTGGCGTGGCGATTATTCGAGGAAACACGCACGGCAGGCACGTTCACCACCGACGAAAGCGACGGTACATCATAGCGCAGTTCGCTATATTTCACCGAACCGACCTTGCGCGAAGACGAGCGCAGCGGCGAGACACCCTTTGCCGCAGACGCAGACACTGCCGCACGGCTTATCCTGAAATATACCAAATCCTCCTCGTCGCCGGCGACATAATAATTATCGTCCTCATACTGCAACATGTAGTTCATCGACATGAACTCCTTGTCGCGTCCGCCGACCTTAATCATCTCGCCGAACATCGACAGATTGTCGCCGTTAAGCGAGCCGGTATATACCGGTCCGTTGTAACCCAATATGACTACCAACTTGTCGTAGCCCGAAGCATACATTTTGCCGATGAATACGACATCCATCTCCTTGCCGTCGACGGTCTTCTTGCCGAGAACCTGCGGACCGTCCACCGAAACCTTGCCCGTTTCGGGATGATAGCGCATCACGAACGGGAATTCCTGCGAAATCGAGGTGCGCGACCAGCCGTAGACCTTGAAACTGCGGTTCGGGGTGAGTTCCTCGATACGCAGATTGTAGTTTTCGTAGGAGGTCCAGTCGGCAGTCGTCTGCCCGAGTACGGTCCAGTTGCCGAGGAACGCCTTGTAGCCGTCGGAAGCCTCCGCAGATTCGGGATAGGCGGCGGTTCTGGCACTCGTAATGCGGACTACCGGAGTATCGCCGTCGAAAGCGATTGCGATGAAGACATATTCGGTATCGGCATTGAGACCGGTGAACACACGCTCGAAATATCCGTTCTTGGTGAGGGAAGCAATCTCCGCATCGTCGTAAATCGGATTGACATAGAACGTTGACATATACTGATAGAACATGTAGAAATATTCCTGCTGCGAGAGCAGTTGCTCGATGTCGCCCAGGCTCGCTCCCGACAAACCGAAGAACATTCCCATATACTCGTCGAACATAGCCTTCTCCATAGGCATCACGCTGCAAAACATTCTGTCCACATTCAGTTCGTTGGTGAAGTAGAGCGGCTCGAACGACATCAGGAACGTATCGTAGTCGTGGTAACCCTGCAATTCGCGGTCGTAAGGGATGATGTCGAGCGCGAGAACCGGTGTAGGGACAGGAACGTCCACCTGAAACTCCTTATAGATTTCGCAACCGTTGTAATCGACGCCGTAGAGGGCGAGCACATACGATTTGCCGGAATCCACAATCCATTTGTCGGTATAGGTGTTGCCGCTGACATTACCGTCGTTGTACTCGAACAGATAGTCCATCATTCCGCGTTCGCCCTTTTCAGCCTTGAACGCATCGAACTGCGACTTTTCGTAAAGGTCGTAGAAGAAGAAGGCGATTTTAGTCTCGTCGCATGCCATGCGTAGCGTTACGGACTCGGTCGTCAGGTCGTCTATCGAGATGTCGATATCCTCCGCCGATACGCCCTTGGATTCAGGCATGGTGAACGGGATGAGGCTCGGTTCGCCCGACCACGATTCGTTCACGAAAGAGGCTGCGATAACGTAATAATCCTTGCCGGGGGTAAGCGATACGGTGCGGCGGCTCGGATGGTCTTCGCCCGCAGTCCATACGAACTGTCCCGAGACTTCGCACGGTACGCCAATCTCGGAGAGCAGATTATACATAAAAGCATTCTTGTCGAACTCGGGACCGGCTGTCTGCATCGCAATCATAAGTGCCAAATCGTAATACCACTTCTCGATGTATGCATGATAGCAGATATTGCCCTCCTGCAAATCGATATTGTACGACACGCTCAATCCGGACGTCTGCACATCGGTTATGAGTTCGTGTACGACCGGCACCTCCGTAGTCGCATCGACCGATGCGACCTCGCTGTATGTGTCGCCCTTGCTCGCAGCGGCATAAACCGTATAGGCGGTACCCGATTTCAGGTCGAGGATTTCGAATGACTCGGGAGTCTCGAATGCCTGCGACGATTCGCCCAGTTCGAATACCGTCGCGGCATCGGGAGTCGTTGCGGCATCCGTCGCCTCGACTACATAGTAAGCCATCTTGTCGGCATCCTTCGCCGAAAGTTTGATTTCGATTTCGGTTTCGGTTACGCGACCGAGTCCGACAGCGACCGTAGGCGGCGTTACCGGCTGCGGGTCATCGGTTTTGCTTTCCGTACAACCGGTAGCGAACACCGACAAGCCTACGAATGCGAGCAATGCCCGTACCGTTTCGGGGGGGGGTAAAATTCGTAATTTCATAAAAACAGAATTAAAAAATTAAACAAAAGGCGAGATAATGGCGATGCTGTATTCCGCAAAATGTCGCTCACTAACTATAACCGGCGGCAAGGTACGGAAAATACGGCACAGCCTAATCCGGATTGCAATATTGTTATGCACAAACTGTAAACAATTCGCTTTTGGCGAGACCGGCGGTACGGTTTTCCGGCACGGAAAAAGTTGCAGCGGCGACAAGAATTACCTCAAAAAACAGTATATTTGTATTGTCGATTCAAAATATGCTGCCATGACCAAGACACAATCCGTTCAACTGTTCGAGGAGCGCAAAGTGCGCACCGTATGGGACGATGATGCCGAGAAATGGTATTTCTCGGTAGTCGATGTTGTCGGAGTTTTAACCGACAGTATCGACGCAACCGCCTACTGGCGAAAACTTAAACAGCGTCTTAAAGAGGAAGGAAACGAAACCGTGACAAATTGTCACGGTTTGAAAATGCCTGCCGCCGACGGCAAGATGCGAATGACGGATGTTGCAGATACAGAGCAACTTTTCCGCCTTATACAGTCGATACCTTCACCGAAAGCCGAGCCGTTCAAGCAATGGATGGCGCAAGTCGCAAGCGACAGGCTCGACCAGATGCAAGACCCCGAATTGTCGATTCAGCAGGCTGTAACCGATTACCGTCGGCTCGGATATGACGAAAAATGGATAAAAGGCAGACTGCGTTCCATCGAGGTGAGGAACGACCTTACCGACGAATGGCACCGATGCGGTGTGCATGACCCGAAAGACTTTGCATTTCTGACGGCGATTCTCACAAAAGAATGGTCGGGCAAGACCCCTTCCGAATACAAACGGTACAAGGGGTTGAAAAAGGAGAATCTGCGCGATAATATGACCAATATAGAACTTGCCCTGAACACGCTTGCGGAAGCGTCCACGACGGAACTGTCGAAAATGCAAAACCCGACGGGCGTAAAGGAATCGACGCATGTCGCCCAAAAAGGAGGAAGAATTGCGAAGAACGCAAGGGCTGAACTGGAAAAGCAACTCGGACACAGCGTCATATCATCCGCCAAGGCGATAGATTACATAACGCCGAAAGAGTTGGATGAAGATATAAAGCGGTAGCATTGGAACGTCGAACGGATAATACGTTTATTAGCAACATATTATCCGTTCGGCGAGTACCCCCGAGCAGAATCGAACTGCTATTTAAAGTTTAGGAAACTTCCGTTCTATCCGTTGAACTACAGGGGCAGAGCATTATCGGAGGACAAAGATACGAATAAGAGAGCGAAATCAAAAATTTGATTTCGATTTTTTCTCCGTGTTACCCACCCCCTAAATCCCCCGCCTGTGCGGGGGACTTTTATTTGGGCATTCCCGAGCGGGAGTATCGCAAAAAATAAGGTCCTTAAAGTCATTAGGGACTTTAAGGACTTTAAGGTCGTTATCGGAGATTGGGAAAAAATGCGTACTTTTGCACCCAATCAAGGTAGAGGCAATGGGCAAATCCAACGAATCGGACAACAGATGCAAAAAAATGCCGGTATGGCTCGCAGTCATTCCGCTCGCGGTGCTTGCCGTAACGCTCGCACTCGTCATAAAGTGTTTCGGCAGCGACGCCGTCGCGGGTGGCAGCCAGATTGCGCTGTTTTTCGCATCGTCGGTATGCGCCACGCTCGCAATCGGAGTATGCGGATGCAGTTGGCGCAGATTGGAGGACGCGATAGTCGACAACATCCACACCTCGGCGTCGGCGATAATCATCCTGCTTCTTATCGGAGCGATTTCCGGTTCGTGGATGGTCGGAGGAATCGTTCCGACATTCATCTACTACGGGTTGAAAGTGCTGCACCCCGCCATATTTCTCGGAGCGGCGTGCATAATCTGCGCACTGGTATCGGTGCTTACGGGCAGTTCGTGGACGACGATAGCGACAATCGGAGTGGCGTTGATGGGCATCGGTCGCGCGGAGGGATTCTCCGACGGCTGGATTGCGGGAGCGATAATCTCGGGTGCATATTTCGGAGACAAGATGTCGGCACTGTCGGACACGACCGTACTCGCATCGTCGTCTGCCGACGTCCCGCTGTTCGAACACATACGCTACATGACTATCACGACCGTGCCGTCGTTCGTCATCGCGATAATCGTATTTTTCGCGGCGAGCCTGCTGCACACGCCCGACAGCGCAGAGCAGATGCGCAGCATCGCCGACGCGCTCGACGCGACATTCACGATTTCGCCGTGGCTGTTCACGGTTCCGATAATCACGGGATACCTTATATACAAACGTCTGCCGGCAATCATCACTCTGTTCGCCGCAGTCGTTACGGCATGTATCGCGATGGTCGTTTTTCAGGGAAATCTGGTGGAGGCGATAGGCGGAGAAGGCGCATTGGCACTGTTCCGTGCGGTGATGACAACGTGTTACGGCTCGACAGCCGTCCCGACCGGCAATGCCGAACTCGATTCGCTCGTCGCGACATCGGGAATGTCGGGAATGCTCAACACCGTATGGCTCGTCATCTGCGCCATGTGCTTCGGAGGAGTGATGAAGGGCAGCGGAATGCTCGACGCGATAACGGGGCTGTTCCTGCGATGCGTCCGCCGCACCGCGGGCGTGGTGGCTTCGACAATCGGTGCGGGAATATTCTGCAACATGTGTACGGCAGACCAGTACATCTCAATCATCATCACGGGCAACATGTTCCGCGACCTCTACCGTTCGCAGGGATTCGAACAGCGTCTGTTGAGCCGCTCGGTCGAGGATTCGGCAACGGTAACGTCGGTACTGATTCCGTGGAATTCGTGCGGCATCACGCAATCGACGGTACTCGGAGTGGCGACGATGACATATCTGCCCTACTGCATATTCAATCTGGCAAGTCCGCTTATGTCGCTGATAGTGGCTGCGGCGGGATATAAAATAATAAGACATGGAAAATAGACTCGCAGTATTCGACCTCGACGGCACGCTGCTCGACACGATAGGCGACCTCGCCGAAAGTTGCAACTTCATGCTCCGCAAACGCGGGCTGACGGAATACGGCTACGACGACTACTGTCATTTCGTCGGCAACGGCATAACGCGTCTCGTCGAACGGGCTTTGCCCGAGGAGTTGCGCACGGCGGATTACGTCGCGGCGGCGCGGCGCGACTTCGTGGACTACTACATCGACCATATCGACCTGCACACGAAGCCTTACGACGGCATTCCCGAACTCGTGGACACGCTCTACCGTTCGGGATGGAAGTTGGCGGTCGCGTCGAACAAGTTCAACGACGGCACACGCAAATTGGTGAACGAGTTTTTCCCCGACATCCGGTTCTCGGCTGTATACGGCAACCGCGACGGAGTGCCGTTGAAGCCCGACGCGGCATTGCTCCGACAGATAATGTCGGAGTGCAGTTCGTCGCCCGAGAACTGCTGGATGATAGGCGATTCGGGCATCGACATGCAGACGGCGCACAATGCCGGCACGCACTCGATAGGCGTCAGTTGGGGATTCCGCGCACGCGAAGAACTCGTCGAGAACGGCGCGGAGCATATCGCCGACAAGCCGGAAGACATAATAGCGATTCTCGCGGGGGAGGGCAAAAAATAAAGTCCTTAAAGTCGTTAACGACCTTAAAGACTTTAAGGATTTCGAGCGACATTTTCTCAGCAATACTGCTTCACCTCTTCGGCAGTGATGCGGTCGTCGCTCAACACTATCAGGCGTTCGATGACGTTGCGCAGTTCGCGGATATTGCCAGTCCACGGCATCTGCGACAGAGCCTCTATCGCCTCGCGGTCGATTTTCTTGCAATCAATCCTGTTCTCGGCGCATATCTTGCGGATGAAGTGGTCGGCGAGCATCGGGATATCCTCCCTGCGTTCGCGCAACGGCGGCACCTTGACCACGATAACCCCGATGCGGTGGTAGAGGTCTTCGCGGAAATTGCCCTTGCGTATCTCCTCGCGCAAATCCTTGTTGGTCGCGGCTATCACGCGCACATCGACCTCTATGTCGCGGTCGCTGCCGACGCGCGAAATCTTGTTCTCCTGCAACGCCCTCAACACCTTAGCCTGCGCCGACAGCGACATGTCGCCTATCTCGTCCATGAACAGCGTTCCGCCGTCCGCCTGCTCGAACTTGCCCTTGCGCTGCTTGACAGCCGAGGTGAAGGCTCCGCGCTCGTGTCCGAAAAGTTCGCTCTCGATAAGTTCCGACGGAATCGCCGCACAGTTCACCTCGACGAACGGCGCGGCGGCGCGCGCACTCTTGCGGTGAAGCCATCGCGCGACGAGTTCCTTGCCGGTACCGTTCTCGCCCGTAATCAGCACGCGCGCCTCCGAACCGGCAACCTTATCTATAAGACGCTGTACGCGCATAATGCTCTCCGACCCGCCCACTATCGGTTCGATGTCGCCCGAAGCGGCAACATTGCGTCTGGAATGCTGCGCGCGGCTGCGACGTGCAGGCTGCGCATCCTCCGAGCCGTCGTCCGACACACTGCGTTTGATAGCCGCCAGCAGACGGTTCATGTCGATAGGCTTGGTGATGAAATCCTCCGCTCCGTGGCGCAGTGCATCGACCGCCGACTCTATGGTATTGTCGGCTGACATGACGATGAACGGAACATCCGTATCGGGAATCCCCGCCGCGCTGTCGGACAGAATTACGTCGAACGGAATCCGCCTGCACATCTCGCCCGCATTCGCGAGATTCTCCGCCCCCTCGGTCGAATAGCCCTCGAACTCCAATCTCTCGCGCAGATTATTTCGCACACTTTTTGATTGTTCCAAAATTAAAACCTTTGCCATAGTTGCTATTGTGAAAAAATTGTATACTTTTGCATCAAAGTTAACGTTTTACTCCCGCAGATGCTAATCTGATGCAGTTCGGGGCGGGAGTTGAATCCACACTCGGAACCGTTCCGTAACGGGTATCGGCGCAGGCTGTCCGGAGTATCGAAACGACGCTCCGCAGTATATGCAGACCCGCACGGAAGCGGCAGAGAAACTTACAATATGAAAAAAAACTATAATTACACCAGGCGCAAATTGTATTTGCCGGAGTACGGACGCCATATTCAGGAGATGGTCGATTCGTTGCAAGAAATCGCCGACAAGACCGAGCGCACACGTCAGGCGAAAGCCGTAATCGCCGTAATGGGCAACCTGAATCCGCTACTCAGAGACACGGCGGATTTTACCCACAAACTTTGGGACCATCTGTTCATCATGTCTGATTTCCAGTTGGATGTAGACAGCCCTTATCCGCTGCCCACGCGCAAGGACGTGATGGTCAAGCCGCGCAAGATGAACTACACGCAGTCGCACATCCCCTACAAGCACTACGGCAAATACGTAGGCTTCATGCTCAAACGTCTCGGCAGGGAGCAGAATCAGGCGAACGTGTCAGCGGCGGTGGACAACATCGCCCGTTTCATGCGGACCAAGAGTTACGAATACAATCAGGAGCATCCGAACAACGAGGTAATCATTAAAGACATAAAGAGGATGTCCGATTTTGCGATAGAACTCGACGAAGTCGCACTCAATAATCTACGAAGCGAGTACAAACAGCACCATTCCTCGTATTCGCAGCAGTCCAAGAACGGAAAGAAACCCGTCAAGAACGGGAAAATCATGCAGCGTCCGATGCAGAAAGGACGTCCGAAAGGCGTCATGAGGCACAATACCGCGAAATAAATTACCGTTTATAGGTATATTCGGGAATGCTCAAATAAATTTGGCATTGCACTCGTTTATTAGTATATTTGTATTCGTAATTTGCAATTGAATATGAAGAAATCGTTTTTCGCGGCACTCGCCGTCGCTGCCGTTCTGTGCGGATGCCGTTCGTCGAAAGTGAGAATTTCGGGCAAATTCCTCGGTCTGAACTCCGAGACCGTATATCTCGAACAGATGTCCACGGTGTCGGGGCAGACGGTGGTCGATTCGGTCGCACTCGCACCCGACGGCTCGTACCGTTTCGTCGTTACGGGCGTACCAGCAACTCCGTCGATGTACAACATAGTCTACAACAACGAGCGCATCCCGCTGCTCATCTCGGGCGGCGAGAACGTTACGGTAGGTTCTCTGGGCAGCGTGCTGGCGAACTACACCGTCAGCGGTTCGACCGAATCGGAGTTGCTGCGCCGCTTCAACAAGGACTACATCGCAGGCATACAGCGGCTCAACTCGATAATGACCGACTATGCGCAGGCGGGCGGCGACGACAAGCGCGCGCTCGCTCGCTCGTACAACGAGCAGTACCGCACGGTGAAGCGCAACCAGATTTCGTTCATCGTCGAGAACAAGAAGAGCATCGCCTCGATTTACGCGCTCTACCAGCGGCTGCCGGGTGAGCAGTATCTCGTCAATCCCGACAGCGACATGATTTATTTCCGCACGGTCGCCGATGCGGTGTCGGAGACCTATCCCGACTCGCCGTATCTGGTTTCGCTGCGCAACGACGTAGCCCGCATGGAGGCGAGGGCGTCGCTGCTGTCGTCGGTGCAGGAGCGTTCGTACCCCGAACTCGAAGCACCCGACATGTACGGCAATCAGGTGAAACTCTCGTCGCTCGACGGCAACGTGATACTCGTCGACTTCTGGTCGGCGGAGGTCGGCAACAGCAACGCGCTGAACGCCGACTTGAAGGAGATTTACCGCAAGTACGAGGACAAGGGATTCCGCGTCTATCAGGTATCGGTCGATACGTCGAAGGCGGCTTGGATAAAGGCTGTGCAGGAGCAGCGTCTGCCTTGGATTTCGGTCTGCGACTTCCGCGGCGAGGCGTCGCCGATGCTCGGAACGTATAATGTCAGGAAACTGCCGTCCAACTTCCTTATCGACCGCAACGGAACGATAGTGGGCAAGGATTTGTACAGCACCTCGCTCGAAAAGAGGCTCGAAGAGTTGTTCGACTGATACGCAAACCGCACCAAATGTACTACTTCGCATCGGACATACACCTCGGAGCGGGCGACCCCGAAACCGCACGCAGAGTCGAGCGGCAGTTCGTCGCGTGGCTCGACGGAATAGAGAGCGATGCGAAGGCTCTGTTTCTGGTAGGCGACATCTTCGATTTCTGGTTCGAATACGGTCGTGTCGTGCCGAAAGGGTTCGTCCGCGTACTCGGCAAACTCGCACGTATGCACGACCGCGGCATAAGGATAGTCATGTTCACCGGAAATCACGACATGTGGGTTACGGACTATCTGACGAAGGAGTGCGGCATAGAGATTTTCCGCAAGCCGCAACTGCTCGAAATCGCGGGACGGCGAATCTTCGTCGCCCACGGCGACAACATGAACATCAAGGGGCGTCCGATGCTTCGGCTGATGAACGCAATGTTCCGTTCGCGGGTGGCTAAATTCCTCTTTTCATGGCTCGTGCATCCCGACATCGCCGTCCGTTTCGGACATTGGTGGAGCGGGCATTCGCGAAAGGCGCACGGAGAGGAGCGCGACAAGAAGTTCCTCGCGCCGCTCGTCGAATATGCCGACGGATACGCGGCGAATCACGAAAACGTGGACTGTTTCGTCTTCGGACACATGCACATCATGGCGGACATAACGTCGTCGCGGCGCATACTCTTCATGGGCGACTGGGCGGCTGCACCGAACTGTCTGCGGCTCGACGACGACGGAACGATTACTCAAATAACACCCGACCTATCATGAAACAATATCTCGACCTGCTCCGCCGCATCGACAGCGAAGGCATCGTAAAGGGCGACCGCACGGGAACCGGCACGAAAAGCGTGTTCGGACACCAGATGCGCTTCGACCTCGAAGAGGGTTTCCCGCTGCTGACGACGAAGAAAGTCTTCCTCAAAGGCATCATACACGAACTGTTGTGGTTCCTGCGCGGCGACACCAACATAAAATACCTCGTCGATAACGGCGTGCATATCTGGGACAACGACGCCTACCGCCACTACAACGAACTGTGTGTCCGACACGGAGTGCTGCCGGTCGACATGGACACGTTCCTGCGGGCTGCGCAGGAGGAGACCGATTCGCCGATAGAGGGTTATAGATTCGGCGACCTGAACCATGTTTACGGTTACCAGTGGCGTTCGTGGGGCTGTCCCGACGGACGAAGCATCGACCAAATCAGGCAGGCGACAGAGACCATAAAGCATAATCCAGATTCGCGGCGCATCATAGTTTCGGCATGGAACGTCGCCGACATCGAAGAGATGGCGTTGCCGCCGTGCCACGTGCTGTTCCAGTTCTATGTGGCGGACGGGCGGCTGTCATGCCAACTCTACCAGCGCAGTGCCGACACGTTCCTCGGAGTGCCGTTCAACATCGCGTCGTATGCGCTGCTGACGATGATGATTGCGCAGGAGTGCGGATTGCGGGCGGGCGAATTCGTCCACACGCTCGGCGATACGCACATATATCTCAACCATTTCGAGCAGGTACACGAGCAGTTGTCGCGCACGCCGCGCAAACTGCCGACGATGCGGCTCAATCCCGACGTGAAATCGGTGTTCGACTTCCGCTACGAGGACTTCACGCTCGAAGGCTACGACCCGTACCCCGCTATCAAAGCACCTATGTCGTTCTGACGAACGACGCCAACCCGCCTTAAAGTCCTTAAAGACTTTAAGGTTGTTAAAGACTATGTCATGTTAAGCATTATCGTAGCCGTTGCGGACAACGGCATCATAGGAGACAAGAACTCGCTGTTGTGGCATATCCGCGAAGATATGCTGCGGTTCAAACGCATAACCACCGGACATCCCGTAATCATGGGGCGCAAGACGTTCGAATCCATCGGTCGTCCGCTGCCGAACCGCACGAACGTCGTCATTTCGCGGCAGGACATCGGGATAGAGGGCTGCACGGTCGTGCATTCACTCGAAGAGGCGATAGCGTCGTTCCCCCGCGAGGAGGAGATTTTCATCATCGGCGGAGCGCAGATTTACGGGCAGGCACTGCCGCTCGCGGACAAACTCTATCTGACGCTCGTACACCGCGACTACGACGGCGACACGTCGTTTCCGAAGGTGAACGAGGATGAGTGGAGGGTGGTCGCACGCGAGGATTACGAGCGCGGGGAGAATTTCGACGCGCCGTTCTCGTTCGTCGACTACGTCCGAAAATAGGTATTTATACCTATAATATATTCCGACGATTACAATAACTTTGCGAACGCAAAGTTATTGTTGTTTATATGGGCAAATATTTCGATATGCTGATGGAGGATGTCCGTATCCGCGAAGGGCTGAAAGCCTGCATGAACTGCGGAGTATGTACGGGCGTCTGTCCTGCGGCGGAATTTTACAACTACGACCCGCGCCAAATCGTCTGCACCGTGCAGACGCGCGACGACGAGGCGATAGAGGAGTTGCTGCGCAGCGAGACCATCTGGTTCTGCGGGCAGTGCATGTCGTGCCGTCCGCGCTGTCCGCGCGGGAATACACCGGGGTACGTCATCCAGGGTCTGCGCGCGCTGTCGCAGAAACTCGGATTCTTCGTCGAAAGCGAGAAGGGGCGGCAGCAACTCGCGCTCAAACGGCTTGTCGGCGGAAACATAATGCGCACGGGCTACTGTCTCGTACCGAAACTCGTCAATCCCGACATGCACTGCGAGCAGGGCACCGTGTGGAAGTGGATTTACGACAACGACCAGGAGGTCTACTCGCAGTTCACCCCCGCATACCGCACCGAAGGGGCGGGAGCATTGCGCAAAATCGACGACGAGTCGCTCGAAGAGATACACCGCATATTCGAAGTCAGCGGCGGCAAGGCTCTGTTCGACGACATCGAGCGGTTCTCCGACGCCAAGGCGCGCGAAATGGGCTACGACGGCGCGACCGACGAATACATGATGGATACTTACACCCGCAACTCGGCGGAAAACGAATAGCGTATGAAACGAAGCAATTGGGAAGATTACCAGAAGGCGATAGCCGACGACAAATACTATTACGCACGCAGTTGCATACGGCAGAACTTTTTCCCGGGCAGCGAAAAGGCGTTCCTGAACATCCTGCGCAACGACTTGGGCAAGGATATTTTCGACGACCCGATGCACACGTCCTGCACCGGCATCGGCTACCACTCGGACATCGTGCCTTACGACACCATAATGGCTGTCGTGGCACGTCAGTTCTCGCTGATGAACGATGCGGGATACGAGAATCTGGCGTCGTCGTGCATAACCTCGTTCGGACTTTATACGGAGATTCTCGCCACATGGGAGGAGTTCCCCGAAACCGAGGAGCGCACGCGCGAGAATCTGTACAAAGCGACGGGGCGCGAGTTTGTCAAACCGAAGAATCTCGCCCACACGTCCGACATCATGTTCCACTTCCGCAACGAAGTCGCAAACAAAATGAAGCGTCCGCTCGTGAATGCCAAGACGGGCGAGCCGCTGCGCGTGGTGGAGCATATCGGCTGCCACTACGCCAAGATTTTCCCGCGCAAGGGAATCGGCGGTTCGGAATTTCCATACGTACTCGCCGGCATGATAGAATCGTGGGGGGGGGAGGTCGTCGACTACCCCGAGCGCAGACACTGCTGCGGATTCGGATTCCGCAACTATCTCGTGCAGGCGAACCGCGGATACTCGATAGCCAACTCTCAAAAGAAATTCGAGAGCATGGCTCCGTACCGTCCCGACTTCATCGTCGCCAACTGCCCGGGATGCTCGATGTTCCTCGACAAGTGGCAGTACGCGATAGCCGAGATGGAGGGTACGACCTACGGGGCAAACGGAGGCGGAATACCGGTGCTGACCTACGAGGAGATGGCGGGACTGGTTCTCGGCTACGACCCGTGGGAACTCGGGATGCAGATGCACCAGGTCGATGTCGAGCCGCTGCTCGACAAGATGGGCATCGATTACGACCCGTCCGCCAAATATCTCGGACGCAACGGAAAATACATTGGAAAACCCGACTCGGCGGTCGTGAATTGCAGTTCGCAGAGTACGGTATACGACATAAAACTGTAAGGACTCGGATATGAACAAAAGAGTTGCCGTGATAGGCGGCGGTATTGCCGGAATGCAGACCGCCCTGCGGCTGAAACAATCGGGCATCGACCCCGTAATAATAGAACGCGACGAGGAACTGGGCGGAAAAATCCGCAACTGGTACGTCCTCTTCCCTACTTTCACTCCTGCCGCGGATGTTCTCGGCGAACTCAAAAGCCGTGTCGCCGCAGCGGGCATCGAGGTGCGTCAGGGCGCATGTGCGACGGCGGTCGAGCCGAAATGCGTAACCCTCGCGACTGGCGAGCGAATCGAGTGCGACGCCGTGGCGTTGTGCAGCGGATTCACGCTCTTCGACGCACGGATAAAGGAGGAGTACGGCTACGGAATCTACGACAACGTATACACATCAGCCGACATAGAGCGCATGTTCGCCGAAGGCAGGGTCGCAATGGCTGACGGAGGCACGCCGAAGCGCATCGCGTTCCTGCACTGCGTCGGCTCGCGCGACGAGAAGGTCTGTCAGCGGCACTGTTCGAAAGTGTGCTGCATCACGGGCGTGAAGCAGGCGATAGAGTTGAAGAAGATGTTCCCTGCCGCCGACGTGTTCAACTTCTACATGGACATCCGCATGTTCGGACCCGGTTACGAGGAGTTGTACCGCGAAGCGCAACAGAGTTACAACATACACTTCGTCCGCGGCAGGATTTCGGAGGCGAGTCCGATGATGGACGGCAGAGTGCAAATCAAGGCGGAAGACACGCTCACGGGGCGTCCGCTCCGGATGTCGGTGGACATGCTCGTGCTGCTCGTCGGCATGCGCGCCAACGACGACAATGCCACGATAGCCGCTTCGGCGGGTCTGACGCTCGCGCCGAGCGGGTTCATGCGCAGCCGCGACATGTTCCTCGACAATGTGGCGAGCGAGCGTGAGGGGATTTTCCTCGCAGGCACGGTATCGTCGCCGAAAAGCATCGGCGAGACGCTCAACGAGGGCATTGCTGCGGCAGACCGCATAGTCGAATATCTTAACCGAACGAAATAGACGGACGCGATGGCTGCAATAAATTTCGGATACGGAATCAACAAACCGCGGCTGATAGACATCGACCGCAACAATCTCCGCAAAAGCGACGAGATTCTGCTCGAAATGCCCGAGTTGCAGACCTGCATAGGCTGCGGCACATGCACGGCGAGTTGCACGGCGGGCAATCTTACGGATTTCAACTTCCGCAAGGTGCATACGCTGGTGCGCCGCGGCGAATATGCGGGCGCATACGAGGAGATGAACAAGTGCATGCTCTGCGGGAAATGCCGCCTGCTCTGTCCGCGCGGCATCAACACCCGCGGAGTGGTAATGATTATCAAACGTAAACTGGGGGATTTCTGACAATGACTTTTTTCGCACCGTTTACACTGCCGTTCATCATCGGGGCAGGCGTCATGTTCGCCGTTCTGCTCTGGAAATACATATCGTGGCTCATCGAACTTCCGAGCGAGGACAAACGGCGGATTCTGCGCGGGATACCGACCGTCGCAACGCTACGTTCGGTATGGGAGGTCATCCGCGAATCGCTGCTGCATGTGCGCATATTCAAGGTCAATCCGCTGTTAGGGTTCATGCACGCGAGCCTCGCCTTCGGATGGTTTCTGCTGATTGCGGTGGGCTGGATAGAGACCGTAGCCTATCTCGGCTTCGTCTATGTGCCGTTGCAGGGACACGTATTCTTCAAATACTTCGCTGCGGGCAACATCGCCAACCATATCGCGTTCTTCGAGCAGGCAATGGATTTTCTGCTGCTCATCGTACTTACGGGCGTAGCCCTCGCGTGGTTCAAGCGCATGCGTTCGCGTGCGTTGGGCATGCGCCGCACGACGAAACACGTCATCGGCGACAAAATCGCGCTGTCGTTCCTCTGGTTCATATTCCCGTTGCGACTGCTCGCCGAGAGCGTTACGGCGGCGATATACGGCGGGGGCGGATTCCTCACCGGAACCATCGGAGACGCGCTGGCGTATCTGCTCAACCGCAGCATCCTCGACGCCGTGTACGAACCGCTATGGTGGCTCTACTCATGCGCGCTGGGAGGATTCTTCGTGGCACTGCCGTTCTCGCGCTACATGCACATCTTCACCGAGATACCGCTGATATTCCTGCGCAACTACAAACTGCGTCCGACGCACAAGGAGTCGTCGTTCGACAACTTCGAGATACAGGCATGTTCGCGCTGCGGCGTATGTATCGACCCGTGCCAGTTGCAGTCCGAACTGGGGATAACCGACGTTCAGTCGGTCTATTTCCTGCGCGACAGACGGCATGACTCGCTCTCGCTCGCGACGGCGAGCAACTGTCTGATGTGCGGACGCTGCGAGGCGAAATGTCCGGTCGGCATCGACCTCAATACGCTGCGTCTCAACTCGCGCGACGCGATGCGCAACATTCCCGACGAGCGTCGCTACGGCTATTTCAAGGGTCTCGACCGTTCGGAGGGCGAAGGTCGCGTGGGCTATTTCGCAGGTTGCATGACGCTGCTCACGCCGCGCACGCTGTCGGCGATGGAGCGCATATTCGAACATGCGGGCGAGGATGTCTGGTGGGCAGACCGCAGCGGCGGAGTATGCTGCGGACGACCGCTGAAACTGTCGGGCGAGACCGATTCGGCGCGCAAGATGATGGACTACAACACCGAACTTTTCCGCAAACACCGCATAACCACGCTCGTTACGTCGTGTCCGATATGTCTGAAAGTGTTCAAGGAGGATTACGCGCTCGACGGAATCGAGATACTGCACCACTCCGAATACATTCTGCGGCTGATAAAGTCAGGGCGTCTTTCGCTATCGGCGGGCGATGCGACATTCACCTATCATGACCCGTGCGAACTCGGACGCGGAGGCGGAATATACGACGCTCCGCGTGAAGTCATCGAAGCCGTAGGAGTGCTGACCGAAGCGGCGCACAACCGCGAAGACGCATTGTGTTGCGGTTCGTCGCTCGCCAACACCGCCATAACCGATGCCCAGCAACTGAAAATCGCCGCGTCGCTTACAGCCGAACTCGACGCCACGGGCGCGCAGACCATCGTTACAAGTTGTCCGCTGTGCAAAAAGGCGTTATCGCGCTGCGGCGGCAGTCGCGTGCGCGACCTGTCGGAGGTGGTCGCCGATGCGATAAGATAACACATATACAGCCATCGTCATTATGCGCGGAGCGAGAAATCTGTGTTAAAATTAGATTCTTCGCTCCGCCTACTCATTTTTCGCCGCCCTGCCAGATATCGTATGCGAACTCTGTACGTACTCTCCCTAATCTGCAACAAACAAAATTTGGGTTCAAGGCTTTCAGCTATTGGATATGAATTTTGTTTTGCACAACTTTGCGGTAGCAAATTCGACTAAAATTCACGACAATACCCCGAAAGAGTGTTGCGTATTCGGAAACAATCGCTAACTTTGCGAAGCAGTCCTGCGGGACGGCAGACAATATTCTATGTCGGTGTGGGGTATTGTCTTTTATTCGTCTTTGGGCTTTGTCAGAGCCTCGATGCAGATAAACGAACGACTCCACACTTTCTTTTTTATACATAACCCGCCAAATAGGGGTCGGTGCGGCAATTAAAATTCTACTGTTATGTTACTTGAAGAGGCTTTGAAAGAAAAATCTCCGGAGATTATCCGTGTTATGGATTCGCATTTTTCTACTCGAAACTTTATCTGGGAATTGATGAATTCCTATGAGGAGGTGTATATCGAGTTGTTATTAGAGGTATTGCCGCCGCAAAAAGAGGAGAGAAAGCCCCGAATCATTCACAACCTGCATAGCCAGATAGGTAAATATTTGCTTCATCACGCAAAAGATTTGAACATTAAGGAGGAGAAAGGTAAAAAAGAACCAAGTCTTTCTCCACTTGGAAAACAATCATCCACTCAATGCTGGCGTAAATTATAATATCACATCATCGTATTTTGCAATGTATTAAATTATGAAAAAAATATTGATTATCTGTTTCTCCATTCTGTTTGGAATAGCATACAGTCCTGTTTGGGCACAGGAAAATGATAATCACATTCGCAAAGAGCAGCGAGAACAACGTAAGCAAGAGCGTGAAGCGCAGAAAAAAGAACGCGAAGCAAAAAAACAGCAGGAAAAAGAACAAAAAGCCGCTCAAAAAGCAGAAGTCCAAGCACAAAAACAACAAGCAAAAGAAGCAAAATTACAAGAGCAGGAGAAAGCGCAGCGAAAAACAGAACAAGCCGAACAAAAGCGACAAGTTCAGGAAACTAAATTACAAGAGCAAAAGGCAAAAGCACAAGAGAAAGAGCGACGAAAAGCAGAACAAGCCAAACAAAAACAGTTGCAAAATGAAGCGCGCAAACAAGATAAAAATAATTCTAATACTAAACAGAAAAAAGAACGAGAAAAGGACTATAATAAACAAGAGCCATCAACACTATTACATAATAGAATTGAACAATCGAATGAAAGTTCATACTATTCTTATGATAACGGCATAGAAAAGGATGAATATTCGTCCCCAGAATCAAATGATCAATCAGCTTCATCATCAAGTAGCAGCGATAGTGGAGGAGGTGAAATCATAGTAATTTTTTTCTTTGCAATAATATTCGGTATCGTTTGTTGGTATTTTTCCGGTCGCTGTGCGCATTGCGGAAAATTCAGAGCAATGGAAGTTATAGGTCGCAATAATATAGGACGAGCAAAATCAAAGTGGGAAAAGGACTCAAAGGGCGAATCCTGCAAAGTTTATTATAATAATATCGAAGTTCGTCGACGGTGTAAATACTGCGGGTACGAAGACTGCAAATTAGAAGTAGTCAAAGGAGAGATGTCATGAATTGTGCAAGGTATAACATGACAACTGCATTCGCAGAAACATCTAAACCGAGGTTTATACCGGAACTCAACCGTGGTAGCCGCAATGTGGAAGCATCGATATGTTGCATCAAAAAATACTAAACGCCCCGACCAATTTTATTACTGCCGCAGACAATATGTCTGCGGCAGTTTTATTTACCAAAGCCACCCCTTAAAGACTTTAAGGACTTTAACGGCACTTGATACCTTAAATCGACGAACAGAAAGTTCGCCGCGCGACAGAAGCAGGATAAAGTATATGGATTAGAGAGTTCTAATCCACATATTTTAATGTCGGGAAGGCATTTTTGAGCGATTCGACTACCGCCTTACGCTCCGCACCCTCGCGCAGAATCATGATTATCGCATTGTCGCCGGCAACTGTACCCAATATGTCTTTCGTCTTGCGGTTGTCCACGATAACCGAAACGGCACTCGCATAGCCCGACTTGGTGGTTATGACACCGACATTGCCCGAAAACCGGATATTTATTATGGCGGCGTCGAGATTCGACGTTCCGCCGCCGACGGTTTCGTTCACGATACTGTCGCCGAGGACATAGATATAGCCTTTCTCAGGATGCGGGGTCTTCAATACGTTTATCGTCTTGAAGTCGCGCGACAACGTACTCTGCGTAGCCTTGATACCGTGATTTTTCAGATGTTTGATGAGTTCGTCCTGCGAACTCACGAGTTCTTCGCTGATTATACGCTTGATAATCCCTATGCGTTCGTCTTTTTTGCCCATTTCACCTAAATATTTATGCAAATATAATGAATATATTTTACATATCGATATTTTTTATGGGTATTTTTGCGAATGGCGAAGAAAAAATTTGATTTTATATAAATAATGCCTATATTTGCAGTCCCAAACGGGAGTTTAGCTCAGCTGGTTCAGAGCATCTGCCTTACAAGCAGAGGGTCGGGGGTTCGAATCCCTCAACTCCCACAAATCCGAAAGAGATTGTAACGCCACTCGACAGAGTGGCTTTTTTATTTGATGTGAGGCAACTGCAAATTTATTTGCAAGATTGCCTCACATCAA